>Ga0153980_1000043_pt1 | contig 122032 bp, 141 predicted proteins | sample TSGA064MetaG_FD_104722 | JGI IMG/M metagenome (GOLD analysis project Ga0153980, IMG submission 104722) | Attine ant fungus gardens microbial communities from Georgia, USA - TSGA064 MetaG | ecosystem: Host-associated > Fungi > Mycelium > Unclassified | place: USA: Georgia, Magnolia Springs... | reverse complement strand
TCGGGTTGATGTCCGGCAGCTCGGCTTCCGGTACTTCCGGCAGAATAGCGACGGTACAGGCAGAAGTATGGATACGGCCCTGGGACTCGGTTTCCGGCACGCGCTGCACGCGGTGTCCGCCGGATTCAAACTTCAGGCGGCCATAGGCGCCGTCACCGATAATTTTCGCAATCACTTCTTTATAGCCGCCGTGCTCGCCTTCGTTGGCGCTCATCACTTCCACTTTCCAGCGGCGGGATTCGGCATAGCGGCTATACATGCGGAACAGATCGCCCGCAAAAATAGCGGCCTCGTCCCCGCCCGTTCCGGCACGAACTTCTACATAGCAGTTGCGTTCGTCGTCAGGATCTTTTGGCAGCAGTAAAACCTGTAGCTCCTGCTCCAGCTGCTCGCTGGCCTCGCGGGCCTCTTTCAGCTCTTCCTGCGCCATATCGCGCATTTCCGGATCGTTGAGCATCTCTTCAGCGGCGGCGATATCGTCCTGGTTCTGCTGCCATCTGCCAAAACACTGGCTGACGTCGGTCAGCTGAGCATATTCACGCGACAGCGCGCGAAAACGCTCCTGATCGGCGATCACGCCAGCATCGCCCAGCATCGCCTCAACTTCTTCATGGCGTTCCTGCAAGGCTTCCAGTTTGGCAACAATAGAAGGCTTCATTGGTGTTCCCTGTAATCAAAGAGGTAAAAAACGTTACAGCCCGAGGCCGTCGCGTAAAATCTGCAGGCGTTCGTCATCGCCGTCGCGGGCGGCCTGCTGAAGGGATTTGGTCGGCGCGTGGATCAGCCGGTTGGTCAGTTTGTGCGCCAGCTCGCGCAGGACGGCCTGGGCATCCGCGCCCTGCTGTAGCGCCGCCAGCGCGCGCTCTTCCAGTTCGGCGCGAACCTGGTCGGCCTGAGAGCGGTATTCACGGATAGTTTCGCTGGCGCTTTGCGCGCGCAGCCAGGACATAAACTCGCCGCTTTCCTGCACGACGATAGTTTCTGCCTGTACCGCAGCCGCTTTACGCTGCGCCATATTGCTTTCGATAATCGCCTGTAGATCGTCCACGCTGTAGAGGTAGGCGTTAGGCAGCTTGCCCACTTCCGGCTCGACGTCGCGCGGCACGGCGATATCCACCAGCAGCATCGGCTGGTTGCGGCGCTGCTTCAGCGCGCGCTCGACCATTCCTTTGCCGATAATCGGCAGCGGGCTGGCGGTAGAGCTGATAATAATGTCGGCTTCTGCCAGGCGGGCGTCGATTTCCGCCAGGTTAATGACTTCTGCCCCTACTTCGTCCGCCAGCTTCTGCGCACGTTCGCGGGTACGGTTAGCGATAATCAGCTTTTGCACTTTGTGCTCGCGCAGATGACGCGCCGCCAGCTCGATGGTTTCCCCCGCGCCGACCAGCAGTACGGTGACGGTCGACAGCGATTCAAAAATCTGCCGCGCCAGCGTACAGGCCGCAAAGGCGACGGAAACGGCGCTGGCACCGATTTCGGTTTCCGTGCGTACGCGCTTGGCTACCGAGAACGATTTCTGGAACATTCTCTCCAGCTCGCTGGAGATGGTGTGGCCGCGATGCGAGTCCGCATAAGCTTTTTTCACCTGGCCTAAAATCTGCGGCTCGCCCAGCACCAGCGAATCCAGACCGCTGGCAACGCGCATCAGGTGGCTGACCGCCTCATTATCGTGGTGCCAGTAGAGGCTTTTGCGCACTTCATCGGCGCTGAGCTGATGGTAGTCGCACAGCCATTTCACCAGCTGCTCCTGCAGATTCTCCTGCTGCTCGACGCTAAGATATAACTCGGTCCTGTTACAGGTAGACAGCACCACGCCGCCCTGCACCAGCGGCTGAGCGAGTAAGCTGTCAAGGGCCTGATCGAGCGTATCCGGCGAGAACGTTACGCGTTCACGCAGAGCCACAGGTGCCGTTTTATGATTTATTCCGAGTGCCAGCAAGGTCATGGTGATTAGGTCTGGGAGATCCCACTGTTGATAGGGTTTTGTGAGGCGCATTCTACAAGATGCGCGAGATCAAGAAAAGCCACATTCGCCGTTCACTGCGATTGATATGGCTATTAAGCACGAAACAGGACAAATTGAGCATTGACGCCGTCTTCCCCGGTAGCTAGCTTAAACGGTTAATTTGCGCGAAAGCGCCTGAACGGAGTCTGAGGAGCCTATCCCCTATGTTAATGAAGAGCACGATGCGTCTTCTCCCGCTTGCCAGCATACTGCTGGCAGCCTGTAGCGTTAATAAACCGCAGGGGCCTGGCGCCAGCGTGACCTCTCCACAATGGCAGCAGCATCAAAAAGCCGTGGAAAAAATTACCCAATACCAGACGCGAGGCGCCTTTGCCTACCTTTCTGACAAACAGAAAGTTTACGCGCGCTTCAACTGGCAGCAAACAGCGCCGGATCGCTACCGTCTGCTGCTGACCAACCCGCTGGGCAGCACCGAACTGCAGCTGGATGCGCAGGGCAGCGTGGTACAGCTGGTCGATAACAAAGGTAAACGCTACACCAGCAACGATGCCGAAAAGATGATTTCGCAGCTTACCGGCATGGACATCCCGCTCGACAACCTGCGTCAGTGGATGATGGGCCTGCCTGGTGACGCCAGCGACTACTCACTGGATGACAAGTACCGCCTGCGCACGGTCAACTACAGCCGCGACGGCCAGCAGTGGGCCGTTACCTGGCAGGGCTACGATGAAAAACAGCAGCCTGCCCTGCCTTCAAATATGGAACTGCGCGAAGGCGAGCAGCGTATCAAGCTGAAAATGGATGGCTGGACAGTTAAATGACGGCCGTTGTTGACCAGCACATCGCTAAGTGGCCCGCGCCCGCTAAGCTTAATCTGTTTCTCTACATTACCGGTCGCCGGCCTGACGGCTATCACGAGCTGCAAACGCTGTTCCAGTTTCTGGATTATGGCGACACGCTCAGCATTCAGCCGGACAGCAGCGGTGTTATCACCCTGCTGACGCCGATTGCAGGCGTGCCGGATGAAGAGAACCTGATCGTTCGTGCTGCAAAAATGTTGCAGGCGCATGCCAGCGAGCATGGCAGGCTGCCGGCAAACGCCGGGGCCGCTATCGCCATTGAAAAACGCCTGCCGATGGGCGGTGGTTTGGGTGGCGGCTCTTCCAATGCGGCCACGGTGCTGGTGGCGTTAAATCACTACTGGCAGACCGGCTTTAGCTTTGCAGAGCTGGCGAAGCTGGGCCTGGCGCTCGGCGCGGACGTGCCGGTGTTTGTGCAGGGCTTTGCCGCCTTTGCCGAAGGCGTTGGTGAAACGCTGACGCCGGTAACGCCCGAGGAGAAGTGGTATCTGGTCATTCATCCCGGCGTGCATATCTCTACGCCGGTGGTCTTTAACGACCCGGAGCTGATTCGCGATACGCCCCAAAGGGAAATCAGTGAGTTATTAGCGGCAAAATACCGCAATGATTGTGAGCCAGTAGTAAGAAAACGTTTTCGCGAGGTTGAACAGCTCGTTTCCTGGCTGCTAGAATACGCGCCGTCGCGCCTGACAGGAACCGGCGCTTGTGTGTTTGCAGAATTTGACACCGAGCACGCTGCCCGTCAGGTGGCTGAGCTTGCTTTGAAAAAGTGGCAGGGCTTTGTTGCGCGAGGCGTTAACGTTTCGCCGCTGCACCGCTACCTTTCAACGCAATAAGAGCTGTGGTGACCGCCTCAACCTGTTCCTGAGGCGGCACCGCGCTCGATTACACCCGTATGAACCCGTCAGCGGTATACCGCCCAGTGCCGTTGACGACGATGTTCATTCTCTGGACGCAAAGCCTGAGGTTCTTCTCGTGCCTGATATGAAGCTTTTTGCTGGTAACGCCACCCCGGAACTAGCACAACGTATTGCCAACCGCCTTTACACTAGCCTGGGCGACGCCGCCGTCGGTCGTTTCAGTGATGGTGAAGTGAGCGTACAAATTAATGAAAATGTACGCGGTGGTGATATTTTCATCATCCAGTCCACCTGCGCACCTACCAATGACAACCTGATGGAACTGGTTGTGATGGTGGATGCCCTGCGCCGCGCTTCCGCTGGTCGTATTACCGCTGTTATTCCTTACTTTGGCTATGCCCGCCAGGATCGCCGCGTGCGTTCTGCCCGCGTGCCGATTACCGCCAAAGTTGTTGCAGATTTCCTGTCAAGCGTCGGCGTTGACCGCGTTCTGACTGTCGATCTGCATGCTGAACAGATTCAGGGCTTCTTTGATGTCCCGGTTGATAACGTCTTCGGCAGCCCGATCCTGCTGGAAGATATGCTGCAAATTGGTCTGGAAAACCCTATCGTGGTTTCTCCGGACATCGGCGGCGTGGTGCGTGCTCGCGCTATCGCCAAGCTGCTGAACGATACCGATATGGCTATCATCGACAAGCGTCGTCCGCGCGCCAACGTTTCTCAGGTGATGCACATCATCGGTGACGTGGCGGGTCGTGACTGCGTGCTGGTTGATGACATGATCGATACCGGCGGCACGCTGTGTAAAGCTGCTGAGGCGCTGAAGGAGCGTGGTGCGAAGCGCGTATTTGCTTACGCCACTCACCCGATTTTCTCTGGCAACGCGGTAGAAAACCTGCGTCATTCCGTGATTGATGAAGTGGTGGTTTGCGACACCATTCCTCTGCCGGAAGAGATCAAAGCGCTGCCAAACGTGCGTACCCTGACGCTCTCCGGCATGCTGGCTGAGGCAATCCGCCGCATCAGCAACGAAGAGTCTATCTCGGCAATGTTTGAGCATTAATCGGCGGGCGCTGATGTTCAGCGCCCTGTCGTCAGCTTCCCGCTAGTGTTGGGGCGCTGAACAGAAAGCGGGACGGCTAACACCGTCCCGCTTTTTTTGGCTTTGCTATTCGTGCAGCTTATTACTGGTGATGACCATGATCTGACGCTCTGCGGCAGCGCTTGTCACCGTAGTGACGTACCCAATAATAGTGATCCGTTATCTTTTCTCGTCCGCTAAGACGCGCGCCTATCAGCCACATCAGCGCGCCGATAAAGATGCCAAAAATTGCGGCGTTGGCCAGAACTTGCGGCAGATGAAGCTGCGGCAGCTGGTTAAGTACCGCATAGCCGATCCCTGCTATCACTACTGCCAGACCGAGCACCATCAGTGCGTTACCGGTTAAACTGACATGTTTACGTCTCATTTGTCACCTCCAGAAGTCAATGCCGTCCGTGCGGTTAGTACCGTAAGTTTATGCAATGGCTTAACGCTTCGTTGCGGAACAGATCACATTTACTGCTAAAAGTCTGACAAATCTTTACGCGCAGCAGATTGATTTTTCTATCGAAAACGTATTATCACGCTGGTGAACTATTGTGACCTCGCGCGCAGTTTTGAGTTCTGCTGCCGCTCTTAGTACACTAGCCGCCTTCCCTGTGGATCCCTTTAGGAAAACAAACAAGTGAGCAGCATTAAACTGATTGTCGGTCTGGCCAATCCCGGCGCGGAATATGCCGCTACGCGCCATAACGCGGGCGCGTGGTACGTCGATTTACTGGCTGAACGTCACAATCAGTCGTTAAAAGAAGAGAGTAAATTTTACGGTTATACCGCTCGTTTAAACATTGGCGGCGAAGATGTCAGGCTGCTGGTGCCCACCACCTTTATGAATCTGAGCGGCAAAGCGGTGGCTGCAATGGCAACCTTCTATCGGATTGCGCCAGAGGAGATTCTGGTGGCGCATGATGAGCTGGACCTGCCGCCGGGCGTGGCAAAATTCAAACAGGGCGGCGGCCACGGTGGCCATAACGGCCTGAAAGACATTATCAGCAAGCTGGGTAACAACCTGAACTTTCACCGTCTGCGTATCGGCATCGGTCATCCCGGCGACCGCAATAAGGTGGTTGGCTTTGTGCTGGGTAAACCTCAGGCAGCAGAGCAGACGCTGATTGATAACGCGGTGGACGAAGCGGCGCGCTGTACTGAGGTCTGGCTGAAAGAAGATCGGTTAAAAGCGATGAATCGGCTGCATAGCTTTAAGGGTTAGGCTTGGTTAAGGCGATTTTCCGGGGTCGATCGGCCCCGGTTTAACATTTACAAATAAGGTGCCGCTACCGCTTTGCACCTGCCTTGTCGTTCAACAAATCAGGCAGTGCTTTTTTCCATAACCGTCCTGAATACGCTCCACCCCAGTCCCAGGCAAATAAGGCTGCTGATAACGAAAAGAGAATTTACGGCCAGCTGTAAACTTGCTCGATCGATAATGACACCCAGCACGACAGGCACCCAGTTTGCAATATAGGCAATCACATAAAACAGAGAAAGCAGTCGCGCATGGCTGGCGCGTGATGAAATAAGATTAACCAAAGTAGCACTACCAACAAAAATGGCCCCGTAAGAATAACCGGCAATCAACAACCCTGCCCAGGCAAGCGTTAGTGATTGAAAGCTAATTGCACAAGCAAAGATACTGATAGAAATTGCCTGGGTCACGCATCCAGCCATCAATGAAGAACGCGCGTTGATGCGGCGGCTTAAAATCTGGCTGATGCCAGCGGTGACCAGATAGACAGCAATTACATAGCCATAAACACCATGACTTTCAATTCCCAGTAGCTTCTCCGATACGCTCGGCCCAATCGATAAAATACTGGCGGCAAATGCCCAGCTAATAAACAGCGAGCCTGCGCATAGAAAAAAACGCAGGCCTGTCGCTTTGAGGCCAGCAAGCAGAGTAGCGTTTTTGCTGGACGTTAAAGCGTCAACGGATACTGAAGCCTGCACGGGACTTTGCTGTGGCCAGGAAACTCGCAGGCCAATAAACGCAACGGCAGCAATAAACATAATAATGACAAAAGGTAAAGTGGTCGTGTGGAAACCGGTTTGTATCGCGATGCCGCTAAAAACTGGTCCTAGCGCTAAACCGGTGGTAAATGAAAGTGTAGCCACTAATGCCGCTACCTTTCCTCCATCCTGAGGCCCGTAACGCACCAGAGAAATATTGGCTGCACCTGTCAATGCTCCCGTACCGACGCCAGCCAGCAGCCGGGCCAGGAATAAATACGTAAAAGAGTCGGCAATAGAAAATAATAACGCTCCACCAAATACGGCAGCCAGTGCAGGCATCATCATACTGCGTAAATCCGCCACCTTCCCCGCCATATTTCCCACGCTGAATAAGGCAATCAGCACGCCCGCCGCGTATGCGCCGTAGATAATCGTCAGGCTGACAGAGGTTAATCCCAGCTCATGTTGATAAAGTGGATAAAGCGGCGTTGGCGCACTACTGTTCAATAATGCAGCCATTAAAGCTATGGCTAAAAATAATAAGACGGTTTTACGGGATGATTGCTCGCTTTTGCCAAGGGCTTTAGAATCAGCAGCTAAAATTTCTGACATAATTTCCTCCGGGTTAATAAACAGAGAGTTGGTTTAAGGTCTGATGGTCAGGAGAATATCTATCCTAAGTTAATTTTTTAATTTATAAACAGGCATAAATTCTTCACAATGCAGCATTTATGCATTGCCATCTGTGCAAAAATAATACTCAAAGAGTATTTGCAGCGTGGTTAAATTAGTAAGGCAATAATGAAGGGAGAAAGAGGAAAATGAATTGGGATGATGCGCGTTTTTTTCTTGCTGTCGCCAGGAACAAAACCTTACGTAAAGCCGCTCGGGAATTAGACGTTGACCAAGCCACTGTCGGTCGCCGCATTAATTCCTTTGAAAAAAGCCTTGGCTCGCGTCTGTTTATCCGTACCCCTAAGAATTTTTTGCTGAGCGCTTTTGGCGAAGAACTGCTGGAAGAAGTAACCAGAATGGAAAATGCCGTGCAGGCTATTAATCGCAAAGCTAACGGCGGAGATAAAAGTCTCTCTGGCGAAGTTCGCATTGCCACCACAGATAGCCTTGCTGAAGCATTTGTCCTTCCAGCGATCAAAAAGCTGCACGAACTTCACCCACATATACGTATAACGCTTTTAACCGCGCTTAATTTCTCTGATATTTCCTATCGGGGAGCAGATCTGGCCATTCGCGGTGCGCGTCCGGCTTCGGAAGAACTGGTGATTAAACGTCTGGCGACGATTGAAATGGGCTTATATACCAGTCAGCGTTACCTTGATGAAAATGGCAGACCAGACACGCTGGCAGAACTGAACCAACACAAGCTAATGATGTTTCCTGCCGATCTAGTACCGCGACATCGCGAAGCCTTTTGCGGCGTGCCTGTTAGTAATCCTGACGTTGTGCTGGAGTGTAGTTCTCAACTCTTACTGCAATCCGCTGCCCGCAAAGGTATCGGCGTCGGTCTTCTTTCCACTTTCCTGGCCGAAAAAGATCAAACTCTGATTCGCCTCTTTCCTGAACAAAAAGACTTTGTTGATATATGGCTGGTACTGCATCCTGATTTGCAAAAAGCAGCACGCGTACGTGCCGTTATTGATGTTCTCGGGGAAGTTTTTGAAGGTTATGAGCCAGATAATATGGCTGCAGATAAGGAAAAAAATTTATAACCTGAAAATTATCAACGTTCACATTTTAATTAATAGAAAAACTGTGACTCAAATATAATCACATTTGAGTGTTATCAAATAAGCGAGCCAGTCCCCATAAAATAAAGAACCTTGCTTAGCTTATAGCAAGCAATCTCACACCGTGCAAAAAGCCTGCTAGTCAGGCCAGTGAATGCAGGCGTCTGCCGTTATCAACAGCAGACGCCTTCTGCATTAAGGCCCTTCCGTGCCGTCCAGTGCATCCAGCGCCATCGATTCAGCAAAATAGCCCTGCACGCCCCAGACCTTACTGGCCGCCAGCTTTTCCAGCTGGCCTTCGCTTTCAACGCCCGCCACCAGCACGCGGTTGGTGTAACGATGAATATGGGCAATCAATACATTGAAGAAAGGTTTGCTGATGTTATCCAGGTAGAACTGGCGATCCAGCTTGACGACTTCGAACATCTTCGACTGAAGCGCATTAAGGTTAGCGTCGCCCGCACCCAGGTCATCCAGCCATAAAATATTCAGCTGATCGATTAGCGCACGCAGCAGCGGGTTATTCGGCCCGTCGTGCAGATTAGGGAAATCTTCCGACAGCTTTAGCCGTACAAAAGGCAGCTGGCCCAAAATTCGCTGAATAAATGGCGATTCGGTCACTGCACGCGCCAGCGGAAAATCAATCGTCAGGCAGCACAGCAGGCCGTGCAGCTGAAAATAGTCTGCATAACGTTCTACCGTCAGTAGCTGATCCAGCAGGCGGTTTTCCGCATTCTGGGCAGTTGGCGCATTCTGGTGTGGTAAAACAGTAAGCTCCAGCGCAATCAGCTCACCGCTAAGGGAATGAATCGGAATGTAACAGTAATTATCAATCATGCTTTATGCCAGCTCAGGACGTCCTGCCAGTGATTATATTCATCATATCGCCAAAAGTTAGAGGTTTACTCTGATACTCAGGGCGTTATAACGATTTTGATATATATCGGCAGGACCGGCCTTAGCTTTACGCTTTAGTCGCTGTCGGCGGCAACTTTATAGTCGGGCGCATCCAGCTCGTGACTACAAAAAGGGCCTGCCTGCTTTAACAGACTGATGCAATCTTCGCTGAGATGCCGCAGTTTGACGCTTTTCCCTTCCGCAATATAGCGCGCGGTCAGTTTATCAATGGCTTCAACGCCGCTGGAATCCATCACCCGCGTGCGGGCGAAATCGATAACCACTTCCTGCGGATCTTTTGCTGGCGTAAACAGCTCCTGAAAGCTGGCTACGGAAGCAAAAAACAGCGGGCCTTCCAGCCGGTAAGTCTTTTGGGTCTCGCTCTCTTCCTGCGACGTAATGGTAATGCGGGCATGCTGCCAGGCGAAAACCAGTGCGGAAATAATCACGCCGAAAATCACCGCCATCGCTAAATCGGTATAAATGGTTACCACGGTTACCGCCACCATAATTACCGCATCCGGTTTGGGCATGCGCTTCAGGCGTTTAAGCGAGCTCCACTCAAACGTGTTGATGCAGACAACAAACATGATGCCAGCCAGCGCCGCCACCGGCAGTAACGCAATATACTTCGACAGGCTAACCACAAACAGAATCAGCAGAATCGCGCCAACCAGGTTGGAAATGCGCCCGCGACCACCGGATGTAAAGTTGATGATCGACTGGCCAATCATGGCGCAACCGGCGAAGCTGCCGAAAAAGCCGCACAGCGTATTGCCGATGCCCTGCGCCACGCACTCCTTATTACCGTTGCCTTTTTTACTGCCCATTTCATCCAGCACCGCCAGCGTTAACAATGATTCTATCAGCCCGACCAGCGCGATAATCACCGAATAAGGCAGCACAATCTTCATCGTGGCCCAGCTTAGGGGCGCTTCTGGCAGATGGAAAAACGGCAGCGTGCCGGAAATATCGGCCAGATCCCCTACCCGTTTGGTATCCAGACCAAAACCGATAGCAATAGCGCTGATGGCAATGAGGGCCGCCAGCGAACCGGGAATGACTTTGGTGAATTTAGGAAACAGCCAGACGATCAGCATCGCCAGCGCCACCAGGCCGTACATCACCGGCCCCTGGTTTTTTATCATCGGGATCTGCGCCAGCGCAATCACGATAGCCAGACCATTCACGAAGCCATAGATAGCCGGTTGCGGCACAAGGCGGATAAATTTCCCCAGGCGGAACAGCCCAATCGCCAGCTGGATAACCCCGGCAAAAATAGTCGCCAACAGCACATATTCATAGCCGTGGGTCTGGATCAGGCTGATTAACACCACGATGATAGATCCCGCTGCGCCGGAGATCATGCCGGGTTTGCCGCCAAACAGCGCGGTAACCAGACCAAGAATAAAGGCGGTATGCAGGCCGATGGTCGGCGACAGGCCGGCCAATAGTGAAAAGGCCGTGGCTTCCGGAATAAGGGCCACAGAGACAACAGCGCCGGCCAGAACGTCATTTTTGACGTCGGCAGCCCTGAGGTTGCTCAAATTGAACATGCTGATTTCCGTTTTTATAGTAATGCAGGATTACCGCACCGCCGCGTTGGGGCACAGTTCTGGCTCGTCAGAAAGACGAGAAGCGCAACAGACGTTGCAGACAGGAAGGTTTCAGGGTGGCGTAAGCTGGAAGCGATGCATCCGCAGTGTTCTCCGTCTGGCGTAATGGGTAAACAGTATGTGAAAACGTGAGCGAGATCTCAACCCTATTCTGCCCGTTGCGGGTAGAAAACAGCGCCATCCAGGCGATAATTACGTGTATAATGCGCGGAAACTTAGTGCCAACCAGCTTTTCGGGGAAGAACGCTTCCTCTTATTAATTAAGGTGATTTACATGGGATTCAAATGCGGTATTGTGGGCCTGCCTAACGTCGGGAAATCCACACTGTTCAATGCGTTAACCAAAGCGGGCATCGAAGCGGCAAACTTCCCGTTCTGTACCATTGAGCCGAATACCGGCGTGGTGCCAATGCCTGACTCCCGTCTCGACAAACTGGCGGAAATCGTTAAGCCACAGCGTATTTTACCAACCACCATGGAGTTTGTGGATATCGCGGGCCTGGTAAAAGGCGCGTCGAAAGGCGAAGGTCTGGGCAACCAGTTCCTGACCAACATCCGCGAAACCGAAGCCATCGGCCACGTAGTGCGCTGCTTTGAAAACGATAACATCATTCACGTTAACAACAAGGTTAACCCGGCTGATGATATCGAAGTGATCAACACCGAGCTGGCGCTGTCCGATCTGGACACCTGTGAACGTGCGTTACAGCGCGTGCAGAAAAAAGCAAAAGGCGGCGATAAAGACGCTAAAGCAGAACAGGTCGCGCTGGAAAAATGCCTGCCGCACCTGTCTAACGCTGGCATGCTGCGTTCGCTGGATCTGAGCGAAGAAGATAAAGCGGCTATCCGCTACCTGAGCTTCCTGACCCTGAAGCCAACGATGTATATTGCTAACGTTAACGAAGATGGTTTCGAGAACAACCCTTACCTGGATCAGGTTCGTGAAATCGCTGCGCAAGAAGGTTCCGTCGTTGTGCCGGTGTGCGCCGCAGTGGAATCCGATATCGCCGAACTGGAAGACGCTGACCGCGACGAGTTTATGGCCGAGCTGGGTATTGAAGAGCCGGGTCTGAACCGCGTCATTCGCGCTGGTTACTCTCTGCTGAACCTGCAAACCTACTTCACCGCTGGCGTGAAGGAAGTGCGCGCCTGGACCATCCCTGTAGGCGCAACCGCTCCGCAGGCCGCCGGTAAAATTCATACCGACTTTGAGAAAGGTTTTATCCGCGCTCAGACCATCGCCTATGAAGACTACATCGCTTATAAAGGCGAACAGGGCGCGAAAGAAGCCGGTAAAATGCGTTCAGAAGGTAAAGATTACATCGTGAAAGATGGCGACGTGATGAACTTCCTGTTTAACGTCTAAATAAAATTTATTGTCTCATGGGGTTTCACTGAATCTCAGGGCAACGGTAAAAGCCTATAAAATCCACGCAGTTGCGTGGATTTTTCATTTCATAATGTCTCAACTCATCTCGTAACAACGCTGTTAAAAATGAGTACATGGATGAGTACAACTTTCTTCCATCTTCATTTTAGTGAGTACAATAACGGTATAATAAATAAACAATCCTCCGTTATGCTCATTGATACGCAATGCCGCACTGCCAGGCCGAAAGAAAAACTCTGTCGACTTAACGATTTCAACGGTCTCTACCTCGAAATGAAACCCAATGGCAAAAAGGCCTGGCGTTAGCGATTTAAGCTCAACGGTAAATCAAGCATATTTGCGCTGGGTGAGTACCCAGCGGTCAAACTAACTTGCCGAAGCTCGCGAGAAATGCGAGCAGGCGCGTAAGCAAGTTGCTGAGGGCATGAACCCTGCTCAGACGAGGCAGCCTGATAAAATTTGCAACCTTTGGCTGGAGAGGAATATATAATCCACACAGCCCGAACCACAGACCGTTCACGTTCAAATGAAATAGGTTACAGGTCCAATGCCGTTAAGGCTCAACTTACACACATATGGGAGGGTGACAAATTTCCCCCCTCCGATTCCCTACTGTATGAACGCCCGCATCTTAAATGCTCCCCATATAAGTCGCTATCTCCTAAGCCACGTCCCTCACCCTTTTCAAAAAATCCCCAATCGCCGCCTCAATCACAGGCACGGTCAGCGCCGCAGCATCAACAACTATCCGTAGCCCATGCCCATAAGCGAACCCCGGCAGCAACTGATAACCACAACAAACCTCCGGCGCTTCATCTTGCGCTATTTCCCTCTCACGCTTCTCAATAAACTGCCAAAAGGTCAGCCCGCCAAAAATCGCATAGGCCTGTTTTTCTCGGCGCACCAAGGTATGGCTAACGATTTTGCCTTTGCTATTCACATTGGGGGTTGTTTCATATCGCGCCTCTTCTTTTTGTTCCTGCTGACTGAGCATCGCCCAGGCTTCATTGAATGCGCGATCGTGCACCGCATCCTGAAAAGCCAACTTAGCCGTGATGATTTCAGCATTCCAGAGATCGGCAGGATCGCAGCCGACAAAATAGATATCACTCCATGCCCAAATATGGTCGGGGTTATCTTTGTAGTGTTGAATATCGCAATCATCATAGAACATCCCGCCACAGCGATGACGTTCACGATAGATACGGTTTTTTAGCTCAATGACTTTTTTACGGCGCTGACGACGCGAAAGGGAAATAAAGGGGCGATGTTTGTTGAAAGGCGACATGGAAACTCCTTAACCGGCAACGCTAATGCGGCTGGAAGCAGTCCAGCCGCATAGATTAGCAAAAACCGAGGTTGAGGAACAGTCGTGAAGGAAAGAAAGTATTAACTGTGCACCAACACATTACCCCTTCATCCGCGTGAGGTTAGACAAAGTAACGGCTGCGCATCGGCCGCTGCGGCTTCGTAGGATCGCCTACAACAATTTAGTGCCAAAAGCGGAAGTTGCTAAATTAGTCTGTGTTAATCAACGGGTAGCAGGTCAGTCCAACTATACCAGGTGATATCTATAGCGACTGAGGAGGGTAAGCGTACAGCTGCAATCGTATTCAGCTTGATAGTGAGATACAAGCCGGGGAAAGTTGATGCCAGAAGTAGCACCAGATACTTAATCGCCATGACTTTCGGTAACATTTCGAACAAACATAGTCCAGGTCACAGGACAGTATCCCCATCGAATGACCTGTCTACTTACCCACCGTATATCCGGTTACATCGCCATTTTTTGGGCAGCTTTCAGATGCTGCTCTACGACCGGCGTATGCGCATCAGCCAGCGCCTTTACATCCGGATCTTTAATTTTTTTGGCGTCACTTTCCAGCTTAGACAGCACCATCTTGTGGTCTTTAGTCCCGGCATTTTCCATATACATCTTGTCAAATGCGGCACCACTCACCTTTTCCAGCTTAGCGGCCATAGCTTTGTGCTTAGCGTCCGGCTCGGTTGGCAGCGTCACGCCCTTTTGCTCGGCGACGGTCTGTACTTTGGTTAAGGCGCCGCCGTGGTCATCGACCATCCGCTGCGCGAAGGCTTTGACTTCGCTGCTTTTGGCTTTGCTCAAGGCGATCTTGCCAGCGGCTACTTCATTGATATCAGCCTGCGCCATATCTTTCACCGCTTTTTCGTCGCCGGAGCTGAGTTTGGTGTTTGCTGCGGTCTGGCTTGCGGCACCACTGGTCGGCGTCTGGGCCTGTACGGCGGCGGTGCTGAACATAGCCGCTACGACCGATACGGTCAGCAACCCTTTCAAAGTTTTACTTTTTTGCATTTTATTCTCCAGATGGTCATGAATATGGTTAACGTCAGATCGTTAACCGAGCACAGCCTCGGATGTAAATTACAACTGCAAGGGTCAGTATAGTGGATAAATGATTTAAGACAGCGGTTTAAGCCAGGGTCGTGAACGGAGGAGGTCAGGAGTGACGATAAAGCGGGGAGATTCTCGCTCCCCGTAGAAACAGCTGATTATGGCGTCCTGAGTCCTTTCCGCCATACCCTGGCTTATGCCGTGGTATTGATATTCCGTCCGATTGCCGGGTTAGCGGGCATCTGAGGAATAGAGGCGATCAGGCTGGTTGCCGCGGCCTGTTGGTTATCCAGCGTTTTCTTCAGTACGAGATTGCTGACCTGGCTGTTGAGTTCCAGATTATTAAGACCGGAAGCCAGTGACGCAATTTGCGATACATCCATCGTGCTCTCCTGTTTACTGTAACGAAAAAGACACCTGTTACGGCCTGAGATCGGGCCATAGAGGGTTATCGGCTTTTTCACAGAGAACGTTAGGGTTTCGGCACTAATAGCCTCGTTTTCTGCCGTGTGCACGACGGCAGACTCCTTACAGAAAAGCGGCACCCTGCCCTTATAACTTAACGCCGACGCAAAGCGCGCAGTCCCAGCCAGGCGACGGCGGCCACGCCCAGAATGGCCAGGCCAGGATTGTTAACGTTCAGGTGGACAGCGCGGCCTTCCGCCTTGTCGTCAAAGCGGCCGTGGCTGCGATGCAGCCCGTCTACCGGCTGATGCAGGTTGTCAGGCCGTTCTGCGACCTCTGACTCATCGGTAAGCTGTCCGCTCCAGCCCTGTTTCGCCATCATCCGGTCAAGCAGGCCAGGAAACAGCATGGTGCCCATAATTGACTGTACGGTGGTGCGCCCCAGCCAGACCTCGCGCGGTGCGCGGCTTGATGCTTTAACGATCGCTCTGGCGGCTACTTCGGGCTGAAAAATTGGCGGCATAGGCTGTACCGCATTGCCCATCTTGTTACGTGCCCAGTCAAACTGCGGCGTATTTACGCCCGGCAGGTGCACCATCGTCAGGCGAATCGAACTTTTGTTGTGCAGCAGTTCACTGCGCAGCGAATCCGTGAAGCCCCGGATAGCCGCTTTAGCTGCACAATAGGCAGACTGCAACGGCACCGACCGATAGGCCAGCGCCGATCCAACCTGTACAATCGTGCCCTTGTCCCGCTCACCCATCAGCGTCAGCGCGGCGCGCGTGCCGTGTACGCAGCCCAGATAAGTCACATCCGTGACCTGCTGGAACTCTTCATCGGTCACCTCCGTCACTGGCGCAAGCACGGTAAGCATGGCGGCATTTACCCAGACGCTGATGGGACCAAGCTCGGCCTCGATTTTACGGCCTGCGGCTAACAGCGCTGACCCGTCCGCCACATCGGCCGCAACGCCTGTTGCCCGTGCGCCCAGCAGCTTTAACTCTTCGATGGTTTCTTTGACGCTCTGTTCGCTGCGGCTAATCACCGCTACTGCGTAACCCGCCTCGGCAAATGCCTGTGCGCTGGCGCGCCCTACGCCAGCGGTTCCGCCGGTAATTACCACTACTTTTTCGGGAGACATAATCGGTCCTTGTTGACGGCTGCGTCGCAGCTAACTGATAAATAAAAAATCTTTGCCAGCTGAGTATGGCAGGTGACAGAAAAACTGCGGGGCTATAGCGGAAGATAAGCACGTACTGCTGACAAACAGCGCGGTCGGGCCTGCCTCCATCACCACTGATAAATACGGCAATTGAATCGGTCCCCATGCCCGCGGATAAACACGGCGGCTGAATCTGCCTCCGTGTCCGCTGGTAAATACGGCAATTGAATCTGTCCCCATGACCGCGGATAAACACGGCGGCTGAATCTGTCTCCGTGACCGCTGGCACACATAGTGGTTGAGCCAGCCTTCGCCACCAGCGCGTTTACAGAGGATAATCAGGCGTTTTTAACGCGCTTTTTGCAATCATCCGCTCCAGCTCACGCGCATCGTGGCTGCAAAACAGGCTGATTTCGTGACCGTGATGACTGGCCAGCTCGCGTAAACGCTGCTGGTTGAGCAGCCTGGCGTCCGTATTCATCGACATCAGCCACTGATAAAAGCGCAGTCCGGGCGTACAGTGTCTTTGCTCTTCTATCTCACGGCGGTAGAACCACGCATCGCCGCCGTGCAGCACCCAGCCCGTATCCGTCTGAATGGCAATTCCGGCGTGACCGGGCGTATGCCCGGCCAGAGGGATCATTAATATTTCAGGCGGCAGACCTTTTAGATCGGTGACCGCATCAAAACCAAACCACTTTTCCCCCGCTGGCTGATAGCCTGTCCAGCCGGAGATGCCGCCCCACTGTCCGGGTCGATAACGGGAACGGGTAAGCCAGCTGTGCCGCTGCTGCGCAGTATCGATCTCCTGCTGCATCAGATGAATTTGCGCCTGGGGGAAATCGGTCAGGCCGCCCGCGTGGTCAAAATCAAGATGGGTCAACACGATGTGCCGCACGTCTGCCGCCTGATAGCCCAGCGCCTGAATTTGCGCCAGCGCCGTCAGTGATTCGCGGCGCTGTATATTGTTCATCACGCGGAAAAAAGTGGCTAACCGACCCGGCTGCCTGACATCTTCCGTGCCAAAACCGGTATCGACCAGCACCAGACCATGATTCTCGGTTTCAATCAGCAGACAGTGGCAAACCAGATGCGCGTGAAGGCCTTTACTGAAGCCGTCGTAAAATGCGCCGCCCAACGGACACATGCAGCCACAGTTCAGGTGGATGATTTTCACTGGTTTTATCTCCGTTACTCTGCCGTATGGATAAGTGTAGACGGCTTTTAAAATCGTCCGGTAAGAGTAGCGGCGTAGATTTCAGTGACGGCGGGCAGCGGGAAACTTTTGCCGTTCCCCGCTTGCGGCTGATTGCGACAGTCCGTCACCGCGCGGAAATAAAAGCGGGGCTGGCTCATCAGAACGCTGTTCCAGAACCGATGTCAGGGTAGACGGTAACGCAAGATGATTTTTGACCATTGCTATGCCAGGCACAGGTTCCCTTCAGTAAACCACCTGCCGATCAAACAGTTGACCGTGCTCATTGCTCGTCAATCCTCGACTACAATTACCCCCTTACCCATTCAGAATAAAAGGAGGCCGTGTGAAAGAAGTTTTTCATACAAATTATTTGCACTTAATTACGTCAGTGACATTCTGGGGTAACATTCTTTTAGTGGTGGTGATTACTGCTGTCACTTTCCTGGTGATCAAAAAAGTCATTTCGCTGCTGCAAAAGCGCATTTCCCGGTGGTCTGCTAACCATGAAAACCGCGTCATGCACAAAGTCTTTCTGGACGTGCTGAAAAGAACCCGCGTCTCGCTGATTTTCTTTGCTTCTTTTTTATTCAGCCTGCAGTTTATCGTGCTGCCCGGTAACGTCAGCGGCACCATTCCGCACGCCTGGTTCCTGGTGCTGGCGCTGCAAATTGCGCTCTGGCTGGATCAGACCGTGCAGTCCTGGCTGCGCTACTCGCTGACCAGCTCCGGCCCCGACTCTCACCGTAATCCGGTAACCACCATTATTCTTGGGCTGTTACTGAGGGCGCTGGTCTGGTCGATTATGATCCTGTCGATTCTGGCAAACGCGGGCGTTAATATCACCGCGCTGGTGGCCAGTCTTGGCGTTGGGGGTATTGCTATTGCGCTGGCGGTGCAGACCGTTTTAAGCGACCTGTTTGCCTCGCTTTCCATCGGGATTGATAAACCTTTTGAAATTGGCGACTTTGTGGTCTTTAACGATGTTTCCGGCACTATTGAGCATATTGGTTTAAAAACCACGCGGATCCGCAGCCTGAGCGGTGAGCAGATTGTTTGCGCCAACGCAATTTTGCTACAGCAGACCATCCACAATTACAAAAGAATGCAGACGCGCCGTATCGTGTTTAATTTCGGCGTGCCGCTGGCTACCACGGCAGAGCAACTACGCCAGATTGGGCCGATGATTGAAGGCGTCATCAGCAAGATTGATAAGACAAGGTTCGACCGCGCGCATCTTTCCTCTTTTGAGTCCGACAGAATCATGTTTGAAGTAGTGCATATCCTGAAATTCTCCGATTACAACCAGTATATGGATGTTCAGCAGGAGATTAATTTATGCATTAAGGAGTATCTGGAAGAGACCGGAATTGGGCTGGCTGGCCCGCACCGTTTTATTACCTTTACCGACAGCGATACGGCTTTCCCGGCCTTAGCTGAGCAAAAGCGCGCATAAAATTAGCGGCCCGGCAGGCTTCCCTGTTCGGGCCACCTAGCCTGGCGTGAAAAACAGCAATACAGGCGCAGCCTCATACTGCTGACAAACCTGGACAGTCCGTGCGTTCCGGCCTTTTTTAAAGCAACACCGTAGCTTTTTGGCAGCGGAGGCCGACCGGATAAGCGGACCGTTTTGGCGTATGGACGCGCCAAAACGGTCCATCATGGACGATTTCACGGCGTGTCCGTGTTCCGGTCGGACTCTGCAGCTATTCACTGGCCTGAACGCGACCTGATGTTTTATAAGTTTGTCAGCAGTCTGAGGCGTAGCCTTCATCATTTCACTGCCTTGCTCGCGCGAACGCGCTATATTGTTCGCTCCGAAACAGTCAGGGAACGATCATGGACTCGCAGCACTCTTACCCAACCCGCAAACGCCCGATGAAGCTCAGCACCTCGGTTAGCCTGATGGTTGGCGCGGTCATTGCCGCCGTGCTGCTGATTGTGCATCTGTTCTATTTTTTCCAGATAAGCCATATCACGCGCGCCAGCGTACAGGATAAAGCGCTGGCCGTAGCGCGCACGCTGGCCGATTCTCCCGATGTGCAGCGTGCTTTACTGTTGCCAGCCGACCGCAATATTATCCAGCCCGTGACGCTGGCCGTACAGCAAAGCAATCATCTGCTGTTTGTAGTAGTGACCAACATGGACGGCATTCGCTATTCGCATCCCAATAAAGCGGCAATCAACCGCCATTTTATTGGCGACGATCTGCAACCGGCGCTGGCTGGTCATGAAAACGTGTCGGTCAACCGTGGCCAGCTGGAACCGGCGCTACGGGTTTTCACCCCGGTTTATGACCAACAGCAGCGGCAAATTGGCGTCGTGGCGGTGGGGATATCGCTCAGTGAAGTTGCGCAGCAGATTGGGCGCAGCCGCTGGTCTATTCTGTGGACGGTGCTGTTTGGCGTGCTGGCTGGCGCAATAGGCACTTACTGCCTGGTCAGAGCATCCCGCCGCGTTCTCTCCGGGCTGGAACCCTATGAGATCTCCATGCTGTTCAGACAGCGCCAGGCAATGCTGCAATCGCTAAAAGAAGGCGTGATTGCCGTGGATGAACAGGCGCAGGTAACGTTGATTAACCGTACCGCACAAGAGCTACTCAGCGACACGGTACAGGCGGTCAACGACGCGCCTGGCCCGTTAATAGATAATTTGCGTCAGGTAGTAAGAAGCGGTACGCCCTTGCGCGATGAAGAGATTCACTTTGCCGGGCGTATCTTAATCAGCAATACCATGCCGCTACGCGGTAAAAGCGGCATTACCGGCGCGGTCTGCACCTTCAGGGACAAAACCGAAGTTAGCCAGCTTATCCAGCGGCTTGACGGTATGGTGAACTATGTCGATGCGCTGCGTGAGCGCTCGCACGAATTTATGAACAAGCTGCATGTCATTCTCGGCCTGCTGCATTTAAAAGACTATCGGCAGCTGGAAAGCTACATTCTGAAAACCGCCAGCAACTACCAGGCAGAAATCGGTTCACTGATGGCAAAAATCAAATCGCCGGTGATCGCCGGTTTTCTGTTAAGCAAGATGAGTCATGCGGCAGACCGGGGCCACCAGCTGACCATCAGTAACGATAGCCTGCTGCCGGACAGCGGAAGCGAGCAGCAAACCGCCACGCTGATTACCGTACTGGGCAACCTGATTGAAAACGCGCTGGATGCCGCGGATGACGAGGCCGAAGGCGAAATCAGCGTGCTGCTGCACTATCAGAACGGCTGGCTGGCCTGCGTGGTCAGCGACGATGGGCCGGGCATTCCGCCCGATCGGCTGGAGGCTATTTTCGCTAAGGGCGTCTCCACTAAGGGTGAAAATCGCGGCGTGGGATTATTTCTGGCAAAACAACAAACTGAAAGCCTTGGCGGGAAAATTATTGTAGAGTCCGAGCCCGGCGTTTATACGCAATTTTTTGTACAACTGCCCTGGGACAGAGGAAGCAAAAGCGCATGATTAACGTATTAGTCGTCGACGATGACGCCATGGTTGCAGAGCTGAACCGCTGTTATATCGGCCAGCTGGAAGGCTTTAGCTGCGGCGGTATCGCTGCAACCCTGCAGCAGGCGAAAGAGATGGCGCTGCAAGGCGAATACGATCTCGTTTTGTTAGATATCTATCTTCAGCAGGATAACGGTCTCGATCTGCTGCCCGTGCTGCGCCAGGCAAAACGCGCGGTGGACGTTATCGTCATCTCTTCCGCTGCCGATGCCGAAACCATCCGGCAGTCGTTGCATTACGGCGTGGTAGATTATCTGATCAAACCTTTCCAGTTTCCGCGCTTTGAAGAGGCGTTGACTGGCTGGCGACGCAGAAAGGCGTTGATGGAGGGACAGCATTACTATCAGCAGGCGGACGTAGACAAGCTGATCCACGGCGACCGGGTTGCGGGCGACGGCAAGAAGCTGCCAAAAGGCTTAACGCCGCAGACGCTGCGCACGCTGTGCCAGTGGATTGACGCGCATCCGGACGACGAATTCTCCACCGACGATCTGGCCGCCGCCGTGAATATTTCGCGCGTCTCCTGCCGTAAATATCTTATCTGGCTGGCGCAGTGCAATATCCTGTTTACCAGCATTCACTATGGGGCGACCGGCCGACCCGTTTATCGCTATCGCCTGCAGGCTGAATATGCCGGTCTGCTCAGGCAGTACTGTCAGTAACGGTATAGCGCTCGTCCAGCTGCTGAAACTGCAGCGGCGCAGAGAGCACAACCTGGCGATCTTTAGTGACGAAAATGGCCTCAATTTGCGGATACGCCGCAAGATAAGCGAGGCCCTTTTCAACGCCCATGCCGTAAAGCAGCGTGGTGAAAATATCGCAGTCTGTCGAGTTATCGGCAATCACGGTGACGCTCAGCAGCTCGTTGTCGAGCGGATAGCCGGTACGCGGGTTGAGAATATGATGGTAAAGACGGCCATGCTGTTCAAAGTAGCGTTCATAAATCCCGGATGTCACCACCGACCTGTTGCTGACGCTTACCGTGCCGATTAGCGCTTCCGGCGAAGAAAACGGCACCTTCAGGCCGATAGCCCACGCCTGCTGGCCTTCCGGCGCGTTAAGCGTCTGCACGTTGCCGCCAAGATTGATTAATCCGCAGTCGCAGCCCTGCTGCAGCAAATAGTCCCTGACGCGATCGGCGATATAGCCTTTGGCAATCGCACCAAGGTCAATCTCCATGCCGGGCCGGGTGAGAAATACCGTTTGCTGCCGTTCATCCAGCACGACACAGGCGGGATCGGTTAACGCCAGCAGCGCGTTAATCTCTTCTGCTGGCGGCACGCTGTCGCCCTGAAAACCGATCTTCCAGCGCTTCACTAACGGGCCAATCGCAAAATTGAAACAGCTCTCCGGCAGCAGGCTGACTTCTCTGGCGCGTTTAATCAGAGCAAAGACGGGCGCGCTGACCGCAACAGGCTGCTTGCCTGCCGCCTGGTTGACGGCCATCACTTCGGAGGGCAAGCGGTTAACGGTAAACAGGTTTTCCTGCTGCTTAATCAGGCGGAAAACGTTGGCGGCCAGTTTTTCGTCGTGCCCGGCCAGCTTAAGCTGTACGGGCGACCCCATCAGTACCGCATCATAAGCGCAAAGCCTCATCATCTTTCCCTCTGGAGCATGGTGGTCGCCAGTATGCAACGCCGTTCTGCATGAATGCCAGCGTCCGACTGGCATTCATGCAGAACGGCGGAGCTGATGCCCCGCCGTCGCTTATCAGCGCTTCATTGCCCAGGCCGCCGCGTTATGTCCTGCCAGCTTGCCGAAGATGATAATGTCGGCGATAGCGTTGCCGCCGATGCGGTTACCGCCGTGGATACCGCCGACCACTTCTCCCGCCGCCCACGCGCCTGCAATCGGCTGCTGCTGCGTATTGAGCACGGCGGTATCGCTGTTGATGGTCACGCCGCCCATGGTGTGATGAACGCCAGGCGCGATGCGTATCGCATAAAACGGCCCCTGGTTAAGCGGATGACGCAGCGCGGTCTGGCGACCGAAGTCCTCATCGTTTTGCCGCTCGACAAACAGGTTGTAACGTTCCAGCGTGGCCAGCAGCGCATGGAAATCCATATTCAGCTTCACGGCCAGCTCGTGCGGTGACGGCGCGCTAACCACAAAGCCTTTGGCGATATACTCATCTGCCGCTTTGTTATTCAGCCTGACCTGCTCGTCAAAAATCACCCAGGCGCTTTTTTCCGGCAGAGCGATGATATCCGCCGACACTTTGTCGCGCGTGTTCATCTCGTTACAGAAACGGTGTCCGGCCTGGCTCACCAGAATCGCCCCACCGCCGCGAATCGCCTCGGAAATCAGGTATGAGGTAGTTTGTTCAACTGTTGGGTGAATCTGGATTTCGCCCATATCAACCGTGCCCGCGCCCGCTTTTTCCAGCAGCGCAATGCCGCTGCCGGTTGCGCCCTTATGGTTGGTGGTGACAAACCCATCCAGCTCAGGGCGATACTTAACTACCATTTCCCGGTTGGCGCTGAAGCCGCCGGTTGCCACAATGACGCTACTGGCGTTAAGAATGCGGCTGTCGTTATATTCATCCACCACTTTGACCCCGGCCACTTTATCGCCGTCCATAATGATTTCCGCCACGGTGGTTTCCAGCAGTACCTCAATGCCGCGCTGGTTAATATTTTTTACCAGTCCGCTGATTAAAAAGCCCCCTACCGCTGAACGGTCAGCCGGACGGTGCGTACGGTCAATGCTCATCCCGCCGGTGATAGTAATATCGTTCAGCTCGATGCCCTTCGCTGCCAGCCATTCAATAGCGTCCGGGGCCAGCTCGACAAACTCTTTCAGCAACACCGGATTATTTTTAAACTGTCCACCCTTCAGCGTTTCCTGGTAGAACAGCTCTTTACTGTCCTTAATGCCTTTCAGCTTCTGGAATCGGGTTTCCGCCGCGTTCATGCCCACGGAGGCTTTAATGGTGTTGCCACCGATGGTCGGCATTTTTTCAATAATTGCCACGCGAGCGCCTTCATCATGCGCCTGGATAGCGGCGGCCAGGCCAGCGCCGCCGCTGCCAATCACCACCACATCGTAACTCTGCGGTGCCTGCGGATTGCCGCCCTCTTCAATCACGTGCTCTTTGCTGCTGGTCGCCAGCGCGCGCGAAACCGCTTTTTTCAGCGCTTCACTCTGCGTGGTAGCGCCAGTGACGGCATCCACGTGCGGGCTGTTGGCAACCAGGATACGGCTACGCAGGTTCTCAAAGGTGGTGGTGAAATCAACGTCCAGGGTTTCGTCCGGCACCAGCGTGATATCGGTAATACGGTCGGTATCCAGCGCGACGTTGATTTTCAGCTTCAGCGCTTCGGCTTCGACTTTTTCCTGATAGATACCCGCCTTATATTTGCGGCCGGTAGTGCTGGTATCGCGGATCATCGCGTCTACCAGCGAGAAGCGCCACAGCGGCTCAGGAATGTTCAGCTCTTCGCGACGGTTGCTGTCGATATAAAGCTCAAGGCGATCGTTGTGGATGATGCGATCGGCCCAGTCCGGATAGGCAATGCAGGCTTTGCCAATCGCTACCAAATCAAAACCGTGTTCCAGCGCGCTTTCGGCATCCGACTTGTTAACCACGCCGCCCACGCCAATCACCGGCACCTTCGCCAGCGTGGCTGAACGCTGAGCAATAAATTTGGTAATAAGCGGCGTTGGATCGCGCGTATCGACAATGGAAGGCCGTAACAGCTGGCCTACCGAGAAGTGAACATAGTCCAGCCCGCGCGCCGCCAGTTTCTCCAGCAGATACAGCGTATCGTCAAAACGAATGCCGGGGACCTCCAGCTCTTCCGGCAAGAAGCGGTAGCCGATAATAAAGTTATCAGCAGCAAAGCGCTCGGCCATTTTATGGGTAATTTCAAGCACTTCCAGCGGGAAGCGCGTACGGTTGTCGCGGCTGCCGCCCCATTTATCATCGCGCTGGTTGGAGTTAGGAGAGTAGAACTGCTGGATGAGATAAGTGTTAGCACCGTGAAGCTCAACGCCATCGAAGCCCGCCTTGATAGCCCGGTTTACCGCATCGCCAAATTTGGTGATCATAACCTCAACTTCTTCGCCTGTCAGTGCCGTGGGCGTCGTGGCACCTTCACGCGGCGCGGCAATCGCGCTGGGCGCAACCGGCGTTCTGCCGCCAATCAGTTCCGGCTCTACCATTCTGCCGCCGTGGTAGATTTGCAAAATTGCTTTGGAACCTTTCGATTTTATGGCGTCAGCAATGCGGGACAGGCCAGAGATTTTATTGTCGTTATCAATGCCGATAGCGCCGGGAAAAGCAGGTCCTTTCGGGTCGATAAAGGCGCACTCCACGATCACCGTACCGATGCTGCCTGCGCGATCGCGATAATACTCTACCAGCTCGCTGGTGACGGTACCGTCATAAAAGCCGGTACAGGTGGTCATCGGTGCCATCAGCAAACGGTTTTTCAGCACCGCGCCATTAGGCAGCGTAAGCGGATTCAGGATCGGGGTGAGCGTATTCATTATAATCGACTCCAGGAGGATGGAATTTTAAACCCTGTGACAGAAGAAGCGTAATTAATTAACTGACTGTTCCTGTTTCATGCAGGAAATATAGCAATTTTAATTTTTATCTTTGCGGTTAATTTAGTTAATAAAGTTTTGAAAGTAGTGCGGTGAATTATTTATTTTATACCCTATCGACACCCTGCTAATTGTTAACCAATAGTTAATAAAAATCAAGATCCGGTTGTTACCAAAAATAAAATTAATAAAAACAAATAGATATTTTTACAAAAACCGTCTTCTGGAAATAGAGGCGGCAGGAAATCCGACTGATATGTAAAATAATGGTAATAGAAAAAGAACGGAAACACTGTTTCCAGCAAAAAGATAAAACGCGCGGGAAATATTTATTGATCCAGATCAATATTGTAAATCCACACGAGTCGCATTATCTTCACAGCCGCTTAATAATGTGTTAAAAGATAGTTAGAAATAAATGAAGATTTATAAACACCACGGCGTGCAAGTCCAAAAACAAATAATTAAAAACGTGCTTAAACCGGGGCGTCAAACCACATTCTCAACAACTTGCAGACGATAAAATGAAACCACTATCAACCAACACCGAACCGCCCAAAGCTGCCGTCGCCGCTCCAGGCGCTAAAACACATCTGATTATGCTTTTCCTGCCGGTATTGATAACGGTGCTGCTACTGCTCACGCCGGTTCCGGCCGGGCTGGAGCCTTACGCGTGGCACTTTTTTGCTGTCTTTGTCGGCGTCATCGTCGGGCTGATATTTGAGCCTTTGCCCGGCGCGGTTATCGGCCTGACCGGGGTGGTCGTTATCGCCCTGTTCAGCCGCTGGCTGCTGTTCAGCCCGGCAGAACTTAACGATCCCACATTCAAAGTAGCGACCCAGTCTTTTAAATGGGCCGTCAGCGGCTTCGGCAACTCCACGGTCTGGCTGATCTTCGGCGCCTTCATGTTTGCCGCAGGCTACGATAAAACCCAGTTCGGCCGCCGTCTGGCGCTGATCCTGGTGAAGTACCTGGGTCGTCGCAGCCTGACGCTGGGCTATGCCATTACCTTCGCCGATCTGCTGCTGGCACCCTTTACGCCGTCCAACACCGCGCGCAGCGGCGGAACCATCTATCCTATTATCGCCAACCTGCCGCCGCTGTACGGCTCAAAGCCTAACGATCCCAGCGCGCGCAAAATTGGCTCCTATTTAATGTGGGTAGCGATAACCGCAGCCTGTATCACCAGCTCAATGTTTTTATCGGCGCTGGCCCCCAATTTGCTGGCGCTGGCGCTGGTAAAAAGCATTGTCGGCTTTGAGATTTCATGGGGAAGCTGGTTCCTGGCGTTCCTGCCGCTTGGCGTGCTGCTGATCCTGACCATGCCCTTGCTGGCCTACTGGTTCTATCCGCCAGAAGTCAAAATCAATGATGAAGTGCCGCGCTGGGCGAAAAGCGAGCTGGAAAAGCTCGGCAAACTTTCCCGTAATGAAATCCTGCTGCTGGTCTTTGTCTGCTGCGCGCTGCTGATGTGGATTTTCGCCGCCGCATGGATTGAACCAGCGCTGGCCGCGCTGCTGGTGGTCGTGCTGATGCTGTGGACGGGTGTACTGAACTGGAACGACATTACCAGCAATAAACCGGCATGGAACACCTTCGCCTGGTTCGCCACGCTGGTGGCGCTGGCGGATGGTCTGGCGCGGGTCGGCTTTATTGCCTGGCTGGGTAAAGAAGGCGGCCATTTGCTGACCGGCATCGACCCACAGGTGGCGGCGGTGATGCTGCTGGTGGCTTTCTTTCTGCTGCACTATCTGTTTGCCAGCACCACGGCCCATACTACTGCGCTGCTGCCTGCCATGCTGACCATTGCCGCCGCCATTCCGGGTATAAATATGCCGGTTTACTGCCTGATGATGGTTACGTCGCTGGGCGTTATGGGTATTATCACGCCTTACGGTACTGGCCCCAGCCCGATTTACTACGGCAGCGGCTATCTGCCTACCAAAGATTACTGGCGTCTTGGCACCATCTTTGGCGCTATCTTCCTTGGCGGCATGATGCTGATTGCCTATCCATGGATGGTTATGATGTTCTGAGTAGCCGAAAAATAATTCTGCTGGCCGGGCCGTGCAGGCTCTGGCCAGATAACATTGTTTCCCGTATGCCGCCTGCGGCTACGGGTTGAGCAGGTGAAAAATGTCGAACAAACCTTTCGTTTATCAACCGCCCTTTCCTCTCGCCCCTGAAGAAACCGAATATTATTTGCTGAGCCGCGAACACGTTTCCGTCAGCGAGTTTGCCGGCCAGGAAGTCCTGAAAGTCGAGCCAGCTGCTTTAACTCTGCTGGCGCAGCAGGCATTTCACGATGCCGCTTTTATGCTGCGCCCTGCGCATCAGCAGCAGGTAGCGTCCATTCTGGCCGATCCTGAAGCCAGCGAAAACGATAAGTACGTGGCGCTGCAGTTTTTAAGAAACTCAGAAATTGCGGCAAAAGGCGTGCTGCCAACCTGCCAGGACACCGGCACGGCTATCATCATGGGCAAAAAGGGCCAGCGGGTCTGGACCGGCGGCGGAGATGAAGCCGCGCTTTCGCAGGGCGTATATAACACCTACAGCCAGGACAATCTGCGCTACTCGCAAAACGTCGCGCTGGATATGTATCACGAGATCAATACCGGCACCAATCTACCGGCGCAAATCGATCTCTACAGCGTGGACGGCGACGAGTACAAGTTCCTCTGTATGGCGAAAGGCGGCGGCTCGGCCAACAAAACCTATCTCTGGCAAGAGACGCGCGCCCTGCTCAATCCCGGCAAGCTGGAAGCGTACCTGACGGAAAAAATGCGTACGCTGGGCACCGCAGCCTGCCCGCCTTACCATATCGCATTTGTTATTGGCGGCACCTCGGCAGAAAGCACGCTGAAAACGGTCAAGCTGGCGTCAACACACTATTACGACGGCCTGCCGTTTGAAGGCAACGAGCACGGCCAGGCGTTCCGCGACCGCAACCTGGAAGAAGCGCTCCTGAAGGCGGCGCAAAAACTGGGGCTGGGTGCGCAGTTCGGCGGCAAATACTTCGCGCATGATATTCGCGTCATCCGCCTGCCGCGTCACGGCGCGTCCTGTCCGGTAGGCATGGGCGTTTCCTGCTCGGCGGACCGCAACATCAAGGCGAAAATCAACCGGGAAGGTATCTGGATTGAGAAGCTGGAGGATAATCCGGGACGCTATATTCCAGCAGCGCTGCGCCAGCAAGGCGAAGGCGAAGTGCATCAGGTCAACCTGAACAGGCCGATGGAAGAGGTGCTGGCGCAGCTGTCACAGTATCCGGTTTCCACGCGGCTGTCGCTGAGCGGTACCATTATCGTGGCGCGGGATATCGCACATGCGAAATTTGGCGAGCGTCTGGAGAAAGGTGAAGGCCTGCCGCAGTATTTGAAAGATCACCCGGTGTATTACGCCGGCCCGGCCAAAACGCCAGAAGGCTACGCATCGGGATCGCTCGGCCCGACAACTGCCGGTCGTATGGACTCCTACGTTGACAAGCTACAGGCCAACGGCGGTAGCTTGATCATGCTGGCCAAGGGCAATCGCAGCCAGCAGGTGACGGATGCCTGCCGCCAGCACGGCGGTTTTTACCTGGGCAGCATCGGCGGCCCGGCAGCGGTGCTGGCGCAGCAGAGTATCAAAAGCCTGGAGTGCGTAGAGTACCCGGAACTGGGTATGGAGGCGGTGTGGAAGATTGAGGTTGAAAACTTCCCGGCGTTTATTCTGGTCGATGATAAAGGCAACGACTTCTTCGCGCTTATTGCGCAGAACCAGTGTGCAAAATGTAAATAAGCCTGCGGTAAAGGCAACCGACAACGCAACCAAAGCGGCGGCCAGTATGGTCGCCGCTTTTTGCATGTTTGCCCGCTCAATATGGTCGCCCGCTTTTTGCATGTTTGCCCACTCTGGCAGTTTCAGCGACACGGGCTCTGCTTCGGGCAGCCTGAAGCTGTGGATGCCGCTTTTGCCATTTTGTTGCTTTCAGGCTGTTTCACAACGCGCATCGTTAGTAACGTAACGCTCACTCCGACGTGACGTTGTCACGTAAATTTACTATCGCACCCGGCTTCATACGAATATATCTGCCCTTATTGCTGTCGCCAGGAAGTTGCCATAGTAGCCATCTGGTTTAAAGCCAAATCACCGCCCTGCGATGGTACGCTACCAGCCGATAACGGGCAGCCACCAGCCTGCGGGCTCAGGCTGATTTCAACACGGCGGTTAGCCATCCTGCCTGCTTCCGTATCATTACTTTTCAGTGGGCGGCTTGCGCCATACCCCTGTACCACAAAACAGCTTTCCGCTATGCCGCCGTTATCACGCATCCAGTCGCGTACCGCTTCTGCCCGTTTCAGAGAAAGATGCTGATTGGTGTTTACGCTGCCAACGTTATCGGTGTGGCCGGCAATCTCGATCAGCCAGCCCGGTTTGGCCTTGATATCGATCAGCGCATTAACCAGTACGCGAGTGGAATCCGCTTTCAGCCGCCACTGGCCGGAAGCAAACAGCGCCAGGCTATCCAGCCGAATCGTCTGCGATTGCTGTACTGCCACCACCGGCGGCGGCCAGGCTTCAATCGCGGCACGTACTGGCGCAATCAAGCCCGCGCCTTTATATAGCCCCAGTCCGTAACGCAACGGTTCGCCACCGCGTCGCCAGCTTTCCAGCAGCTGTAAATCGTCTTTGAGTTTTGCCCGAGCCTGGAGCTTAGGTTCAGGTGGCTCTTCGGGGAGTGAAAGATAAAGCGCCAGGCGATGGTTGACGTGCAGCAGCAACTGGCGGTTGTGATGCCAGGAAGCCAACATGGCCAGCAGCAGAAAAACGCCGCACAGCAGGCCTGTGGTACGTAAGATCTGCCTGATGCCAGTCCCCTGACGGCGAGGTAACTGCGCCAGCAGGCAGTCTGGCAAAGGCAACGTTGCCCGGGCAAAGCCGGGACAGGATAAAGAAGTTTGACTGGCCAGATGCTGCTGCCAGAGATTATTTTCAAGCGCCCCGGGCGGTGTAAAATTCCATCCCCGCGCACAAAACTTCAGCGCTGGCACTGCACCAGAGTGTTTCCCGGTAATCGCTGCAACCTGCGCTTTTTCCCACTTCAGCAGACTGTCGAGCCAGAGTAGCCGGTGCAGGCGGCTTTCTCTTTCAACTGCGGGTGCCTCCTGTTGCCAGGCAGATAAAGAAAGCGGACTCTCTGCCAGCGGGTGAAACTGCGTTCCCTGCTCCGGCAGCAGGGTAAACCAGCCGTGTAATGCCTCGGACGGGTTATCTCCCGGCGGTGATAACCAGCTGCAGGCCAGCAGCAGTGGCGTAACCGGTAACTTACATGCCGCTATCGCCCGATGCCAGCTGCGCAAGCCGTGCGTGAAGGCTTCTGTTTGCTGCTCCTCCGGGATAATGGCCAGCAACAGCGCCAGTCTGCCGCTCAACGTCGGCCTTTTTTCCACCAGGTACAGCGCCATTTGCGACAGGTTTTCCGGTTCTGCAACGGCGATATACCATCCCTGTTGGGTTTCCCGATAAGGTTCGCCTGCGGCAAAAAGCGAAGCTTCACCACCACATACCAGCACGACCCATCCGGCAAAACGCTCAGGTGGCAACAGGCTTTCGTTTATTATTGCGCCGGAATCCTGCGGTGTCCGCCGCCGCCAGTAGAATACCGCGCCACCCGCGGCAAGAAAGATAATGCCGCTGGCCGTGACGGCAGCAAGCAGGCCGGGATGCCAGTAAATCTGCACCAGTATCAGCGACAGCCCGGCAGCCAGTAGTAGGGTTAACAACCTGATTTTACGCACCGTCTACCCCAGCCTCCCCGCCAGAAAAATGTGCTCCAGCGAAAACGAGAGCAGTAACCAAAGCCCCATCAGCAAAGCGATACCGCCCCCCCAAAATAACCATCCAGACTGGCGGCCCGCGTACAGGCGTTTTGGCCGTGAAACTAAAGGAATATCCTGGAGAAGATAAGGCGCTACCTGCTGGGCAAGCCGCTGCATAATATCTTCACGGCGCTTATCGCGGCTGGCCCGATAAAGGCCGCTAAACCCCAGCTGAAGCACACGGTAATAGCAGGTCAGCATGTGCGGATCGGGTGCAGGCTCTGCCAGCAGCATCCCAATCCGCTCCCACAGCTTTTCGCCTGCGTGCATGGCATTGAAATATTTAACCTGTAGCGGATTCGTTATCCAGTATTGATAGCCGTTATCCTGTTTCCCCCGGTTCATGACGCTTTCATCCAGCAGCGCGCAGACGGCATACAGCATCTGCTGCGAATGGGCCTTGCTGATACCCGCCTCGCTAAGCTGCTGCTGCCAGTTATCCAGCCAGCCGCAGGCTCGCTGATATAGCGCTTCGCCATCGATGATGTCCTGCCCGTTACGCAGCTGGCACACCAGTAGCCAGCCAGAGGAGAAAACCCGGTCAACAAGAGAGAGAGCATTTTCTTTCATGATCGCAGCACCGCAAAAAGTTCAAGGCTGACTTCTCTCAGAGAGCCAGAAATATAAAAGCGCAGCAGAAAATTGTTGTTCAGATTGCTATCTAACAAGCCAGTATCGCCCTGCGCGGCGGCAGCTGTCTGGTAATCTTTTCAGGCTTAACCCCCTTCATTTCGCGAAAGGTGAGGCTGACGCTATAGCGGCTGGCGTATGGATCGAGATTGATACTGATGCGTGCACGAGAAATTTCACTTTGGTATGAACCACTCATCTATCACTCCTTGTGAATATCGACAGAAAAGTAAAAAAACAGATTCGTTATGCGCCGTAATCAGAGGCATCAGAATATACAGGACATTCTTTAAAAAATTAGCGAATCAAATCAAAGTTACCAAAGCTTTCTTAAGATTACCGTGCAGATACTTTATAAAACGCCAGATATTTCCTGAAATAACCAGATTAGCTATTAACCTGGCTTTATAACAGAATGGTCAGCACTCCAGGTGCTGCAAATTGTGACAGAGAAAATGACACCCCCTGTTATTTTTTTATTTTACGGGCGGCGTGATTTTATTGTTATGTTAAAAACAGGCGTTATTTCTTCCGCTCCGGGACGCCCTGCCGGGCCGCGTGTAAAATAAGCGCGTAACGCGCCAGCTGCTGTTTTATACGGTGTTCAATTTTACCGCGTAATACGGGTGAAGAATTATCGGCTTCAAGTCGACGTAGCAGCTCCTCAACGGGCAACATTGCCTGTAGCGGTTGCTGAATAGTGACCAGCTGCGCCTCCAGCTCGGCTCTGGAAAGACATGCCGTGCGCACTTCGCCACACTCGCCTACCTGTTCAGCCAGCTTTTGCAGCCTGAGCTGCGCCGTATGCCATAATCCCAGCTGTTCTGTCGGCAACGCGGTTGCAGTCATCATTTGCTGCCATTTATCCCGCTGCCAGCTCTGTTCAGGCGTGACCCGCTGCGCCAGCATCGCCACCCGCTGCGCTTTATCCGGTTCCGGTTGAATAAGCTGCCAGGCCCACACCGTTAGCCCACTCAGCACCAGAGTTGCCGCCACCCCGGCAATAAATCCCCGGCTGCGTTCCCAAAAGCTGAAACGAAGGTTTAGCGCTGAAGACGTCGTTAAATCTCTCGGCACGTAGATAAGCGGCGTAAACTCGCCATAACGGTGCGATGCAGCCTGATTGCCGCGTTTAAGGGCTTCCAGCGCCGTTGCTTTTGTCTCGCTTTGCGGTGCTGCCAGCCGTTCGGTAAGCGTAGCCACCTGGATGACCAGGCGATCCAGCTGGCTTAAATGCTTATGGGCAAGCTCTTCCAGCGTGGCAACGTTTTGCTCCAGCTGTTCGCGCAAATGCAGCAGCAGCTCGAGATCGCTCGCCCCGTAGCTGCTTTCGCTGATGATTTGCTGAACGCCCGTACTTAGCCAGGTGATAATAGCCAGTCTGGCCGGAAGCGGCTGTGGCCAGAGTGTAGGCCACTGATGCCTGATCATCGCAGTGATAATTTCTATCCCTTCACACAGACCGGCCAGGCCGGCATTGTGCGCTCTTGCCCGCGTATACCAGGCAACGCTTTGTAAATCCATGCCGTTAGCCCTGAAAAGCGCGATTGCCTGCCGCTCAACCTGTTGCCAGTCTGTCTCGCTATTACTGACAGTATTTAGCTTTGCTATTTCCTGACGAAGCGCGCTAAATTCCGGTAATGCCCGGGGATCGCCGCCGGTGTGTAAAATATTATTGTCAAACTCTGTCATGCCCTGATTTCCCTTTTTTAACAGCTTTGTTGCTCCCTGAAATCCGTCCTGTGCCCGCACAGGCTTTTCCCTGTTTGGCAGTGGAAGATAAACCTGCACTATCAGGATATTAATAACGCCATGCCTTTTTTCAGGCGCTAAAAGCAATATATTGATCGACCTGAAAATTTGCAAAGATAACTTTGCTTTTGTGCCAAATATTTAGCAATAAGCAGCCCCATATTTTTATTACAACAGCTTATTAACGGTTTAACTAAATGCATTAACTTACGCTATTATCTAAAACCCCGTAAAAAAATAAAACGCATTCGGAATAATTAAGCGTCGATGCTCGCTTTTACTGGCCGGATTTTTCAGAGAAAAAATTTAATAAAAGGTGAACAGCCCCGTAGTGTATTAAAATCCGGCGTTGCTGACGGCCCGCGCCCTGCCAGTGATAACTGGAAATAAAAAAATGCCTGACCACATCACATTTCATCGTGATTTGCCACACGGTATGCAGAATGTCGTCTAAAGTTTGTTTCAGGGTCAATAACTTACAGATCCCCGTTCAGGCTATGGAGAACTAGCAATGCAGAGAGTTGAAAAACGTCAATGGAAAACTGTTCTGGCACTCCCGCTGCTGGCTACGCTGGCAGGCTATGCTAACGCCGCCGAGGTTTCACAGCAGGCCAGCACGGCACCTCAGCCGCCAGACGTGACGCTCGGGCCGCTTTATCAGGCCGTTCAGGCAGCAAAATTATTTCCCGATCAAAAAACGTTTGCGGATGCGCTGCCTAAAACCAGTCCCAGCCAGATTCTGGCGGACTGGCAGATGCAAAGAAAACAGAGCAACTTTGATTTGCGTCGTTTCGTCAAAACCAATTTTACCTTGCCGGTTAGCGGCGCGGCCTATGTGCCGCCAGCGGGCCAAAGCCTGCGAGAGCATATCGATGGGCTATGGCCCGTGTTGACCCGCAATGGTACACCGCTAAACCAGTGGGATTCGCTGCTGGCGCTACCAAAACCTTATGTCGTGCCCGGCGGCCGTTTCCAGGAAATTTATTACTGGGACAGCTATTTTACCATGCTGGGACTGGCCGAAAGCGGCCACTGGGACCGCGTTCAGGATATGGTCGATAACTTTGCCGCGCTGCTGGACAAGTATGGCCACATTCCTAACGGCAGCCGCAGCTACTATCTGAGCCGCTCGCAGCCGCCGTTTTTCAGCCTGATGGTAGATTTACTGGCAACGCATAAAGGCGAAAGCGTCTATAGCCAGTATCTGCCCGAGCTGCAAAAAGAGTACAGCTACTGGATGAGCGATGCCGACAGCCTTAAGGCAGGCGATGCCGCAAAAACCGTGGTGAAACTGAAAGATGGCACCTTGCTAAACCGCTACTGGGATAGCCGCGATACGCCACGTACCGAATCGTGGATGGACGACATCGAAACCGCAGAAAAAGCGAAAGAGCGTAACAAAGGTGAACTCTATCGCGATCTTCGCGCCGGTGCGGCATCCGGCTGGGATTTCAGCTCACGTTGGTTTGCCAAACCTGGCGATATTTCCACTATCGAAACCACCCATATTCTGCCGGTAGACCTCAACTCGCTTATGTTCCATCTGGAGCAAACGCTGGCGCGTGCCAACAAAGAAGCCGGTCATCAGGACGCCAGCCAGCGCTTTACGCAGCTAGCCGAGCAGCGTCAGAAAGCGATTAACCACTATCTGTGGGACAGTAAACAGGGCTGGTACGCCGACTATGACTGGCGGAAAGCGAAGGTCAGACCGCAGCTGACGGCTGCCACGCTGTTCCCGCTTTATCTCAAAGTAGCGACGGCAGACCAGGCTAACCGTACGGCCACGGCGGTACAGGCGCAGCTGGTGAAAGAAGGTGGACTGGTCACCACTAACGTGAATAACGGCCAGCAGTGGGATGCGCCAAACGGCTGGGCACCTCTACAGTGGGCGGCGGTAGAAGGCCTTAATAACTACGGTAAGCAAACGCTGGCGAAGGATATTGGTATGCGCTTCTTAAATAACGTGCAAACCACCTATAACAAGGAGCATAAGCTGGTTGAAAAATATGTCGTGGAAGGCAAAAACCTGGGCGGCGGCGGCGGCGGTGAATATCCGTTGCAGGACGGCTTCGGCTGGACCAACGGCGTCACGCTCAAGCTAATGGATCTTTATTGCCCTAAAGGCGTGGTTTGTAACAACGTTAGCGATATCACTAAAAAGTAGGACGACTTCAGGCGACCGTACGTCGCCTGTACCTTTCTTTCCGATCTTTGCATAACCTTCTGCGATCCATAAAAAAACCCCACGCCGGAGCGCGGGGTTATTGTTCACGGAACATTTCCTTTTCAGGACAGCCGCGTGACTAGCTTCTGACTTTACGGTAGATCCACAGCACCACAATGGCGCCGATCACCGCCACGACAAAGCTACCGAAGTTAAAGCCGTCTACCTTGCCGAAGCCCACCAGGGTGCTGATCCAGCCGCCAACTACGGCGCCCACAATCCCCAGAATAACGGTGATGATAAAACCGCCGCCATCTTTACCCGGCATAATCCACTTTGCGATGATCCCGGCAATCAGACCAAAAATGATCCATGACAAAATTCCCATTTACTGCTCCTTGGTTTGTACTCATTGGACGGGCTAAGTATAGGCAAAGATTCTAACTCTGTGATTTAAAGCCAAACTTTTTGCACTTTTTTTTCACACCGCCTAAAGCGTCACGCTTTCATGCCGATAATTTGTCGTATCACCGCCAGGCATGTGTTTGCTGACCTAATCGGAGTGGGACGTGAAAGAAGAAGAAAAAGAGCAGTATCTCAAGCGTGGCCCGCTCGCCGTGCTTGCCGTATTAAAAAATTTACATAAAAATCAGACACCAGTATTAGTTTCACACGACCGGGGCCAGTTTATTACTCGTCTGCTTTACGCTGACAAAGAGCGCCTGCTTCTTGACTATGGCAGTAACGATTATGAAAACCAGCTGGCGTTGACGATGAAAAACCTGCATCTGACTGCGGAAACGCAGGGTGCCAAGGTTGAATTTGCGCTAAACGCGCTGGAAGCCGATAACCATGAAGGACTGCCGGCCTTTGGTGCTGACCTGCCCGACGTACTGTGGATGATCCAGCGCCGCGAGTTTTTCCGCGTGTGCGTACCGCTCGATCCGGTTTATTACTGCCATGTAAAATGGCCGGGTGGCGGCGAAGGCCGTATGCGCTTGCAGGACCTTTCGCTGGGGGGAGTCGGCGTATTAGGCGACGCCACGCTGCCGGAGACCTTGCAAGGTGGCGAAGAATTTAAAAAAATGCGTCTTGAGCTGGGCGAATATGGTCAGCTGGAAGTGGATGCTGCGCTGATTAACGTAGGCCAGCGCAGCATAGTAGGCAATAAAAATGAAACGGTGGTAACGCCTCGCCTGAGCTTTCGCTTTGCCTCGCTGAGCTTTGCCCAGGAACGTTTGCTGCAAAACGTGATCTTTTCGCTGGAGCGCCTGGCCCGCGAAAAAGCGACCCGTTTTCAGTAAAAAAGAAGCCGCCCGCACAGGTGGCTTTACTCATTATTCCTGTTCCGGGCGCACAGCTACCGTTAAATAGTGCGGTAAGCCGTGGTTACCTTCCACAGATAGCGCGGCGCCTGAGCGGCCGGATGCTTCTCCTGCACGTGCTGATAAAACTCTTCCGGCGTCATAGAGTTAATCATGGCAATCGCCCGATCCCTGTCTCGCGAAAAGGTTCTCAGCAGCGCGCCAGCCCCGTTGGCGTAAGAAACGATAGTGGCGTAACGCAGGGTTTTTGGATTGCGTATACCGGCCAGGGACTGATCCTGCAAGATTTTCAGATAGGCGGTGCCGATATCGATATTTTTCACCGGATCGCGTAGCTCCGAGCTGCTCGGCTGGCCGCGACGTCCCTGTACCCGATACACTTCACGCCCCGCCGTCGAGGCTTTAATCTGCATTAAACCAATGGCGTTTGATTTGCTGACCACCGTTGGATTGCCGCCCGACTCCACTGAAATAATCGCGTCCACCAGCTTCTGGTCAACGCCGTAGTTATGTGCCGCGTTCTCGGTAAATAAAGACCACGCCTGCGCGACTTTTTGCGGCGGCGCTTTGGTCAATGGCGTTTGCTGCAGGTTTTCGCTCTGCCTGTGCGGCTGACCGGCACAGCCTGCCAGCAGGAGCACGCCAAGTATTGCCGCTGATTTTACGCTTCTCACGCTGTTGTTCCTTTAGGCTTTTGCTTCGCGCTTCATCATAACGGCTGTCTGCAGGGAGAAAATTACCGTAACTCCTAATTTGCCGTTTCGGTTGGTGACTTCAGCGCTGCTTTTCGTCATTATCAGCCGTATTGGACCCGCAATGGCACAAAATAATTCACTAAGCCCGCATAAAATTTGTTCGGGCCGCTTAAGCTTGTGGCCTGCTATCCTTGACGGCAGGCAAAACTCGTTGAAATAAAGTCATTATTTAGCCAGTAAAGGATAAAAGTGAAGATTATGTCCGTTATCCCACGCATTTTTCATCTGATTGCACCTTCTGGCTATTGTCAGAACCAGCAGGCAGCGCTGCTTGGCGTACAGCGCCTGCAGGCGCAGGGCCATCGGGTTAATAACACGCAGGTGATAGAGCGCCGCGACCAGCGCTTTGCCGGTAATGACCAGCAGCGGCTGCAAGATCTTGATCTGCTGACTACTGAGGCGGATATCGTCATGCCGGTACGCGGCGGCTACGGCGCTACCCGGTTGCTGCCCGATTTTGATGCCGCCGCGCTGGCGGCGCGGTTACGCGATCGGCCGATGGCGATTTGCGGGCACAGTGATTTTACGGTGATTCAGATGGCGCTGCTGCAGCAAGGCGCGCAGACCTTTAGCGGCCCGATGCTGGCGAGCAATTTTGGCGCAGAGGTTTTATCTGATTTTACCATCGAGCACTTCTGGCGCGCGCTGACTTCGCCAGAACTGACGTTAGAATGGCAAACGGAGCCGCAGCAGTTAGACGTTGCCGGTACAGTGTGGGGTGGCAATCTGGCGATGCTCACTTCCCTTATCGGTACGCCGTGGCTGCCGACAATTACCGGCGGTATTCTGGTGATCGAGGATATCAATGAGCATCCCTTCCGTACGGAAAGAATGCTGCTACAGCTGGCCCAGCATGGCGTGCTGGCGCGCCAGAAAGCCATTGTCGCCGGCAGCTTTACCGGTGTAAAACTGACTGATTACGACAGCGGTTACGATTTTAACAGCGTATGGACGCTGATTCGGCAGCTTACCGGCCTGCCCGTGGTCAGCGGCCTGGAATTTGGTCATCACTGGAATACCGTTACGCTACCCCTTGGCGCTCAGGGGCATCTACAGGTAGAAGGCTCCACCGCTACGCTGACCCTATCGGGACATCCCGTCCTGCGTTAGGCATTCTGGAGTATACATGAAGCAGCTGTATGAAGATCTGTGGGTTTCCACGCCAGAATTTCCGCCGGGCGAAAAAGATCCGGAACTGATGATGCATGGCTTTTTGCTGCAGCTTAATCGCGGCAACGTGCTGATTTCCCGCGTAGAAAACCCGGAAGATCATCATGTTATTCAGGATCTTGGCGGTATCTTCCGTCACTATCTTACCCACTGGCATGAAGCTGGCCCGGGTACGCAACTGCTCCAGCAGCGCTTTAATTCAGCGCTCTACTGCCATAACCGTGCGCTTGGCGCGGTCAGCTCGTTTGCTGAAGCGGACGACACCTTTAATCAGGCCGAAGTTCACTGCGGCAGTTTTCACGTGGTGCCGACGCCCGGCCATACGCCCGGCAGTACGACCTATCTGTATGCTTCACCTTATGGCAAAACCTATCTGTTTGTGGGTGATACTATCTGCCTTAGCCACGATCGCTGGATAACCGTGCTGGTGCCGGAAAGCAACGAAGCTGACTTAAAGCGCACGCTGGAATTTTATCGTGCCTTACGGCCGGATGTGGTGCTAATGAGTACGACCCGCGGCCATCTTTCATGGCAGGAAGTGACGGTGCGCGACTGGCTGTCGCTGCTGGACGAGGCAGAAAATGCGCCGCTGGATTTGCGCCAGCGGCCGGGAGAATAGCGACGGGCTAAAGCGCTTTCGTTAAGTAAAATCGCTGATGAACGCGCGGATAATTGTCCAGGACGAACCGCACCACGTATCCCTTCTTTTCGTAAAAAGGCCTGGCCTGAAAGCTGGCCGTATCTACCTGAGCATACAGACAGCCGCGCCTGCGGGCTTCCTCTTCCGCAGCCTGTATCAGTGCGCTTCCCGTCCCCTGCCCGCGCAGGGTATCACTGACCCACAGCATATTAATACGCAACCAGTCACCTACGGTTGACCCGGTCAGGCCAGCCAGCTTTTTGCCATCCGGCCCGCATATAAAAACGGCAAGGCTTACCGGCTTATCAATAAATTGTGAATTAAAGGCAAAGAGTTCGGCCTCGATTTCTGCCAAATCCTCTGCCCCAGGCTTATCCGTTAAAATTAATTCCATTTTTCCGCTCTCTCATTAACTAACCGTTCCAGACCGGCGGCACTTTTTGCCGCTCACCAAAGCTTTCCGGCAGCGGCACGCGGTAAATTCGCCACGGCTTTTGCACCCGATCTTTGCCGTCGGGTCCGCGTTTAAAGGCCATCCGCCCAAGCTGCGGGCAAGGAATATAAAGCTCGCGCTGCCAGGTAATAAACAGCGCATCCGGCCCCCAGATACGATCGTCTTCAATTACCACGCTGAGCTTGCCATCCGGCGACAGCATAGTGATCCGGGGCCGAAGAAATTCGGCCATATACAGATTCCCTTTGCTGTCCATCGCGGTGCCCACCAGCGTTGGCGTATCGTAGACGTATTGCACCTGCTGGGCCAGCTCGCTATCGCTTAGCGTTTCATCGCGCAGTCCGCGCGTAGGGACACGATAGAGCGGTCCGGTCAGTGCCTGAAAATAGAGCCACTGCCCGTCCGGACTGATCTCCAGCGGATCGGAGTGTACCTTCACTGGCGCGCCGGTTTTGTCCTGCATCATATAGCCGTTATCCCCGATGGGCGGCCTGTCGTTACGCATTAACGTCAACGGATGAGCAGAAAGCTTACGCAGCGCCTTGCCGGTTTTAAGGTTGACGACGATCAGACCACCCAGCCCGGAATCGGTGAAATAGGCGTTTCCGGCGTCCAGCCGCAGATCGTTAATGGTGCCGTTTTCCGGCAGCGTTTTTTCATCAAAGGTAATTTTACGCAGCAGCTTGCCGGTCATATCAAACTGCAAAATTTTCTGCGCATCGCGGCCCAGCTTTTTATCGCCCTGATCCACTACCCACAGCGTGTCATCGTCAAAGATATGGATGGTGTTAACCATGACAAAAGCATCGGTGCCGGGATTGCCAGGCTGCCAGCTGTTCCATTCACCGCCGGGAAAAGGTTTTAGCTGGCCGTCAGGCATCACTTCGGCCACCGAAGGGGAGTTTTCGCTGCCGGGCCAGCGCGGCAGGCCGACAAAGATGCGGTTATTACGGGTGACTGCAACTGCATTACACACCCAGGGCAGCGCAGCGACCTGCTGCAGCTCCGGGCCCAGCCCTTTGCTCAGACCATAATTAGTTGCGGCTTGCACCAGCGGACTACTGAAGGCCAGTGCCCCGGTAGTAACCAGCGAAGCGCGGCAAAACTGGCGTCGATTCATCTACTCCTCCTTGCTTATTAACCGCATAGCTGCGGTATTGCAGAAGGTATGAGTATAGGAGCAGACTGGTTTACCGTCAGGATTCGACGTTGCCGGAGGCATCGGTACGCTGTAGCGTCACCGTACTGTTTTCCCGTTCGCTCGTACGGCTACAGGAAACCAGCTTTTTCTGGCCGTTATAGGAAAAGAAGGTTTCGTTGCTGCTTCTGTTTATCACCATCTGGTCGCCGTTGCGGAACAGCACGATCTCAACCTTATCGCCACTATCCGTATGGGACTGCTGACTGCCGGACGCGATTTGAAAGTTATCGCCCGCCCACAGGATGGTAGTCAGCCCATACTGCGCGTTGGTGACGGTCATGGTCGGACGTCCGGCGCAGCTTATTTGATACTCGCTGTTTTGCATGGGCTCGGCGGAATCGGAAGCGTGAGCAAAAAAAGAACAGGCCAACAGGCTTCCGACAGCGAATAAACGAAACATGAGCAGGATTCTCCGGGCAGATATAATTTTTTAGTCTGGCACATTATCCTGCCCATGTAGCGCAATTGTCACAATCAGAACAGACCTGGTCTTCCCTATAACCCGCTCATTTCCTTAATATCATCCTGATTAACCGCCTGCTGCACGCCGTTTTCATCCTTATAGATAACCATACCTGTCGCTTTATCCTTTTCCGGCTTGCCCTCTACTACCCTGGTGCTGCCGTCACGCATGTGCAAAACATGATTGCTGGTACAGCCCGTCAGGAGTACCGCAGCGGCAATCAGTGGAAAAAGTAGCATTTTGTTCATCTTTTCTCTCCGTTAGTAAATACCCGCAAGTGTAGTATCTGTGTCGGGCATCCTTTGACGATTATGGCGATATAATCGCGCTTAAGTTCAGACCAGATAAGGAAAGTTATCGCCGCCATCAACAAATTTCAGTTGAAGCCGCGCCAAAATAACTGTATTTTTATCCAGCATTTATAACCAGGATGATCCCCATGTTTGTTGAACTGATTTATGATAAGCGCAACGTTGCGGGCTTACCCAACGCGCAGCAGCTGATTTTAGATGAACTCACAAAACGTATCGGGCGTGTTTTCCCCGATGCCGAAGTAAAAGTTAAACCGATGCAGGCCAACGGCGTCAAAACCGATGCCAGTAAAAATGACAAATCGGTAATGTTGAGAATTATTGAAGAGATGTTTGACGAGGCCGATCAGTGGTTAATTGCTGAAGAGTTCTGAAAGTCAGCACCTGATTGTTATTCTGCCCTACTCATCAACATGCGGTTGCCATTTGCGACCGGCATGCCCTGCTCTATTGACAAGTTTCCCTGGTGTTGGCCCGCAGTTTCTCTTTGCGGGCATTTTTTTAAATAAAATCCGTTCCCGCGCATAACGCTTCTCCTCTCTTTAAAAAAAACCACACTTAATGTTAAAATTAAGTTAACGAAAACTTTAATATTGTTACAGGGATATTTAATTAAAGTTTCCTGATAGCGTGCCGAAGAGTGAAATAAGACCAGACAGAATGAAGAGAAAGGCTATGGCTGTTATTTGTATACCTCCGCTAACGGGCCTGTTAATGGATGCGGAATGCAGAAAAGGGACCTCGCTGACCAGGCAGGAAGTAGAAAAGATTCGGGACAGCACAACAACGGTTTCCGTGCCGGACGGTATCGCGAAAAATATGGATCCTTTTTGCGGATACGGTGATATCGACCCGCAAAAATGTTGGGAGACCTGGCTGCGTTATCGTGCCGCTGTACGAATGCTAACGGTTTGAGTATTAACCGTTTTTCTTACGCTGAGCGATTTCGGCGTAAAGCAGATCGTAGACCTGAGCGGCATAGGCCGAACTGTCTCGCAACATCTGAATGGCATCCTCCAGCGTTTGCGGCTCCATCTGGCCTATAATTCGCCACCCCAAAGCAATGTTCTTCGCTTCTTCCAGTTGATCCGGATGATAATCATACGCAGCTTCTGACACGAAATTCTCCTGATTTGAGTTTTGGCCCTATTTTACTGAGCAATGGCTGAGCATCTCAACCCTTGATTTTTTATAAATTTAATTAATGAGCCTTTTTTATGCATTTTTTTCTTTAAACGCTCTTTTAGACAGCAATATAAGGTTTTTCAGCGGCAAAAACAGATTTTTCCTGGCTCTAAAAAGAGAACATTTTGTGGATTATCGTCTACCTGCGGGAAATAGTGTAAGGAAATCGTTCACTTTTGCTTAATTAAGAAAAATCACCCATTACAAAACGTTTCGACAGAATTTTCCCTTGGCCCGCCAAAAAACCTGATTCCGTTTTTTTACTTATAAAACATTCGGGAAGTTAACGATAGTTATCTTAATTCAACAGGTTATATTAGTTGCATTCAATATATTTATGACGCGATCAATTACCGCCAGGATAATCACAAGCGTAATAATTTACTTTAAGTCAGAAGATTATTTTGCAGCAGGCACTATACGACCAGCGCCATTCTAAATAAGGGCAAGCATGCCAGCCGCGATACGAGCGCGACTGGCAGAGGGTCAGTGACTTTTTTTGGGACGCAGCACGGCAAGGATTATCGCCACGTTGCCCTTAGAGCGAAATACTGCGGCGGCAATGACAAGATTTATCGCCAACGATGCCCAGTTAGTATGATCGTAATGATCAAAAAAATAGCGGAATGGGATAGAGCCATAGGCGAGTACGAGCATGTAAGCCAGCCAGGATGCCCAATACTCATGATGTGCGCCGGGTTTGCGGAAAAACATTAGCCGCAACGCTATCGCCGAGCAGGTGACCACGTTAGCAATCACCATGGGGTCATTTGTTACCATGGAAACCTCCTTTTAGCCGGGCCAGCCAGGCAACGGGATCCTGCTGGTTAAAGAACGTTAAGGTTTTAATAGCCAGAGCAGAAAGTAATACGGCCCCCAGTCCATCCAGTGGCCTGTCGCTGTAGCCCAGAACGCTGGCCAGTTTTGCCCCGACGACGCCAGAACCAAATACGCCAACAATCCAGGAGACAACAAAGTAAGCAGCTCTTACCCGTAAAGCGATATCAACTGCGCCCGCAACGTAAAATACCGATCCTGCGAAAGCGCCAAACAGCACGCTGTAATTCATGCCCCCTAACTGACTCGCCACACTCGCTCCGGCTGAAGTTACCGCACCGATGCTAACCACCATTTCATGAATGAACATAAAGCCCCCTTTCTGCTTCAGCGTCTTCTCAAATGGACGAGAAAAAAACTGGCCCGCGCCAGGAATAAAAATTGATTTATCATCGCTGGAGTAGTCGATGTACATAACTTAGCGCGGGATTTGCGTACGCGTGAGTACTCTGCAAATTTATTTGGTGCTGATTAGCAAAGCGATAATGCTTTAGCATGTGGTCTGATAAACGTCGGCCGACAGCGCTCTTTTTTTCTTGTTTACTGCCTTGGGTCGCCTGCTGCCGCCTCCATGAATCTTTTTGCAGGCGACCATAAAAGACGGTGGAAATACGCCCGGTTGCTGCCCGCCTCTATGGCCAGTAGTTTATCAAATTACGCGACTCTGTCAGGCTGTGAGCTGTATGATTCCACAGTATTATTTTGCTGGTTTACCTGAAAACGTTACGTAATAACGTCAGGAAATGATGGTCGACAAAGTTTCCAGTTATAAAGGTTGTTACCTTGGCTGCCCTGCCTGGCAACTCTGACAGAGCAGGTCATATCTGCCGCTGGCGCTTTTATGGAAACTGATGCAAATAAAGCGTTGAAAGAAAGAGTTTTCCACTCAATACTTTTTAAAGCGATAGCGCGTACGGCGAGACAGGTACTGTCCGGGTCTGTTAAAACACAGCTTTCCTGGCGACGCGTTATGCCGTTATGGCTTTATCTGTGTAACTTATCCTGCTGGCACTGGATGATCCTTTCCAGCGTCACTGAGAGGTGACAATGCTGCGTTTCATTCTGGCGGGCTGTGCGATTTTGCTGATCGTTGCCGTATTTTTTATCGCTTTATCTTTTCCTGTGCGTATCAAGCTTGAAGACATGCTGTATGAATTTGCGCTCTTTATGATGCGTCATCGCCTGTACTGAAGGAGAGAAAATGGTAAGACTGGCACGGCTGGAAGAAGCAGAAGCACTATGGCAAATCCGTAATCAGGCCGTGCGCTACGGCTGTAAAGAAGCCTATGGCGAAAAAGCCGTTATTGCCTGGACGCCGGACTGTATGCCTTCTGGCTATCTGCGGGCCATCAGCCAGAATCCCTTTTTCGTAATAGATACGCCCGGCTTTCCTGTCGCCACCGGCTTTCTGGACATCAAGCAGCAAAGCGTCGAGGCCATTTTTACGCTCCCGGCATTTATGGGTAATGGCTATGCCACGCAAATCCTCGAGGCGATCAAAACCGAAGCGCGTTCCAGAGGTATCGCTTCATTAACGCTGGCCGCTACGCCTAACGCCGTCTCCTTTTACCAGCGCCACGGTTTTAAGCTGCTAAGAGAAACCCTCTTTCATTCGGCGCTGGCGGGCGATCTACGCTGCATGGATATGCAGGCTGATTTAACTCAAGAAAACGCTTACCGGCGCCCTGATTAAAAATCGTTTAACGATCAAGCAAATAAACACTCATAACCGCAATGCGGCTTGCGTTTCACCTCAGGCCTGCCAGGTTTAACAGCGTGTTTATTTATTTAACCAGGAGATTGAGATGGCCCGTTTTCAGCAAAAAGTTGTCGTGGTAACCGGAGCAGGCTCCGGAATTGGTCAGGCAGCGGCCGAGCGTTTTGCCCGTGAAGGCGCATCGGTAGTGCTGGTCGGCCGCACCAAAGAGAAGCTGGATAAAACGCTGGCAAAACTGACCCAGGGTGAGCATCTGGTTGCGCCTTGCGATGTCGGTGAGGCGGAACAGGTAGAAAAACTGGCGCAAACCGTGACGGACAAATATGGTCGCGTCGATGTGCTGGTCAACAACGCTGGCCAGATTGTGCAGGGCCGCATTCATGAAATTGGCCTGGACGACTGGAAAAAACTGATGAAGGTCGATCTGGATGGCGTTTTTTATTGCGTACATTACTTTATGCCGGCGCTGCTCAAAAGCAAAGGCAACGTGGTGAATATCTCTTCCGTTTCAGGCCTGGGCGGCGACTGGGGCATGAGCGTTTATAACGCGGCCAAAGGGGCGGTCACTAACTTTACCCGCTCGCTGGCGATGGATTATGGCGAAGATGGCGTGCGCGTCAATGCCATCTGTCCCGGCTTTACGTTTACCGATCTGACGGAAGAGATGAAAGACAATCAGCAGCTGCTGAACAAATTTTATGAGCGTATTCCACTGGCCCGTGCGGGCGAGCCGGATGATATTGCCAGCGCCATCGCCTTTCTTGCCAGCGAAGACGCTAAATACATTACCGGTGTCAACCTGCCCGTTGATGGTGGAATTACCGCTTCCAACGGCCAGCCAAAACAGGCGTAAAAAAAGAGGCGGCATACTTTGCCGCCTCTTTTTTCAGACAGGCCACGTATCGACAAACAGAAGCGCTTGTCCGGCCTTATTCCAGCGTTTTAGCATCATGCTAACCCAGGTCGCTTAGTTTATCCCCGCTCGGCCGTTAAGCTTCTGCGCAGCAGGCTCGGGAAGATAAACAGATTCTTACCGATACCTCGATTAAGTAGCGACCAGACCCCTACCGAACAGCCTGCGCACAACGCCATCATTGCTACCGGGTATCCCACCGCCCACAGCATCGAAAATGCTTTGCTGGCAAACAAATGATGATGTTCGGCAAACAGAATCGACGACATCCCAAAAAATTCGATAAAAATGCGGTGCAGCACGTAGATTTGTAGCGTATTTCTGCCCAGCCAGTTTAGCCAGCGTAATGAGAAATAGCGGTTCAGCGTTCGACAGGCCGCGACAGAGAGTAAAATGGCCATAACGCACAGAAACAGGCTATGCGCTATGCCCAGCGTCGCGTGGATCAGCGAAAGTACCGCCAGCGCGGCCCAGGGCACCAAATTGTCACGATGCCATTCGCTCCAGCGCAATACAAGGCTGCTATAGAAGGTGCCCAGCAGAAAGAAAACCAAATACTGGGCGACGCTTTGTGGACCCCAGCCGGGAAAGAGTTTCATTACGGCAGCGTAATTTAACCCTACTGCAATCGTCATCATGGCGAATTTCTGTTCGCGCAACAGTTTGGCAAAAATGAAAAACAGACCAAGCGCATATAAATACCAGCTTGAACTCATCGCCAGCAGCATGAGTTTTACGGACTCCAGCGGCGTATCCGCCCAGGCAGCATTGGTATTCTTAGAAAGCTGTTCTCCCATAATTTCGCTGGAGACACCACGGATCATCAGCCACTGAATAATGCCCCACAGGAAATAGAGATAGAAAAGATTAACTACGCGACTGGTAAAAACCTGCTTCCATGAACGGTTTATAATGCCATTCGTTGCCAGTAAACCTGAGACAAAGAAAAAAGCAGGCATGCGTAGCGGAGAAAGGTACTGATTAAAAGCCAGCCACAATTTGGCGGGTAGCCAGCCGGCGATCAGATGCCCGGTCATCTCAGCATAGCCTGGCAGTATAATATGATATAGAACAACAAGTAATATGCAGATGCCTTTCAGACTATTTATCCAGGCGATATCCGGCTTATGCGTACTATTCATCAGGATCACTCCGACGGTAATTTATCTGGACAGCATGAGGTCGCAATGCGTGTGATTTCAGATGCTATTATCTGGCGCAGGGTAATTATTATCAGAAAACGGTAAAACCATTTTCAAACACAGGCAATAAAATCAGCGACTGAGGGCTGTTAACAGTTTGCTTTTAGGGTTGCCAGCGCTACTGCTCTTTTTCTACTGTATAACGCTTTGTTGTGATAAAAGAGCGAAATGAATAATATTCATTAACAACGCCACTATTTTAAAGCAGGTAAAGTTTACATTATCATCAAGATCTTATGACAGCCGGCCATTTCGCAACTTAAAGGAACAGTCCGATTATTCCTCTTAAGGCAAATGATTACCATGAGGTTTTTCTTAAATGCCGAAAACCTGACTAACCCTCACCGAGAGGATCGGCTCAACTATTTGTTTTTAATTGAAAAAAATCAAACCATTATAAAGATAAAGTTTAGAACGCATAAACAGTATTACATTTAATTACCATAGAATAATAATGGAAAAGCATAATAAAAAGTTATAGATAGTTAATGCCGTGACTTTATTAACTCCCGCCATTAGCTGAGTAATATGCTTTTCATTTGCCGTGGGCATTAGAAATCTTTGTTAGCTATGAACGGCTATTTACCAGAAATTAGTAGCGGCAATTGAGTGGAGGTCACCAAACAAAGTCAGTTAAAACCATTGACTAACAATAAAGAGATTTTACTATTACGCGGCCCTGATAAAATAAAGGATTATAACATGGCTATATTTAGCCTTACTGGTTATGGTGAGGAAAAATCTACAGCACTAATAGCTGATGCTTATGCTCTTAGTACCTATAGTTATCATAATTTCAGTGATGGTTTTTCCTGCGGATACCAGCAATATGGTTTTGGCGCAGGCCTCCCGCTAACGTTAATCAAAGCGCTTTTTGGTAATACTGCTTCTCAGGGTATTATTTCAGGCATTCCCTGGAATCCAGATTCTGAGGCAGCAGCCCAGGAAAAAACCAGGCAGGCAGGATGGTCTATTCTCAGCGCCGAAGAGCTGGGCTACCAGGGGAAAACCAATGCCCATGGCACCTTTTATGGTGAAAAAGCGGGTTACAGCACCAATCAGGCTGAAATCATGGGGAAATATGACGACAGCGGCAACCTGATACAAATAGGTATTGCTTTCCGCGGTACCGGCGCGCCACGTGGCGAATCCATACTGGATACGGTCGGCGACGTCGTTAACGATATCAAAGCCGCACTCTTCCCCGCCGACTATAGTAACAACTTTACGTATCACGCCTTTGGGAACCTGTTAGAAAAGGTGGCCGACTACGCGCAAAAAAATGGCTTAAGCGGCAATGACGTGGTGGTGACGGGCCACAGTTTGGGCGGCCTGTTGGTTAACAGCGTCTCTGCGCTGAGCGAAAGCTGCTGGAATGGATTTTATGCTGATGCAGCCTGTATTGCCCTTGCCTCTCCGACCCAAACCGAAAATGGGAAGGTCCTGAACATTGGCTTTGAAAACGATCCGGTATTCCGCGTGCTTAACGGCACAGATTTCACATGGGAAACGCTCGGGGTGCATGATACGCCACATGACAGCAGCACCGACAATATCGTCAACTTCAATGATTTCTATGCCTCTACGCTTTGGGGATTAACACCCCTGTCCATTTTAAACCCGGCGAGCTGGCTATCGCATATGCCTTTTTTCTATGAAACAAGCCTGTCCCGTATCATCAATTCAGAATTTTATGCGCTGATGGAGAGAGACTCTACGGTCATTACCGCTAATCTTTCAGATGCCTTCCGAGAAAATACCTGGGTAACCGATCTGAATAAATCCGCCCTGCCGCACAGCGGGCCTACCTTTATATTAGGGAGCGAAGGCAATGATTTACTCGCTGGCGGAGAAGGTAATGACTACCTGGAAGGGGGAGCGGGTAACGATACCTTCCGTGATGCAGGCGGTTATAACATTATTCTTGGCGGCGAAGGCGATAATAAGCTTGATTTACGGCATGCGTTAAATGACAGCGAGGTAGCATGGGACGGCTCCACGCTCTATCTACGCGAGGCGGATGGCGGATTGACGCTGGCACAGGATATTCACACCCTGCGCTCCAGAGAGTCTTTTATGTGGCTGTGGAGTCAAAATAAAGATCATCAGGTAACGAGTGAAGGATTGCGCTCTGGCAACCTCCTGACCTTATATGCCGATTCAACTACCGGCGATGCCGATGCTAACAGCCTGACCGCGCATAAAGCAGGCAGCTGGCTGTTCGGCCTGCAAGGTGATGATGTTTTGACCGGCGCGGCCACAGGAGGAACAACTTTTGTCGGGGGTGAAGGCGATGATACGCTCCACAGCCACGGCAGCGATAACAGTTTTCTGTTCACCGGCAACTTTGGTAACGACGTGCTGTATGGCTATAACGCCAGCGACAAGCTGATATTTATGGGGGTAGCTGGCGCAACAGAGGAAAATAGCCTGATGTTTGATGAGGGAAACGCCATCTTCAGCTTTGGCGAAAACAGCGTTACCCTGGTTGGGATAAACCAAAATATTTTTGCAGACGGGCATATTATTGTTGCCTGAATAACACCTCTTTTCCCGCTTCATTAAGCTTTATTTTCAGGCCCGATTTTTCGGGTCTGATTTTTGACTGTAATAAGGCAGCCTCAGCCCTATGGCAACATTACAAGAAAATGAAATTATGCGGATTATTCGCGAACACGGCAGCATATTCTGGTCGCTGGCTTTTTTTAGCGCCCTGATAAATTTAATGATGCTGGCTCCTTCAATTTATATGTTACAGGTCTACGATCGGGTTTTGCCTTCCGGAAATGAGATGACCCTGCTCATGTTAACGCTAATTATGCCGGGCATTTGCGTGGTAATGGGCCTGTTGGAGTATGCTCGCAACATGACGTTGATTTGTCTTGGTAACCGCTTCGACCTCAGGTTGAACCACCGGGTTTATATGGCTGCGGCTCAGGCGAATCTTCAGGCGGGGACAGCCGATGCGGGCCAGAGGCTGCACGATTTGACCACGCTACGTCAGTTTTTAACCGGCAATGCGCTGTTTGCCTTTTTTGATCTTCCCTGGTTTCCCGTCTATTTGCTGCTGATCTTTCTTTTTAACAGCTGGCTTGGCCTGCTGGCGTTGCTGGGCGCTCTGCTGTTGATTGCGCTGGCGGTCATCCATGAAGCCGTAACCCGTACGCCTCTGGCCAGCGCGGGCAAGCTGGCAGGTTCGGCCAATAGCCAGCTTAACAGAGATCTGTCTCACGCTGAGGTCATCAGGGCGATGGGGATGTTGCCTGCTCTGCATCAGCGCTGGCTCGCTCTTCATCACCGCTTTCTGTATCAGCAGTCCGTGGCCAGCCAGCGCGCGGCAATCCTTTCGACGCTGAGTAAAAATCTGCGTTTGCTGCTCCAGTCGCTGGTATTAGGTTTGGGCGCGTGGCTGGCGCTGGCTGGCCAGATAACGCCAGGCATGATGATAGCGGGGTCGATACTGATGGGCCGTACGCTGGCTCCCGTCGACCAAATTATTAACGCCTGGAAAAGCTGGGGTAACGCCCGTCTTGCCTGGCAACGTTTAAACGCGTTGCTGAAAGCCGTGCCGCCGCCGGCTAAAACTTTTACTTTGCCGGTGCCCAAAGGCTTTATCAGCGCCGACAGGATTGCCTCTGGGGGACTGTTACCCTCCGTCAGCTTCGCTTTAAAACCAGGAGATGTGTTAGGCGTAGTTGGCCCGGGCGCTTCGGGTAAATCCACGCTTGCCCGCATGATAGTCGGCATCGTGCCGCTTTCCGCAGGCAGGCTGCAATTAGATAATGCAGATATATCGCAGTGGAGCCCTGACAATCTGGGGCCGCATATCGGTTATCTGCCGCAAAATATTGCGCTTTTTTCCGGCACCGTTGCGGAAAATATTGCCCGCTTTAACCAGCCCGATGCTGCACAGGTTATTGCCGCTGCCCGTCTGGCTGGCGTACATGAACTGATCCTGTCGCTGCCACAAGGCTACGAAACCCCTGTGGGCCATAGCGGAACAGGTTTATCCGGAGGACAAATGCAGCGTATCGCGCTGGCTCGCGCGCTATATGGTGACCCCACGCTAATTGTCCTGGACGAACCTGACGCCAGCCTTGATAACGCAGGCGAGCAGGAACTCAGTCAAACCCTTCGGCGGCTCAAGGCGCTTAATAAAACGGTGGTGCTGGTTACTCATCGTCCGGCACAGCTTAATCTGACCACTAAACTGCTGCTGCTTTGTAAGGGTACGCCCAGCGTTTTTGGTGCCACCCGCGATATTATGCAGAAATTACGGCAGGCAGAAACCGCGCCAGATGTCAGAAACTCTCGTTAGCAGTTCGGGCTTACGGATTGACCTGAAAGGATTTTATGATGTTTAGCGAGCGGGCTGATGCCAGCCCAACTTTTCTTCCCCATAACGAGCGTGCCTGGCTGCGCACAGGCTGGCTGACGGCAATCGCCGGTTTTTTTAGCTTTATTCTTTGGGCCACGTTTGCGCCGCTGGATAAGGGGGTGGCGACAACGGGCACGGTGGTTGTATCCGGCAATCGCAAAGCCGTTCAGGCTTTTACTACCGGGATTGTGGAGAAGCTTGGCGTGAAAGAAGGCGATCGGGTGACAGCCGGACAGACGCTGGTCAGGCTTCGTCAGCAGCAGGTTATTGCCCGGCAGCAGTCGCTATACGGCCGCTATCTCTCCTTACTGATAACGCAAAGCCGTCTGCTGGCTGAAGAAGCCGACGCGGAAGAACCTGTTTTATCTGCCGTACTGGAAAAAGAAAAAGCGCGCCCTGCGGTAAAAGCGCTGCTTGAGCTTCAGCGCCAGCTGCTGCAATCGCGTCGCCGGGCGCTGACAGGTGAAATAGCTATCGCCAGGCAGTCGATAGCCGGACTACTCTCACAAAGAGAGGGATTACAGCAATCGACGGCCAGCAAGAGCCAGCAGCTGGCTACTTTGCGTGAACAGGCCGCTACGCTTAAAAAACTTGCGGCGGCGGGCCATCTGCCTCGCCATGCTTATCTGGACGTTCAGCGCGACTATGCCAGGGTTGAGAGCGAGTTTCTGGAAATGAAAGGCCACGTCGACCAGCTACGCAAACAGCAGCAGGAGACCGAGCTACGAATGACACAGCTGCTTGCCGACAGGCAGAAAGAGATTTATACGAAGCTGGCGGAAAACCAGCAGGAAATTACCGATTCTCGCCACCAGCTCAGCATTGCTGATATTGATATCGATAACACTCTGATTACCGCGCCGGTCAGCGGCACAGTGCTTGGCCTCACTGTTTTTACCGAAGGAGGCGTTGTACAGGCAGGGGAACATCTGATGGCGATAGTGCCCGATAATGAGGCGCTGATTGTCGAAGCCAGACTGCCCGTCAACCTGATTGATAAAGTCCATCCCGGCCTGCCTGTGACCTTGCTGTTCAGCGCCTTTAACCAGAACACTACCCCTAAGATTCCTGGCGAACTGATTATGGTGTCCGCCGACAGCCTGACCGACAGCAGTACAGGCGCAACTTTTTATCCCATACAGATAGCTATCACCGCGAAAGGAAAAGCGCTGCTGGCCAGACATCACATCAGGCCGGGCATGACGGCGGAAGTCTTTATCAATACGGGGTCGCGTTCACTGATGAACTATTTATTCAGGCCGATTCTGGATCGTGTCGCTACGGCGATGACGGAAGAGTAAATGCCTGCATCATGGGGTGATGCAGGCACCTTACTGCATCAGGCGTTTAAAAACTTTTCCAGAAACTGGCGGGTGCGCGGCTGCTGCGGATTGCTGAATAGCGCTTTCGCTGCGCCCTGCTCAACAATTCTGCCCTGATCCATGAAGATGGCGCGATCGGCCACGTCACGCGCAAAGCTCATTTCATGCGTAACGATGACCATAGTGCGGTTCTCCTGCGCCAGCGCACGGATAGTGTTCAGCACTTCACCTACCAGCTCCGGGTCCAGCGCGGAGGTTGGTTCGTCAAACAGAATGACCTCGGGGCGCATGGCCAGCGCGCGTGCAATGGCCACGCGCTGCTGCTGGCCGCCGGAAAGCCGACGCGGATAGCTCTCTTCCTTGCCCTCTAAGCCCACCTTTTGCAGCAGCTCACGTGCACGCGCTATCGCCTCTGCTTTCGCCTCGCCCTTGACGATGGTTGGCCCTTCAATAATATTTTCCATCACCGAGCGATGCGGAAACAGATTAAAGTTTTGAAAGACAAAGCCGACCTGCTGACGCAGGCGACGCACTTGCTCTTTCTGCCGGTTGAGGCTTTCTGCGGCATCAATCAGGATATCGCCCACCTTAATGGTGCCGCTATCCGGCGTTTCCAGCAGGTTGATGCTGCGCAATAAGGTGGTTTTGCCTGAGCCGCTTGGCCCGATAATCGCCACAACTTCGCCGGCCGCAACTTCCAGATCGATACCGTGCAGCACCGTCTGGCCGTTAAACTTCTTTACCAGCCTGTTGACTTCAATGGTACTCATTTTGCCTCCCGATCCTGGCGATTAACGTGGTTTTCCAGCCTGCTTTGCAGTACGGAAAGCAGCGTTGCCATAACCCAGTAAATCAGCGAGGCCGCCAGATACATGGTGAAAACTTCCAGCGTACGCGACGTAATCAGCTGCGCCTGGCGAAACAGTTCAGGCACCTGAATCGTGGCGGCCAGCGAGGTGTCTTTAACCAGGCTGATAAAGCTGTTGCCGAGCGGCGGCAGCGCTGTACGAGCGGCCTGCGGCAGGATAACGCGACGCAAAGTCTGCCAGCGAGTCATGCCGATGCTGGCAGCCGCCTCCCACTGACCGCGTTCAATGGCGGCGATAGCGCCACGCAGCGATTCAGAAGCATAAGCGGCAGTATTCAGCGACAGGCCAATCTTCGCGGAGGGAACAGGATCCAGCTCAATACCAAACTGCGGCAGGCCGTAGTAGATCATAAACAGCTGGGCAATCAGCGGTGTACCGCGAAAGATCGACACGTAAAAACGTGACAGCCAGGCTATCGGCCAGAAGTGCGACAAACGCATCATCGCCAGAACAAAGCCCAGCAGCAGGCCAAAGAACATGCCGCCAATGCTGAGCTGTAAGGTAAACAGCGCGCCCTTTAATAAAAAAGGTGCTGAATCCAGCACCAGTTGTAAACTTTCCTGCATTATTTAGTTACGTCCACGCCAAACCACTTGTCAGAAATTTTCGCCAGCGAACCGTCCTGCTGCATCTCTGCAATCGCTTTATCGATGGCGGCCAGCATGTCAGGGTTGCCCTTACGTAGCGCTACGCCCGCTTCCTGACGGGAGAAGGCTGGACCGGCTACCGCCAGCGTTTTACCGGTTTTCTTCACCAGGTCCAGCGCGGCCAGGCGATCGACCAGAATCGCGTCAATACGGCCTACGCGCAGATCCTGATATTTAGTTGGGTCGTCGTCATAGGTACGGATATCCACACCCTTCACGTTTTCACGCAGCCACTGTTCGTAGTTGGTGCCCAGACCCAGACCCACTTTCTTGCCGCTGAGATCGGCAGGCTTAGTGATGCTGTCGGCCTTGTCGGCTTTGGTCAGCGCCTGAATACCAGAGATGGTGTACGGCGTGGAGAAATCATATTTCTTTTTGCGTTCGTCAGAGATAGTGACCTGATTTATCACCACATCAATACGCTTTGAATCTAATGAAGCCAGCATGCCATCCCATTTGGTCGGCTTAAGGCTGGCCTTTACGCCCAGATGCTGTGCCAGCGCGTTGGCGAAGTCGACTTCAAAACCGGCCAGCTTGCCGTTTTCATCCTGAAAGCTGAACGGCGGATAGGTGCCTTCCAGCCCGACCAGCAGCGTGCCGCGCTCTTTTACTTTGTTCAGCAGATTTTCTGCAGCAAAGGTTTTAGTGGTGACACCAGCAACCAGGGCCAGCGACATCATGCCCAGCACCAGTTGACGACGAACCAGAGAAAAATTCATAAGCACTCCATGTTGAGAGACCATAGTCATTTGTTATTTGAGCCGCAGTCCACGGCGGTTTCAACCTACAGGATGATAAGCAAACAGCGCAGGCGAGCCGCCCGTATGTATAAACAGAATCGGGCCTTCGCGGCGAAAACGTTTCTGCGTGATGCCGTCGAGCAGTCCAGCCATCGCTTTGCCAGTATAGACCGGGTCAAGGAAGATTCCTTCCAGCCTTGCCAGCAGTTTGATCGCCTCAATGCCCTCTTCGCTCGGCATACCGTAGCCCGGCGCAAAGTAGTCATCCCATAAGGTAACAGGCGCCTGCGCTTTTAGTTCCAGCGAGGCCGCCAGCTCCTGCTGAATACTTACCACTTTTGGTTGTTGTTCGGCGATCTTACGCGAGACGGTGACGCCCACCAGCTCCGTTTCCGGCAGCAGCTGTTCCAGCCCGACGGCCAGTCCCGCATGGGTTCCTGCACTGCCGGAAGCGACTACGACTGCGGCGAAATCTACCACGCCTTCGCTCTGATGGGCAATTTCTTGAGCACATTCTACGTACCCGAGCGCGCCCAGGGCATTAGATCCACCAACCGGTACGATATAAGGCCGGAAGCCCTGAGCCTCCAGCCGCGTGGCGTGTTCGGCCATCTGTGCAGCAGGATCGTGCAGCGCATCCACCATAACCACTTCTGCATCCAGAAGATCCAGCAATAAACGATTGCCGTTAGAAAGGTAATTTTCAATCCCGGTGATCCCGGGATTTTCCAGGAGAGCGACGCACTTCAGGCCAAGCTTTGCCGCCACCGCCGCCGTCTGGCGAACGTGATTTGACTGAATGGCACCCGCAGTAAGCAGAACGTCGGCCCCCTGGCGCAGCGCATCTGCCGCCAGGAACTCCAGCTTGCGCAGCTTATTACCGCCCAGCGCAACAGGCGTGACGTCGTCACGTTTAATAAAGATATCGCGGCCGACATAGTCGGAAAGACGAGGAAGGTGCTCAAGAGGCGTCGGAGCGCCGAGCAGTTCCAGCCGGGGAAAAGAGTGTAAAAGATGTAAGGACAACGCGGCCTCCACAGCAGCAATGGGTCATCCTTACAGTCTTACAGAAGATAGCGAAAAGGTAACGTAAAAGAGGCTGCCATTCCCAACCTAATTGCGCTGCCAGCCTAAAAACTGGTCATACTTGCGCAAAGCGATGCGGTAATTATTATTGCCCGCAGCGGGCAGGTCATTTTCCAGACATTCGTGCCAGCTGTTGCCAGCCAGCCGTTCCGCCGGGAAATTACGGGCCGACAGCATACCGTCAAGGCGACGCAGGCGAACAACATATTCGCGGATCGTGCTGGGGCTCATCTCGGTCTGTTCAAACAGATACTGTTTAAACGCCATGATGTCAAAATAGGTAGGGTTCGTGTTGCAGTAAATATCACTGCAAAAACGGCACAGGGCGGTCAGCTCAAGCTGGAGCTTCGACCAGACCTGGTCGTCGATAGGCTGGTCCATGCGGGCAATCGCCTCTTTATTGATGATTTGCCCGCGAAAAACCAGCGCCATACGATCAAGAACTTTACTGCAATGTGAGCAATTGCTCTGGCTGTGCTTAAAATCTTTCAGATAGCGGCTCAGCGGCCTCATTTTAGTTTTGGATCCCATTTGGAGTCCCCGGTTGGTGTTGAGAGTGCAATACTGACTCTGTCAGCGCGCTCCCGTTAACCGGGCGCGCAGGCGTTTTATCGCCTGACTGTGCAGCTGGCTAACCCGGGATTCCCCGACCTCCAGCACTGCGCCAATCTCTTTCAGATTCAGCTCTTCCTGGTAATAAAGCGTCAGCACCATTTTTTCGCGCTCGGGCAGGGCCTCAATCGCTTCAATGACGCGTTCGCGAAGATTCCCTTCCATTAACTGGTGGAGTGGGTTAGCCTCTTCATGGCCTTCCGTCACCAGCTCCGCGCTGTCGCCGTGCTCCTCACGATATTCGTCGTAAGAGAACAGCTGGCTGTTATTGGTATCCAGCAGAATCTGCCGGTACTCTTCTAATGACAGGTCCAGTTGCGCAGCAATTTCCTGTTCGCTGGCCGGTCTTCCAAGGCTCTGCTCGACGCGGTGCATCGCGCTGGCCACTTCACGTGCGTTACGGCGCACGCTGCGAGGTGCCCAGTCGCGGCTGCGAAGCTCATCAAGCATTGCGCCGCGTATCCGCTGTACGGCATAAGTGGTGAAAGCCGTTCCCTGAAGCGCGTCGTAACGCTCCACGGCATTCAGCAGCCCTATGCCACCCGCCTGCAGGAGGTCGTCCAGTTCAACACTGGCGGGCAACCTGACCTGTAAGCGCAGCGCCTCATGACGCACCAGCGGCACGTAGCGCTGCCACAGCGAGTTTTTATCCATCACGCCACCGACGGTATATAGATCGTTCACTATGACTATCCTGCGTTAGTTAAGTTATCGGCATGATTATCCGTTTCTGTAGTACGGATTGATTGGGGGAATAGCGGTGAAAAAGGCGGGTTATTTCATTTTTGTTGAAAAAAGCGGCATTGCGCGCCGCTTTTTACCAAAAGCTAACGTAACTTTTGCAATCTCTCGCGGGTTGCCTGAGGAACACGATCCCACAGTGCACAGGTTTGGCCAATAAGCTCCTGATAAGAAGCGCTTAACTCTTCATCCGCTGCCAGCGCGTGCCGAAAAGCTACTTTGCCGGTGGCGGCGTCAATGGTCAGCAGGCGGCTGGAAAACAGCCGTTGCAGGTCGCTGCGCAGAAAAAGGCCGTTGTCCACGTTATTATCTTTCGGAAAACCGCTTTCATTTTCTTCCATATTGATGTGGCAGGCTTCTACCCACGGACAGCTGGCGTTTTCGTGCAGGCGCGTGCCGGTAATCACGCAGGCGCCATAGCGTTCGCGCACGGCGCTGCTAAAAGATTGCTGGCTGATTCGCTGCCACAATCGGGCTTTTACCCGACGCCCGACCTGGGTGCCCGGCATCACGCCAGCGGTTGGCGGCAGCAGCGGCGAGCTTAGTACCACCAGAAATTGCAGTTGACGAGAATATTCAAAACAGGGGCGCGTCTGGCTGTCATAAAGCTGCCAGTACTCTTCTTCTTCATCCGTACGCAGCAGGCTCAGCGTAAAGCCGCGCTGCGCCATCAGGCTTTGCGCCATGATAGAAGCCGGATCCAGCATCGCTACCACTCTGCTTTCGCCCATTACTTTCCAGACGTTCCAGGGCGCAGGCGCGGGCGGACGTCGAAAATAGAGAAAGCTTTCCTGGCGTTGTAAATAGTGTTCAAAGCGCTGTAGATAGTTTTTGCGTTCGTTGTCATTAGAGATAAAAAGCACGTCGTCCAGTTCAGGATGAATATCACGGCTGGCGAAAACCGCCCGGATAATCCAGCTTTTACTGGAGGTCGAAGGACTGAGTAACCCCCGAGGCGTTAAAGATTTATCCTCGGGATATTTCTGGCTGTAGCGTTCGGCGATCTCGTCGAACGGCAACACTTCGCCAGGCAGCAGGTCATAATTGAAGCGCATGTCACACTCCGCAAAAAAGAGGAAAATACTTTGTTATAAAAAATGGTTATCGGCGCGGCGGGTTAAAACTCCAGCATCTGTGCAAGAAACCAGATAAGTCTTAGTCTGCGGGATGAAGTAAGCCAAACAGGAAGATGTATTACCCGGCTTAGCAGGATGAAGTAAGCCACACAGAAAGATGTTTTACCCGGCTTAGCAGGATGAAGTAAGCCAGACAGGAAGATATTTACCCGGCTTAGCAGAAAGGAACCCTGCTCTGAAGGAAAATGAGCAATCCAGAGGGTATAAAAAATGAAGGCAAAACTTTCTTTAAGGTAAAGGCTATCAGTACTTAAAGAACCCGCTGTCAGCAGCCTTCATCTTTTTAACCTGCCGGACACGCCTGCTGCCCGGCAGTAATATTATTAATTAACTTACGGCGCTGGTGGTCGCGTATTTCTTTTTCAGCGCAGCCAGCTCTTTTTTCAGCGCGTCAATGCTGACCAATGGGATCTTCGGCGGCAGGCAGCCGTGCTTTTCCTGAAAATGCGTGGCGGCAACCAGGCTAATCGCACGGGAAGAGAGCTTGCCGGAAATGGTTGACTGTTGCGGGCTCCAGCCTTCATCACCCAGATAATCGCCCGAATTTTCAATATCCGGAAAATAGTGGTAGGAGGGATGAAAACCGGCCTTAATGACCGCATAGGTATGGTCAAGGTGCTCGACGGCATTATAGTAAATCTCATCCATCAGCCCGACTTTATCCAGGCACTTTCTGGAGTAATAGCAAAAAGCGCCGACGCATGCGTTATAAATCGGCATCGAAAAATCGCCGTAATCCATGGTGTAACAAGGCTTTGGCGTGCCGTCCGCCAGCATATTTTTATCACCGTGCTGGCTGAAGTTAAAATGCTGAATACCGGTACGCGCCGATAAAGAAATATATTGCGCAAAAACCGCCGGATCTTTAACGAAAATATCATCCTCGATCAGAAAAAAGTGATCCACGTTTTCTGCCTGGAGATAGCGCAGCGCTATATTTTTACTGCGCCCTACTCCCTGATTAATTTCATTATGATGAAGATAACAGTCCAGTTCCGCCAGCTCGGGATAATAAGCGCCATCGTTAACCACAATTAACGTGTCGATAATATCGCGAGGCAGCGACTGATAAAGTTTAAAAAGACCGGCTTTACGGTTGTAGGTCACAATGCCTACGCCAATTTTTTTTCCGTCAATCATCTTGCACCTTCGAACTTTTTTTACGGACGGGCAGCTGGCCGCCTGAAGCTGGCCAGCTGCCGTTTTCATTCATAATTAACCGCGTGGCAGCCAGGCGTTTTGCCAGTCAACCAGACCTTCGTCACGCAGCATCCAGTCGCGGAAAACGCCGTCGCGCAGCGCATCACCGCGCGCGGCCAGTGCATCCATATCGGCCAGGTGTTCGCGAATGGCGTTCATCCAGTCTTTATAACGGTTGGTTACGCGGGTAACCGGCAGATCGCAGCGGTACGGTTCGATATCGGTACAGATTACCGGCACGCCGCAGGCACCTAATTCCAGCAGACGCAGGTTACTTTTACATTCGTTAAAGAAGTTCATCTCTAACGGCACCAGCGCCAGGTCCAGATTTAACGTTGCCAGCTTCTCCGGATAAAACTCAAACGGTACGCCGTAGTGGAACTCGCACTTCACGTTCTGCGGTTTCATGCCCATAAAGACCCACTCCACCTCGTTTTCCAGCTCCTTCATAAAAGGCAGCAGGATCTCCAGGTCACCGGTATGGCTACTGCCCCCGGCCCAGCCGACGCGCGGCTTTTTACCCTGGCGACGCAGGCTGTTAAGCGAGGCCCACTGGTCATCAAGACGGTTCTGCGCGACCCGAATATCGTGGTGGAACGGCGCATAAGCTTCCGCCAGCGGCGCGGTGGAAACCACCAGCCAGTCCGCCTGCTCTACCGAACGGCGCAGCTGGCGCACAATGTCTTTCGGCAGCTTTTTACGGAACACGCTTTTCAGCGGCAGATTGGGAATATAGTCATCATATTCCATGATGATTTTCGTATTGCTTACCTGACGGAACTGTTTGACGCGTTCAGGAATCGAAACGTCGGTAACCAGCTCCAGCAGCAGCGTATCGGGCTGGATCTGCGCCACTTCCATTACCGCAGGCAGGCCGTGCGTCAGGCCGCCTTCCAGAATAAGATGCCCTTCCAGCGCTTTAAATGGCTTGATGACGCGGTAGTTGCCGCAGCCGGTCAGGTTTTTATGGCAGGCCATCATTACCGGCAGCGGACGGCCAGGCAGCGGCTGCTGATAGCGTGACTGACGCGTGCCCAGCTGGAAGTTGCCGCCGACTTTGGTCAGCTGGCGGTTATAGCTGATATCCACGCTGAGCTCGCCGCGCCATTTTTCACGCAGCGTGTCAAAAACATCCGGGCCGACATGAGAAGCGATACCCACTTCCTCACCCAGCACGCGGGTTGCGCCACCCATGTGCAGCACGCGCGCATGTGGCGTCCAGACGGTCAGATAACCGTTGGCACGCGCTTTCAGGGCAAAGTCGACATCGCCCAGGTAAACCGGGAACTCGTCAACGCTAAAGCCGCCCAGCTCCACAAAAACTTCTTTTGGCACCATCATGCAGGCTGCGCTGACGGCGGTAACGTTAAGCGTTGATTTCAGGCGTTGCATATAGCCCGGATTATCTACGCTTACCCCCTCATAGACCGGCGATAAACCTAAGCCGACCCCGGCAACGATGCCCGCATGCTGCACGCGGCCATCGTGATATTCCAGTCGCGCACCGATAATCCCTACTTCCGGCCGCATAGCGTGTTCGACCATCGCCGACAGCCACTCGCCCTCAACAATTTCGGTATCGTTGTTTAAAAACAGCAGCAGGTCGCCGCGCGCCTGTTCAACGGCAAAGTTGTTAATCGCCGCAAAGCTGAACGCCTGCGGCCAGCGCAGAACGCGTAACTGATCGATACCGAGCGCTTCCAGCTGCGCCAGATATTCACAGGTCGCTGCATCCTGAGAATTATTGTCAACGATCAGCAGCTCATAGTGGAGCCACTGCGTTTTTTCCATCAGGCTTTCGATACAGCGACGCAGCAACGGCAGGCGATCGCGGGTTGGAATGATGATGGAAACCAGCGGCTGCTGCGGGTGCGTAAAGCGTACGCGATGCAGACCGGGCAAAAGACCAGGTTCAACGGTCGCGGCCAGATTACAGCGCGCCAGATGCGCAGCCGTGCTGGCTGCGCTTTCCGCCATAATTTCCGGCTGCTGTAGCCAGCTCTCAGAGATAACCGGCACCAGCATCAGCGCGTCGGCAATATGGCCAACAGACTGTGAGCCGCGGCTTTCAATAAATTTCCACGCCAGGTCAATCCCGCCCAGTCTTGTATAGGTGGCGTCAAACCCGCCCACTTCACGCGCCGCCGCCACGTTAATCAGCAGCTGTTCGCCAATATAAGGCTGGCTGCGCAACAGGTCGATATTCAGGTCGGGCTTAAACAGGCTTTCGGCGGCGAGCAGGTTTTCGCCGTTAACGCTGTCGCAGTACCATAGCGCTGCATCGGGCTGGCGCAGGCGATGTTCGGCAAAAACCAGCAGCGCCCACGGTACCAGTTCGCAGCCTGCCGTCACCAGTAACAGCGAGTCCGCTTCGGTTTCTTTAAACAGCGCGGCCAGCTGCTGGCTGTCGCTTATCGTTTCAGTCAGCGCCGGTTGCAGATACTGATCGGTCAGCGAGGCACGCGTTTTTTCTACCGCCGCGCTGTCGCCGTGCGGATCCAGAATAACCAGACCAATGTTTCCCGTTTCCGGCATCTGATTAATAAAAGAGAGCAGCACGCTGATGCGTGCTTCTGAAGGCTGACGCGTTTTCAGCCAGCTTTCCAGCACGCGCGATTTTTCCGCATCGTCGGCAATGACTTTGCGGTGCAGCGTCAGGCTGGCGACTTCAGCGTCGTTGATCAGTAATTTGTCAGCTTTTGGCAAACGCGCCATCAACGCCTTGAGTTGCGCGCTGAGCGACCACTGCTGAAAGGCTTCTGCACGATAGCTTTGCGCCCACTGCCACGCATCGGCATAGGGTTCGATAATATCGGCTGCCCACTCTTCCGGACTCTGGTGCGGCGCGCTGCCGTAATCGGCCGCGAAGTGCGAATCCAGCGCCGCTTCCAGCGTGTCGTCATTAACGTAGCCAGCGCCGGATACGGTATCGGTAAGGTAGGCAGGAATACCAGCGGCGACGGCCTGCACCATCGAACGCGTCTGGCCCATCACTACCTGATAAGTGCCCAGAAAATCCGGCGTCAGTTCGATATCGCGGCGCTGTGAACTAATGTGGTCGAGCTTAATGCCCTTTTCCGCCAGCAGCGTGCGCAACGCGCTGACTTCTTCATTTTGCTCTTCGGAAATAAGCAGAATACGCGACAGTTCAGGCATCGCTCGCGGCTGAACCTGGGCGAAGCTGTCGTTAACGGAAAGAGGAAATAGATGAAGTTTGCGCTGATCGATGCCTTTAAGCGCGAGTTTCGCATAGGAAATTGCGGAAACGGCCAGGCTAAAGGCGGCCAGCTTGTTTTCCAGAGCCGCACCGTAAGGCAGATCCTGGTCCGCATAGGCGTAGTAGTGTTGGAAAACGCAAACGCCAGTTATTTCGCCTTTCTGCAGGGCTGAGATCATTTTCAGACTCATATAACCCTGGCAAATCCAGATTAAATCGTAGTGCGCTGCCAGAGGATGTTCATCCTCCATAAAGCACTGCACATTACCGCTTTTTTGCAGTTCCTTTAGCCGCCGTAAATAGGTGCCTTCCACCAGCCGGGTGACCAAATCTATCTGCCAGCCCTGCGCGTGGAAATGGTCGACCACATCCATCAGGGTCGTTTCTGTATCGGTTAACCGGTTAAGTTGATCAATAGTAATTAAAAGACGATTCATACATTTTCTCCGCGCCATCTTATGTGGGCAAGATAGAAAAAACCCGGCCGTAGCCGGGTCGACGAAACGTGTCGTGCAAGATTACTGCAGCAGGGACAGAACGCCCTGTGGAACCTGGTTGGCTTTTGACAGCACGGAGGTACCAGCCTGCTGAAGGATCTGCGCCTTCGACATGTTTGAAACTTCTGTTGCGTAATCAGCATCCTGGATACGTGACTGTGACGCGGTCAGGTTGGTCACAGAAGTGTTCAGGTTGTTGATGGTAGATTCGAAACGGTTCTGAATCGCACCCAGGCCGCTACGTGCGGTATCGACGTTCTTGATGCGCGCATCCAGGTCTGACAGGTCGCCGCCGGTCACGCTGAACGTTGCGCCCAGGCCAGAAGTCTGGAAGCCAGCGCCGGACATGTCGATGATGATCACGTTGGCATCGGTAGAGTCGTTAGCACCAACCTGGATGTTTACGCTGCCAGTGGTGTTGAAGATTGCCGTGCCGTTAAAGGTGCTTGCTGCGCCGATACGGTTGATTTCAGACAGGCGTGCGTCAACTTCTTTCTGGATTGAGTCGATGTCGTCGGCGCTGTTGGTGCCGTTTTTCGCCTGCACGGTCAGTTCACGGATACGCTGTAAGTTGGTGTTGACCTCGTCCAGTGAACCTTCAGCGGTCTGGGTCAGAGAGATACCATCGTTGGCGTTACGTGCCGCCTGAGTCAGACCTTTGATCTGAGAGTTCATGCGGTTAGCAATAGCTTCACCCGCGGCATCATCTTTTGCGCTGTTGATACGCAGGCCAGAAGAAAGACGCTCGATTGCGGTGCTCAGAGAAGCCTGTGATTTGTTCAGGTTGTTCTGAGTAGTCAGTGACATGATGTTAGTGTTAATAACGGACATAATAGTTTCCTTCAAAATCAGTAAGTTTATTAAGCTGAGCCTTCACGCTCACGGCGTCTGTCACCGTTACTCACGTTATCGGTTCGCTTAATCCGAACTTTAGGAAAAAAGTTGATAAACGACTAACTCATTGAAACTATTGAACTAAAATCACTGACCAGCTTGAACAAGCTGCTTATTTCTTCACCACCCCGTTTAGCAGAGCGGGATATAATGAAAGCTATCATAGAGAAGTGCCGAAAAAACGATCTGGTTAATTACCTGCGAATCCCCCTCTTATTCTGCCTATTGAAAATTTTCGCCCGGCGTAAACTTTTCTTCTCTGCGGCCGATATGTGTATTGACCATATCTCATTCTTTAAGGATCCCCTATGGCAAGTGTAAGCTCGCTTGGCGCTGGTACCAGTCTCGATTTGGATACGCTCTATACCAATCTGGAAACCGCTGAGAAGACCAAACTGACCACCATTACCGATCAGCAAACGACCTATAACTCTAAGCTTAGCTCTTATAGCAAGCTGCAAAGTTCCATGGCGGCGCTGGAAACGGCTGCGGCTGCGCTAACCAAATCCACGGCTTTCAGCGCGACGGCGGTGACCAGTACCAATACCGCTTTTACTGCCACGACGGATGCCACCGCCTCGACCGGAGACTATAGCGTTGACGTTACTCAGGTCGCTAAAGCGCAGACGCTGATTTCCGGCTCTGTCAGCAGTAACAGTACGCAGCTGGGTGCAACTACCAGCGGCAACAGCCGCACGCTGACGATTACGCAGCCCGGCACGTCTACGCCTTTAAGCATTACGCTGACCGACAGCCAGACGACGCTGTCCGGCATTGCCGACGCTATCAATAAAAGCGCCGGTAACGTCAGTGCCAGTATTATTAAGGCGAGCAGCGGCGACTATCGTCTGATGCTCAGCTCAAAAAGCACCGGTACCGATGGCGATATGACCGTTAGCGTGACCGGCGACGATACTTTGCAGGGCGTTATCGGCTACGACGCCAGCTCGACCAGTACGCAAAACATGTCGGTGCAGACTGCCTCGCAAAACGCCAAGCTCAGCATTAACGGCGTTGCGATAGAGCGCAGCAGCAACAACATTACCGATGCCCTGACCGGCGTGACGCTGAATCTTAAAGCAGCCAGCACGGACTCCTCAGGCGAGACGCTGACCGTATCGCGCTCTATTGATGACACGAAAAAAACCGTCAATGCTTTTGTTACGGCCTATAACTCGCTGAAATCGACTATCGCCTCGGTAACCAAATATACCGCAGTGTCGGCAGGTGCTTCTCAGTCAAGCAGCAACGGCGCGCTGTTAGGCGACAGCGTGGTTCGCTCGGTTGAAAACAGTATGAACTCGATTCTGACTTCGGTGCAGGGTGGCTCTTACTCGATTCTTGCGCAGCTGGGTATCACTATCGATCCTTCCACGCAAAGCGATGGCTCAACCGGCGCGCTGACCGTGGACGATACCAAGCTGACCGCCGCGCTGACCGATAACCCACAGGCCGTTAGCCAGTTCTTTATCGGTGACGGTAGCAAAACCGGCTTCGCAACCCAGCTGGACAGTACTCTGACCGCCATGTTAAGCACCACGGTCGGTAAAGAAGGCATTATCAAAAACGCCGAAGACGGTATTAATACGACGTTAAAAACGCTGAGCGACAGCTACGATAAAATGAGCGATTCGATTGACGCGACGATGGCCAGGTATAAAACGCAGTTTACGAACTTAAGTACGCTCGTAAACTCACTGACCAACACGGCGAGCTATCTGACGTCGCAGTTCTCCTCTTCAGACAGCTAATTGGGCGACGATATGTATAAAGATTCAGGAGCACAGCTTTACCGCAAGGTAGGACTGGAAAGCAGCGTGCTGGGTGCCAGCCAGCAACAGCTGACCACGCTGCTGTTCGACGGGGCGCTTAGCGCCCTGGTTCGGGCACGGTTGTTTATGCAGGATGGCCAGATCGAAAACAAAGGCAATGCGATCTCCAAAGCCATCAACATTATTGAAAATGGCCTGAAAGTTGGCCTGATCGATGAAAGCGGCGACGAGCTGGCTGCCAACCTGCTCGCGCTTTATGACTACATGATAAGACGCCTTCTTCAGGGTAATCTGCAGAATGATGTCGCGGCCGTTCAGGAAGTAGAAGATCTGCTGCGCAACATTGCCGATGCCTGGAAAGAGGTTACCGCCACTACTGTTCTTCAGGACGCCGTTTAATGAATATTGCACCGCATCTGATGTCGCTTTACCAACAGTTACTCGTCCTTAGTCAGTCAATGTTGCGTCTGGCAACGGACGGGGACTGGGACCAATTGATCGAAATGGAAGCTGATTATGTCAGTGCGGTGGGAAAACTGGCGGAGTGTACGCGACAAACACCCGTCCCGGCCCAGACTCAGGCCCAGTTAAGGCCTGTGCTGCGCCATATTCTCGATAACGAAGCGGAAGTCAAAACCCTGCTGGAAGCGCGTAAAGAGCAGCTTTCTGTATTGATTAGCCAGACGAGCCGTCAGAAATCCGTCAACAAAGCTTACGGCGGTATGGCAGGCGTTATTCTTTTCCCGCAAAATTCATAAGCCGGGACGCCGTTTTTCGTTACGTCTCTTCTTCGGTCAGCGCAGCGTAAAATATTTCTGCGCTGGCCCGCGCTTTTCCCGCCGCCTCTTCCATACTTCAGGTTCCCACTGATAATTATTGGAGCAATGGCATGCGCAATCCCACCTTATTGCAGTTCTTTCACTGGTATTACCCTGACGGAAGTAAGCTGTGGCCAGAAGTGGCAGAGCGTGCCGAGTGGCTGGCGCAGGCAGGCATTACCGATGTCTGGTTGCCGCCCGCCTATAAAAGTTCCGAAGGGGGAAAAGGCGTAGGTTACGCCACTTACGATCTTTTTGATCTGGGGGAATTTGAACAGAAAGGCAGCCGCGCCACGAAATATGGCGATAAAGAACAGCTGATAGCGGCGGTTAACGCGCTGAGAGCGCACGATGTCGGCGTGATCATGGACGTCGTGTTTAACCACAAAATGGGTGCCGATGAGAAAGAAAAGATTCAGGTCAATCGCGTTAACCCGGAAAACCGCGAAGAGATTGATGACGAAGTCATTGAAGCGGAAGCCTGGACACGCTTTAACTTCCCGGGTCGAGGCGGTCAGTATTCAAAATTCATCTGGGATTATAGATGTTTTAACGGCGTAGACTGCATTGAAAACCCCAATGAATTTGGCGTGTTTAAAATTGTTAACGCTTACACCGGCGACGGCTGGAATGAACAGGTTGACGACGAGCTGGGCAATTTCGACTACCTGATGGGCGCGAATATCGATTTTCGCAACAATGCCGTTACCGAGGAGCTAAAGTTCTGGGCGCGCTGGATGATGCAGCAGATTGCCTGTACCGGCTTCCGCCTGGATGCGGTAAAGCATATTCCCGCCTGGTTTTATAAGCAGTGGATCGATCATATTCAGGAAGTCGCGGAGCAGCCGATGCTGATTATCGCGGAATACTGGTCGCATGAGGTGGAGAAGCTGCAAAACTATATCCATCAGGTAGAAGGTAAAACCATGCTGTTTGACGCGCCGCTGCAAATGAAATTTCATAATGCGTCGCGCGAAGGAGCTAACTTCGATCTCAGCCAGATTTTCAGCGGCACGCTGGTTGAACACGATCACTGGCATGCTGTAACTATTGTGGCTAACCACGATACACAGCCTTTGCAGTCGCTGGAAGCGCCGGTGGAACCCTGGTTTAAACCGCTGGCCTACGCGCTAATCCTGCTACGTGAACAGGGTGTGCCCGCCGTGTTTTATCCCGACCTGTTTGGCGCCAGCTATGAAGACCAGGGCGGCGACGGCGAACAGTATCAAATCGATATGCCTGTTATTCCGGAGCTGGGGCCTTTGTTACAGGCGCGCCAGGAGTTTGCTCACGGCGTTCAGACCGAATGGTTCGACCATGCTAACTGCGTAGCTTTTGCCCGCAGCGGAACGGATGAACACGCGGGTTGCGTGGTGATTATGTCCAACGGCGAACAGGGCGAGAAGACGCTACCGCTGGGGAGTGATTTTGCCGGAAAAACCTGGAGAGACTATCTGGGCCATCGGGAAGAAAAAGTCACCTCTGACGAAGAGGGCAACGCGACTTTCTTTTGTAATGCGGGTAGCGTCAGCGTTTGGGTTATCGAAGCGTAAAAAAACCACGCGCGCGGGCGCGTGGTTCTTCCCATCAGCTTTTGCCGTTTCTTAGCATGGTCTTGTGATGCGACTTGCCGCTGCCGGAAGACTGGGAAGCGGCCTTCTTCGCCACAACCTTATCGTTGACGTGCTTTAACGCATCCTGACATTCAGCGGTCGGCTGCGACACTTTTTGCAGCACCAGCTTGTCGTAATGCAGCGCCTGGCCTTCCAGCTCCAGCGGCATGACGCGCACCTCATTATTAATATTGACCCAGTCACCGGACAACAGCGTAATTTTGCCCGGTTTGGCGATAACCCGCTGCCACTGGCGGCAGTCCAGCGTATCGCCCTGCGCGGTAATAATCAGGCTAGCGACGGCCTCTTTACTGACCAGTCCCTTTTGCGGCCCCATCGTCTGCCAGTTGCCGACCAGGTTTGCGGGCGGCGGCGTTTTCACCGCGCTCTGGTAATTGGGTATTTGCGCACAGCCAGCCAGCGCAACGGCGGCTGTTAAAATCCACTTTTTCATTTTTAATTCCTGACTCGTCAACCAGGCGCTACGTTATAATCTTTTACCCGTACAATTCAAGCTGTCTCGCTCTTTGCCCTGCTCTTTTGCCCTGAGCTGATGCTGAAAAGGCGACAGCCGTGTAAACTGACGCCTCATTTTTTGCCGGACCCGTTTTATGAAGACTATTGAAGAATACTACGCCGCCGCTACCGCACTTTTTCTTGAGGCGCATCCGGAAATCAAAGCCGGTATCGCCGCCTTAAGCGAGCAGGATGCGGCCAGCCTGGGTATGACGCTGCCACAGCTACAGCGCATGCAGAGCGATCGTGCCTACGCCGCGTTCACGCGCGAAAAAAAGCTCGACGGCATGCTGTTTGCTATTCAGCTGGCCGAACCGGATAAAGAAATAGCGGCGCAGGCTATTGAGGCCTACCTGCGCGAGCATGCCGCCGCGCTGGGCATGAGCTGGGAAGAGTTTTGCATTAAAAACGAACTGTAGCCGAGCGGTTTTTGTTCTCTCTCCGGCGTGAATGCGCTGCCCTTTTCGCGCCGGATCCCAATAAATTTTTTCTGATTTTTAGGACCTCCTTTCTTTGGGAATTCTCTCAAACAGAAAAAAGGCAGTCATTTATAGTGCGTAAAGCACATTTTTTTACGGTATATATAGCGCTTCCCGGATAAAGCAATTGAAAATCAGGTTGCGTGTCATAACTGGCTGAAAGATTGAAATTGAATAACCACAAGGATATTCTTGACGCGCAATCGTACAGGAATATTTCTCTTGATTTTATTAAGGTGCAACGCCTGGCGCTACTTCACTTTATCTTTTAAAACCATAAGTATAAAAAACAGCGCGTGCCGCTTCTCACGGTATCAACGCCCCTTTGGTCACGACATTGCCATGAATAAAGTTTGAGCAACTCAATGCCACTAAGCAAATATAAATTCAACCTGGTTATCCTGTTATTTTTTATCACGCTGAGCATGGCGCTGCTGGGACTTTATTGCCGCACGAACGCCGCACTTTCGCTGTTCTGGCCGTGTAACGCCCTGCTGTTGGGTTTACTGGTTCGTTTTCCTCAGCTTAGTTCGGCGCTGACGTTCCCCTCAATTTATGCAGGCCTGGTAACGGCGGATATCGCTTTTGGTACGCCGGTTGGCGCCTCGGCCGGAATGGATGCGGGCAACCTGGCTTTTATCGTTACCGGCATGGGCGTATTGTTGACCAGCTATCCCGCCCAGCCTCATCCACGCCGCCTGCAGGCGCTGAATCGCGTCTTTCCTGCCTCCGTGATTGGTGCAGCCGTCTGCGGTGTGATCGGCGCCGTTGCCAGCAAGCACTATTTCCATGATGACCTGATAAAAGGCTGGATTTCGTGGTTTTGCGAACAGGTCTCAACATCTATCATGCTGCTGCCGCTGGTGATTACCCTGCCCCGTAGCGATGAGCTGCCCGAGCTGGTAAAAGAGATGAAAGCCGCTTCGCCATTGCCCTTGATGTCGCTGCTGGCCTCGGTTGCCTTAGGGATTTACGTTGGCGGCGGCGGCAGCCTGATTTTTCCTCTGCCTGCGCTGATGTGGTGCGCCGTAAGCTATCCGCTGTTTATCACCTGCCTGTTGACGATGGCGACGGGTATTACCGAAATTATTCTGGTTGCCAGCAACGTGTTTACTATTCAGGGCAGAGACGACTTCTTCCTGATTGACAGTCTTGCCGCCGCGCGTCTTGGCGTGGCGGCCATGACCATCAGCCCGCTGATTGTTTCTTTGAGCGCCACTGCCAATAAAAAGCTGGTGGCGCGCATTACCCGACGCGCAGATTACGACCTACTGACCGGCGCACTAACCCGTAGCGGCCTGGCCGCCAGGCTGGATGCGCTGGCCGCCCGCAGGAACCACGTTTTTTACGGCGCGGCCTTTGTCGTGGATATCGATCATTTTAAAAGCATTAACGATACCTGGGGACATGCGGCAGGCGACTATGTGCTGGCACAAACCGTTGAGCGTATTCGCCAGACGCTACAGCAAACGGCCATTATCAGCCGCATGGGCGGCGAAGAGTTCTTGATTCTGATTGAAGGCATTTCACAACATCGCGCTTTCCTGCTGGCCGATCGCCTGCGTCGGAGCATTGAGCAGCACGCCATCATTTTAAACGACCAGGATTTAAGCGTAACGGTCAGTATTGGCATCAGTACGCTGAGCCTTGTCGATGCCCACAGCCTGGACGAATCAATAAAAAGCGCCGATAAGCAACTTTACGTGGCCAAAAGCAGCGGCAGAAACCGCGTCTGTCCGGAATTTGTGTTGTAAAAAAGCCGCCATCACTGGCGGCTGAGTCTGGTTTCGCGCTGGCCGCTCGTTGCAAAGACGCAGCATCGGCGGGTCAATAATAAGCAATTTTACGATCGGTACCGTTAATGTTGATCGTAATATAGCCCGCAGTTGGCGTTGAGGGCGCTGTTGCAGGCGTTGTCGCTATCGTCAACACGCCCTTTTCATTCGCCCCAACGCCCGCCAACCCGTTATGCAAACTCATCCGCGCGTTGACCATAGTCGTTCCCAGCAGATTAATATCGGTAACTTCGCTCATGTTGGGCTGAAAGAAACAGCACTCACCGGATTCAAAACGGCTTGGCCCTGTCGCCCGCAGGTTAAAAGAGGTGTCGCCGCTGTTGGCTTTCACTTTGATAAAGACTTCTGCATAGGTCATGCCGATGCGATTGATCTTCACGTCCAGCACCGAAGGCAATCCTTTATGCTGAATGTCGCCATAGATGCCGTTCCAGCAGCGGGAAATATTCAGCCATGTCATGCATGAGCCGGTTGAGGTCGTGGGATTGCCCGCCGGTTTCTCCAGCGCTTGCGTGTTCTGCCTGCCGACAATTTCAAATATCCACTGCAGGTTATCTTTGGGGAAATTGATTTTCCCCAGGTTAAACCATTTATCGGCGCTGCTGTTATTTGATACCCGGTAACCGGAATACCAGCCAGCCCGAACAGAACCGTTGAGCAAAATGCCGTAGTGCTCATCGCGCCGCCAGCTGTATTCGTATGAAGACAACCAGCGGCTCTCGTTATCGTAACGTAAATCCAGATTGCTTCCGCCCTGCAGATTGATCTGCCGAAGCTGTACGCGGCTGTTGGTCATATCCAGCTTGTTGGGACAATCTTCCACGCTCAGCGCGTCCACAATCCATTCGCCATCGCGCAGATTGCCAGGAAAACGGCTGTGCTCAATCCAGACGTTATGGATCAGCCCCTGAGTAACGCACGGCATAGACAGGCTGGCATCGCCGTAGCCGTAGTGAAAATGGGCGTTGGTAAGCTCGACCGCCGTTGAGTGATCCCAGGTCCCAAAAGCCGCGTTTGAGTGGCCAACATCAAAAATTCTGCCATAGGTATTGGCGGTATAAATTTGATTAAATTTCGAGTCCAGCGTATCAAGCAGTTTGATCACCGTTCCGCTGCAGTTGCTGGCGCGAAATGCGCTTATCAACACCGATTCACCCGCAACGATGGTATTTTCAAAGAACGGCTGCGCGTTGGAACACATGGACGCCGCGATCGCTTCTTTATGGTTATCGACGTCCGCTGACGCCTGACCATGCCATGCGATACCCTGGATAGTGGTACGGCGTGCTTTAACTTTGAATACGGGCGCGGCCGACTTATCTGAGATAATAATGGTGCGCGGTATGCCGCCGTGCGGGTTGTGGTCGCCGTATAAATAGAAAAAGGGAATTTCCGTTGCCGATAAATCAATCGGGCTAACCAAAAACTTACCGGCTGGAAAGCGCACGGCGATATCTCGCATAGTAACGTCATAGCGCAGCGCCCAGTCGATCATGCTTTTTACCGACGCGGTATCGTTAGTGGTACCATTGCCTCTTGCGCCAAAGTGATAAAGATTAACTTCATCCGGATCGTTAATTACCCTGCGCCAGTAAAAACCATTGCCGGTTGCCAGGGTGCCACCGTCATCCGCTGGCGGTGAAGCCGTCACAAAACCCACGAAGTTACCGCCGCCCCGATAATAGTTGTCGCCATTATAATAGCGGCGCAATAAAGCCAGCTCGCCATTTTTAGCCGGCTTTATAGATCTCAACTCTGCAAAAGAATTAACTTCAATCATATTTACCTCCACAATAACGTGCAGTTTCTTTTAAATAAAAAATCTCCTGCACAACTCCCCTGGTGATTAAAAATTATTTCCTGGTTTCTGTTGCGCAATGTTTGGTCCATATTTCGTTATGCACGTTAATTGCTTTTACGGTTCTGACGTCCATTAATTTCCAGTCCTGCCCATAGGTATGTATCGGTGAAAATAGCGTGCAGGACGAATCAATGGCTACATCAGGACTGTTTGTCGTTGTATTGCGATTCGCGCAGCTTATTACGAGCATCGTCATCATTAAGAGCATTATTGGCGACCTGAACATTTTTACTCTCCTCGCTATTTTTTGCCTGAGTTGCCGCTACGGCGGAGATTTTGGCCGTTTCAACTTTGGCGGCCTGCACATCGGCTTTAGCCTTTTCCTGCACCTTGCCGCTTTTTTTACCGCCGAACCAGCTGGCAACTATTGCCGCAATGACTACGCCAACACCGGCGAGCGCGTGCCAGCTTCCGCTGAATAAAGAGAGAAAGGTGGTCATTTTTTATCTCCTGATGCCGGGTCTGAAGCGTCGGCCGGGGTTGATGAGCCTGAGGTGGCCGGCGTATCTGCCTTAACGGGCGCCGAAGCTGAAGTCCCTGACGCAGCAGAAGCCTCAGCTTTCGCCGTAACGTCAGGCGTAGTGGATGCGACGGGCTTCCCAGGCACCGCTGAGCTGACTGATGAAGGTGACGCGTCTGATTTAGCCGATGTATCCGAAGCGCCAGCTTTCGCTGTGGCGTCAGGCGTAGTGGATGCGACGGGCTTCACAGGCACCGCTGAGCTGGCTGATGAAGGTGAAGCGTCTGATTTAGCCGATGTATCCGAAGCGCCAGCTTTCGCCGTAGCGGCAGGCGTAGTGGATGCGGCGGGCTTCACAGGCACCGCTGAGCTGACTGATGAAGGTGAAGCGCCTGATTTAGCCGATGTATCCGAAGCGCCAGCTTTCGCTGTAGCGTCAGGCGTAGTGGATGCGACGGGCTTCACAGGCACCGCTGAGCTGACTGATGAAGGTGAAGCGCCTGAAGGGGCCGTAGCAGCTGATATCACTGCATTAGCCGCTGCCAGTTTTTTCTGACGCACAAACTGGGCGATAACCGCCATAGCAACCATAAACGAGGCCAGCATGCCTAAGAAATGCTGCGGCATAACGGTCTTCACATCGTCAGGCAATCCGCTTAGCGCGCTGGAGGCGGAATCCGGAAAAGATTGCACCCACGCGCCCATGGCCGACCCCGCCGAGGCCAGCCAGACGGACCAGGTTTTAAACAGCAGCTTAGAGTGAGCCACCAGCTGAATTTTACCTTTTTTACTTATCCACCAGACAATAAGCGCCACCAGCATGACCAGTAATACAAACAGAAGAAATCTCATATAGCCCCCTTCCACGCATCATAAGTGCCGCTACGCATGGCATCCGCATGACGCTTTGCCCGTTCCGGCGTCTGTTTTGCCCATACGCTGCTCAGCATACCTTCCGCTGCGCCCGTAAAATTGTTGTTGGAAATCATCACCAACGTATTTTTGAATGCGCACAGGCCGTCAATACCCAATTGATAAGCCATGCTGTAAAGCACATCTGCACGCGCATCGTTACACTGCTTTAATGCGGCCACTAATACCGGCCTGTTATTCATCTCCTTTATTTTTGCATCCACCAGTTTCCCCATCCACACATCGCCAACTTCACGAGGGACGGTAAAATTATAATTTTGCAGCGGGGCATTTTTTGGCCCAAGCAAAATACCACAGCCAACCGTTGGATAACCTTCCGTGTCGATATAGGGTTTTTCCTTATAGCCTTCTTCAAAAGCCAGAATCTGAATTATCTTACTCATTTTTCACCTCTTCATTTTTAAAGCCGCCAGTGCGGTATCGATAAAATATTCCCTGGTGAAATTTTTATCGCAGGTGATGAATAAATACGGCTGCATCTAAGCCATATAAAAAGTATAATTTTTTAACCATCAATATGTTTTTTAAGGCTGGATGGTTTTCAGCAAATGTCAGCCGGCGCAGAGGAAAAAATCATTTTCATCTTCCAGCTCTATTTCCAGCGCGCTTAATACGCCTTCCACAAAACCTTCTGCGGCCTGTAACTGTTTACGGATTGTTCCGTCAGCGCAGCGACGGCGACGGGCAATCGAGCGTAAAGAGATACGGTAGTGATAATGCGCTACCAGCAATGCATACTGATCGGGATGATTGACTTTCAGCCTGCTAATACAGTTGTCGAGGATCATACCGTCATTATCACTACAAACAGGCCTGCCCGCAGGGACTGCGGTAACCAGACCGCGAAAGCCAGCAGCCACGTGAGCATAATTTACACCGCTGCGTTCAGTAGCCGCCCAGCCACCCCACTTTTCCAGTAAGCTTTTCATGTCTCGCATTTTGCCCCCTCACCGATTGAATAAAACAGAAGTAAAAATAATGTTTTCAGCCACTTCCCTTAACGCTACCCCATAACGAAACGGCGCTGATTTCAGATGAAAATTTTCCTGTTACTGCGGCGCTTCGCTTGTTTTTTCTGGTTTAAATCACTCAACCTTTTCGTCGTCCTGGAGCCACATGACTGGAGAGTAAGGAGCCAGCCCGCCCGTGCTTTTTATCCGTTTAAGTATCAGCTCACCTTAATTAATAGCATAGGTTATTAAAGATGCAATAGCAAAGCGTGTTTGACGAAAAATACGTTTCGCTATAAATTTTGCTCTATGAAAAATACACTGGCCGATCGGCTGAACATGGCTATGTCCATGATAGGAATCACTCAGGGTGCTTTGGCAGAAGCGTCGGGCGTCTCACAACCTACTATCTGGCGTCTGACGAAGGGCAAGGCGGAAGGATCGCGCAAGCTGGTTGATATCGCCAGGGCGCTGGACGTGAACGTGCAATGGCTGGCCAGTGGCGAAGGCGAAATGCGTGGCGAGGCCGTATTAGGTGAAATAGAAAAAGCGACCAGCGCATCAACAATACCGGTCTGGGACGTTAACGGCAAAACGCGAGAGGTGGTTTCAGCGCCAAACGGCGTAAAGGCTAAAAAAAGCTGGCGTGCTTATATTCTCGATCGAAACAGCGGCTGCGCGGAGGCAACCAGCGGCAGCATTGTGATTATTGATACCGAGGCCGCGCCGCAATCCGGCGATTTAGTGCTCGCAAAAGTGAATACGCGCATCTCGGTTTACCACTATCTGGAAGGGCCTTCTAACGGCTATTTAACCGTTGACGATCCTCGTCTGCCTGCCGTCGAGCTGTCTTCAGAAGCAGAACTGACCGGCGTCGCCATCTTTTTAATACGTGATTTACGGCGGTAACCTATAGCACAGGCTATCTTATCGATAGCCTGCGTTATTAAAAGTGGCCGTGATTCGGCATACAGCTTGAGCCCCTTTCGCCCTCTTATGGTGTTTCTCCACAATAGCCATACCGTCGCAGCGCGCGACAGTACAAATATCGGGGTAGTCACCAGACAAGCGAAACGGCAAATATCAGGACCAGTCAGCGGGCAGTGCCGGGGCAGTCCGTACATTTGTTGATAATTAAAAAGGCAGGAGCTTAACTTACGAAGGCTTTGTAGCTGACCGTCATAGTGGTTTTACAGAAGATGCATTTAGCACCGTGGGGGTTTTTAGGCGTGATACTGTGAAGCGAAAAACGGTACTGACATCCGTGGCATGTCGGACATCTGAATTTAATATCAGGAATAAAATAACCTTACTTTTTTTGAATTGAGTACTGACTTTAACACTCCTGCTGGCTATTGTCGAACGGAGTTCTCATTTTCTGCCCTAAAACAGAGAATAAATAAAATGCGCTGGTAAAATAAAGGCGAAGCGGCAAACACCAGATTACGTTTTACTCATGGCGTAGCCGTAAACTTTATTTTTATTAAGCTGTACAGTCAACGTCTTACCTTCAGTCGTGCTCATAGCATTGGCCTGGCTCCAGGACCACATCATAATCAGCCGCCCTTCCGGATAAGGCGTTTCTGTCGCTGGCTGCCCAAAAAGCGAAATCAGTTCCTGTCTGGTGGTGCCATAGTGGATCTGCGCCAGCTTTGCCTCATCAAAATTTTTTCCTGATGATGCTGTACAGCCGCACAGAACGAGCAAGGTACAGATTATAAAAACGCTTTTTTGCATATTATTGCCTTTTTTTCATGGATTCGCCTGAGGCGAATAGTCAGTGATGACGGCTATAGCATCAAGGATGTGATAAAAAAAAATTAATGCCAGAAAATATTCTGGCATTTTTATAAATAAATTCATTTTTGGCATAACGCTTTTTTTTCTTCCAGGCTTATTGCTGATGCAGCTTGTTCCTTCCCGGTTAAAAACACCGGACCTGCAAGCCTGGGCAGTAAAAAATGGAACGGAACTGCTCAACTTCTCTGCTGATGGTTACAAACATCAGGCTCCAGACACACTTTTGCTCTCTAAAACATACACAACGTGCTTATTGCTGCGTAAAAGTTAATCCGTTGTATCAATCCCGGTGAATCACTGTATGGTGGCGAGTTCAGCGCGAGCTGAAAAATGGATTTCCCCTTGTAACAGTTTCATGCCTGTGTAACGCAGGCTTTTTTACTGCTGACACCGAATTTATGAACAAGCCAGGTACTCCTACTACCCGGCGAGTGAGAAGAAGCCTGCTTAGCTGCGGGCTTTTTTTCGTCTGAACCGGCTACGGAGTGTTAAAGCACGGGATTTTCTATCTCATCCACCAGCTCGCTCCCCTGATTTTTTACGCTCCCCACCGATTTTGTAACCGCATGCCAGGCAAACTCGCCTGCCGGAACAGATTTGTCCTGCACAATTGCATCAATCTGTTTTAAAGCGGTATCAGGATTAAGCCAATCCAGTACGGCGGATGGCTCCAGCACCAGCGGACGGCGATCGTGAATATCAACTAACCCTTCATTGCTGGCAGCGGTAACGATGACAAAACCTTCTCTGTCGTGCGGCTTATCATAGGGCGCTTTACCAATGGCGGCGAAAAAGAGCGGCTTACCCGATTCGTGATAAATAAAATAGGGCTGCTTCCGGCTGCCGTCACGCTTCCATTCATACCAGCCATCCGCCATTACAATTGCCCTGCCGTGATGCCAGAGCGGCTTAAACATCCTTCCCGTGGCGGCGGTTTCGACCCTGGCGTTAATAAGCGGCTGCTTATCCCACCATTCCGGACCATAGCCCCAGTAAACCGGATCGAGACAAAGAGATTCATCACGCATGTTAAGCAGCAACACCTTAGTACCGGGCGCCACGTTATAGCGTCCAACAGGCGTATCATCCCAGGCTATGTCACGCTCCACCTGTCCGGCGAATATGTCTAAATATTCTTCGCGCGATCTGTATTGAGTAAATCGTCCACACATATGCACCTCCGCTAACAAGCGTAGCAGAGCGGTTTACGCTGGCAGACGGAAAGTCCGATACGAGCGGCTACGATCTATGCTTACCTGATTCGGAGCAGGATGTTGCGTGAGAGAGTCAGGGAAGGAGTTTACCGATGAGAAAATCTTCGTATTTAACCCAAAGGTGAATGCCACAAACAGGCGTTGTGGCTCTCACTGTGCTATCGGCCAGAGATGGGGTGCAGCTTAAAAAAGCAGTAGAGGAAAACAACACCCGGCAGCTAACGCTTATGAACACCAAACTAAACGAGTTTGTGCTACATGCGTGCTACGACAATGAGGCGATGTGATTTACCTCATAATATTCAAAACATTAAAACATTATATTCTGCATATTCACCACACCCGATAGACAGTTTTATATTCAATTAGCCAAGGTTATCATTGAGTAAAGCTCGGGGCTGGAAGAGACTTTTGGGTGAAAAGTAGCCATATCTGACGGTTCATCGATGTGGCGATAGAAACGATGATGAAAGTGGCCTAAGCATAAGGAGAATGAATGGACACTACGGAGCAAATCAACGGCTATTTTTACGGAGGATTCACTAACCTCTCTCCCGGTGAACTTTTTTTTTGGATTGCGGTTGATACAACAGCTGAGCATTTTGTCGGATCGGCTTCTTCTCCTATAAATCTAGCTGCTGCTGCATTATTGCTTGCTGGAGACAACAACATTTATGTTCCCGGTAAACTTGGCGGAGCAACTTTTGGGACTTCTCAGGCCTCCTTATGGGCCAGAAAATATATCAAAAACTTTACTCTTCCTCGTTCGATCCCCACTCTGGTCGGTGGTCCTAATCCCTTTAAAGTCAGGATCCGCACAACTAACAATCTGGCAGCGGCGATTGGTAGACTGGTTCCTGTTGTTGGCTGGGTAATCGTCGCATCTGATGTTAATTTGATCATTTGGAAAACAATGAATAAATACAACAGAATAGTCAAAAAGGGAGACAAGGTATGGTGACAGGTGATATTGAAAAAGCCGTTTTTGATTTAGTTGAAACGTATAACGGGCCTGGTCTTTTCAGGGGGAAGCGTCCTGTATTAAAAAGAGAAACAGACCTCAATAATGATTTTAAGATGCTGCCTGAGGATGCTTATGACTTGCTTGTTAACTATGCAGAAGAGTTTGACATTAATCCCAAAGATATCAACTTCTTAAGCTATTTCCCTGAAGACTTGAGCGCGCCACATTCACCGATAACAATAGATCTGCTTATTCGTTCAGCAGAAGCTGGAAGATGGCTTGACGCTCACCCTTAGCGGGTCATCCCAGGTAAGATGACTAAGACGCAGTGGTGGGGGAAAACAATTGGTTAATTCTTACAGGGAAAGGTTATGAGTATCAACAAAGTGTCATTGGTTTTAGTTTTTGCAGTTTGTATTGCATTGTTACTTGAGACAGGCTCTGCCCGGATTACTCATTACCTTGACGGAAAAATTGATAACCAGATCACCAAATGGGCCGACGGTAAATGAAAGGAAGATAAGATTAAGGTTGAGACGCGAGAATACAAAGGCAGCGAGACGCACGAATGCACTTTCGTTTTCAATCCGACAATAAACGCTTCAAGCGGCATGCCTGGCGTTCATTATGCTGTAGCGTTTCTGCGGCAAACATGGACGGCTGCTTTTAAGAGAGCAGTCGTCAGGAATCGTAAGGCCTGTCAATCCCGACACACCTATGCATGCTGGTCACTTTCGGCTGGCGCGAACCCAAACTTCGTCGCCAGCCAAATGGGACACACAGACGCACGGATGGTTTACCAGGTTTACGGTACCTGGATACAGGAAAATGACGTCGAGCAAATCAACCTGCTGAACAGCAGATTTGAAGGCTTTGCCCTACATATGCCCTACAACAAAGCCGCTATATAATATAGTCTTTTTATATCAAAAAGCTATATCACTAAACCTGCATATTCATCATAACGGCCTGTGATTTTGCAAGCTTAAGTTAATTCAGGTTGGTTCAGGGTTTAACAGAGATATACCGCAAGGCAGAATCCATCGTGCGTGTTGGTTCAAGCTGCTTTGCGGTATTTTTTTGTGCTACATGTGTGCTACCACAAAAATCAGGTGATTTTCACCCCGCGCCGTCATAACCAGCATAACAAAGCCGGACGCAATTATTAGTTGATCACACCAGCTCGAAATCATCATCGAAACCGCCAGGTGTATCTAACTCTTCATACGCGACAAGGTATTTAATCCCCTCCGATAAAGAGATGGGTTGTTCAAACTCCAGCATGAAGCAATCCGGGTACGTGCGGCCAAACCAGTAGCCGCCGCCGTACTCTTTTGCGCGCTGGAAGAATACCCACCCTGCCTCACGGAAACTTTCGAGAGCCTCGCCCCTATACACAACCTGATAATTGCTGTCTTTGCCGCCCATAGCTGAATCTCGCTACTGTTTTTATATACAGTAGTGTAGCGAGCGCAGATCTGGCAACTGGATTAATGGTCAGTTAGATGGTGATGCCGCGCCGCTGAGCGATCGCCACCGCTTTTGCCAGCAGCGCCGTAACGGTCGCCTGGTCATACTCTTTGTTGTAGAAGCCCAGCAGTGCGATCTGGCCGGTAAAGCCGCCGTGGTTCGGCACATCAACCGATGTCGGATAGCCGTTGACGTAAAACGGCAGCGCCGATTTATTGCGGGTTGTTCCGGTAGTGGAGACGCTGGTACCGTCCGGACTCCACTGGGCTATTTTGCTTGAGCTGACCGTAAAGGCTCTGGCCACCCATGCATCGGTGTACGAAGCGTTGATACTCTTTACTGCCGTAGTGGTGCCGCCGGTGGCTACCTGAAACAGGTCTTGCCCTGCCGCAGAGGTGGCCACGCGCAGACCGGTATATGGCGCAGCGGACGGCGACAGGTTCGCTATCGCGTTGCAAATCTGGCCGGAAACTTCTTTCAGGTTCCACACCGCAACGATAGTCATCGCATCTGCTTCATAAACCGGTGTCGTGATAACGCCGGTCGCGTCGTTCGTGCAGACCGCGCCCAGGCTGTTAAAGGTCGTGCTGGTCACAAGCGGCCCGGCTTTTCCTGACGCGTCTGTTTTATCCAGCATGCCGTACAGGCCCATCACGTCATCATTCAGCATTGCAACCAGTGGATCCAGATACGGCAGATCGCTGTTATCCACCACGCCATTCAAAATAATTCGCATTTAAATCTCCGTTAACTGAAAGAGCGCGATTTGCGCCAGCGACATCGCTGTTGCGTTGAGTACCACGGTTACCGCGGTAACGCCGGTAGGGACGGTGAAATCCCTGTAGAAATAGCCGAAGCCGTCGGTTTCCTTGTACCAGCGCTTGATGCCCACCAGATACTGCGTACCGGTAGCCGAGCTTCCGGCCACGACATAAATCGCGTTCTGGGTAGCTGCCGTCATCTTCACCCGTACGCCAAACGCCAGGCTTTGTCCCGCCGTTACCGCGATAGTCATGCTGTAGTTGGCTGCAGCGGTGATGTTCCAGACGTTGCCGGAAACCGTGGAATCCGTACCCAGCGTTGTTGTTCCGGCGGTAATCGCCGTCCATCCATCTGGCGCGGTGCCGCTGGCCGAGGTCAGAAACAGCGGGTTGGTTATCAGGTTTGTGCTGGCCGCTGGCGTGGTATTGCTGACGGCCATACGCGGGTTAACGTTCAGTACCCACGGCCCCATTGCATTGACCAGCGCCGTCGCCATAGCTTTCGCGCCGGTAGAAGTCGGGTGCGACGCGTCATAGTTCCAGCCGCTGTACCACTCGCCCGTGAGCGGGTCGGTGGTCGCTTTGTGGAAATCGACAAACGGCAGCTGGTTCGCCTCGGCATGGGCCCGGATAAACTCGTTAATCTGGTAACGCAGCAGGTTCTGCGCGTCCGTGTTACCGCTCTGTGCGGGCATGCTGCACAGCACTGGCGTAATCCCGGCTTTGCGCAGCGTGAGGTAGATGCTTTGCAGGTCGGCAGCGGTCTGGGCGTAGGTATAGCTCTGTACCACGTTATTTCGGCCAGCCAGCACGACGCAGAACGTCGGCGCGGCAGCTACGGCATTCGGTACGTGCGTCGCCAGAATCTGGTCGGCACGGTAACCGCCGGTGGCCGAAATCCCGGCGTACTTAATGCGCCCGTCGCTCATCATCTCGGCCCAGATGGGCCAGCCCTGCTGGCAGACGCACGGAGCTTCATTGCGCGAGGTATTGTTGTACTGGCCGGAGGTGGTTTCGGTAAACGCAGTGATCGAATCGCCGATGTAGAAAAAGTCGTTATTCAGCAGCCCGGTTTTATTCTTCAGCGGAAAGCCGAGGTATTCCTGCTGGCCCGTACCCTCTTTCCAGCCGTGAATAATGCGGCCCTGTGAATCCGTGATTGCCATCAGGTAACCACTTACGCCAGACATATCGAGCTGAGCGCCGCCATCGTACTGAAGCGTTTTTGATTCCAGCGCGCCAGCCGTTACCGTGTCGCCCGTCACCGCTGTGGCCGCCAGGCTATCCGTCGTAACGGTCGGCGAAGTTACGCCACCAGGCATCGTGAACTTACCGGCCGTATCCATCGTCAGCACGCCCTTTCCGTCCGAGTCCATTATCTCGAACGGGTTCACGCTGTCCGCTGACGTGTTCAGGCCACCGGTGCGCGCCGCGACTGCCTCAGAAGCCGCCTGTGCCTTCGCCACCAGTGAGGTGCCGGGCGCATCGGCAATCGCTACCGCTGTACCGGCATTGTTCCGGTAATAGATGAAGGCCGTATCCGATCCAGTTCCCTGCGCCACGGAGAACGAATTACCGCTCGCAGTTTTTGCCAGCCCGGTAGCAATGTCAGGCATTACGCCAGCTGTGGTGATTAGCTCTTTTGCCGCGCTGCTGGCGGTCAATGCTTCATCGCGTGCCGCCGCCGCATCGCTGGCTGCCGTTCCTGCTGTATCTGCATGCGCCTGGGCCTCAAGAACCGCAGCCGTGGCCGCGTCTTTATCCGCCGTCACGCCCTGCGCCGCTGCTGAAGCTTCTTTTGCCGCCGCCGCCGCGCCATCTGCGCTGGTTCGCACCTCGCCAGATACACTGGTTACGTTATTGTGAATATTGCGGATAGCGTTATAGATGACCGGATCCGCTAATACTGGCTCGCCATAGAGGATGTAGTCGTTCAGGCTTCCCGGCGCGCTGCCTTCCTGCAAATTGAACTGGCCCAGCGTCTGCCGTCCGCCGCGCGTGTATTCCACGGTCGCGCTGTATCCCCCGGGTAACAAGGAAAATGAATAATTACCATCGGCATCAGTCACAATACTGACCGTCTGGTTTTTGAGAACTGATGCTGAATTAATGGTACTGGTTAGTGTAATGCGTGTTCCGGCAAGTACAGTGCCAAGCGGATCACTAAGCACACCAGAAATGACGATAGGCTCTGCCATTTTTTCGCCTTTTTGATATAGTCAATTAATTGTAGGTACTAAATATTTTTGGAGAGCAGGTTGAGCGAAGTACAAAATAAAATTATTAAATTCCCTGCTGCGGATGGCATCAGGGGGCTTGCTGTTCTTATCGTGCTGGTAGTTCACGCCATGGTCATGTTTTACCCGGAAAGTTACAATGGCCTTGCTGGCGCTGGTAAAATAGGCGTATGGCTATTCTTTGTTTTAAGCTCATTCCTTCTTACAAACATATTTATGCATAAGGGATTCAACTATAAAAGCATACTATCTTACATTACTGGTAGAGTAATCAGAATATTGCCTTTATACGCTTTCACCCTTCTTGCTTATAGTGCCTTTGGCTACTTCAGTTTACAGGATGCGTTTACTATTTTTAAAATGAACGCTCCGTGGGGTCATCTGTGGACAATTGCCGTTGAATTTAAATTTTACTTTATTCTTCCATTTATTGCTTTTTTGCTCATAAAATTATCTAACAAGCCAGTTATTATGGTCATAACTGCTGTCATCATTATGCTGGCGCAGCAGCTATATTTACCTTTTTATGAGGTGAATCCAAGCTCAACAGACGTTACGGGATATATATCTTGCTTCATACCCGGAATGGTAGCGGCTATTCTTTTGGCAAATGGTAAGACTGTGTCAAATAAAACATCTGATCTTATATTGTTATTTATCCTTGCTGGAGTTTTCATCTCTATTCCCTACATCAGGCTTATAACCTTAGGCGTAAGGGAAGATGGCTACTTGCTCAACAAGCACGTACATTTTTCGATAGCATGGAGTGTCTTTGTGTACCTTACATTGATATCAACGGGTTACATAAATAAGGCCCTATCATTCAACCTCTTAAGGGTGGTTGGTAAATGGAGCTTTTCAATTTATTTATTCCACTGGTTGGTTTACACGCAAATATCACCAAAACACCAGCATAGTTTAACAGCTTCAATATTAGCCATGCTGTTATCTATTGTTATAGGTGCGACAATCTTTTACGCTTTTGAAAAGCCAATGGAAAAGATGAGGCACCTGTTAATGAGAAAAATATAAAGCTAGGATTGAGATGGAAGATCAGGCCATTGGATTTCACCAGTGGCTTCTGCATCAACTCTGTTTAACAATACCCTGTAATTCTTCCATAAAGGCAGTGCTGCTTTCTCTGCATCTGTTGCAATATCAAGATCTACAGCATCTTGATAGATAGAAACCTTCTCTGATGCTTCATTCATCAGGTATTGTTTCATTTGAGAGTTTCTCGTTTTTTCTAGTTCGGCTTCTGCTGCAATTTGCTCTTCAGTAAGTGGCGGAGCAGTAAACTCACCGTTTGAATATGTATAGCCTTCTTCAACTCCAACGCCATCGGGTAAAATGGCCGTCGTAACACCATCGCCAAAATCTACTTCTGTTTCACCATCCCAGTCGACTGTATTAATAACTGTGCCATCTTTAATTAATGCATATCCGCTCATTATGCTAACTCCCAAATTAGAATCAATCCGGCACCACCAGCTCCACCACCTTGAGCGGATGCGCTTGCGCCTGCGGCTGAACCGCCGCCGCCGCCTCCAGGTCCTGTAGCATTAGAGTAACCTCCAGATGCTGTTGAGCCACCAGTGCCACCAGAGCCGCCCAGTGGACTTGAACCACCCGTTCCTGAGATGCCAGCACTGGTCGTGATGAAGGTTGCCTGCCCTCCCGGGCTGCCGTTTACATTCAGATATGTTCCCCCTGAAGCAACGCCACCGGGTGGACTCTGCAATACATAAGGCGCGCCTGATGCCGCCGCCGCACCTAATAATCCACCATTACCGCCAGTGCAGGTGATGTATGAGCCGAAAGAGCTGGTGCCTCCTTTTTGCCCTGCCGCACCTACTACGCCTTGCCCTGCAATCCCTACAGTGATCGCAACGGGTATTGAAAGTGATGACACCAGAAGATAAGACATTGCCATGCCACCAGCGCCACCTCCACCACCTACCGCATTTTGCGAGGAAGATGTTGCGGGAGTTCCGCCACCGCCACCGCCGCCTCCCACAACTTGCACGATGATCGCCGTGGTTCCTGCTGAGGGCGTATAAGATGAGGCAGTAGAAAACACCTTTGGCGCGCCGAGCATTCTTCCCTGCCAGGAAGAATCCAGAACAATGTTGGTACCATCACCGGTAACGTTAGCTGTCGCTCCTGATGAAATAGAGACACCAGTTCCGGAAGGAGTTTTAACCGTAACGGTATAGCTGCCAGTGCAGCCATTCACAATCACCCAGCGGCGTACCCAGGCAGGAATGACCACGTTGATGTTAGAAGTTAATGTGCCGGATAATTTTATAATGTTTTTGGCAGCCTGAAGGCTCGTTAACGTCACACTGGATGCAGCCAGGCCGGTGATACTGGTAACACCGTAAGTTTCGTACGGCACCCAACCGGTCAGCGCACCAGTAATAATTTCTGGATTGCTGGTATTGGCATCCGTAATGTTTAGCCAATAACCATCGCCCAGGCTGTTAGGGATTACAGCTCCCTTTGGGTAGCCCGCAATTGAAGTGGCAAATGTGGCGTCAAAAGGGTAGCCAGCACCAGCGTTCTCCCAACGAATAGCGGCGGTAACATCATTCAGAATCCCGTTAAAATCGGTGCCAAATGGCGGAATGCCGCCAGCACTTAGCGGGGTGCGGGTTAACGGAGGGAAACCGTCCGTATAAGAAGCGCGTCCGCCAGTAATCCCGATTTGTGATGCAACCGGAATGTCCTGTTTAGATCCGGAATCGGCGAAAGGCGTAGGGATGCGTTTTGGTAAAGAACTAGTTTGCATTTTGTATTCCTGAATCAGGGAAGAAAGTCCCAACTTCGAACGGCTGGAGGCCAGCTTCGTTGAAACCGAATGTGTTATTAAAATCGAGGGTCATCAAATCCACTGATACGCCTGCTGGCTTCGTAATCGCACTGGAATTGAGCATGATTGCTCTTTCAACTGCGGTTAATTCGAAACCAAAAACGTATCTGATGGCCATAACGCCGGTGATAGCCACAAATACATCGCCGCGCCCGGAAAAAAGGTAACGCAGCAGTAAATTTATGTTGGGTATGGTGCAGTCAGTGATGTTCGACATGGCTTTGGCCATGATCAGCGTGCGGTAAGCATCATCGGTTAGCTTGAAGGTCGTCGTGAGGCCAACACCTTCATAAAATGGCGCTTCATCGAATGGCTTTGGTGAGTTCGTATCTGCCGAAACATACGCCTCATCGAAGCCAAATGACGTTTGAGCCTCATCAACATTGAGATAGCGAGAAACGTTTACTATTTTCCCCCACACATCCAGACCATAACCTGTAGCGGTTGATACGTCCCAGATCGCAGTGAGGAAATCTTCGGTAAAGTCCTCGACGTCTATCGCGGCGTTAAATGTTTCGATAAGACTTCGTAGCTTCGGGCTGCTGGCGTACTGCGTCAGTATCGTGTCGGTTGCATTTTTCATACGAGCGTTACCGATATGTCAGCGCTGTCCAGTGTGGGTATCTGGTCAACGCCATATTCTACTGATGGCGTGAATGTCATCCCGTCCAGGCTGATTGCCACGGAGAGGACATTTACGCTGGATGGGTCTATTTCATTCACGACCGAGTAATAACCACCGGCGAAGATTTTCGACGCTATACGCGCCTTCTGAACGCGATCGTTGTTCCCGGAAAACGCACTGACGATGGCGGCCCGGGCGAGATCGACAATGTTAGATGGAACGGTACTCAGATTTTCTATCTGCACCTGAAAATACGTCCTGGCTGCCGCTGGGGTATTCCAGGTAATGTCGTATTCCGGTGGGTTTTGTGAGCCGGATGACGTGTCCGTTACGGTGTAGGTCGTATTACCTACCATTCCAGCTGCGACCTGATTTTTCGTATAAATGGCCTGAGCTATATCCGCATCCGCACCGCCATAAACCGCGACGTAAACTGAATGTGCCGGCACGGTAAAATTCGTTGCCCCAATCTGGACAGATGTGCCCTTGTGGTTTGAATAAACGTAGGCATCCGTTACGCCGCTAACCGCCAGCACGGCGGCATAGATGGATTCCGGAGTCCCTTTGGCGTTCAATGCCACAGACTGCTTGCGGCGATACTCAAAATTGGCGCGGGTTTCAACATCGTTCCCCGGTACGCCAGCGCTGGCGTTGGTGATGCCAGACCAGCCGGTCACTGCGCGGTAAATGGTATTCAGGGAGCCGATTGGGCAGGCAATAGCGCCGGTCGTCTGGTTCTGGAAAACCACATCTACCGAGCCACCCGATCCGATAGTTGCATCTGCCAGCGAGGAATAGAGATAGCCAGCATCATCCTGGGCGACGCTACCGACCGGGATGATGGTGCCAACAAGGCCGGTGCAGGTTGCTGTGACTGTCGTCCCCAGCGCGGCGATGCGGTCGATAAAGTAGATGCGGCCAATGGCATCCTGAAAGCGCCCGGACGAATAATCCGGGTTGATTGCGTTCGCAATAAACAGCAGTTGGTCATTTTTATCAGCGATTATCGCTGTTTCGCTCATTGCGATCTGGCCCTGCGGCGTCGTCAGGGACTTACTCATCCCGCCGCCCATTGCTGTATCTAAATCTGTCAGGCGACCATTGAGAATATCCAGCTCGTCCGGCACGGCCAGGCCGGTATCAGAAATGGTTACGGCCGGTACGGAAGTCGTAACGGTTACTGTATCTGCCATGATTGCCTCAATATTGGATTGTGCTGGTAACGTTGTTCGTGTCGGTGATGGTCATAACGCCGGTAGCTGCGCGGTCGCCGTTGCCTACGGTGGTTGTGCAGAAAGCCGATTGTACGTAATCGAGCTTCTTCGCCTCGCTGGCGTATTTGGTGTTGATCAGCTGCGTGCCGGGCCAGTGTCCGAGGATTCGCTGGTAATACGGGATGCCGAGCGTAGTGTCGTACCAGACCTCGCCGAGGAAGGTAGAGCAGGCGCAAGCTACGTCCTGAGCCACGGCATAGGGATTTTTGGTAATAGCGATGCTGCCGGAGTCATCAAGGGATAAGTCCCACGATGCTGTTTCCAGCTCGAAAGATTTGGTAAGCATGGTTTCTCCGGGCGTAAAAAACCCGCCGGAGCGGGTTATAGGACTATATAAATACTAATTAATTCTTAAAGCTTCTTTCCAGTTGCCCTTGTTTTTTGATATGCCCCAGCAATATTTTGCGACACTGATAATCTGAACTCTATCCTCTGGGGCAATGCCGGGAAGATCTTGTAAGTCGGTTATCACTTTCTCTCTAGATACGCCATTCTTCTGCGCCTCTGTTACCTTCTCACACATTCCTCTCACTGCGGCGTCATAGTCAGACTGAAAATATATATGTGTTGAAATAATATTCCTATATATGCCACCTAGATTTATCAAGTCCATTTTTAAATCTTTATTCCTTTTACAATCCTCATCAGCATCACATTTTGAGCTTTCTGATTTCTCCTTTGCAATGCGATCGGAAACCAATTTATTTATACCTTCATCGTGGGCTTTAGACCATTTATTATAATAACAATTATCATCCCAGCCGCAATCTAAAGTGTCATTAACTACCAGTGCATTTCCGGTTTTACTTAAGTAATCATCTTTTAGCTGATTAACCGTCCAGTACTTTCCAGAGCTGGTTATTTGTGGCTTATTATCAAACATTTGCTGCTGGTCTTGACGTGTTGCTGCGCATCCTGACAGCACCATAATCATTGCAAATAAAAATGAAACCTTCATCACTTTGGCCCTTGAGTATCAGAATTACCTGATTGTACCCCACTGTGCGTATGCGTAGAAAGCTTAATCCCTTTACCTGTAACCTCACCCGTTGCTGTTATGTTTCCTGCAAAGTTGAAGTCACCAGCGTTGCTGCCCGCACCCTGATTTACCGGCCCATTGAGAACGATATTTGGCGAGTTAATACTGAAAGATGAATCAGCATCGATCTGCACGGAAGGTGCGGCAATGCTTACCAGAAGCGGAGAAACGATATCAATTCCGTCATTGGAAAATTTCACATACTGGCTTGGTTCGGCATTAAGGACGCCGCCAAGATAAATGGCATCGGCGTAATTATGTGTTCGGTTTGATCCCGGCAGCGAGTTCTCTCTAGTCGCCTTTACGCCGCTAATATCACGATCGCAAATAGCTATCAAACCGATATCTCCTACAATCGGAGGCATGATTACCGCACTGGCCCCACGCTGCAACCGCCATACCGGAACGCCATATATGATTGTTTTCGGTATGCGGTCTCCTGCACCGGTGAAGCCATCAATCATCGGCTTTACGGCCAACGTTTCGCCATTCACTTCAGCAACCATCGCTAGCGTGATGAAAGCATTATTCATCAGCATTTTCTGCATCATGAATGCCTGGGCGTTTGCATCTGTTGCCACATCCTGCGGCCGAGTGGTAAACAAATTCATTATTGCCTCACTTCGAGCAGTTGGCCGATAGATGCCCACGCCTGAGTCACCCACGGGCCACCTTCTGACCAGGTCGATAGGTGGTGCGTAGCTTGCTGAATGTTATATATTCCGGAGGCGTTTGGCAGAGAGGTTTCTACCTTCACATTTCTCCCGCGAATAATCAGATCACTGTACTGGCACTGGAATGTTATCCCGTAATTACTGAATACCGGATAACCCATTAGGCCAGTCTGCGGGGATATAAATGGCACTTTATCATCCACCTGCTTTCCCTGTGGCCAGATATAGATAACCTGCAATCTGAAATCCACGTTAATCCCGGCGGTATGGGCGCACTGGTTAATCTGCTCTATCGGGTTTCCATCAAAATACGGGTTTTCAATCTGTGAAATTACGCCGTTATTGATTACCTCGTAACCAATACTTTTCGCAATCGAGGTGATAATGTCAGAAACGCTGGCAATCCCGTTTTTTGTAAACGGTGGTGTAGGAATAGACTGGTCAAAACCTGTTGCAAAAGCGCTTATAATGAGCGGCGCATCCGGCATTTGATTCATGTCAGAAAAACAGTTGGTGATTGCACCATAAAATATCGGCACTCCATCAGCCCATAATTTCATCATGTTTTGCTTAGCGCCATTTAACTGGATTCCTTTATAGCTCAGCATCGCCATCTGGTTAATGCTCAATCCAAACACTCTGGCTTCGAGTGTGGTTCCTGAATATCCGCCGTAAGCACCTATCTCCACTTCCGCCTTCACATTATCGAGGCTCAGGACATCGTTCCCTTGCTCATCGAATGCCCCATCCTTTAGGGTGAACTGAAATTTCAGGCTGCGTTTTTTGTAGGTCATGCGGCAGTTTCCATTTCGGCGGCGGTGGCGTAAAACAATAAGAATCGGCTTCCCAGCCCTGAGTAATCCGGGTCATCGGTGCCTTTCGTGTCAGCGAAAAACAATTCTCCCTGAAATTTCAGGTACGGATAGCGGATCAGCTTATTGCAGTTCTGGCAAAGAATTCCCTGCGCTATCCATGTATCAGCTAGCCCCACATCGATATAAAGCCCGGTCGAGCGCTGGTTAATCCTGAGCGTAACGCTCTGCCCTTCGAGCGTCACAGTGACTTCCTGAGCCTTCAAAGGCTGAAGCGTTATCGTCTGCATTACGAGAGTCCTGAAACGAGCTGTGTGACGCTCTGAGAAAGTTTGTTGATGGCTGATGTAGCCGCGCCATTAATCGCGCCGGTAGCACTGGATGTGGCATTACTTACTGTCGTGCTGATCGAGGTGGCCACCTGAGTGCTGGCACTGGAAACAGAGCTTTTCAGTCCCGAAAGAGCACCTTTCACATCGGATAGCGTCGAACCGCTCGCCGTGGAATTAACCTTTTCTGTTACCACACTGGAGGCTTTGCTGGTGGAGTTTGTAGCGGTGTTATCCTGAGCGGTAGTGCTTGTCAGGGTAACTTCTGCTTCAAGCAGCACGGCCTGAAATATCGCCTCTACCGTCAACAGCGTAACGTCGCGCTCCGACGTGCGGTAGTTGTAGCGGATCAGGTCGTAATCCTCGTAAGTGGTGTCTGGTGTCTCAATGTCGTAGGTGTTTGCTTCATTCACCATCGCATCAAGGCTAGCCAGCATATCAGCACGGCTGGTAAGGGACAGGTTGGTTAGATTTGGCAGGGATCCGGAATAGCCAGACCATCCCTCCAACGTAAACAGCACGCGGATGATCGGCGGTCGCTTTACTTTGTTGTAAGAGCTATACGACCCTTTCTCTATAGGTGCAGAAACTACAGCAGCATCAGCGCCATACTCAATGCCCAGGAACGATGTTGGCGACAGCGCCTTGCTGCCGCTCTTCAGGTAAATGCCATAGCCGGGCGAAAGCACGCTGTTCACAACAGAAAGCAGGCTACCGCTGTTTATGGCACTCAGTATTGTTGTTTCATTAAGATTGAAGGCCATAATTATCCCTGCCCCGACATCATCGGCGTTACCAGAATATTGCGGCGAATGTTTCGGTTCATATCCTCACCGAGTGCGTTAGCGTTGCTGGCCGAAGTCTGCATGTGCATTTCGCCAATGTGGATATCGGTTTTATTGCCTGAAGCCTGATTCATAGCTACTGGTGCGTTTCTTGAAGCGGCGGAAGAGGCACCCACCTGAATTCCCGCCAGCACCTTCGGGACATAATTCTGTGTCTCAAGCGGTGCGTTACCTAAACCTTTTTTCTGTACGTTTCCTATCCCCCAGTTATACGACGCTATGGCCTTCACCAGGTCGCCACCGTTTGATTTCAGGAGCTGGGAAAAGTATTTAGCAGCCGCATTGGCTGATTTTTCCGGGTCGAAAACATCATTACCCTTCAGGCCAAAGTCCTTCGCTGTGCCATCCATAAACTGGAACAATCCCTTCGCCCCTGCCCCGGAAACGGCAAATTGATTGCCGCCAGACTCGGTAGTCGCTACGCTCTTAAGAAGGCCGGCAGGTAGCTTGTAAAGGGATTCCAGTTTGCTAAACATCGGTGACATCCAGTCCAGAAGTATTTTCCCCTGCCCCTTAGCTTGTGGTGCTCTCGGCTCCCTGGTGCCATATGCGTCATATTTGTTCGTTGCGCCATTGGTACCGGATATGCCAGCCCACCAGGCATAAGACTTTTTCAGCCAGGCGTCCGCCTTACCCAATATTCCGTCTTTGCTGCCGGTATTGCTGTTCATGCGATCAACAAGATACTGGCCCGTGCTTTTCCCAGATTTTTTAGCTTCTTCCTGAGTTTTTCCTATTTTGTCCCAGGAACTCACGGCAGCCATGGCAACCAGTAGCGGGCCAAATCCCCTCCTGACCTTGGCAATGCCGCTCAGCATCCTTAAAGCCCAGCTACCAGCGACAAATACGGCGAGTAATTCAAGCGCGTTATGCCAGCCGCCTACAGAATCCACGACTTTTTTTACTTCATCCGCCGAGTCAGAGAAGAATTTATTAATCTCCGGTCCGTGCGTTGATATCCAGATCCCCACCTTTTCTATAACGGGAATGAGTTTTTCAATGTAGGGGATTAGCGCGGTGTAAAGCACCTGAGAAGCTGCGGAGAAGTTTTGTTGCATCTCCACCAGGCGGCGATTGAATGCCTGGGCCTTATCTGTTGCGTCCTGCGTGGCTCTGGATGTCTTGGTGAACCGATCTGCATCTTGCACAAGATGGCCATTTGACAATCCCTGTTGCTGGGCGTTGTCAAAGCCAAACATGCCGCCAAAACGGCGCTGCGCATCCTTGCTTAACTTCGACCAGTTAGCGGCAATCTTCCGCATAATGGCTTCAGCATTGTCGTTTTGGTAATCGAAGTTGGCACCGGTGGCGCCGGCGAAAGAGGAAAGAGCCGCGTACAGCGGATTGTCCTGACCGCCGCCGGTGCGTATCTGCGTAAGGACGTTTTGGAAATTACCCAGTGTACCGGTAATCTTCTCAGCGCTGGAGCCAGCCGCCTCTGCCGCACGCTGCCAGCCGTCGAGCGATTTGGCTGACATATCCAATGCGCCAGCGCTAATGCCCAACTGCTGCAGATTTCCGGTCATGCTGGTGATGAATGATTTAATACCCTGAGCCGACAGCGTTACGCCAACCAGCGCCAGCAATTCAGTGCGGATCGAACCAAAGAAAGAGGCGGCTCGTTTACCGGCCGCCTCCATATCCTTTGCTGTCTGCTCTGATTCATCACGCGTCTTTTTCAGGCCTTCCTTCGTTTCCTGCTGGCCCTTTTTAAACCCGGACGAGTCGAGGCCAAGCGTGACCACCAGAGCGTCAATAATTGTTCCGGCCATCAGCTACCCTCTTGCGATTTATTCACAACCATCCGGTTGTAGTTGTCCACTGTGATGATTTCGAGCAACCGCCACATATCCTCTACACCATAAACTGAATCCAGCTCAAACAGCGTGGCCAGCTTTGACGAGACGACAGTAGCGATTGTTTTCGGCACGTTGACGTAGTCCGCCAGCCCGACGATATTACTGTCCATCTGGGGCGGGATGTCTATTGGGCGACGGACTGTAAAAAAGCTACGTGAAGCTTGAATACCTCAGCGCGGAGTTTCAGGCGGGTGCCGACTTCCTCAATATCATCCTCAATCAAGGCTCTCTTGACGCCCTGACTCGGTACGGCCTGCACGCACTCCATCAACTCGGCCAGTAAGGGCTTGGCTTCATCCAGTGGGATTTTTGCTACCATGCTCAAACCGGTAGTGGCCATAGCGGCCATCCCCATATCGGCGAAGTTATCCGGCAATTCCACGCCGTTGCGTGCCATCGCCATACCAGCGCGAATAGCCCACCATTCCGCCTGCGATGCGGACATTTCGCGGATGAAGAATGTTTTCCCTGCGTCACGGTCTTTGCTGTCTACCGTGTAATAAATCTCTTTGCGTGCCATATCAGACCTTATGCGTTATAGGCTTCAGAGGTGACCGTTTCCCAGTTGATCTGGTATGTCATCTGCTGCAGGACACGGTTAGCGTCAGGGATTGCCTTGGCGCGCTGCAGAACGCCATTGGTCATCGTGAATTTACGACCGATGGCTGGCAGGATGATCGTCGCGTTGCAGCGAAACACGGCTTTGGACGTTTGAGAGGTTAGTTGCCACGTTTCAAACATCTGGCGGCTCGGGCTATCCGGCATAATCGTGATCGTCTGCAGATATTCGCCAAAAACGAAGCCAGCAGACAGCTTGCCGTCCGCGCCACGCACAGATACCGCCATCTCGGTGTCACCCAAGGCGAACATCGCGTCCGCAGCGTAACCCTCCAGCGTTTGGGCGCTCGGGTATAGATTTGTCACAGTGAGAGCGAAAATAGCGTCAGCACTGGTAATAGTGTTATTTCCGGCCATTTACAGCTCCTTATTGCACTTCAATAGAGGCAAGAGTGATTTTCTGCACGCAGCCGCCATCGCAGTACCAGAAGGTCATGCTTGGGCTAGTGCGCTCAGCGCGCTGGGTTGCGTTAGAGTCAGCGATATACAGGTAGTAACCCTTCGCCAGCAGAGAGGCAGAAATATCGGTGCCGACGGCGTTGGTAATTTCTGACTGCTGCGCACTGGATAGCGTTACGCCTGTGCGAATTCCGCCAAACAGCACGCCCTGAGCGATGGTGTCTGCGAAAGATGCTTCGATAATGGCCTTGCCGCGCGCGTTGTACGGGATTGAACGGTTCGACTGGAATAGCTCGATAGCGTCCTGAGCCAGGTTAGCGTTGAGCCAAATCTGGAAGCAGAATGAGTCCAGCCATTTAAAATCGCCGGTGATTGTTCCGTCAGCCCAATAAGTGGTCGAATAATTGTTCGCCGTGTACGCACCGTAGAAGTTGTAGCCATTTGCGATCAGAGCGTCGTAATCCGCTGAATTGGTCACATCAGCAGACAGGCCGGATACGGAGCGGAACTTAAACGGCACGCGACCTTCCTGCCGGTCAAAGTCGAGGGTGGCTGCATAACCGAGTACGCTTGCCGCTTTCAGCTCGTCACCGTAAACCAGCACTGCATTGGCGTAATCGTTAGCGGTAACGATCTGATATGCCAGCGTCTCAGTGCTGCCGCTTACCTTCGCATTGTCTTCCAGTGCGTGGGCTACGTAGCCAAAACGGAAGTTTTCACTGTTAACCCATGACGAGAAAGCGAGATGCTGCTCGGTCGTCGCGTCAAAGGCAGTTGTGAATAGCGCCCAATCCTGCGATTTATCCAGTACGGCCGTCATGGTGTCAGTGACCACGGCAGCGCCAGCGCCCTGCGACAGGATTGCACCAGTTGATGATGATAACTTCAGGCCAGTGGCCAGCGTGCCTGTAGCGTAGCTGATAGTGCTTGCTGCGCCGGTCGTTGCTGACGTGATGATAAAAGCTTTCTGCGTGGTGTCATAGGTAACAGTGACCGACGCGCCGATACCCGATTCAATCGCGTCAGCAGCTGCAGCAAAGCTGGTCACGCTGCTCAGGTCGATACTTGAAGAGGTAACTACTGTGCCATCAACCGTTAGCGTCAGGACGCCACTCATTAGCTTCAGCTGGTCGAGAGTGACCTTCGCCATGGAACCAGATCGCAGGAATGCGGCGACCGCTTCTGAGTTGAAACGAGAAAACAGCAGCGTGCCTGGCGTTTTGGTGGAATTGTCATAGCCAGCAAAATAAATCGCCGCCATGCTGTACTCTGTGGACTGAGAGCCGAAGTAGCTGGCCACGTCCTCTTTTGCTGTGAACGTCACAACAGCCCCGACCGGAGCATATGCGCTGTCGGTAAGGATAAGACCATTCAGATCGACCGCTGAGCCGCCCGCAGGCAACACGCCCGGGTTAATCTGGACGTCTTTACGTAATGGGATTGCCATTTATGCACTCTCCGGTGGGTATTTTAAATCTGCGGCGACAACGCCAACAGTGATGCTGTCCATGAAGTCGAGCGGGGTCGCTATCACGGCGTTAAATTGCGCGATGAAATCCAGCGTCCAGCGGCTTTCATACTGCTGTTCGGCGTTAATCATCGTGGTCTGGTGCGGCTCACCGGCATAAAGCGGCGTTACCGGGTAGTTGTTCTGGCGAAACCAGTTAGCGGAGTATTCAGAGCGGATCATGGTGCCGACAATGGCAGCCATTTCCTGTGCTGATTTTCCGTAGAAGTCGAGCTGGCACCGCCATTGGTTGCTGCGCTGTGTTAGCTCGCTGCCCTGCCCTGTGCCGGGATCGCTATACGCAACGCGGTTAGTCGACAGGCCAGTGATAAACATCGGTGTCATTGTGATGAAATCGGTATTGGGCATAGGCGTAAGGTTTTCCTGCGAAAGGAACACCTCTGCGTCAACGAGAGACAATAAAAAACCGCGCAAGGCGGTTGTCAGGTCATCCTGAGCAATGCTAATTGTCGCGGTCATGTACTCACCTGCAACGTCACCACGAAAGAGCACCAGTCCGGCCACTCTTCCAGCGGCTGCGTAATCAGCCAGGTTTCGCCATTAACGATCAGTAAGTCCCCGCCTTTTTGTTTCGGACGGTTAACGCCTTCAAAATTGCCGTTTACGTACGCTTTCTTTTTGATGCCCTGTAGGTTCAATCCATCCACTTTCATCAGGTCGGTATAGCTAAGAGGCTGCATCTGCACAGTCACAGCCTGCTCGCTGTACGCTGGCGTGCGGTGGCCTGCAGCGTCAGTCACTGACATACCCAGTGAAACTTTCATTACGCCAGGCACGTCAGGATTAACGATGTTGATGGCGTTACGCACGATGCCATGTAGGTTCATGCTTACCCCTTAAAGAAATTAACAACGCGACGCCATAACGAAGGTGATCCAGCTGCATGCTCTTCTATCTGGTAATCAACTGAATTAATCATGACCGAAGTGTCTATCAGTGGCTTATCAAAGCCTTTTCTTGCGATGGTGCTTTCCGCAAGAGCCGGTTCTGAAAACTCCCTTATAGACTCTTGCATTTGCCCTTTGATCCTTTCACCCATCAATGAAAATGTTGCTTTTCCGTCATATCCCGTAGCAATTAGTATTTTACTAATGTCATCAGGCCAGTCGGGGGACTTTTCTTCAATCATATTTCTGATAAATGGGCGTGGGGGCCGATTCATTGCCGGATCCCCAAACTCGTTAGCAGCAGCCACCATAGAAACTGGAGTCCCATCGGGGTATTTTGCACCCTCAAGGAATCCCACTTTTATGGTCGTGCCGTTACCAACTTTTTTTGCGATCTCGGCAAGTTTTTTTTCCATGGCTTCCCCGCCAGTAAATGACGTCATCACTACCTCCGGTAATAACCTCTACGGTTATAGTGATAGGGATACATCGACGGCGAACCACCGGGCAGGTAACGCATCGTCCGGTAAGGCGCTGTTATCTGCCAGTACTGAGCACCATACGGCGTCTGCATGTACCACCACGACGATGCGGATGACGGTCCGGCATCAACGGAAACAGAAACAGAACCCTCGGAAGCGCTCGTTACCCGCCCAACCAACCCTGACGCCGCCTGCCCATTCACGCCGCTGTTAATGGCAGCGATATGGGCAACCAGCATATTCAGTAAAACTGCCCGCTGATTCACATCAGTGACCGGGCTTGCATCGGTATTGTTCAGGTAAATCGTTGCCTCTGTAAAATACGCATTCAGCAACGTGTCACTTACCGTATCGAATTCCGGGTAGCGCGCGCGAAATGCGGCGATATCAAAAGCAACGATAGCCATGGTTACTTACCGTCTGATTTAGCGATGCCTGGTGCCGGATTATCCTGCGGCAGACCCTCGAGACCAGACTTCACCTCTGCGTTTTCTTTCGCCTTAGACTCGGCGCTGTTTGTTTTTGCCTGGGCGAAGATCAGCTCGTTTTTAACGTAAGGCTGGTCGGCGTGCGTCTTCAGCCACTTGTCAAAAGCGGCTTTATCCACGTTTTCGGTCAGGCCGTAGCCGCCAACAACGTTAGAAGAATTCGCGCCATTCAGCGTGACGGTGTAGCCATCGATATCAATCACCAGGCCATTTGGCAGTTTGCAGCCAACAGTTACGACTTCAGACATGATTTAGACTCCCAGCATTGTCGCGATAGCGAGCGGTTGACGAATGATTGCACCCCAGGTGCCGCCTGATTTCTTCTGCTTCCAGCTTGACTCTTCAGTCACCACGGCGTGTGCGCGCATCTTCTCAGTGAATGCGGCGTAAGCGGTGTCCTGCTCACCCAGGCGATCTGCAATCAGCTGAACCAGCTCACCGGCCGTCGTTGAGTACTCGATGGCCGTCTCAATTTTCAGGTTCGGGAAGTTTTTCTTCAGCAGGTCAGAAACGTTCACGTTATACATGTTCGTTTTAGCCAGGTTCACAGACATGGCCGGAGACATCGCCAGAGTCATTGGCGTGCTCATGTCGAGAATGCCCTTAGTCTGGGAAACCAGCTGGCCAAACAGCTTCAGAATGTCGTCATAAACGCCCTGGCCATCTTTGGTGCTCCAGGTCAGTGCGCTGCCGGTGCCGGTGGCATCAGGCGCGATAGAGGCTGGCAAAGATGGGTCATTCAGCAGGCCATAGTTTTGCAGGCCATCGATACCGTAGAAATAGCTCTTGTTCTGGAACTTGTTCAGCACCAGCGCAGAAGCTACGTTCAGTTCGGCCGCGTAACCGATACGAGCAGCGCCGTACATATCCAACTCACGCTCGCCCCAGCGAGTATGGGTCTGGTAGTGGTAAGACTGACGAGAAACCCAGTTCACGTTAGCCGCGGTCATACCGTTGTGGTTATAGTCGCCGTAAGAGCTGGTTTCACCTGCAGACTCCACGACCGGAAATTGCGCAGTAAGCGTGGTCCAGTCACCCTTTTTAACTTCACCGATGATTTCAGCAGCTTTCATCGGGGTAACCAGAATGCGGATCAGCTCTGGGTCAACGTAGTTGGTGAAATAAGCCGGGATGCCAGAGTTGCCGGTGGTAACCATTGTCGGCTGCGCATCCATTGCCAGCGCGAAATTATCCGCGAATTCCGGCTTCAGGTAGTCTTTCGCACCCGGCAGCACGATGCCGTATTTACCGCTCGCTGCGGCGTAGTGCTTCTGAAATTCGTTCATTAGTTGCTCCAGGTGCTGATTTTGACAAGCTCGCCCGCATCACATGCGCTACCGGCGGTAAAGTTGGTTTCGACGTAACCATCAACGGTTGCGCCAGCTGCGCCGGTCTGTACCTGGCCGGTTGTCAGCGATGCAAAGATTTTCTGACCACGAGTAGCCGCGGTAGAAGTGCGCGCCCAGAAGTCGCCGCGGGTCATTAGGGTGACCTCGCGACCAGACTGGATGACGTTGGAATCGCTGCCCAGCCAGGTAGTAATCGCAGCCTGACCGTCACGATGTACGAAGCCAGAAGGTGCGCCAGTGCCAGCATTGGATGCAACGCCATTTACTGCCCATGCAAACCGGCCAATAGTCAGGCCATTGGTGCCAGATACCAGAGCCGCCTCGCCAGCGAGGAAGGTCATGTGATCGTTAGTGCTCGCGAAACCACCTTCAACGCCCGGGGCCGGATACTGGTTAATTACGCTCTGAAAAGTGTTAGCCATTTCTTAGCCTCGTTTTAACTTGCCAGCGCTCGGGTATGCTTTCTCGAAATCGCTGAATGAAGCGGAATCCTGCGCAATAACAGGACGTGAATTTTCTTTCTGGCTGATAGCCATGCGAACCATCGCCGGGAATGCTGATGGGTGAACGCCAGCGATATCGACTTCGGCCTGTTCCAGCGCGGTGCGGTAGACGTCCTCGGCGGAGTCCATTGCCACCACGTCGCCAATCAGTGGACGTACGGCCTGCTCTGCTTCACGCACGGCGCGGAAATTCTCAGCTGCGCGCTTGGTTGCACTGTCGGCAGCCAGGCGAATGGCAGCGTCCATAGCGGGTTTATCCACTTTCTCATCCTTCTTATCGTCGTCTTTCTTGTCGTCGTCTTTTTCTTCATCTTCAGCGACGGCCGGTGACAGAGCAGCGGCGACCTTGGCGATCACATCTTCCGATACGCCAGCTTCACGCAACGCGACCAGAACGCTTTCGTTATCGTCATCACCGGCCACTTTTGGCTCTTCTTCTGGCTCGACGCCATCGGCAGAAGCTTCAATCAGCTCCACCAGCTCTTCCGGCTCCAGCTCCATATCGGCGGCCAGCTTGGTTTTGTATTTGGATGCCACGGCCTGAGCGATCGCTTTAGGTGTCTTGTGCGAATTCAGGATGGCGGTGAGTTCTTTGGGCGCAGCATCCTGAGCCAGGCGCGGCTTCAGAAACGCTCCCAGCGCGGCACGGATGGCGACGCCTTTGCGGTCTAACTTCATGTATTTAAGCTCCAGTGGGAGAGAATCAGCGACCAGTACGTCGCTACCTGCGCGGCCAGTTTCGACCAGTGCAACGTGGTTCCCGACGATGTCACGCATGACGCCATCAAAGGCTTCACCATCTGGTGTTTCGCCGGGACTCATGTCAGCGACGTACTGATACGACGATGACAATTCTTTTTGTTCTTCCGTCTCGATACCCGCGATCGCTGAGTTGTCCCAGACGGACAGGCCGTTAGTGAGATAGGTGCCATCGAAATCGCAACCAGAGTGCGTCGTGCCTACGCGGTATTCGCGAGGCGGGTCGCCGGGAAAGTCAGGGGTATGGATGCAGAGAACCGGGATGTTGTTGAATGTTGGTGCGGCCTTCTTCAGCTCATCAGGATGTCGATACAGCCGGTATAGCTTGTCCGGCTCTAACCCAAGCTTTTCAGCATTCGGAATCTCGCGCCCGTAGTAGGGGCAGACATTCGCCTTGCTGATGTTGCTCTTTGTGACCTGAAGCCTGCCGTTACCATCGAATGAGCGCACGGATGCGCGGTCAAACGCTAACCGTTCGATAGTCATGTATTTTCTCGAATTTCAGGCAATAAAAAAGGCCGCCTGAGCGACCTTGATTTTAAAGGGAGTGTATATCTAATCTTGATGATATGTCTTGATAAAGTGCATCAAAGAATGGCGTAAGATCAACTTTCCCATCCTTGATCTCACAAGGAACTTCGTAAAGCATTGGTGATGTTCTAAGGTTTACAATATTTCCAAAGATATCTGGCTTTCCAAGGATGACCTTATCTATCAAAGCAACCTCCCTCTGCATCGTATCTTCGCCTGGTAAGTTAAGACAAAGATAGAAAGTTAAATTCTTTCCATCTTTATCATGAAGCCAGTAAGCACACTGCTCGAACTGGCCATCATTCAACCTGCCAACCTTAATTATCCCTATCGGATTTCCATTTTCATCAATAGCTTGATTGCTTTCTAAGCCTAGGTATTGAGAGAAATTGCCACCAAATTCCTGGATGATATTGTATAAGAAATCCCAATATTTCCTTTCAGACTCAACGCGATTAGAGACATCTTCCCTTAGCTTTTGGAACTTTGTCATTTTACCCCCAAGGCAACATCGTGATTGATGCGCCTTGAACTTTACTAAAGGCATTCTTAAGTTCCAACTACAAACCAGGAATTACTGGTGACCAGGTGCATCTACAATTGACCTCTTCACCAGGAAGAGTCCACTTACCGTCCAGATAAAGCCCTTTCGACAGGTCGAACTTCTCGCCATCAGCTTTCACATGTGATTGCCGAGGCTCTTTGCCAGCGTGAGAGTGTCGCCAGATGCCTTCAGTGATACCGAGCGACTGTTGCCGGGCTGTTTGCATCACTGCGGTAGCCTTGTTGTTCTGGTCGCGTGCGATGAGCGCTGCTCGGCGGCGAGTGATGCCGTACCGGTGCTGCAATTCATCGGTAAGCGTCGAAAGGTCACGTCCCCGACTGACCGACTGCATAACCAGTGTCTGCACCTGCGTGAGATATTGCTCAGGTATGCTGCGTATCAGCCCAACATTCTCAGTGATGCTCGCCTGTAGCGCGTTGTTCATCGCTGGCGTCATCTTGAAAGGCACCGTGAATCCGGCAGTCTCCAGCGCGTTATAGAGCGACACATCAGAGTTTTTCATGGCCTGCCCTGCGAACCGGTCTGCGAGCTTTGCGGCCACGTCATCGAAACGCTTCTGCCAGCGCCTGGCTAACTTCTTCATCGCGTCACGCATAAACACAGCGGGCGATGCGTCCATTGCCATAGCGCCGGATGCCCGGTAATTCGCCTTCAGCCAGTAAACCACCGAGTCATTCATTTCAGTGACTAGGGCATCCAGCTTCTTGCGGTACCAGGCTTCGACGCCAGCGTTAGGTCTTGTCGGGCGGATCGTCTTGCTCGTCGCCTTCCTCGTTCTCGTCGAGGTCGTCTTCTTCGATTTCGAGGTCATCGCTTAAATCCAGTGAGTGGTATGGGCTTTCCGGGTCGTCAGCAATCTTCTCGCGAATCTCGTTGGCTGAGAGCGCACCGGCCGTGATGTAAACCGCGTCGGTGTCGGCGTCTACCTTGCGAATGTCGGCTTTCTCCTTCGCGCTCATCTCAAACAGCGGCTCGAACTCGAAATAAATCTCCGGGTCGATGCTGCCGAACTCCGATAGCTGTATAACGTCCAGAACGCGCTTTAGCGGCGCTTTAAACATTGATTGCTGCAACGAGTGGATGTAGTCGTAAAAAACGCGAATCTCGCCGTCTGATGAAGCATTCAGGCCGTTTGGCGTAATGCCCAGCAACTTGACGAGAGGAATTCCGGAAACTGCCGCCATGTGCTCTTGCGATTGAGCCTGCAGCGTATCCAGGCCACTCAGTGGGGCGTTGACGAATTCCACCGTCTCCGGGTTGTTTACGTCATTGTCTTTTGCAAATGCACCGCGGTTATCCCGGCAGCGATTGAAAAGCTCAAGGCGATAAAGTACCGGATCAACTGAGCCACCAGTCAGCGCGTTACCCATGTTCGTACCGATGACCGGGATACTGAACGAGTGGATCATGTCGCTGACGCTGTCACGCGTGCGTAACCAGTTATTCACGTATGGCTCGGCAATCTGCACCAGGGACAGGCCGCGAAAGTTGTAGCTTGCTTTCAGAAGGTCTGGCACCTGCCGAGACACGAAGTCGATCATGCGGCTGGCGTGAACCGTCCTGCCCATCACGAACCACTGTGTCGGCTTGTAGAAGTCCGGGCTTAGCGGGTTTTGAGCGTTGTAGACGCCCGGGTAAGTCCAGACAGGCTCGATAACCTGAAAGCCTTTCAGACTGCCTTTGGGAATCTTCTTGTCGCTGATGAATAGCTTGCTTTGCAGCTCGTTATCATCAGTCCAGGCTGAAACGTTTTTCGGTGACAGGACGTCGATATAAATTTGGCCGCCGCCGAAGTAACCGTCATGCTCAGCGGCCTCGCGGAATTTCTCACGAACCTGATAGCGCTCCATGGCGTCGACGATTTGCTTAACGCGATCGGATTTGTCGTCGTTGCCCACAGTGCGGAGCTTTATCCATTTGCGGGTCATCTCTTCCGCCAGTGTGCCGACCATTTTCCGGTATTCAGGCTTCTGCGCCATCATTGCCAGATAGGGATAGCCGGGGAAACTATCGAATCCAGCGTAGCCCATACCCATCGCGTAGGCGTCGTTAATCTCACCGTATGGCGTTGAATCCATCGCCAGCACAGCGGATTTAATTGCTTCGGGGATAACGCCTTTGGGTGGCTCGTATCGCTGGAATTCACGCTTAGGTTTAGGCTGGACTGCTGCAACTGCTTCGGGGTTAATCTTCATCTGAACCTTTTCAGGCTCTTTCACCGGCTCAGGCGCGGCGACTTTCGGTCTTTTAAAGGGCCACACTTAAATTCTCCTGAGTTGGTTCGGATCGATAGTCATTGGCGCGCGGCCAGAAATCAGGTTGTCGTCAATGGCATCCATCCAGGTATCCAGAATGTCGTCGTTGTCGTGGCTGTCGTCAGCAGAGAACGCTGCGCACTCGGTCATTGCGGTGAGTACCCATGACGTGTTTCCGGCAATCGAATTGTCGTCGTAATAGGTATGCATCACCGCGACGCCGTTACTGTCATGCGTCGCAGGAACATAAACCTTGCCGGTCTTTATCTGCGGGATGACGTTCAAGCAGCGAACAAGTTTGTTTTGGCCGGTTCCGCGGGGAATTTCTTTAACTGGTATGTTCTGGCGTTTCTTGAGCGTCGTTATCAAGCCCTGCCCGGCCTGCTTCTCTTCGATAGCCATGTGACGCATGGGCATCATGCGAAGCGATCCGCTTGCACTCCATTTCGCCCATACCTCTTCGGCTTTCTTCAGCAGGTCTTCCGGGTCCCAGCGTCCGCGTACCACATCAATGATGTAGAGGTTGCCATCAATGCCCATTCCCGCCAGCGTGAACACTGTATAGTCCAGCCAGTCCTCAACCTTGCCGCTGTTTGTATCGACGTAAACACAGCGATACTGAAGCTTAGGCAGGTGCGTGTAGGTCTGGAACCAGTCTGTTTCGAGTATGCCGCCGGTTAGTGCCATTGGGTTCTGCTGATACTGCGAGAGGAATGTGTAACGGTCGCGCTCCCACAGGGCTACAAGGTCGTTCACATCTTCCATCTGCGGCCAGTACGACCAGTAGCGCTCACCAGACACCACAACGCTTTCGGTGTCCTTCACGGTTTCCCAGCAAAGCGAACGCCATGGTTCGGCCAGCGACTGAATGTACTTTTCGTTAATCAGGGCCGGGATAGCAACGTGGTGAAAGCTGACGCCCATACCACCGCTAAGCATGAAGCCTGTAGCGTCATCGGTATGCAGGCGCTGCTGGATGCTTACAAATGGCGTTGGGTGCTCTTTCGACTTGTCACCACGACGAGAGCGAATGGTATTGACAAGCAAGGTGTTGGCGCTGTTTCGCTTCGTCTCACTGAGCATATCGACCGGCTTGTTGTAGTCGTCCAACATAACCATGCCGGAGAACTTCTCGCCGAAGTAACCACCACGGCCACCGGTAATCTGCCCGTTACTGGAACGCGATACCGTCTGGCCAGTTGACCGCCCTTTACTGTCGAGTATTTCCCACTCTTCAGCCTGATTGACGCCGAAAGAGCATGGCCACAACTCCTGATACTCTTTGCTGCTGATAATGTCGCGGGTGCGGCGCGAGTTACGCTTAACCAGCGTGTCAGCAAACGAGATATTCAGGTTGCGGAAGCGGTTTAATCTACCCTCCTGCACCAGCGCGTTAACGTAGGCTGGCAGATGGATAGAGAAGAATTCTGTTTTAGTCCCACCCGGGGGAATGTTAATAATCAGGTTTCGGGGCTGAAGCCGTCCGGCAATCAGATCATCAATCTTTGATGCCATCAGCCGGTGATGCCAGTTAACCAGCAGCCTGTCGCCCTGCACCAGCTCGAACCACAAGCGGGTAAAATTGAGAAAGGTTTTAGTCGATTTAGACTTCACAGCAACGCGATCGGGAAACGTCAAATCTTCCCATTCAAGTACTTTCGCCATATCAGTCTAATCCGTCTAATTTACCCTCCAGTTGGGCCTGCGCAGAGGCATAATCATCAGGCGTGTAATTCACCACCTGCACCGGCCCGCCATTCGCGCCTTCAATGCCGTGATCAATCTTGTCTCGCCATGTTTTCTTCTGCCGGTTCTTAAGCCAGAAGATCGCTGCTGCCGTGTCAGGGGGGTAATGCTTCTGTATTTCCGTCTTAACGATTTTGTCGTTAATAACGCGAATATCTACATCCGGGGCGACATAACCCATTGCGCGTTGGTAGAGGCTGTCAGCTACTTCACCATCGGAAATGTCTTTACCCTTTTTTATGGACTCTGAAAACTCTGGATGGTCAATTTTCCACTTATGAATAGTGGATTCGGCCACTTCGAAGAAGTCAGCTAGTTGATCGTCGGTGTAGCCAAGCATGCACAGCTTGCGAGCCTGCTCGGCGTACGCCTTCTGGTACTTGGTTGGCCTAGCCATAATCACTTCCTTAATCGTTCATTTTCTTTCTGCTCTGATGGAGCCCAATTTCCAACATACAATTCAATGAACTTTTCGTTGGTCATGTTTCTGTGAAGCTCTCCGTGCCACAGACTCATGCTCTCTTTCGCCGATGACCAATCAACTTGCTCTTGTTTGTCGGTGAGCTTTGCCATTTAGCATTTCCTGCTGGTCTGTTGGATATATTGCCGTGATGCAGTGATACCACCACATCAGGATTCATCGTATTTATTCTGTCAAAGGCACTAAGAAAATGCCTTTTGCAGAATTTTATAATTAGCTGCCGATAACGAAAACTTTGAACTGAACGCCAGCTGCAGCATTCTCAAATGGCCCACTTGACAGTAGTAGCGTGCCTTTTGATTGATATACCAGCACATTGCAACCAGTCGACGTTATGTCTGTAGCCTGAGCAACAAAGCATTGCACGCCCGACCAGATGGTTGATGGCTGAACGGCGGGGGCGGCTGTATAGGGCTTAGTGAACTTAATGGCAACTTTTTGACCGGCAGTTACGACGGAACCACCAACATACTCAAAATATATTGGCGTAGCGTTAGTTCCTGATGCACCTTGCGGGCCAGTAGGACCAGTTGCACCAACCGCCCCAGTAGCTCCCGTATCACCTTTAGGACCCTGAGGCCCTGTCGCACCAGTATCTCCCTTAGCTCCAACTGCACCGGTGGCACCAGTATCTCCTTTTAACCCCTGAGGTCCGGTAGCGCCCGTGTCACCTTTTGTGCCTGATGGACCTGTTAGGCCTGTAGCGCCTTGAGCGCCTTGAGCGCCCGTGTCTCCCTTTGGACCAGTCGCACCGGCCGGGCCTGCCGATCCCGTTGCTCCCTGGTCTCCTTTCGCTCCGGTGGCTCCGGTGTCCCCTTTCGGTCCTTGCACGCCCTGGAGGCCTGTATCGCCAACGCCTCCTTTTTCACCCTGGACACCCTGAGGGCCTTGCTCACCTTGTGCGCCGGCATCGCCAGCTAATCCTTGTGGACCTTCGGGGCCTGTATCACCAGCATCGCCTTTATCTCCCTGAGGTCCAGCCGGACCGGTATCACCTTGATCCCCTTTATCCCCTTTGGGCCCTTGAGGGCCTACAGGTCCTTCCGGGCCAGTATCGCCCTTTACAGCGATGCCCGAGTCGACGATACCAACCTGCTGCCGAATCTCTGCGTCACTCTGTGCATTAAGCACAGCCTTTACAGCAGAGCTGATGCCGGTCAGCTGTGACACGCTAATTTCACGCTTCATCAGGTCGCCAGAGACGTCCTGAGATATCTCGTCTGCGTCCGGGAGTTTGGTTGGGTATCCGCCCGTTGTCATTACTCGCTGAACCATAACTCCTCCGATTGCAGATCATTATCAGAGGCACCTGGAAAAGTGGATGCCTCTTGTAATGACTTACAGGTACTTCTGAGCCAGAGCTTTCAGCTCGTCTTTTGCAGCGTCGCCCAACTGAGCTACGCCCTGCTCTACAAAGCTGAATGCGGCTTCAAAGTCTTTAACGCCAGTCTTCACTTCAACCACTGGCGCGGATTCAGCTACCGGAGTGGTTTCGGTGGTAGAGGTCGTTGCAACAGGCACGGTTTCGGTTGCTGTGGTTGCGGTATCAGATGCGGTAATGTCGGTCACGGTAGTTTCCTTGGTTGTTGGCTCGGCTTTCGTCAGAAGCCATTTAAGAGGGTTCATTTGGTTTCTCCGCAAACGCGCGTATAAGTGTCGTTGTGCGTGTTGATTTCACGAACGGTGCGGATGTCCATTAGTTCGGAGTCTTTGCCGTAGGTGTAGATGGGGCCAAACAGCGTGCAGCTGGAGTCTGCTACGGTAGTGGGGCTACTCTGGCCGGTTGAAACTGGACTGGCGCAGCTTGTCCCGAGCAGCGTCATCGCTGAGAGCAGAATTATTCGTCTGAACATCTTTCACCACCTTCACGTTTTCTTTCTGCTTTTCAGCGACTGCGGCTACTTGGGCGGATTCAACCTTAGCTGCGGTCACGTCAGCTTTAGCCTGTGTCTGCGTGGTGCCGATCTTCTTGCCACCGAAATAAGCACTGGCAAGAGCGGCCAGCACCGCAAAACCCGCGAGGATTTCCGTCCACCAGCCAGAGAGTAATGCTGTGATAGTTGTCATGGCTGACCGTCCATCTGCTGTTTTTTCTCCAGCAGCCTGTGCTGGCGAATGAACTGAGAGATAACCGCCATCGCCACCATGAACGCACCAATCAGTCCGAGGTAGTTCTGCGGCAGGAAGGATTTAATGTCAGGCGGCAGCATGTTCCAGGCATTCATTGCAGCATCCGGGAATGACTGCACCCAGGCGCTGATAGCCGAACCGACGGATGCCAGCCACACAGACCAGGCTTTAAACAGCAGCCGGGCATGGGCGACAAACTCCAACGAGCTGTATTTACGGATCAGCAGTACCGAGATAATTGCCACCAGCACAATCAGGAGCCATACGATAAACGTCATATCAGCCCCTTATAAATATCGTATGTGCCGGTGCGCATCACTTCGGAATGCCGCTGGGCGCGCTGTGGTGTCTGCTTTGCCCACAGGCTTTGCAGCATCGCGCTGGATGCGCCGGTAAAGTTGCCGTTGGATATCATCACCAGCGTGTTTTTAAATCCAGCCAGGCCAGCAATGCCGAGCTGAAACCCCATGCTGTAGATGATGTCAGCACGCGCCGGGTTGCACTGCTTCAGCGCGGCGTAAATTAGCGGATTAGTGTTGCACTGCGAGATAACCGAATCGACAAAGGTCTGTAGCCAGACATCGCCAACTTTTCTCGGCACCGTGAAGGTGTAACTGCTGATGCTGTTGCCCTTGGGGCCAATCTTGATACCACAGCCGACCGTGGGGTAGCCCTCAGAATCCACATAGGGCTTCTCGCGGTAACCTTCCTCAAGGGTAAGGATCGGGATAATCTGGCTCATTTGCGCGCGTCCTCTTGCAATGCCTGCTTCAGCTCTGGCTGTGTCGGCAGGTTATCCACTTTTCGTTTTATCTCGTTCACTACCTTGTCTCTTGCATCAGCACGCGGCATATATTCCGCTCGAGCCACGAAGTAGCCAGAAACAACTCCGCCGCAATAAATTCCAAATGAAGTCAGGAATATCACTAAAATCATTTGCCAGGTGATCATGGGTTCACCGGATTTTCGCTTAATCATCTCGGCACCCTCAGGTCGCTTCTCAAATCGGTAACTTCACGAATGAGGTTCATGTTTGAAGTAGTAAGCTCTTTGATCTGCTCGTTTTGCTTTTGTAGCTGCTGACCCTGAGCCTCATACTGTTCATGGAGGGTGTTCAGGGAGCTTTTGATAATTTTCAGCTCCGCCTGAGTATCAACCAGCGTCTTCCATTGTTCCCTTATCACTTCGTCCTTCTGGTCAATCTCTGAGCGCAGCTTTTGGTTTTCTTCCTTCAGCTCTTTCTTCTCGTTGCTCTGCCATTGCAGCATGTCAACCTGAGCTGAATCGTTGGCATTCTTTGCCTTGTTGCTAATCCAGTAGCGGCTAAACGCCATCCATCCGTTAAGGCCCACAGAAGCAGTCAGGCCGAACGTAGCAAGCGTCTCTTTGTTAAAAATGAAATCTAAGCTGGACATAAGCCGTCTCCGGCAGTTCGCACGGTAGAACCGGCTCATTACGTGTGTGGAATAAAGTGCGCCATCCCGACAAATTCACAGGAGTGGGTTTTTTATGTATCGGGGGCGCAAAGACAAGAAAGGCCCGCCGAAGCGAGCCTTAAAATTATTTTGATTTCCGTGCTGATATAGGTTGACCTACAACATAGGTTAACCTATACTTAATCCCATCAGCAAGACGCTGATACGGGAAGGCCCCTACCGAAGCAGAGGCCAACGAGGAAAGGGTTATGATGAAATCAATCATCATCCTGATTGTTCTCTTAGTGATTAGCCTGCCAGCTTACTAAGACAGTCAGGAAGAGAGGGGGAAACCCCTCTCACCCCTACCCGATAATTTAGGTTCTTGTTATGGCTCAGTCAATATCAGAGATACAGAAACGAAGCGACGATAAGCGCAGCGTAAAGGTTAAGGGCATTAAGCTTCACACCGACACAATAGCGCTACTTGAAAGGCTTGCGGCGGAAACCGGAGAATCTCAGGCAGCCGTCGTAACTAAAGCTCTTGCTCTTTATTCAGAGTCTCTGAAGTAACATTTGGCCGCCATTGTGCGGCCTTTCTTTTTCACCACAACGGTGAGAGCACTCAGCGCCTCTGTGGCGTCCAGTGTACGCCCGCCAAATGTTCTCGCCTGTTGCGCAGAAACGAAAAAGCCCCAACCGGTGAAGGTCAGGGCTTTCGTTTATTCATTCGCTCAGTACGCTTTACTTCCCGAGCATATATGCAATTTGCCAGGTTTATTGCCCAATGTCTTTAACATTTCGTGCTATTAAGCAGCAATTGCAGATATTTCCCGATCCATTTCGCGCTTTACTGCGTAATAAAGCTCTCCTTCTAAGATATCAGCGGCCCATTCCATGCGGTTCCTTGCTTCCTTTTGAGTGATGCCGGTGAAGTAAATTAGCGAAGCAGCGATGTTTTGCGCGCTCTTGCACTTGCAGTATCGTAATCTGGCTACAGAGCGGATCGGGTTATCCCGTCCGAATGTTTTCACAATGACCGATTCCATAAAGGCGGCATCATCTGATTCTTTGGCGAGAGCGATGATGTTGCCTGTGGCAGATTGTGGAATCAGGATATCGCGCGCTTTACGCAATAGCTCATCCCCTCTGTAGCCTTCGCAGTGTAGCTCTGTTACGACCTTCTCAATTTGCTTAGCCTTCTGCTCGCTCCATTCGCAGCGCATCATCAGGCGGCCAATAACGTTAACCTGCCCGCGCTCATATTCATCGCCGGACATGTGATCGCCCCATACTGCCAACAGGTGTCGTACCCATGCCTGCTGTGATTTGTTAATCGTCTTCCACCCGGTGCCGAACAAGCGTCGCATATCAGATGCGCTGCGTACGCCAGCCAGGCGAACAATTTGCTGATAATCGCGCTCTATTCTCATCGCTTCTTCCTCAGTCTGGTGTTAACGGGATAGCTGCCGGGTTTGCCTGGCTGCTGAATTACCGGGACGATTGGCCGAAACAGATCGAGTAATCGGGTTAGTCGGTTCATGCTGCTACCTCCATCTGTCTTCTTCTGAGTTTTTCGTAATGGCGAGCGCGGCGGGTGAATATGGCCTTCACGCGCTTCATGTACTCGATGTCGAATTTCCGCACTGTGTTGTCATGCTCGATTCGCTCAACCCTGTGCAGGCCAAACTTTTCGATGAGGTTGATTCGGTAGGGGATCGGGTTGCCTGATAAGTCCCTGTTGCAGGGAACGCAGCTGGCGTTATTATTGAAAACGTTAAAGCGTAGCCATGGTGCCGCGCCGCGCGATCGGTAATGGCTGGCATCTACTGCTCCGCCACGGACGCCGTAATTAAGTTGCCGTCCGCATGAGATGCAGGGCTTTCCGTAATCACGCCAAAATATGAACTTATTAACCGCTGCCTGAGCCTCTCTGTTCCATTCCGGCTTGCCCTTAAGTCTTTCCCTTCTCTGCCGCAAATCATCGCGCTGTAGCTTTTCCTGCTTGCGTTGTTCACGCGCAGCAAGTTCTTCATCGCGCTTCTTGTTGAAGGCAATGGCGCATTTGTAGTTGTGGCAAACTTTCTGGAGAGAACTTCGGGGAGTGTATTCGGTATCACAGATGGGGCATTTCTTCGGTTTCGGCGTTTTCGGCTTAATGCCTCTACCCATGCGTTAGATCCTTCTGTTGCTCGTCCTCGTGGCTGAAGTCGTCATCCAGAGGCATCAAAAACTTACCAGGTATAAGGCCAAACCCTAATCGTTTTGCCTCTCCAGTATCGCCAGTACGGACAATAATATCGCCGCTTATAAGCCAGGCGTCGCCAAGGGGAATCGGATCGGCGTAGCGTTGGCCTTCATAGATAAATGACTCTCCATTAGGGACATATTGTTCAACAAAAACTGATTTACCGTCATTCGTTCGATAAAAGACGCCGATGATTAATGCTCGGCAGCCAGCTTTTAACTCACTCATCATCGTCTCCATACCCATTGGGATCGGTCATTTCAAAGAACGCGGCACAGTCGTCGCATACGTGCACCTCGTCGGGCGACAGTGGTATACCGCATTCGGCGCAAAGGGGATCAGCTGGCTCGCTCACGGGCTTTCCTCCGGTTCCATTTCGATTGCAGCATTGACCATGTCCAGTCAAAAGTCTGGATTTGGGAAGCTGTTGGGATTGTTCGGCGTTTGCTGCGGGTTCGGGCGGTGGGCTGGTATATCAGGTTATCGAGGGCTTTCTGGGTAACGCTAACTTGTCGCCGCATTGCCGCCCCTTGCTCTGCTCAACAGCCTGTTAAAATCAGCCATAAATCCGCTCTTAACGCCGTTTATTTTATAGAGCTTGCCGTTTTGCACCGCCGGATTTGGCTTGCTCACAATAGCATTATCCCCTTCAATCTTTACGATCATGGAGGATACTGAACCCATCTTTAGGCCGGTGTTTTCGCAGATTTCTTTCGAGGTTACCCAGCCGGAAGTAGCCAGATAGCTAAGTATTTTATTTTCAATCCCGCTGCTCATGCCGCTTTCTCCTCTGATTTCTGTACTGCCACACCCGACAACAGATCGAATGCCCGATCGCATTGATTACCCCACATATCCCATCCCGGCACGCTGTCACGACTAAAAAGCTCGCAGCGAGTAACGTCGCCCAATAACCTGACCAGCAGATCACGAAACTCAGGCGGCTTGGCGCTGTGCTCCATGCGAGGCGCGGTAACGTGCTGGCAAATGGAGGCATCGAGCCGCTCCGGTAGCTTGCCGCGCACTGCAAACATGCAGTCTTCGCTGTTGGCCCGAGTCATGTGCCCCATTCCGATCGCACTGTTGCCCCTGTGCTTGTTGGTCTTGTGCCATGTGAAGCCTTTCATGGTCATCAGCCGGAATCCCCACGCGTCCATAACCTTCAGCGCTTCGACTGGCTGGGTCGGCACCCACCACATGGCGAGAAGGCAACTTTCTGCCGCTAAATCCCATACAGGAAGGCGGCAGATATCAGGGATCGTCATGGTCTGGTATTTGTGGCCGGCACCGCGCTCACCGTCATTGGCTTTATCGCGGTATGTCCATGGTGGATCTGCGTAAATCAGGGTGTATTTTTTCATCAGGCCACCTGCTTTTGTCTGAGTTGGTTGTATTCGCTATCGGCCGGCACAGTAAGTCTGCACCCGACATTGAGCGCCCATGCTTCCACCTGCGTGAGGTAGTGATGCATATCGCCTGTGTCGAGGTCTGCCGTATGCCGCAGCGTCTGTACCTGAGTTCTTTCACCTGTAACCACGTCGACCATCTCACGCGTTTCGTAGCCCAGATAGGTGTGCTTCATCGCATCCTTGACCCATGCCGGAGACGCAAAGGGCTTGCCGCGCCTGATGAGATAAGCGCTTAGTTCTGCGTACCACATGTGCTGTAAGGAGTTCTGAGGGATACTGCGTTGATCACGCCATTCTGTGATTTTGATGCGCCAGCGTTTGCCGGAAGAGACGAGCTCAAAAAGGTGTTTGGTGAATTGGCCCAGGGTGGATTTGTGCAAACAGAAGTCCTGCACGGCTACCTCCGGTTTATCTGCTCCCGCAACTTGGTCAGGCTGTCTTCCCCTTTCAGGATGACATCGTTGATTGTTGTCGGGCTGTGTCCGCCCATCACAAGCACTTTCAGCAGAGTGAAAGCGTCCTGTACGCCCTGTGCGTGGTCTTGCTTCTGCTTAATTGGGATGATTTCAGCTGTCATTTTTTCTCCAAATTCAACTATTCTCTTTGTGAAACCACGACATTCACATCGAGGGCATTTGGTGGCGCTGCGGTCAGTCTGAAAACGCCTTTCCTCTGGCATGTGATGAAGTTTGCAGCCAACACAAATGTAAACGGTAAATCCCAACTCATGCCTTTCCATCATTGCTCTCCTGTTTGGCTCTCTGGTTCCACAATTTTACTGCTTCAGATTTTGCCTCTTCTAAATCGTCATACCAAAAAGCACGTGGCCCTCGGCAATCACACTCATCGCCGTGACAAACAACCCACGCCATATGGATGGCATCGGGCCAAACGGCATCTTTGTCAAAACCAAGATCATGGTTACCGCAAAACGGGCAAGGCTTCAGCTCTTCACTGCACATGCACAACCCCCGTTAATATCCCCAGGATAATCAGGATGAAAATTACCAGCACCAACAGGGCTATGGCCTTACATACGCGCTCTGATTGCATTTAGTTTTTCTCCTGCTGATTGAATGGCTTAACTACCTGCTGAGTTTTTAGCGCCTGAAGGATGATTTCATTGCATTTGCCTGTGCAGCGGTTACAGATAGCGATGCCGTTTGGCCCGGCAATCAGCAACTCAACGTCGTCCTGGCTTTCACTGCAAAAATCGCAATGCAACTTATCGGTATCTTTATTTTTCAAAATCCGCCCCCTTTCTCCTGCTGATCGCTGGCCCGCTCCTGCTGCTCCAGTATGGGGAGTGCAATTTCGAGAGATTCCAAATAGAGTCCTTCTTCTGTGGTTAAACCCTTACTTGGCGACAACTGCTTAACGTTTAGGTAGCTAATTTCACGTCGTGCGACTTCTGCTGTTAGTTTTTTCATGAACAAGTCCTCCCGGATAATCTCTCGCGCAAGGTGAGTTTGCGTGGTCGCTTTATTGCTTCCTCCGGTTCTATTTGAACCAGCACATAAGCGCATTCATCGAATGTTTTCTGACGTTGCATTGTCAGGAAGGCAGCCTTTTCGCTAGCTTCCTGTTTGTCTTTCGCTTCAATCTGATGGACGCTGAAGCCGTTGCTGTGGACGTGCCAACCATGAATGACCGCGATAAACCTGCTCATCAAAAGCCCCCTTTCTTTGGCTTGCCCTGCTGCTCAAAATTTTGTGGCATCTCACACCAACCCTACCGATTTGCGTCGCTTGTATTCGGCATGAAGCCACTGCGCGGGAGTGACCGAACCAAGAACGGCAGCATTAGGCATCCAGCGCATTTTCAAATCATCGCCTGTTGGCTGGTCGTTTACTGGCATAACGTCGCGCTTCACTTCCAGGCTGACTACCGGATCCGGAATGCTTTGGCCGGCGGCGACCTTTTTCGACCATTCATCCAGCTGCTTAGCGGCGTACTTCTCAACTTCTGCCTCACTGAGCTGGCGCTGGTACATGGCGCGCCGGGTGTCGCAGACAATCCAGTACATGACCGGCTTCGACCATGGAAAATGCTCCGCGCCGCCAGTGTGCAATCCCTTCTCACGGCTGTAGCGGTGAAACTCCTGCATGACCTCTTCGACGGTGACACCGAGGATTACCGAGCTGTCTTTGCACCAGCTGATGAACTTGCCGGGCGACGGCCAGAAATCGGAATTGCTCGCCCTGGCGTGCCGGACGCCTGCCGCCAGTTGCTCACGGGTTTTGATGCCGTTCTCAGCAAAGGCGACCGTCCACTGGCGTTTCGTGGTTTTCTCTTCCGCTTCGCTGCGCAGGCTAGTGCTGACTGCCGCCGGGAAGATTTGCTTCAACTGCTTGAAAAGAGCGTCTACCAGCGACTCCGCCTCGCTGCTGATTACTTTCTCAGGCTCATAATGTCCACCAGCCATACGGGCCATAGCAGCGCCGTCACGATTATTAATCGCGGTTACCAGTTGCAGGCTCATAGGAACTCCTCCCAGCCTTCACGGCTGTTCCAGTGTGGGGTTTGCGGATTGGGTTGTTGCTGATTGCGGGCTTTAAACTTCGGCTTAAACAGGCCCTGATAGCCGTTCGCGATACTGGTGTTGATTACTTCTGCCGGGTCGTGGCCTTCGTCAAAACATACTTTCAGGAGGCTGAACGCCTTAGTCACCGTGAGTTCCGTCTTGATCGGTTTCTTCGACTGGCTTCGGTACTGAACCCATTCCCTCCATGCATCCTTGCTTAGCCATTCAGGAATCGTCACTTCAAGAGGATTAAAACCCTTCGATTCCCCTTTGGGGACTATAGGGGTTTTAGGTTCATTGACTGGTTCAAAAGAGTGACTGGTTCTGGGTGACTCTCTGTCACTAGGGGGTGGTGACTCTCTGTCACCAGGGGGGTGACTCTCTGGCACTACCCGTGGTGACTCTCTGTCACCATCTAAACTCAGGTGGTAGATGTTGCTGGAGTTCCCTTTTGGCCCCGGCCGATACTCCTTTCGAAGGAACCCAAATTCGCAGAGATCTTCGATGTGGCGCATCACTGAGCGCTTACTGATTTCACATTGGTCGGCAATGTGTTGATACGACGGCCAGCACTCGCCTTTGTCGTTGGCGTTGTCAGCCAGTTTAATCAGCACCAGCTTTCTCAATGGATTGCCAACGGTGATACTCATGGCTTTAGCCATTAAATTCATGCTCATGCTGCGTTACCTACTGCCTTCAGAATGCCAGCTTCAAGCAGTTTACGTGTAAGCCACTGCTGACCCTTTCCGGTGATTTTGGTGGTGAAGGAAATCTGCATTCCGTGGTTGGTTTCTACGGGCGTTTCCTTCAGGGTGAAATAACCACGTTCCATGTATTCCTGCATCGGGACATTGCGACGGGATCCGCCAGCGATAAGCACGCCGTTATCCCGTAGCCAGGCGAATAGCTTGTTTGGCCCGACGCCGACAGTTTTAGCGAAGTTGCCAATCAGCACGCCAGATGCTTCAGCTACGCGATCAGCGAAATCGACTTTCGGTGACGCCAGCGCAAGCTGATTTTCCAGCTGCTGCTTCTCTTCAGCCAGGTCAGCTGCAAGGCGTAGTGCTTCAGGTAGTGACTGTGGGATGGTTGGTTTAGCGTTGCGGCTTTCAAGCTCACGCCAGCGCTGGGATACCTTGTGACGGAGTGGAATGCTGTAGCCAGTCATTAGCGTTAGAGTTAAGTCCTGATCCAGCCAGAACTCCTGATAAGTACGCCCACGCTCATCCTGGTAATCGGCTGAGAAGTCAGCCGATTGAATTCCGAGCGCTTCAAACATTGCCCGGCAGTCTGCCATTACGTTTTTGTGCATCTTGCCGGTCAATTCCGCGATTTCACGGCTGGTCATTTTCAGGCTGTTGCCTGCGATCATAATTCCTGGCATACTTATCTCCACTTGGTTGTTAGAAAAGCATCATTTGAGAATCCTCGGTTGCCGCCGGGGATTTTTTATTTGTCAGCAACCGGGCCACCTGCTTAGCCAGGCTCGCCAGCTCCTCGTCTTCCACTCCCCACTCCAGAACAGCCAGAAGCATGGACATGCGGGGGATCAGAGATTCTTTCCAGCGTGAAACCTGCGACTTATCGATACCGACAGCCTCGGCCACATTCGTTACGCCCCTGATGGCGATTTTGTTCAATAACTTGCTTTCAATTGCCCGTGCTTTATTGCGAGCTGTTGTTGTGTCCATTGCGGATAATGTCCGTGTTGATTAGTTATTTACGTGCGAAGGCCGTATGCCTTCACGTTGTTTTGCACCTGTATCGGCGCGGCCTGGTTGTATAAAGAGCGGTGTTGCTTATGCTGCCTTCTTGCCTTTGTTCCCGTACATCAACCAGATGGGGTCACATTGGAGAGCGGCAGCCAGTTCAAACAGAAAGCGCGGTCGCTTAGTGCTACCAGATTCAATTGACTGAATAGATTGCTGCTTCATGCCAGCTTTCTGAGCCAATTGCGCCTGGGTCATGTTGAGAGCCAGACGCTTCTGTTTGAGGCGTTGAGAAATTGTATCCATTAACTCACCTCCACAGTTTTATCTGTATTCTCTAACAGCTAAATCTGTTTGTCAATTACAGTTTTAACTGTGAGGATTGAAGGAAATGGAGAGGAGCCTATGAGCCTTGCAGATAGAGTAAAAAGACGAAGACTGGAGTTAGGGCAGTCACAAGCAGAAGCAGCAGAAAAGGCAGGCATTAAACAGCAGTCTTGGGCTAGTATTGAAGATGGCAAAACCCTTAAGCCTCGCAACATTGTTGGCATTGCTGAAGCGCTTAATTGCGATCCGGCATGGCTGATGAATGGTGGTTCATTTCTGCCAGTTAACGAGGTGAATACAAGGAGGATTCCATTGATCAATTATGTTCAGGCAGGAGAGTTTGCATCTAAAAGCCCCATTGAGGCGCTGGATGGAAACTTTGAATATGTAATGACAGACATGGACTGGTCACAGTACACGTTCGCTCTGCGCATTACAGGCGATTCTATGGAGCCAGATTTCAAATCTGGTGATGTAATTATTGTCGACCCAGAAATTGAGCCAACGCCGGGGGAATTTGTTGTTGCTAAAAATGGAGAGCATGAGGCGACTTTCAAAAAATATCGGCCCACCTCCATTTCTCCAGAAGGCTCGCAGCACTTCGAGTTAGTTCCCCTTAACAATGACTACCCAACAATGAGAAGCGAAGAGCGCCATATAGACATAATAGGAACCATGGTTGAGCATCGCATCTACCGCCGCAAACGCTAACCCCATTCAAATCTAAAAGACCGCCTTCCGGGCGGTTTTTTTTCGCCTAAATAAAATAAATCTGTTTCACATACAGCCATATACAGATTAAATAAAAAATAATACAGTTTTACCTGTTGACCATTTAACAGTTTTATCTGTATATTTTACTCCATCAGCAGGACGCTGGCAGACACGAAACGGATGACACGCTCTTTAACAATCAGACTGGCGCCGATACAGGCGCACCAAAGAGAAGTTGGCTTTGGGATTGGATGAATGCGCAGGCATGGCTGGGGATAAGAAGTGGGTACCCGGCGTCGGCTGAAGTCGCGGGATAACAAATCCGTCTTGAACGGTGGCAAAACCAGCGCACGTGAACGGCGAGGAGCACCGGCCATCCAATCACCTAAGCCAATTACCGGGGGTAGTTATGAATTCACGCGAACGCCGTGCCCAGGCTTACCGGGCGAAATGTGCAGCTGAGAACAAATTAGGCCGCAAGGTTGAGGCAGTGCTTACCGGTTGCTCTGACCGCGTACTGAAAGCAGTGAACGCGCCGACCGTGCGCAGTAAGTGTGAGAGCACATCAATTTGCCTGCCTGACGTAGCGAAGTATCAGGCCGGGTTCCGCAAGCCAACAGACAGCATTACAGCGAGGTGAGGATGAGTAGATCTTGGCTCGTGCCATTTCCAGAATCAGACGTCGTGCATGATGACATGCCTGTTTACTGGAAGTACCAAACCACAGTTGAAGAGGATGGCATTAAGGTTTATGCCCTCCAGTATGTAGCATTTCATCAAACTGAGCATTACGCGTGGATTGTGCCTGCACATTGGCTTGACATGCGAGGTAATGCAAAGCCAGATCCAGCCCGCTGGCTTACAGAATGGAAAAATAAGCAAAGCCGCTATGCCATTAAGAAGGTGGCAAAATCAGCAGAGCGATCATTTGCTTTCCCTTCAAAACAATTAGCACTTGAAAGCCTTCTGCGACGTAAGAAGTACCACCTCATGAGGTTAAAGCAAGATTTAGCCGTAGTTTCAACGGTAGTAGCTGAGATGAAAAATTTAGACCTAACTCAGCCCGTCACGGATTACAACTTCGGACACAATACTGAAACGGAAAGCTGGGTATTTAACTAGGCCGCATAAGCGGCCTTTTTTACGCCCAAATATTGGGAAAACATTATCTGGAGAGGAAATGAGTAAAAAGGGAAAACAAAAGGAAAAGTCAGTGCCGCTTAAAGATGGCGATAAAAACTGGAAAGCGTCCTGTGAAAACTGTGGGCAAAAACCTACTGTTCATCCTACCGGCCTGTGCGGGCCATGCTGTTTTGGTGAATCAGAAACAGCTGACGGCAACTGGTAATAACGCAATGGCTTGTTTCGACAGGCCATGACGATGTTACCCATCACCCACTGACCGACTTGCCCGCCACCGTGCGGGCTTTTTTATTCCCATATCAAAGCGGCTTCAAAGAGGCTGCTCCGATATGAACACCAACCATTTTAAGGAATAGCCATGCAAC
>Ga0153980_1000042_pt1 | contig 128105 bp, 121 predicted proteins | sample TSGA064MetaG_FD_104722 | JGI IMG/M metagenome (GOLD analysis project Ga0153980, IMG submission 104722) | Attine ant fungus gardens microbial communities from Georgia, USA - TSGA064 MetaG | ecosystem: Host-associated > Fungi > Mycelium > Unclassified | place: USA: Georgia, Magnolia Springs... | reverse complement strand
GTTAGCGGGCGCAATTTCAGCAATGTAGACCGGGACGGTCGCTGAAGCGCCGCCAACCGCTACGCCTAACACCAGGCGGAAGAAAATCATCCAGTGCACGTCAGGTGCCAGCGAAGTTCCCAGCGCACCGATCGCAAAGATAACTGCGAGAACAATAATGATTTTCTTCCGCCCGGCTGCCGCAGCATAATGCCCGGAAATCAGAGCGCCAAACGCGGCACCAAACAGCAGCGAACTGGTGACGAGCCCGGTAGTAAAAGGCGTCAGGTGCAGTTCCGTGCCCATAAACAGAAGCGCGCCGGAAATAACGCCCGTATCGTAGCCAAACAGCAATCCACCCAGCGTAGCAATAAGGGCAATAACCTTAACAAAAGGCTCCGTTCGCGACGTGCTGTTGGGTCCAGATGCCCGACTGGGCGTGAGATATTGTTCTTTCGGCATGATTATCGACCTCTTATCGTTATTCACAGGTCAGGCTGGCAGGAGCGGGCAGCCTGGTGTCTTTCCCAGGCCTTTAACTTAGTCTTTTTCTTTCATTTAAAAAAACAATGAAAATTAAATTTTGCGGCACAGCTCTCATCACCTGGTCAGATTTGTGACGCAAGTATCATAAATAGACCTTATATTTCCGCTTTCCCTGACCTGGCTCCAGGAAAATTTGAAATGACCCACCCTGCTTTTTAAAATTTATATTCCACAACAATGGAAAGTATTCACTATTATTTCGAAAAGGAGGGAACCGCTTTAACCGGCCAGAAAGTTGACGGCATCTAACAACGCTGCCTGAAAGAACGAGCAAGTTTCAGCCACAGCGGCAATAAAGCAGCCTGAAAGAGCGAGCAAGTTTCAGCCACAGCGGCAATAAAGCAGCCTGAAAGAGCGAGCAAGTTTCGGCCGCAGCGGCAATAAAGCTGACTGAAAGAGCAAGCCAGTTTCAGCCACAGCGGCAATAAAGCTGCCTGAAAGAATGAGAAAGTTTCAGCCGCAGCGGCAATAAAGCTGGCCAGGCGTCATGAAGAGGTGCGGACAGAGTAGCCTGGAAAAGACGGGTAAATATCGAAAACGAAAAATTGTGTAATAAAAAGGATGGGCGATAAGCAAGAAGTTATCGCCCGCCCGTTAACGCTTACCTTGCGGGCACATCGCCTGTTTCCGCAGGGCCAAACACGGAATAGTCAGGTAGCTTCACATTCTGGTAAAGCTCCCAGCCGCCGCCAAGCGCCTTGTAAAGCGCGACCAGATCCAGGCTGGACTGAACCCTGGCTGAAGCAGCCTGCTGCTTCGCCTGGGACAGCTGACGCTGCGCGGTCAGGGCGTCGATAAACGAAGAAAGGCCCTTACCATAGCTATCATTCGCCAAATTAAAGGCGTTTTGCAGCGCGTCGACCGTTTGATCAAGGCCTTCGACCTGCTGCTGGTCGGTACGATAGCTAACCAGCGCATTTTCTACATCCTGGAGCGCCGTCAGCACGGTTTGCCGATAGCCCAGCGCGGCATTGGCCTGCTCTGCCCTTGCCAGCTTCACGCCGGAAACCAGGCGACCGCCCTGGAAGATGGGCAGGGAAACCGACGCGCCATAGGTGTAAAAATGGCTGCTCCAGTTGTCCAGATAGCTGGCGTCGGTATTGCGCAGGCCAAACTGCCCGGTCAGCGAGAAGTCAGGAAACAGCTGTGCAACGGAGACGCCGATATTGGCCGTCGCTTCATGCAGACGGGCTTCCGCTTGACGCACGTCCGGACGACGCCGCGCCAGCGTAGAGGGCAGCCCGACGGCCACCTCTTTTGGCAAGGCCGGCAGCGCTTTAGGTGCGGCAAGCTCTGCATCCAGCATGCCTGGCGGCTTACCGATCAGCACCGCCAGCCCGTTCATCGCCTGATGAATTTGCGCTTCATACTGCGGCAGTTGCGCCTGCAGGGAGTGTAGCTGCGCACGAGCGTTTTCCACGTCCATCTGCGGCGCAAGCCCGTTACGCTGCTGGCTTTGCGTCAGCTCCAGCGTCTGCTGCGCGACTTCAAGCTGTGTTTGCAGGGTCTGGCTAATCAACTGTGCGCCGCGCAGCTGCAAATAGGTTCGCGCCACTTCCGCTTCAAGAGAAACCAGCGCACCGTTGCGGCTCTCCAGCGACTCCTGCTGCTGCGCGCCTGCGGCCTCAACCTGACGTCGCACCCTGCCCCAGAGGTCCAGTTCCCAGGACGCGTCAAAGCTACCCTGATACAGGCCAACCGGTTCTGTCAGCTCATTCAGCGCCGAACTCACGTCGGCATCGGTATTCGCCGCGTCAAGCTGTTGGTAAACGCCATTTGATTCCAGTTCCCCCTTCAGGCCAAGCTGCTGGCGCTGCGCCGACGCTTTACCATTCACCGAAGGAAACCAGGCACCGCGCGCCTGATTAAGCTGCTGACGCGAGCCGGCGATACGCAGTACGGCCTGCTGCAGACTCAGGTTTCCGGCGATAGCGCGGTCAATCAGGCTGTTTAACTGCGGATCGTTAAAAGATTTCCACCAGCCCGGATTGGTCACGGTAGCCTGCGGCTTTGAGTCGCGATCCGACGCCAGCGAGTTAAACGATGACGGCGTGGCGGCTTTGGGCGGCTGGTAGTCAGGCCCGACGGTACAGGCCGATAGCGTAATAGTCGCAACCAGCAGCACGCCGAGTCGCGAACGCGTAAACAAAGGAGAAACGTTCATGTCAGTGTGCTCCTGCACTGCCCTCGCTCTTAATCGGCGCAAGCAGTAAACAAAATGGAATAAGAACCAGGGCGAGAATACTCAGGCCCATAAATACGTCGATATAGGCCAGAATGCGCGCCTGGGCAATCATCTCTTTATAGAGCTGTCCGGTCGCCACGGTGACCGGATCGCCAACGGCGGAAGTAAAGTCCCTGACTCCCTGCGCCCAGCGTTCTACCGCCAGGTTGAACGGCTCGTTCAGCGGCGTCATGTTATGCACCATGCTTGCGCTACGCGCCTGCTCACGTTCAGTGATCATCGCGGTGGAAAGCGAAATGCCGATTGAGCCCGCTACGTTACGACACATGGTAAACAGCGCCGAGGCGTCCGCATTCAGTTTTTGCGGAATAGTGACAAAAGCCACGGTTGTCAGCGGTACAAACAGGAAGCCAAGCCCGATAGTTTGCGCGCTACGCATCATCACCAGCGTGGTAAAGTCGATATTCGGCGCCAGCTTTGCCGAGTAGATAAAAGAGACGAACAGGCAGGTAAAGCCGAAAGCGATAATCCAGCGGGTCTGCACGATCGGCATCAGTTTCAGCACCAGCGGAATCGTCAGGACAATCAGCACCGCTCCGGGCGAAAGCACCAGCCCGGACCAGGTTGCGGTATAGCCCAGATCCTGCTGCGCCAGCTGCGGAATCACCACCGAGCTGCCATACAGTATCGCTGCCATGCCGGACATCAGCAGACTGGCGACGGCAAAGTTACGGTCTTTCAGCACGTGCAGATCCACTACCGGCTTTTTGGCATACAGCAGCCAGTAAGCCGCGCCGACCAGCCCGATTGCGCTCATAATGGCAAAGGTAATAATAAACGGCGAGCTAAACCAGTCGTCGTCTTCGCCCCGGTCCAGAAACACCTGCAAACAGCCAAGTCCCAGCGTAATCAGGCTGATGCCGATATAGTCGATAGAGAGCTTGCCCTTCGCCATTTTGCGTTCCCACGGCGGATCTTCCAGCAGCTGATAGATAGCCAGCACGCTAAGGATCCCAACCGGGATGTTGATAAAGAATACCCAGCGCCAGCTGTAGTTATCGGTAATCCAGCCGCCCAGGGTTGGGCCAAGCACCGGCGCCACGATAATAGCAATAGATGACAGGCCAAAAGCCTTGCCGCGATCTTCCGGTTTGAAGTAATCCAACAGCACCGACTGCTGTACCGGCTGTAGTCCGCCGCCAAAAAACCCTTGCAGCACCCTGAACAGAATGATCTGCCAAAGCTCGGTGGCAATGCCGCACAGGAACGAACAGACGGTAAACATCACAATACAGATCAAAAAGAACTGTTTACGACCGAAAACGCGACTCAGAAAAGCCGAGATAGGCAGCACGATACCGTTCGCCACCAGATAGGAAGTCAGCACCCAGGTTGATTCATCGTAGCTGGACGACAGCGAACCGGCGACGTGCGGCAGCGCCACGTTAACGATGGTGGTGTCCAGGATCTCCATGAACACCGCCAGCGTTACGGTCATGGCGACAAGCCAGGGATTGCTGGCCGGCTTCCAGCTCTGGCCCTGACTCATTCCACGGTTACCTCAGGTTCTACCGACAGGCCCAAAGGCAGCGGTTTATCAGGGTTTAGACCTTTATCAATCACAATTTTTACCGGGACGCGCTGCACAATCTTCACGTAGTTGCCGGTGGCATTTTCCGACGGGAAGGTAGAGAAGCGCGAGCCGGAACCCATCTGAATGCTGTCCACATGACCTTCCAGCTTCATATCCGGCCAGGCGTCTACGGAAATTTTCACCTTGTCGCCAGGGTTCATGCGTTCTAACTGGGACTCTTTAAAGTTGGCGGTGATCCAGACATTTGGCGAGACCAGCGAGAAAAGCGAAGTGCCAGCCTGCACCAGCGTACCGACCTGTACATTACGTTTGGTGACAAAACCGTCGTAAGGCGCACGCACCTCGGTATAGGAAAGATTCAGGTTCGCCGTATTTAACTGCGCCTTCGCCTGCTCAACCTGCTGTTGGCGCGCTTCAACGTTAGTTTCCTGCTGGCGAATTTGCAGCTGAATTTGCGAAGCCACCTCAACCTGAGCCTGGGCGCTTTGCAGTTCGGCCTTCGCGCTTCTTAACTGAGCGCTGGCGGCATCGATGTTACGTTGCGAAGTGGCGCGAGGATCGACGCCGCGCTGGCGTTTGTAATCTTCCTGCGCATTAAGATAGTTGGCTTGCGCCTTAGCCTGTTGTGCCAGCGCCTGATCTTTCTGCGCCGGATACTGCACGCGAGAAAGCGCCAGCTGCGCCTGAGCCTGATGCAGCTGAGCGATAGCCAGACCAAGCTGTGCCTGCGCCTGGTCGCGCTGCGCCTGATTATCCTGCGGATCGATAACGACCAGCAGATCGCCCTTTTTCACCCGCTGGTTATCGGTAACCAGCAGTTTAGTGACGTAGCCGGAAGCTTTAGGCGCAATGGTAACGGCGTCCGATTCAGTGAAGGCATCGTCCGTCGTCTCAATATTGCGACCGGTAAACCAGAAGTAGAAGCCGACAATAACCATGACCACCACAACGATGGCAAGAATGATCAGGGGTTTTTTACCCGGGCGTTTACGCTCCGGCTGCTCGTCTTCGTTCTGCTTTTTGTCCTGCTGTTGGTTATTATCCTGACCACCGTTTGCCGCAGGGTCATGCTGATGACGCGGATCTACGTCCGAGGAAGAATTTGATTGATTAGCCATAGTTCTCATCAGGTTACGGCGGGCTCAAACCGAGCCCGCAAGATTAACGCTGTTATAAACATAGGGCTTAAATTGACAAATGCCAGTGTTTCTTTACGAAGTCAGACAAGACTCAGGCCTGTACCGCATTAATGACTAAAAGCAGGCACCAGCCCAGTGCGGCCGCCCATGCCAGCATCGGCAAAGAATAAAAATGAAAGCGTAACCAGACGGTACGATCTTTAGCCATACGTAAAGCGATCAGGTTAGCCAGCGAGCCGGGTAGCAGACCAAAACCGCCGATATTCACAGCCCAGGCAAGCAGCGTGCTGGCCGGTAAATTCCCCAGCAGAAGAATGGTTGCCGGAACGTTACTGATGACCTGTGATAAACCAATGGCCAGCAGATATTTTTCACCGGCAGAAAAGTGGCTAATTTGCTCAAGCAAATGATGTATCGCGGGCAGACGCGTTAATAAAAACACATCGACGAACATGGCGATAAAAACGGCCAGCAGGCTCCAGTCGATAGCCAGCAGCGTACGGCGCGCTATCAGTAAAAAAACGGCAAAAATCAGCAGTACGCCCCACCCCGCGTAACCTGATTCCAGGGCGGTAATAAAGACTAAATAGAGCGCTACGCTTGCCAGCAATAGCAGCTTCTGCCACTGCGTTTCAGGTGCCTGGCCGGTGCGCTCTATCCGCCGTCTGGAAAAGCTAAATGCGGTCAGCAGCAGTAAACTGGCCAGCAACACGACGGCCAGCGGCAGCATCTGCATAATAAAGCCGCCGAAACCCAGCTTGCCGTGTTGCCACAGCAGAATGTTTTGCGGATTCCCGACGGGCGTCAGTAGCGAACCGGCGTTAACGGCCAGCGCTTCAAAGATAATAAGGCGGGTGACCGGCAACGAGGAGTAGCGCCGTAAGGTCAACGTCAGCGGCACCAGGATAAAAAGCGCGACGTCGTTGGTCAGAAAGGTTGAGAGCGCCGCCGCCGCCGCGGTCAGAAACAGCGCCAGCGAGCGTTCCGAGCGGAAACGCTGCACCAGCCGATGTCCCAGCACGTCAAAATAGCCGCTGGCTTCAATACCTTTGGTGAGCATTAATAACCCACCCAGCGTCAAAATGGTTGACCAGTCTACGGCGGCAGGCAGCTGCCGCAGGGAAAATGGCGCGAAGCAGGCCAACAGCAGCCCGGCAAGTACCAGCAGATGCAAAAAGCGATCGTGCAAAAAAGGCCTGAGCAGCGTGACCATGGTTCACCAAAAAGTTGTTACTGACGGCTTTCGTAAAATTGCTGAAAAATAGCCAGCGTTTCATCACTGACGTGATGCTCCAGACCTTCGGCATCACGCCGGGCGGTATCGGGGCTTATCCCCAGCGCCAGCAAAAAGGTCTCGACAATATGATGTCGCTTGCGGCTCTCTTCGGCCAGCGCCTCACCTTCGGCGGTCAAAAAGACGCCGCGATAGGGTACCTGCTCGACCAGCCCGACCGTCGCCAGCCTTTTTAACATTTTGGCCACGGTGGGCTGGGATACGCCAAGGCGCGCCGCCATATCAACCTGGCGAGCTTCGCCAAATTCACGAATAAGATCGGAAATCAGCTCAACATAGTCATCGATCAGCTCACGGCGGTGGGCCTCACGAACCTGACGAAAGCCTTCGACGTGCTCTTCAATTTCTTTCAGTGGCGCAGGCACTGTGGTTTTAGCGCGACGACTCATTCAGCTTCCTCTTTTTATTATCAACTGACGCGTAACGGCTCGCGGCAGCCTGTTGGTGCCACATTGTAAACGAAGCTCAAAGAAGCACAAATTTTCGCGCAATAGCACTGGCTACGAAGTATAGCCTGTGCTATATCTGGTGATAAAGCGTACGAAGGAGGACAATATGAAAAAGCCACTTTTACTGCAGCTGTTCTCTCGCTCGCCTTTTACGCTGCGTCTGATGCTGCTGGAAATGCTCACAACAGAGAAAAAACGCCGCCGTTGATCGGCCATAAAAAAATCCGCCACGTGGGCGGATTTTTTATCGACCGGTCGAAACCGGTTTTTAGCAGGCTTAGAAGCTGTAGCCTACGCCAGCAATCCAGGTGCCAACGTCTACGCTGCGGATACGGCTCTGCTCGTAGCCAACATCCAGAGCAACGTTTTCGATGCCCGGGTTGAACTGCAGGCCAGCACCGTAAGAGAAGCCAACGTCGCTTGAGTCAGACTTCACGCGGTCTGCGCCGTTCTGCTGGAATTTACCGTAGCCGATACCTACTACGCCGTAGATGCTTGCCCAGTCGTTCAGACGGTAAGCAGGACCACCGGTGATGCCGTAGTACTGGCCTTTGTTATACACGCCAGCGTCGGTACGATCTTTCTCGGTGTAGGTGAAAGAACCGATCCAACCCAGGGCATCGGTGCCGTTTTCGTAGCGGTATTTCAGGTTGAAACCGTTAGCTTTGTTAGCCACGCCCTGCATATCGCTTTGTGCGTAACCACCGGAAACAGTGCTCTGTGCCATCGCTGAACCAGCAGAAACTGCCAGTACACAAGCCAGTGCTGAAAGACATGCAATTTTTTTCATAACCACCTCAAATGTGAAAGTACTTATCTCCTGACAACGCTGAAAATATAACAAACCTCAGACAGAAACTCTGCCCCGTTTTTGTTGTCCAAGACAATGTTTGGTGTAACAGGACGTTAATGATTGATTGTATTTATCTGTTTTTATTCAACTTTAAGCCAACACCGCCTCGCCTGACCCGCAATGTAAAAATTTGTTCATTGAGATAAATCTTAATTAATTTTGACACTTCTTTACGTCAGCAGGCCTGTTTTTCCGAATTTCCTCACCTGTTTATGCTGTTTTCGCCACTTTTTATCGGCGTCTGTTGGTACACTCGACGGAACTTTTTCCTCTTCTGACAGACAAATAAGGTTGGTTTCAAGGATGTCTTCTTTCCGCACTTCCTCAGTCTGGTTTTCTGTTTCGCTGCTGTTAATCGCCATGATTTCTATTCAGGGCGGTGCCGCCTTAGCCAAAACGCTTTTCCCTGTTGTTGGCGCGCCAGGCATTACGGCCTTACGTTTGGGTTTGGGCACGTTAATCCTTTGTCTCGTTTTTAAGCCCTGGCGTTTGCGTTTCAGCCGCCAGCAAATTTTGCCGCTGCTTTGTTACGGGCTGGCGCTGGGAGCAATGAACTACTCCTTTTATCTGTCGATACGTACCGTACCTTTGGGTATTGCCGTCGCGCTGGAGTTTGTCGGGCCGCTCACGCTGGCGTTAGCCGGAGCAAGAAAGCTGCTGGATTTTGTCTGGGTGGCGCTGGCGCTGGCCGGTTTGTGGTGGCTGCTGCCGCTGGGCGATTCAATTTCCGGCGTGGATATTAAAGGCGCGCTGCTGGCGTTGCTGGCCGGTGCCTGCTGGGCTGTATATATTCTGAGTGGTCGCCGCGCCGGCGCTGAACACGGCCCGGCTACCGTTGCGATGGGGTCATTAATCGCCTCGCTGGTTTTTGTTCCGTTAGGTTTTACCTTTGCCGATAGCGGTATCTGGAGCCTGGCAATTTTACCCGTCGCGCTGGCCGTTGCCGTGCTGTCCAGCGCCTTCCCTTATTCGCTGGAAATGGTGGCGCTGACCCGCTTACCGGCAAAAACATTTGGTACGCTAATGAGCCTTGAACCGGCGATGGGCGCGCTTTCCGGTATGCTGTTTCTGGGCGAAAACCTGACGCTGCCGCAGTGGGCCGGGCTGTTAGCTATCGTGCTGGCCTCCGTCGGAACAACGTTGACGTTGCAATCTGCCAGGCCGGAAATTGAACCCGTAAGCGAACCTGGCGAATAAATTGCCGAATTAACTCATGCCGGTGAATTAATTCAGGTTCCCGGCTTTAATGGCTAATAATTTAATGTCACTCAGACTATTCCGAGCCACTTTTATATCATTACTGTCGACTACGTTAACGTTGCTGGTAAGTTTCCCTTTTTAAACAAAATAAAAATACTTTAATTATCAGCGTGTTATTAAATCCTGTTTAAATGAGAATATTTATTAATCGCATCTACCCAGCGAAGAAGCAGAAATACCAGCAGCTTAAGCTGCAAGACGCCCGCTATTTTTTCGATAGGCAGCACCTTTGTGGCAAAGGGCAAAAGTCCTGCTACACTTATTCGGTACATTCAGGACAACTGACCATTAAGAGGATATTAATGATGAGTACCGCTAAACTGGTAAAAACGACTTCATCCGATCTGCATTACACGCGTAACAATGTGGCTGACGAAGAGAAAAAAGCCACGATTGAAGTGCTGAATCGCCTGGTAACGGAATTCATTGATTTGTCCCTGATTACCAAGCAGGCGCACTGGAACATGCGCGGCGCAAACTTCATCGGCGTGCACGAAATGCTGGATGGTTTCCGTACCACGATTACCGATCATCAGGATACTATCGCCGAGCGCGTAGTTCAGCTGGGCGGTGTCGCGCTGGGTACGACTCAGGTAGTTAACGACCGGACGCCGCTGAAAAGCTATCCGCTGAACATCCACACCGTTCAGGATCACCTGAAGGCGCTGGCTGAACGCTATGCCGTTGTTGCTAACGATACCCGTAAAGCCATTACGGAAGTAGAAGACGAAGACACCGCTGATATTTTCACTGCGGCTTCGCGTGACCTGGATAAATTCCTGTGGTTCATTGAGTCTAATATCGAATAAGACTCAGCGGGCTGTTAATTCAGCCCCCTTTTTGTAGAGTAGAATTCAGAGCAGATGAGGCCTTTCATCTGCTCTTTCTATATGGGAGATAACGATGGCCAGTGGTTGGGCACGTGATGATGCCGTACAGGAACAGATTGACTCAACGGTAGAAGATGCCGTAAATCGTGCAAGACGCTCGATGCATAACGGCGTCAGTGCGGAATATTGTGAAAACTGTGGTGAACCTATTCCGGAGGCCAGACGCCTTGCTCTGCCTGGCGTGCAGTATTGCGTACAGTGTCAGCAGCAGCGTGACGAAAAGCAGGCTTCCACTCTTTATAACCGTCGCGGCAGTAAAGACAGCCAGCTGCGATAAAATTCCGCCCCCCTCTCTTTTTCTTTTGTTTTTTACTCCCTGCCAGGCTAAAACTGATCTGCACCATAATGAACACGACGCACTATTATAGTGCTCCATTATGGTGCATTGCATCGCTTAATACGTATCCACAGCGGTTTCATTGACTCAACGTGCTGTTTTTCATATATTTTGAAAACCTGGCACGCTTTTTTCATATAGCCCGGCATCAATCGGACAAAGTGCTTGTCCGACTGCAATAAGGATAAAAAGATGAAGTCACTTGTTAAGTTTTCCCTGGCTGCGCTGACGCTGGCGTTCGCCGTCTCTTCTACTGCCGCAGAAAAAAAACTGGTTGTTGCTACCGACACCGCCTTTGTGCCTTTCGAGTTTAAACAGGGTAACGAATATGTTGGCTTTGACGTGGAGTTGTGGGCTGCTATCGCTAAACAGCTGAATCTGGATTACACCCTGAAGCCAATGGATTTCAGCGGCATTATTCCCGGCCTGCAAACGCACAACGTTGATGTAGCGCTGGCGGGTATTACCATTACCGACGCACGTAAAAAGGCTATCGACTTCTCTGACAGCTACTACAAAAGCGGCCTGCTGGTGATGGTTAAAGCCAATAACGACCAGATTAAAAGCATCAAAGATCTGGATGGCAAAGTGGTTGCAGTAAAAAGCGGCACCGGTTCCGTAGATTACGCAAAACAGCATATCAAGAGCAAAGACCTGCGCCAGTTCCCTAACATCGATAACGCCTACATGGAGCTGGGCACCAGCCGTGCGGATGCCGTGCTGCACGATACGCCAAATATTCTTTATTTTATCCATACCGCAGGCAAAGGCCAGTTTAAAGCGGTAGGCGACTCAATCGAAGCACAGGATTACGGTATCGCCTTCCCGAAAGGCAGCGACGAACTGCGTGATAAAGTCAACGGCGCGTTGAAAACCCTGCGTGAAAACGGCACCTACAACACTATTTATAAAAAATGGTTCGGTTCTGAGCCTAAATAATAGCGCTTTACCTTTCGCAGGCGCGCCGTGCGCCTGCGGTTTTACACCAATGAATATGGTTTTAAACCGGAGAATTAAGAATGCAGTTTGACTGGAGCGCCATCTGGCCATCTATTCCGGCCCTGCTTGAGGGCGCCCGACTGACGCTGTGGATTTCCGTCCTCGGCCTGATTGGCGGCCTGATTATCGGCCTTGTAGCGGGTTTTGCCCGCGCTTACGGCGGCTGGCTGTCACGCAATGTTGCGCTGGTATTTATTGAACTGATCCGCGGTACGCCTATTGTCGTCCAGGTCATGTTTATCTATTTTGCTCTGCCGATGGCGTTTAGCGATCTGCGCATCGACCCCTTCAGTGCGGCAGTGATCACCATCATGATCAACTCCGGCGCTTATATCGCAGAAATCACCCGTGGTGCCGTCCTGTCAATCAACAAAGGCTTTCGTGAAGCAGGTCTCGCGCTGGGCTTATCCAGCCGTGAAACGCTGCGTTACGTCATTATGCCGCTGGCGCTGCGTCGTATGCTGCCGCCGCTGGGTAACCAGTGGATCGTCAGTATTAAAGATACCTCGCTGTTTATCGTGATTGGCGTGGCGGAACTGACCCGCCAGGGCCAGGAAATTATTGCCGGCAACTTCCGCGCGCTGGAAATCTGGAGCGCCGTAGCCGTTATCTACCTGTTTATTACGCTGGTGCTGAGCTTTGTTCTGCGTCGCATTGAGAAAAGGATGAAGATCCTGTGATTGAATTTAAAAACGTCTCCAAACACTTTGGCGAAACGCAGGTTCTGCACAATATCGATTTATCGATTAAACAAGGCGAAGTTGTCGTGATTATCGGGCCATCAGGCTCCGGCAAATCCACGCTGCTGCGCTGCATCAACAAGCTGGAAGAGATCACTACCGGCGAGCTGATTGTAGATGGCCTGAAGGTTAACGACCCGAAAGTTGATGACCGTTTAATTCGCCAGGAAGCAGGTATGGTATTCCAGCAGTTCCATCTGTTTCCGCAGATGAGCGCGCTGGATAACGTCGCCTTTGGTCCAATCCGCGTGCGCGGCGCTAAAAAAGCTGACGCGCAGCGTCTGGCAAAAGAACTGTTGGGCAAAGTTGGCCTGGCCGAGCGCGCGCATCATTTCCCGTCCGAGCTTTCCGGCGGCCAACAGCAGCGTGTGGCCATTGCCCGCGCGCTGGCGGTCAAGCCTAAAATGATGCTGTTTGATGAACCAACTTCCGCGCTCGATCCAGAGCTGCGCCATGAAGTTCTGAAGGTCATGCAGGATCTGGCCGAAGAAGGCATGACGATGGTCATCGTGACGCACGAAGTGGGCTTTGCGAAGAAGGTTGCTTCACGTCTGATCTTTATCGATAAGGGTCGCATCGCAGAAGATGGTGACCCGGCAGAACTGATCGATAATCCGCCGGGCGCGCGCCTGCAGGAATTCTTACAGCACGTTTCCTGATAGTCTTCGGGGCGGTAGTATGCCGCCCCGCTTTCTCTTCCCTCTCTTAAAAAGCGCCTCTTCGGCTTGCGCTTTTTCCCGGCAGGCTATACTTGCTGGTCGACGCTTCTTTGCGTCGTCACAGGAGAATACGATGTCAGGAACCCTCCCCTTCTGGCGCCTGGCGTTCAGATGGCTACCGTTAGTCATTGCTATTTTTTGCTGCCAGGCCCAGGCCGTTAGCTTACCTGCCGCCGCCGTAGCTGCTTCCCAGACAAAATCCGCTTCGGCTCCCCAGGGCGGCGAACCGAGCTTAGAAGATAAAAAAGCTGCCTATGCCGCGCTGGCGAATATTTTGCAGAATGACCAGTCCCGGGCCGAGCTGATTAATCAGTTACGCAGCGCTTCTGCAAGTACGTCTAGCACAAAAGATCCGGTGCTTACGCCGCCAACGGCCGATGATGATAAAACCGTACTGGAAAGCGTTACCAACGTCAGTCGTCATTTTGGCGGCGAAATGCTGGGAAAAGTACAAAAGCTCCATCGCAATATCACTGATGCACCGCACAAGGCTTTTAATCCCAAAACGTTTTATAACGCGCTGAGCCACTTTGTGATGCTGGCCGTTGCGCTGTTCGCATTTTACTGGCTGCTCCGCTGGGCCGTTACGCCGCTTTTTCGCCGCATGGGCGAATGGGGAAGAAGAAAAAACGGCGATCGCACCAGCTGGCTACATTTGCCTGCGATGATCCTGGGCGCGTTTGTTGTCGATCTACTGCTGCTGGGCATTGCCTTGTTTGTGGGGCAAATGCTGAGCGATTCGCTGAACGCAGGCAGCCGTACCATTGCTTACCAGCAGGGTTTATTTCTTAACGCTTTTGCGCTGATTGAATTTTTCAAGGCGATCCTGCGGTTGATATTCTGTCCGCGCTATCCGCAGCTGCGCTTTTTCCATCTCTCTGATGCACGCGCCAGCTACTGGGAGACTCGCCTCAGCTGGCTGAGCGGCGTTATCGGTTATGGGCTGCTGGTCATAGTGCCTATTGTTTCCAATCAGGTTAACGTGCAGGTTGCCGCGCTGGTGAACCTTATCCTGATGTGCTTTATCACGGCCTGGGCGCTCTACCTGATTTTCCATAACCGTCGCTCCATACAGCTGGAACTGAATCGGCTAGCCGACCGCTCAATGAGCTTCTTTTCGCTGTTTATCCGCGCTTTTGCCATGGTCTGGTACTGGCTTGCCAGCGCCTACTTTATTGCGCTGTTCCTGCTTTCTATCTTTAATCCCGGCGACAGCCTGAAGTTTATGATGTCCGCCACCGTGCGCTCGCTGGCGATAATCGGCCTTGGTGCGTTGATTTCCGGCGTGCTTAGCCGCTGGATATCAAAAACGATTATCCTTTCGCCGGAGCTGCGCCGTAACTATCCTGAACTGCAAAAAAGGGTTAACGGCTGGATTTCCGTGATGCTGAAACTGGCGCGGATCCTGACCGTCTTCGCCGTTTGCCTGCTGTTATTAAATGCCTGGAACCTGTTCGACCTGTGGCACTGGCTGACGGTTGGCGCGGGCGTCAAAATGGTTGATGTGATTATCCGTATCGTGATGATTTTGTTCTTTTCGGCAGTTGGCTGGACGCTGCTTGCCAGCCTGATAGAAAGCCGTCTCGCCTCGGATTCTCATGGCCGCCCGATGCCAAGCGCCAGAACGCGCACGCTGTTGACCCTGTTTCGCAACGCGCTGGCCGTAGTTATCAGTACTATTACCATTATGATCCTGCTGTCGGAGATTGGCGTTAATATTGCGCCGCTGCTGGCAGGCGCGGGCGCGCTGGGGCTGGCGGTTTCGTTCGGCTCGCAAACGCTGGTAAAAGACATTATTACCGGTATTTTTATTCAGTTCGAAAACGGCATGAATACTGGCGATCTGGTGACTATAGGCGCGATTACCGGCACGGTAGAACGCATGTCGATACGTTCGGTCGGCGTACGTCAGGATACCGGCGCTTATCACATTATCCCGTGGTCTTCGATTACGACTTTTGCCAACTTTGTGCGCGGCATCGGCTCTTTTGTCGCCAATTATGATGTCGATCGCCGCGAAGACAGCGATAAAGTTAACGCTACGCTACAGGCGGCGGTAAGTGAACTGATGCTGGATGAGGCGATTCGCGGCATGGTAATCGGCGAGCCCTCCTTTGCAGGTCTGGTAGGTCTTACCAATCAGGCATTTACGGTGCGAGTTTCCTTCACTACGCAGCCGCTAAAGCAGTGGACGGTGCGGTTTGCACTCGACAATATGGTCAAGAAACACTTCGATGCGGCCGGGATCAGAGCACCGCATCCAACGGTTCAGGTAATGCAAACGGGTAGCGATCTGGCTGCGGCAGCCAGTTTTCCAGCGCTGCCGGCGCCAGAGTAAATCCTGAGCTTTTTACGTGACAGCGGCAGGATGCCGCTGCCGTCGGGCTAAACGCGCGTCATCTGGCGCTCGCGAGCCGGTTGCTCCATAAAGGTCCAGGCAATAAACCGGCTCTGTTTCTGACCCTGCGCCATATCGATAGTGCGAACGCTAACGGCTCCGGCTTGCTCCAGCGCGCGCCAAAGCTCAGGTAAATTTTCCCGGCGCGAAACCAGTGAGGTGAACCAGATACACTGTTTTGCAAAGCTGACGCTTTCGGTAATCATGCGGCCAATAAACGCTTTTTCGCCGCCTTCGCACCAGAGTTCATCCTGCTGGCCGCCAAAATTTAGTGGCGCATCTTTACCGAGTCCCAGATTGCGGACTTTACGCTGGCTGCCCTGCTGCGCATCGCTGGCGGAAGCGTGAAAAGGTGGGTTACAAAGAACGGCATGGTACAGCTCGTTTTTATGAATAATACCGCTAAAAATAGCCTGCGCACTCTTCTGGCGACGCAAACGCACTCCGCGATTAAGCCCGGGCGTAGCGCTAATAATCGCGTTTGCCGCACGCATCGCTTCTTCATTAACTTCGCTGCCGGTAAAACGCCATTCATACTCGCGATAGCCAATCAACGGATAGATGCAGTTCGCGCCGCAGCCGATATCCAGCACGTTGATATTACGCGGCACCACTGAACGGTTATCTTCCGCCAGCAGATCGGCCAGGTGGTGAATATAATCAGCGCGTCCCGGCACTGGCGGGCAGAGAAAGCCGTCCGGAATGGTCCACTGTTCGATCTGGTAAAAATGCTTCAGCAAAGCCTGATTAAGCATTTTTACCGCCGCCGGATCGGCAAAATCTACCGATTCATCACCGTACTGGTTGGTCGCAACAAACGCTGCCAGCGGCGGATGGCTGGCAATCAGCGCGGGAAAATCATAGCGGCCACGGTGGCGGTTACGGGGATGAAGCTGGGTTTTTTCGACACTCTTTTTCATGAACGGCTCTCTTATCTGCAGGCGCGTAAGATACCTGCTGCGGTAAAGATCGTAAACAATTCCCGCCTGATTTCCTGCTTTCTAACGGCTAATATTAAGGATTACCCCATTCTTCAGGAGTTGTTAATGCCGCGTTCCCGCCATTCTTACCAGCCTCGCCTTGGTCACGGCCTGCCTCACGATCCGCTCAACGCCATTATTGGCCCGCGCCCGATTGGCTGGATAAGCTCGCAAAGCGCCAGCGGCGATCGCAATCTGGCGCCCTACAGCTTTTTTAACTGCTTTAACTATAAGCCGCCGATTATCGGTTTCTCCAGTCAGGGCTGGAAAGACAGCGTGGCAAACATTGCCGAAACCGGTGAGTTTGTCTGGAATCTGGCTACCCGCGAACTGGCGGTAGCGATGAACGAAAGCTCCGCTTCAGTCGCACGTGATAAAGATGAGTTTGCGCTTTCTGGCGTCACGGCTATTCCGGGTACGCAGGTTGCGGCCAGTATGGTAGCGGAAAGTCCGGTCAATTTTGAATGTAAGCTAACGCAGCTTATTCAGTTGCAGGACGCCGATGGCGGTAAGCTGGAACAATGGCTGGTGCTGGGCGAAGTGATTGCCGTTCATATCGACCAGGCTTTACTGCTCGACGGCATTTACCAGACCGCCAAAGCCAATCCCATCCTGCGCGCGGGCGGCCCCAGCGCCTATTACACCATCAGCGACGAGCAGCGCTTTGATTTAACCCGGCCGGACGCGCGCAGGTCATAGCAGGATATAACAAGCGAAGCGCCGACGCAGCGCCTCGCTTTTAAGGCAATGCCGACAACCCGGCTGGCGGTTTTTTGTTATGATGTCCGCAATCCCGATCGCAGGTATGGAGCGATAATGAAGAGAATTGCTATTGATATGGATGAGGTTATCGCCGATTTTCATCCTAAAATGGTCGCCACTTTTAATCATCATTTTTCCCTGAAGCTAACGCATAGCGAACTGAATCTGTTCAGTCTTGCCGCCGAAAAACCGGAAATGCTGCGGGAAATTTTCACGCTGGTCAGCGAAGACAGCGATTTTTTTGGCGATCTTGAAGTGATTGAGGATAGCCAGCGCGTCATTGCCGAACTGGGCAAGCGGTATGAAATTTTTATTACTACTGCGGCTATGCAGGTGCCGACCTCGTTTAACGCCAAATTCCGCTGGCTCAACACCCACTTCCCGTCGATTAAACCCAGCAATATTGTGTTCTGCGGCAACAAAAGCATTATCAATGCAGACTATATGATTGATGACAACGCTGAAAATTTTAGCGGTTTTTGCGGCGAAGGCATCCTGTATTCCGCCCCCCATAATCTTCAGGTTACCGGCTATCGGCGGGTAAAAAACTGGCAAGAAATTGAAAATTTGCTGATGTAAATGTTCTGTCTGCGCCCGGCCTGACAGCCTGGCGCGACGGCAGACGCAACGCCCGCAAAGGAGAAGACATGATCCCCGTCCCGCTGATTCAGGAAGCCACCGAGTGGCGCAGGCAGTTTCACGCGCAGCCGGAGCTGGGCTATCAGGAACATCATACTTCACGACGGGTTGCAGAACTTCTGCGCTCTTTTGGTTTACAGGTGCATACCGGTCTGGCAGGCACTGGCGTGGTCGGCACGCTGGAAAACGGCCCCGGCCCTGCAATGGGTTTTCGGGCCGATATGGATGCGCTGCCGATTACCGAACTGGGTGAGAGAGCCTGGCGCTCGACGCAACCGGGTATCATGCACGCCTGCGGCCATGATGGCCACACCGCTATCCTGCTGGCCGCCGCAAAACATCTCAGCGTTACGCGCCGTTTTAGCGGCACGCTGCATTTCGTTTTTCAGCCCGCGGAAGAAAACCTTGGCGGCGCACGCAAAATGGTGGCCGACGGCCTGTTTACGCTGTTTCCGATGGAGGCTATTTATGGGATGCATAACTGGCCCGGCCTGCCCGTCGGCCATCTGGCGGTAAACAGCGGGCCGATGATGGCTTCGCTGGACGCCTTTGAAATTACGCTGCGCGGCAAAAGCTGCCATGCCGCTATGCCGGAAAACGGGGCCGATCCTGTGGTAGCGGCGGCGCAGCTGATCCTGGCGCTGCAAACCATTCCCGCGCGGCGTTTGTCCCCGCTCTCTTCGGCGGTGGTCAGCATTACCCAGATTAACGGCGGTGAAGCTATTAATGTCATCCCGGAAAGCGTCACCCTGCGCGGTACGCTGCGCTGCTTGCAAAGCGATGTGCGCGCCAGGGTGCGCAGCATGATTAACGATTTTGTCACCACCTTTACCGCGCCGTTGGGGATTGACGGCAGCATTGATTATCTGACGGATTATCCGGTTACCTGTAATCACGCCGTGGAGGCGCAGCAGGTTCGCGATTGCGCGCTGTCGCTGTTGCCTGCGGAACAGGTGCACTGGGAAATCAATCCTTCTATGGCCTCGGAAGATTTTGCCTGCATGCTGGAGGTTTGCCCCGGTGCCTATTTCTGGCTCGGCGCAGACGGCGCTTCGCCTTCCGCACCGCTGCATAATGCGCGTTACGATTTTAACGATGAACTGATTAGCGAAGGTATCGCTTTCTGGGCCGCGCTGGCGGAAAAGCTTATGCCGACCAGATAGCTTCTTCGGTCACGCCCGAGCTCTTTTTTAGATCCACCTGTAAAAAGAGTGAAGGCTGCGCGCAGGCTCAAAAAAAAATTTTGCAGCGCCAGAAAACGGTTAACGAATGTACACAAAACGGCTTCCATGCCGGTTCTCGCCGCATGAAAACCCGCTATGCTATCTGCGGCCTGCGAGCATCAATAGCCCGCCTTCGCCACCTGCTCCAGCCCGCTTTCCACATCGGCCGCCCGGCCTGTAGCCACAAAACAGCAGGCCAGCTGCAGGCGCAGCGATTGCGGCACCGCGACCTCCCGGTTCAGGCAGCGTTTGATCCACTCAGCCGTTATCTCTGCGTCTTTACCCGCAGGAAGCTCATCACGACCGATGCCGCTCTCTTCCTGCCGCGTTACCAGCACTTCGGGTTCGCTACCTGCAATCAGATTAATGGCCGGGCAGCGTTGCGGACTGGCGTAGACTTCGCCTTCCGTGCCGTTCATCAGCAACGCTCGTCCACCCACCGCGTGGAAAAACTGGCCCACGCGCGCAATATATTCCGGGTGGGAAACGCTGGAAAGCCGTAGCGCAGCGTCTTCGCCAAAGGGCGTCAGCAGCTTTGCCAGCGTATGGGCGCTGTTGCGTACGCCCATACGCCAGCGCAGCGAAAGCTGACGCGCCAGCGGCGCACAAAGCGTTTCAACCGATACAAACACCGCTTTTCCTTCTTCCAGCTGTGCCTGCGCCTGTTCTGCGCTGTCGGCTGATTCGATGCCCAGCGCGGTAAAAATAGCCTCGCTGGTTACGCGTGTCGGATCGTCACTAACGCCATGCACCAGCACCGGAAAACCCAAAGCGGAGAGCAGCAAAGCCAGCAGCGGCGTCAGGTTAGCCTGCTTGCGCGCGCCGTTGTAGCTGGGGATCACTATCGGCATGGGCTGGCTGGCTGGCGGCTGCAGGCTGAGCACCGACTCCTGCATCGCCTGATAAAAGCCCAGCATCTCCTGCTCGCCTTCCCCTTTGATGCGTAGCGCAATAATAATCGCGCCCAGCTCCAGCTCCGGTACGTCGCCTGCCAGCACCTGACGATAAAAATCACGGGCGCTGTCGAAATCGATATCGCGCGCGTGATTTTTTCCGCGTCCAACCTCTTTAATAATTTGCTGATAACCCATGCTTCTGCCCTGTTCGATAGTTAGCGACGACGACGTACTTTCTTCTTAACCACCGCTGTGGGAACGGCTTTTGGCAGCTCACCTTCCGGCATTGGCGGTTGCTCAATAGGAAACACCGGCAAAGCGCCCAGCAGGCGTGCGCCATAGCTCTTGCTCAATAAGCGGCGATCGTAAATAACGATTTCGCCAAAACAGTGATGGCTGCGGATTAGCCTGCCCACCTGCTGAATCAGGTTAAACGAGGCGCTCGGCAGGCTCTGAACCTCAAACGGATAGCGTCTGAGGCTTTTCAGCCATTCACCCTCGGTCAAAATAACCGGACTGTCTACCGGTGGGAAAGCAATTTTATGAATATGCACCTGCGACAGCAGTTCACCTTTTAAATCCAGCCCTTCGGCAAAAGACTGCAGGCCAACCAGCACGCTGGTTTCGCCCTGCTGGACTTTTTTGCGGTGCAGCGCCACCAGCGCCGGACGGGGTTTATCCCCCTGTACCAGCAGCATCAGCCGTAACTCAGGCAGGTAGGAAATAAACTGCTGCATCGCGCGGCCGCTGGCAAACAATACCAGCAGGCCTTTGTGCTTGCCTTCTTTGATCTGCTGACGGAAAAAGTGCGCCATTTCCGCCAGGTGTTCAACCTCGTTCGCCAGCATCGGCTCATAGCGCATCTGCGGGATGATTAACTTGCCCTGCTCAACGTGGTTAAACGGCGAATCAAGCGCAACGAAACGGTCGCCCACTTTTTCGCTTAATCCGGCCATTTCCTGCAGGCGCTGAAAACTGTTCAGCGAGCGCAGCGTGGCGGAGGTCAGCACCACATGCGGGATTTTGCGCCACAGCAGCTTTTCCAGCTGGTCGCTAACGCGGATACCGGCACAGTGGAACAGCAGGTGCGGATTGCCTTCGCGCAGTTCACGAGTAACCCATTTGGAAACCGGCGCGCCCGAAGCCTGCTCCATTGAGGCCAGGCGCCAGAGCTTGCTGCTGGCTTCAAACCAGCTGAGCGCCCGGTTCATTTGCAGCAGGGTACGATGCAGACGCGCCACGTCAAACTGGCCGGTTTTTTCCGCCAGGTCGTTCAGTAGCGCTTCTGCCAGCCCGCGCAGCCCGTCGCTGAGCTTAAACAGCCTGGCGCAAAGCGTCATCACCTCTTCCGGCAGCAGCCCCATTTCAAAACGGTATTCGCTTTCCTGCTGGCCTGGCAACAGCTGTATCAGGATATGCGACAGCTGCTGTAGCTGCTCGTGCATCTCTTCACAGTGGGCCTTAAGGCGCTCCGGGTTACTAAGGTGCGGCGGTTTTTTAGGCCGGAACTGCGCCATGCACTGCTCCACCAGGCGGCAGAACAGATCGAGCTGAAGCGTGCTCCAGGCCGGGGTGATATCGCCGCTCATCTCCAGTGCGTCCCGCGCTACCTCCGGCAGATGATGGCCTTCATCCAGCACCAGCAGCAGGTTTTTCGGCGGCGGCAGCACCGATTCCGTCTCCAGCGCGGCCATCACCAGCGCGTGGTTGGCAACCACCACGTCGGCATTTTCGATTTCGCGGCGGGCCAGGTAGAACGGACACTCGCGAAACCAGTGGCAGTTGCTGCCCAGGCAGTTGGTTTTATCCGTGCTGATGCGCTGCCAGAGCGAATCTTCAATGGTGTCTTCACAGTGATCGCGCAGGCCATCCCACTGGTGCCGATCGAGATTTTTTTGCAGCGTGCTGCATAACGCGCGCTCATCCTTGCTGGCGGTCATCTCGTCATCCAGAAACAGCAGCAGATCGCCCTGCTTCTCTTCGTCACCGCCCAGCGCCGAAAGGTTGCGCGGGCAAACGTAGCGACCGCGACCAAAAGCAGCAGTAAAACGCAGATCGGGAATGATCTTTTGCAGCAGCGGCAGATCTTTACTGTAAATCTGATCCTGCAGCGCCACGTTAGCGGTACTGATCACCAGCGGCTTCTCTTCGGCACGGCTGACGGCGATACCCGGAATCAGATAAGAAAGGGTTTTCCCCACGCCGGTTGGCGCTTCGATCGCCAGATGACGGCCATCGTCGCCCGCCAGCGTTTTCGCCACTTCGGCAATCATCTGCCGCTGCGGCGCGCGGGAAATAAAATCGGGGATCTGCTGCTGGAGAGCTTTATACCAGCCGGCAATTTGCGCTTTTAACGCAGCATTTAGCGCCATAACAACCACTTTTCACCAAAACGGCCTGTATTTTTACACAGTATTTCGTCGGCGTCAGCCTTTTGCCGCAATCCTTCAGCCCGGCTCGCAATTTATCGCTTTGCAGCGGCCAGAAAGCCTCGGCCCGTCACTATCGTTATCGCTCAGCTGACCGGCCCAATAAAAAGAGGCTATCAGCCATTGTTATCCGTTGCGGTTTTACTCATCCCAAGCCTGCCGGTAAAGGGGAGACGCAACGCCGGATGCCTGAAATCGATGCCAAAGTTGAAAGCCAGCACGTTAAATTCCAGCCCTTCTTCCGCGCCCAGCGTCAGCCCCAGCACGCCCAGCAGTGAAATCTGCACCCCCTTGCCGGATGCAGGCAAACCTACAGGATTGCTCAGCGGCCGGAAATCTTTGCCAATGGCGTTAGCGGGCAGATCCAGCTTCAGCTCCGGCACTTCCCTGCCGATGTGCGCTAAAAACGTGTTGCTGTTTGGGCCAGGCCAGACGCGGTAGCTGTGCGGCCACGGATAGCTTTTAATTGCCGCTTCAATACGGGGGATCATCGCCGCTGCCGCCGCGCCACGATGGTCAAGCAGCAGCCTGGGCTTCGCGCCAAACCAGTAGCCGTCGGGCAGCGCGTAATTATGGCGAATCACGTTGCGGCTGCCCCAGCTCACCACTTCATATCGATTGAAATGGTCCTCGCCAGCCCTTTTATAAATAATCCACGGATGGACGGCAAAAAGCCCACGCCAGCCAAAAGTGGGCGCAACGTAAACCTGTACAATGGCGGTATCGACAAATTTTTGCGCATCGGGTGCCATCCCGGCCGAGTCGCGACGTGCCGTGGCCCAGTCCTGCCCCGTAATTGCTACGCCACTGTGGGTGGCCTTAACGTAGCTTTGCGCAAAAGAGAGCAGCAGCATACAAAGAAAACTGAGCGTGATAACTTTCAGCAGAAACATAATACCTTCGGCTACCCGCCGTCGCGGGTCTGATAAGGGTTGATAACGGGTCAGCGAGCGGGCGCTTAAGATGTGAGCAAAATCACATTACGGAAAATCGCGGCGGCATTCAATCTTTATCCAATGAATGCCATGATACGCAGGAAGTGCGCTTAGGCTATTGGCCTGAAATAGTGCGCTTCAGCTATCGACCTGGCGGAGTACGCTTCAGCTATCCGCTTACAACAGCTTATACATTACCGTTGTCGCATCCAGCTGGTTTTCCGTCGAGCGCGCGAACGCCGGAATTTGACCGCTAACCTGCCAGTTTTGCGCCAGATAAAGCTGCTCTGCCACATCGCCGGTGCGCGTATCCAGCACCAGCAGCGTTTTGCCTTCCTGCTGCGCCAGCTGCTCTGCACGTGCCAGCAGTTCCCGTGCGATGCCCTGACGCCGGGCGACAGGATGAACCAGCAGTTTGGCAATTTCCGCGCGGTGGTTGCCGTTAGGCTTACGGCAGAACTCAACGATGACGGTGCCCACAATTCTCTGCTGCTGCCGGGCTACCAGCAGCTGTTTCTCTCCGCTGGCAAGATCCGCAATCGCGCTTTGCCAGAAGTTGGCCATAGGTTCAGGATCGTTATTGATAAAACCGACGCTGGCGCCATCACGCACGCAGGCGCTCAAAACCTCGTATAACTCATCGCTAAGCTGGTTCGCCGCTTCGGCACTCAGCATTTGGTAGGCAATAGTGGTCATAGGGAAGCGATTATCCTGTAAAACGGCCTTTTCCAGCCAGTAAGTAACGGGTAAAATAAAAAGGTTGTCCAGGGCTAATAAAGCCTGCCGCAATCGGTTTTTCGGGCATGATTCAGTAAGATATACAACAGTACTGGCGCAGCGCCAAGTTGTACAAACAAATAATAGTTGTACAACAATGGAGAGTTAGTTAGGCTCAGGGAAGTCAAACAAGGTTTGAGGAAAGGCATGGCTTTATACAGTATTGGTGATGTCGCCGAACGCTGCCGCATTAACCCGGTCACGCTTCGCGCCTGGCAACGCCGCTATGGTTTACTGAAACCGCAGCGTACCGAAGGCGGCCATCGTCAGTTTGACGATGAAGATATTCAGCGCATCGAAGAGATTAAGCGCTGGATAGAGAGCGGCGTACCGGTCGGAAAAGTTAAGGCGCTGCTGGAAGGCGAAAGCCTGAACGTGCATGATGGCTGGACCGGCCTGCAGGAAGAGATGATGGCGGTATTACGCCACGTCAGACCGGCTAAGCTGCGCGCAATAGTCGCTACGGTAGGACGCGAACATCCTGCAGCAGCGCTGATTGACCACGTCTTCCTGCCTATTCGGCAGCGTCTGAATCTGGATCAAAACACCGCGCGCACAATGTGCAGCCTGCTTGACGGTATCCTGATTGATTATGTGACCTTCTGTCTGGCCAGCTGCCGCAAAAAAGCCGGTAAAGAAGCGCTGATTGTCGGCTGGGGCACGGAAGACCGCACCCGCATCTGGCTGGAAGCCTGGCGTCTCAGTCAGCAAGGCTGGCGCATGGACGTGCTGGCAGAACCGCTGGAGTTGCCAAGGCCGGAGCTGTTTCCGGGCCAGCAGCTGTTTATTTTTACCGGAAAACCGCTGACTCGCCGCCAGCAGGAACAGATGACCCACTGGCAGGAACAGGGTTACGCAATTACCCATCTGGTCAGCTAATTTTATTGCCGTGCAGCGCCGGTCGCTGCTTCCTGCGCGATTAAAACCCACAAAAACTTAACGTCCGCCGAACAAAAGCGATATACTTTGCTCTCTTTTTTACGGCAGGCGGACAACGGCATGAACTGGCAGAAAATTGGCGTAATTTGTATCTTTCTGATGATGGCGTTAGGCGGCATCGGCGGCGTGATGCTCACCGGCTATACCATTCTTATCCGTTCTTAAACAGCCGCAGCAGGCGCTCAAAAAGCCGATCCGTTACGATGGCCAGCAGCGCCACCAGGCTTGCGCCCTGAATGATATAAGCCGTATTGAAACCGCTTAGCCCGATAATAACCGGCGAACCCAGCGTATTTGCGCCCACCGTTGAGGCAATGGTGGCGGTGCCGATATTAATAATCACCGATGTGCGTACGCCAGCTAAAATAACGGGCGCGGCCAGCGGCAGCTCTACTTTGTACAGGATCTGGCGTGGGGTCATGCCTACGCCCTGAGCGACCTCGCGCAGGCTTTGCGGTACGGCATCAATACCCGCCAGCGTTCCTTGCAGAACAGGCAATAAACCATACAAAACCAGCGCCACCAGCGCAGGCTGCTCGCCAAAACCGATAACCGGCACGGCCAGCGCCAGCACCGCAACGGGCGGAAAAGTCTGCCCCGCCGCCACCAGCGTTTCCACTACCGAACGAAACTCTCTTCCCGCCGGGCGCGTCACTGCAATCCCCGCCCCCGTGCCGATAACAACGGCAATAAGGCTGGAAATGAGCACCAGCTCGGCGTGCGCCACCGCCAGACGGATAAAGCTCTCCTGCTGATAAAGCGGCCGCGACAGATCGGGAAACCAGCTGGCAAAAAGCGCACCGCTGTAGGGCATTAACAGCAGCAGCGCGATAAACAGCAAAATCAGCCAGATAAGCGGGTCGCGTAGCCAGCGCATCTCAGCTCCTTTGTTGCCGCAGCAGATCGGCAAAGTGCAGCACGCCAAGCGGCCGCAGCTGTCCATCGCGTACGGGTAACTTGTCGGTGCCGCGCGCGATAAACACCGATAGCGCCTCCCGAAGCGTCATGCTTTCTACAATGGCATCTTCTTCCAGCCACTCCCCGCGCCTGGCTGCCTGTCCGGCAGAAGCCTGCGACAGTAGCCGAATCCCCCACTCGCTCTGCCCGAAAAACTGCCGGACAAACTCGCTGGCGGGTTTTGTTAACAGTTCGACTGGCGTACCTTGCTGAACAACCTCGCCTTTATCCATTAATACCAGCCTGTCAGCCAGGGCCAGCGCTTCATCAATATCATGCGTCACCAGCACAATAGTTTTGCCGGAAAGCTGATGAATGCGGGCAATCTCCTGCTGCAGCGTGGCGCGCGTCACCGGATCGAGCGCGCCGAAGGGTTCATCCATCAGCAGCACCTCCGGATCGGCAGCCAGCGCGCGCGCTACGCCGACGCGCTGCTGCTGACCGCCGGAAAGCTGGTGCGGATAACGCTGGCGAAAGCTTTCATCCATGTTCAGCAAGGCCAGCAGTTCACTCACCCGCTGCGCAATTTGCGGTTTTGACCAGCCGAGCAGCGTCGGCACCGTGGCAATATTTTTTTCTACCGTCCAGTGCGGAAACAGGCCGGTCGACTGGATGGCATAGCCCATACGGCGGCGCAGCGCCTGCGGGTTAAAGCGGCGGATCTCTTCGCCAGCAAATTGAATAGTGCCAGCATCGTGCTCAACAAGCCGGTTAATCATTTTCAGGGTGGTAGATTTGCCGCAGCCAGAGGTGCCAATCAGCACCGTGAATTCGCCTTTGGCGATGTTCAGCGTCAGGTTGCTGACCGCCGCTTTGCCTGCAAACTGCTTACTTACCGCGTTAAAATCGATCACTGACGTTTGGCCTCGGTTATGGAGATCAGAAGCTTAAATAAGGTATCGGCGATGACCGCCAGCGCAATGACCGGGATAACGCCCAGCATCACCAGATCCAGCGCGCTGCTAAGCAGCCCCTGAAAAATAATCGCGCCAAAGCCGCCTGCGCCAATCAGCGCGGCAATCACCGTCATGCCAATGGTCTGGATAGTGGTAACGCGCAGTCCGGCCAGCAGCACCGGCAAAGCCAGCGGCACCTCTACCTGCCAGAAAATTTGTCCACTCTTCATCCCCATTCCTCGCGCCGTTTCCGTCACCGCTTCCGGCACGTTTTGTAGCCCGGCGACAATACTGCGCACCAGCGGCAGAAGCGCATACAGCACCAGCGCAATCAGAGCGGGCGCGATGCCGATACCGCTAATGCCTATTGAGGATAACGCGGGAAAGGCACGCGCCAGACCGCTGAGCGGCGCCATCAGCAAACCAAACAGCGCTACCGACGGGACGGTTTGAATAATATTCAGCGTAGAAAAAACCGCAGGCTGTAAAGCGGGACGGCGATAGCAATACCAGCCAAGGGGAATACCCACCAGCAGGGCCGGAACCAGCGTGCCGCTCAGGATCAGTAAATGCCGTGATAGCGCCTGATCGAAGACGTCGCGGCGGTTGGCGTACTCTTTCAGCAGCGACAGCGCGTCCAGTTGACCGTTCGCTAATAAAACGATGACCGGCAACCAAATCTGCCCGTTCAGCAGTAGCCGCCACAGCAGACCAGGCGTCAGGCGACTGACGGCATCGGCCGCAATCAGTAAGGCCAGCGCGGCAGCCAGCCAGAAACCGCTGCCGTAAGAGGCCCTGGCCAGCGGACTACCGTGCTGTGCCAGCGCGGCCGCCGCCATGCCGCCAGCGGCGACCAGCGCCACCAGCAAAGCCTCGCTACAGAGTAAGATAAGTATCAAAGTGAGGCGCTTTTGCGGGACAAAAGCTAACGCCAGCAGCAGCAGTGCGGGAAGCAGCAGCCACATACCTTTTGCTATTTGCGGCAAGGCGAGCGGCTGGCCGGAAACCAGCCGATTAGGTGCCCAGTTAAGAAAAGGCAGCAGCAACAGCGCCGCCGTTAGCAGCAAAGCCAACAGCAGCGTCACGCGATTGTGAATACCCATAGCCATGGTTAACGCTGCACGGCTAGAATTTTTTCTGCTGCAGATAATCGGCAGCTACCTGTTTCGCATCCATCCCTTCCACCGCGATTTTGGCGTTCAGCTGCTGCAAGGTTTGTTCGCTCAGCGAGGCAAAAACCGGCTGTAGCCAGTCGCCGATCTGCGGATAAGCTTTCAGCACGGCCTCGCGGATCACAGGCACCGGTGCATAAACAGGCTGCACACCTTTGGGATCGCCCAGCGTTTGCAGCCCCAGCGCTGCAACCGGGCCATCCGTGCCGTAGGCCATAGCGGCGTTAACGCCGGAGGTTTGCTGCGCGGCAGCTTTCAGCGTGACCGCCGTATCGCCTCCGGCCAGCGACAGCAGCTGCTCCTGGTTAAGCTTAAAGTCATAGGCGCGCTCGAAAGCGGGCAGCGCGTCCGGACGCTCGATAAACTCTGCCGACGCGGCCAGCTTAAATGTGCCGCCCTTTTTCAGATAGGCGCTAAGGTCAGCCAGCGTCGCCAGCTGGTTTTTCTGCGCCAGATCGCCGCGTACCGCAATAGTCCAGGTATTGTTGGCGGGCGAAGGCGTCAGCCAGATCAGATGATTCTTTTCCGCATCCAGCTTTTTCACCCGCTGATAGCCAGCCTGCGCGTTTTTCCAGGCCGGGTTTTTCTCATCGTGAAAAAAGAAGGCGCCGTTACCGGTATATTCCGGATAGATATCCAGTTCGCCCGCCGTAATCGCGCCTCTGACAACCTGGGTGTTGCCCAGCTGGATTTTGTTAATGGTTTTCACGCCGTGCTTATCCAGCACCTGCAAAATGATATTGCCCAGCAACGACCCTTCCGTATCAATTTTTGAGCCGACCTTTACCGGCTCGGCCGCCTGCGCGCTGCTGCCCAGCCCCAGCAAAACTACCAGCGCCAGCGCGCTGCCCAACCCCATACCCTTTGCCATTTTTTGTTCCTTATTAGCAGGTCAGCTTCAAGAGTAGCCCATTAATTAACCACTTAAAACCCATTGTTAACAGTGATTCTTTTAGTTTTAACTTATAACCAGCCGGAATTTAACTTCGCCAGCTCGCGGAGTATGCTCACGTATTATTGCTATAAAAAGAACATAACATCATGACTGACTTAGCTTCTTCGGCGCATGTCGCCACGGCAGGGAATGAACCGGGCGGTGAGGTTTTGACTATCCGTCACGCGGCAGATGTCTCACGGCTGGTGAATAACAGCACGCAGGCGCGGAGCAATGCCCATATCGTGATTGCGATTGCGCTGGGCGGCGTTTTTCTGGACGCTTACGACCTTGGCGCGCTGGCCTTCGGCATGAAAGATGTTACGCGGGAATTTTCGCTGACGCCTGCGGGCGCGGGCATGGTCGCTTCGGCTATCGCTTTCGGCGCTATCGTCGGCGCGCTGACTGGTGGCTACCTCACCGATAAAATTGGCCGCTACCGCGTTTTTATGGCCGATATGTTTTTCTTTGTGGTCGCCGCGCTGGCCTGCGCTTTTGCCCCAAACGAATATGTCTTAGCCGGGGCGCGCTTTGTGATGGGGCTGGGCGTCGGCATCGACCTCCCCGTGGCGATGGCCTTCCTGGCCGAATTTTCAAAGCTTAAAGGACGAGGCAACAAGGCCGCCAGCATCGCCATGTGGTGTCCGACCTGGTATGCCGCCATCTCCATCTCTTACTTACTGGTGCTGTTTTTCTATTCCGTGCTGCCGGAAGCGCACGCGGGCTGGCTGTGGCGGATCATTCTTGGCTTTGGTGCCGTCCCCGCGCTGTTGATTATTGCCATTCGCAGCCGCTATATGAGCGAGTCGCCGGTCTGGGCCGCTAACCAGGGCGATTTAAAAAGCGCCGCCGCTATCCTGCGTCACTCCTATGGCATCAATGCCGTGGTCGCCAAAGAGGCTGAACTGGCTCCCGCGACGCCGGTTCGCCGGGCCGGCTGGCGCAACTACGGCGAGCTGTTTAAAGGCGTCTATCTGCGCCGCACTTTGCTTGCCGCGGTGACCGCTGTTGCTTCCGCCTTTGCCTATAACGCCGTCGCCTTCGGGCTGCCGGTAATTATTTCCAGCTTTCTGGCGCAGTCAATGCTGACCACCATTCTGGTGTCGCTGGCTTTGAATTTGCTGTTTGCCTTTGTCGGCGGGCTGCTGGCGGTGCGCATGGTGCCGCGTTTCGGCGCGTGGAAGATGACGGTGGCGGGCTATAGCTGTCAGTTTGCGGCGCTGCTCGGCCTGGCGCTGGTTGGCAGGCCGGACGACGGCGCGCAGGCGGCAGTTGCCATTGCCATGCTGGCGCTGTTTTTGCTGGGTCAGGGCTTCGGCCCCGGCTCGCATACCATGACCTTTGCTTCGCTGAGCTATCCAACTTCGCTGCGCGGCGTGGGCGTAGGGATGAACCAGACGCTGATGCGCGGTAGTTCTACGCTGTCGCTGTTTCTGTTTCCCCTGCTGTCGGCGGCGCTGGGCACCAACGTCTTCTGGGTTATCGGTCTTGCGCCGCTGGCCGGGTTACTGGCGCTGCTGCTCGTGCGCTGGGAGCCGTCGGGTTACGATGTGGATGCCGAAGATTTTACCGTGCGCCCTCGCTAAAACAGGCCGCCTGTAACGCCTTGCCGTAATCGGTCAGTTAACCGGCTGGAGGGCTAGCCCGCCAGCGTGGCGGTGGTAAAGCGAGCCAGCTCTGTGGGAATACGCGCGAACGTATGCAGAAACCATGGCGTAAAGCGCTCGGGATGCGCCGTCATCTCCTGTCGGATCTCCGCCAGCGAAGCGTAGCGCCAGCTTTCTGCTTCCTGCGGATTGGGCTGCGGCAGCTCGTCGCTTAAGGCGAACCAGACATGGCCATACTCATGCTCAATCAGCCCGTTCGACAGCGGTAAACGGTAGCTCAGTTCAAACACAGGTTCGAGACTCAGCTTTAGCCCCATCTCTTCGTGCAGACGTCGTTCGGCAGCGTGGCGCGTAGACTCCTGCGGATAAGGATGGCCGCAGGTGGTATTACTCCACAGCCCGCCACAGTGATATTTATCGCTGGCGCGCTGCTGCAACAGCAGCTGATGGCGGGAGTTAAATACGTAGACGGTGACCGCGCGGTGAAGTAATCCTTTTTGATGGACTTCCAGCTTTTCCATGGTGCCGACGGCGCGGTCCTGGCTATCGACCAGGATAACTTCAATTGCAGACATGCCTACCTCTTCAGAATTTCCTCAGATAATTGTGGCACATCTGCAGCCCTGGCGGCTGGGTAAAATCGTGCGGAAGTATGATTACTTAACCGGCTCCACCAGCTGCGGCCTTGGTCGGAAGATGTGATCGTGGCCGGATTCGGTCAGGCGCTCAACCAGTTCAAAACCGCCGCGCGCTTCTTTCTCGGCAAACTCCTGTTCGGCAGCCGTGACCGGCGTTGCCCATAGCAAACTGACTTTTTCCCCTTCCCGCTGCGGTAGCGTAAAGCGCTCGCCTAATTCGGCAGAAAGCAAAAAGCCTTCAAAGCCAACCGGTGCCACGGCGGAAGAAAGCGTATGCCCTTCGCCAAGCCAGCTCAGACGCGCCCACGGGAAATGGGCAAAGTTCGCCAGCGCGCTGGCCATCTGCACCGCGTTCTCTTCACTCATCACTTCGGCATCAATTGCCATCGCCAGCTCGGTACGGCGATGATGCGTGGCGTCCTCATAGAGAAAATCTACCCACGGCATAGGGCGAATGCACATGCCCAGCGTCAGGAAATACCAGCTTCCCTGATGGTAATGCTGGGAAATCGCCATCGGCGGCCAGTTGCCCTGATCGATGGAGTAGTACTTCAGCGAGTCGCCATACTGCGCTTCATAACAGCGCAGCATGTCGCGCTGAACGGGTTCCCACAGGTGGCCGTCGTGCCAGTCACGCCAGAAGTGCCGATCTTTTACCGCCTGCTCATAGTAAGCATTGGTAGAAGCGGAGCCGAGCGGCGCGGTCAGTCGATTCTCTTTAATACAGCCAGCCGAAAAGCTGACCTGCTTGTCCTGATAAAGGCTCCAGCCTGGGATCACCGCCAGCAGCTGCCCCTGATACCAGAGCGCGGCACCGTCGTCGCCGGGCGTCCAGACAACCTGCAAACCTGCGGGTTGCAGTATGGGTTCCGCTTCCAGCGTGCGGCAATATTCCGCGCTAAGCAGCGGCGGCACGCCTTGCGCCATGGCATCCAGGTCTTCCTGCGCAGGCGCGGGCAGCAGATTTCTCAGCCAGCAGCCGCGTACGGCAAACTTGCCGCGAAAAGGCTCGGTGGGACGGAGATAGAAATAGGCGGTGCGCTCATCCTGCTCAACCGTGGCAATAAGCGTTTGTTGCTGATTAAAGACTTCAGCCAGCCGGTATGTTTGTGTCATAGCGCCTCGACAAGAGTTCTGGGTCATCCTCACCCGGAGAATAGAGCAGGATGCCCGCGCGCGCCATGTTACGGCAAGGGTAATAATCTCAAATTTCGCGCCCCATGCGCTTCATCGCCCGATAATAGCCACCGCGCCGTACGCACCAGTGCAGCCCCGCCGCGAGCCATTTCATGCGCCGCCGGATCACCCTTTGCCGCCAGCCGGAAAAGCGAAAGCCAAACTGCTGCTGCGCCCACTCCGGCAGCAGCTCAATGCCCGCCATCATCATCGTGTGCATAGCCGGTCGCGCCTGCCAGCTGGGCGCAGGCGTATTCAGCAAAATCGCGAGCACTTCTTTCGTTCGTTGATCACAGCGCAGCTGCGGCCGCATCGCCGTCAGGTAAGCTTCCACCTCCTGCACCGTTTTTGGCACCTGAGCTGCGCCCAGCGCTTCGGCTACCACGGCCGCTTCAACATAGTAACGGTCTCTGTCCTGCAGGCTCAGATGCGGATTTTTATAGCGCAAATGGGCGGCCAGAAAACGGCTGGTTTCCGCCACGTGAACCCAGGTTAACAAAGCCGGATCGCTGGCGGTATAGGCGTTGCCCTGCCCGTCAACGCCGGAAACCCGCAGGTGAATGCGTTTTACGCGCTCAATCAGCGTATGCGCGTCCGCCGTATTGCCGAAGGTGGTAACAGCAATAAACTGGCTGGTGCGCCGCAGCCTGCCCAGCATATCGTCGCGAAAGGTGGAGTGATCCCAGACGCCCGCCAGCGCCTGAGGATGCAGCATTTGCATCAGCAACGCCGAGATACCGCCGCACAGCATTGAAGAAAAGTCGCCGTGTACCTGCCAGATGGCGCTGTCCGGCCCATAAAGTCCCGGATCGCCCGGCGGCTGGCTGAGGTCAAAATCGTTCATCGCCAGACCGTTAAGGCGAAAAACCTGCTGCTGAATTCTGTCTCTGACTGAAAGCATATTTCTCCGCTAATAAAAAAGGCCGGAAGCGTAACATCGGCTTCCGACCTGTATTTCACTGCTCCAGAGCCAGCTTAACAGCTTTAGGTACGCACGCGCAGCGCCGCCTCGATCTTATCGGCAAGCTTGGTCACCGCCCAGGCGATAACCATATAGAACACCACCGCCACGGCGAAAGCTTCGAGGTAATAGAAGTTCAGCGCGGCGGTAAGCTGAGCCTGGGCAAAAATATCGACGACTTCAATAGCAAAGGCCAGCGACAGCGCTTTCATGATCACCATAAACGAGTTCGCGAGGTCTGGAATAGCCGACACGATAATCTGCGGAAACAGTACGCGGCGGAACAGCTGAGCGTTACTGTAGCCCAGCGAGTATGCCGCCTCTGCCTGACCCGCATCAAAGGCGTTCAGCGCGCCCTTGACCACTTCCGCCTGGAACGCCGCCACGCAGGCCGTCAGCGCCACGATAATAATGACCCAGTTAGGCAGCGAGTGAGCGTTAAAAGGAAGGCCAAACAGCGATGCCACAAAGTGCAGCGCTGGCGGTAAACCGTAATAGGCCAGAAAAATGACCACCACCATTGGTACACCCTTAAAAGCAATTTTATAGGTGACCACCAGCTGGCGCAGCAGCGGGATCTTTTTATGCTCAACCAGCGCAAACAGGCCGCCAAGCAGCGTCGAGAAAATAAAGATGGTCAGCGCCATCGCCAGCGTAACGGGCACCGCATCCAGAATGCTCCAGAAATCCGGCAGCAGCAGGTCCATTTCAAACATGATCGCCCCTCTTTAGACGCTTGCCGTCAATTTAATCTTCGCCGTGGCCTTGTCCGCATGCCAGCTGTAGCGACGTTCGAAAAAGCGCACGATTAGCCAGACAATCAGGCACAGCAGCGAATAGAGCACCGCCAGCACCAGGTAAGTGCCAAACTGGTACTGGTTATAGTCGCGTTCCATGATCAAATGCGCCGTCGCCATTACGTCGGCCGCGCCGATATACATCACCAGCGCCACGTTGTGGATCAGGTAAATCACCGCGTTTCCGTAGCCAGGCAGCGCGATATGCAGCGCCTGTGGCCCAACGATACGGCTGATTTTCTGTCGGAAGCTGTAGCCAAAGCTGTCGGCAGCGTCGTGCTGGCCACGTTCAACAGCCAGAAAGGCGGGCCGCATCACCTCTGAGAGATAGCCACCGTGATAAAGGCTCAGGCCAACCATAGAAGCCGTGGTCGCCGAAAGAAAATCATCCACGCCGAACAGGGCCGCAATCGGCGGCAAGCCGTAAAAGGCGACGAACAGTTGCAGCACCACGGGCACGCTGCGCGCGTAGGAAACGTACAGATCGGCCAGCAGGCTCAGTCCCGCAATCCTGCGCACTCGCAGCGTGGTGGCTATCAGCGCCAGAAAAAACCCGGCGATAAGGGCGACAAACATAATCGCGAGCGTCAGCGGCAGTGCCGAAAGCAGCTCGGGGATCATGGAAGACAGATTCATGCAACGCTCCTGTTTTCGCAGCGGCCGCTTTTCTGGCAGTCGCCGCGAAGAATTACTTCATATATTTTACGACGGGTTCGCCAAACCATTTCTGCGCCAGCTTGTCCAGCGTGCCGTCATCCTTCAGCGCTTTCAGGGCGTTATTCACGTCATCGTTCAGCGCTTTGTTTTGGTCAGATTTATGAATAAGCACGTAGGTGTTATTGGTCACCACAGGTTCGCTCGCCTGGATATTCAGCTTCTGGTTATCGATAACCGTCTGCTCGCCCAGGTTTGACGGCAGGATCAGCGCGTCATATTTGCCGCTCTGTACTTCTTTCAGGCGATCCGGATAAGGGATACCGGCGCTGGAGGCTTTGATATCGATTTTGTCGCCAGGGTGCTCCTGCTGCCACTGGGTAACAAATTTATAAACGCCGCCGCCTGCCGTCACGGGCACGATGTTTTTGCCAACCAGATCTTTCATCCCGTTGATGTTGCTGTCTTTACGGCTGTAGATCTTCATCAGGCTGGCGCCAATCGGACTGTCCGGGATCAGGAACTGTTTGCTGCGCGCGGGCGCTTTGTAGTAACCGCCGGTCGCCATGTCATATTTACCCGTGACCAGGCCGGTTTCCTGAGCAATATCCGCCGCGCCTTCCAGCACAAACTTATACTGCGGCAGCTTAGCGTTAACCGCTCGCAGCACGTCCGGCTCGTAGCCCTGCGGCTCAACACCGATAGCGCCCCAGGAGAGCGGTTTTGATTCGGCCGAGGTCGCAACTTTGATGGTGCGAACGCTGTCGGCGGCGTTAGCGCCAGAAGCCATAAGCGCGATGGCAACGCCGCCAGTAACGACCAGACGACGCAGAGTAGTGATTGCAGGCATAGTATTTCCTTTTATTATCAGACGTGTTCAGCGTTCAGGAAGCGGGCAAGGCGCGGCTGCGAAGGGTTGTCGAAAATCGCTTCCGGCGTACCTTCTGCGGCAACCACGCCCTGGTCCATAAAGACGATGCGGCTGGAAATGCTTCTGGCGAACTGCATTTCATGGGTAACCAGCAGCGAGGTAATACCTGAGGAAGTGACCTCTTTGATCACTTTTAATACTTCACCCACCAGTTCAGGGTCGAGCGAAGAGGTCGGCTCGTCAAACAGAATAACGTCCGGCTTCACGGCCAGCGCGCGGGCGATCCCCGTACGCTGTAGCTGCCCACCGGAAAGCTGCGACGGATAGCGATCCAGCTTCGCGCCCAGCCCGACGCGCTCCAGCTCCTGCCCGGCAATAGCGCGCGCCTCTTCTTTCGACTTACGCTGCACAACCATCAGCGGATCCATTACGTTTTCCAGCACCGTCATATTGCGAAAAACGTTGAACTGCTGGAAAACCATTGCGGTTTTAAGGCGAATCGCCTGCACCGCCGCCTTATTGACGGCCTGGTAATCCATCCGGATATCATCAAGCACGATGGTGCCGGAAGTGGGCTTAGCCAGATAGTTAATACATCTCAGCAGCGTGGTCTTGCCGGTGCCGCTGGGGCCGATGATGGACACGACGTCGCCGCGCTTCACCGAAAGATTGACGCCTTTCAGGATCGGCGTGTTGCCGTATGAGAGCTTAATATCATTAAGTTCAAGCATTTGTAGACCCTTTTGCGTAAGTAGCGTGGCCAAGCACGTGCATCAAACGGTTTGCCCAGCCAAAGATCGAGATAGCGTGAATCAGATCGACGATCTCATTCTCATCCATGCCGTTTTCACGCAGCGCGGCAATATCTTCCGCTGTTGCCTGCGAAGGCGTTACGGACAGGCGGCAGGCGAAGCGATAAATGGCGGCATCGCGCGGGCCAAGCTCTTCCGGCTTGCTGAAGTAAAGCGCGCTGACGACCTGCTCGCTCTGGGTTAGCTGGGCGTGACGGCGAGCATGCACCACCGCGCAATATTTGCAGCCGTTGACCAGCGAAGCGCCCAGCGCGCCCAGTTCCCGATCGGCGCGGTTCAGGCCGCCTTCGACATACATGATGGCGTTAAACAGCACGGTGCGCGCCGTATAGCTTTCCGGATCGTGCGCCAGCGTGCGGACGTATTCAGAAATCTTCTTGCCGGACGGCGTCACTTCCATTGCCGCAAGCTGCTCCGGCGTAGCGTCCGCCAGCGCCAGCGGCGTAATATACGGATGCCAGCTAAGTGGCTTCAGGCGAACCACAGGGATCATGCTGACCTCATCAGGCGCAGGCCGATGGCCACGCGCGTCTGGAAATTAACAAAAGCAATCAGCTCGGAAAGCGCGACAATTTGCGGATTGTTCAGTCCGGCCTGCTCCAGCTTTCTGATATCTTCCGCCTGCGCTGTGGCCGGCGTAAGCGTGACCAGATCGACGTGACGAGCAATAGTCGCCAGCGGCTCCGCCAGGGCCGTTTCGCCCGCGGCCAGCGCCAGCAAGTCCGGAGCCGGTTTCACGGCAGCCAGCTGTGCATCGTAGTCTGCCGTTAGTACCGCATCCTTGTTTAACGTCGCCATACGACAGGCCAGCGCAAGTCGTAACTCAGCGCTCAGCCCCTGATCGTTAGCGGGTTGCAGTACGGAAAGGCGGCACTGTTCTGCCCCCTGTACAAATTCGGGCCGAAAACGGCGGGTAGCGTAAAGCGCCTCCTCCGGCGACAGGCCGACAGCCCTATCGATAGCGTCGTTCACGCGTTCTCCTGTTTTAACAAAGGGGTGGAATCCGTCCATTCATCGCCCAACAGTTCGGGCTTGTCGTAGGCGACCAGGCTGGCAAAGTGGCTGTCAACATCTTCGGCAAACAGCGAAGCCGCAATGCCGCGCACCAGACGATCGGCTCCGGCGCTGACGGCCGGAATATCACCGGACACCTTACCGTGCGTCAGCATCGCGGCGTCGTTGAAGCAGTGAATATGCGCCAGCATCGGACAGCTGCCCGCCGTTCGCTCGCGGAATTCAAACGCTGGCCCCAGATCTGGCGCATCCGTCATGCCGCTACGCGGCGCGCCCATTTCCGGCTGATAGCGACCGTCTGCCCAGCTGCGAATATAAGGTGCGATAGCCGCAAACTCTGGTCGTCCGTTAAAGGTGTTGGCAAACCCGGTGGCGGCAATCAAAAAGTCATAACGCCTCTCGCCCTGCGTGGTTTCAATCAGTAGCCCGTTGGCTTCCTGTTTTACCGCCTTAATACCGCAGTCCAGAAAAAACCGCGCATTGGCGTGACGGGAAACGCGCAGCGTGGAAGAGCGCGGCGGCGGCGTCTGCGTCGAGGCGGTGTAATCAACAAATTTCCATTTCCACGCGTCCGGCAACTGATGCATTCCGTGAACCACGCCCTGGCTGCCGATGCCGGTCATCTTGTTGATGCGCGGCATGGCTTTACGCCGAATCAGCATATCCACCGCGCCCGCGCCCGCTTCCAGCGCCGTCGCGGCGTTGTCCATCGAAGAAGCCCCCGCGCCGATGACCGCCACGCGTTTGCCCTGCAGCGCATTAAAGTCGATATCGTCAGCGGAGTGCGCCCAGTAAGCGCGATCGATGCCCTGCAGGAAATCAGGCACGGCAAAGCCACCCAGCCCCGAGCGTCCGGTCGCCAGCACCAGCCGACGGGTAAAAATTCTGCGGCTGGTAAAGCCTTCGACCTCCAGCGCGATCAGATCGCCTGCCTGGCTAATCCCCGTCATCCGTACCCCGTTTTGTACCGGCAGGTTTAGCACATGGCGATACCAGACCAGATAATCCATCCACTGGCCTTTAGGGATTTTATCCAGCACCTGCCAGGCTTCATCGCCCCACTGCGCGGTATACCAGGCGCGAAAAGTGAGCTGCGGCAGGCCAAGCGCCGGACCCTGTAGCGTTTTCGGCGAACGTAGCGTTTCCATCCGCGCAAAAGTAACCCACGGCCCTTCCCGTCCGGCCGGAGCCGCGTCCAGCGCAAGGACGTTATCAATCCCGCTCAGCACCAGTTTCGCCGTTGCCGCCAGCCCGCACATCCCTGCGCCAAGCACCACGACATCACGCACTTTCTCGTTCTGATAAGTCCGTTCCGGTACCCAGGATTTCGCAGGCAGCTCAAGGAACTCAAGATCCTGCTGCAGCCGGGCTTCCAGAGCAGCCAGCCCCGCCGGTGAATTAGCATGCGCCATAGTGGTATTCCTCAGGCCTGAGCGTCACAAAAACCTCGTTCCTTAGTCTGTTCCCGAGCCGGGAACGTCAGAGCAGGCCGAATGCGATAAGGCGCACTGGCCCGCCCTTAATGATTCATTTATCACATAATTGCGCATTCATTATCAGATATACGCATAGTAATAATTCAGGAGTGGCATCATCCTGTGCAGGGAGGAGAGCGTCAAGCAAAACGCCGGGAAAATGACCTATGGATTTCTTATAACTTATGCACAAAAAGGTATAAGAGCGGTGACGGACGGATTAATCCTGATTGATCAAGCGCATGATGCGTGGATGCTCGCTTGCCGCAAGACGCTGGAAAGCGGGAAGCAAATCGGTAGCGGCCGTTTCCAGCGCGTTAATCAGCGCCTGTGCCGCGGTTGAAAGCTGGCGACCCTGCGGCGTAATGACGCCAAAAAAGTAGGGGATATCTTCATCCAGCGCGCGAATAGCTACACCTTCCAGCGGCATGCCCCAGGCGGTAACCGGCTCCAGAATGGCCACGCCCAGCCCGGCGCGAACGCAGGCAAGAATATTGGCGGAAGAGTTGGTTTCGATGGTTTCATGCGGCGGTGTTTTTAGCTTTTTCAGCGCTTTTGCAAAGCGCCCGCGCAGCCGCTGCGGATTCCACGGCGCAATAAGACGTCGTCCGGCCAGGCTGGCGAGCGTGACGTGCTGTTCTGCGGCCAGCGGGTCGTCTTGCGGCAGAGCGACTACGCAACGCGACTGGCCAATCCAGTGCAGCTGTACCGCATGGTGCTCCAGCGGCAGACTGCACAGGCCGACTTCTGCTTCTGCGGTGATCACCGCATGCGCGGTCTGCTCGGCAGATTCGCTAATAATTTGCACTTTATTCTGCAAACCCAGCAGAGAAAGCGCCAGCGGCAGCAGGCCAGCCGCCAGCGCCGGAGTGGCCGCAATGCTGAGGGGCCGATGCTGCTGCTGCCCTATCTCCTGCGCGCGCAGGCGAATTTGCTGCAATGAAAGCAACGCTTTTTGCACATACTGATGAAGCTGAAGCGCTTCTTCCGTGGGGTGGATGCGCGGCCCGTTGCGGAGAAACAGCGGATAGCCCAGCGACTGCTCCAGTTCCTGGATCAGGCGCGACACGACGGGCTGAGAACGGTTTAACGTTCTGGCGGCGGCCGTCACGCTGCCAGAGGCAATCACCGCAGCAAACGCTTCCAGCTGTTTTAAATCCAGATCTTGTAAAGGAGTCATGCGCACGCGTTTCCTGATTGAATGGCACTTTCTCGCGGCAGTGCGAAAAGGCCGTATCATAGAATGGGTTAAGCCGATTAGCTACAGTGAGGAAGCGTTGATTCTCCGGGGTGGCGAAAGTGGATAGCGCTTAATTCTGCGGTCAATAACCTTTATGCTTAGCCGATTAATTCGCAGGTGAAGGAAAAAGTCATGAGTATCACCATCCGCCAGGCCAGTCCGGCCGACGCACAAGCTATCTTCGATATGATTTATGAGCTGGCCGTTTATGAAAAAGCGCCGGAAGAAGTGGTGACCACAGCGGAGGAAATCCGCACCACGCTGTTTGCCGCCGACAGCAAAACGGAAGCGCTAATCTGCGAAGCGGATGATGCGATCGTCGGCTATGCGGTGTTCTTCACCAGCTATTCGACCTGGCTTGGACGCAACGGTATCTACCTGGAAGATCTCTATATCTCACCTGAGGCACGCGGCTTTGGTGCTGGCAAAGCGCTGATCAAGCATATCGCCCGGCTGGCGGTACAGCGCAACTGCGGTCGCCTGGAGTGGAGCGTGCTGGACTGGAATCAGCCCGCTATCGACTTTTATAAAAGCATCGGCGCGCTGCCGCAAAGCGAATGGGTGCGCTACCGCCTGGACGGTGACGCGCTGCTGAACTTTGCTGAAGACGCAAAATAAAAAAAGAGGCGATTAATCGCCTCTCTCCTTTTTCACGGCCTGATTATAAATAATCAAACTCCGCTTCGTTGGTCCGTACCGAATCCAGCCCGATCATCACGCTGAACTTGCCCGGCTCGGCCACGTGCTGCATTCTGGCATTCCAGAAGCGCAGCGCATCGACATCAATCGGGAAAGTGACCGTCTGCGATGCGCCCGCTTTCAGCATAATGCGCTTAAAGCCTTTTAGCTCTTCTACCGGACGGCTGATGCTGGCGACCTGGTCACGTAGATACATTTGTACCACCGTCGCGCCATCCAGCTTGCCGGTATTGGTTACCGTCACGGAAGCATTCACTTTGCCGTTGCGCGGCATCGTTTTTGCCGAAAGCGTTACCGGCGACACGTTAAAGCTGGTGTAGCTCAGGCCGTAACCAAACGGATAGAGCGGGCCGTTTTCCGCATCGTAATAGTGCGAAGTGTATTTGTTAGGGTGCGCAAAGTTGTAAGGGCGGCCCGTGTTCAGGTGGTTGTAATAAATCGGAATCTGACCCACGGAGCGCGGGAACGACATCGGCAGCTTGCCGGACGGGTTGTAATCGCCAAACAGGACGTCGGCGATAGCGTTGCCGCCTTCGGTGCCGCTAAACCAGGTCTCTAACAGCGCATCCGCCTCGCGGCTCTCTTTAACGATGGTCAGCGGACGGCCGTTCATCAGCACCAGCACCAGCGGTTTACCGGTAGCCTTCAGCGCGCTGACTAACGCCTGCTGCGAAGGTGGAATAGTAAGGTCGCTACGGCTGGAGGCTTCGTGCGCCATACCCTGCGCTTCACCGACGACGGCGACCACGACATCCGCTTTTTTCGCGGTGGCAACGGCCTCATCCAGCATTTGCTGCGGCGTGCGTGCATCCACCGTCACCGCGTTTTCATACAGGTTCAGGAAGTCCTGAATGCCTTTATTGTCGCTGACGTTGGCACCTTTGGCATACAGAATGGTTGCTTTACCCGCCGTGGCATTTTTCAGCCCTTCCATTACGGTAACGGACTGCGCTGCGACGCCAGCCGCCGACCAGCTCCCCATAATGTCGCGCTTGCTGTCGGCCAGCGGGCCAATCAGGGCGATGGTGCCCGATTTTTTCAGCGGCAGCGTCTCAAGGCGGTTTTTTAACAGCACGATACTTTTCCGCGCTACGTCGCGCGCTTCTGGCCGATGCAGACGGCTTTCGGCATTGGTATCTTTAGGGTCGCTTTCTGCCGGGCCAAGATGGCTATAAGGATCGTTAAACAGCCCCATATCATATTTCACGTTCAGCACGTGGCGCGTGGCATCGTCGATTTCCGCCATGCTGACCGCGCCGCTTTTCACCAGGTCCGGCAAATATTTGCTGTAGTACTCGTCGCTCATGCTCATGTTAACGCCTGACTTGATCGCCAGCCGTACGGCATCCTGCGGATCGCTGGCAACGCCGTGCTTCATCAGCTCTTTGATCGCGCCGTGATCGCTGATGGTAATGCCTTTAAACTTCCAGTCGTCGCGCAATAAATCTTTCAGCAGCCAGCTATCCGACGTGGCCGGCACGCCGTTAATCGAATTGAGCGCCACCATCACGCCGCCGCTGCCCGCGTCCAGCGCTGCTTTGTACGGCGGCAGGTAGTCCTGGGCCAGCCGCTGAGGGCTCATATCCACCGTGTTGTAATCGCGTCCGCCTTCCACCGCGCCATAGGCGGCAAAGTGCTTCACGCTGGTCATCACCGAATAGCGATCCGCCGGGCTTTTTCCCTGCATCGATTCAACCATGGTGCGACCCATTTCCGAGGTGAGATAGGTATCTTCACCGAAGCCTTCCGATACCCGCCCCCAGCGCGGCTCGCGCGTGACGTCAACCATCGGTGCCCAGGTCATATTCAGGCCGTCGTCCGCCGCTTCATAAGCTGAAATTCGCCCGACTTCCGCCACGGCATCCAGATCCCAGCTGGCCGCCAGCGCTAAAGGAATCGGGAAAACGGTACGCTGGCCATGCACCACGTCATAGGCAAAAAACAGAGGGATCTTCAGGCGGCTGAGCTGCATCACCTGATCCTGCATCGCGCGGATATCCTGGCGGGTCACGGTGTTAAAAATCGCGCCAACCTGCTCACGCTTGATCATCTCGCGGATAGCTTCTTTCGGGTTATCCGGGCCGACGCTGATCAGCCTGAGCTGGCCGATTTTTTCATCCAGCGTCATTTTTTTTAAGAGGTTAGTCACAAAGGCGTCACGCGCCTCGGGCGTTAACGGGTGCTGCACGTGATTACCGTCAGCAAAGGCTGGCTGCATCGCCAGCGCGGCGGCAAAGCTAACAGAATAAATCCATTTCATCAGGTTGGTTTCTCTTTATATAGACGGCGGCAGAACGTGACGACAGAAGTGGCGAGTGTGCCATAAGTTGAGGATAGCAGGTAGTTTTCAAGCTGGTGAGAGCCGTAATAAATCAGCGGTGCTAAAGTTATGACGTGCGACTAACAAGGACACAAGGACATGAATAAACCCTCACCGACCGGCCGCAAGCTGGTTACTGAACTGGCCCGCATTGTCGGGCGCGCCCATCTGCTTACCGATCCTGAAAAAACTGAACGCTACCGCAAAGGTTTTCGCTCCGGCGAAGGCGACGCGCTGGCCGTGGTTTTTCCCGGCACCTTGCTGGAGCAGTGGCGTATTTTACAGGCCTGCGTGGCGGCAGACGTGATTGTGTTGATGCAGGCGGCGAACACCGGCCTGACCGAAGGCTCGACGCCGGACGGCAACGACTACGATCGCGATATCGTGATTATCAGTACCCGCCGGATGGATAAAATCCAGCTGCTGGATGAAGGTAAACAGGTGCTGGCCCTGCCCGGCAGCACGCTCTACCAGCTGGAAAAAATCCTTAAGCCCCTGGGCCGGGAGCCGCATTCGGTGATTGGCTCTTCCTGCATTGGCGCGTCGGTATTGGGCGGCATCTGCAATAACTCCGGTGGCTCGCTGATTAAACGCGGCCCGGCATACAGCGAAATGGCGCTTTATGCGCAAAAGGACGCCAGCGGCAAGCTGACGCTGGTTAACCATCTTGGCATTGAGCTGGGCAGCACGCCGGAACAGATCCTCAGCCGTCTTGATGATGAAACCTGGCGGCCCGAGGATGTGCGCTACGATCAGCGCCACGCCTCAGACCATGACTACGCGGAACGCGTGCGTGAAGTCGAAGCTGATACGCCATCCCGCTTTAACGCGGATGCGCGGCGATTATTTGAAGCTTCCGGCTGCGCGGGCAAGCTGGCCGTGTTTGCCGTGCGTCTGGATACCTTTGCCAGTGAAAGCGCGCAGCAGGTGTTTTATATTGGCACTAACCAGCCGGCGGTTTTAGACGAGCTACGCCGCCATATTCTGAGCGAATTCAGCGAACTACCGGTAGCGGGCGAATATCTGCATCGCGATATTTTTGATATTGCCGAAACCTACGGCAAAGATACTTTTGTGATGATCGACAAACTCGGCACTGACAAAATGCCGCTGTTCTTCTCCCTGAAAGGCCGCGTCGACGCCTGGTTAAGACGGGTCTCTTTTATTAAGCCCAACTTTACCGATCGCGTGCTGCAAAAAATCAGCGGGCTTTTGCCTGCGCATCTTCCTGCCAGACTAAAGGCTTATCGCCAGCGTTTTGAGCATCATCTGATGTTGAAAATGGCCGGGCCGGGTGTGGAAGAGGCGCGTCAGTATCTGCGCACGTACTTCCAGCAGGCCGAGGGTGAGTTCTTTGAGTGTACGCCTGAAGAAGGCAGCAAAGCCTTTTTACATCGTTTTGCCGCAGCAGGTGCCGCCGTGCGCTATCACGCGGTACATCATCAGCAAGTGGAAGATATTCTGGCGCTGGATATCGCGTTACGCCGCAACGATCGCGACTGGTTTGAGAAGCTGCCGCCCGAATTCGACGACGCGCTGGTACATCGGCTCTACTACGGCCACTTCTTTTGCCACGTCTTTCATCAGGATTACATTGTGAAAAAAGGTGTGGATGTGCATGCACTTAAAGAGAAAATGCTGCAAATCCTTAGCGAACGCGGTGCAGAATATCCGGCCGAGCACAATGTCGGCCATCTTTACCATGCAAAACCGCAGCTTAAAGCCTTTTATCAGCAGCTCGATCCGACCAATAGCTTTAACCCCGGCATTGGTAAAACCACCAAAGCAAAAAACTGGGCGGCATGCGATTGCGGTCAAAAGCTGAAGCGTTAAGCTGGCAATCCTGCTTATTAAATAGACTAGCGCAGGAGTAAGAGCGGCGTTAAAATCGGTATGAATTGTACTTTTCGTACCGATTTAACCCATAAGGAAGCCACCATGGTTAGTTTTACTGCCAGCGAAGCCAAAATCCAGTTTGGCGAGGTGATTAACAAAGCACAGCGTGAACCAGTGAGCATCACAAAGAATGGTAAGCCTTCCGTAGTGGTCATTTCTGCCGACGACTATGCAGAAATAGAACAACTGAAGCTACAAACTCTGCGCAGCAAGCTGGCGCATTCACTTGCGCAGGCTAAAGCAGGCCAGGTTCACGATATAGAGACGGTATTTGATGGATTAATGAAGGATTTATTATAAAAGGCGGCGTTCTGGTTATCGCTGTTATCCACCAGAGCCGCCTTCCCAAAGTGCTTCTGCAGCGAAAAGGTGCCTAGGCGTCCCCTTCCTGCACCACCACTTTTTGACCGTTACGCTGTTCGACAATCATCGTCTGCGGCGTGGAAAGCACAATGCCCTCTTTGCGCAAACGGGTCAGAATATCAAACAGCAAATCGCTCTTGGCGCCGGAAACCTGGCGCGGACTGGCGACGTTGCCGGTAACGGCCAGCACAATGCCGGCTGGCGTCAGATCTTTAAATGAAACCGACGGTTCTGGCGTCTCCAGAATACGCTCGTTATCGATATAAACGTCCAGCAGGAGCTGGCGCACTTTTACCGGATCGATATCCAGCGGGAAAGTCAGGGTAATAGTCGCTACGCCCTGGGCATTGCCCATCGTGGCGTTACGCACGTTTTGCGAGATGAACTGCGAGTTAGGCACGATAACGGTAGATTTGTCGCCCAGCTGGATCTCGGTAGCGCGCACGTTAATACGGCGAATATCCCCTTCAATTCCGCTGATGCTGACCAGATCGCCAACCTTAACCGGCCGCTCGGTCAGCAAAATCAGACCGGAGATAAAGTTCTTAACTATTTCCTGCAGGCCAAAACCGATACCAACCGACAGCGCGCTGACAATCCACGCCAGCTTGTTCCACTGTAATCCCATTATCGACAGCGCCAGCAGGATAACCAGCACGTAGCCCACGTTGCTGAACAGCGTAATCAGCGAAACGCGCATGCCGGTGTCCATGGTGGTCTTCGGCAGAAAATCCTGATCCAGCCAGCGCCTGGCCGAACGCAGCACGTAAATGCCGACAACCAGGCACAGCAGCGCATTCAGCACGTGCGCCGGAACAATATTCAGCGACTCCAGGCCCTTTCCGCCCCAGAATTCAATGGCTTTCTGCACCAGCTCAATTGGCGCGGCGCTGCTGAAGGTGCCGTTTAGCATGGCCATCGCGGCAATCAGCACCAGCACCGTCTTACCCAGTGCGCCCAACAGCGTAGCGACCTGAGAAAGGTGACGTTCATCAATGTTCAGCGAGCGCTGAATGCCTTTACCGGTAGGATTGCTGGTGGAAAATAGCGATTCACAGGCGTCCGAAAGCAGATGGCTGAGAATATAAAACGAACCGAAAACGATGCCCGCCCAGATCAGCTCATAGCTTAAAAAGCGTGCCAGCGTCACATAGCCAATAACCAGCGTCACCATAATTGCCACGCCAATCAGGGTAATGGCCATTTGAATCAGGCCAACCAGCGTGGATTTGGCTTCTGGCTGTCCGCCTTCCAGTACCAGCTTGCGGCGCACGCGATTGGTGCGGAAGCTGATGGAGAGCGCCGTTGCGCCAATCAGCAGCGCGGTAATACCGTTAGCCAGTACCGTCGTCGCCACGCTGGTGTTAGCGCTGCTGTTGAGATTTTCCAGCGCCTGGAAAACAAACACCAGGCCCGCCATCAGCGGCGGAAAAGGTTTCAGCGCCAGCGCCACTTCGTTGGAAATGGTCGGCAAGCGCCAGGAAGGACGGCGAGTGGAAAGAAACGCGCGGCCAAGACCCGCGATCAAACCGCAGAAAATACTCAGGCCTACCAGTTTGTCGGCAAAGTCGCGTACGTCATCCGTTACGTCAGGCTGACGGGTAAAGGCCAGGTCAAGAAAATTAAAGGCCAGCACGATAGCGGCAAGCGTGGTCATCGCAATAGCGGCCGCCAGGAAACTGCGGCGCAAGCGCCCTTCCGGCAGCCGGTTAATTCCTACCCACGCCAGAAATTCTTCCATATAGCGACGGCCAAAGGTCGCGACCAGTCCGGCCAGCACAATCCAGAAAGCCGTGCCGATGCGCCAGCCCGGCTGCCATGCCAGCACGGCGGTATCCGCCAGCTCGGTAAGGAAATCTTTGACCTTCTCGTTGTCATCGCTCTGACCGTTAAACAGCGGCGACCAGAAGCGCGGCCCAAAAATACTGCCTGCGTTCAGCGCCAGCTGCGTTTTTAACGCATCGCGACGCAGGTTAACGATCTGCGCGGAAAGATTGGTCGCGCCCGTTTTAACCGCTTCCGCCTGGCTAAGCTGATCGTCGATTTTGCTTTTCTGGTTTTGCAGATTTTTACGCTTGCTGGTGACTTCTGACGTCTCTTTAACGCCGCTTTCCGGTTTTGGCGCCGGACCAAGCACATCAAGCTGCGCCTGCAGCTGCGTGCGCTGCGGCGTAATGGACTGCATCAGCGTGTCGGCATCGCTGGAAAGTTCCAGCGCCATATCGTTCAGCGCGTTCAGCTTGCTGTCGTTGGTTTCGCCAGAAACCTGCTGTTTAATCTTATCCAGCACCTTCTGCATTTTAGGCAGTTCAACCGCCGCGTTGAGTTTGGCTGGCGTTCCGGCAGCCTGCTGCTGGCTGGCGTCATCGTCAGCGGCGTACACCAGCGCGGGTGAAAAAGCGATTAACGTAAACAGGCAAAGGCGAAAAAAAGTCATTATTGTCGACATGAAGAGTTCCAGATATCAGACGCTCGGACAGGCAAGCGCGCGCTATTTTAGGCGTTTGCCTGCCCGAAAACCAGCGGATGCTTAACTATTCGGTAACTTCGCCATTACCCGTATTGCTAACCATTTCCGCCGCTTTTTGCTTTTTATAGCTCAGCGCGGCGGCGGGAACCGGCGACACTTTTCCTGTTTCAAGCCAGTTGCGCAGGCGGTTAGCGTCGGCAAAATGCGTGTACTTACCAAAAGCATCCAGCACCACCAGCGCAACCGGACGTTGCTTAATCACGGTACGCATTACCAGACAATGCCCGGCCTCATCAGTAAATCCGGTTTTGGTCAGCTGAATATTCCAGTCGGGACGGTAAACCAGGTGATTGGTGTTGCGAAACGGCAGCGTGTAGTTCGGGTTAGTGAAGGTAGCCATATCTTCATGCGTGGTACTCAGTTGCCCAATCAGCGGATAGCGTTTGGTAGCGATCAGTAGCTTTGTCAGATCGCGGGCGGTCGAGACGTTTTGAATCGACAGGCCAGTTGGTTCGACGTAACGCGTATGGGTCATACCCAGCTCGCGCGCTTTGGCGTTCATAGCGCGAATAAAAGCGTCATAACCGCCGGGATAGTGATGCGCCAGGCTGGCGGCGGCCCGGTTTTCCGAGGACATCAGCGCCAGCAACATCATATTCCTGCGGCTGATTTCGCTGTTCAGACGCACGCGGGAGAAGACGCCGCGCATTTCTGGCGTGTGGCTGATATCTACCTTCAGAATTTCGTCCATGGGCAGATGCGCATCCAGCGTGACCATCACCGTCATCAGCTTGGTGATTGAGGCCATTGGCCGCACCAGATCGGGATGGCTGGCGTAGAGGATCTTATTGCTGTTCAGATCGACAATCATCGCGCTGCCTGAGGCAATTTGCGGCTGCGAAAGCGAAGCGACCTCAGCGGGATGCGGGCTGGCCACGGCCGGAAGAACCTGTCCGGAAAAAAGCAAAGCTAAAGTCAGAAGAGACAAGCGAATTTTTGCAGGCATCGTTGGAAACTTAATCGATAGTGATTCAGGTATGGCACAGCCATACGCCGCCGCCGCACAAAGCACGCCACGCGGGGGCTGGCAAGCGCATCATACGCTGGAGGCTAATCTTTTTCCTAAGAGATATTCGTTTCCGGGCGTTAACAACAGCGCCGCCGGGGGCCCGACGGCGCAAGGTTCAGAACAGACGGTAGCCGTAACCCCACAGGATAACGGTCAGCGCCATCAATACTTCAAACACCAGCACGCCGATGGCCAGCGTAGAACCGGAAAAGCGCAGGCTCTCTTCCCGGTCGATATTCAGAAACATAGGGATGCCGATATAAAGTAGATAACCGGTGTAAACCAGCGCCAGCGCGCCGACAAACACGCACAGCCAGACCAGCGGATAAAGCGCTACCAGGCCGCTGACAAACAGCGGGGTGGCAACATAGCCTGCAAATACGGTACAACGTTGCAGGCTGGGACGCTGTGGATAGTCACGCGCCATCCAGTAAATCACGCGGCCCATTACCGCTACGCCGCCCAAAATCAGCGCATAAAACAGCACGGCGAGAGCAAAAGCGTTTACCAACGTAAGCTGAATGGTGCTGCGCGCGCCAAAATCCCAGCCGAGCTGCGTCGTTCCAATAAAGGCGCAAATAACCGGAATCAGCGCCATCAGCAAAACATGGTGCGTATAGTGATGCGAAACGGATTCGTTTTCTTGCCGGATATCGCGCATTTCACGGTCAGGATGCGCAAGAAGTCCCCAGACATGGTTCATATCTTCACTCCTTATTACAGGTCGGTTGCGAACTGGCGGGTCAGACTGAATTATAAGCCATCCTCAACTGTTTATTTTTTCACCGCCGTTTTTTTATGCTAACCGCTTCTGTTTATTACGAAAAAAATCGCGCTTTTGGGCAACTTTTTTCCCGCTTTAGCCGACAGCGTTTAGACTAAAAGCTTTTAGCGCACTGACCGCAGGAGCAACAGTAAATGGATATCAATCATTTGATCACGCAGTACGGTTATCTGGCGCTATTTTTGGGGTGTATTGCCGAAGGGGAAACCTTTACGCTGCTGGGCGGCGTAGCGGCACATGAAGGGCTGTTGCACTATGGCCTGGTGGTGCTGGTGGCAATGGCGGGCGGCATCCTGGGCGACACCGCGCTGTTTTTTATCGGCCGCCACTATGGCACCGCCATTCTGCAGCGTTTTAAGAAACATCAGAAACAGATAAAAAAAGCTAATAACCTGATCCGCAAACGGCCCGTGTTATTTGTTATCGGCGTGCGGTTTATGTACGGCCTGCGCATTATCGGTCCGATTATCATCGGTTCCAGCGGTTTAAAACCGCAAAAATTTCTTCTGCTGAACGTAATTGGCGCGGTACTGTGGGCAGTGATTTTCGTCTCGCTGGGCTACGTGGGCGGCCAGGTTATCGCACCCTGGCTGCACAAGCTGGATCATCATCTGAAACAGGTTTTCTGGGTGGTGCTGATCGTCGCGCTGGTCTGGGGCATCAGGATCTGGTTTAAGCGCCGTGCTGCTCGCCAGCCGGATGAAGATGAGTGATTGTAGCTGCCGGATAAATAAAGGCAGGGTGTTACCGGCTAGAAAAAATCACGGCTGGTGATCCTGCCAGCAGGCAGGAAGATAAAGGCTGGTGATCCTACCAGCAGGCAGGAAGACGAAGGCTGGTGATTCTGCCAGCAGGCAAGGAAAGACGACGGCTGGTAGCTTCGCCAGCCGAACAGGACAAATGAGCAGGCCAGGCAATAGCTCTATAACCTTATTTGCCGATATAAAACTGCGGGTTCGCCAGGGTAAAGCCACCATCGATAATAAAGGACTGGCCGGTGGTGTAGCTTGCCCACTGGGAACAGAGCCAGGCGACCATGCTGGCAATTTCGCGCGGGTCGCCTGGCCTGCCTGCCGGGATTTCCGGAATGGAAACCTTATGGGCATCGTCGTCGCTCATCGCATTCATCGGCGTGGCGATAGCACCGGGCGCGACCGAGTTTACCAGAATATTGTGCGGCATCAGGCTTAGCGCCATCGCTTTGGTCAATCCACCCAGTGCATGCTTCGCGGCCGTATAGGCAACCGAATCCGGCAGCGGCGTATGCTCATGCACGGAAGTGATATTAACGATACGTCCGCCGTCGCCCTGCTCCACCATGTGCCGCGCGGCGATCTGACCGCAGATAAACGCGCCGTCCACGTCTACGCTGAACACCTTGCGCCACGAGTCAAAAGAAGTCTCCAGAAACGCCGCTTTATCATTGGTGCCCGCGTTGTTAACCAGCGCGTCAATACGGCCAAGCTTGCCAATCAGCGCCTCCAGCGCCTTGCCGCCTTCTTGCGGGTCGGCGAGATCCAGCTGGTGAACTTCTGCTTTCCGACCCAGCGCACGCACCTTGCTGGCCGTGTCCTGCGCGCCCTTTTCGTCCGAACGCCAGGTTATGCCGATATCGTATCCCTGTTCCGCCAGCATAATCGCGCTGGCCTTGCCTATCCCGGAATCGGAGGCGGTGACAACGGCAACTTTCTGCTCTGCTTTACTCATGGATGGCTCCTCGGTCACGATAAAAAATTAAGTATAGGCGAGGGAATTTCAGCGGCGTTTACACTTGCTTGCGCTTCCTGACGCCGCCGCTGGCGGGCACTGTCTATAGTTAAAAAACAGCCTGCACAATTAGCCAGAGGAAGGAATGAGCAAAATAAAAAGAAAGATTGAGGATCATGGCGTTATCGGAGACCTGCGCACCTGCGCGCTGGTGGCAAACGACGGGGCAATCGACTACTTCTGCTGGCCGAATCTTGACAGTCCCTCTGTCTTTACCGCGCTGCTGGATGGCGATGAGGCGGGCCTGTTCAGTATTGAGCCAGACTGGCCGCAAGCGCGACGGCTACAGCTCTATTTGCCTGACACCAATATTTTGCAGACTCGCTGGCTCGATCATAACGGTGTGGCGGAAATCACCGACTATATGCCGCTTTGCAATCGGGAAGATACCCAGCCGCGCCTGATCCGCCGGGTAAAAGTGGTTCATGGCGAAGCAACCTTTACGCTGCGCTGCGCGCCAGTTCACGATTATGCCAGAGCGGAAACTATAGCGAGCCTGCATGAAGGCGGCGTGCTGTTTAGCGCGGACAGCCAGCCGACGCTGCGCCTGAGCGGAAAAGCCGATTTTGCCACGTCAGAAAATGCCGCAACGGCAACCTTCACCTTAAAAGCCGGTGAGCACCGCGAGTTTGTCCTCGGCTGCGCGGACGACGAAAAAGTCGATGAGGAAAAAACCGCCGTCTGTTTCCAGGAAACGCTGCATTTCTGGCGTGACTGGAGCGCCAAAAGCAGCTATCGCGGACGCTGGCAGGAGATGGTGACGCGTTCCGCGCTGACCCTAAAGCTGCTGACCTCGTGGAAACACGGCTCCATCGCCGCCGCCGCTACCTTTGGCCTGCCGGAAGAGCTGGGCGGCGAGCGCAACTGGGACTATCGCGCCTCCTGGCTGCGCGACGCCTCGTTTAGCATGTATGCGCTGATGCGGCTCGGCTATGTGGAAGAAGCCAGGCACTTTACCCACTGGGTTGGTCACTGTGTGGAAAACAGCCATCACGATGTGGAAAAGCTCCAGGTGATGTACCGTCTTGACAGCGGCACCGAGCTACACGAAAGCGAGCTGCTCAATCTCTCTGGCTATGCTAATTCCACGCCGGTGCGTATTGGCAACGACGCCTGGAATCAGAAACAGCTGGATATTTATGGCGAACTGATGGACGCGATTTATCTTGCCAACAAATATGGCGAAGCGATTTCCCATCGCGGCTGGGCGCACGTTAGCAAAATGATTGACTACGTGGGGGCAAACTGGAATCAGCCCGATGCCGGTATCTGGGAGATGCGCGGCGAACCGCAACATTTCCTGCACTCCCGCCTGATGTGTTGGGTCGCGTTAGATCGTGCAATCAGGCTGGGCCAGAAACGTTCGCTCTCGTTTCCTTACGAACGCTGGTTGCGCGTCCGTGATGAGATCCGTGAAGATATCTGGAGCAACTTCTGGAACGAAGAAAAAGGCCATTTTGTTGCCACGCGACACGGTGATTTTGTTGATGCCTCTATGCTGCTGATGCCGCTGGTCAGATTCGTGGGCGCAACCGATCCCGACTGGCTGAAGACGCTGGACACGATTAAAGAACAACTGGTTAACGATGGCCTGGTAAAACGCTACAACCGTGCCGAAACACCGGCTGATGCGCTGGAAGGCACGGAAGGATCTTTTACCGCCTGCTCGTTCTGGTATGTCGAATGCCTGGCGCGCGCTGGCAGAGTTTATGAAGCCCATTTCGAGTTTGAAAAGCTGCTAAGCTATGCCAATCCGCTGGGGCTTTACGCGGAAGAGTTTGATCATCAAGGCTATGCACTGGGCAATACGCCGCAGGCGCTCAGCCATCTGGCCCTGATTAGCGCGGCATTTTTCCTTAACCGCAAGCTGAACGGCGACGACCCGCTATGGCAGCCGTAACGCAAAGCCATTTTTTACGCGTTATTTCCAGATAAATCTGCGTAAAGCTGGCACGCCAGGCGCAAATGCAGGTTTATTCCGGACGCTTATGACCATATAATGTGCAGCCGGTCACCTTTGACCGGCACAGGCTTCTTTATCCACAGTTTACATGGCGCTATACCTTGAAGAATATGAAAAAGAGCATCCGCGCGTTAGCCACTTTACTGCTGGCCGTTACCGCTTATAGCCAGTCTGCTTTTGCCGTGGTTTATAACCTGCCCGCCGCTAACAGCCGTCTGCTTGGCGACAATATTGAAATTACCGTGCCTGCCGACAGCAAGCTGCCGCTGGAGGCTTTTGCCGCTCAGTATCAGATGGGGCTGAGCAACATGCTGGAAGCGAATCCGGGCGTGGATGTTTATCTGCCCAAAGCCGGTAGCAAATTAATTATTCCTCAGCAGCTGATCCTGCCCGACGCGCCGCGCGAAGGTATCGTGGTCAACAGCGCCGAAATGCGCCTTTATTACTATCCAAAAGGCGGCAAAACGGTGGTGGTATTACCGGTTGGCGTAGGCGAACTGGGTAAAGATACGCCGATGAACTGGACCACCACGGTACAAAGCAAAAAAGATGGCCCGACCTGGACGCCAACCAAAAAAATGCATGAAGATGCCGCTGCCGCGGGCTCACCGCTGCCGCCAATTTTCCCGGCCGGCCCTGATAATCCGATGGGCCTGTACGCGCTCTATATTGGCCGTCTTTATGCTATTCACGGCACCAATGCCAACTTCGGCATCGGTCTACGCGTCAGCCACGGCTGCGTGCGCCTGCGCGCTGACGATATCAAATGGCTGTTCGACAACGTGCCGGTCGGCACGCGCGTACAGTTTATCGATCAGCCGGTTAAGGCCAGCGTAGAGCCAGACGGTTCACGCTATATCGAGGTGCACAATCCCCTGTCGCAGACCGAAGAGCAGTTTAATTCACGCGAGCCGGTTCCACTGACGTTAACCGCGGCCGTGAACAAGATTGTGGCGGACAGCAGCGTAGACAGCACGACGCTGGAAGAAGCGCTGAAAGCGCGTACCGGTATGCCAACTAAAGTGAACGGCGCGGCCGGTAATGGCTATGCCGCTCCGATTCCGGTACAGGAAAACGAAGGCGCGCAGCCTAAAGAAGAGCCAGCCACGCCGGTAACGCCGCAGGGCGCTAACGGTGGCGCGGCCCCGGCTGCCGATACGCCAACCGTAGACGGCCAGCCTGCAACAAATGCAAACGGTCAGACCTCTGGCGACGGCGCGGCGGCAACCCAGGCCCCTGCGTCCAGCAGCAGCAGCAACTTTGTTGTGCCCACGCAGCCTGGCCCAATCTACCAGGACAGCAAATCGGCAGCGAAAGCTAACGCGGCTACGCAGTCCTGATAGTGGCGTCTCGCTGACCAGCAAAAACGGGCCAAACGGCCCGTTTTTTTATGCCTTTTTGAGATGTTTTACATTGCCCAGGCGCCCTCCTTACCACTTCAGCCCCAGCCCGGTGGTGAAGTCACGTTCATTTAACGTATCGCGCGTGCCGCTAACCAGGTTATGTCCATAGGTAATATTTAACGACGACCAGCTGGTAAGCTGATAACGCAGGCCGACCTCGGCATCCATAGTGAAGATGTTATCGTCCAGCGAATGCCCTACGTCGCCATGGCTGAACAGCGCGATCTTTCTGCCCTGCAGAAAACGCTGATAGTCCCAGCGCAGCGAAGCGCCAAGGTGGCTGTCTGAACTGCCGTCGCTATAGCCATAGGTAAACGCGCCGCCCAGTAACGCCAGCGAAAACGAGCCCAGCTCATCGTCCCAGAACTGGTAGCCGGGGCCGGTGCCAAGCAGCGCCTGTTGTGATAAATCCTCGACCCAGTCACGCTTGTAGCTGGCCCTGCCCTGCCAGAAAAGCCGATCGCGAAACTGATAGTCCAGCGCGTAGCGCAGGCTATAGTTTTCGGTGTTCATGGTGTCATCTTCTTTTTCGCGCGTATAGGTGCCGCCAAAGTCGTTACGCCATTTGCCGATATTGACCTTGTTGTTATAGGCGAAGTGAGAATCCTGCGTGCGGGTAGACGCTTTTTTCAGGCTGATCCCCATATCAATATTACCGGTCCAGGTCAGCGCATCGGTTTTAGGTTTGGGCTTCATAAACTCTTCGAATCTGGTTATCTGCACCCGCTGTTCATCCGCGCCGCGCCGCACCACGATATAGCCCGGATCGGCCGCTTCAAGCTGTGCTTTGAAAACCTGTTGGCCATTGCGTACATCGATCGCTTTTTCACTGGAAAGCGTACTGACCGAGCTCCAGTTAAGCGAAAGCGTGCCGCCGTAGCTGGTATCCATCACCAGCTTGCCGCCGCTAAGCGAGCGCACCGTGCCGCTCAGGCGATCGCCGTTTTTCATCCACACCGTATCGGCATGAACACAGGGGGTAAGAAAAAACAGGACAAGCAGACCGGAAAGCCGCAAACGGCATAAAAGAAGATGCATATAGACAGGTACTACCTTTGAGCGCAGGATGAGCGAATGTTTCCTATACCTTAAACGATAACCGTTTCGCTAAGCAGGGGAATATGTCTGATAAACAGAGCAAGCAGGGTCCGATTTGGCACGTTGACCGCCTGTTTTTAAGATAAATCGCGACGGGCTTCGTCATCTTACTGTCATTAATCCTGCGTACATCTGCTTAAGACAGCTATCTCTTTCCGCCCACAGCAAAGAGGACTTATGAGCCAGAACAGCGCAATCGATCGGTATCAGATGGCCGGTAGTCGTCCCGTTTACCGTAAAAACAGCCGATTATCGGTACTGCTGTTTATTCTGCTGACGCTTATGGGCATCGCCTTTGCCGGCGTTAACCTTTTTCATGACGTTACCGATGCAGGCAGCGAAAGCACCAGCTATGTGCCTTATTTGCTGTTGGGTCTGGCGCTGCTTATCGCGCTGGGCTTTGAGTTCGTTAACGGGTTTCACGATACGGCAAATGCCGTGGCCACGGTGATTTATACCCATTCGCTCACGCCAACCGTGGCGGTAATCTGGTCTGGCTTTTTCAACTTTCTTGGCGTGCTGCTCTCCAGCGGCGTGGTCGCTTTTGGCATTATCTCTTTATTGCCGGTCGAGCTGATTTTACAGGCCAGCAGCGGCGGCGGTTTCGCAATGGTTTATGCCCTGCTCTTTTCGGCCATTATCTGGAACCTTGGCACCTGGTGGTTTGGGCTGCCCGCCTCCTCCTCGCACACGTTAATCGGCTCCATTATTGGCGTGGGCGTGGCAAACGCGCTGATTCATGGCCGTACCGGCACCAGCGGCGTGGACTGGGATCAGGCGTTAAAAGTGGGCTATGCCTTATTACTGTCGCCGATCGTCGGCTTTGTCTGCGCAGGATTACTGATGCTGTTGATGAAGCGAGTCGTCAGGAATCGCCGACTTTACAGCGCGCCGCAGGGAAATAAAAAGCCGCCGACCTGGATCCGCGGGCTGCTGATCCTGACCTGCACCGGCGTCTCTTTTGCGCACGGCTCTAACGATGGCCAGAAAGGTATGGGATTGATTATGCTGATTCTGGTCGGAACCATGCCGATGGCCTACGCGTTGAACCGCTCGATTCCTGCCGAGCAAAGCCCACGCGTTGCGGCGCTGGCTACCGTGACGCAACAGGAGCTGATGCGCCAGTCAAACAATGCGCCAGCACCTGCTTCTTCTTACCACGTGCTGACGGACTACGTTCGTACCGACAAGCTTAATCCTCAGGTGCTGCCCGCACTGGCTGAGCTGACCGGCGCGATTGGCAATCAGATCCGTCAATACGGCACGGTTGATAAAATCCCGGCGCGGGCGGTTTCTAATACCCGTAATGATATGTATCTGGTTTCTGAAACCATTAAGCATCTGAAAAGCGATCCGCAGTTCAAACTGCCCGCGCAAACCCAGCGAGATCTGGATGCGCTAAAAGCTGAACTGGATAACGCCACGCGCTTTATTCCCTGGTGGGTTAAGGTGACCGTCGCTATCGCCCTGGGGCTGGGAACCATGGTCGGCTGGCGCAGGATTGTGGTCACCGTCGGGGAAAAGATCGGTAAGGCGCATCTGAACTATGCTCAGGGTGCCAGCGCTGAACTGGTGGCGATGGCGACAATTGGTGCAGCGGACGGCTTTGGTTTACCGGTTTCGACCACGCACGTTCTTTCCTCCGGCGTGGCGGGCACGATGGCAGCCAACCGCTCTGGCCTGCAGATGGCCACGCTGCGCAACCTGGCAATGGCGTGGATCCTGACGCTGCCCGTGTCGATTCTGCTCTCCGCCACGCTTTACTGGCTGTTTATGCGGTTTTGACCACAAATACGGCCCGGCTGCACTGGTAAAGGCAAGCCGTATAAAATAAATGCAAGTTGCTACCTGTAGCCTGCCGGGCGTACAATAACCAGGCTATTGATAAAACAGAATACGGCTATAGCAATATTGCTGCTAACGAATGTTGACGTGAATCAGGATGAAAAAATGAAGCTTAATCTTCACTCAACCCCCAAAAAAATTCCTGACCCGGCTAAAGGTAATGCCGTGGCTGCATCCCTTGTTATGCTTTCAGGTAAAAAACCTGTCGGACGTAAAATGGTTCGTGTTGGCCTTAACCCTCAGGTTATTTACGTCAATGCATCAGCTCAAGCGTTGCAAAGAGCAGTAAGGATCTCAGAAGAGTACAGCGCCAGCTGTGGCAAGGATGGAGATCCGAGGTTTGAAGAAGCCTGATAAGCTTTACTCTCCTGCTTTCAGGGTTTATCAGACCATAACGCTTAAAAACAAGCGTGCTTTAGATAATATTATTGATAAAGCCTGTGCAGATTTAAAAAGCGCGGCGCTAAGCGGTTATCTGACGGAACCCCATCTCTGGATGCAGCACGCCGCATTTAAGCTCGCTGATAATGAATCCGGCTTCGGCAAGCTCGGTCCCTTCAGGCGTCCCAAAGCCGCTCTTTTTGAACCCATTTTTCATATTCACATCCTTCCTGTCAGCTATATCTTCAACAAGCATCAACACCATGCTACGTCAAATGCATGTATCGTTTATGCCGACTTTACCGTGCACAATAAACGAATTATTTTAATGCTGGATTTCGGATCGAGTCATAATGGTGATATGTCAGAGAAAGACGTATGGAAATATATTGATGATTTCCATAAATTACGGCCCGGCATTATTGATGCCGTTAAAACATTGATAGAAACCCGCGAAACGCCAGGCCGCCAGACAAAACGCTATCCGGCAGGATGATTTTGCCGGATAGCCTCTCCGCTGTGCCATCTGAAGATAACTTAGCGCTTCTCTAGCCCGCTTTCACCGCAGCGCGTGCCGGGAGCCGAACGATAACGGCCAGCGCAAACAATACCACCACGGCGGCCACTAAATAGATGGAATCAATACCCCACTGGCCGATCAGCAACCCGGCTACCGGTCCGGTGATACCCAGGCCAAAATCCAGAAAGGCGGAATAGAGACCCAGCGCCGAGCCCTGATTTTGCGGTGCAACCTGCTTGATTGCCTCCACGCCCAGCGCGGGAAAAATCAGTGAAAAGCCGGAGCCGGTCAGGAATGCGCCGATACCCACCATCAGCGATGAGTGCGCCTGCCAGATAATCAGCAGGCCGATACACTCAATGGCAAAAGAAAATCCGGAGACGCGCAGACCGCCAAACCGGCCGATAAAGCTGCTAAAGATGAGCCGCATCATCACAAAGCCCAGGCTGAACAACGTCAGGGAGAACGCCGCGCCGCTCCAGCCGTGGCTGGCGAAATAGAGCGTAATAAAGGTAGCGATCGTACCAAAACCAATCGTGCCCAGCCCCAGGCAAAGCCCAAAGGGCCAGATGCGTGAAAACACCTGGTTAAACGGGATACGCTGGCCTATGGTGACCACCACTGCCGGGCGTCGAATGGCCAGCCAGACGCCAAAAAACGCCATCAGCATAATCAGTACGGCAAAACCGGAGAGGCCAAACGCAGAATTCAGCATCACGCCCAGCGGCGCACCCATCGCCATTGCCAGATAGGTCGCCACGCCATTCCAGGAGATAACGCGTGCGCTCTGCGTGGTGCCAACAATGTTGATTCCCCACAACATTGCTCCTGTTGACGTCAGGCTTTCGCCAAATCCCAATACCACGCGTCCGCTAGCCAGCAAAATCAGGCTGGTTAAGGGGGCTGCGTTAAAAACGACCGCCAGTACGCTGAACAAACCGCTGGCACCACACAGCACCAGCCCCAGCAGCACGACCTTTTTTGGCCCCAGCAGATCGGCATAGCGCCCTGCCTGGGGACGGCTGACGAGAGTAGCGAAGTATTGCAGGCTGATAATCAGCCCGGCGATAAACGAGCTGTAGCCAAGCTGGTTATGCACGTAGCCCGGCAACACTGCCAGCGGCAGGCCGATGGAGAGATAGCAAAAGAAGGTGAAGATCACTACCGAAATGATGCGTTTGTTAAGCTGTGCGCTGGATAGGGCCGGAGTTGCAGACATGTCAGAGCCGAAAATGAGTGTGATGAAGCTCACATCATAACCTTAGCGGGCTAAGAGATCGCGGAAAGAATCAGGCCATTTGTTACAAAGTTGTAATTTTCAGGCATCGTTTGCCGCTACGATACGCGCGTAGCGATCGATAGCGCCAGCGATGTCGCCAGAGGTTTTTAGCGCCCGGATCTGGCTGAACAGCTCGCTCGCTTCCAGATACTCTTTACGTAAATAGCCCAGCCACTGTTTGATCCTGGCAACGTGATAAAGACCGGTATCGCCCTGCTTTTCCAGCTGCACATAACGTTGCAGCAGCGTAACCACCTGCGGCCACGGCAGACGAGGTTCGTTATATTTGATGACCCGGCTCAGGTTTGGCACGTTAAGCGCGCCGCGCCCAATCATTACTGCATCACAACCGGTAATTCGCAAACAATCCTGCGCGCTCTGCCAGTCCCAGATTTCACCGTTGGCAATGACAGGAATACGCAAACGCTGGCGGATCTCGCCAATAGCCTGCCAGTTAATTTTTTCTGCTTTGTAACCATCCTCTTTTGTCCGACCGTGCACGACCAGCTCGCTGGCACCCGCCTGCTGCACGGCATCGGCAATTTCAAACTGCCGGGAATCACTGTCCCAGCCGAGCCGGATTTTAACGGTGACGGGTAGATGTGCGGGCACGGCTTCACGCATGGCTTTCGCGCCACGGTAAATCAGATCGGGATCTTTTAGCAGCGTAGCGCCGCCGCCGCTGCCGTTAACCAGCTTTGAAGGACAGCCGCAGTTAAGGTCAACGCCCCAGGACCCCAGTTCCACCGCGCGAGCCGCGTTTTCCGCCAGCCACTGCGGATGCTGGCCCAGCAGCTGAACGCGCACGAGCGTGCCGGATGGCGTACGGCTGGCATGATGCAGTTCAGGACAAAGGCGATAAAAAGATTTGGCAGGCAAAAGTTGATCGACCACCCGCAAAAATTCGGTGATGCAGAGATCGTAATCGTTGACGTCGGTGAGCAGTTCGCGCACCAGTGAATCAAGCACGCCCTCCATCGGGGCAAGTAAAACGCGCATGTCACAAACCGTTGCTGGTTAGAGAGATAAGATATCGACAAAATGCCAGCGCGGAACGCATTGCGCTCCGCGCTGTAGAGCAGCCTGGGATTGCAGGGGGAGAGATCCGCCTGGCGTGTTGGCTAACTCAAAACGTGCCGACAGTAAAATCAGGGAACCAGGTTCCCTGTATCTTTGTTATGCCGGATTAGAACGACGCTGGCGAGTTTTGTTGCGAGGCGCACCCGCCGCGCCTTCGCCCTGACGGCGTGGACCGTTACCCTGACGCTCTGACGCTGCGCGCTCGCCGCTGGCAGCCTGGCTACGCCCGCCGCCGTTGCCGTTACGCGCGCTCTGGCTGCGTTCGCCGCTGCTGCTGCGTCCCGCGCCCTGGCCACGTTCGCCGCCACGGTTACCCGCTGGCGCGCCGCGTCCACCGCGTCCCGCACCGCCGCCGCCGCCACTACGCTGCTGACGACCGTTTTGAATCGGCTCCGCTTTGATGCTCGGATCCGGCTCATAGCCTTCGATGGCGATACGCGGGATCTCACGCTTCAGCACGCGCTCAATATCGCGCAGCAGCTTGTGTTCATCCACGCAAACCAGCGACAGGGCTTCGCCCGTCGCGGCCGCGCGGCCGGTACGGCCAATACGGTGCACGTAATCTTCCGGCACGTTTGGCAGCTCATAGTTAACCACGTGCGGCAGTTCGGAAATATCGATGCCGCGCGCGGCGATATCGGTCGCCACCAGCACGCGAATGTTGCCGTCTTTAAAGTCGCTCAGCGCGCGAGTACGTGCGCCCTGGCTCTTGTTACCGTGGATCGCCGCAGCGGTGATGCCATCTTTGTTCAGCTGCTCAGCCAGATGGTTGGCACCATGCTTGGTACGGGTAAAGACCAGCACCTGCTGCCAGTTGTCGCGGCCAATCAGGAAAGAAAGCAGTTCCCGCTTGCGCTTTTTGTCTACAAAGTGCACGTGCTGGGTAATCTGCTCAGAAGCGGTATTGCGGCGAGCCACTTCCACTTCTTCCGGGTTATGCAGCAGTTTTTCCGCCAGCGTTTTAATCTCGTCAGAGAAGGTCGCGGAGAACAGCAGGTTCTGGCGCTTCGCCGGCAGCTTGGCCAGCACGCGGCGAATATCGTGAATAAAGCCCATATCCAGCATGCGGTCGGCTTCGTCCAGCACCAGAATCTCTACTTTAGAAAGATCCAGCGCGTTCTGATGTTCCAGATCCAGCAGACGGCCCGGCGTTGCCACCAGCACGTCAACGCCGCCGCGCAGCTTCATCATCTGCGGATTAATACTGACGCCGCCAAACACCACCAGCGATCGCAGGTCCAGGTATTTGCTGTAGTCGTGCACGTTTTCGCCAACCTGCGCGGCCAGCTCGCGGGTCGGGGTTAAAATCAGGGCGCGGACGGGACGGCGTCCTTTTGGATGCGGGTTGTGGCTGCTCAGCAGCTGCAACAGAGGCAGCGTAAAACCGGCGGTTTTGCCGGTGCCGGTCTGGGCGCTGGCCATCAGATCGCGACCGCTTAGTACGACAGGAATAGCCTGGCGCTGAATAGGGGTTGGCTCGTTATAGCCCTGTTCGGTTACTGCACGCAAAATATCGGCGTTAAGGCCGAGAGAATCAAAAGACATAAAGTTGACTGACTCCGGTTCCGCCCTGACCGCAGCAAGCGGTGTAGTTTCCAGGGGGATACTGTGACGCCAGGCTTAGCCTGACGCTTGAAAGGGGGCACAAACCACGGTGCGTAAGCGCCGGATTATAACAGATGTTGCGCTTATGCAGCGAAATATCTTTAACCGGTAAAAAGACGGCACGCTGGCGCTGTTTTGCGCGTCAGCAATCGAACGGGTAGCGGATAAAACAGCCGGGCATGGTAACAGCGAAGGAAAGAAAAGAAGGTAATAAGCGGGCCAGAGTGGCCCGCTCTGCTTTAACGCCGGGCGCGAACCGGCTCTTTGGCCAGCAGCGAAACCACGGCAGGACCGGTCAGCATAACAACGCCAACACAGCCTAACAGCAGATTGTTATGCACCACGCGCGACAGCAAATAAAGCACCAGCATTGCTGCGCCAAAATAGTAGGTGGTGGTCACGTCTTCCAGAAAATCGCCCAGGCGGCGCAAACGCGCCAGGCGCTGGGCCGGCAGCATGGCGATAAAGACGCAGGCATACAGCGTGACTAAAACGGTGCTGACCTGAAACAGCGCATGATGTTTCCAGCCCGTGATCAGGGCGGCAATCAGCAGCAGGTGCAGCGTGATGTGGACGTAGGTTTGTCCGGTGACAATCTGAACGCGATTGGACCATTTCATGTTTTTATCTCCTGGCAGACCCCACAAAGATCTGCCCAAGTCTGGTTACCACAGTAAGTGGCAACGCATTTTATCAGACTACCGTAGTTCTTAATTAATGCCGTAAATTTCTACACTTAGCAGCACGCTTTTGTGACAAGGACTACACTTTACTCTTCCTGATCCGAAGAGGAGAGCGCGCACAGTATGTCACAAAAACCGCAAGGATTTTCATTAAAAGTCCTGACGATCAACACACACATGGGTTTCAGCGCTTCAAACAAGCGTTTTATTTTGCCGGAATTACGCGATGCGGTCAGGGCCACTGCCGCCGATATCGTCTTTTTACAGGAGGTGATGGGTTCTCATGACCTACACTCCTTAAAGGTGCCGGCGTGGCCAGCGACCCCGCATTACGAGTTTTTAGCCGAGATGATGTGGAACGATTTCGCCTATGGCCGTAACGCCGTCTATCCGGAAGGCCATCATGGCAATGCACTGCTGTCACGTTTCCCTATTTTATCGCATGAAAACCGGGATATATCGGTAGAGGGTACGGAAAAACGCGGCCTTTTATATAGCCAGATAGCGGTGCCGGGCAGCGATAAGGTTCTGCACACGGTCTGTGTGCATTTAGGTCTGCGGAACGACCATCGTGCCGCCCAGCTGAAAATGCTGTGCGACCTGCTGAATACATTGCCGTCGGATGCGCCCGTGGTGGTCGCAGGGGATTTCAACGACTGGCAGCTGAAAGCCAATAAAATATTACAACGAGGAGCGGCTATGGAAGAAGTCTTCAGCCGGAAAACCGGTCGCCCGGCGCGTACCTTCCCTGCCCGCTTTCCACTTCTGAGGCTGGATCGAATTTACGTTCGTAACGTCGGCATCAGCAGCCCGCACAAAATACCGCTGCGACCCTGGTCGCACTTATCCGATCACGCGCCGCTGGCTGTGGAGATACATTTATGAAAACGGAATGGCGTGACGGTAACCGCCTGCGCCTGTTGGCCAATGGCGAACAATATTTTCCCCGCGTTTTTGAAGCCATTCGGCGGGCGCGCCAGAGCGTCTTGCTGGAAACATTTATCCTGTTCGAAGATGAGGTTGGCTGCGCATTACAGCAGGTTATTCTGGATGCCGCCGCCCGCGGCGTTAAAGTAGAGATGCTGCTGGACGGCTATGGGTCTAACGATCTGTCGCCGGAGTTTATTCGTAGCCTGACGGCGGCCGGAGTACGCTTTATTTTTTACGATCCGCGCCCGCTGGTGTTCGGCATGCGGACAAATGTATTCCGTCGCATGCACCGAAAAACCGTGGTTTGCGACGGCGAGATAGCCTTTGTCGGCGGCATTAACTATTCCGCCGAGCACAATTCCAGCTACGGCCCGGAAGCAAAGCAGGATTATACCGTCGAGGTCAAAGGCCCGGTGGTGGAAGATATTACGCGTTTTGTAAAAGAGGCGATTAACAGTAAAGACACGCCAAAACGCTGGTGGGGACAGCGTGGCCATCGCTTCACCCGCAATGAAACACCGGGCGATGCGCAGGTGCTGTTTGTCTGGCGCGATAACGATGAGCACAGCGACGATATCGAGCAGCACTATATTAATATGCTGCGCGAGGCGAAAGAGGAAGTGATTATCGCCAACGCCTACTTTTTCCCCGGCTATCGGCTGCTGCGCGAAATGCGTTCGGCGGCACAGCGAGGCGTTTCGGTTAAGCTGATCGTGCAGGGCAAGCCCGATATGCCTATCGTCAAGGTCGGCGCAGAGCTGCTCTATAATTATCTGGTCGGCGGTGGCGTAGAGGTTTATGAATATATTCGTCGTCCGCTGCACGCAAAAATCGCGGTGCAGGATAACTTCTGGTCGACCGTCGGCTCCAGCAATCTTGACCCGCTAAGCCTGTCGCTGAATCTGGAAGCCAACCTGATCATTCACGACCGCTCGTTTAACCAGATAATGCGTGCCGAGCTGTCTCGGCTGCTGACGCAGGACTGCGAGCGCGTGGATGAAAGTAAGCTCCCCAAACAGAATTGGTGGCAGCTGGCAAAAGGCGTGGTGGTGTTTCACTTTCTGCGCCATTTCCCGGCGATTGCAGGCTGGCTACCGGCACACACGCCGAAGCTGGCGCAGATTGCGCCACCGGTACAGCCGGAGATGGAAACCCAGGATCGCGTCGAGTCCGATAGCGAAAAAGAGAGGGCTAAACCCTGATGTCTCACTCACATTCTCGCTGGAAATGGGTAAAAAAGGGGCTAACCGGCCTGTTTTTTATCGCGGTGATCGTACTGCTGGTGATCTACGCCCGCAAAGTTAACTGGCATGACGTACTGAACGTAATTACCCACTATAACCGCGCCGCTATTTTAGGTTCCGTGGCGCTGGTGGTGGTCAGCTATCTGACCTATGGCGTTTACGATCTGATTGGCCAGGCCTACTGCGGCCACAAGCTGGAAAAGCGCCAGGTGATGCTGGTTTCTTTTATCTGCTACGCCTTCAATCTGACCCTCAGCACCTGGGTCGGCGGCGTGGCAATGCGTTACCGGCTCTATTCAAGGCTTGGCTTAAGCGGCAGCACCATTACCCGTATCTTTTCCCTGAGCATTGCTACCAACTGGCTGGGCTACGTGCTGGTGGCCGGAGTCGTCTTCAGCAGCGGCTGGGTACCCATTCCCAAAGGCTGGTTTATTGGCGAAGGCACGCTGCGCACCATCGGTGCGGGCCTGCTGGCTTTTGTGGTGGTCTATCTGGCGCTGTGCGCGTTTTCAAAGCGTCGCCGCTGGACGATCAAAGGCCACAAGCTGGCGCTGCCCTCTTTGCGGATGGCGCTGTTGCAGTTTGCCGTTTCCAGCGCTAACTGGCTGGTAATGGGTGCGATTATCTGGCTGCTTTTCGCGCACAAGGTAGATTTCCCGCAGGTGTTAGGCGTGCTGTTAATCAGCAGTATCGCAGGCGTGATTATTCATATTCCGGCGGGGATTGGCGTGCTGGAGGCGGTCTTCCTGGCACTGTTGAGCGGCGAACATCTGTCGCACGGCACCATTATCGCCGCGCTGCTGGCTTACCGGGTAATCTACTTTATTGCACCGCTGCTGCTGGCGCTGGTGCTTTACCTGTGGCTGGAAAGTCGGGCCAAAAGCTTGCGGCGTAAAAACCAGCAGCAGATGCAAAAACAGGCATAAAAAAAGGGCGAATTCGCCCTTTTTAATTTTCCTAGCGGCGGTTGCCAAAGATGCGCAGCAGCATCAGGAACAGGTTGATAAAGTCCAGATAAAGCGTCAGCGCACCCATAATAGAGTAGCGGCGCAGATTCTCTTTATCCCGCATATCGATACTCTCACCGATATTTTTCAGCTTCTGCGTGTCATACGCGGTCAGACCGACAAACACCAGCACGCCGATATAGGTAACCGCCCACATTAGCGCGGTGCTTTTCAACCAGTAGTTGACTACCGACGCCAGCACAATGCCAATCAGCGCCATAAACAGCATGCTGCCCATGCGGCTCAGATCGCGTTTAGTGGTGTAACCCCAAAAGCTCATTACGCCGAACATGCCGCCCGTTACCACAAAGGTGCTGGCGATAGAGGAATAGGTGTAAACCAGGAAAATACTCGCCATCGTCAGGCCGGTCAGCGCCGAATAGAGCATAAACAGGCCGGTTGCTACCGCACCGCTCAGCTTATGCACCATGCCGGACAACACGAACACCAGGCCAAGCTGCACGATTATCAGGCCAAAAAAGGTCATACGGCTGGAGAAAACCAGCTCCATGACGGCTGGCGTTCTCGCCGCGTACCAGGAAACAAAGGCGGTCAGCAGCAGTCCGCACGTCATCCAGCCATATACCTGCGCCATGTAGGCCTGCAGGCCCGTAGTGGCATTTGAAACAATGGAACCATTGGAACGAGGATATCTCTCCATGATGCTCTCCTTAGTGAATTTACTGCTAAGTCTGGCACAGTCCGGGCAGGTTGGGCCAGCCGCAGCAGAGGCTTTTTCGTGACAAAAAACTTTCTTCGCCCTGCCGCGTGGAAATGGTTTTTTATGTTGCGTAAAGATTGCACAAATTTTGCCGATAGTCTGAACACAGGGAGAAAGCTTACCGGGAAGTCAGAATATTTTTAACCAACGCCAGGAATTTCTGATGACGACATACCAAAAACGAAAAATGAGCACCCGCACCGTGATGCTCCTGACGGGTGCGCTGACGATCACGCTCGGTTTTACCATCACTATTGGCCTGCTTAGCTGGCAGTCCAGCCAGCAGCAGCACAAAATCGCCGAGCAGTATCTGGGCGAAATAGCCGAAAGCAACGCGCTTAGCGTGCAGCAACAGCTGGACTATGCGCGGACGGTTGCCAGAGACATGGGCCAAAGCGTTCTTGCTTTGCCAGCGGCCGGTATTACCGACCGTAAAGCGGGCCAGCAGCTGATGAAATACGCCATGAAGGAGAACCCGGATTATCTGTCGCTCTCGCTCATCTTTGAAGCCAACGCGTTCGACGGCAAAGACGCCGAATTCGCCGCCCAGCCCGGCACGCCACCCGCTGGCCGTTTCGCCTACTTTGTCGATCGCGACAGCGCGGGCAACTTTGCCATGCACAATCTGGAGTCGATTTTTACGCCAGGCCAGGGCGACTACTATCTGATCCCGCAGAAGCTGCAAAAAGATGTGCTGACCGAACCTTACAGCTACGCCTATAACGGCGTGCCGACGCTACTCACCTCGGTGGCGGCGGTGATAATGAATAACGGCGAGCTGAAAGGCGTCGCCACGTCAGATATTTCGCTCGCGGCGCTGCAAAAAAGCGTGGGCGCGATTAAACCTTATAACGGTACCGGCTACGCGCTACTGCTTTCTCATAAGGGCCTGGTGGTCTCCAGCCCGGATAAAGCCGAGGCGGGCAAAGGCTACAAGGGCGAAACCAGCGGCTTTACGCAAAACGTCGTCCAGCATTTTGACAGCGTGTTGGGTGAAGACGTGCTGGAAACCTGGCGTCCGGTTAACATCGGCAACAGCCCGCTGCCGTGGTATCTGGGCGTGGTTGCGCCGGTCAGCGCGGTAATGGCCGAGGCTAACCGCCAGCTGATGCATGCGTTGATCATGATGCTGCTGAGTATTGTGATTGTCTGCACCGTGCTGGGCGTGCTGTTCAGCCGTAAAATCTCCAGGCCGGTCGGCGGCGAGCCTGTCCAGGCGGCTGAAATCGCGCTTGGCGTAGCGGAAGGCAACCTGACGGCGGATATCCCGGTTGGCGCACAGGATCGGGAAAGTATTTTCTTTGCCATGCAAACCATGCAGAAACAGCTGCGCACTATGGTTAGCGAAATTATTTCCGCCAGCGACTCCGTTCGCCAGGGTGCGGAAGAGATAGCTTCCGGCAACCTGGATCTTGCTTCGCGTACCGAACAGCAGGCCGCCGCGCTGGAGGAAACCGCCGCCAGTATGGAACAGCTTACGGCTACCGTGAAGCACAATGCGGATAACGCCCATAGCGCCACCGAACTGACCGATAACGCCACGACTATTGCCAAACGAGGCGAGCAGCTGGTGCATCAGGTAGTGGAAATTATGCAGCAGATCGACGAAAGCTCGCAGAAGATCGGCGCCATTACCAGCATCATTAACGGCATCGCTTTCCAGACCAATATTCTGGCGCTGAACGCGGCGGTTGAAGCCGCCCGCGCTGGTGAACAGGGTCGCGGTTTTGCGGTGGTCGCCGCAGAAGTCCGTAGCCTGGCGCAGCGCAGCGCCAACGCGGTAAAAGATATCTCCGCGCTGATTGGCGAATCGACGCAGCGCGTCACGACCGGCGTTTCACTGGTGCAGGATGCGGGCAGAACCATGCAGGAGATGACCACCGCCGTCAACTCGGTGAAAACCATTATCGGCGAAATCGTGCATGCCTCGGACGAGCAGTCTCAGGGGATTGGTCAGGTAACGGTGGCCGTCAACCAGATGGATGGCGCAACGCAGCAAAACTCGGCGCTGGTACAGCAGATGTCCGCCGCCGCCGCCTCGCTGGAAGATCAGGCGCAGCAGCTGGCGCAGACGGTGCAACGGTTCCGGCTGGAATCAGCATAAGGTCTCGGCTGACGGCATGAAAATGCCGTCAGCCGGGGATTAATAAGAGAGCGAGGTCTGTACGGGCCGCGCTTTCCGACAAGATAGCGATGGCCTGCACGGGCCATGCTTTCCGACAAGTTAGCGACGGTCTGCACGGGCCGCGCTTTCCAACCATCACATACGATGCCGTCTGGTGCTACCTCTCTTTCTGCTACAGCGGGATCTGCTGCGTAATGCAGTGGATATTACCGCCACCCAGTAAGATTTCCCGCGCCGGTACGCCGGTAAGGAGATAGCCGGGAAACATTTCGCCCAGCACGCTTGCCGCCAGGCTATCCGTTTCCGTCGCAAACAGCGGGTAGACAATCTGCCGGTTGGTCAGCAGAAAATTAACGTAGGAAGCGGCCAGCCTGTTGCCTGCCGGTCTGTCGATAGCCGTACCCTGCTGGATCTGGCTGCTCTCTTCTTCGCTGCTATAAAACGGTCCGGGCGCCGGGATTTTCCAGATTTTCAACGCCCTTCCCCGCGCGTCCGTGGCGTTTTGCAATATTTCCAGCGCCGCCAGCGAACGGGCATACTGCGGATCTTGCCGATCGTCGGTCCAGTGTAAAGCCACCTCGCCCGGCCGAACAAAACAGCACAGGTTGTCGACGTGCCCATCCGTTTCATCATTAAACACGCCGTAAGGCAGCCAGATAATTTTGCTGACGCCCAGATAGTCGCGCAGCTGCTGCTCAATCGCGTTCTTATCCAGCTGCGGATTACGGTTAGGATTAAGCAGGCATTCGGCCGTGGTCAGCAGCGTTCCTTCCCCATCGACATGTATTGAGCCGCCCTCCAGCACCAGCCCGGTTTGATAACAGGGCAAGCCGTGGTGGCTGGCAACCTGGCTGGCGATAGCCTCATCACGATCCCATGGCGCATAAAGCCCACCAGCCAGACCGCCCCACGCGTTAAATGTCCAGCTAATCGCGCGACGCTCTCCCGCGCCGTTGACCACTATCGTTGGCCCGCTGTCGCGTATCCAGGCATCATCGCTCTCTATCGCCACCAGCGTTGCCTTTGCGGGCATTATTGCCCGCGCCTCGGCCATATCTTGCTCCGGCACGGCAATAAAGACGGCGGTGGTTTGCAGAATGGCTGCGGCAACGGCGGCAAACGCCTGCTGCGCCGGGCGTGCATCCGCTCGCCAGTTATCTTTTCTGTACGGCCAGATTATCCAGGCAGCCTGCTGCGGTGACCATTCGGCGGGCATGGCAAAGCCATCGGCCTGCGGTGTCGTAAGCAATGACATATTCAGCTCCCGGCTTTGCCATCAGAGGTTGCCAGCATGGCGTACATTTCCGGGCGTCTATCGCGGAAAAGTCCCCAGGCGGCGCGCTGGCTGGCGATGGCGTCCAGATCGAAGGTGTAGGTCAGCACTTCCTCCTCCGTTTTTCCGGCCAGCCTGACCAGCTCGCCGGTCTGATCGGCAATAAAAGACGAGCCGTAAAAGGTCATTTCTAATCCGGCAACGCTCTGGCTTTGCTCGGTGCCGATACGGTTAGAAGCGATAACCGGGATAAGGTTGGCAGCCGCATGCCCTTGCTGCACGCGCGTCCAGTGAGGCTGGCTGTCGATATCCGGATAAGCCGGTTCCGAGCCAATAGCCGTAGGAAAGAAAATCAGCTCCGCGCCCTGCAACGCAAGCGCGCGGGCCGTTTCCGGAAACCACTGATCCCAGCAGATCCCCACGCCGACTTTGCCATAGCGGGTTGCCCAAACCTTAAAGCCGCTGTCGCCAGGCACAAAGAACTGCTTTTCCTGGTAGGCTGGCCCGTTGGGAATATGGGTTTTGCGATAGGTCCCCAGCTGCGTGCCGTCGGCGTCAATCATTACCAGCGAGTTGTAATAAGCGTTGTTGCTCTTCTCAAACAGGCTTAACGGCAGCACGACCTCCAGCTCGCGGGCCAGCGCGGCAAAATGCGCAACCAGCGGGCTGCCTTCAATCTCCTGCGCCAGCGCATAATGCTGCGGGCTTTGATCGATACAAAAATAGGGCGTGGCGAAAAGTTCCTGGATTAAGATGATTTGCGCGCCCTGCCGATGCGCCTGACGAACCAAACGTTCCGCGCTGGCGATATTTTTATCCAGATCCCAGCTACAGGCCATTTGCGTGGCGGCCAGCGTTACTTTTCTCATTCCCGACTCCCCTTATTGAACAACAGCATTAGCCTGCATGACGGCGCAGCGCAAAGATGGTCAGGTTTCCGGCTCCAATCTTTTGATTATCCGCACCTTTCGTTATTTCATTAGTTTTCCTTAAGCGACTATAGCAATGCCCATAGATATGAATAAAATGTATTATCTGCATGGAATAATGAACAGGATGCATAGTCATGCTCGACCTTAACCTGCTGCGGCTGCTGCCCATTCTCGCCAGAGAAAAAAACGTGACCCGCGCCGCGCGCGTGGCCAATATTACCCAGTCCGCGTTTAGCCACGCTCTGGGTCGGATTCGTGAACAGCTGAACGATGAGATGTTTGTTCGTACGCGGCAGGGAATGGAACCGACGCCCTACGCGTTGTCGATCATTCCCATTATTGAAAATGCCCTGCATAAGCTGGATGTGGCGACGCGCGGCGCGCATCCCTTCGATCCGCTTAAGGATGCGCATACCTTTTATATTGGCGCAGTGGACTATTTTGAGTTTCTGTTTATGCCGCCGTTGACCGCGCGTTTTAAAACCACGGCGCCAAACGTACGCTTATCGGTCGATATTTTGTCAGAAAGGATAAAGCTGGAGCGGGTGGAAATGGGCCAGCTGGACGCCTTTATCGGCGTGGATAACCTGCAGCATATTCCGCACTATTTTACGCAGCATCGGCTGTTAACCGATGAGTATGTCGCTATTGCTGCTAATGAGCGTCAGGATCTGCCCGATCGGCTGGCGATCGAACATCTGATCACTGAGCCGCAGATCCATCTGCCTGCGGTCAGCTCCGGTGCCGATCATATCGATCGCTGGCTGGCCGAGCGTCATCACTATCGTCCGCTCACTACGGTGGTACAAAGCTATGCCGTTGGCGGCAGAGTGGCTGCCGCCTCGGGCTATCTGATGTGCGTTCCACGGCGCATTGCTCAGGAGCTGGTTAAGATGCTACCGCTGCGCATGCTACAGCTGCCGGAAGGAACGCCCGCTTTTGAGCTGGTGCTGTTAACGCACGCGCTTTTCGATCATCAGCCCGCGCTGCGCTGGCTGATCGACGAATTAAAAAGCATTGAAATTAACTAGCGTCCACGAGCCAGACAGCTCTGATAACGGCTATCCACGCGCTGGGCAAACCAGGCGGTGGTCAGGTTACGGGTAATCTTGGGGCTTTCCAGCTTAATGCCGGGCAGCATCTCGCGCGGTAGCCGTTTTCCGGCGTTTTTATCTGCTCGCGCAAAGACTTCCTGCCAGAGATCGGTTTTTTCAAAGGCCAGCGTTTCGCCTTTATCCAGCGCGCTACGAATCGCGCCGTCGCTCATCCCCAAATGCAGCGAGCGCACGGCCAGCTCCGTTGAGCCGGCCGCCTCGGAACCGTACTGAATTAAATCGCCGTCCAGCGCCAGCTTAATGCCGCTCAGCCGGGCAACGGCCGCCTGAAACGCCGCGTTGCGGCTGGCATACCAGCCCGCGTTAAAATCCGCAAAGCGATAGAGCGGCTGGCTGTAACTGGCCGGGTAGCCGAGCAGATGACGCGTGCCGAACCAGACGCCGCCGCGACGGCTGAACACTTCCTGACGAAGGGTACCGGCAACCGACCAGGGATAGCCCTCGGCATGCGCCTGTGCAAATTCGATGCTGACCTGCATCGGGCCGCCGGTATGAATAGGGTTTAGTTTGCCAAACAGCGTCTGGCCCATCGGCACCATATTAATGAAGTCGTCAAAGATATCACTCAGCTCTTTTTCGCTGCGCACCTTATCCAGCCGCTCGGTATAGCTTTTACCGTTTGGCGACTTAATCATCAGCGCTGTACGCACGACAAAAGAAGGAATGTGCAGCTTGCCCGCCCGGCGGTCAATTTCGCCCCAGGCGATTTTCGGCAGGCCCGGCACGCTGGCATCGGCATTAAACGAAGATTCCTGATCGGCTACGGCAATCACGGCACAAACGTTACTGACTGAAGGATCGAGTTTCTGGCTGCTGAAGGCGACAAAGATATCGTCCGTCCAGCCCTGACGGTCGCTGACTTTGGCCGGCAGCAGCGTTCTGATTTGCGCTTTAACCTCAGCCGGACGCCGCTCGGGCAGTTTTTTTTCTGGTTGATTACTACAGCCAGCCAGTACCAGCATGGTCAGCAGCAGCAGGCGTTGATAACAAGACATAACTTTCCCTGTGAAAATAAATGGCAGATAAGAATGGCGCGGTTGAAAACAGGCCCGGAACGTACGGAATAGCGCATGAAAAGGATTTTCGCAATCGCCATTTAGCGATACCGGCGCTTTTTCAGCTTAGTCACTCTGTGTTGCGTTGAGCTGAAGGGCTTAGAGGAAGTGTTGGTAGCGCGCTGTAAAAGGCGTATGCAAAGAGGTTAAAAGCCCGCGCCGTCTGTGCCGCGGGCCGTGATGCAGGTTTAGTTGCAGTCAGAGCAGGCCGTAAAGCCTGCTACAAACCCGGATTATTTCCCGGTATCCGCCGTCACCTGCTGTCTTGCGTTGGTTTTACTGCGCATTGCCGCAACCTGCTCAGGCGTCACGGCCGAAGCCTGATTGCCCCAGGAGTTGCGAACGTAGGTCAGGATGTCCGCCATCTGCCGATCGTTCATTTTCCAGTCGAAAGCAGGCATGCCGGCAGCGGTCTGACGATCGGCGGTATTTGCCGCTCGCGTTCCGTTGAGCATGGCTGAAATCATATTGGTCGGATCGTTCAGCATTGAGCGGTTACCGGCAAAGGCCGGCACCATGCCGCTGATGCCTTCTCCCTTGCCACCGTGGCAGGCGCTACAGTTCACTTCAAAACTCAGCGCGGCTTTTTTCCGGCTGGTTTCATCCATGGTAAACGCCGCTTGCGCTGGCGTACTGGACGCAGGCAGGTGTTTAAGGTAAGCGGCAACGGCGTGCAGATCTTTGTCGTTGAAGTATTGCAGCGAGTGCTCTACCGCTTCCGACATTGGACCAGCCGCGACGCTCTGGCCATCCGAGCCGGTTTTCAGATACTGCATGATCTGCTCGTTACTCCAGTCACCAATACCCGTGTGCGGGTTTGGTGTGATATCTGGCGCATACCAGGCACCCAGCTGACCGCCCTGAAGATATTTACTGCCGATTTCGCCGCCCAGCGCGTTGCGGGCCGTATGGCAAACGCTACAGTGTGCCGGCCCATCAACCAGATATTTACCCCGGTTGATCTGGTCAAGCTCTTCGCCGCTGGCGCTGGCCGTTTTCAGGCTTTCCGGTTTGAACGGGCTGTTATCAAAAAACAGCAGGTTCCAGCCCGCCATCGCCAGGCGAATGTTGTACGGGAAATTCATGCCGCCGTTTTCATCGATGTTGTTTTTTACCGGCTTCATCGTTGAAACATAGGCCCAGAGATCGTGCATATCCCGATCGCTGAGTTTAGCATAGGCGGTATACGGCATCGCCGGATAAAGGAAGCCCTTCTCACCGCGTCCCAGACGGATCGCGTTAAAGAAGTCATGCTCCGTCATTTTACCGATACCGGTTTCCCGGTCTGGCGTAATATTGGACGTTTGCAGTTCGCCAAACGGCGTAGAGATTTTGTAGCCCCCGGCAAAGTTCTGCTCGTGACACGCTGCGCAATCGCTCAGGCGCATAACGTATTCACCGCGCTTGATCGCCGCTGCATCGGTGCTGTGGAAATCCGCGAGCTGGACCTTATCATCGGCAACGCTTGAGCGTGAGCTGTCCATCACCACCCAGAGTCTGCCAAAAACACCAATGCCCGCTAAGACGGCCAGCGCCGCCAGGCTATAGCTAATTGTCTTTTTCTTCATCACGTTAGGCCTTTACCAGCGGAGCAGGGTTTTTGATATAGGTCTGATGGATTGCCTGCGCGGCTCGTACAGCCAGTGCGCCAACGGTGATCGTTGGGTTATAGCCGCCGTTATTTGGGAACGCTGACGCGCCCACCACAAAGACGTTATGCACATCCCAGCTTTGCAGATAAGTATTCACCGCCGACGTATGCGGATTAGCGCCCATCACGGCACCGCCGATAGTATGCGAGCTTTCCTGCAGATAAGGGTTCCAGCTGCTGTCGGTCTGGCGTTCAAAAATGGTAGCGGTTGGCCCAGCTTCCTTCATGATGGCTTTGGCTTTATCCGTCACGTAGTTCACCATCCTGACGTCGTTCTGGTTCCAGTCGAAGGTCACGCGCAGCAGCGGCTGGCCGTGGCGATCTTTATAGACGGGATCGAGGTCGAGGTAAGCGCCGCGTACCGGCATTGAGGTGCCCTGGCAGAAAATCGTGGCGGCGGTTTGATAATCGCGCGCGTAGCCTGCCTTCCATTCGCTGCCCCAGCGTTTGGTGCCGGTACGCAGGCTGTCCATATGCTGAATCGGACGGCCATCGGTGTTGTACGCCATGATCCCGGCACCGCCGATAAAGTCGAGCTTGCTGTGATCGAAGTTGTCGCCGTTAAAGTCATCAATCTGTACCGCCAGCGCGCCGCCGCCGATAAACGGATTCATAAACTCGCCGTCAAAGAAGCCCGTAACCGAGGAGCAGCTCTGATAGTTGTAGTTACGGCCAATGGTGCCGCGACCGGTTTCCGGATTGTAAGGCTCACCGATTTTGGACAGCAGCATCATGCGCACGTTATCCATCTGGTAAGCGGTGATGCAGACCACGTCCGCCGGCTGGAAGCCCTCTACGCCTTCTTTGGTGATAAAGCGCACGCCCTTGGCCGTCTTGCCGTCTTCATGCTTGATAACCTGCAGCACTTCTGTTTCGGTCAGTACGGTAAAGTTCGGACGGCGCATCAGCGCAGGCAGAATACAGGCCTGAGGCGAAGATTTACTGAAGTTGCCGCAGCCGTGGAAGTCGCAAAAACCGCAGTAGGTGCACGGCCCCATCGTCACGCCCAGCGGGTTGACGTAGGACTGGGACAGGTTGCCCGCAGGAATGGTGAACGGGTGGTAGCCCATGCCTTGCGTGGTCGTGCGATACTTGCGCAACCAGTGGGTATCTTTCAGCGGCGGCGTTGGATAATCGCGGCTGCGCGGCCCTTCAAACGGGTTGCCGTCAGGCTGCGTTTTACCCTGCAGATTGCCCGCGATACCTGATGTTCCGGCGATGCGTTCGAAGCGGTCGTAAAAAGGCTCCATTTCGGCATAGGTAACGCCCCAGTCCTGCAGCTGCAGGTCTTTCATTTTCGCCGCGCCGTAGCGTTCGCGAGTCTGGGTAGCGACTTCAAAATCCCACGGGGAAAAACGCCATGACATGCCCGCCCAGTGCGTACCCGCTCCGCCGACGTTCCAGCCAAACTGATAGGCAGACCAGTTACGAACCGGCGCGGCATCCTGACTGGTGTTGTTACGGAAAGTGGTGGTTTCAACGCTCATCGGCTGCAATAGCTGACGACGGGTGTGCCAGCGCAGTTCATCCGGATCGACGGCAACCGGGAAATCGGTAGAGGTATCGCGCCAGGCGCCACGCTCAATGGCCACCACGTTAAGGCCAGCGCGCGTTAATTCTTCTGCCATGACCGATCCGGCCCAGCCTAATCCGACGATCACGACATCGGTTTTATTTCTAATTTGTGACATTGACTCAGCTCCAGAAATCAGTCTTTAGGGATCAAACTGACAGGAATTAATTGTAAATTTTCACCGCGACGATCAACGTACTGCCGGTAGTCATAACGCGCGCCAGGAAAACCGATCATTTTCCAGCCGGCCATCGTTTTGTTGCCGCCATACAGCGGGTCGGCAAGATAGCTTTCACGAACGTTTTGCAGCATCAGCTCAAAGAAGGCCTGGCTGTTTACGTCTGCGCCGAGATTGATTTTTCCGGCTTCCATGTTGGTCAGGAAAGCGTCAATGTCCGCCGCGTTAAGGGTATAAAAAGAGGCGTGGTGGTTCTGCTGAGCCCAGGCTTCCAGCGCTTTCAGGCCGGTGATGTAGCGCTCGCGCGGCGAAGCCAGAAATTGTGGGCTACCCATCAATTTTTCTTCATTTTCAGGATGGAGTGGCCCTTCCAGATAGAGTGCCGCGCCGGAGCCGTAGTCGCCCGCCAGCTGGTCATCGAGAAACTCAATCGCGCCCTCTTCCGTTGCTGAAGGGCCGTGATCGTCGGCAGGAATAAGGCGGTCGAAAATCGCCGCCAGATTTTTGCGATCGGTTTCATTAGTCAGGATACGGTATCCGCCCTGCATTGCCGGAACGGGCAGCGCGTCGGGGGTAAGCCGGGTATCAAGCGGAACGTTATGCAACTCTTTCGCGTTGAGCTTAGTTGCCACCGTTAACGAAGCTACCAGTGAACTAATAGAAAAGATCGCTTCTCTTCTGTTCATATCTCTTTCCTTTAATAGCATGATTGTTATTGCTTTTATCCGTGAAGAAAAAAGGCAATAAAAACCCTACCCTGTTTAAAACAAAGTAAAAAAGCTGCCTTAAAGAGGCATTATTTTTTTAGCGACGAGTTAATTCGACTCTTGAGGAGACAAAAGTTATGAAATGGACTGTCACTTAACGATAAAAATTAAGGGGTGTTGGACATGGTATCTGGCATAGCAATTCCTGATGTTTTGATTAAAAGTAAACGTGAAATTTTTTATTAGTTATATTGTTCAATAAGGTTAACTATTTTTGCAGGGTAACCAGTTTATTATTCAGCCCGCACCACCGGCACGGGCTGAATTGAATTAACGTTTTATATGGCTCTTGCGTAAAATTAATTTACCTGTCCGCCAGGCCGCCTGCTCATCGCTATTTTCGCCCGTCAGGCGATTCACCGCTTCGCTAATCTGTTTTTCAGTCTGCTGATCGTAAGTCGTCAGGTTCCAGACCGGAGAATCCGCTTCATCTATGCCGTCAAATCCCACCACGGCTATGCTGTTGATATCGCCCGCTTCGTAAAGCGCTTCCAGCACGCCAATCGCCAGGATATCGTTTTCGCAGAAAATGGCGTCAATCCGCTTTTCTGCTGGCGTGTTCAGCAGATAGTCCTTCATGATGGAATAGCCGGCTTTACGCTCATATTTGCCCGCCAGCAGCATCAGGTCGACGTTCAGGTTAGCTAACGAAAGCTCGTGCTGATAACCGTCCATACGCAGCAGGTGACCGGAGTCGGTATCTGGCCCTTTCATGTAGCCAAAACGGTGATAGCCCTGCGCTATCAGCAGCTGGCCAATTTCGCGCCCCGCCTGGAAGCCATCAATATTGATGTTCTCGATGTTGCGGTGTTCTTCACTGTTGCGGCAGATCTGAATCAGCGGCACCGAGTGCAGGCTGTGCGCAATTTCAAACAGTTCGTTACTGAGCGTGTTGGCGAAAAACAGAATGCCGTCAACCTGCAGCTGGTCCGCCATCTCTATCACTGACTGATAGTCATCACCGGCGGTGATATTCAGCACCAGCGCCAGATATCCTCTGGCCTGCAGCTGCTTTGTAGCGGCATCCAGAATTCTCATGGCATGCGTGTTTTTAAATTCATCCATCGCGATGGCGATGATATGTGTATTTCTTTTCGTCAAACTACGGGCCAGCAAATTGGGGCGATAGCCCAGTTCGGCGGCTACGGCCATGATTCTTTCTTTGGTATCCGGAGCAACATAGGCTCCCGGCGTAAAGGCGCGTGATACCGTCCATTTCGATACGCCCGCCAACTTTGCGACGGCGGTAGCGTTTGCTTTGGGCTGTTTTTGAGGTTTCTTCGCGTCTGTCATACGGTCACTTAAGGGCAATGGACGTTAATGCCCCTATTGGACGCCAAACGGCTGTAAAAAGAAACGCTCAAAGTGCAAAGGTGCCGCCAGGTAAACGCTTTTTAAACGCATGATAACTTTTGAGAGTTTTTTTTAACTCATTGTTGAGATTATGTTAATTCGATACGCGCTTTGCAAACGTTTTCTGCACCCAGGTGCAGAAATTTTAAAAGAAATCGGTATATAATTATTAATATCTATTAAATTCAAACGATTATATCGTCATCCTTTGGTTAAAAAGGGTGCAGAGGAAACTTTTTGTGACGCAACGCGCATAGTTTAACCACTGAACAGGCCTGATACAGACGGCACCGGGCCAGCTTATTATCATCTGGCCCGGTGCCGCTAACGCGTGGATACGGGATCAGTTTTTGGCAGCAAACTGCGCATAGTTATCCTGGGTGATCACCTGATAAGGTACCCAGTTAAGTTCTTTAACCTGTTTTTTGTCCAGCAGCGCTTTAGTAACCTGCACTGCGCCGGTCGCCTGAGCTCTGGCATCCTGGAAAATGGTTAGCGCCATCTTGCCGTTTTTAATAAATTGCAGCCCGTCAGGCGTACCGTCGATGCCCGCCACCAGGATTTTCTCTTTTTTCGCCTGGCTTAGCGCCATGATCGCGCCGATAGCCATCTCATCGTTGTTGGCCGCAATAGCGTCAATGGGACGCTGGTTCAGCAGCCAGCTGGAAACCACGTCCACGGCTTCGTTGCGCTGCCATTTAGCCGTCTGCTTCTCAATTACCTTCATATCTTTGTATTTGGCGATAACGGCTTCAACCGCGCGGGTACGTTCACGCGCTTCTTCCGTTGATAGCGCACCCATAATGACGGCGACGTTACCGCGGTAGTTCATGCGCTTCGCCAGCGCCTCCATCTGCATCTGGCCGCCAAGCGCCGAGTCAGAACCGACATACGCCATGCCGACAGGCAGCTTTGTCTCTGGCTTACGGTTGACAAAAACCAGCGGAATTCCCGCTTTTTTGGCGGCGGCAATCATGGGCAATACGCCCTGCGTATCAACCGGATTGAGGATAATGGCGTCGACGCCCTGATTGATAAAGTCATCAACCTGTTGCACCTGAAGCGCCACGTCGCCTTTGGCATCGACAAACTGGCCGGTGAGATCGTTATTTTTCAGCTCCGTTTGCATTTGGGTTCGCAAAATAGAGATAAAGTTTAAATCAAAATTAGCCAGCGCTACGCCGACGGTAAACGTTTTAGCACTTACGCTCAGGCTAAGTAAAAGCGAGCACGCAAGCAGCAGCAGATTTCGAATATTCATCATCATTTCCTGTAGGGTTGGGGACTATAGCCAACAGCGGTTTATACCGGGCAACAGGCAAATACCCGTGAAAGAATCAATAACGGCATATCCTTATAATAATTAAAAAACTACGGCGCAAAGTTATCTTTTCTTATTGCTTAGCTCAGGCGTTAACGACTCCAGCTCCATCCTGATTAAGCTACAGTTTTTCTCCAGATTAGAGATCTTGAAGCGTAGGTCGCTAATACTGTTTTTATCGGTTTCTTTTTCGAAAAAAATAATTTCGTGGCGGCATGCGACACCAAAAGTTTTATTTCGCTTGTGTTTTACCAGCCATTTTTTTATGTCACTTTTAATCGCCGCTTCGTCACGTTCGGTTTCTTGCGAAGAAACGTTATAAATTGTCATAAGAAACTGGCTATAGAAAGTGTGTATAGCCGTTAAGCGCTGTAAATCCATGATTGCTCCATCATACGCAGCAGGTTCGTAAAATGGCGTATACGGCCAGCGCGCGCCAGCCGTATAGCAAAATGTTAAAGCGGTGACGCCGGGGCCGGAGCCTGATCGTACCCCCCCCAGACGGACTGATCGTAATTCACCACCGAGCCGGTCATCAAGCCTGACTCTTCGCTGGCTAAAAACGCCACGGCACGCGCCACTTCATCCGGGTTAATCAGTCGGCCAAACGGCTGCTCGGCCGCCGCCTTTTGCAACCAGCCATCCTGTGCGCCGTGATACTGCTTCATAATGCGATCTTCACCCTCGGACGCCATCCAGCCAATATTCAGGGCGTTGACGCGGATGCGGTTACGCAGCAGAGCATAGGCAGCATTGCGCGTTAAGGTCGCCAGCGCCCCTTTCGACGCGCAGTACGCGGCAATAAAAGGCTGTCCTGCCAGGCCAGACATCGAGCAAATATTGACCACGCTACCCGCGATGTTTTCACGGCGCATCACTTTGAGCGCTTCCTGCATCAGAAAGAACGGGCCGCGCACGTTGGTGGCAAAAATCTGGTCAAACAGCTCGGGCGAGGTATCCAGGATGCTGCCGCGATCGGTCATGGCTCCCGCGTTCACCAGCACGTCAACCCTGCCGAACAGCTCGTCGGTATGCGCAACCACCTGACGGCAATCTTCTACCGAAGAGAGATCCGCTTTGACAAAATGCACGCGCCCTTCGCCTTCCTCATTAAGCTGTTTGGCAATGCTTTCACCCTTGGCCTGATTGCGTCCGCAAATCACCACGCCTTTGGCACCCTGCTGTACAAAATGGCGGGCAATGGCGGCACCCAGTCCCTGCGTACCACCGGTGACGATGGCGACTTTATCGTTTAACTTCATCAGAATTCTCCTTGAATCAGTGTGTAGCCTGCGTCGCTGAGCGCTCTGCGCAGGGTGTTATAGCCGATACGCGCATATTGCAGCGGCGGCGCTTTTGCCGGATCTTGTTCCGCTTCAACCACAAACCAGCCCTGATAACCGATGGCCGCCAGCTCGCGAACAATGGCGTCAAAATCGATGCCGCCGTCACCCGGCACGGTGTAAATGCCCTTCAGCACCGCATCAAGAAATGAGTCTTTCTGCCAGTCGAGGCTGGCAAGCACGTCCGGACGCACGTCTTTGGTGTGCACGTGATTAATGCGCTTACCGTGTTTTTTCAACACGCTGAGCGGATTGACCCCGGCGAAGAAGAGATGCCCGGCATCAAACAGTAAACCGACATCCTCATTCGTGGCGGCCATCAGCCGATCGATATCGTGCTCGTCTTCAATGGCCGTTCCCATATGGTGATGAAACGCCAGCGGAACGCCGAACTCGCGGCAAAAGGCGGCAAATTCAGACAGCTTATTGCCGTATTCGCTAATCTGCTCATCGCTGAGCCGACGGCGGTTGGCCAGCGCTATATGCTGTTGATTCTGGATAGTGCCTGCCGTTTCACCGTAAACCAGGCAGGCGGCCCCGCAGTCGCGAAACAGCTGCAGCTGCGGCGTTACTTTTTTGATTTCGTCTGCCACGCTATTGTCGAGCAGCGTGCCGGAGTACCAGCCGGAAACCAGATCCAGCTGGAATTCACGCAGCATCGGCTTCAGCTCTGCGCTGGTTTTTGGAAATTTCCCGCCGGTTTCTACGCCCTGGAAACCCGCCAGATGACTCTCGTACAGGCAGGTCGACAGCGGCGTATCGCCGCCAAGCTGGGGCAAATCGTCGTTTGACCAGGCAATAGGCGCGATGCCCATTTTTGCTTTTAGTGACATATTTCCCTCCTGATTAGAATCCAACCCGCTGTTTTTGACGTCCGGCAACGTGCTCTTCACGCGCCTGGTTAACACTTTCGCGTGCGCTGACCTCTGGCACGCCAACATCCCACCACGCATCGCCCGGCGTCCAGCTATGGGGATGCGTATCGATGACGATGACCGTGGTACGGTCGGTGGTTTTTGCCCACTGGATTGCCTCTTCCAGCGCGTCCAGCGATTCGACCTTCCGCGCCAGCGCGCCCATTGATTGCGCATTGGCGACAAAATCAACGTGGAAAGGCTCTTTCACCCGGCAGTCCTTCAGTAGGTTATTAAAGGATGCGCCGCCTTTGGCATTCTGTAGCCGGTTAATCACGGCAAAACCGCCGTTATCGCACACCAGCAGAATGAACTTGTGGCCGGAAAGCACGCTGGAGTAGATGTCGGAGTTCATCATCATGTAGGTACCGTCGCCGATCATCACAAACACATCCCGATCGTGACCGGCCATCGCTGCGCCCCAGCCTGCGGAAAGCTCATAGCCCATACAGGAAAAACCAAATTCACAGTCAAAGGTGCCGGGATTTTTTACCCGCCAGCCTTTCACCAGTTCGCCCGGTAAGCCGCCCGCCGCGCTGATGATGTAGTCTTCGGCTGCGGCCTGCGCGTTAACCACGCCCACTACCTGCGCATAGGTCGGTTCACTGTCGCTCACCACGCGCTCCTGTTTTTCCGCAATCAACGTATTCCAGCCGACAAAAGCCTGACGACCTTTTTCCAGCCAGGCCGCGTCCGCCTTCCAGCCACCAAGCGCCACATCCAGCTCGCCGATCCCTTCACGCGCATCGCATACCAGCGGCAGCGACAGATGCTTATGCGCATCGAAGCGCGCGGCGTTCAACGAAATAAAGTGGGCCTTGTGATCGAACAGCGACCAGGAGCCGGTAACGAAATCCATCAGGCGCGTGCCGACTGCCAGAATGACGTCGGCTTTTGCCGCCAGCTCGTTGGCCGAGGTTGAACCTAAGATACCGACCGGCCCCATGTGCATGGGATGGTCATGGGTGAAGGCACCTTTACCCGCGATGGTTTCGACTACCGGAATGCCATGCGCTACCGCAAAGGCTTCCAGCGCACTTTCCGCCTGGGAGTAACGTACGCCGCCGCCAGAGATAATCACCGGGCGTTTCGCTCGCTTCAGGCATTCAACCGCACGTGCCAGTAGCTGACGATCCGGGCGCGGACGCGGCATCAGATGCAGACGAGGCGCAAAAAACTCTTCCGGGAAGTCATACGCCATCTCCTGCACGTCCTGACAAACGCCGATAAACGCCGGGCCGCAATCCCCCGGATCGAGCATGGTAGCGACCGCTTGCGGTAACGAAGAGAGGATCTGCTCAGGCCAGGTAATGCGATCCCAGTAGCGGCTGACCGCTTTAAAGGCATCGTTCACGGTTTGCGTCGGGTCGCTGAAGTGTTCAACCTGCTGCATAACCGGGTCGGGATGGCGACGCGCAAAGGTGTCGCCGCAAATCATCAGCAGCGGTAAGCGGCTGGTGTGCGCTACGCCAGCAGCAGTCAGGAGATTGGTGGTACCCGGGCCAATCGAGGCGGTCACCACCATGATTTGCCGCCGCGCCATCGCTTTGGCAAACCCGACGGCGGCAAACCCCATCGACTGTTCATTTTGCCCACGCCAGGTCGGCAACGTATCCTGAACGGCTTCCAGCGCTTCCCCCAGACAGGTCACGTTACCGTGTCCAAAAATCCCGTAAACGCCGGGGAACAGCGGCACGCGCTTGCCGTCAACTTCGGTAAACTGATGGCTCAGGTAGCGAACTATCGCCTGAGCTGTCGTGCAACGAATCGTAGCCATATCTCTACTCACTCTGATGAGATGCGCCAAAGCGGCATCGCGGTTTTTATAAAAACGTTAATTGCATAAATTTTATAAAAGCAATATTAGTTGCATTCTCAGGCGACAGAACTCCCGCCAAAAGTGCGAGAGTCCCTGATAACGTACGCTAAGCGCGCTTGCGTTTGCGCTGGCTTTCTACCCGGCTTTCGCGTTCGGTAATCGTTTCAATATGCGGCTGCGCCCTGTCGGGCTGTAACGCGGCAGCCAGCGCCATAGCAATACTTTGCGCCAGGCAAACCGGCGCGGCCAGCGAGCGCGAAAAGCTATATTCCTCTTCAGGAATGGTAAACAGCACCCTGGCGCTTTTTGCCAGCGGCGATAGCTGGCTGTCGCTGATAGCCACCACCGGAATGTTGCGTTCCCCTGCCTCATCGGCGATGGCGACTACCTCTTTGGCATAGTGGCGGAAAGCGATGGCAATCAGCACATCGTTCTCGCGCATGTTATTAGCCATCTGCGGGGCCAGCCCGCCAGCGGCATCAAGCAGCACGACGCGACGGTTCAGCATGGTCAGCAGATAGCGCAATAACGACGCAACCGGTTCAGACCGTAACTGCCCGGCGATATAAACGATCTCGGCCTCTTTCAGCAAATGCGCCGTTTCATCCAGATTTTGCTCGCTCACGTTATCCAGCAGCTGCTGCAAGGTGGCGATATCGCGGATCACCAGGCTTTGTAGAAAACCAAAGCTGCCCTTTTCATCGTTTTTACGCAGGTCGCTTTCCAGCGCGGTAATCCGCTCGTTATAGCCCGGTGCTGCGGTAGCCAGGCGCGTCTGAAACACGCTCTGCATCTGCTTAAAACCGCTGTAGCCAAACACCTGCGCAAAGCGCACCAGCACCGAAGGATGCAGCCCGCATTTTGCTGCCACGGCGTTAATAGACTCCAGCGCCACGATATTCGGGTTCTGCGTGATATAGCGCGCGGCCTGCTGATGGCGGTTTGACAACTGCGGGTAGCGCTGGGTGATCTCATTCACCACCTGTTCGTAGTTGTCGTGCGGCAGCGGCTTTGGCGCGGCTTTGGTTTTCTTTGCTTTATCCATCGGTATTTCCTGTGACGTGCCCTGATTAGCCAGCACGCTAAAGCAATAAAAATTGCAAGTAAACCCTGAATGCAATTATTTCTAACCTATTTTGTGCAGCCTGGGAAAACCCATGAATAAAATTTGTGATTAATCTCGAAGAATTTACATTTTTATAACTTAATAATTTACAAAGCTGAAAATCAACCGCATATAACTTCCTGTATTTCCTTATTTTATGTCTAATTTCGCAATTTTTACTGCAAACACTGCCCGCTATTGCAATTATTTTTGCTTCGATCCTAATATTGCAATCATTGATGCGTGAGAGCCTCTTGACGCCGCTCTGGCAGAGAGGTTCAGAGCACTACCCGAGGGGGTAACGCGCATCCCATTGAGCCGGAGCCGATGCCGGAGGAGCGACAACCATGTATGACGATTTTGGACAGTTTATAAATGGCAAATGGTGTAAAGGGAGCGGGCAGGAGCGTATTAACGTTATCGATCCCGGCAATGGAAATAGCTTGGGAGAAATTCAGGCCGCGTCGGTATCCGATACCCACGATGCGCTGAAAGCCGCCGAACAGGCGTTTACGCAGTGGAAAGCGTTGCAGAGCTGGACGCGCGCGGATTTTTTACAGGCGGTCGCGCGTGAAATGGTTGCGGCAACCCAGCAGGCAGCCCGCGTTATCTCGCTGGAAAGTGGCAAACCGCTGGCGCAGGCGAAGCGTGAATGGGAACTCTCTACCGATCAGTTTATCTGGTATGCGGAAGAAGCTCGCCGCATCTATGGCCGCATCGTTGAGAGCCGCGTTCCCGGCGGCCGCTGCGAGGTGTTTCACGAGCCTGTCGGCGTAGTGGCGGCCTTCACCGCCTGGAACTTTCCTGTGGTGTTAGTGGCGCGCAAGCTGGCTCCCGCGCTGGCAGCAGGCTGCACCGTGGTGCTGCGTCCCTCCAGCGAAGTGCCGGGATCGGCAATGATGGTCTTTGAGTGTTTACGTAAAGCAGGCCTGCCCGCTGGCGTGGCAAACCTGGTGGTTGGCCCAACTGCGGCCACCTACGAGCCACTGATGGCTTCGCCCACTGTACGCAAAATCTCACTGACCGGTTCAACCCAGCTGGGCCAGCAGATGATCCGCGACTCGGCTAATACCATCAAGCGTCTCAGTATGGAGCTGGGTGGCAACGCGCCGGTCATTGTCTATCAGGATGCCGACCTGGAAAAAGCACTCGACCTTTCAGTAGCAACAAAATTTGCGAACTGCGGCCAGGTTTGCGTGACCGGCGATCGCTTTTATGTGCATGAAAGCCTGTATAGCGCTTTTGTTGAAGGCTTTGCCAGCCGCGCCCGCAAGCTTAAAACCGGTTACGGTCTGGACGAAGCCACCACCATGGGGCCGTTAATTAACGCTCGCCGTCTGGAAGCTATCGAGGCCATCGTAGCCGATGCGCGCAACAAAGGCGCCCGCGTGGTAACCGGCGGTGAAAGGCTGGCGATCGGTAACGGCTATTTCTATGCGCCGACCGTGCTTGCCGACGTAGCGGATGACGCGAAGGCGCTGGCCGAAGAGAACTTTGGCCCTATCGCCGCTATTACCTCCTTTAGCAACCACGAAGATTTGTGGCAGCGCGTGAATAATTCTGATTTCGCGCTGTCGGCCTACGCCTTTACCCGCGATCCGGCGCTGATTCGGGAAACGGTATCGCGCTTTGAGTCCGGCATGGTCGGTATCAACAGCTATGCGCTGGCCGCTGCCGAAGTCCCGTTTGGCGGTGTCAAAGCCAGCGGAATGGGTCGCGAAGGCGGCTCGGAAGGCATCCTCGACTATATGAACGTCAAACTGGCGCAAATTGTTCTTTAAGGAGCAGGAATGAAACTTAATAACATTAAACAGCGCTGGAAGGACGAGCAGCCGGTGCTGAACGGCTGGCTGAGCATCGCCAGTTCCTTCAGCGCGGAAATCATGGCGGCGCAGGGCTATGACTCGCTGACTATCGATCTGCAGCACGGTTTTGTTGGCTACGATGAGGCGAAAATCATGCTACAGGCGATGCGCGCCAGCGGCGTTGCGCCGATGGTTCGCGTGCCGTGGCTGGAACCCGGCATCATTATGAAAGCGCTGGATGCCGGTGCCTGGGGCATTATCTGCCCGATGGTTAACAATGCAGAACAGGCGCAGGCGCTGGTTTCCTGCGTGCGCTATCCCCCGCTCGGCAGCCGCAGCTTTGGCCCAACGCGCGTGACCTTTTCCGCCGGGCAGGATTATGGCCAGCACGCGGATGAACAGGTGGTCTGTTTTGCGATGATCGAAACGGCCGAGGCGTTTGCCCGGCTGGAAGAGATAGTCGCCACGCCGGGTCTGGATGGCGTTTATATCGGCCCGGCGGATTTAACCCTGGGCCTGACGGGCCGCAAATACCGCACCGGTTTCGATCGCGAAGAGCCGGAAATTGTGGACGCCATCAAACACATTCTTACCGTTGCCCACCGCGCCGGAAAAAAGGTGGGTCTGCACAACGGAACGGCAGCCTATGCCGCTAAAGCCGTAGAGTGGGGATTTGATCTGGTCACGGTATCGAACGACGTACAGCTTTTGCGCTCGGCCGCCGCCGCCAGCGTGCAGCAGTTCCGCGAGCTTCAGGGTAGCGAAACAAGCTTTGCGTCCGCCACGAAGACGGGAGGATATTAAGATGCCACACGTTCTGGTTGCCGGAAAAATTCATGAAGCCGGGCTGGCGGTACTGCAAAACGCACCGGGCATCACCCTTCAGCTGGTCGACGAAGTCAGCGTCGAGAGCTATGCGCCGTTTATGGCGCAGGCCGATGCGCTGCTGATCCGTACCCAGCCGTTAACCGCAAAAGAGATTGCGACCGCACAACAGTTGCAGATCGTTTCGCGACACGGCGTGGGCTATGACTCGGTCGATGTCGACACCTTAACCTCTCGCAATATTCCGCTGACCGTGGTCGGCGACGTCAATTCGCTGTCGGTGGCCGAGCATACGCTGTCGCTGCTGCTGGCGGTGGCGAAACGCATTTGCTACTTCGACCGCAGCATTCGCGAGGGCGAATGGAATCGCCGTAACAGCTTCTCGGCAATGGAAATTGCCGGCAGAAAGCTGTTTATTCTCGGCTTTGGCCGTATCGGACGCGAAGTCGCGCGGCTGGCAAAAAGCTTCAATATGGAAGTCATCGCTTACGACCCTTATTTACCGGATGAGATGTTTTCCACACATCACGTGCAGCGCGTAGCGGAGATTGAGGATGGCCTGCGTGCGGCCGACGCGGTCACCGTGCATCTGCCTTTTAATGGTGAAAAACCGTTAATCGGCAAGGATGAGCTGGCCATGATGAAGCCCGGTGCTTTTCTGATTAATACCGCGCGCGGCGGCATCGTGGATGAAGAAGCGCTGGCGCAGGCGTTGCAGTCCGGTCATCTGGCTGGCGCTGGCCTGGACGTGCTGAAAGATGAACCGGCCAGAGCGGATTCACCCCTGCTGGCGCAGACCGATCGGCTTATTCTTAGCCCCCATACCGCCGGCCTGACCCAGGAAGCCGCCATGCGCATGTCGGTCTCGGCGGCCACCAATATCGTCAACTACTTCCAGGGCCAGCTGGATACCGGGCTGGTGGTGAATCAGCAGGTGCTGGCGGTAAACGATCTGATGAGTCCTACACCCTAATACGCAATAACAATAACTTACCTCTAAGCGGAGATTGTGATGATCAAAATAGCCATTCTCGGTGCCGGCCGCATCGGCCAGGTTCATGCGCTCAACGTTGCGCGACACAAAGACGCTACGCTGGCGGCGGTTGCCGACCCGATCCTTACCAATGCGCAGGCGTTAACGGCCAGCTGGGGCGGCATCGCCATGAGCGATCCGCTTGAAGCCATTAACCACCCGGATATTGATGCGGTAGTGATTGGCACGCCAACGCATACCCATATCGATTTGATGCTGGCGGCATCAAGAGCGGGTAAAGCCGTACTGTGTGAAAAACCGGTCGATCTGGATCTGGAGAAAGCCCGCGCGGCGGAAAAAGCGCTGGGCGACGCGGCGAAACGCGTCATGCTGGGCTTCAATCGCCGCTTCGATCCGGGCTTTAGCGAGATCCACCGACGCGTGCAGCAGGGCGATATTGGCGACCTTCACCAGGTCATTATCACCAGCCGCGATCCCGGCTTCGCTCCTATGGGCTACCTGCAAACGTCGGGCGGAATTTTTCGCGACATGGTCATCCATGACTTCGATCTGGCGCGCTGGCTGTTAGGCGAAGAGCCGGTGGAAATTTTTGCTACCGGTAGCCGCCTGCTGGAACCGGCGCTGGAAGCGCTCGGCGATTACGATACCGTCATGGTGCAGATGCGTACCGCCTCCGGTAAACAGTGCCAGATTAACTGTAGCCGCCAGGCCGTTTACGGCTACGACCAGCGCATGGAGGTGTTCGGCTCTGGCGGCATGCTGCTGAATGACAACCTGCGCGAAACCAGCGTTCGCCACTATCGCGGCGAAGAAACAGAGGCGCGCGGGCCGCTGCTGAACTTCTTTATGGAGCGCTATGCCGACGCTTACCGGCTGGAAATGGAAGCCTTTATCGACGCCATTAAAACCGGCAGCCCGCTGCCGACTACCGTACACGACGGCTGCCAGGCACTGAAGCTGGCCGATGCCGCACAGCGTTCAGCCGACAGCCACGCTGCCGTAACTATAGAGTGAGAGGAACTCCAATGCGTAAGATAGGAATTGGCTTAATTGGCACCGGCTTTATGGGAAAATCGCATGCGATGGCATGGCGGGCAGCGGCCTCCTTTTCCGGCGACGTCCAGCCGGTGCTGGTCAGCGTTGCGGATATCGACGGCGCGGCGGCGGAACGCGCAGCGGCGCAGTTTGGCTTTCAGCGCTGGACCAGCCAGTGGCAGGATTTAATTGAAGATCCGGAAATCGACGTGATCTCCATTACCTCCCCTAACCGCTTTCACGCCGAGCAATCGCTGGCGGCTATTGCGGCAGGCAAGCACGTACACTGCGAAAAACCGCTCGCACCGAATAGCGAGACGGCGGAACGCATGGCGCGCGCGGCCGCCGAAGCGGGCGTCGTTACCCAGGTAGGCTTTAACTACGTTAAAAATCCGTTGCTGAAGCTGGCGAAACAGATGATCGCCAACGGCGAACTGGGTGAGATTACCGGTTTTCGCGGTATTCACGCGGAAGACTTTATGGCCAGCCCGGAGCTTCCCTGGTCGTGGCGACTCGATCCCAGCGGCGGCGCGGGCGCGGTAGCCGATCTGGGCAGCCATATCCTGGGCATGGCGCGCTTTCTGCTGGGGCCGATTTCCGGGATGTTTGCCGACCTTGATACGGTAGTCAAAGCGCGGCCCGAAAAAGCCGGGTCCGCAACAATGAAAGCGGTTGAGGTAGACGATATCGCCCGCCTGACGGTGAAATTTGCCCGCGGCTGTAGTGGGCAGATAGAGGCCAACTGGGTGGCATCCGGCCATAAAATGCAGCTGGGCTTCGAAGTGACCGGCAGCAAAGGCGCGCTGATTTTTAATCAGGAACGCTTTAACGAACTACAGTTCTTCCGCAATACGGACACGGAAAGCCGAAACGGCTTTACCACAATCGTTGCCGGGCCAGATCATGCGCCTTACGGACTCTTCTGTCCGGCACCGGGCCACCAGATTGGCTTTAACGATTTGAAAACCATTGAAATGCTCGAGTTTATTCAGTCCATCACGCAAGGCAAAGCGCAAGGGCCTGATTTTCAGGAAGCCTGGGAAATTCAGAAGCTGGTGGATGCGGCCCTGCGTTCATCGCGTGAACGCAGCTGGGTAACCCTTTAGCTCTTGTCAGTTTAAGGACAGGTAAGCAGCAAGGACGCTGCCCCGCCAGCCAGACAACGAGGCCAACATGACAAAGTTTTGTTTCGCCAGTGAAGACCAGGCATCCGTTACCGATTTTATCGCGCTCTGCGAGCAGCAGCTCGAGCCAGAGGCTTATCCGCTGGCAACGGCTATTCACGCTAACGTGCTGATCTATGACCGCGAAGTGCTGGACGATGCCGCCATGACCGGCCAGCGCGCGGTGCTAAGCGAGCTGCATAACGCGTTTTCGGACGGCCCCGGCGTGCTGGTGGTGCGCGGCCTCTATCCCCAGAGCGAGCTGGTCGATCGGGCTTCGCAAATATTCGAATCGATAATGCAGGAGGAGGCAAAGTCGAAGGTCCAGGCCGACCATTTTTCACGTGCCGGGAACAATGGCCGCATCTGGAACGCCCTGCAAAAACTGGCGGAAGCCAGTCCTGAAACGTTCAGTGAATACTATGCCAATCCCACCCTGGGGCTGATTTGTCAGGCGTGGCTGGGCCCAGCGTGGCGTATGGTCTCGCAGGTTAATCAGGTGCGTCCGGGCGGCGAAGCGCAGCGGGCGCATCGTGACTATCATCTTGGTTTTCAACAGAGTGAGTTTGCCGCCGGCTTTCCCGTTCCCGTGCAGGTTTTAACGCAGTACCTGACGCTTCAGGGTGCCGTAGCGCATAGCGATATGCCGCTGGCGTCCGGCCCGACTCGTTTGCTGCCCTGGTCGCACCAGTATGAGCTGGGCTATCTCGCCTGTCGCCGCCCGGAGTTCGTCGACTACTTTAATAAGCACTTCGTACAGCTGCCGCTGCAAAAAGGAGACGGTCTGTTTTTCAATCCCGCGCTGTTTCATGCCGCAGGCAACAACACCACTCACGACCAGCTGCGTACCGCTAACCTGCTACAAATTTCCTCCGCTTTCGGCGTGCCGATGGAGGAGGTTAACCATGAGAAGATACTCAAGCTGATCTATCCGGTTATAAAGTACGGCAACCTGACAGAGGCGGAACGGAACGCGCTGATTGCCGTAGCGGCGCGCGGCTACTCCTTCCCTACCAATCTGGATACCGACCCACCGGTAGACGGCCTGGTCCCTGAAACCCAGCAGCAGCTTGTGCACAAATCGCTAAGCCAGGGCCTGGGTTTTGCGGAATTTTGTCAACGGCTTGATGAGCATACCGCACGCCGCAGAGCCTGACAGATGCGCGGCATCGGCGTGACGCTACTCCCAGCGTGAGGCGGCCTGTTTATCACTGTCGCGGGATTCAACCCAGCGATCGCCTTCCGGCGTGGCTTCTCTTTTCCAGAAAGGCGCTCGGGTTTTCAGATAATCCATAATAAATTCGGCGGCGGCAAAAGCCGCGCCGCGATGCGCGCCGCTGACGCCTACCAGCACGATTTCATCGCCGGGAAACAGTTCGCCGATACGGTGGATCACCGTGACGCGCTGCATCGGCCAGCGCGTGCGCGCTTCCGCCACGATCTCCTCCAGCGCCTTTTCGGTCATCCCGGGATAGTGCTCCAGCGTCAGCGCAGCCACGCTATCACCCAGATTGTGATTACGCACCTTGCCGGTAAAGGTAACCACGGCCCCATCCTCATCGCAGGCCGCCAGCCAGCGGTACTCTTCCGCCATATCAAACGGTGCCTGCCCTACTCTGATCCGCGTTGCCATTTTAACCTCCGGTAACCGGCGGGAAGAAAGCAACCTCATCACCGGCACGTAATGGATGCTGCGGTGATACCAGCGTCTGGTTAACCGCCGCCAGCAGCTTGTCGGAGGAGAGCGCCAGCGACCAGCGATCGCCACGTCCGGCCAGCGCCGCCCGCAGCGCCTCCACGGTAGCGTACTCTTCGTTGACGCTGAGGCTGTCGGTACCGATTAGCTCACGCACCTGGGCAAAAAACAGCACGTTAATCATGGCTGACCGCCTTGAAATCGCCGGACTTGCCGCCGCTTTTACTCAGCAGGCGACACTGTTCAATGCTGATATCTTTCTGCACCGCTTTGCACATATCGTAAATGGTCAGCGCGGCCACCGAAGCCGCCGTCAGCGCCTCCATTTCGACGCCGGTTTTGCCGGTCAGGCGGCACAGCGATTCAATCCGCACCCGGCTATTAGCCGTATCGGCAGACAAAGTAACCTCTACTTTGCTTAACAGCAGCGGATGACAAAGCGGGATCAGCTCCCAGGTGCGCTTGGCTGCCTGAATACCAGCGATGCGCGCCGTGGCAAAGACATCGCCTTTATGGTGACTGCCGTCGAGGATCATTTGCAGCGTATCGGGATGCATCACCACAAAGGCTTCTGCACGCGCTTCACGTACGGTGTCGTTTTTGGCGGAGACGTCCACCATGTGTGCCTCACCGGAGGCGTTGATATGGGTTAGTTGCGACATGGCTTAAGGCTTCTTCAGGTGCGAAACAAAATTACAGGGACGGGTACGGGCATCCAGCTGTTCACGGATAATTCTTTCCCACGCGCTTTCACAGGCGCGGGTTGAGCCGGGTACGGCGAAAATCACCGTCTGGTTGGCCATACCGGCAACGGCGCGCGACTGGATAGTAGAGCCGCCGATATCCTCGTAAGAGACCATGCGAAACAGCTCGCCAAACCCGTCGATTTCCCGGTCAAACAGCGGCAGCAGCGCCTCTGGCGTGCTGTTATTACTGTTAAAGCCGGTGCCGCCGTTAACGATAACAACCTGCACGTCCGCGCTGGCGATCCAGCTGGAAACGATAGCGCGAATACGATAGCGGTTATCTTTAACCAGCGCGTGATCCAGCACCTGATGTCCCGCTTCGCTCAGCGCCTCGCGCAGATAGTCGCCTGAACTGTCCTCTGCTGCGTCCCGGCTGTCGGAAACGGTCAGCACCGCCACGTTCAGCGCCACAAATTCCGCCGTAGATTTTCCCATTGTTGACTCCATGCGTTAGCCGCCGATAAAAGAGAGATTCTGTGTAATGCCGGTATTGCCCTGATGCAGAAAATGCGTCTGCTTTTTGGTTTTCAGGCTGGCGGCAATACGTTCCTGCAGCTCATCCTGCTGGTCGTCGCTTTGCAGCAGATCGCGCAGCGACACGCCGCCATCGCCAAACAGGCAGAGATGCAGTTTGCCGACGGCCGACACGCGCAGGCGATTACAGCTGGCGCAGAAATTTTTCTCATATGGCATAATCAGGCCGATTTCACCCGCGTAGTCCGGATGGCAGAAGACCTGCGCCGGGCCGTCGCTGCGGCCGCGTAGCTGACGCACCCAGCCCTGTTGCAGCAGCTGGTCGCGAATAACCTCGCCGGAGATATGGTGCTTGCGGAACAGCTCGCCGCCGTCGCCGGTTTCCATCAGCTCAATAAAGCGTAGCTGGATTGGCCGATGGCGGATCCAGTCGAGGAAAGTTTGCAGGCTGTGGTGGTTGACGTCGCGCATCAGCACGGTATTCACTTTTACCTTACTGAAGCCCGCTTCAAAGGCCGCGTCGATACCCGCCATCACCTGGTGGAATTTATCCTGGCCGGTGATAGCATGAAACTGGCGCGCATCCAGGCTGTCGATGCTGACGTTCAGCGCCGTCAGGCCCGCCGCACGCCATTGCGCCACGTCACGCGCCAGGCGATAACCGTTGGTGGTCATGGCCAGCTGGCGAATCGCGCTGTTTTCACGCACCGCGGCAATAATGTCGGTAAAGTCGCGTCGCAGCGAAGGCTCACCGCCCGTCAGGCGCACCTTCTCCGTTCCCGCCGCCGCAAAGGCACGGGTAACGCGCCTGATTTCATCCAGCGACAGGAAGCTTTTGTTGTTGCCGCCCTGCGGCCGATAGCCGTCGGGCAAACAATAGTTACAGCGGAAATTACATACGTCGGTGATCGACAGGCGCAGATAATAAAAGCTGCGGTCGAAGCTATCAGTAAATTGTGACACCAGAACACCTTTCCAGATTTCGGGAGATGCAGGCATTTCTTTCTGCACCCTGGCAACTCGAGGTTGCGGCCGGGGCACCGTATCCGAAGACTTAGGCACCAGGGCTAAGTGTGACTTACCAGTATGGTAAATCTTGGTCGTAAAATTCTACTGCTAACGAAGCGCGGTTGCCAGCAGGGAATTTCGCTATGTATTTTGATATATAACGTTTTTTTGCCGCATAACGCGCTACGCTGGCGTAAAATAAGACAAAATTGCCGGGCAGCCTTGCCGCCAGGCTTACATATTGAAGGAATTTTATGCGTAACCGCACTCTGGCCGACCTTGATCGCGTTGTTGCTCTTGGCGGCGGTCACGGACTGGGCCGCGTTTTATCAGCGCTCTCCTCGCTTGGCTCCCGCCTGACCGGCATTGTCACCACCACCGACAACGGCGGCTCAACCGGCCGGATACGCCGTGCGGAAGGCGGCATTGCCTGGGGCGATATGCGCAACTGTCTGAACCAGCTGATAACCGAGCCCAGCATCGCTTCGGCCATGTTTGAATACCGTTTTGGCGGTCAGGGCGAGCTGGCCGGACACAACCTGGGCAACCTGATGCTAAAGGCGCTGGATCACCTGAGCGTCCGGCCGATCGAAGCGATCAACCTGATCCGCAATCTGCTCAAGGTGGATGCGTTTTTGATCCCAATGTCCGAGCAGCCGGTAGATCTGATGGCGCTGGATGCCGACGGTAACGAAGTCTACGGCGAAACGGCCATCGACAAGCTGCAACAGTCGCCGCGCGAGCTGATGCTTTCCGACACGGTCAGCGCCACCAGAGAAGCCATTGAGGCCATTCACGAAGCCGATCTGATCTTAATCGGACCCGGCAGTTTTTATACCAGCCTGATGCCGGTGCTGCTGCTGCCCGATATGGCGCAGGCGCTGCGCCGCACGCCGGCACCGATGGTGTTTATCGGTAACCTGGGCAAGGAGCTAAGCCCGGCGGCGGCACAGCTTACCCTGGCGGACAAGCTGGCGATCATGGAAAAGTATATTGGCCGAAAGGTGATCGATGCCGTGGTGGTTGGCCCACAGGTCGATACGTCGGGCGTTAGCGACCGGCTGATTGTGCAGGAGCCGCTGGAGGCGGTGGATATAAAATATCGCCACGACCGCCAGCTGCTGCACAGCGCGCTGGAGCACGCCATTCAGCGGCTGGGTTAACGCGCCGCTGGCCAGCAGCCACTCTTAAGAAGCGGCGATAAACAGCTCGCGTATCTCGTGCAGCTGGTCGCGCACGTTGGCCGCCTCTTCGAACTCCAGGTTCTGCGCGTGCTCCTGCATTTTCGCCTCCAGCTCGCGGATGCGTTTTTGCAGGCCTTTTGGCGACAGGTCGACCACCGCCGCATCCTCTTCCACAATCGGACCGGCTGGCTTGCGCCCTCTGCTTTTGTTCTTGCTGAGGCCCTGGCCCAGCTCCAGAATATCGGCGATTTTCTTGTTCAGCGCCTGCGGCACAATGCCTTTTTCCTGGTTGTAGATCTCCTGCTTCTCGCGGCGGCGCTCGGTTTCGCCAATCGCCCTTTCCATTGACGGGGTGATCTTATCGCCATACAGGATCGCCTTGCCGTTAACGTTACGCGCGGCGCGGCCAATGGTCTGGATCAGCGAGCGCTCGGAACGCAGGAAGCCTTCTTTATCGGCGTCCAGAATAGCGACCAGCGACACCTCTGGCATATCCAGCCCTTCTCGCAGCAGGTTGATGCCGACCAGCACGTCAAACTTGCCCAGACGCAAATCGCGAATGATTTCGACGCGTTCGACCGTGTCGATATCCGAGTGTAGATAGCGTACCCGCTCGCCGTGCTCGGTCAGGTATTCGGTTAAGTCTTCGGCCATGCGCTTGGTCAGTACCGTGACCAGCACGCGCTCGTCAATCGCCACCCGCTTGCGAATTTCCGACAGCAGATCGTCTACCTGCGTGGCGACCGGCCGCACTTCGATAAGCGGATCCAACAGCCCGGTTGGCCTGACCACCTGATCCACCACTTCGCCACCCGACTTCTCCAGCTCGTAGTTGCCCGGCGTCGCCGAAACATAGATGGTCTGCGGGGCCAGCGCCTCGAACTCTTCAAACTTCATCGGACGGTTATCCAGCGCCGACGGCAGGCGGAAGCCATACTCCACCAGCGTCTCTTTACGCGCGCGGTCGCCGCGATACATGCCGCCAATCTGCGGGATGGTAACGTGGGATTCATCAATCACCAGCAGGCCGTCGGCTGGCAGATAGTCGAACAGCGTAGGCGGCGCTTCGCCCGGCCCGCGCCCCGACAGGTAGCGTGAATAGTTTTCGATACCCGAGCAGTAGCCCAGCTCGTTCATCATCTCCAGGTCAAACTGCGTGCGCTGGGAGATGCGCTGCTCTTCCAGCAGCTTATTGTTGGCCAGCAGCGTTTTACGGCGATCGGCCAGCTCTACCTTAATATCTTCCATCGCCTGCAGGATGCGCTCACGCGGCGTCACGTAGTGCGTTTTAGGATAGATGGTGTAGCGCGGAATGACCGAGCTAATCTGGCCGGTCAGCGGATCGAAAATAGAGAGGCGCTCGACCTCTTCGTCAAACAGCTCAACGCGCAGCGCGTAGTCGTCCGATTCCGCCGGAAAGATATCGATAACTTCGCCGCGCACGCGGAAGGTGCCGCGCTGAAACGCCTGATCGTTACGGCTGTACTGTAGCTCGGCCAGGCGGCGCAGAATGGCGCGCTGGTCGATAACCATACCGCGCGTCAGATGCAGCATCATTTTCAGGTACGAGTCGGGATCGCCCAGACCATAAATGGCCGACACCGACGCCACCACGATGACGTCGCGGCGCTCCAGCAGCGCTTTGGTCGCGGAAAGACGCATCTGCTCGATATGTTCGTTAACCGAGGCGTCCTTCTCGATAAAGGTGTCCGAGCTGGGCACGTAGGCTTCCGGCTGATAATAGTCGTAGTAGGAGACGAAGTACTCGACGGCGTTTTCAGGAAAGAATTCCTTCATCTCTCCGTAAAGTTGCGCTGCTAAGGTCTTGTTGGGTGCCAGCACCATCGTCGGACGGTTCAGATCGGCTATCACGTTCGCCACGGTAAAGGTTTTGCCCGACCCTGTTACGCCGAGCAGCGTCTGGTGCGCCAGTCCATCCTGCAGCCCTTCTTCAAGGCGGCGAATGGCTTCAGGCTGATCGCCGGAAGGTTTAAAGGCGGAATTAAGTTTAAAGACTTTGCTCATTGAATGGCTACCTGGTAGTGAAAAGCGCGGACAAGGTTGTAATTTTACTCCGCTATGGCGATTTTGCCAGCGAAAAATACTGGATATAAGCACAGTTATTCTGCATGCTGGCTACGTTAAGTAAAATCTTGCGGATGCAGAGCAGCGGCAAATGCTTAAGCGGCAGGAAAGCGGCAAGGTTATCCCCAGCCAGGATGAAAGTTTAACATTTGTCAATACGCGCGGCTGAAATGACGACGGCGAAACTGCCTGGCCCTTTCTGCCGCTTGATTTTCATTAACTTATTGAAAAATATTGCGCTGTTAATGGCGCTGAGTTTAGCAACAACTCAAGCCCAGGCCGCGTCCGCTCTCGCTTTACAAAGGTTTTCAGTCAGTCATACACATGGTTATCCACAGGAATGGTGGATAAGTGAATTCAGCGCCCTGCCCGTCTGCTGTGTATAAATTCCCTGTTCATGCGCGCGCGTACGCAAAATAATTTTTTTCTTTATTATTTTTATTCATTGTCCCCCGTTAGCCGGGCTGGCACGCATAGTTTCCTGAACGAAACCAGCCTTATTTACGCTTTTTCTTTTTGCTTTGTAGCGCCCGGTATTGCCTTTTATACAGGCGTCTGCACCATTATCGCTAAGCAACCGGCACTGACAAAGTGCAGCAACCTGTTCCCCGGGGCAATTGTTAACTTTTTCTGACCAATTGCGGCGGTAAACTGCGCTTCTCTACGAAATATCCGATTCTATTAAATTATGGCCTGCTAATTGCAACACTCTGTGACCGCCTCACGCTTTCACTACGTCAGCGTGTGAAGCGCAAACTGCGGACGTTGCCAAAACGTGACTGTTCGCCATCCATTGCCAAACGGAGGCGCGATCGAAAACCGTCCGAAGGAGAGTGTCAGATGCTGAGCTTACATGCGATTAACCAGTTTTATGGACAGAATCATATTTTGTGGGATGTCGATCTGGAGCTGCCGCCGGGCACCTGCACCGGCGTACTGGGTCGGCCAGGCATGGGTAAGACCACGCTGGTGAACTGTATTATGGGCCATCTGCCAATCAATAGCGGCTCCATTACCTGGCAGGAAGGGAACAGGCCGCCGCAAAATCTGCTGGCGCAGCCGGTCGAAAAACGCGCCGCGCTGGGCATTGGCTATGTGCCGCAGGGCCGTCATCTTTTTTCTCAGCTTAGCGTTGAGGAGAATTTGCAGATAGCGCTGCTGGCGGGCGTGGGGCAGCAGGGCCATCCGGCTATTCCGCCGATGGTTTACGATCTGTTTCCGGCGTTGTATTCGCTGCGTCACCGCCGCAGCGGCGAGCTGGCGCTGGACCAGCAGCAGCAGCTGGCGTTGGCCAGAGCGCTGGTGCTGCAGCCGAAGCTGCTGATCCTGGATGAGCCAACGGAAGGGATGTCGCCCTGGCTGGAGGAGGAGATGGGCAATCTCATCCACCGGCTGAATCACGATTTCGGGCTGACTATCCTGCTGCTGGAGCAGCGAATTTCGTTTATCCGTAAGGTGGCCGACTATTTTCTGCTGCTGCACCGCGGGCGCAACGTGGCGCATGGCAAAGTTGCGCAGCTGGATGAAAGCATGGTGAACACCTGGCTAACGGCCTGAACGGCCGTTGACTTACTCCGGTAGGCGAACATAGCGGCCCAGCTGGTCGAAGTCGGCGCTGTTCGTCAGGTAAGGGATTTCGCCCAGCAGCGGCGCAGGTAAGCGCTGCCGTAGCGTCGCCATATATTCGGCGTGGCGCTTGCCCGCTGGCTGTACCACGTTAGCTATCCAGCCTGCCAGCCGCAGCCCGCTGGCCTGGACGGCCTGCGCCGTCAGCATGGCGTGATTGATGCAGCCCAGCTTGACGCCAACTACCAGCACCACCGGCAGCTGTTCCTGTATTACCCAGTCGGCAAAGGTGTGTTCTTCGCTTAGTGGCGTAAACCAGCCGCCCGCGCCTTCCGTCAGTACCCAGTCGGCCTGCTGTTGCAGCGCTGCCAGACCGGCGGAAAGACGAGAAAGCTCTATCGGCCTGCCCTCTTCCGCGCTCACAATATGCGGCGAGGTCGGCTCCAGAAAGGCCAGCGGATTGATACTCTCGTAAGGCAGTTCCAGCACGCTGTTCTGCTGTAAAGCCAGCGCGTCGCTGTTGCGGATACCTTCCGCCGTTACTTCACAGCCGGAAGCGACAGGCTTATAGCCTACGCTACGCAGCCCGGCAGCTTTTGCCGCCTGTAGCAGCGCGGTGCTGGCAACCGTTTTTCCCACTTCCGTATCCGTACCGGTAATAAACCAACTACTCACCATCGATAACTCCATACAGCAGATGATAGCTGAGCAGAAAACCGCGCTCGTCGCGCGGCCAGCTCTGCGCCAGCTGATGTAAATGTCCCCGGCTTAGCAGCCCGCCACGTCGCCCCTGGTGTAAATGCGTCGCGCCAATGCCTTTTAGCGATCGCAAGGCGCTCAACACGTCAGGAAATGCCAGCGTCAGCGTGTGCTGCTCCAGCCGCAGCTCCAGTTCGGCGGCGGCTGCGCTTGTTTCCGCCACGCTCAAAAAACGATTGACGGGCGCGGGTAGATCCAGCGTTTGCCAGGCCAGATTCAGCTCGCCAAGCGACCCCGCCGCCAGCGTTGAAAACAGTACCTGTCCACCGGGACACGTAACGCGCCGCATTTCGTGCAGCGCCAGGCGTAAATCGCTGCACCACTGGACGGCAAGGTTGCTCCAGCAGACGTCAAAGGCGGCATCGGCAAAGGGCAGCGCTTCGATATCGCCTTGCTGATAGCTATCGGCGGTGTCGTGTAGCCTGGCCTGCTCCAGCATCTCCACCGATAAATCCAGCGCCGTCACATGATGGCCCGCGCTGCGCCAGCGCTGGCTAAACCAGCCTGGCCCACAGCCCGCGTCAAGCACCCGCAAGTGCTGTGGTCTGCGGGCAAACGAGAAGAGCTTCTCCCCGCTCAGCCGCTGTAGCTCAGCATGCTGGTTGTAGCTTTGCGCCGCTTTGCCAAAGGCCTGAGCGACCGCCGCCTTATTGACCGTTTGCGTCATGCAGCGCCTCCAGTAAGCGGTAAATATCTTCTTCTCCGTGCGCCGCGCTTAGCGTGATGCGCAGGCGCGCGGTGCCTTTCGGCACGGTTGGCGGGCGAATAGCCGTAACCCAGCAGCCTCGCTCACGCAGCCTGCCCGCCAGCCGCAGCGCCTGTGCTTCCTCGCCCACCAGTAAAGGCTGGATGGCGGTAGCGGAAGGCAGCAAGGTGAGCGACTTATCAACGCCAGCACGGAACAGCGCGATATTGCGTTGCAGTTGCTCACGCAGCTCATCGCCCTGTTGTACCGCCCCCAGCGCCGCCTGTAGGGCAAAAGCCTGCGCGGGTGGCAGCGCCGTGCTGTAAATCAGATGACGAGCGAACTGCAACAAGTAATCTGCCGTTTCTTCGCTACAGAGTACCGCCGCGCCGCTTAGCCCAAATGCTTTACCAAAAGTCACCACCAGCAGCTCTGGCCAGACTTTTTGCTGCCAGCAGCTGCCGCGCCCCTGTTCGCCGATCACGCCAACGCCGTGCGCATCATCCACCATTAGCCAGCTCTGGTGCGCAGCGGCCAGCTGATGCAGATCCGCCAGCGGCGCGCTGTCGCCGTCCATGCTAAAGACACCTTCGGTAACGACCAGCGTTTCGCCTTCGGGCGAACTCTCTAACAATTTTGCCAGCGCCTGCGGCTGATTGTGGGCGAAGCGCCGCAGCGTGGCCGGACTCAGCGAGGCCGCCTCCAGCAGCGAAGCGTGCGACAGCCGATCGGCCAGGATGCGGTCATTTTTTTGCATCATCGCCGCGATAACCGCCTGGTTCGCCGCAAAACCAGAGATAAACAGCAGCGCGCGCGGATAGCCCAGCCAGCTGGCCAGCTGCTGCTCAAATTCCTGATGAGGCAAGCCGTAACCGGTGACATGGCCCGATCCGCCCGCCCCCACGCCGTAGCGTTCAGCGCCCTGCTGCCAGGCTTTGATAATCGCCGGATCCTGACTCAGCCCCAAATAGTCGTTGGCGGAGAAATTCAGGTAGCGATGACCATCAACGCAAAGCGTTCGGGCATCATTCTGCTGATGAACGCGGCGCTGGCGAAACTGCTGGCTGGCCCGCCGCTCGTCGAGCGCCAGGCCGATACGTTGCTGCCAGCTCATTACAGGGCCGCGTTATAGAACTGCTCGGTGTCGGCGGTCAGTAGCTGACCGGCTAACGCCTGCTGCTGCTCGTTATCACCGGCTGCGGTAGTGGTATGTTCCGGATTCAGGCCCAGCTTGCGGAACAGGATTAAATCTTTGTCCTCTTCCGGGTTTGGCGTGGTCAGCAGCTTGCAGCCGTAGAAAATCGAGTTCGCACCAGCCATAAAGCACATCGCCTGCGTTTGCTCGCTCATCTGCTCGCGACCGGCAGACAGGCGTACGTGCGAGGTCGGCATCATGATACGCGCCACGGCGATAGTGCGGATAAAATCGAAAGGATCGACATCGTCGTTGTCCGCCAGCGGCGTGCCTTTGACCTTCACCAGCATGTTGATCGGCACGCTTTCCGGCGGCACCGGCAGGTTTGCCAGCTGCACCAGCAGACCGGCGCGATCGTTAACGGTTTCGCCCAGCCCGACAATACCGCCGGAGCAAACTTTGATCCCGGCATCGCGCACTTTGCCCAGGGTATCAAGGCGTTCCTGATAGCTGCGCGTGGTGATAATACTGCCGTAAAACTCCGGCGAGGTGTCCAGGTTGTGGTTGTAGTAATCCAGTCCGGCATGCGCCAGGCGGCTCGCCTGCTCGTCGCTGAGCGTGCCGAGCGTCATGCAGGTTTCCAGCCCCATCGCCTTCACGCCTTTGACCATCTGCTCCAGATAGGGCATATCGCGCTCGTGGGGGTTTTTCCACGCCGCGCCCATGCAGAAGCGGTCTGACCCTGCGGCTTTGGCTTTACGCGCTGACACCAGCACCTCTTCCACCTCCATCAGGCGCTCGGATTCCAGCCCGGTTTTATAACGCGCGCTCTGCGGACAATATTTGCAGTCCTCCGGACAGGCACCGGTTTTGATCGACAGCAGCGTGCTGACCTGCACCTGACGCGGATCGAAATGTTGACGGTGGATCTGCTGCGCTTCAAACATCAGCTCCAGAAAAGGCTTGTCGAAAAGGGCCTGCGCCTGTGCGATTGTCCAGCGATTTGCCATTGCTTGCTCCAGAAAGGGGGTAAATAAGGTCTCAGGCGGCTAAAAAACGTAAAGCGCCACAAACGAGGGCGCTTTATCAACCGCCTTTTTTACGGTTATACTTGTAAACTAATTTTTTTAATTTTGGTTTACAAGTATTTTATGACGCCCAACGATCTCGCCTTCGACCGTGACCATATCTGGCATCCCTACACTTCCATGAGCAAACCGCTGCCGGTCTATCCGGTGGTGGCCGCGTTCGAGACCACGCTAAAACTGGATGATGGCCGGGAACTGACGGACGGCATGTCATCATGGTGGGCGGCGATCCACGGCTACAACCATCCGCGCCTGAACCAGGCGATGCACGCGCAGATTGCGCAGATGTCGCACGTGATGTTTGGCGGCATTACGCATCCGTCGGCCGTGGCGCTTTGTCGCCGTCTGGTAGAGATGACGCCGCAGGGCCTGGAGTGCGTTTTCCTGGCGGATTCTGGCTCGGTGGCCGTTGAAGTGTCGATGAAAATGGCACTGCAATACTGGCAGGCGCGCGGCGAAAAGCGTCAGCGCTTTCTGACGCTGCGTAACGGTTATCACGGTGACACTTTTGCCGCCATGTCAGTGTGCGATCCGCAAAACTCTATGCATTCGCTTTATCAGGGCTATTTGCCGAATCATCTGTTTGCCGCCGCGCCCGCCTGCGGTTTTGACGATGAGTGGCAGGAAAACGATATCGCTGATTTTGCGCGGTTGCTTACGCAGCATGCGCGTGAGCTGGCGGCGGTCATTCTGGAACCCATCGTTCAGGGCGCGGGCGGGATGCGTTTTTACCATCCGCGCTATCTGCAAGCGGTGCGAGAGCTGTGCGATAGTCACAACGTGCTGCTGATCGCGGATGAGATCGCGACAGGTTTTGGCCGCACCGGCAAGCTTTTCGCCTGCGACCATGCCGGCATCGCGCCGGATATCTTATGCGTTGGTAAGGCGTTGACCGGCGGCACGATGACGCTTTCCGCCACGCTGACCACGCGCGAAGTGGCCAACACCATCAGCAACGGCGAGGCGGGCTGCTTTATGCATGGCCCAACGTTTATGGGCAATCCGCTGGCCTGCGCCGTTGCCAGCGAAAGCCTGGCCATGCTGCAGGAAAATCAGTGGCAGCAGCAGGTCAGCGCGATTGAAACACAGCTGCGCGCCGAGCTGCTACCGCTAAAAGCGCAGCCTGAAGTTGCCGATGCCCGCGTGCTGGGTGCCATTGGCGTGATTGAAACCCGTCGTCCGGTCAATATGGCCGCGCTTCAGCGCTTTTTCGTCGAGCGCGGCGTCTGGATCCGGCCTTTCGGCAAACTTATTTATCTGATGCCGCCCTATATTATTCAGCCGCAGGCGCTTAAAAAGCTGACGGATGCGATAGCCGAAGCGGTGCAGCAGCCCGGCCTTTTTCTGGATTGAGTCTTGAGCGGCATGGCACAGTCGACCAGGCGAGAGAGACGCGCATGCACTACGCTTCTTACAAGTTGTACCTCGTTAAGGAGAAAGAACCATGCCGCAAGACAAACAGACAAATCGCCGTATCGTACTGGCTTCACGCCCGCACGGTGCGCCAACCCAAGCTAACTTCCGTCTGGAGTCGCAGCACGTACCCGAGCCAGGGAAAGGCCAAATTTTGCTGCGGACCGTCTGGCTATCGCTGGACCCCTATATGCGCGGTCGTATGAGCGACGCGCCCTCCTATGTCCCGCCCGTCGCCGTGAATGATGTGATGGGCGCGGGCACCGTTGCCGTTGTTGAAAAGTCTAACCATGAAGATTATCAGCCGGGCGACTGGGTAGTCAGCCAGAGCGGCTGGCAGGATTTTGCCCTGTCCGACGGAAAAGACCTCTTTAAACTCAGCGGCCCGGTACTGAAGCATCCGTCATGGGCGCTGGGCATGCTGGGGATGACCGGCTTTACTGCCTATATGGGCCTGCTGGATATCGGTAATCCCCAGCCTGGCGAAACCGTGGTGGTCGCGGCGGCTACCGGCGCGGTGGGATCGATGGTCGGTCAGATCGCTAAGCTGAAAGGCTGCTATGTGGTTGGCATCGCCGGTGGCGAAGAGAAATGCCGCTATGCCGAAGAGGTGCTGGGCTTTGACCGCTGCCTGGACCACCGCTCTGGCGATCTGGCGGAATCACTGAAGCGCTACTGTCGCGATGGTATCGACGTCTATTTTGAAAGCGTTGGCGGCCCGGTGTTTGAGGCCGTCCTGCCGTTGATGAACACTAAGGGACGTATTCCGGTCTGTGGATTAATCGCCGATTACAACAGCACCGATACGCCCAGCGGCCCCGACCGCCTGCCGCAGTTCCAGGGTGCGATCCTGCGCAAACGCCTGCGCGTCGAAGGTTTTATCATTACTCAGGACTACGGCCACCGCTTCGAAGAGTTTTTCCAGCAGATGAGCCAGTGGGTAGCCGAAGACCGCTTTGTATTCCGCGAAGATGTGATAGACGGCCTGGATAACGCGCCGGAAACCTTTATCGGCATGCTGGAAGGCAAAAACTTCGGCAAGGTGCTGATTCGCGTAGCCGGTGACAAACCATCAGGAGTGTAAGATGAAAATTTTAATGGTGCTGACCTCACATGACCAGCTTGGCGACACCGGTAAAAAAACCGGCTTCTGGCTGGAAGAGTTCGCTGCGCCTTATTACGTTTTCCGCGATGCCGGCGCGAACGTCGTGCTGGCTTCGCCCGCAGGCGGGCAGCCGCCACTCGATCCCGTCAGCGACGAGCCCGATGCGCAAACTGCTGATACCGAACGCTTTCGCAAAGATATTGCCGCTCAGCAGGCGCTGGCCAATACGCAACAGCTGGCCGATATCGACAGCAGCACGTTTGACGCGGTGTTTTATCCTGGCGGACACGGTCCTCTGTGGGATCTGGCCGAAAACCAGCACAGCATTGAACTGATTGAAAGTTTTTACGCCAACGGTAAACCGGTGGGCGCCGTGTGCCACGCGCCGGGCGTGTTAAAGCAGGCTAAGAAGCCGGACGGTACGCCGCTGGTGGCTGGTAAACGTGTTACCGGTTTCAGCAACAGTGAAGAAGACGCCGTTGGCCTGACGAATGTGGTACCTTTCCTGGTCGAGGATGCGTTGAAAACGCTGGGCGCGGAGTATGAAAAAACCGATGACTGGGGCAGCTATGCCATCACCGACGGTCATCTGGTAACCGGCCAGAATCCCGCATCCTCCGCAGCCGCAGCCGAGGAGCTGCTGAAACTGCTTCATCAATAAACCAGGAGGGGAAATGAAACTCTTTAGCCAGGATTTTCACGACGGCGACAAACTGCCAGAGCGGCAGGTTTTTAACGGTATGGGCTACAGCGGCGATAATCTGTCCCCGCATCTGGCCTGGGATGATGTGCCGCCCGGCACTAAAAGCTTTGTGGTGACCTGTTTCGATCCCGATGCGCCAACCGGTTCCGGCTGGTGGCACTGGGGCGTGGCAAATCTGTCCGCCGATACGCGCGTGCTGCCGCAGGGCGCAGGTTCCGGCATCGCCGATCTGCCTTCGGGCGCTGTGCAAACCCGTACCGACTTTGGTAAGGCGGGCTATGGTGGCGCGGCACCGCCAAAAGGCGAAAGCCATCGCTATATCTTTACCGTTTACGCACTGGACGTAGAGAAACTGGAAGTGGACGAGCAGGCCAGCGGCGCGATGCTGGGCTTTAACGTGCATTTTCACCAGCTGGCGAGCGCTTCTATCACCGCTATTTACAGCTGATTAAAACAGGCGGCAATTCTGCCGCCTGTCTCGGTTTAAATTTCCGCTATCGTCACCCACATCGGGCCTTGCCCAACCGCATAGCGAGCCAGCGGCTGCAGCAGTCCCCTTTCCGCAGTAATTTTATAGACTTCGATATGGTGCGACTTCTGTCCTGCCGCAATCAGATACTGACCGCTGGCGTCAATGTTAAAACCGCGCGGCTGCGTTTCCGTCGGCTGATGGCCTTCGACAGTCAGCAAACCACCGTCTTCACTGACGCTGAACACGGCCAAGATGCTGGCCGTACGATCGCAGCTGTAAAGGTAACGGCCATCCGGCGTTAAGCGAATGTCTGCCGCCCAGCGCGTGTCGCTGAAGCCTGCTGGCATCATATCCAGGCTCTGTACGCATTCCACTTCGCCATGGGCGTTATTGAGCTGCCAGACGTCTACGGTGCTGTCCAGCTCGTTAACGCAGTAGGCGTATTGCTGATTGGGATGGAACACCATATGGCGCGGGCCAGCGCCTTCCACAGTATTAACCTGCGGCTGCGCGTGCGGCGTCAGCTGACCATCTTCCTGCAGATCGAACAGGCAAATGCGATCCTGCTTCAGCGCCGGAACAAACAGCGTGTCGTTACGCAGATCGATATTGGCCGAATGGCAGCCGTCCAGGCCTTTAATCACCTGTAGCGGTTCGCCCGGCAGACCTTCTGCATCAAGTGGCGTTACGCTGACGCAGGCGTCGTTGTAAGAGCCGGTGAAAATAAAGCGGCCCTGGCGATCGGTGGAAATATGCGTCGGGCTGCCGGGCAATGGTGCTTCTCCCGCTTTGGTCAGCTTGCCTTCGCTGTCGATGTGGAAAGCGATAACGCGGAAGTCGGGACGAATGCCGACATACAAAAAGGCTTTGTCTGGACTGACCACCATCGGCTGAACCTGACCTGGCAGATCGACAACCTGCAACAGCGTTAGCGCGCCCTGTTGCTCGAGCTGAAAGACGTGGATTTGCCCGCTTTCGGGGCTGGCGGTGTAAACGACCTGTTTCATGAATGCTCCTTTTTTCCTGGCGATCTGTTTTGCTTCAGCGTAGCGTGTTTTTCCCGGCTATGCTGGCGGATTTTTGCCAGGCAATTTTGTTAACCTCGTCACAAGGTGTAGACTCGAAAATTCGTGTTGATTATCGTTGGAACTGTTTATGAGTTATCGCGTTATTGCTTTGGACCTGGACGGCACGCTGCTTACGCCACGTAAAACGATTCTTCCCGCCTCGCTGGAAGCGCTGCAAAAAGCCCGACAGGCTGGCGTAAAAGTGATTATCGTCACCGGCCGCCATCACGTTGCCATCCATCCTTTTTATCAGGCGCTGGCGCTGGATACACCTGCAATCTGCTGTAATGGCACCTATTTGTATGATTATCAAGCAAAAAAGGTGTTGGCAGCCGATCCGCTGCCGCCAGAGCAGGCGCTGCGGGTAATTGAGATGCTGGATGAAGCCGCGATCCACGGCCTGCTGTATGTCGATAACGCCATGCTTTACCAGACCGAAACCGGCCACGTCACCCGCACTATTAACTGGGGACTGTCACTGCCGGAACATCAGCGCCCGGTGTTTACTAAAGTGCCAAGCCTGGCGAAAGCGGCGCAAGAAGCGCAATCCATCTGGAAGTTTGCCCTGTCTCATTCCGATACCCGCGCTTTACAGCAGTTCGCTGACGGCGTCGAAAAAGAGCTGGGCCTGGCCTGTGAATGGTCATGGCATGATCAGGTGGATTTCGCCAAAGCGGGCAACAGCAAAGGCAAACGGCTGGCGGAATGGGTTGCATCTGAAGGTTTGCAGATGAGCGACGTGCTGGCTTTTGGCGATAACTATAACGACCTGAGCATGCTGGAAAATGTCGGATTAGGCGTGGCGATGGGCAATGCCGACGACGCAATTAAGGCTCGTGCACACCGTGTTATCGGCACCAATCTTGAACCCGGCATCAGCGAAACGATTTACCGGGAAATTCTGTAGTCGGCTTTAGCCGCTATCAGCACGGTCAGAGTCAGCTTTAAAGCTATCAGCACGGCCTAAGTAGCAATCGCTACGCTTTTAATCTGGGCATAAAGCCACATGCCCGGTTTAATCATCAGCTCGTCGCGGGCCCAGGGCGTTATGCGCGCCCACAGCTCGCTTTGCCCCACCAGCAGCTTTACCTCGACGTGGTTATCAATATCCAGCAGCTCGCTGACCTGCGCCGGAATGACGTTGCGAATGCTGCTATTGAGCGGCGGCTGCAGGACCAGCGACACGTCGGCTGCCTGAAGGCGAATACGCAACGGCGTCTTCAGCGGCGCGTTAATCCGGTCAACCCAGATATGCTGGTCGCCCAGCGACAGCGCGGTCATCGCGTAATGCGGATGCTGCTCCAGAATCTGAACACGCAGCACGCTGCTCTGCTCGGCACGCGGTAGCCACGGACGCATGGTGCTGCTGGCCCAGACTTTCTCCAGCGTGCCCAGCGCTTTCACTTCACCCTTATCCAGCACCAGCACGTTATCGGCCAGCTGGACAATCTCTTCCAGGCTGTGGCTGGCGTACAGGATGGGGATATCAATCTGCCTGGCCAGCTTTTGCAGATACGGCAGCAGCTCGCGCTTGCGCGGCAGATCCAGCGAGGCCAGCGGCTCGTCCATCAGCAAGATTTCCGGCGCGCTAAGCAAGGCGCGGCCAATCGCCACCCGCTGTTTTTCACCGCCGGAAAGCGAGAAAGGAAAGCGATCCAGCAGTTGTTCAATGCCTAAAAGCGCGACCAGAGCGTCAAACTGTGGGCGCATGCTTTTCGCCATGCCATAGGTAAGATTGCCTTTCACACGATAGTGTGGGAACAGCCGCGCATCTTGAAAAACATAGCCGATGCGCCGCTTTTCGGGCGGCAGATTCAGGCCCGACTCCGCATCAAACAGCAGACGGTCATTGAGCAGAATGCGGCCTTCCTGCGGCGTGGTCAGGCCGCCGATAGCGTTAATCAGCGAGGTTTTTCCAGCCCCGGAAACGCCAAAGATAGCCGTGATCCCTTTTGCGGGCAGCTGCGCGTTGACCTGTAAGGTCGCCTCGCCCAGACGCTGGCTGAAATTGAGTTCTAGCATGCGCCCCCCAACCTTTTCCGGCCCCAGCGCGCCAGCCACTCCGATAGCCATAGCGAACAAAGCGCCAGCGCTATGGCAATCAGGCAGAGTCTGGCCGCCGCGTTTTCCGCGCCCGGCGTTTCAATCAGCGTATACATGGCGGAAGGAATGGTGCGCGTTTCACCAGGGATATTGGAGACAAAGGTGATGGTCGCGCCAAATTCGCCCAGCGAGCGGGCAAAGGCCAGCACCGTACCGGCAATAATGCCGGGCAGCGTCAGCGGCAGAGTAATGGTAAAGAAAACCCGCCAGCGCCCTGCACCCAGCGTGCGGGCCGCCAGCTCCAGCCTGCTGTCGACGCTTTCCAGCGCAAGGCGGATCGCCCTGACCATCAGCGGAAAAGCGATGACCGCCGAGGCCAGCGCCGCACCGCGCCAGCTAAAGGCAAAGGTGAAGCCGAACCAGTCATACAGATACTGCCCGATAAAGCCGCGACGGCCAAAACCGATCAGCAGCAGGTAGCCGACGACCACCGGCGGCAGCACCAGCGGCAGGTGGATCAGGCTATCGAGCAGGGTTTTACCGGGAAAACGGCAGCGCACCAGAATCCAGGCCATGAGGATACCGAACGGCAGGCTGAACAGCACCGCCACGCTGGAAACTTTCAGGCTCAGGATAACCGCCTGCCATTCGGGATCGCTTAATATCACAGAGGCGTAAATCCGTAGTGTTTAAACACGGCCGCAGCTTGCGGCCCTTTTAAGTAATTGTAGAACGCGGTCACGCTGGCGGAGTCATGGCCTTTCAGCATCGCCATCGGATATTCCACGGGTTTGTGGCTGTCAGCCGGGAAAACGCCAACCTTCGTTACTTTCTGGCTGGCCATCGCATCGGAGCCATAAACGATACCGTAAGGCGTTTCGTTACGCTCCACCAGCGCCAGCGCGGCACGAACGCTGTTGCCGCGCGCCAGCACCGGCTCGACCGTCTCCCAGGCACCCAGCTTCTGCAACGCCTCTTTGGCATAGATACCGGCCGGAACGTGGTCCGGATCGCCTACCGAAAGACGCTGGCCCTTCAGCAGGCTTTTCCAGTCGGTAGTTTTAGAAATATCAACCTGCTGCGCCTTAGCTTCTTTTGGCGCGATCAGCACCAGATCGTTGCCCAACAGCGTATAGCGGCTGGCTTCATCAATGGTTTTTTTCTGGGCGGCGTAGTCCATCCACTGCTGATCGGCAGAGATAAACAGATCGGCAGGCGCGCCCTGCTCAATTTGCCGGGCCAGCGTAGAAGAAGAAGCGAATGAAGAGACGATCTTCACCTCTTTACCTTGCTGATAAGTGCTGGCGATATCCTGTAGCGCATTGGTCAGGCTGGCCGCAGCAAAAACGGTGATGTTTTCTGCCGCTACCGCGTGGCCTGCAAGGCCGGCCGTCACGACGGCACCGATAAATAACTGGCGTAATTTCACAAACATAATCTTCCCCGAGGTATCGTTATAAAGCAGTCACTATAACGTTTTACCAGGCAGTGTCATGATCTTTATCGGCAAAAAAAGGCAGAAGTTGAGACGGCTCGCAAAAAAATACGCCCGGCGAAAACCGGGCGTACGGGAAGGGGTTTTAGCGACGATCTTTCGCTGGCTGGTCTTTGCGGTGACCAAGAGTAGAAATGACGTTAAACACTTCGCCCAGGCCGTAGATCAGCCCAAGGATAATCGCCATCACCACGGGTACCATGAGGATTGCTTCCCCAAGTCCAATCAGTAATTCCAGCATGGCGTTCTTCCTTATTGAATAAAAGAAACTATTGTATCCATGGAACAAAAAAGTGCACTGACCTTTTGTGCGTTTTCGCGGTTTTTACGTTACGGGCGCACAAGCGTGTACAATTTAGCTATCCCTTTTTTGCAGGAGCATTTATGCAGGCTGAACTTTCCTTAATTTTAAAGCTGCAACAGCGGCTGTTTGCCGATCCCCGTCGTATTGAGCTACTTAAGCAAATTGGCCTGACCGGGTCGATTAGCCAGGGCGCGAAAATGGCGGGCATCAGCTATAAAAGCGCCTGGGATGCGATTAACGAAATGAATCAGCTGGCCGACAGAACGTTGGTAGAGCGCGCGACGGGCGGCAAAGGCGGTGGCGGCGCACAGGTTACCGCCTATGGTGAGAGGCTGATCCAGCTCTATGCCCTGATGGAACAGATTCAGCAAAAGGCGTTTGACGTGTTGCAGGATGACGTGCCGCTGGGCAGTTTATTAGGCGCCATCGCCCGCTTTTCGCTGCAAACCAGCGCCCGTAATCAGCTGTTCGGAACGATTGTCCAGCGCGATGCTCAGACCGTGCAGCAGCACGTCGAGGTACTGCTGGCAGATGGCGCAACGCGTATCAAAGCAGCGTTAACGGAACAGAGCGCTAACCGTCTGGAACTAACCACCGGCAAGGAAGTGTTGGTGTTGATCAAAGCTCCCTGGATAGACGTCACTCAGGCTGCCTCCGCTGCGGATAACCAGCTCAGCGGTACGCTCAGCGAACTGGTAAAAGGCGAAACCCACAGCGAAGCGCTGGTTACTCTGCCCGGCGGTGAGGTACTTTGCGCCACGCTGCCCAACCAGCGCGCAGAGGAACAAAAACTCCAGCCCGGCATCGTGGTGACAGCACATTTTAATGCCGATCGGGTAATTATCGCCACGCTGCTCTGAAAGCGTCAGTCATGTTTGACAGGGCCGCCGCTGGCGATTAATAGTGACAGGTACAATGCATAAAATGGAATAAACAATGTCTACGTTGCAAATTTCGCAAGGCACGTTTCATCTTAGCGCGGCCCGTACGCTGTTACTGAACGAACTGACCATCCAGGCAGGCGCCAGTTGGGCATTCGTTGGCGCAAACGGCAGCGGCAAATCTTCTCTGGCGCGCGCGCTGGCTGACGAGCTAACCGCCGCGAAAGGAACGCTGGTCAACCAGTTCGTCCGCCCTGCCCGTCTTTCCCTGGAGCAGCTGCAAAAGCTGGTCTCGGAAGAATGGCAGCGCAACAATACGGATATGCTGAGTCCTGACGAAGAAGATACGGGACGTACCACGGCTGAGATCGTTCAGGAGGAGATCCACGACGCGGCCCGCTGCCAGCGTCTGGCCGAGCTTTTCGGCATTACGGCTTTACTGGATCGCCGCTTTAAATATCTGTCGACAGGTGAGACGCGTAAAGCCCTGTTGTGCCAGGCACTGATGGCTGAACCCGATTTGCTGGTGCTTGACGAGCCTTTTGACGGGCTGGATGTGGATTCGCGCGCCAACCTGGCTCAGGTGCTGGCGCAGCTGCACCAGCAGGGCTACACAGTAGTGCTGGTGCTGAATCGCTTTGACGATATTCCCGATTTTGTTGAGCAGGTTGGCGTGCTGGCGGAATGCGAGCTAACGCACGTTGGGCCTCGGGAAGCGATTCTTGCCGAAGCGCTGGTTGCACAGCTGGCGCACAGCGAAAACTTACAGGGGATGACGCTGCCGGAAGCGGACGACGCTTCGGCAAAGCACACCCTGCCTGCCGGAGCGCCGCTGATTGTACTGCGTGACGGCGTCGTCTCCTATAACGATCGGGCCATTCTTAACCATCTTGACTGGACGGTAAATCCTGGCGAGCACTGGCAAATTGTTGGCCCTAACGGCGCGGGGAAATCAACGCTGCTTAGCCTGGTGACGGGCGATCACCCTCAGGGCTACAGCAATGATCTAACGCTGTTTGGCCGCCGTCGCGGCAGCGGCGAGACCATCTGGGATATCAAGCAGCATATTGGCTACGTCAGCAGCAGCCTGCATCTGGATTACCGCGTCAGCAGCAGCGTGCGCAACGTCATCCTTTCCGGCTATTTTGATTCTATCGGCATCTACCAGGCCGTTTCCGATCGCCAGCAGAGTCTGGCCCGCCAGTGGCTGCAGGTATTAGGGATGAGCGCGGTAGCGGATACGCCTTTTCACAGCCTTTCCTGGGGACAGCAGCGGCTGGTGCTGATTGCCCGCGCGCTGGTTAAGCATCCTGCCCTGCTGATTCTGGATGAACCCTTACAGGGTCTGGATTCCATTAATCGTCAGCTGGTGCGCCGCTTTGTTGATGTGCTGATTGGCGAAGGCGCAACGCAGCTGCTGTTTGTTTCGCATCATGCTGAAGACGCGCCGCAGTGTATTACCCATCGCCTGACCTTTGTCCCGGAAGGCGAAAATTATCGCTATCAGCTGGACACTCTGTAACTTATCACTTCCGCCAGCGATAAAAAGTGCCGGTTTTCCGGCACTTTTGCATTTTTTCAAACGTAAGAAATGATATTTATAGCAAAAAAATCAGGGTGACCCTCGGCATTATAACCAGTCTAATAATATTAGCTTTCGCGGCTATATTCAGAACCTAAAGTCAAAGAACAGTCTGAAAATTTATTAATTTATATACGCACGCCCCCTAAACTATAGTGAAAGTACGCCAGTTATAGATAAAGTCAACTTTTGTCTGATGCAGATCATACTTGATTTATTTCCGGGCACTCTCCACTGGAATTTTAACAGATCCTGTTAGATGCTATATGCGCAGGCTCAAAGGACAGCGTGTATTTAAAAAAGGATATAAAATTATGGTATGGACTTACAACGTAACGAGCAAGAACTTCTATCTTAACGGCAAATTAAAATTTCAAGCCAGATATGCGGGAGCACCAGGCTATAAAAACAACCCTGATTATGAATGTTTGAGAAACAGAGGCCCGCTGCCCAGAGGGAGATACAGGATTGTTGGTGTTCCTTTCATGCATCGAAAAGCAGGGCCATTTACGCTAAGATTAAAGCCGTATCCGGATAATAGCATGTGTGGCCGGGATGGTTTTTTGATTCATGGCGAGAGTAGAAAGAATCCCGGCACGGCTTCAAATGGCTGTATCATTCTCGACAGGGATTTTCGTAATCTTATATGGAACAGTCTGGACAAGGAATTAATAGTAATATGAAATATGTCATTTTGTTTTTTATATTATTAAGCATCAACTGCTCTGCCACACAGGTTAAGGATAATAACTGTAAATCCCCCCTGTCCAGCACAGGTATTGCGCTAATGGATGATATGTTCAACAATATGGGAGTAGATCCAAACAGCATTGATAAAGAAAAAATCCGCACCGAATTATTATATAATGAACCCGTAAGCGAAACGCTGGCCAGACATTATGCGCTGGAAAGATATCGAGCCAATCCGGATAAATGGCTTTCAGTTAAAGATTACATGAATATTTATAGCGAAAGCCACCCGGAAAATTTAATCATAAAGTTTTCGATCCGGAATAAAACAGGTCAGGAAAACATATTTTTAGTTTCCGCTATAGCTAATGATTACGAGTGCGGCGTGAGATATAACGGATATATTATCGTGAAGCGCGAGTTTTAATTTTTTTATCCCTCAGGTTTAACCGGAGGGATTTTTTATTCCGCTACCTCGCCGATTGAGGCACCAGCATGCCTCTTATGTGTTCCGGTCTCCTTTTGGAGCACAATCTTGCTCGCAGGTGGCCAGGGCTTGCTGGTACCAAGTTTGCTCCATCAATGGGCAAACGCTACCAGCACAGACCGATTATTCTGAAAATCCCTTTTCCTTTCATATTTCAACAGCGTAAATAACCTGCTGATATCAGGTGTAACCGCTACCACAGGAAGGCGATAAAGGCCGGGCCGCTATGGATTTTCCAGCCATAAAGCCTGACTTTCAGGAATTTTCATCTTGTGTAAACGATTCCATTTATTCACACTCGATCACGCTTTATTGCGCTGCGCTGTGCTATTTTTCTTACAGGCTTGCCCTTACCCGGTTTTATCAGGACTTAACATGCAAAAATTCAATCCGGTCGATCACCCTCATCGCCGTTACAACCCGCTTTCTGACCAGTGGATTCTGGTTTCTCCGCATCGCGCCAAACGCCCATGGCAGGGCGCGCAGGAAACGCCTTCCCACGAGAAGCTGCCCGCGCACGATCCGGACTGTTTCCTGTGTGCGGGCAATACACGCATCACCGGCGATAAAAATCCGGACTACAGCAGCACCTATGTGTTTACCAACGACTTCGCCGCGCTGATGACCGATACGCCGGACGCGCCGGAAAGCGACGATCTGCTGATGCGCTGTGAAAGCGCGCGCGGCACCAGCCGCGTCATCTGCTTCTCGCCGGACCACAGCAAAACGCTGCCGGAGCTTTCCGTCACCGCGCTGGAAGACGTTGTGCGTACCTGGCAGGAACAGACCGCAGACCTGGGCCAGCACTATCCCTGGGTGCAGGTTTTTGAGAACAAAGGCGCAGCGATGGGCTGCTCTAATCCGCATCCGCATGGTCAGGTCTGGGCCAACAGTTTTCTGCCTAACGAAGCTAAGCGCGAGGACGATTTACAGCGTGCCTATTTTGCAAAACACCAGTCGCCGATGCTGGTGGATTACACGCGTCGCGAGCTGAACGACGGTAGCCGTACCGTGGTTGAGACCGAACACTGGCTGGCCGTGGTGCCGTGGTGGGCGGCCTGGCCGTTTGAAACGCTACTGCTGCCAAAAGCGCACGTTAAACGCCTGACGGACTTAACGGACGAGCAGCGCAGCGATCTGGCCGTGGCGCTGAAGAAGCTAACCAGCCGCTATGACAATCTGTTCCAGTGCTCTTTCCCCTATTCGATGGGCTGGCACGGCGCGCCTTTTAACGACGATGCCAACGAGCACTGGCAGCTGCACGCCCATTTTTATCCGCCGCTGCTGCGTTCCGCGACGGTACGCAAATTTATGGTCGGTTACGAAATGCTGGCCGAAACCCAACGTGATTTAACAGCGGAACAGGCTGCCGAGCGTCTGCGTGCCGTTAGCGATATTCATTTCCGCGAGACCGGAGCATAACCATGACTTTAAAAGCCCTGACCCAACAGATTTTCAGTGAAAAATTTGGCTATGCCGCCCCGCAGATGATTCAGGCCCCGGGCCGCGTTAACCTGATCGGCGAGCATACCGATTATAACGATGGCTTTGTGCTGCCCTGCGCTATCGACTATCAGACCGTGATCGCCTGCGCAAAGCGCGACGACCGCAAAGTGCGCGTCATCGCCGCCGATTATGAAAATCAGGAAGACATTTTCTCGCTGGATGAGGAGATTGTTCCGCATGACACGCAGATGTGGTCAAACTACGTGCGCGGCGTGGTAAAACACCTGCAAAAGCGCAACGGCGACTTTGGCGGCGTGGATATGGTAATTGCAGGCGACGTGCCGCAGGGTGCGGGTCTGAGCTCTTCCGCTTCGCTGGAAGTGGCTGTCGGTACCGTGTTCCGCCATCTGTACGATCTGCCGCTGGACGGCGCGCAAATTGCCGTTAACGGCCAGGAAGCGGAAAACCAGTTTGTCGGCTGTAACTGCGGCATCATGGACCAGCTGATTTCAGCGCTGGGTGAGAAAGATCACGCTATGCTGCTTGACTGCCGTACGCTGGGGACGCGTCCGGTGCCGATGCCGGAAGATATCGCCGTAGTGATTATCAACTCTAACTTTCGTCGTAACCTGGTAGGCAGCGAATACAATACCCGTCGTCAGCAGTGTGAAGCGGGCGCAAAATTCTTTGGTAAAACCTCGTTGCGCGACGTTGAGCTGGCGCAGTTTGCTGCGATGGAGCACGAGCTGGAGCCGCTGGTAGCCAAACGCGTGCGTCACGTCCTGACGGAAAATGCCCGCACGCTGGAAGCCGCCGACGCGCTGGCGAAAGGCGACCTGGCGCGCATGGCGGTGCTGATGGCGGAGTCGCACGCCTCTATGCGCGACGACTTCGAAATTACCGTGAAGCCAATCGACACCCTGGTCGACATTGTGAAAACCACCCTTGGCGAGCGCGGCGGCGTGCGCATGACCGGCGGCGGCTTTGGCGGCTGCGTGGTAGCGCTGATGCCGCTAGACCTGGTCGATAGCGTGAAGGCGGCGGTTGCACAGCAGTATGAAGCGCAGTCCGGCATCAAAGAAACCTTTTACGTTTGCAAAGCTTCTGAGGGTGCAAGCCAATGCTGACCGACAAAGCCCACGCGCCTGACGGCCAGCCGTGGCGTATCACCACGCTGCGCAACGCGGGCGGAATGGTCGTCACTTTTATGGACTGGGGCGCAACCTGGCTTTCCGCTCGCGTTCCGATGAAGGATGGCAGCGTGCGCGAGGCGCTGCTGGGCTGCGCCACGCCTTCTGACTATCTTAATCAGACCGCTTACCTTGGCGCGACGGTAGGACGCTATGCCAACCGCATCGCCAGTGCGGCTATCAGTCACCAGGGCGAAAGCTGGCAGCTGATGGCCAATCAGGGCAGCCACCAGCTTCACGGCGGCCCGGACGGGTTTAACAGTCGTCGCTGGCAGATCGTGCGCCAGGCCTGCCAGGAGGTGGAGTATCAACTTCATTCGCCCGATGGCGACCAGGGCTATCCGGGTAACCTGACCGTGACGCTGCTCTACCGTCTGGAAGATGACAACACGCTCTCTATTCATTATCACGCAACGGTGGATAAAGCCTGTCCGGTCAACCTGACCAATCACGCCTATTTCAACCTGGATGCGGAGCATGCCGACGCGCGCCATCATCGACTGCGTTTGCATGCCGACTACTATTTGCCGGTCGACAGTGAAGGCATCCCCAACAGCGAGCTTACCGACGTAACCGATACGGGATTCGATTTCAGAGAAGCGAAAAGCGTGGCGCGCGACTTCCTGCTGGATAGCGATCAGCGGGCGGTTAAAGGCTACGATCACGCCTTCTTGCTGAACAGCACCGACAGGGATGCTCCCAACGCCGAGCTGTGGTCGGCCGACGGCAGGTTAAAGCTTAGCGTCTTTACCACCGCACCCGCGCTACAGCTCTATTCAGGTAATTATCTGGAAGGCACACCGGCTCGGGAACAGGGCGTCTATACTGCCTTTCAGGGTATAGCGCTGGAAAGCGAGTTTCTGCCCGACTCGCCTAATCATGCCGAATGGCCGCAGCCCGACTGCTGGCTACAGCCAGGTGAATCGTATCAGTCCGTGACGCGCTACCGCCTGACGGCAGTTTGATTAAACGCATGAAAAACGTGCATCGCGTAGGCCGCGGGCTTACCTGCGATGAAGATTTCCGCTATGGTAATGGCCAGTTAGAATTGCGTCGGCAATTTTCGCTTTATCATTATCTTAGAAACGTCAGATTATTAAGGAGTTAAGCTATGGCTGTAACTAAGCTGGTTCTGGTACGTCACGGCGAAAGCCAGTGGAACAACGAAAACCGCTTTACCGGATGGTACGATGTTGATCTTTCCGATAAAGGGCGTACCGAAGCGAAAGCAGCGGGTCAGCTGCTGAAAAAAGAGGGTTTCACCTTCGATTTCGCTTATACCTCCGTGCTGAAACGTGCCATCCACACGCTGTGGAACATTCTTGACGAAGTGGATCAGGTCTGGCTGCCGGTTGAAAAATCCTGGCGTCTGAACGAGCGTCACTACGGCGCGCTGCAGGGTCTGGATAAAGCGGAAACCGCGCAGAAATATGGCGACGAGCAGGTTAAGCAGTGGCGTCGCGGCTTTGCGGTAACGCCGCCGGAGCTGGATCGCGCCGATGAGCGTTTCCCTGGCCACGACCCGCGTTATGCTTCCCTGACCGCCGAGCAGCTGCCAACGACCGAAAGCCTGGCGCTGACCATCGACCGCGTGCTGCCATACTGGAATGAGTCCATCCTGCCGCGCATGAAGAAAGGCGAGAAAGTGATCATCGCTGCTCACGGCAACTCGCTGCGCGCGCTGGTGAAATATCTGGATAATATGAGCGAAGAAGAGATTCTTGAGCTGAACATCCCAACTGGCGTGCCGCTGGTGTATGAGTTTGACGAAAACTTCAAGCCAATCAAACACTACTATCTGGGTGATGCCGACGAAATCGCTGCTAAAGCGGCGGCCGTGGCAAACCAGGGTAAAGCGAAGTAATAAAGCTGTTGTGCCGGTGAAAAGGCCGTACAGGCTTTTTGACCCGAAAAGAAAATCCGCCGAAAGGCGGATTTTTTTCAGGTCAAGCCGGTGCTAGCCGCGACGCGCTTTCACCGCATCGGCCAGCTGGCGCAGCACGGTTTCCGTGTCTTCCCAGCCGATACAGGCGTCGGTCACGCTTTTGCCGTAAACCAGCGGTTCGCCGCTTTCCAGACTCTGGTTACCTTCCACCAGATGGCTTTCAATCATTACGCCGATAATCGCCTTGTCACCGCCAGCAATCTGCTGCGCTACGTCATCCGCCACCGTTAGCTGCTTTTTAAACTGCTTGCTGCTGTTGGCATGGCTGAAGTCGATCATGATTTGCGGCTCCAGCCCTGCTTTCTGCAGGCCCTCTTTCACCGCTTTCACGTGCTCAGCACTGTAGTTAGGCTCTTTGCCGCCGCGCAGAATAATATGGCAGTCGCCATTGCCGCTGGTTTCTACGATGGCGGAATGACCATACTTGGTTACCGACAGGAAGCAGTGTGGCGCGCTGGCCGCGTTAATCGCGTCGATAGCCACTTTAATCGTGCCGTCCGTACCGTTTTTGAATCCCACCGGGCACGAAAGGCCGGAAGAAAGCTCGCGGTGCACCTGCGATTCCGTGGTACGTGCGCCGATTGCGCCCCAGCTCATCAGATCGGCCACATACTGTGGCGTAATCATATCCAGAAACTCACCCGCCGCCGGCAGGCCAGTATCGTTAATATCAAGCAGCAGCTTGCGCGCGATACGCAGACCATCGTTGATCTGATAGCTGTTGTCCATATGCGGATCGTTAATCAGCCCTTTCCAGCCCACGGTGGTACGCGGTTTTTCAAAATAAACGCGCATCACCACTTCCAGCGAGTCGCTCAGCTCTTCGCGCAGCTTCAGCAGGCGGGCGGCATAGTCGGTTGCGGCAGTGGTATCGTGAATGGAGCATGGCCCAATCACCACCAGCAGGCGATCGTCCGTTTTTTGCAGGATGTTATGGATTGCCTGACGGGCAACGGCAACGGTCTTTGCCGCCGTTTCCGTGGCAGGGAATTTTTCAAGTAACGCAACAGGCGGTAAAAGTTCTTTTATCTCTTTAATTCTTAAGTCATCGTTCTGATAATTCATAATATTTCCAGATATTTACTAAGCCGTACTGCACACCAGGCGCATCGCAACCAATCTATCGCGTGCGGGTAAGGCTGTAAATCAACTTTGCGCAAATTATTATCAGCGCGAGTTGCTGTTTTGACACTTTTTACTACACTTTTAATGCTTAACATTTATAAAAACGTATAGAGATCGCCCGCTTTACGATGGCAATCCATGCGAAAGGAGAGTTTCTCTCCACCCTTTTTATGCAAACCGCTTTTTAAGCAGGGTTTGGTTCGCCAATATGCCAAAAATTAATGGAGTAAGATGATGAAAAAGTTTGCAATTGTAATCCTGACAGCAGCAATGTCTTTGGGTAGCGCTGCGGCTATCGCCGGTAACGGCACGTCAAACCAGGCCGCCGATGCTGGCGCGGTTGCGGGTGGTGCCAAACAAAACCTGGCCCCTAACCACGTTGATAACAGCCAGATCAACAATACCGGTGATGCAACGACGCCAACCAAACATAAGACCACGAAGCATCACGCCAAGAAAAAAATGACGGCAAATGAAATCGATAAAAACACCCAGTGTAAAGATGGCAAATGCCCGAATATCAATGAAAAAGTTGGCCCAGGCGCAGACACCAAAACTGACGGCACTACGCAGTAAGCAAGTGCGCTGAATTCTGAGGAGAGCTACGGCTCTCCTTTTTTATTGGTTTGCCTTCCCTGCTGGCAAACAGTCTGAAAAAGAGAAAAGCCTGCGCTAAAAAGCTCGCCGGAGAATAGCCGCGGGCGCATAATTTATTGATATGATTAAGCTGGTTTATTAGAAAAATGGATATTTATGGCGCACTCGCATTCTCATAGCGGCGGAAACCGCAACCGTCTGTTGGCGGCTTTTTTAGTAACCGTCGTTTTTATGGTGGCCGAAGTTATTGGCGGCATCGTTTCCGGCTCACTGGCGCTGCTGGCGGATGCTGGCCACATGCTCACCGATGCGGCGGCGCTGCTGATGGCCTTATTGGCCGTTCAGTTTGCCAGCCGCAAACCTAATGCCCGCCACTCTTTTGGCCTGTTAAGGCTTACCACGCTCGCCGCTTTCGTCAACGCGCTGGCTCTGATGGTGATTACGGCGCTGATTGTCTGGGAAGCGGTACGCCGCTTTATGCAGCCAGAGCCGGTAGCGAGCGGCTATATGCTGGGTATCGCCGTAGCGGGGTTACTGGCTAACCTGCTGTCGTTCTGGCTACTGCATCACGGGAGTGAAGAAAAAAATATTAACGTGCGCGCCGCTGCGCTGCACGTCATGGGTGATTTGCTGGGTTCCGTCGGCGCGATTGCCGCCGCGCTGATCATTATGTTTACCGGCTGGACACCTGTCGATCCACTGCTGTCGATTTTGGTTGCGGTATTAGTGCTGCGCAGCGCGTGGGTATTGATGAAAGAGAGCTTCCACGAGCTTCTGGAAGGTACGCCGCCGCAAATGGACGTAGAAAAGCTTAAAAGAAAGCTGACGCAGGGCATCGCCGAGGTGCGTAACGTGCATCACGTGCATTTATGGCTGGTCGGAGAAAAACCCGTTATTACGCTGCATGTCCAGGTGATCCCGCCTTACGATCACGATGCGCTGCTGCACCGCATCCATGACTATCTGCATGAACATTACCAGATTGAACATGCCACGGTGCAGATGGAGTATCAGAGTTGTGAAGACGGCGACTGCGAGCTTGCCTGGGGAAAAAGCGGGCATGAACATGACCCCGCTCATGCCCACCATCATCATTAACTTGCCATGGCGCCCGTCCGACGGGCGCTTTTTATCCACAACCACGAGCCGTTCAGCGCAATCAGCGTCAGGATGGCATATTCCAGCGACATCGCGTAGACGCCCTGCCGGGCAAATATCATTACGCTAATCACATCAATCACCACCCACAGCAGCCAGTTTTCTACGTATTTACGCGTCATCAGAATCATTGCCACGACGGAAAGCACCAGCATAGATGAATCCCAGAACGGGAACGCGTCCGGCTGTAGCTGCGGCATGGTTACCGCCAGTCCCATTCCCTGCATCAGCTTTACGGCGATCTCCGTTAGCCATGCAAATACCGGGTTGATATAGCGCGTCATTAGCGCAATCGCCACAACGCTTACTACCAGCCAGACCAGCGTTTTGCGCAGGCCCAGCCAGCGGATTTGCAGCGCCTGCTGATTCTCCGTGGTCTGGCGGGTCCATGCATACCAGCCGTAAACGTTGGCGGCAAAGAAAAACAGCTGGAGCAACAGGCTGGCGTAAAGCTGGATCTGAAAAAATATCACGGCAAACAGCGTGACGTTAATCAGGCCAAAAGCATAGTTGATGTTTTTTTCCCGGCTGGCGAGCCAGATGCAAAGCAGACCGGCCAGCGTGCCGATCGCTTCTATCCACGAAAGATCGTAGCCGCCCGTGCCCAGAGGAATATGAACCAGAATATTTTGCGTGCTGAAAAAATCCATGTTGGCACCTTGTTCCTGAAATCAGAGGTTATAGCGTTGCAGCAAAGGTTAGCATACGATTCAACGGCAGCAACGCGGCTTCACGCAGCGCCGCATCAACATGAATTTCATGTTCGCTGCCGCCATACTCCAGGCCTTGCGCAATAGCCTGTAAGCCATTCATCGCCATCCACGGACAGTGCGCGCAGGTGCGACAGGTTGCCCCCTCGCCCGCCGTTGGCGCTTCCAGCAGCTCTTTATCCGGACAGGCCTGCTGCATTTTATAAAAAATGCCGCGATCGGTGGCGACAATCATCTGCTGCTGCGGCAGCGTTCTGGCCGCCTTAATCAGCTGGCTGGTTGAGCCGACCGCGTCCGCCAGATCGACAATGGCCTGCGGCGATTCCGGATGAACCAGAACCGCGGCGTCCGGATAGAGCGCCTTCATCCGCATAAGGGCCTGGGTTTTGAACTCGTCATGCACAATGCAGGCACCTTGCCAACACAGGATATCTGCCCCTGTCTGGCGCGTAACATAGCGGCCAAGATGCTTGTCAGGTGCCCAGATAATTTTTTCACCCAGGCTATCCAGGTGTTCAATCAGCTCAACGGCAATACTGGAGGTAACAACCCAGTCGGCTCGCGCTTTCACCGCCGCAGAAGTGTTAGCGTAAACCACCACGGTACGGTCAGGATGCGCATCGCAAAAACGGGTAAATTCATCAATCGGACAGCCCAGATCCAGCGAACATTCCGCCTGAAGCGTCGGCATCAGAATGGTTTTTTCAGGGCTAAGGATTTTGGCCGTTTCACCCATAAAACGAACGCCGGCGACCAGTAGCGTAGAAGCCTGATGCTGACTGCCGAAACGCGCCATTTCCAGCGAGTCCGCCACGCAGCCGCCGGTTTCTTCCGCCAGCGCCTGAATTTCCGGGTCGGTATAGTAATGCGCCACCATTACGGCATCGCGCTCTTTCAGCAGCCGTTTGATTTTATCGCGGTAAAACTGCTTTTCATCGGGCGTCAGACGGGCGGGCTTGGGAGGAAAAGGATAGATAGCGGTTTCGGGATCGAACATCAGGCTCATCACGCGGCTCTCGTTTTATCAACTTAACCAGAGTGGCGGTTATAACGTCCTGCTCGCGTTATTCCGCCCGGTTTGTTTTGTATGCTAAACAAGATAGCCGAATCTTTCGCCGCTGTCGCTGACTTTTTTACTGCATTAACTTAGCTGAAAGTTATCGGTCGTTTCTATTTTTAATAAAAAAGCTTTGGCCTGTAGACCGCCAGCAAAGCCGGTAAGCTTGCCGTTAGCGCCAATAACCCGATGGCACGGGGCAATAATAGAGATAGGGTTTTTGCCGTTAGCCGCACCGACCGCACGGACAGCGGCAGGATTGCCGATGGCGCGAGCAATTTCCCCGTAGCTGCGGGTTTCGCCAAAAGGAATAGCCACCAGCGCCGCCCAAACCTTTTTCTGGAATTCCGTGCCCACAAAATCCAGCGCAACGGTAAACTGCCTGCGCTGCCCGGCAAAATATTCCGTCAGCTGGCGTTCGGTTTCCAGCAGGACAGGATGTGAGCCTTCTGCCAGCAAGGCCGGAAGCCGATAGCGTTTTGGATCCTCATTTTCCCACAGGATAGCGGCAAGGCCTTTGTCGCTGGCGATCAGTTTTAATATGCCCACCGGCGACGGCATGAGTTTAAAAAAATAGTTCATCTTTCGGCTCCCTTTCCTGTGGATTGAGGCGTTTATTATCCGCGATATCTGTGCGCGCGCCAGCCGTTTTCGGTCACCGGAGTGAAATAGTAACCTGTCCGAAAATGGCTGGCACGCGGGTGGAAAGCCGCTTAATCTGCCTGAAAGAGAGCTGGCGGGAAGAGATAATGATTGATGCACAGGTTGCGTATAGCGCGCTTACTTCACGCGACGGTCGTTTTGACGGCGTTTTCTACGTAGGCGTGATTTCAACGGGGATTTACTGTCGTCCGGTTTGCCCGGTGAAAGCGCCGCTGGCAAAAAACTGTTTATTTTTTGACAGCGCCGCCGCTGCTGAAAAAGCGCATTTTCGTCCTTGCCTGCGCTGTCGCCCCGAGCTGGCACCGGGAAATGCCCCCGTAGACAGTAGCCGCCGTATTGCGGATAGCCTGCTTGAATATATCGCTGATGGGGTGCTGGAAGAGAATGCCAGTCTGGAAACGCTTGCCGCTCGCTTTTCTCTTAGCCTGCGGCAGTTGCGGCGTATTGTGCATAAAGAGCTTGGCGTTTCGCCGCTGGAGCTGAAACAGACCCGTCGGCTACTGCTGGCGAAGCAGCTCCTTACCGAAACCACGTTATCTGTTATCGACATTGCGCTTGCCAGCGGTTTTAACAGCCTGCGGCGGTTTAACGACGAGTTTAACAAGCGTTACCGGATGCCGCCCAGCCGCCTGCGCAAGCAGGACCTTGTTTCGGGCAGGCGGGAAACTTCTACGCTGCAATTACACTACAGGCCGCCTTTCGACTGGGAAGCCCTGCTGAATTTTCTACGCCAGCGAACGTTAAAAGGCGTGGAGGCGGTGGACAATGTTAGCTATGCGCGTACGGTTCGTCTTGGCGAGCACACAGGCTGGATCCGCGTGGCCAAATCAGAAGATTCATTGCAGGTTGAGTTTACCCACTCGTTAACGCCGGTTTTGTCGGCCTTGATCAGGCGGTTACGAAATCTGTTCGATCTTGATGCGCATCCGGCGGCGATTGCCGATCGACTGGGCCAGCATCCTTTGCTGGGCCCAAGCCTGCAAAAAAATCCAGGATTACGCGTGCCTGGGGCGTTCGACATTTTCGAAATGTCGGTACGGGCAGTATTAGGGCAGCAGGTTACGGTCAAAGCCGCCACGACCCTTAGCGGGCGTTTTGCTGGCGCTTTTGGTGAAGCTTTCGCTACGCCTTTTCCGGAACTCACGCATTTATCACCAGAAGCTTCTGCGGTGGCGCTAAGCACGCCTGAGGAGATAGCCGGTCTGGGCATCGTCCGCGCACGCGCCAGCACGCTGCTGACGCTGGCAGATGCCAGTATGCGAGGAGAGCTGGTTGACTCTGCCGCCCAGCCAGAAGAGATGATAGCCCGGTTGACGGCGTTGCCCGGGATTGGTGACTGGACAGCGCACTATATTGCGTTGCGAGCCTTGCGCTGGCCAGATGCGTTTCCGGCGGCAGATATTGTGATAAGGAAAAACCTGGGCGGCGTGACGGCCAGGGAAGCGGAGCAGATGGCAGAAGCATGGCGCCCGTGGCGAAGCTACGCGGTGATGCATATCTGGCAAAACCTGACGCCTGTGAAGCTGGCGAAGCGTTAAAGCGGTGGTTTAATCGGATTAGCGTCTGCTGTTGGCCAGGCAATTGTGTTGCGGTAAAAAGTAGTGAGATCGGTAGCAGTAATTGAGTCCGTGCAAGTGCTACGGTGAGACTAAGCCGACACAGAAAGCTTATGGTATGACAAGCGGCAACTGAGACTGAAAAGGTGCTGTAGCAGCATATGAGAGGGGTCGAACCCTGACGAATAACGCATAGCAAAAAGGCGCCTTTAGGGCGCCTTTCTACACTGGTGGGTCGTGCAGGATGACTCGGCTAAAGCCTCGCCCTTCGGGTCGTTGCTTTCAGCAACGCTGTCTCCCTCTGGTCGACTCGACCTGCTGCAGGTTCGAACCCTGACGAATGACGCATAG
>Ga0153980_1000041_pt1 | contig 134071 bp, 96 predicted proteins | sample TSGA064MetaG_FD_104722 | JGI IMG/M metagenome (GOLD analysis project Ga0153980, IMG submission 104722) | Attine ant fungus gardens microbial communities from Georgia, USA - TSGA064 MetaG | ecosystem: Host-associated > Fungi > Mycelium > Unclassified | place: USA: Georgia, Magnolia Springs State... | reverse complement strand
GGAATTGATCAACAACATCGCACAAGAACACGGCGGTATCTCCGTATTCGCTGGTGTTGGTGAGCGTACACGTGAAGGTAATGACTTGTATCACGAGATGAGTGATTCAGGCGTTATCAACAAAACAGCAATGGTCTTCGGACAAATGAACGAGCCTCCAGGCGCACGTCTTCGTGTAGCCCTCACAGGTCTGACCATGGCGGAATACTTCCGTGATGAAGAAGGCCGTGACGTGTTGCTCTTTATCGATAACATCTTCCGTTTCACCCAAGCAGGTTCAGAAGTATCTGCCTTGCTCGGACGTATGCCTTCCGCGGTAGGTTACCAACCAACGCTAGCAACGGAAATGGGTCAACTGCAAGAACGTATCACTTCGACCAAAAAAGGTTCGGTAACGTCCATCCAGGCCATCTACGTGCCCGCGGATGACTATACTGACCCGGCTCCAGCAACGACGTTTGCCCACTTGGATGCAACGACGAACTTGGAACGTAAAATTTCAGAGATGGGTATCTACCCTGCGGTAGATCCGTTGGCATCCAGCTCCCGGATCTTGTCTCCTGAAGTTGTAGGCGAAGAGCATTACAATGTAGCTCAAGGCGTTAAACGCATCTTGGCACGTTACAATGAATTGCAGGATATTATTGCGATTCTCGGTATGGACGAGCTGAGTGAGGAAGACAGAGCACTCGTTTACCGTGCTCGTAAGATTCAACGTTTCTTGTCCCAGCCTTTCCACGTTGCTGAAGCATTTAACGGTATTCCGGGTAAATACGTTCCGGTTAAAGAAACGGTGCGCAGCTTTAAAGAAATTCTCGAAGGCAAGCACGACGATCTTCCGGAAGCAGCTTTCCTCTTCGTGGGTACAATTGAAGAGGCAGTGGAGAAAGCCAAAACACTGGTATAATCTGAATCCAGGATTGTCCTTATGAAGCGAGCTATCCTTCGGATAGTTTCAGGAGGGATGGAATTGAGCACCTTTTTGTTGGAAATCGTAACACCTGAGCGTCTGGTATATTCTGAACAAGTGGATAGTATCACGGCTCGCGGTATTGAAGGGGAGCTGGGCATTCTGCCAGGTCATATCCCTATGGTTACACCTTTACAGATCGCACCGATCTATATCAAAAACGGAAAAGAAAGCAAACGCGTCGCTATTGGTGGCGGGTTTATCGAAGTCCGTAAAGATAAGGTTGTTGTGCTCGCAGAAAGTGCCGAATTCCCGGAAAATATCGATGTGGACCGTGCGCGTGCGGCGAAAGAGCGGGCAGAACGCCGTCTCAGCAGCCAAAGCAATCAGGACCATTTTGATCACCGCCGGGCAGAGATTGCTCTGCAAAAAGCGGTTAACCGGATCAACGTATACGGCAAATAAACTACTCATAGGAGCCTGGCGGCTTAGTCTGCCGGGCTTTTTTGAGTTTTTGGATCATTGTTTTTTCCAGTTACAGTAAAATATATGGAGACTTCTTTGGTTTGAAGCACTTGATTTAACGGTAAATAAAGTTAATTGTATTCACCGTTTATGGGCAGTTGAATAGAATGTAGGACTAAAGTCTTGAGGTTAATGATCACTATTGGAACCATTTTTTACGACGGAATTCCAAATTATTTCCGAGGAAATGACAGGATCGATATCGAAATAGCGCTCTTTTATGTCGTTTTAGTCACAAAATCCCGGCATTTTGAATTTAAAATATTATCGAAGTGGAAATCAATGTAATTGACAATGTATGATGAAAGAGCCTATATTCCATAGAGTCAGCAGATGCAGGAAGCTGCGTTGATGAAATCCATTTGTCATTCACAGCCAGATTGTTGCTGCTCCGTGATTGGGCATCCAGTTTCCTGCACAGCAGGATTAGGTCTGTCTGTAGGCTCGGTGTGTTGCGTTTAAGTCATTCTATTGTTCTAACAAGATATGGATGTCAGGCATAATTATGCTGATCGCTGCAACAAATGTGGAGGTTATGAATATATGGATACTGACCTGACGAATCAGTTGAACCAGACATTAAGTACGAATGGCTTAGTTTCGATTATCGTCTCTCTTTTATGTATAGCGTTGTCGTGGTGGGCTTTGCAGAATCTCAAGCTGGATTTAATCATTAGGCAACCACGAGGAGCACAGGGAAGACTGTTACATTTGCTGTTGGCCATTATACTTGGGCATGCTGTTTCAGGCTTTGTCATTGACTATTTGTCATGGACACAAATGTTGCGCCATTTGTTTTAATGTTGAGATGGTTGGTTAATCATCTGTTAGGTTCTTCAAGCAGTTCAATGTCGAATAACATCGATTAATTGTGTTAACAATTAGAGTATGAGTTGGCGGCAAATGAATTAAGAAAAAAGTGTGACATGGAATTGGATGAATTTGAGATGTTTTATGTAAAAATGCTTGTATCGTACAATTCAACAATGTTATGATGGAAGTTAGGGAATTCACAATTGTTCACTTATTTTGTGGTTATAAACGGGATACCCGGTTGAATCCGGCTAATAATCATCCCATTCTGTCTGTTCAGATGCTTGCTGGCCTGTAAGGCGTTATATTTACAAGTCGGAAGGCATCATGCAACGCACGTGGTATCATCGATATGGATTATAAACCAATTCTTTTCTGAATAGACATCAAGGGCATTATTTGCCAGGCTATGTCGAAATTCCACACACAGCAACAGTCTTTTCTATTACAGAAGGGCTTACGTATTCCGGAATGAAGAAAAGGGAATAAAAGCGCGGAGGGAACCATGATGAGCAAATTTATCGTCCGCGGTGGCAAAAGGTTGACCGGAAGTGTCAAAGTTAGCGGCGCTAAAAATTCTGTTCTTCCGATCATCGCTGCCTCTCTCTTAGGGGAAGAAGGACAAAGCGTTATTATTGACGCTCCTCCTCTAGACGATGTGATGACGATTAACAAGGTGTTGGAATCGCTGGGAGCGGGTGTTACATACCGGGACGAAGTGATTACCGTAAATGCGGAGAAACTTACTTCCTGTGAGGCACCGTATGAATGGGTAAGTAAAATGCGGGCGTCTTTTCTGGTCATGGGGCCATTGTTGACGCGTATGGGTCATACAAGAATTTCGCTTCCTGGTGGATGTGCCATCGGTACACGGCCTATTGATCAGCATTTGAAAGGTTTTGAAGCCATGGGCGCTGAGATCAGCTTGGGCCAAGGCTATATAGAAGCTCGCAGCCAAGGACGGTTGCGTGGCGCGAAAATTTATCTGGATGTGGCTTCCGTAGGTGCCACTCAAAATATTATGATGGCTGCAACACTGGCTGAAGGTGTAACTGTTCTGGAGAACGCGGCAAAAGAACCAGAAATCGTGGATCTTGCCAACTTCCTGAATGGAATGGGTGCCAAAGTACGAGGTGCCGGAACAGGAGTCATCCGCATCGAAGGTGTGGAGAAACTGTCTGGCGTGAAGCATACCGTCATTCCTGACCGGGTTGAAGCAGGTACCTATATGGCTGCTGCAGCAATTTCTGGTGGTGATGTGTATATCGAAGGTGCGATTTCAGACCACTTGGGTTCTGTTATTGCGAAGCTGGAAGAGATGGGTGTAACCATTCATCCTGACGAGAATGGCGTTCGCGTTATTGCGGATCGTCCGCTCAAGGCAGTGGATGTGAAAACATTACCATACCCAGGCTTCCCTACCGATATGCAATCCCAAATGATGGCGCTCTTGCTTGCGTCTGAAGGAACTTCTGTTGTAACAGAGACTGTTTTTGAAAATCGCTTCATGCATGTGGATGAATTCCAATTGATGAATGCGGAGATCAAAGTTGAAGGACGTTCGTCCATCATCACGGGCAATGCCAAGCTGAAGGGTGCCAAAGTAACAGCTACCGATTTGCGTGCGGGTGCCGCACTTATTATCGCGGGTCTTGTTGCTGAAGGCACAACGGAAGTGGGCGGTGTTCATCACATCGATCGTGGCTACGTACATCTCGCTGAGAAGCTTAACGGACTTGGAGCCGATATTTATCGTATTTCAGTTGAAGAGCCTAAGCTGGATGCAGTTAAAGCATCGAATGAAAAAGTCGGGGAAGAAGTACCGATGTTCAAAGTACAACCGACTTGGGCATAACATCGAATTGGACAATAGGCGTTGCTCTCTAGTATGAATTCATTCATCATTGTATTTTGCGGATACGAGAGCCTACGTACTGTCATGTAAATTCAGATCAAAAGCTAAGCCATCTGGCTTGGCTTTTTTTGTGTTTAACGAGTAACGGAATCAGTACCTGATTCTATTAATAGCTGGTCCTAACTTATATAGGATAACATCGTATTCTGTACCAATTCTGAACAAATGAAAGAGCAAGCTTTTTAAGAACGGGTGGTACCTTATGAAACCGGACTCCGCGACAGATCAACGTTTTTCAATAATGCATAGCAGGAATGAGTTGGGAATTGCCATATATCTAAAGCCTTCGTTTCTCTTAAATCAGGTTCTATCAGATCCACGCAGCTCATACTCTAAACTATGGATTTGAACAAAAGGACCGGCGCTTGACCGGCCATGGACAACGGAGGGTTATATCAAAATGAAAGAAGCACGTGTGCAGGTTAAGGTACCTCTTATCCCTCGTCCACAAGTGAAGGAGCCAGAAGAGGTTGCTGGTTTCGGTGTGGAAAAAGACAAGCTTGCTTCAAAGAACATCAGAACTGTTCCAGATGAGCCCTTAACAACATCTCCTAGAGGGGCTGCCTCCAAACAGGAGTCAGCTCATCACACTGCGGCACGTATACACATACCTGTCATTGAATTAGACCAGTTTCGCCGTGTGAAGCGCCGCCGAATGCGTACGTTCGGCCGAGGCCGCAGATGGGGCAAGAACACCACTCGCTGGCAACCAGCGGCGGCTGTATCAGCAGTATTGGCGCTTGCGCTGCTGATCCCCGCCATTCTGGTCTGGCCGCGGACGGATGATCCTGTTAAACCGATCCCTGTCCCAGCAGGTACAGGCAGTGTAACGACTCCAGCACCTTCTCCAGCTGTACCTGTTACTTATCCTGAACCCCAAGTAAGGGTTTATCTGTCCGCAACCGGTACAACGATGAATCTTCCGCTTGAAGATTATGTTACCGGAGTTGTCGCTGCCGAGATGCCAGCGGAGTTCAGATTGGAAGCTCTGAAGGCACAGGCCATTGCTGCAAGGACATTTATTGTGAGAAGGCTGGCAGCCAACGATACAAGCGGTGTACCTTCAGGAGAAGCGGATGTAACGGATACTGTGAGTCACCAAGTGTTTATACCACCAGAACAAGTAAAAGCGGACTGGACGCGTCTGGGGAAAGCGAAGGAATGGGAGAAGCTGCAGCAGGCTGTCCGGGAAAGCAAAGATTCCGTCATGACATATCAAGGCAAGGCAATTACTGCATCCTTTTTCTCCACAAGTAATGGGTATACGGAGAATGCTGAGGATGTCTGGGGCAACCCTGTACCTTATTTACAAAGTGTAGCGAGTCCGTGGGATAAAAATCTGGCTCCCGGTTTTGAAGAAACCATCACCATGAAGCGCAGTGAGATTCTCCAAAAGTTGAATCTGGGTGCAAATGCTATCCCTGTGAGTGCGCAGCAAAGCGGTGGCTGGATGGAAGTATTGTCTACAACGCAGGGCCATCGCATCAAGGAGATACAGATTGCAGGTAAAACGTTTAGTGGACCGGAAGTTCGAAAGCTGCTTGGGCTTCGATCCAGCCAGTTCAGCTGGAAGACCGATGGAAATGAGGTTCAAATTACAACGTATGGATACGGTCATGGAGTTGGCATGAGCCAGTGGGGGGCCAACGGCATGGCACAGGAGGGTCACACCGCGACCCAGATTCTCAAACACTACTACACCGGCATCTCCTTCGGACAGGCATCCAAGATGCTGGCATCGAAGTAGAAACACTGGAATGAATGGATAGAGATAAAACCAGCAGTTGAACAGTGATTTGTGCAGGTTCCCCATCTTCTCTGTTGGAGAGTTAAAGAATCAGAGTCACCTTGTGGACGTGAAATGCCGCAATAGCGTCGATCAGGTTCGTTAGAAGTTTTACTGTCATAAGACATGATGATATGTTATTTTCCAGAAAACTGTCCTTCTGTTAATAAAGCGCACAGTATTGTTAGAAAGGTATCTGGTAGTATTATAGTGCTCCCGAATTGTTTGCGTTAGAAATAACCATTAGAGCGGCCTCTTCGTCCCTGTGCTTTCTCTTCTCGCTACTCTAGCGGAGCAATCTAACGAATCCCAGACGTCTTATATCGCCTAATATAGCTAATCTCATCCTACCTAATAATCACGTTAATTTGATTTCACCAACTCACTTCATAGAAGGATTGGCTTATTACAGCCAATCCAGGTTTCTCTACCAACCACCCCTTCCGGTCTTTCAAGACTTGGCTATATACGCGGAGTGTGCGAGCGTATGGAGAGCGCAGGGGACAGAAAAGGCCTGTAGAAACGAAGTGTCCGCCTTTACTCCCGGATTTCACCTTTAAAGAAGGTGATAGAAGAAATCTGGGAGTAACAGCCGGTCGAAAGGTTTTCTGGCCCCGAAGCGGTGCACGTACTAACACTCATCTCACCTTATATAGCACTCTTTGAAAGTTCCGTGAAAATAATTAGAGTCGCGCGTGTATAAAAGAGTTGCACCCGGTAACACTTGTTACTGAGGTGATTAAGATGAATGAACAAAACAAAAAATCAGTCCAAGAAGAAACTCCTAAAACAACTCAAGGAGTACCGGCTAGCCAGCCCTCTTCATGGAAAAGAGCAATGTCCAAACGTTGGGTCTTCCCAGCAGCCTACATCGCAGCAGCAGGCATTATACTAACCTTAGTGTGGGTCTATCAGGGCACAGGCGACAAAACGCTGAACTCGGACCCTGCTAACGGGGTAGTAGAAACAGGCGCATCGGCAGGTACAGAAGAAACAGCGGTTAACGGAGAACAGGAAAGTGTGGAAGTTGTTGCAAAGTCGGAGAATTTTGTATGGCCGGTAGCGGTACCGGCCGAAATTTCGGTAGTAAAACCTTTCTATGACAACGAAGCTTCAAGTGAGGAACATGAAGCAGCGATGGTGCAGTACAATGACACATTTATTCCGAACACGGGTGTAGATCTGGCACGTGGGGATAACAAAACGTTCGAAGTCAAAGCAGCACTCGGCGGAAAAGTTACCCGGGTTGAACAAAACCCGCTGACAGGTCAAGTTGTGGAAATCACTCACAGTGATAACCTCAAAACCGTATACCAAAGCCTGGCTGACGTCAAAGTAAAACAGGATGATGAAGTGAAGCAAGGAGATGCAATTGCATCGGCTGGCGTTAATGAACTGGAAAAAACGCTGGGCAACCACCTTCACTTTGAAGTTTACGAAGACGGACAACCGGTTAACCCGCAAGGATATCTTCCGGAAAAATAAATGATTTTTACCGCAGCGACATGATGGGCAGAGGGAATTCTCCTCTGCTCTTTTTGTGCTTTTCAGAAAATAATGGGACCTTCGAAGCTTGTCATACCTCTAAACCGCGAATATATAGGCATGCTCCTCATATAATGTACCAAACTATCCACACAGTAGGGAGGCGGGAGCGTGCACGATTACATCAAGGAACGGACCATAAAAATTGGTCGCTGCATTGTTGAGACGAGGAATACGGTCCGTACCATAGCCAAGGAATTCGGCGTGTCAAAGAGTACTGTGCATAAGGATCTGACGGAGCGTCTGCCGGAAATTAACCCTGATCTTGCTGACCAGGTGAAACACATTCTGGAGTATCATAAGTCCATCCGTCATTTGCGGGGCGGTGAAGCGACCAAAATTAAATACAAAAAAACAAGCGGTAAAAAACGCGAGGTGTTGGCTTCCGCTAAATCGTAGGGACCTGCGGAAAGACGTAGGCCAAAAAGCTCACACATGCATTGAATCCCTCCCCTGAAGTATGATATGTTAAAAGCTGGTACAGGATCGAATTATGACATCTTATCAGCCCGATTTTTACATATATATGTTGCACTTTGTCGAACGAGCGGTGACGTGATAAGGGACTCTTTTTCACAGGATACGCTGACCAAATAATATCACTTTGGGGGCTCTTTTATGTTTAGCAAGGATATCGGTATTGATCTTGGCACGGCGAACGTGCTTATTCACGTGAAAGGAAGTGGGGTCGTCCTCGATGAACCTTCCGTCGTGACCATTGAAAGCGATACGAAGCGGGTCCTTGCTGTTGGGGAAGAAGCGCGTCGTATGGTGGGGCGTACTCCAGGTAACATTGTTGCCATTAGACCGCTGCGTGACGGTGTTATTGCGGACTTCGAGATTACGGAAGCAATGCTTAGACATTTCATTAATCGTGTGGGGGCAAGAAGCTGGTACAGCCACCCGCGTATTCTGATCTGTGCACCAACCAACATTACTTCCGTGGAGCAGAAGGCTATCCGTGAAGCTGCTGAGCGCAGCGGTGCCAAAGAAGTATTTCTGGAAGAAGAGCCGAAAGCGGCAGCAATCGGTGCGGGAATGGATATTTTTCAGCCGAGCGGCAATATGGTCGTGGATATCGGCGGCGGAACGACTGACGTTGCAGTCCTGTCTATGGGCGACGTAGTCACCGCCTCTTCTATTAAAGTTGCAGGGGACAAGTTCGACGAAGCAATTATCAAGTTTATCAAAGCCAAATACAAACTCATGATCGGTGAACGTACAGCCGAAGATCTCAAAATTGCGATTGGTTCCGTACATCCGGGCGGACGTCAAACGGAGATGGACATTCGCGGTCGGGATATGGTATCCGGTTTGCCTGTTACCGTAACGGTGTCGGGGAATGAAGTGCAAGAGGCGCTATGGGATTCCGTGCAATCCATCATCGTTGCAGCCAAGTCGGTATTGGAGCGGACGCCGCCGGAATTGTCAGCGGACATTATTGACCGAGGTGTCGTGTTGACAGGAGGAGGCGCTTTGCTGAACGGACTGGACGAACTGTTGTCCAATGAATTGCATGTACCGGTATGGGTTGCAGAGGATCCGATGCATTGTGTCGTGAAGGGAACTGGCATTATGCTGAATAATTTGGATCAAGTGGTTAAGAAAAAGTTCTAATCTGCCGATATAAAAAGCAAAGGTTCGCCCAAGCTCGGGAAGCAGAACGGACAAGCAGCCATCCTGTAATGAAGGACAAGCGCTTGAGGAGAGGGGTTAATACATGTTAAGAGGTCTGTACACCGCTACCGCGGGAATGATAACGCAACAACGCCGCCATGACACCGCAACGCAGAACATCGTAAATATGAACACAACGGGATATAAACAAGTGAACAGCGTAAGCCGTTCTTTCCCGGAAATGCTCATTACTTTGGTAGGCGGAGATGCTAATCTTCCGACAAAGCGGCTGGGCAAGCTGAACACGGGTGTGTTCGCGGAAGAAAGTTTGTCCATGAATTTGCAGGGAGCCATTATGGAAAGTGGGCAAAAGAGTGATTTTGCCATTTCGTCCAATCTGGCCGTGAATGATCCACAGACAGGACAACCTGTCCCGTTTGACGGTTCAGGCAAATTTGTACGAGCTGATGGCACGGTAACTTACCAACCTCAGGCGTATTTTACAGTACAGGATGCAGAAGGCAACACAAGATATACACGTGATGGTCACTTCGAGGTTACCGGAACTGGACAGCTGCTCAGCTCAACAGGTTCACAAGTTCTGGATAATAATGGACAACCTGTTGTGTTGACAGGCTCGGTAGACCAATTTAAAGTGGATGAGCAAGGTCGTCTTGTTAATGCAGAGACGGGTGCACCCACAGGTGTAACATTGGGAATCAGTGTCATCGATCAACCCAACCAACTGGTACGTCAAGGCGATGGTAATTTCAGCCTGAATGATCAGAATGGAGCAACAGCCCGGATGATGGCTGCCGGTGATAATGTGCAGATCCGTCAGGGCTACCTGGAAGGTTCGAATGTAGATGCATCACAGGCAACTGTAGATATGAATGCAGCATTTCGTGCTTATGAAGCGAACCAGAAAGTCGTACAATTCTACGACCGCAGTCTGGATAAAGCCGTCAATGAAGTTGGGCGTGTATAACGCCAACGTATAATATAGCCGCGTAGCGGAGAGCCAAACGCCCTTTGCGAAGCAAAGCAGAGAGGCTCACGCGAAGCGCAGAGCCAACGCAGCCGAGCTTATGCGAGGATTGCGCAGCATTATCCTAAGCACAGCGATGGTCTCGACAGTCCTTTGCGAAGCAAAGCAAGGAGAGACCACGCGGAGCTACTCGCCGCACAAAGAGCGTGCCCAACTAATATTTAGCCATGTGAAACTATGGCGTAAATATTAGTTGGGCAGTCGCCGCGCACACACACCACCGTCACTTAGCAAGATCGTACCCCACGCACCCACTCCGCCTGTTTTCGGGAGTCCAGAGGGCAGCGCCATCTGGGGCCCTCCCTACCAGGGAGGGTTTGGGAGGGTAGAACCAGGGAGGGTAACCACCGAATGAATAATTCCATGATTAGTGCAATGGTCTCCATGACCGGAATACAGCAGCGTCTGGATGTCATTTCCGATAATATTGCCAACGTAAATACGGCAGGCTATAAGAGTAAGCAAGCAGCCTTTGAAGATGTACTGACACGTGTGCAGCAGCAACCGGACAAGTACAAGCTGGATGGACGCTCGACTCCGATGGGATACAACCTCGGGTTTGGCGTACGTTTGGCTGATGTGACAAAGGACATGACTCAAGGTACTCTCAATGAGACAGGCAATCCTACCGATCTGGCGATTGAAGGCAATGCGATGTTTGCCGTTGAAGCAAATGGTGAGAAAATGTGGACGCGTCAGGGCGCATTCCATTTTGTCCCTGATACAAGACCCAAAACGAATCCTAATGCCCCAGACATGATGGTGTTGGTCAATGGCGAAGGCCACTTTGCATTGGATCGTCAAGGTAATCGCATTACGGCACCGAATAACAGCAAGGTTGCATTTGATGAAAAAGGCAATCTGTTGATCCGTCGTGGCAATGAAGCCAATGCAACGATTGGAGCCCAATTGCAACTCGTTGATATCGAGCGCCCGGAAGGGCTTGTGCAGTATGCGGATAACCTGTTTGGTCTGGATGCGGGTCTGACCGAGGATGATGTATTTGGAGCCAATGCAGCTACACGTGAAGCGACAGCCATGATCCGTGCAGGCTACATTGAACAATCCAACGTGGATTTGACACAAGAGATGGCTTTGCTGATGCAAGGACAGCGGACTTACCAACTGGCGGCACGTGCACTGACATCCAGTGATTCCATGTCGGGTCTTGCCAACAATATGAGAGCATAAAAGGTGAATGTGATGACAGATACACAGCAGCAGAACAACAAGCCGGATAAGACGAAAGTCAAGAAGAAGAAGAGTGGATGGCGCATCGCAAGATGGTTTTTGGTTCCGGTCCTGCTTGTTCTTGCCCTCGCTGGCGGATTGGTGGCTGGCTACGTGGTACTGGGCAAACAGGATATCGGTTCCGTATTGCAGTGGAGTACATGGGAACATGTATATGATTTGGTGTTCGCTCCGTAGATGAACGATATATGCGAAAACTCCTGCGCAGGCAGGAGTTTTCTTTTTGGCGTTGAAAACAGTATAATGATGGATGACGTTTGACGTCAAAAGAGGCCTCCCCTGCGAAAGACATTCGTCATCGCGAAGAGAGACCCCTTATCTCAACCTTCACTACTGCAGTCATGAAGGATATAAGTAGTATTAACTGAAAATATGCTTTTCATACAACATTAAAATGAAAAACCCATTTATATGAGTTCTTGACTTTGTCATGTTGGAATTGACCTTGCAGCACCGAAGTAAGTGGAGGGAACGGAATCGTTCAGAAGAAGCGAAGCGCTCGCCTTTGTCACCGAATTTTGACCTCTCTGAGGTTGATCAAAAAAATTCGGTGACAACAGCGATCAGAAGGACGATCTTTAACCGTAACGACCACCGTAGTGCTAAGAGTCAATCCATGATGGAGAAATCTCATATAAACATCCCGAGAGGAGATTACACTGTGCTCGATATCAAACAGATTCAAGAAATTATTCCACACCGTCCCCCGTTTCTGCTGGTGGACAAGATTGTAGAGTTAGAGGATGGCAAACGTGCTGTTGGTTTGAAAAATGTAACCATTAATGAACCGTTCTTCATTGGTCATTTTCCGGAGTATCCGGTAATGCCGGGTGTTTTGATTACAGAAGCATTGGCACAGGTCGGTGCAGTAGCCATTCTTAATTTGGAAGGCAACAAAGGCAAAATCGGTTTTTTGGCGGGACTGGACAATTTCCGATTCCGTGGACAAGTTGTGCCTGGAGATACATTGATGCTGGAAGTGGAGATTACACGTCTCAAAGGTTCAATTGGTAAAGGCAAAGCTACAGCCAGAGTAGGCGACAAAGTGGTAGCTGAAGGCGAGATCATGTTCGCACTGTCTGACCCAAGCTAATGATTGTATCGTTCAGCATTTAATTGAATTTTATATAGAAGGAAGGGGTTTGCAGGAATGGAACAGTTAAGCGCAACAGCAGCACAAACATTGCAGCAGTGGTTGGAGGATGCTTCGATTGATGAAGCGACGAAACAGGAGCTTCGTGATTTGCAGGATCAGCCGAAAGAGCTGGAGGATCGTTTTTACAGAAATCTGGAGTTTGGTACAGGTGGATTGCGTGGTGTAATCGGAGCGGGAAGCAACCGGATGAACCGTTATACCGTAGGTCGTGCAACGCAAGGGTTTGCCCGTTATTTGCTGGAGCAGCATGGCGACAAAGAAGGTAAACCTTCTGTAGTGATCGCGCATGATTCCCGTCATTTCTCACCAGAGTTCACTCTGGATGCTGCCCTGGTTCTGGCTGGAAATGGCATTGTGGCTAAGTTGTTTACTTCCCTGCGTCCTACGCCTCAGCTTTCCTTCAGTGTACGTCATCTGCAAGCAACCGGCGGTATTGTGGTGACGGCGAGTCATAATCCTCCTGAATACAATGGCTACAAAGTTTACAACCATGAAGGTGGCCAATTGGTACCACACGAAGCGGAGAAAGTCATTCAATACATTCAGGAGGTTCCTTCCCTCGCGGATGTGAAAAAGCTGACGCAGGAAGAAGCCGAAGCTCAAGGATTGCTCGTATGGCTTGGGGAAGAGGAAGATCAGGCATTTGTTGATACAGTTGCCAGCTTAAGTCTCAGTCGTGAACTGATTCAATCCGGCGTCGGCCGTGATTTCAAAATCGTCTTCACTCCACTGCACGGAACAGGTAATGTGCCTGTACGTCGTGTGTTGGAACAGATCGGTTTCGAGCAGGTTCACATTGTCGCAGAACAAGAACAGCCTGATGCTGAATTTTTCACAGTGAAATCCCCTAATCCGGAAGAGCGCGAAGCATTTACGCTTGCAATGAAACTGGGTGAATCTGTGGGTGCGGACATTCTGATCGGTACAGATCCGGATGCTGATCGCATGGGTGCGGTAGTGAAAGACAATGATGGCAAATATTTTGTATTGTCCGGTAACCAATCCGGAGCTATCATGGTGCATTATGTGCTGAGCCGCTTGCAAGAGACAGGTAAACTGCCGAAAAATAGTGCGGTTGTCAAAACGATTGTAACAAGCGAGATGGGAGCGGTCATTGCCGAGCATTACGGTGCAGAAGTGATGAACACCCTGACAGGCTTTAAATATATCGGTGAAAAAATGAATCAGTTCGAAGCAACCGGCAGTCACACGTTCTTGTTCGGTTATGAGGAAAGCTACGGCTACCTGGCAGGCAGCTACGCACGTGACAAGGATGCAGTTCTGGCTGCAATGCTGATTGCTGAAGCAGCTGCTTATTATAAAAACCAAGGCAAAACGCTCTATGATGTCCTTCAAGAGCTGTACAGCCAATTCGGATATTTCCTGGAGAAGCTGGAGTCCCGTACGCTGAAAGGCAAGGATGGCGTAGCTCAAATTCAGGCGAAAATGACCGACTGGCGTTCTAATCCGCCACAAGAAGTAGCCGGCATCGCTGTACAAGATGTGCTGGATTACTCCCTTGGCTTGGATGGCTTGCCGAAAGAGAACGTTCTGAAATTTATTTTGGCAGACGGATCCTGGTTCTGCCTGCGTCCTTCGGGAACAGAACCGAAGATCAAAGTATACTTCGCTGTGCGCGGAGAGAACCTGGAAGACGCGGAAAGCCGTATTGAGCGTTTGGCTACTACGGTGATGACGCGTGTAGACGCACAATAAATACGAATGCAGTACTGAGCAAGAACATGAGAAAGCCTCTCCGCACCGTAAGGTTGGTTGGCGGAGGGGCTTTTCTTTTAGGTAAAAAGGGTGAATTCCTACGTCTATTTTGGATGAATTGCGGATAGATGCACGTTTGTTGACACAAGCTGTTTGTATCCGGTATTTATTCATTATTATGCAATGAAAATCATGAGATGAACGTGCATTTGGTTCCAACACTTGAGGAGGTACATGTAGTGCGTCAAAAATGGCTTTATTGGAATACCGCTTCACGGAAGTGGCTGTGGATTGTTGTCATTATCGGTTTGATTGCTTCCATCCCTGTCATCAGTGATCGGGTACAGACGGAATCTTCCGCCAAAAAGGTGGAGCTTGTCTTCAATTATCGGGGGCTATTGGATATCTCGGCTTATCAGGCCCATCCGCAAGACTTTATGAATGAACAACTTACTCGGTTGAAAGATGCCGGAGTGACAACGATGGCGGTGTTCGAAAGTACACTGGATGAGTTGAAGAAGTCCCGGCGTCTGATGGTATATAACGGGCAGGATCTTGCCAACATGACCAAAAATGTCATTCCTGCTAACGATAATTACACGTATGTGCTATTCACAAATGAGGAAAATGCACAAACGTATACCCCTATCATTGAACAAACGTTCGCCGATCGGGAGATTCCTGTGCTTCCATGGGAATATGAAGGTCGTAGCGGCTTAATATTGCAGACTCCACCGGAGAATGCGAACATGCAGCCTTTGCAACCAGATCCGGTTGCCGTGAAGATGCTGCGTGATAAAGGATTTTACATTTTGCCACGGATCGCAGACAGTGTTCCTTACAATCAGGAATCCATGGAACGCTTGCTTACGTTCTTCGAAGAGAATGGGGTAAAGCGCATCTTGTTTGATGGCGATGCTGTGAAAGGGTACAATGATAATGCAGAGATGAAGAGTCTCGATATGTTTGCCCAGTTGTTGAACAAGCACCATATTGGACTGGCGGCTATTGAGAATTTGAAGAAACCACAATCCGGTTTTGAGACTCTCTCCTATAAAATTGATTACAATGTGACTCGTCTGTACTCCTTAAGTGACGGGGATGCCAATCTGGATGTAGACACCATTGCTGACCGTTTTGTTTTGGCTACCAAAGACCGCAACATTCGTATGCTCTATATGAATGCTTCGCCAAGTCGGAATACAGCCAAAGCCATGATCACCAATCCGATTGATAATCTGATCAACAGTTTGGGTGAGCCAGGTCATGCGATTGAACGTATGGGCAAACACGGCTTCGAACTCGGACAAGCTGAAGCGTTCACGGTTAAGGATTCTTCCATTCAGCGTTATGCCAAGCTGGTTGCCCTGATTGGTGCAATCGCAATGATTACGCTTATGGTTTCCTATTTTGTACCACTGCTGACATTGCTGGTATTTGCACTAGCTCTGGTGGGTAGTGCCGGATTATTCTTGCTCAAACCGACGTTGCTGGAGCAAGGAATTGCCTTGCTGGTCGCAATTAGCGCGCCAACCATTGCGATGGTGCTCGCGGTTCGTACAGTGAACTATCAGCAACAGCGTCAGCCAGACGCGCCTGCGGGTCGCCGGTTGGCACAAACGATCTTCTTATATGTAAGAACGTCGATTCTTTCGTTCCTGGCGGTGCCTTTTGTCATCGCATTGCTGAACAGCATTACGTACAGTCTGGTGATAAACCAGTTCCGAGGCGTGAGTTTGTTACACTTTGCACCTATGGCGCTGGTAGCGATATATATTGTGTTTTACCGTGGTTCGGGTACGTTCTCCATTAAGCAAATTAAGAACTTGCTTCGTACTCCGATCACCGTTGTGATGGTTGTATTGGCACTTGTTGCTGCCGTTGTTGGGTATTACTATTTGAGTCGTACAGGCAACTCGGGTTCGGTTACGCCTTTCGAGATGTTCCTGCGTGTTGTGTTGGAAGACACGTTCGGCGTGCGACCAAGATTCAAAGAATTTATGCTGGGACACCCGCTGTTTATCGTTGGCGTGTTCGCCGCTTTAAAATATCGTAAAGTCATCTTTGTGCTCATTATTGCAGCAATTGGACAATTGTCCATGGTGGATACGTTCGCGCATATCCATACGCCAGCTGTATTGTCACTCATTCGTGGAGTGATGGGATTGGGACTTGGCTTAATCTTCGGTATCGTTGCTGTGGGTGTGTGGCAAGTAGCGGAAGGATGTTGGAAAAAATGGTCACCACTTCTCAAAAGTTAGTCATCTCGGGATATTACGGATTCCGCAACAGCGGAGACGAAGCGGTACTTAAGTCAATTTTGACGGCGCTGGAAGAGGAGAGTCACAGATCGAATGTCACGATTGAGCCGATTGTGCTCTCCGGTGACCCGGAGTCGACCACTTCAATGTACGGTGTACGTTCAGTACATCGGATGAAGTTGAAGGAGGTTCGCGACGCGATCAAGGAAAGTGACGGTTTAATTAGTGGGGGAGGAAGTCTGCTGCAGGATGCAACTGGACTGAAATCCATCCCTTACTACCTGGGTGTTATCAAACTGGCCCAATGGTTGAAAAAACCAACATTTATCTATGCGCAGGGCATTGGACCTGTAAATCGCAAAATGTTCAATCCAATGATTCGTTCAGTCTTCAAGGCTTGTAATTATGTATCTGTACGTGATGAACAATCTGCTGAATATTTGCGTGGGCTCGGATTACAGTGGAATCAGATTCATGTGGTCCCTGACCCTGTGATGGGTCTGCCACTGCCTGGAGCTAATGCGGAAGAAGTAAGTTCAGTCGGGCTTAATGCTCAAGGAGCAAGCGTTCATACCAAACTGCCGGTGATCGGCGTTTCGGTACGTTTTTGGGAGTCGGATCGTAAAGAGCTTACAGCCATTGCTGCTGGATTGAAGAAGCTTTGCTCCAAAAAAGCCGTTCACTTGCGCTTTATGCCATTTCACTTACCGATTGATGAGCAGGCTTCGCGTTTTGTCATGGAAATGCTCGGTGACCTCGGTAACAAGGGTAGCGAAGTAAGTATTACCAAGGATCTCACCGATCCGCAGCTGATGCTTCAGGAAGTCAGCAATTGTGATGTCGTTATCGGCATGCGTCTGCACAGTCTGATCTATGCAGCATCACAGTATGTTCCACCCGTTGGTATCTCGTATGATCCGAAGATTGATCAGTTCATGCTGCGTCTGGATAGTGAAACCGTGGGCAGTACGGATGCGCTGGATGGGGATAAACTGGCGAAGACGGTGGCTAACCTGTTGGATCAGCGTTCACAGTGGCTGAAGGAACATGAAGAAGGCATCACCGAATTGAAGCAGGAAGCCAAAGTGCCTGCTCAGCAAATTATTAAATATTTAGGCCGCAAAGGGTGAAATAAGATGAATCAGACCGGACCAATACCTACCGTTTCAATCTATGGTATTCCTTTTTCCAAACTAACGATGAAAGAAACGGTGGAGGTTCTACGCCAAGCAGTGCTTACAAAACAGCCGCACCAAGTCATTACAGCCAATCCCATTATGGTCATGGCCGCGCTGGAAAACCCGGCGATGATGAAGGTTATGCAGTCTGCGGAAATGATTGTACCCGATGGAACAGGGGTTGTATGGGCTGCCAATTATTGTGGGGAGCCTGTGGCAGAGCGGGTACCTGGATTTGAGCTTTTACATGAATTGCTGCGTGTTGGAGAAAACTATCGGTGGGGCGTGTATCTGCTCGGTTCCACACCTGAGGTGATTCAAGAAACGGCAGTTCGGTTACAAGAGCAATATCCGGCGATTCGAATTGTAGGTTATCGCGACGGTTATTTTGGTCCGGCTGAGGACGAGCAGGTTGTCGCTTCCATCCGTGAAGCTGCACCTGATCTGCTGTTTGTTGCACGTGGGGCAGACACGCAGGAACCGTGGATTCACAAGTACAAAGACGCGCTTCAGGTTCCCGTTACCATGGGGGTTGGAGGCAGCTTTGATGTGATTTCGGGCAAAACCAAACGTGCACCTAAAGTGTTCCAAAAGTTAAGACTGGAATGGTTTTATCGTCTGCTTCGGGAACCTAGCCGGGCTGGCCGAATGCTTGCGCTTCCGAAATTCGCTGTCAAAGTGATGCGGGACAAAGAAAACGTGACTAAAGTCCGTTAAAATTAGGCTATTACGAGTAAAATGAACGTTTTTGCTAAAAATTGAGGTTGGCATTTCGCCTGTGATCAGCGTATAATTCATTCCGGATTACATGTGTCGTGCTGCTTGAATTAAAACGTTACACTGAGCAACTACGATAGCAAGGCAATCTTCCGATCGCTGTTATCCCCAGATTTCTTTTATTACCCTTTATAAGGTTGAAATCAGGTGATAAAGGCGAACGCTTCGCTTCTTCAGGTTTTCCTTGCTCTCTTCGTTATCGTGTAACAAGTATTCAAAAATGACTAACAAATGATTTTTTATATATAAAAAGAGATCAGGGGATTTATAATTTCTTACAGGTATTATAATTGGGGGTCGAATGTTCAAATGGTAGCGATCTTTATCATTGGATTTATCGTGTCAATGGGACTGGCTCTTGCCCTGACACCACTTGTCAAAAAGTTCGCAGTCAGAATCGGAGCAATGGATACGCCGAATGCACGTAAAGTGCACACTCGGATTATGCCACGTCTTGGTGGTCTAGGGATTTTCCTGGCCTTTGTCATTACGGTTGCTGCTCTGCTTCCTTTTGTGTCAGCATGGTTTACGACAAGAGACATGAGCTTTGTCAGTGCTTTTCTGATTGGTGGATCGATCATCGTACTGATTGGTGCATTGGATGACCGTTTTGAACTGTCAGCCAAAGTGAAACTGCTCGGACAAATTGTTGCTGCTGCTGTAGTCGTATTCGGATTCAATATCCGTGTAGACTTCGTCAATATTCCTTTTCAGGATGCTTACTCCTCACTGGAAGCTTGGGTATCCATTCCGCTGACGATTCTCTGGATTGTTGGTGTAACAAATGCGATTAACCTGATTGATGGTCTGGATGGTCTGGCTGCTGGGGTATCCGGTATCGCCATTGGTACCATTGCTGTGATGTCCTTCCTGATGGGTAACATGATGATTGCCTTGATGTGTCTTGTACTGCTTGGTAGTATTGTTGGATTCTTGTTCTTCAACTTCCACCCAGCCAAGATCTTCATGGGGGATACGGGATCTCTATTCCTTGGTTTCTCTCTGGCAATGCTGTCCATGCTTGGATTCAAACAAATTGCTGTCGTGTCCTTCATTACACCGCTGATCATTATCGGTGTGCCGCTCTCGGATACCTTCTTCGCGATCATTCGTCGTGCGGTACAACGGAAACCGATTTTCTCACCGGATAAAGGTCACTTGCATCACTGCCTGCGTGAGCTTGGATTCAGTCACCGTCAGACGGTGCTGATCATCTACGGTATTGCCGCATTCTTCGGTGTACTGGCGATTATCCAATCTTCTGCTGCGATGTTCGAAGCCAACTGGGTAACGTTCGTCGTGATCTGTATCATGATGTTCTTCCTCCAGGTTGGAGCAGAAGTCATTGGACTTGTAAGCAAAACCAGAAGGCCGGTCATTAACTTCCTGATGCGTATGCGCGTCAAGTTGAACCCGGAGACCCGCTCGAAATCCTAAATAGAAACGCTCGTTTACTGATCTTATTGAATATTCTTTCAACCCAAACCTTGTCCTTCGTGGACAAGGTTTTTTGTTTATTTTGCTGTTTTTACTAAATAATTGGAACCTTTCGGCCGATAAAAAAGTTAACTGACTTAAATAGAGGAGAGATGATTGCATGCAGCGTACGAAGAAGCCGATGATTTGGCTGATGATGGTGGCACTGGTTGTATCTCTAATACCAGCAGGCCTTGCACCAGTCGCGTCGGCGGCAGGACAGACGAGTTATTTTACTCCGGATAATGCTGGGAACGTCCAATTGAAAAATACAGTAGGTCTCAAAATGAGTGGAACTGGAACGGATGTGCTATCGCGTTCAACTGCGTTTGTTGTAACTAACAGTGAACAGGCCGTAACGGGTACATTTACAAACGTAACAGGCTCTACATTGGGTGCCAACGTTCAACTGATGAATCTGAAGGATGGCACTTGGGTTCCAGACAGCACGCGGGTAGCACCAGCGGTTGTAACGGTTGATCCAGATCGGCCAGACAATCGTTTTAAAGCAACACTTACATTGTTTCCCGGAATGAACAAAGTAACGTTTACGGGTTCCCAGGGACCAAGCGAACGTTCTGAAAGCTTCTATATCTTATATGACTCTGTACCATACATTGAAAAGCTGCAAGTTTTGGGTGGAGCCGATAATCTTGATCTAAATGAAGGATCACAGGTTGTTGTAGATACGGGTGATGTGACTATTCAAGGTGTAGCCCACAACTCCTCTAAAGTAACAGTAAGTTTGAATAATGGTGAGGCATTACCAACAGCATTGTCTCAACAAGATGGCACATTTTTCTCGCCAATGCTTCGATTGAAGGCAGGCAAGAATGATGTGGTCATCACTATTGAAAGCGGCGTGGACAAAAATAAGTACACTTATTCTCTTCTCTACTATGATGAGGAAAATCCGTTCTCTCAACTGGATTTGAATGAGGGATCAGGTGGACTGTCGCAGAGTATGCTCTCGGAAAGACCTACTTATGGAGGCGACCCTTCACAAGCCAGTGTGACTGTTCAATTACTTTTGCCGGACGATAAAACAACGGCTGTTCCGGAAATCTCGGTGGATGGCGCATTGAGTGGCATTGTTCCAAAGATTGAACCCATTCCTAGTGTGGGAATCAACACGCCTTCATATGCTCTGATTTCGTTTGAAATTCCAACATTGAAATTTACAGAATCAGGAACTGCCCCTGATACTACGATCGATCGTTTGCAAAATCATTCGTTGAGTGTGAAGTATGGAAAACACACAGCAAGTGTAAATATGAATTTTCAATATTTAGCGAATGAAACGGTTATTACGGATTTAAGGTATCTTAAGGACTACAGCGGTACTGGTGTAGCACCAGCAGGAGTGCCTCTTTCGGGTTCTAGTGTCACTTCTGCGGATTTTTATATCCTCGTAGAAACTAGCAGAAATCCTAATGGAAGTGAGTTGACAGCTGAGTACCTTCCAAGAGGTACAAGTGCAATTGAGCTCTCACCACCGATACAAGTATCACCAACTAAATACATCTATCAAATCAAAGGCTTCAAAAACGGAAATCAAACCGTTCAGTTCAAGTTTGCTGGATCAACATCAAGTCGTAATGCGACGATCTCATTTGCCTCCAAAAACTATATTTTTGTGAGCAACCTGACGGATGGTCAGACATATGACATGAACTCCAAAAAAACAGATAAATTGTTGGTTGAAGGTAAGTACGTTGACTTTGCAACATTAGATAGCAAGTACTTTGTAGCAGAGATTTTCGCAAATGGTGTAAAAGTGTATTCGACACATCCTGCAGCGAACACGACTCAAAAACAGTTGACTTTGGGCGCGGATGGAAGCTTTAAAGACGTTGAAATTGACATTGACGGGGATAATGGACCTTTATTCTTCGGGGAAAACCGCATCGTATTAACGGGTACTGGGACTGGAGATAAAGGCCAGTTGAATGAAGTAACCAAAGAATTGCGAATTTACATTAATGATAATAATGTATCGACAATCAACAATTTCCAGCCGGCACCAAGTAAAAATCGCTCTACATTCCTTGATCCGTATAACCCGGATGATCAATGGGTGAAAAACCTGTTTAACCTATCCACGGATTTCACATTTGCTGATAAGAAATACACGACTAGCCTTAAAAATTTCGACTTGGCAATACGTGGTGCAGGGGCTATTCGAATGAGCCTGAGTATGGGTACTCAAACTATTTTTGACGTGAATATACCAGAAGGATCGGCAGGTAATACAACTTGGGCAGATCCAATAATTTCTCCGGAGTATGCCCTGAACAATGGTAATGTTATTGTGGATCGTGCCGGAAATCAAAAGGACTTTGTTGTACGGTTAAGAGATCTGAAAGCTGAGACGCCAGGGACATACATCTACACACTGGACCTTTACAACAAAACTGGAGCAAAGACAAGTCAAAAAGTAGAAGTGGTCAGAGAAGCTGCAGGTTATCGTATTATAGCTCCGCAACCTACTTCAGGTAGTCAAATTGTTGTCAACAAAAACTTTGTTCATTTTGATATTGAAGCAGAGGGAGCAACGTCCGTTATTATTGATAAAGAGACAGCTAAAAAGCTTCAAGGAACAGAAACGGACCGTTTTGCTCTTGATTATGTTGGACTCAAATCCGATAAAGTGAACAAAATTAAACTAACAATTGATCGTAATGGTGTAAAAACAACGAATACAATTGAAGTGTACTATACTAGTGCTACCGGAGTGGATTCACAGTATATGGCTCCTAAAGTAGCCACTAAGTACTCTGCCTTTAATAAACAGCTTGAGCTAAGCTTCCCGAAAGGGACGGTAATGGAAAGTTTAGACACCAGTGGAATCGCAAAGTTCTATCCTAATAACAAACTGTTGTTTGGTATTGCAGATCCGAATACTGGTATTGTGGAACGTCGTAACGATTACGGAAGTATTGTTGGTTTCAAAACAGAAGAAGGAGATCCCAATCCATTAAGCGTACCAGATGATTATTACAGAAGGTTCTCGGCGATCACGGGAGATTCTGTGAACTTTAGTCCGATTTCAGACATTTACTGGATTAGTGGAGGTTTGGGGGAGTCGGGCACAAGAGGCACTGACAACTACAAAGAGCCAACAAATGGGGTAGGTCCATACACTATAGATTCATTGTATGGTAACCCATTAACACCAACTGAACGCAAAATCAAACCATCTCAACGTGGTACATTGACATTGACTTATGATTCTAATGTGGTAGATGACGCGGGCTCCACAATCTCGGTATTCTATTACTCTTCAAGCAGAGAATGGAAACGTATTGGTGGAGAAGTGGATTCCAAGAAGCATACAGTAACCGTTCCGTTCGATAATTTCGGGTACTATAAAGTCATGAAGCTTAGAAGAAGTTACAACGATATCACGAACCACGGTTGGGCCAGAAATATTCTTAATGCATTATACGCCAAAGGATTTATGGCACCATTGCGTTTTGAACAATTTGGAACAGATGATCGGACCTCCAGAGGAGAGTTTGCCACACTTTTGGTAAAAGGATTGAATCTTCCGATTACTTCTGATAGCAGAAGAACATTTACAGATGTGGCGCCTGGAACAAGTTCATATACTTGGGATTATGACAGTATTGAGACAGCCGCCAGAGCAGGTATCATTACAGGTTTGACCGATGGTGTGTTTGGGCCGGATCGTCCTCTCACACGTGAACAGGCAGCGGTCATGATAGCGAGAGCACTTGAGCTCAAGTTAGCTGCAAATGACAACAAGCTCCAAAGTGCATTGGCCAAGTCTTTCATCGACTCGGGCAGTATGGAGAACTACGCGGGTCCTGCGGTGCAAGCTGTTACCAAAGCGAAGATCATGGAAGGGTCTCCTGTAACAGTTGCCGGTCAAAGCAAACCACAGTATGCATTTAACCCGAAAGGAAACCTGACTCGTGCAGAAGCAGGTAAGATCGCGGTTGAATTGCTTAAGAAGAGTACCAAAGTATTCCCTAAAAACTTGAGTTAATTTATGTGATAGCATGGATGCATTTTAGGAAGGACCTGTCCCTTGCGCTAAAGGGGCAGGTCCTTTTTATGAGTGTTATGTAACTGATAAAGAACACTTTTATAATAGAAGAAATAAGTTTTTTACCAATAACTATTTTTGTAATTTGCTAGAGTTTAAGATACAATAACGGTAAATACACAATGATCTAGAGGGTGAAGTTAGCTAATGAAACCGATTTATTCCAAGGCCCAGCTGGGCTACATGAAGGCAAAGACACAGTTCGAGAAGCAGGCAGTCATTATGGAGAAGAAAATAGAAGAGGCACGCAAAGTACAAGAGGTTTCCCAAGAAGTAATGGAAGGGCTGGTGCAATCCACTGGCTTCCATGATGCGTATAACAATTTGGTTCTGGCTGAGAATGAATTGATTGAATGGTCTCATACAACGATGAAGCATGAAAAAACGTACCGTGAGAACAGACAACCAATCGATGATATGTATCTGAGATTGAACAGTGATCCGAATATGCGAGCTCAAATTATTGACCTTGCAATGAAGATTCGCTAACGTATTGAACCAGAACTGTACCTAAAGCATCCCATAATGGGGTGCTTTTTTATTTTTTTATTCTGAAGAATTTGTCGCTTCATGATTGGAAAGTGTGGGTATAAATAAACGATAGCAACTCAGACGACGCACTAAGTTTTTCAACAATTCCAGCTCTAACAAGGGTTTCCGATCCTTTTGAATAGCATCTTAACCCGCACTGCTCCTATACATAAATAAATTCAAAAGTTTTTTTGTGGAATCCGCAACTTTTTGAAATCTGCTGCGTTTAAGATGTAGAGTCAAAAACATTGGGCCTGTTACCAAGATTGACCTCGTGAAGAATCTTGTCTATTTTTTAGAAAAAATTGCTTTACGACACGGAAGACCCATTGTATAATACGTAGGTAGGATTAGGAAACTACTCTATTTTCGTATGGTTCTGCATTACAACCTAGTTTACAAGTTTCTGTGATATGCTCACAGACATCATTTATATTAACTTGCTCAAAACTCTGGAAAGGGGGTGCAACAATATATGAGGAATACGAGCGACCCTATTAAAGAAAATTCAAATGTTATGAACGCCCAAGGAGGAGAAAAAAAGGTTATGAAGAAAATTTTATCCGTAGCTCTGTCTACAGCAATGGCATTCTCAATGTTTGCATCTGTAGCATTCGGTGACACAGCAGTATCAGCACAACAACAGTTTGATGCATTGAAAGCAAAAGGTATTTTCACTGGCTACCCAGATGGAACTGCTGGTTTGAACAAAGAGATGACTCGCGCTGAGTTCGCAAAAGTTATCACTAAATTGCTTGGCCTGAAAGAAATCACTGGTGTATATTCTTACAACGATAAAAACTACAATGCTAAAAACTGGGCTGCTCCTTACATCGAAGCAGTAACAGCTGCAGGCATCATGGAAGGTAAAAACGTTGAGAAGAAAATCTTCGACTTCAACGGTAAAGTAACAGTTGAAGAAATGGCGAAAGTTCTGACAATCGCTTTGGAACTTGAAGTTCCAGCTGAAACTAACAACTCTGCAACAACTTGGGCTAAAGGTTATGTTCAAGCGGCAATCAACGCTGGATTGCTTGATTCCAAATTGAACTTCCAATCTAACGCTTCCCGTGAATTGCTTGTAGGCGCTGCTTATGCAATTGACCAAGCGCAAAGCTTGAAAGTTACTAAATACGAAGTAAGTGAAGGCGGTAAAGTCGTTACTTTCACAATCAGTGACGGCGAAACTGTAAAAGTTACTTTGGATAAAGCTCTTGAAGCTAACAAAGAAACTGAAGTGAAATTTACTTACAAAGAAAAAGAATTCACTGAAAAAGTTACTTATGTTGTAGAAGCTGCAACTAAAGTACAATCCGCTTCTTCTGTTAACTTGAAAGAAGTAGACGTTGCTTTTGACGGTAAAGTAGACAAAGCTACTGCAACTGACAAAAACAACTACAATGTAGATAACAACTCCCGTAAAGTTAAATCTGCAACTTTGTTGGAAGACGGTAAAACAGTACGTCTCTTGTTGGATACAACTTCTGCAGGTGCATTCACACAAGGAACTACTTACAAAGTAGTTGTTAAAAACGTAAAATCTTCCACAGGTACTGTATTGCCACAAGGTGAAGTTTCCTTCTCATCTGCTGACAACACTCTGCCTACAGTAACTGAAGTTAAAGCTCTGGGAACTAAAGCGATTAAAGTTACTTTCTCTGAGCCAGTTAAAGCACCAACAAGCAGCAACTTCCAATTGGATGACAAAGCTTATGTTGGTTCGGTAACTCTGGGTGCTAATGAAAGAGAAGTAATTCTTCGTGATTTCACTGGCACAATCTCTGAAGGTGCTCACAAGCTGACAACTTCTTTGGTTGAAGACTACGCTGGTCTGAAATCATTGGCAGCAACTACTGACTTCACAGTAGCAGTTGATACTGAAGGTCCTAAAGTGACTGAAATTTCTGCTACTTTGGAAAAAGTAACTGTAACATTCGACGAAGAGATTGATCCGAATTCTGTAACTAACGATAGCTTCTACTGGAAAAATGGCGATAGCAAGAAGACTGGTAAAGTAACTCAATTGTCTTCCAATGTATTTGAAGTTGTATTTGATTCCGGTAACCGTCTTCCAGGTTATGAGTCCACTTTGTTCGTAGAAGTGAAAGACTACTCCGGTAATGCTAATGCTACTAAAGAACATAAAGTAACTGCTTCAGTTGATCTTGTTCAACCTAAAGTAGTTGAAGCAACTTATGGTTCTAAATATGCAGACAAATTGACTGTACGTTTTGACAAAGCAGTAGATGCTAATGACATCAAGTACTTCTCTGTTAAAAAAGATGGTAATAATGTTCCAGTCAAAGCTGTTGAGCCAGTTGGCAATGACAACAAAGAATTCAATGTAGTATTCTTCAGCAAGCTGTCTGGTACGTACAATCTGAAAGTTTCTGATGTGAAAGATAGAACAGCTCTTTCTAACACAATGGTTACTTATGAAGGTACTTTCTTGGCAAGTGACAGCGCGGCTCCAAGACTTACAGGTTACGGAGTAGATGTTAAAGGTGGATCTGATCGTAAAATCGCCTTGACATTTGACAGAGAGGTTGATCTTACTGCTCTGAACAACCGTGCTAATTACTACATCGCTTTCCAAAAAAATAACTCTACTCAAGTACAAAACATCTCTCTTCCAAGCGATGCTACTGTAAATGTAGTAGATAGCGGTAAATCTGTTGTAGTTATCCTTCCACAATACATCGAAGGAACTGAAGTTACTTTCAACGGTGGTTCTGTAAAAGGAATTAAAATTGCTGGATTGAAATCTAAAACAGGTCAAGCAACTGATTGGGTTGAAGCTAACACATTGAATGAAGTTGCGTTGACAGCTAATACTGCCACTCTTAAAGATGCTAGAACAATCGAAGTTGAGTTCAACAAAGCTATTGCTAATGCTTCTGCTGGTGACTTCATCGTATCGGGAACAGTAATCAACTCTGTATCCATTAGTGGAAACAAAGTGACTTTGAAAACTAATTCCGATGTTACATCTTCTAACCGAGTTAGCACTGTAAGCAATAATGGAATCCAAACTTATGCAGGTAACAAAATTGGTTCTGTAGAAGTTACTCCAAACGGCAATGTTGCACCAAAAGTTGATGAAAGTGGAGTAGGTTTTAACTCAAACAAAGAATTGTATCAACAAGACAGAAAAGTTAAAATTCCATTTACAGCTACTTTACAAGCAACTGATGCTAATGGTGTAGCAGGTAACCTTACTGTTAGACGTGCTGATAAAGGAGAAAACGAAATTCTGTCAGCTGCTAAAGGTGAATACCTTGCCAACATTTCTGCAGATGGTAAATCTGTTGAAGTAACATTCGCAGATGAGAACAACGATAACAATCCTTATATCATTAAAGTTAACAAAAATGCAACTTTCATTCACTTGGCAGGTGACGCTAGCAAATTTGCAAGCGAGTCTTCTGAGTACAGAACAACTACTAATGTATCTACACCTACTGGTGTAACTACATCCGCAACTACTACTGTTGATGGAGCTGTTGCATTCCCAGGTGAAGCACAAGTACTTGAAGTTGAAGTGACTGGTACTCCAGCTACTGGAAATGTAAGCTTGGCTTTCAATGATGGAACAATAGCTATTTCTAAATTAGTTCCTGTACAGGTTACTGACAATGTAGATCAAGTAACGAATAAAATTGTAGCAGCAATTGGTACTGATTTGGATACAGATTATACTGTTGCAAGTGATAATAATGTTATTACTTTGACAGCTAAAGGCGTAGGAGCTAAAGCAACTAGCATCCTGTTGAATGGTGCTGGAGTTAAAGGCGAAGTTAAAACTGTAATTGAAGGTAAAGACCAAGTTACAGCTAAAGGCCAGGAAGTTACGCTTAAAGTTACTCATGGTGCTACTGCAACTGGTAAGAACACAATCACTTTCAATGATGGTACATTATCCAGAGAATTTACTATTAATGTAAATGCAGGTCAAACTGATGTTCAGGTAGCTGGATTGATCAGAACTGCTTTGACTGGTAAATTGCCAGGGTATACTGTTGCTGCTGGTACAACTGCTGACGTTGTAATCACTTCAAATACCCCTGCTACTAACAAAAACATCTCAATCAAAACTTCTGCTAACTAATAACAGTGAGTTGTAGAAAAGCTTACCCTAATGGGTAAGCTTTTTTCTTTTATACAACAACATCGTAACTTTCTCGTCTTCTCAAACGTTTATACTATAAAGCAACAAGCAACTTATGGGAGGTTTGGAAGTGGATCATAAAAAGGTCATGATGACTTTAATGGCAAGCATGTTGTTGATCAGTTCAAGTGGAGGTATTGCAGCTGCTGCGAATACGTCGACGAGTACAAATAAAACATCGAAGAACAGTGAAACGAACACTACAACGAAGAAAGAACAAACATCCACAGTTACAAAAGTAGTACATACATTGGCCAACGTTCCAGCAGTGAAAGTCACTGCGCGGAGTACCGTGAAATTAACGGATGTAAATCTCTTGTCTCAAGATGATGGGAACACGATAACATATACACTGACATATAAAAACAATGACAGCACACCAATGATGATGCTCGATTATTGGAGCAAAGTGAAGACCAAAGGTGGAACAAGCTTCTCACCTAAATTGATTGCCAAGGACCAGGAGAAAAAGACAGTATCACCTGGTTCTACGGTTGATCTTACTTATGTCATGAAGGTTGGACGTGAAGTGAAGCTGAGCGACCTGAACTTCCTCATTGTAAAATGGGATTTCAGTAAACCTAACTATGAAAGCACATTGGGGAAATTCAACGTTCCTGCTTCCTGCAGCATTACTACACCTGTAGGCAAGACCAAAACGGTTCGTTTGAGTGATTCAGCGGTCAAAGTTAAGGTGTCCGGAATCAAAGTATATCCGGGTGAAGATAAGAAGCAGTACGTCAAAGTTGGCGTGAACCTCAATAACATTAGTTATAAACTGCTGGATAATCCGAATATCAAATGGATTTTGCGTACACCGAATGGTACGAACTATCCATTAACCCCTGACAAAGACAGTACAGGCATCAGCATTCAGGCACAGGCCAATAAAACATTGAGCTTAATGGCCTCTTTACCCACAGCGTTGAAACTCGAAAAGTCTGAATTGCTGCTTGTGGAAGAACAAGGTGAAGAGAAGACAGCCCTGCCTGTAGCCGCTTTACAACTGCCAGAAGCTAGTCAATCTAATGTAGATACGGCAGCCAATCAACCGAATATTATTTCGATTGATGGACAACCTGTATCCACCCTTTTGGAATCCGCGCGTGTTCGTACAGAGGATGAAGAGTACGATCTGACGATGCAAATGGTCATTAAAAACCAAGGTAAGAAAGAAGTTAAGGTTCCTAAATATGCGTTAGAGATTCGAACAGCAGATGGTACAGCATACCCGATTGAGACGAAGGCATTGGATGATCTGAAGTTAAAGCCAGGTGCAACCAAGACGATTAAGCTGATTACTACCATTCAAGGTGATGGGGATACCGGCAAAATTAAACTTTATGTGATGACACCAACAACCAAGGATGAGAGCAAAGAAGGCGAAACAGGCGCAGGTGCAAGTACTAACGGTTTCCAGTTTTCTTATCCGGTAGGCATCTACGCTATTCCTGAGTCCGTCACAAGTGGGGATGGACTTACGACAGAGACGGTAATCAAGAACAGCAAAGGTACATTCGGTGTGTCTGTCGGCTCTCTCCAACGCCTGCCTTGGACAGACAGCGATATTATTGCAGCCAAAGTGACCATCCGTAATGCATCGACCAAAACGGTTCAATTGCCTGAACTGGAAGCGATGTTTACTATCGATTCTGCAAGGATTGATGGGGATACAAAGCTGATTCGTGCGCAAGGGGGCAAGCTGCTCGGCCCAGGTATGACAACAGAGGCTTATCTTTTGACCAAAATTCCATCCGAGTTGAATATGAGTCGTCTGGAAGTAACTTTGCTGGAGAAGGTAGGCGAAGAAGAAACGAATGACTGGATTACTCTTAGTACGTCCGGTATAATCCAGCCACTTTCGTATGTAGGAGTAGGGAAGACATTTACTCAAGGTACTTCAGAGAAAGAAACCGAGCTTGGTGTACGCAGAACCTATGTGTATCCTGGATCTTCTTCGGATATCGTATATACCGAGTTTGAAATGACGAATAAGTCCCTCAGACAGAATGGTCTCGGAAAACTCGTAGGATATTATAAAACAGCCGATGGTCAATATTACAAGGCAACAGCTAAACAAGCTGATCGTGTACCAGGACCGGGGCAGAAGAGTGTTGTGACCTTCTGGGCCAAAGTACCGAAGAGTGTAACGTCGATATCCGATATGCGTCTAATCGTGGGTGAAGGTGTGGCTGACAACAAATTTGTTTCCGGTGAAGGTGAAGCAACGGCGTATGTTAATGCGATGTCCTTTGAGGTGCAGCCGAAATCTTTACCTGTCCTGTCATCTCTGAATGATATCGACTTATATCCGTTCAAATTCTCTGGTAGCAACATTAGAGCATATCTCACAGGTGGTACATCGGTTCAGATTGAGATGATTTACTCGTTAACGCAGGAAGAAGCAGTAGATAGCGGCGAATACGGACACAAATTGATTCTTTCTCTCACAGATGGATCTGGTAAAGTGTTTGATAAAGAGCTTACGCCAGGAACCGATCTGAAAACGGGAATTAATCAGACGCTGAACTGGAGCATAGATGACACTGTCTTCGATAAAATACGTGGAGGTTCATATCGCGTAGCGTTGTATGATGTGTTTGAGGGCCAACGGATTCGTCTGGCAGAACAAGGGTATAGTTACGATGTGTCCAAACTGCCAAAAGAAGAACCAGAGTTTCCGGAAGAGGGTTCTGGGAACAACAATATAAAATAATAAGTAGATAGATTATCTATACTACTATACTGTGAATACAGACAAAACCTCGTTTCCGAGAAATCGGGATCGAGGTTTTGCTTGTCCCCACAACATTTTTTCTCTATAGTTAAAGTTAATAGATTTCCAGAGGAGGAAAATAAACCACATGAAACCTTATATGAAAGTATCCCTGGCTGCGCTGGCAATTGGTGTTGGCGTGTGGGTTGGGTCTGTATACAGCAACACGGCAATAGGTGCAGGCACAATTCAACCGGGAACAGCAGATGATCCTGTAGTCACCAAAAGTTATGTAGATCAACAAATTCAGCAGGCGCTGGGTGGCAAGATCTCCACGGGCAGTGGCAATACCAGTAGTGGTGCAGACAGTAATGCAGGCAATGGTAGCAATACTGGCTCAACTGGAACCGGAAACTCAAGTAACACAGGTGGCGATACCACGCTTCCTCCATTAGTATCCGGTGCTTCGGATGCGCTTGAGATCGTTATGGTGAAACCGGGTCAACAGTTGATAGGTGCAACTGGTGCGGAGTTCATCGTACGCAGCGGCAAGGCTGTGATTGTTAGTGAAGGTACGAATGGTGTAGCCGATCTGACGGACGGGGTAGACTTGACGAATGGTCAGGAAGCACCTAACAATCACCTGCTTTCTTTTCCAAAGGATGGTCGAGGCATTACAGTTCTCGATGGCAACAAATACAGTTTGACCGTTATGGTTCGCGGTGGATATTCTTTGAAGTAGTTTGAGCATTGTAACCTGAAATTATTCAATATTACGTAATAAGGATTGCTGAGATTACCCAGTTCTAACAAACATTAATACGGCTAGCCAGCCTTGTTCCTGCTCACTCTATAACTGTACACAACCAATAACCGGAGGTGCAGGAATCATGGCTAGAAGCAACCGCAAAGTGGTACCCGAAAGTCGTCAGATGTTGGATCAGATGAAGTATGAAATTGCTGCTGAATTTGGTCTGAATGTGGGATATGGCGGTAAAAGTCTTGCTGGTGCAGATACCGAATTTGGTTCTGAACTGGGTGAGGTAAGTGACCACTCTTATGGCCAGTATAAAGGCTGGGGCCATCTGACTTCTCGTGAGAATGGATCGGTCGGTGGAGAGATTACAAAAAGGCTGATTCGCCAGGCACAGCAGCACTTATAGGGTGTTTTCCTTATCCCAAACTGTTTGACACGTCTTGACAAATACGTTAAGATGGCATTTGAGGTACGCAACCTTTTCCGCTAGGGAAAGGTTGATTTTTTGTTGAGGCCATTACCTGAAAAATCCTTATCTTCGTAACTGCGGACCCTGCGTCCTTATTCCGCCCGGAAAGCTTTCGAGGGTACAGTGAACGAATCAACGTAAATGTTTTGTTCGGGCAATCGCCATACTACTCGTTATGGGAGGTTGAAACTTCAATGTCTATTAAAGGCCGACATCTATTCACATCGGAGTCTGTAACTGAAGGACATCCGGATAAAATTTGCGACCAGATCTCGGACGCCGTATTGGATGCGTTTCTGGCGAATGATCCAAACGCTCGTGTAGCGTGCGAAGTTTCCGTAGCAACAGGACTTGTGCTTGTCATCGGTGAGATCAGCTCCGCGTCTGAATATGTGGACATTCCGTCCATCGTTCGTAATACGATTAAGGAAATCGGGTACACTCGTGCCAAGTTCGGTTTCGACTATAATACTTGTGCAGTCCTGACTTCTCTGAACGAGCAGTCTGCTGACATCGCCCAAGGCGTTAACGCAGCTCTGGAGAACCGTGATCCGGAACAAATGGCTCGCGAAACAGAGAACATTGGTGCGGGTGACCAAGGTCTGATGTTTGGTTTTGCAACGAATGAAACACCTGAACTCATGCCTTTGCCAATCGCATTATCCCACCGTATCGCTCGCCGTTTGGCTGAAGTGCGTAAAGACGGTACCTTGGAATATCTTCGTCCAGATGGTAAAACTCAAGTAACGATTGAATACGACGGTGACAAACCGGTGCGTGTTGATACAATCGTCGTGTCTACTCAGCATGCTGAAGAGACTCTACTTGCGCAGATCCAAAAAGACATCAAAGAACACGTAATTCTGCCTGTCGTTCCAGCTGAATTGCTGGATGAGCAGACTAAATATTTCATCAACCCAACTGGACGTTTCGTTATTGGCGGACCTCAGGGAGATGCAGGCCTGACTGGGCGTAAAATCATCGTAGATACCTACGGCGGTTATGCACGTCACGGCGGCGGCGCGTTCTCCGGTAAAGATCCAACAAAAGTAGACCGTTCCGCAGCTTATGCAGCTCGTTATGTAGCGAAAAACCTTATTGCTGCAGGTCTTGCTGACAAAGTGGAAATCCAGCTCGCTTATGCAATTGGTGTAGCCAACCCGGTATCGATCAACGTGGATACATACGGAACAGGCAAAGTCAGCGAAGAGAAATTGGTTGAGCTTGTGCGTAACAACTTCGATCTTCGTCCGGCTGGTATTATCCGTATGCTGGATCTACGTCGCCCGATTTACAAACAGACGGCTGCTTACGGTCACTTCGGCCGTACAGACCTCGATGTACCTTGGGAACAAGTGGACAAAGCAGACGTTTTGAAAGAGCAAGCAGGTCTGTAAGTTAACGATAGAGTCATGATTAGAAGTCCTTGGTTCCGATATGGAATCAGGGACTTTTTTTGCATACATACATTAGCACGATAGAAAACTATTTTTAAATCCCTTTTATTTCCTTTTATCTAAAAAAAAGAGGTCAGTTAACCGACATACATAATGAGGTCTGTACATCAGACAGGAGCAGAAATATAGATAAGGGGGAAGATCAGTGAATTTGAAGAAAATTGCGAAAAAGGGCATACTCGGACTCTTGATTGTCATGCTGACGGCGCAAGGCTGGCTGACCGGTTGGAGTGGAGTAGAGCAAGGCGCTTACGCGGCTAATGAATTGATTGCTAACGGAATTATAAATACAATTCCTGCTGTGAAGGGGGAGCATATTGATGCGTCAGCGCCATTAGTTATTGAATTTGCTAAACCCGTTCAAAAGGCAGCAGACACCCAGAGTGTTATATCCATTAAACGGGTTAACGATGATTCATTGGTTTCTTCAGTAGCTGTATCCAGTCCAAATGTAACTGTTGGAAATACGGGGCCGATTACAGATCCTGCGATACCGCCTGTGGAAGACGGCACAACTACACCTATCGCAGGTGCATATGTAACGATTCAACCAGAAGCTCCTCTTCCAGGGGGAACCTATTACGTTCAGATTGACGCAAAGTCATTCGTTTATGCAGATGACAATGCTGTTTTTTTTGCTGGATTAAACAAAGAGTGGACCTTTAGAACGTCAGGTATAGGTTCTACTTCTATTGTAAGTAAGGTTCCTCAAAACGCAGCTAATCAGGTAACACCATCATCCAGTCTGACAATGACATTTAATCAGCCGGTAGATATGGGCGCAGGTAAACTTCAGATTTTTCAAGGGAACATTTCGGGCACGCCATTTGAGGAAATCCCTATAACGTCTGGAGCACCGCGAATTACAGGACTGAAATCAAGAATCATCACGATTGATCCTGTGAAAAACTTCAATAGCAATAGTACATATTACATCGTGATGCCTGAAGGATTTTTGCGGGATATGAACGGGAATGATATAAGTGCAATTAGCGGTATGGATTGGGGTTTTAATGTGCTGTCTGACCCTACGTCCCTCACGGTGTCCAGTCTCTCTCCCACAAATGGTACCACCAATGTGTCATTGACGGGAACTCTAACGGTTACTTTCAACAAAGAACTAGACTTGAACTTTACGGGCAAAGCAGTTCTTAAAAAGGCGAATGGGGCGATTGTTGAGTCAACGACGAATATCAACAGCTCCAACAACAGACAGTTGCTTATTACACCAGTAAGCGCATTGGATAGCAATATGAATTATGTTGTGGATATCCCAGCGAATACTTTTCGTGATAAAGCAGGGAATACATTCGCGGGTTTGAATGGTTCTACTTCATGGGCATTCAAAACATTAAGCAAAGATACAACAGCACCTGTGCTAAAGAACGCGAAAATGCATAGCAATAACACTATTCGTCTAACGTACGATGAATGGTTATACAGCACTAATTCACTCAGTAGCAGTTACACAGTCACCGTAAATGGAGAAAATCGGAACGTTAGTTCCACCTATATTTCAGGTGATAGTGTATATGTTGTATTGGATACCGGTGTAGCGGTAGGACAGGTCGTGCGGATTGCTTATGCGCCGGGTACAGGTAATCGGCTTACAGATCAGTCTCTGAATGCTGCAGCTGCTTTTGGTGCACGGGATGTGGAGAACAGTTTAGACTCCGTCATGTCCAAGCCGCGAGAAGGTAGCGTATATTACAGTACAATTACGTTGTATTACCCTGAGACGGTATACATTACCTCAAGTGATGCAGTGAGACAATTCAGCGTAACTGCTGATCAGTCAGCTGTAGGCATTAATAGCATATCGGTCAATAATAGTTCTGTTGTGACATTGAATCTCAGTCGGTCTATTACAGATGGTGAAGTCGTTCGTGTTGCGTACACGCCAGGTTCATGGCCTGTAAAAGATACTCGTGGACAGGCTCTTGCTGGATTCAGTGGCTTCTATGTCCGAAATACGATTGATACCAAACCGCCTGAGTTCAAGAGCGCTGAGGTCAGTGGGAATAAATTATGGATTCGCTACAATGAACCACTGAAAACGACGAATAAGCCGCTCAATAGCCAATATTCGGTTCTTGTGGATGGCAAGCCACTGTACGTAACGGATTCCATCATTGAAGATGATCTGGTAACGTTAACACTGGCATCCGCCGTGAAGGATACACAAAATATATCTTTATCGTATGTACCTGGAGCCCTGCGATTAACGGATCTGAATAATAACCCTGCGGGCTATCTCAATCTGACTCCAGTAACGTACACCTACGGAAATGGTAAAATTCTGTCGGCTACGCTCCAAGGAGACACCGTTCAGATAAACTTCCGTGATGCAATTCAGTCTCAGGCGACATTAACGGTAGGTCAGTTCAGTGTGGTGCTTGGCAATTCATCCACAACGGTATTGTCAGCTTCAGCTTCTGGATCAGTGGTGACGTTGAAATTGGATACCTCTACTTCATCAGGAGCAACGACAGCAGTTCAGACGGGAACGGTGAGTTATGTACCCGGCGCAGTACCATTACGGGATTCGTCGAATGTTACTATAGCGGCATTCGGTCCTCTTACGCTGCAACAATCGAGCAATAGTTCGGGTAGTGGTGGTCAAACGGGGACACGTCCTGCCTGGTTGGAGGAATTAGATTCTTCGAGTTATGGTCAGTCTTTACTTGTGATGAACAACAATACGGCTTCTGCCGTATCTGCGGTGTCACGTAATAATCGTTCGACTCGTCAATTTAATGTGGATGCGACCAAGTTGATCCAGACTTTTGAATATGCTTCAACCGTCGGGAAATTGAGTCAGCCTGTTGTGATTGAGATTCCAGATAGCGAATCCTCTGCGTATGTTGGGTTCCCATTGAATGCACTTATTCAGATTGCGGCAAGTCATCGAACGGGTACAATTGGTGTGAAATATGGGGATCGGCTCTGGACTGTACCGCTGTCTAATTTGAATTTAGCAGTTATGAGCCAGAATGTTGGAGCGCCAATCAACACAAGTACAACGACAGGAGCTGCAGCCCCATCCTTGTACGTTCAGTTAGAAACGGTTCCTGTATCTTCATCAGGTTCAATCGAAGGTTTGATTGCAGGTGCAGGGGCGCAGAAGCTTGGCAATTATACGGATGTATATGTGTTTGCTAGTAATGGAAATGCTGATCAACGTGTGGAGCAGAATATCAAAAGTCAGTTGGCCATGCAATTGTCTGCAAATACACCTAGATTAACATCCGGATTTACGTATATTGATCCAGTTACCTTTATGTTATCTAATGTACCAAGTTCTTTTAAAAGTACTGCCGGGGGTGTGGTTGTCCAAGGACAGCTGAATGGCAATCAGTCAGTAGTTCCTGTTAACCACATCGTTAGTTATCAGGATACGTATTCACACTGGGCTAGTGAAGTTATTAATGAGCTCTCTGCTAAATGGATTATTAGTGCATCGAATGGTTCCTTCTATCGACCAAATGAGAACATTTCACGTGCAGAATTCGCAGAGTTGGTAGCTAGAGGTCTGGGGTTGAAGGGAGAACAAAACGCAGCAAGTCGTTTCCGGGATGTACGTAGTGGCAGTGTTACCAGTACCTATATCGGTGCTGCAGCTGAAGCGGGAATCATTACAGGCAATACCGATGGAACCTTCAAGCCGGATCGTCCAATCACGCGAGAGCAGATGGCAATCATGATGGTTCGTGCCTTGAATTATGGTGGTCAACCAACTGCTTTGAATTCTTCAGCTGCTTCAACATTAGCTAAGTTTAAGGATAACAAAAAGATCCAATCCAAGGATTCTGTCGCCAAAGCGGTGCAGGAAGGCATTATTCAGGGAATGACGTCAAAGACATTTGAACCTCAGGGGAATGCATCTCGTGCACAAGCAGCGGTAATGTTGAAACGTGTTCTGGATAAGTTAGGATATTTGTAAAAACGAGATTATTATATCATTCATTTTATTCAAGAATGGTCATGATAACGATATGTAACAAGGTTGGAACATCTCAAGAAAGTTCATTTCTTGAGGTGTTCCTTTTTAATTTGAAAGATGAGTTGTTATGTTCGTATACGAGAAAGATGGAAAAACAATTATTGGGGATTTATCATGTCGAGATCGTCAGAGAAATAATAGAATCATATCAAATAGAGTTACATGTAAGAGTCGATTGAGTTCCGGCCATGGTTTCAAGAGTCAGATCTAATCCAGCAGACTTCTGTTGTGCTGAACTAGGCATAGCGGAAGTCTATTTGCTCTATACGGAATTCGTATAATATATTCATAAGATGTCGCGTAACCCAATAAATACCTGAATTCAGGCTCGGGGCGTAACTTTTTCCGCAAAAAGTAGTCTATTAATAGAAGAGTATACTAGAAATCTCGCTATCTGCTGCCACGTGGCAGAGATCGTGATATCTAAGATTGATATACAAGATGGGAGAGACGTTTCAAACATGCTGGGGAAACAAGGGAAACGGCTGAACGACGTTAAGGGTAGCAAGGCGAAGAAATGGGCGATTGTGACGCTGGCAGGCGTGATCTGGATTGCACCGGTTCTGGGAGCGGGACCACAGGTGTGGTCGGGAAGTTCATGGCAGTCGGTGGCTGCAGCGGCCTCTACAACAACAAGCAAATTGAGCGAAGAAATTCTGACTTCGGGTGCGAAGTTGATGAAATACAATTATACAACGACACGTTCCGGCTCAAAGGTGAACGTACTGGCAGATGTCATTCAAGTGGATTTGCAAAATCCCTATGTGAAGCTGGATGTCATGACAGGCAAGGGTGGCAATCTGAATAGTAAACAAAGCACGGGTGGCATGGCTAAGGAAAATGGTGCAGTAGCCGCCGTAAACGGCGATTATTTCAATGTATCCGGGGAACTTGCCCCGATCGGTGGACAGGTCTCGGATGGGGTCCTCGTATCTACTCCATCCGAACTGTCAGGGATGTATGCCCTCACCGTAACCAAAGACGGCAAGCCGATGATTGATGAATATTCATTCGATGGCACCGTGAAGGCAGATGATGGTTCAACGTTTGCTTTGCGTGGGATAAATAAAGAGGACTACACGGTCGAATCGAGCTCGGTGAAGTACAGTCACGCCAATTCGATGTATATTTATACACCGGCTTGGACGTCCACGAAGCGGCCGAATGATCCTTCCACAACACCAACCGAGGTCCTTGTGCAGAACGGTGTGATCACGCAGATTTCGGATAAAAAAGCGTTAAACATGACGGTGCCGGCGGATGGGTACATTTTGCGTGCGCACGGAACGGCAGCGACATGGATTATGACTCACCTGGCGGTAGGCCAGACGCTGAATGCGGATTACAAGTTGAAAGCCAAAACGACGGGGGAAACCGTTGATCCAAGCAACCTGCAGATGATGATCGGTGGACATACCATTCTGGTGAATGGTGGAAAGTCGGCTACTTTTTCCCGTGATATTGCTGCTTCCGGTATCGGTGGCATTCGTGCGAGAACAGCAGTCGGCTACTCTCAAGATGGTCGGTATGTCTACATTATTGCAGCGGAGAAAAACAGTAACAGCAGCGGTTTGTCGCTGACTGAACTGCAATCCTTCATGACCAGCATTGGTGTATGGAAAGGCATGAATCTGGACGGAGGCGGCTCCACAACAATGGTAACTCGTCCGCTTGGCGAGGAGACAGCAGGGCTTACGTTCAACACGGAGTACGGTACAGAGCAGCGTCAGGTCGTAAACACGCTGGGCGTGTTCTCTACGGCTCCAGAAGGTAAGCTGAAAGGCTTTGCCGTGAGTGGCAGCCAAACGTTGCTAGTAGGGCAAGAGGGCAAGTATACAGCCAAAGGATATGACACCTACTATAACCCGATTGCGACAGGCGATATCAAGATGACGTGGAAATCGAGCAACAATGGCATCGTGAGTGTAAGCAATGGAACGATTAAAGGTGTGAAACCAGGTACAGCGACGCTGACTGCAACAAGTAATGGTGCTTCATCTTCCATTAAAGTGACCGTACTAGGCGGCAGTGAACTGGCTTCGTTGACAGCTGGGTCAGGCTTGGGATCGCTCCAAGCAGGCACTACGATCTCCATTCCGGTAACGGCGAAGACCAAGAACGGGCAAAGTGTAACGGTTCCGGCGGACTCACTGACGTGGGAATTTATCGGTTTCAAAGGTAAAGTGGTTGCAGACCAATTAACCGTATCCTCTGTGAACTCCGGCGCTCAAGTTGGCTATGCGATCGGTCGTTATGACGGCTTCAGCACGGTGGTTGTGCTCTCCGCTGCGGCAAGTGAAACAATGTGGGAGAACTTCGAGAATGTAAGCTACCCGATCAACTTCACGACCAATGCATCAGGTGTAACTGGATCGGCGTCCGTGACAGCGGGAACAGGTGAAAAAGCTGGCTCCAAGGTGCTGCAGCTGAGCTATGACATGACTGCAGGAATAGGGAAAATGTATGCTTATGCCCAATTGAACGGTTCCACTGGCAAAGAGGTATCTGCAACAGCGACTTCCATGTCGATGGATGTTATGGGAGATAAGAGCCTGAACTGGCTGCGTGCCGAATTTACGGATGCCAGTGGCAAAACGGTATATGCCGATCTAGCTAAGGCGATTGATTGGGATGGTTGGAAAAAGCTGAATGTGGACCTGAATGGGCTGAATATTTCTTATCCGGCGAAGCTGAAACGGGTTTATGTGGTGAATGTAGAAGAAGGTCAGGATGAGCGTGCAAAGACAGGCACGGTTGCTTTTGACAATATTGCTTTCATTATGCCATCCAAATCCAGTGAAGTGGGCTTGCCTACAGGAACTGCTTCATTAGTGCTTGGACAGAAATCCATGACCGTAAACGGAACGAAAAAGGCAATTGATGCTGCGCCAGTACTGAAAAATGGTACAACATATGTCCCAATCAAGCATGTATTGGATGCTTTTGGCGGGCAGGCGAGCTGGGATAGCAAAAATCAACGGATTACCGTTGTACGTGGTGGCAAGCTAATTGATCTGGTTGTTGGCCAGAAAGAATTCATCATCAATGGCAAAAGACAAAGTGCGACAGTAGCACCTTACGTATCTGGTGGTAGGACTTTAGTCCCTCTTAGACTCGTTTCGGAGCAGCTTGGACTGACTGTAAAATGGGAACAGAACACGAAGACCGTTACCATCTCATCGTGATATGGTATGATATATACCGGAAACGATAGAAATGGAGTCGAACAAACGTGGATTTACAAGCCGATGCCATAGACCGCGTCATAAAAAACGCCATACAAGTCATGGAAAACAGTAAATATCAAATGTTTGAGATTATGGACTCGACTCGGAATGAGCTAAAAACGCTGAACGAGGAATTGAAGTCGGTTTTGAAAGAGACGGCGGAAACGATCGAGAAAGTAGATCAATTGGAGCTGAACTACCGCCGCTCTCGAATCCGGCTAACTGAGGTTAGCCGCGACTTCGTCCGTTATTCCGAGCATGATATCAAGCAGGCGTATGAGAAAGCGACGCAGTTACAGCTGGATCTGATGATTTACCGTGAGAAGGAAATGTATCTGAAAGCCCGTCGGGATGATCTGCAGAAGCGTGCCAAAAATGTGGAAGCTTCCGTGGAGCGCGCCGAGACGATCGGTTCCCAGATGGGGGTTGTACTGGAGTATCTGTCGGGTGAGCTGGGTCAAGTGACCCGCATCATTGAATCCGCCAAAAATCGACAAATGATTGGTTTGAAAATAATTTTGGCCCAGGAAGAAGAGCGGAAACGTATTGCCCGTGAGATCCATGACGGACCTGCGCAGATGCTCGCAAATCTAGTACTTAGGACGGAAATTGTAGAAAGAATGCTCATAAAGCAGGATTTTAAGATGGTCCAGGCCGAAATAGTAGATTTGAAAGGCCAGGTTCGTTCGAGTCTTGGAGAAATGAGAAAAGTTATTTTCAATTTGCGTCCTATGGCACTGGATGACCTGGGATTGATTCCAACGCTTCGGAAGTACGTGCAGGATTTTGAAGAAAAAACAAAAATCCGCTCGCTTTTTGAAACGAGAGGTAAGGAACACCGTTTATCTTCGGCAATGGAGGCTGCGATCTACCGCCTCGTGCAGGAAGGTCTGTCCAATGCTGCGAAGCATGCTTATCCCACTTATGTTGTAGTGGAAATTACATACCAGGCTCAGCTCGTTAAGATTGTCGTGCAGGACAATGGGCTTGGGTTCAAACCGGAGCTTCTTGCGAAGAAGAGCAAGGATCATACCCACTTCGGTCTGATTGGGATGAGAGAGCGGGTTGAACTGTTAGAAGGAAGAATAGAGATCGAGTCCGCGGAAAATCAAGGAACCAAAATAGTGATTCATATCCCGACAAACGTGGATAAGGGAAAGGAGTAGCAGGATGGAAAACCGTGATACTGGAAAGACATCAATTAAAGTTCTTTTGGCTGATGATCATCAGCTGTTCCGTGAAGGTCTGAAACGCATTTTAAATATGGAGGACGACATTGAGGTCATCGGCGAATGCGGCGATGGGATTCAGGTGCTCGAATTCTGTAATCAGGATAAACCGGACATCGTCTTGATGGACATCAACATGCCTGTGGAAAACGGGGTTGAAGCGACGGAGAAATTGCGTGAGCTGTTCCCAGATGTCAAAGTCATTATCTTGTCTATTCATGATGATGAGAGTTATGTGTTCGAGACGCTGCGTAAAGGTGCTAATGGCTACCTGCTGAAAGATATGGAGGCCGAGTCCCTGATCAATGCGATTCGTTCCGTTCATGAAGGGCATGCATTCATCCACCCTAAAGTAACTGGCAAACTGATCATGCAGTTGCGTCGTATGACGTACCTTAATGAGACAGGGGCAATGAGCGAAGGAGCTTCGAAGGAAGCAGGCGTTAAATTTGTCGCTGGCGACAATAATCCGCTTACTCGTCGTGAGGCTGAAGTATTGCGTCTGATGGCTGAAGGTAAGAGCAATAAAATGATTGGTGAGTTCCTGTTCATCAGTGAGAAAACAGTAAAAAACCATGTCAGCAGTATTCTGCAGAAGATGGAAGTGGACGATCGTACACAAGCGGTTATCAACTCGATCAAATATGGTTGGGTTACCCTCTAATATACGATTGTATTTAGATGCAGTTGGATTATAGCAATTATAGGATTCTGTTTACTCGCGCCCATTCCAGAATGTTGGACTGGTTAGCGGGTTAATGGACTTTATTACTGCAAATGAGCAAAGTGTGAAGTTAGAAGAACTTATGTTCAAGCTTCGGCATAAATGATTGAACGACCTGGCCTGTCTTCTTCGTCCGGTGTCGATCAGAATGGAATATGCGCTTTAGGATTTGCAAGTGTAACCCTTCGGGGAATGCAGCATATACTGCTGTATACAGGGATGTTCGCCATGGGTGAGCATGACCTTCCGAGGAGGTGCAGTTGCCATGGTTGCTCATCTGACTATGATTCTGCTCATATACTTCCTGGCGGCAATGGCCGTTCATGCCATGCACCAGCGCCATCTTTCCCGTCCGGACCCCGAGGGCTACGAGCAGATTATGCTCATTCCTTCCAATCAGGAGCAGCGGATTGAAGGCATTGTAAGAGCGCTTTGCCGGGAATTATTTTACCGTGGAAAGAGCTTCACATTGACGGTTGTCGCTGATCGTACGGAAGCCGAAACGGTTCGTATTATTGAGAAGCTTATGCTTAGGCAAGGAATGGAGTTATCCTACTTGTCTGCTGTCCCTTCGGATATGGAACAGTGGAATCAGACCGGGAGTCATTCTATTCGCCTTATCGATTTGCGTGAGCCAAAGCAGTAGATGCTTTTTTTGCAACAGTTGGGCTCATTCATCGTGCAAGCTGCTGAGACAGACTGGCTAAAGCGTGTCATCAGTCAGAATGCACTTTCAATGAAGTCATGCCAGTTTGCCAAAATAAGCATAAATTTCATCATGTTTGAGGTTAAAGATTACAGCTTATGCTGTAGTCTTTTTTTGTCATTGTAGCCAAGCTTGCTGTTAAATTAAATATGGGTTTTTATGCAATCTATGGTTATTGTCCCTGTTGGAGCCTTGTGGGGATCGCAGCACGAACCTTTTTGAAATCAGAACTCTTAAGTTAAAAGTATAGACGAAGCAGATTGGAAAAAGTTTCGCGTGATCAAAGAAAGATTATCGCTACTCCTTGAATTAGTAAATTGGGCTGTCGAGTAGAGACGAGAGCTTTAAAAAGTATGATGAGGAATGATCGTATACCTGTATTGACCATGGGTTTAATAAATCCTATAATGCACTAAATACTGTATATATGAATTGGAAATGGATTTTTCGGAAGGGGGTATCTTTAGATGGAACTACTGCATAAGACAATCCGTTCGGAATTTTTACGTTATATCAATGAAAACAAGATTTTGATCTATCATTTTGCAGAGAAATCTGGTATTAATTCTGGAACTTTGAGTAGAGTCATTCACGGTTCCCAACCCTTTTCCGTTAAAATTCTGGATATTATCACTGAACATATGGGTCTGGATGAAGGCTTTTTCTACGATCAGTATGTGGATGAGCTTTTCAATGATTCTTCGATGAATTGGAGACGACTTCGTCCGTTTATGATGCGTTGCTCTGAACTTAGGAAAAATGACTGCGTAGAACGGACTGTAGATATGATGATGGAGAATGCTGCCTACATTAAACCACTATTTGAGTTTGCAGAATTATTGAACGATGAAGGTAGACTGACAACTGCATTAATGATATATCGCAAGGTTTGTGAGGCGGAACGATATCAGCATGCGGAAAGATTGGCCATTTGTCAGTATCGGATTTTTAAATTATCCATTAATGATGATCAACAGAATAACCTGGAATGTGCTGTACAATTTGAACCCTTTGTCGCGAGACTTAATGAGGTCGACCAACTGGATGCGTTGAAGGATCTGACAAATACATTTCTTTCACTAAGACGGTGGGATAAGGCGAGCAAAGTTGCAGATGAAATGGGCAGACTCGCACGCATTCAATATGAGATGAAACATAAACGAATCCGAATGGGTAAGAGTTATCATGAGCCGGCTAAACCGTTATTCGGTTACATTCTGTATGCCAACCTTATTCTCGGATCTATTGCAGAAGAGAAAGGTGATTACGAACAGGCGCTGTACCATGTATCCTGTTATGAAAACCATGATTGGATCAAAGAGAATGACACAGCAGCGGAGAAAACGAAAAGCCAATTTCTTGAATGGGCAAAAGCGAATAAATATTTGTACCAGCTTGTTTCGGGAGAAGTTCATATCCTGGAGGAATATGTTGAATATCTGGCTGCCAAAGAGAACGAGTTATTGCGTGGATTATTTAAGATTATGGAATCAGCACTTCGTTATAACTTGAACGTCGATCATGTGTTGGAGCGATTTCAAGCCACAATAACCTCCTATACACAAGAACGAGTAACGATAGGATCCTATACGGATCAGATTATGGGGGATCGTTTTGTTCATTTTCTGGCTGATGTAGGAGACTATTATTTAAATACAGATCGTACTCATATTGGGATTCAATATGTTTTAAATAGTTTGGCAATCTCAGCTAATATAAAAAATGAAAGATGCATGCTTCGATGCATATGTGCGTTCGATCCCATTCGGCATCTGGCAACGGAAGACGAGCTTCATCAATATACGACATTGCTCAGGGAGGTTCGGAATACAAAATGAAGAAGAAAACAGTGATTCTGACTGTAATCCTTGCGATAGCTTTGTTGCTTGGTGTACCGGTGAGTACAACATCAACATCATTTGCAGAAGAGGTAGAACCTACAGCACCAACTCCAATCGTAACAACGACAGATTCACATGGTGAAGGCGGATGGTAAACTTAAGGACACAATTTTGTTATTCAAATATAACAGAGTTGTGTTTTTTGTATTTTTTGCAGAAACCTATGTTTTTACATAAAAGGTTAAACTATTCATAGAGGTGAGATTTCTATGAGATATTCTGCGAATGATAACGAAGATGACTTGGAACGTGAAAGGAAGAGTTTATACGAACTTGTAGCCGTTTACGGATTACAACATCCTTTAGTGGTTAAGCAATCTGAGATATTGGATGAAATCATAAACCGATATAATAGAATGTTCCTTAGCCGACTTAAACAAAGCGGCACAAACTAGATTCAGAATAAAAAGCATAAGATGATTTACATAACCGATACAAGTTAGTTTGAAGATTAGAGCAATAGAAAGTGATATTGTTGTTAGCAGAACTTGTGGGAAGGTTCCACTATTGATATAGTGATTATACAAGTAGATATTGAACTGAATAAGATATGGACATGAAGCACATGCTCCGACGAATAGTCGGTTGGCATGTGCTTTTTTTCGTTTAGGGACACGAGGATGAGGGAGGAGAGCGAATGAAGGTCGGGTTGTATGTGTGCCGGGTGAGAGAAGAGTGGAAGATGGTGTTGTCACTGGATATCCGAGTGGATGTGGCGTGGTGGCTTGAGGGGGTGAGCGGACAGCGGGTGTTGCGATGGTTGCTGTTAGGCAGGGAGCTGCCTTTAAGTCAGGCATCTTGGATGGTAGAGAATTTTGAGGTAGAGGGGGGGATGGATCAGTGGGGAGGGGAGCATTGGCAGGCGTATATGAAGCGCAAAGTGGAAATGTACGAGCGGGCCTCCGGGGATCTGGAGGCTAGGGGAGAGTTGGCGGGCAAAGCGGGGATTACTGCTGAAAGAGGTGCGGAGGTGGGCGGGATGTCAGAGCCGTATCCCGCCGGGGAGTGGGCTCAGCTGGAGCGGGGCGCGGCCCTGCTGGCTGAGCGGCTTTGCGGCCGCCAATTGCTGGCGGCCGAGGCAGAGGCGCTGCTGGCGGACACATCGCCGCAGCTTGCCTCGGTTTGGCGCGCGGCTGCGCAGCTCGCGCACCTGCGTGGGCGGCTAAGCATAACAGCCGCCCTGGAAGGGCCTGCCACGCGGCAGCAACGCCTCGCGTGGCTTGGTCGCGCGCGTAGCGCGCCCCGCTGCCGCCGATGCGGCAGCTTTGCCGGGCAGCGCGTGCCCTGCGCTGCCTGCGGGCTTGCGGCGTGCGCCTACTGCGAGGCTTGCCTCGCGCTGGGGCGCAGCCGTGCCTGTGCGCTGCTGCTGCGCAGCGCAGCGCCTGGGGCCATGCAACGATGCGGCGAAGCACCGCGTAGCATGGCCGTTGCCCCCACCGAGGGCGGACTCGCCCGGTGGGGGCTTAGCCCTGCGCAGAGCGCGGCTGCTGCCGCGGCGCTGGCGTTTTTGGCCCAGCCATCCGCAGGGGATGGGCCAGGGCGGTTTTTGCTGTGGGCCGTGACCGGGGCCGGTAAAACCGAGATGATATTCCCACTGCTCCAATACATATTAGAGCGCGGTGGACGAGCGCTTGTCGCTACACCGCGCCGGGACGTCGTACTGGAGCTTGCCCCTCGTTTGGCGAAGGCATTCCCTGACATCTCGCTCGCTACGTTATACGGAGGCAGCACCGAGCGCTGGAAAGACGCACAGCTCACACTCGCGACCACGCACCAACTGATGCGTTTTTACCAGGCATTCGATCTGGTCATTATCGACGAGCTTGACGCATTTCCCTACCATAATGATCCCATGCTCGCTCATGCGGCTGCATCCTCATGCAAGCCTGATGGTCATTTTGTTTATCTGTCCGCTACGCCACCAGCTAGGCTACAGCGGGAAGCGGCACAAGGGAAACTCACTCACGCTAGAGTTCCGGTACGCTTCCACCGCCATCCTTTACCCGTGCCGCGTTTATTGAAAATGCCTACCGTCGCCGAGTGTATTCGGAAGCGAGATCTGCCCGCCACACTAAAAAAGAGTATTCAGACCTCCTTGCAACGAGAAGCCCAGGTGTTTGTATTTGTGACAAGGATCGCTCAGATTGAGGCATTTGTAGCTCTCATGCGTCGCAAGTTTCCACAAATCCATATCGAAGGAACATCATCCCAAGATCCGGATCGGGCGAGCAAAGTTATTGCGTTTCGTGAACGGACCATACGTCTGCTCGTGACGACCACTATCTTGGAGCGGGGCGTCACCATTCCGCGTAGCGATGTATTTATTTTGGATGCGGATAATGGTCTCTTCGACGAGGCTTCTCTTGTACAGATGGCGGGTAGAGCAGGTCGATCTATGGATGATCCCGCAGGAAGAGTCGTCTTTGCATCATCCCGCCGTACGCGTTCCCAGGTGAAAGCGGTGGCCCAGATCCAAAAAATGAACACCATCGCAAAACGCAAAGGCTACCTTCACCCGCCAACACACCCATAGATACGAAGGGAGGCAACAATCTAATGTCGAACTGGCTAAGCAGCATCACTGACTACCTGCACCGACTCACCCATCGCCTGCATGGATTACTCGCCCCACCCGGAGCGACTTGTCTAACCTGTGGTACACGAGCGATATTGTCTCCGATCTACCCGGGCATCTGTCCGCGTTGTGTGCAGCAAATTCCATGGATTCGTTCCATCCGCTGTCTACGTTGTGGTCGAGGGATCGGCTGCCCGGACTGCGTCCGCCCACACATGCAAAACCGTTCTTTCGTATGCAATCGCAGCGCCGTCCAGTATAACGCTCTAATGAAGGAATGGATTGGGATGTACAAATTCAGAGGCCACGAGCGATACGCGCCACTGTTAACTGCTCTTATGATTCAAGCATTTCAAGCAATGAGTGAAGAACTCAACCCTGTTTTGGCAAAAGAAATCCTGGCCCCCGTGGCTCATCCCGCCACGCCTGCTCAATACCAGGTGGATGTCATCTCACATCCACCTGGCTCGAGTGCGGCAACAAACGCACTCGTTCACCAACCTAGCGGGCGTGTAACAGCGCACGCACCCGTTCACTTACCTGCCGCGTTAGCGCCCGTGCATATACACGCGCAACACAACAGCCACAGCTCAGACGCGTACTACACGCACGCTCCTACCGGAGCAGCGACCCTCAGCCGCCAGTCGCTGCTCCAAAACAATAAGCCGCGATGGCGGCCAGACGCGGTGACCTATGTCCCCGTCAGCAACGAACGCCTTGCCGAGCGCGGCTTCAACCAGGCCGAGCGGCTCGCAGCAGGACTAGCCGCAGCCGTCCGCCTACCTGTAGTTGATCTGCTGCAGCGTCGGATCAACACCACCAAACAAAGCTTCAAGACACGCGGCGAGCGCATTCAGACCATGCAGGATGCATTTGCACTACAAGAGGGTGGAATGGAGATAATGTTTCAACTCTATAAAGCAGCCTCTCAATTCTTTCAAAAGAACTTGTATTCACAAGCAGCAAATTCATATGCGATTGGACAGGAAGTATCTCCGAATATCAGACCAACAACACAAGGCTGGCAAGTTACTCCGGTACGCTTGCTGATGATTGATGATATTTACACAACCGGTAGCACCTTGGATGCTTGCGGACAGGTGATCTTGAACGCGGGATATTCCTTGAACATTCCAATCGAAATTTACACGCTGACTTTGGCCAGATCCTGACCGGAATATGAATATTACTTAATAAATGGCTATAATACTCAAATTATATGATGATAATAATTAATAGCTTTTATATAGAAAAGAGAAAGTACGTTCTTGTATGTACAGCATTATCACTATTATGGATTTTCATATACATGCATATGATTTGGATGTTAGTTGTTTGAAGAAACCATGAACATGAATTAAACAAGAATATTTTTACATGTAAAAAAGAGGAATTCATTCTACCGTGTGGAATAGATAGTTCTGCCGTTCACCATAGGTGACAGCACAGGGAGTGGCACAACATATCTTTTGAAGGGGAGAACAACGGTGGGTGCAGGAAAAAGAAAAAATGGGTTTTATTTATGGACCGTCCGTTTACTGGTGCTAGTGCTGGTATTCGGACAGTTTGGCGTGTACGGGGGGGACCGTGCTGATGCCGCAACGAGTAATGGTATTGTTTCATCAAGTAATGATTATCAATATGTAATGACGAATAACAACGGTAAATTACAGGTGAACCAGAGAGATGTTAATCTCAGTTGGGTTAGATCCTACAATATTTCAACAACAGGTTACTCTTTTACAAGAAGGCAGTCCATCTTGGGATTTACCAGTGATATTACGAATATAAGTTTCGGCTCGTATACATCCAAGTATACTGGACAGATCGACAATGCATTTCTTATTGATCTAAGTAAAGTTCGTGATTACTTCACTGAGATGACGTATAGACAATCCGGCATGGAAGTGGGGCAATGGACTATCTCGAACTATAATGTTCTGGGTCAGCTTACACCGGTTGATGTATACAATTATGATGTTAGGCAGTTAAGTTTGGTCGTTAATGCGGATACGGGGGAGGTAGTGGACTTCTATTCTGAACTGAACCCGTATTATACACGCAAAGCGGAACCGGCTTCTTTTACCAAACAGCTGGTAGACCCGGTGACGATTAGCAACATCCCTTCTATTCCGGCTGGGGTCACAGGAAAACAAAGTGAAAATACAGTTAACTTGAGCTGGCAGCATGCGCAGCAAGCCGTGCAATATGAAATTGAGGAGAATGGAATCATAAAGGGGCCTTACTATGGGACAACCTTTGGCAGCAATTCACTATTGCCTGATACGTTGTATTCCTATAGAGTACGTGCTCTAAATTCAATAGGTACAAGTGAATGGAGCCCTTTGTATGAGATCAAAACCTTGCTCCAACAACCGGTGATTTCGGCAAGCTCCCAGGAAGGTAAAAATATTATCCAGTGGAATGCAGTTGATCAGGCTGATCATTATCAATTAAAGATTGATGATGAAACGCCTATCGAGCTTGGCAATGTGACATCGTATGAGCATGAGGATCTCGCAGCAAATTCAAGTCATACGTACACGTTAAAAGCTCTGTCTTCCAACAATGAGAGCGACTGGAGTAAAACAATAACGCAACTGGTAGTTCCAGACTCCGTCAGTGGTTTGAAAGTAACAGAAGCAACATTTAATAAAGTTGCACTATCCTGGACCGCTGTAAAAGGTGCAACGGGTTACGATTTGGAGATTGACGGTAATATCGTTGCTGTGACTGGTACCACATATAGCAAAACAGGACTCATTCCTAATACAGAACATACTTTCCGCTTAAGACCAAAAAATACAGGCGGGGCAGGCAGTTGGTCTGATCTTTTAACCGTGTCAACTCAATTGAGCACACCTGTATTAAAATCAAGTCCTTCACAGGAAGAAATTATTCTCGTTTGGCCTTCTATTGAGGGTGCTACTTCATATGAAGTGGAAGCCGATGGAGTAATTGCTGGTATTGTTGTAGATCCGACATTTACGCATATCGGACTCACACCAGGTACAGCTCATAAATACCGTGTGCGTGCTTTGACAGATACCAATACAAGTGCGTGGACAGCCATACTGAGTCAAAATACGCTACCAGGTTCTGTTGCAGGACTAACAGTGAACTCTGTAACCAATACGGCTATAGCGTTAAAATGGACAACTGTAACTGGAGCCACTGGATACGATCTTGAAATCGACGGCACAGTTGTCGCTGTCACCGGCGTTGCCTACACGAAGAGTGGTCTTGCAGCCAACACAGATCACACCTTCCGCATCCGTTCGAAGAATGCTGCAGGTGTAGGAGCATGGAGTGATTTGATTAACGGAACCACATTATTAAACACACCAGTTTTGAAAGCCGCATCGGAAGAGACGACCATTAACCTGACATGGGCAGAAATCGCCGACGCTACGAAATATGAAGTAGAGGCTGATGGCGTAGTAGCCACAGTGAACGAACCTTCGTACACGCATAGCAGCTTACTGGCAGGAACAGCACATAAATATCGTGTACGTGCTTTGACCGATACCAACACAAGTGCGTGGACAGCCATTTTGACGCAAAGCACAATTCCAGCTTCCGTGAGCGGACTGACTATTAGCTCGGTAACGAATGCAGCAATAGCTTTGAAATGGAACGCAGTAACTGGAGCTACGGGATATGACCTGGAGATTGATGGCACGTTAGTATCCACTACTGCTGCTGCCTACACGAAGAGTGGTCTCGCAGCAAATACAGATCACACCTTCCGCATCCGGTCTAAGAATGCCGCTGGAGTAGGAACATGGAGTGATTTAATTAGCGGAACCACACAATTGAACACACCAGTATTGAAAGCGACATCGGAAGAAACGGCTATTAATCTGACATGGGCAGAAATCGCTGACGCTACGAAATATGAAGTAGAGGCTGATGGTGTGGTAGTGGCGACCGTGAACGAACCATCGTATACGCACAGCAGCTTGCTCGCAGGAACAGCGCATAAATATCGCGTACGTGCTCTGACCGATATTAACACAAGTGCGTGGACAGCCATTTTGACGCAAAGCACGTTGCCTGCTTCCGTTACTGGATTCACTTTAAACTCCGTAACCAATGCGGCAATAGCTTTAAAATGGAATGCAGTAACTGGAGCGACAGGTTACGAGTTGGAGATCGACGGTACAGTTGTCGCTGTTACTGGCGTTGCCTACACGAAGAGTGGTCTCGCAGCCAACACAGATCACACCTTCCGCATCCGTTCCAAAAATGCTGCTGGCGTAGGAACATGGAGTGATTTAATTAGCGGAACCACGCAATTGAACACACCAGTGTTGAAAGCTGTATCGGAAGAAACGGCTATTAATCTGACATGGGCAGAAATCGCCGACGCTACGAAATATGAGGTGGAAGCTGATGGCGTGGTCGTGGGGGCAGTGAACAACCCTTCATATACGCATAGCAGTCTGTTCGCAGGAACAGCACATAAATATCGCGTACGTGCTCTGACCGATACCAATACAAGTGCGTGGACAGCCATTTTGACGCAAAGCACAATCCCGGCATCCGTGAGCGGATTGATTATTACCTCGGTAACAAATACAGCAATAGCTTTAAAATGGAATGCAGTAACTGGAGCAACGGGTTATGATCTGGAAATTGATGGTGTATTAGTATCCACTACAGCTGCTGCCTACACGAAAAGTGGTCTTGCAGCCAACACAGATCACACCTTCCGCATTCGCTCGAAGAATGCCGCGGGAGTAGGAACATGGAGTGATTTGATCAACGGAACGACGCAATTGAACACCCCAGTGTTGAAAGCGACATCGGAAGAAATGACTATTAATCTGACATGGGTAGAAATCGCCGATGCTACGAAATATGAAGTAGAAGCCGATGGTGTGGTCGTGGAGACAGTGAGCGAACCTTCATACACGCACAGCAGTCTGCTCGCAGGGACAGCACATAAATATCGTGTACGGGCTTTGACAGACACCAATACGAGTGCATGGACAGCCATTTTGACGCAAAGCACAATTCCAGCGTCCGTGAGCGGATTGACTATTAGCTCGGTAACGAATGCAGCAATAGCTTTGAAATGGAACGCAGTAACCGGAGCAACTGGTTACGATCTGGAGATCGACGGAACAGTTGTTGCTGTCACCGGAGTTGCCTACACGAAAAGTGGTCTTGCAGCCAATACAGATCACACTTTCCGCATACGCTCGAAGAATGCTGCAGGTGTAGGAACATGGAGTGATTTGATTAGCGGAACTACGCAATTGAACATTCCTGTATTGAAAGCGACATCGGAAGAAACGGCTATTAATCTGACATGGGCAGAAATCGCCGACGCTACCAAATATGAAGTAGAAGCTGATGGAGCAGTAGTAGCAACAGTGATCGAACCATCGTACACGCACAGCAGCTTGCTTGCAGGAACAGCACATAAATATCGCGTACGTGCTCTGACCGACACCAACACAAGTGCGTGGACAGCCATTCTGACGCAAAGCACGTTGCCTGCTTCCGTTAGTGGATTGACTATTAGCTCGGTAACGAATGTGGCGATTGCACTAAAATGGAACGCAGTAACTGGAGCTACCGGATATGATCTGGAGATTGATGGCACCGTAGTATCCACGACTGCTGCTGCCTACACGAAAAGTGGACTTGTAGCTAACACAGATCACACCTTCCGCATCCGGTCGAAGAATGCCGCTGGCGTAGGAACATGGAGTGATTTGATTAGTGGAACCACGCAATTGAACACACCAGTGTTGAAAGCGACATCGGAAGAAACGGTTATTAACCTGACGTGGGCAGAAATCGCCGACGCTACCAAATATGAAGTAGAAGCTGATGGCGTGGTCGTGGGGGCAGCGAACAACCCTTCATATAAGCATAGCAGTCTGTTCGCAGGAACAGCACATAAATATCGTGTACGTGCGCTGACCGACACCAATACTAGTGCGTGGACAGCCATTTTGACGCAAAGCACATTGCCTGCTTCCGTTACTGGATTCACTATAAACTCCGTCACGAATGTGGCAATAGCTTTGAAATGGAACGCAGTAACTGGAGCAACTGGTTACGATCTGGAGATAGATGGCACCGTATTATCCACAACTGCTACTGCCTTCACGAAAAGTGGTCTTACAGCCAACACGGATCACACCTTCCGCATCCGCTCGAAGAATGCAGCTGGGGTAGGGACATGGAGTGATTTGATTAAAGGAACAACACAATTGAGCACCCCAGTATTGAAAGGCACCTCAGACAGAACGGGTATTGTATTAACATGGGATGCTGTGAACGGTGCCTCTTCATATGAAATTGAAGCAGATGGTCAAATCGTAGCGACTATAAATGATACAACCTTTGTTCATTCCGATTTGCTTCCATCAAGCCTTCATAAATATCGCATTCGTGCACTGAACGATCAAAATATAAGTGCATGGACTTCTGTACTAAGCATCAAAACATTGAATTAAGGATTTAGATCAGGGGTATAGGTTGCGCATACATGCACCCTATACCCCTTTTTTATTCGCAAAGAGGCTATGGACTTGAAGTGAGAAAATAAGGTAATGTATAGTTATTATCCATTTCGGAATAGGAAGTTTGAGAGGGGCGTTTTAGCGATGAATCTGGGTAATTGTCCGCGTTGTGGCAAATTATATGCGTTGAATTTTCGGGATGTATGCTCGAACTGTATCAAGGAAATTGAACTGGAATACCAGACTTGTGTGGATTATCTACGCGAAAACAAGGGCACTAACATACAGGAATTGTCTGATGCAACAGACGTTTCAATCAAAAATATTACCAAGTTCATTCGTGAGGGACGGATTTCCATCGAAAACGCCCCCAATATGATGTATCCTTGTGAAGTGTGCGGAACCCTGATTCGTGAAGGCCATATGTGCGACTCTTGCCGGAATCGTTTGACGAAAGATTTGGCTGGAGCGGCTCTAGAAGTAGGTCAGAAGGATAACGGCAGCATAGGCGGACGAACCTATAATGCTGTCGACAAACTACGGGATCTATAGGAACGAGGGCTTAAATACAAGTTTTGCTATAACAAATGTTTTGGAACGTACCGATAAACTTATTAAAGATTATCGGTTTTTTTTATTATCCTAATCGTTCGACAATATAAAGATAATGTGAAAAATCTTAAGGTGGAAGGAAGTGCAATTCGTATGAAAATCAATGAACCGAGTAGAATTGGTGCAATCAATTCATATCAGAGGAACGTTGAATCCAATCAGCAGACTGATGCCAAAAAGAGCCGCCGTAAGGACGAGGTATCCATTTCTCCGGAGGCGATGAAGATGCTTGAGGAACAAGGTCGTACACAGGATGCAGGACGTATACAACGGATACAAGAACTGAAAGAACAGGTAAGTTCGGGAACTTACCAGGTAGACAGCAGTAAACTTGCTGACAAGTTACTGCCGTACTTTAAGTCTACCGGGGAACAATAGGAGGCAACCATGGCGTTAGCTCAACTTTTTAATGTTCTAGATCAACTTGATGCTGCTCATCAGACCATGTTGCATTGGGGAAAATCCAAAAGAACTGCAATAATGAATAATCAAGTCAGTGAGCTGATTCAAATCAATAATCAGGAATCAAGGGTCCTTAAGGAGATACTTCGCCTAGAAGAAGAGCGAGTTAATTGCTGTCATTTGTTTTTACAAGAGAAAGGGATTAAATCCGCTCTGAACTTAAACCTTACAGAATTATCACGTTTGGTATTTGATCCGAAGGATAAGGAAATCTTGCTTGGGAAGCAACAGCAGTTGGCTAATTCATTATCAGAGCTTAAGGCATTAAATGATATGAACCAAACTCTTGTTGAGCAATCACTTCAATTTTTGGATTATTCTATGAATCTGTTTAGTGGAGTTCCTGATCAAGAAGTAACTTACCAACCTCCTGCTGGAAAACAAGTCGGAGGAAGTCGCATAGGAATGTTTGATACTCGCGCGTAGAGCGCATAAGGGGGAAGTATATTTCGATGGTATCTACATTTCACTCCATTGAAACGGCGAAGAGGAGTTTGTTTACTCATACAACTGCCTTAAGTACGACTGGACATAACATCGCAAACGCAAACACGCCGGGATACTCTAGACAACGTGTTAATATGAATGCTTCTATATCAATAGATGCACTGGGAATGAATCGTTCTATGGCCCCGGGACAACTCGGTACAGGGGTGGAGTTCAATTCAATCACTAGAATAAGAGAAGCGTTTTTAGATACTCAATATAGAGGAGAAGCAAATGCCTCTGGTAGTTGGAATATCCAATCTGATTCTCTTAGTAAACTTGAGGGCATATTTAATGAACCATCAGACACGGGGATTCGAACAGTAATGGATCAATTTTGGAAATCGTGGTCGGAGCTAAGCAAAGATCCTGAAAATGAGACAACACGTAAAATTGTGAAGGAAACGGCAGTAGCCATGACCGATGCTTTCAACTATATGAGCCGCCAATTAGATAGCCTCAGTCAGGATCTAACAACGAACGTTGGAGTAAAAGCGAACGAGGTTCAGAACTACCTCACATCTATTGCTGATTTAAATGATTCTATCAGAAAGCTGGAGTCCTTGGGTGATAACGCGAATGATTTGAGAGATCAAAGGGACCTGTTTACTGACAAATTGTCACAAATTGTGAATATTACTGTTCAAGAATCTGACCAAGGGTACACGATTTCCATGGGGGCCCAACAATTAGTCAATGGAACAGCAGTTACGCAGGTAGACAGTGCCTTCTTAGAGAATGCATACAATGCAGGCGGGATTACTGGCGGTGAAGTCTATGGTATGTTGTATTCACGCGATGTATATGTTGCGGATTATCAGCAACAACTTAACAATATGGCTAACACGCTTGCTAATGGTGATGTACAGGTTACCCTTCCTAAAGGTTCCGTTCTTCCCCCAGGAGTGACTGTAGCTGGAGTAACCGGTAGAAACGTTACCGAAGACACCGTTGTTACAGTTAAAGGACTTAATGGCCTTCATCAATTGGGATATACTTTGGATGGGACTACAAAGGGTGGTTTGCCGTTTTTTGAAGCTCAAGGTGGAGGGGCAATCACAGCAGGTAATATTCGTTTAAATGCGCAAATTGAGGAGAATCCGAAATTGATTGCTTCTTCAATGCGTACAGTAGGTACAGAACCTAATGAACAGGTTGTGGCTGGTAGTAACTCACTTGCGCTTTTAATTTCAAATTTAAAAGATCTTAAATTCCAATCACCTGGGGGAACTCAAACAGGAACAATTGATTCTTTGTATAGTTCTCTGGTGGGTCAGTTAGGTGTGCAAGGTCAAGAGGCATCGCGTCAGACAGAGAACGCATCACTTTTGTTACAACAGGTAGACAGCAGACGCCAATCGGTAAGTGGTGTATCCCTGGATGAAGAAATGTCCGATATGATTAAATTCCAACATGCCTATAATGCATCTGCGCGTTTTATGACCACATTTGATGAAATGCTCGACAAATTAATTAATTCCACTGGCTTAGTTGGCCGCTAATATATAAAGAAAGGGGTAGTGAGTCGTGCTTAGAGTAACCTCGAATATGATCAGTTCCCAACTCATGCATAACTTGAACCGTAATACGGTGCGTATGAGTGAGACGCAGAATCAACTGGCTACAGGACGCAAACTGAATAAGCCATCCGATGATCCTGTAGGCATTACGTATTCCCTCCGGTACCGTACTGAATTATCAGCTAATGATCAATACACTCGCAATGTGAATGATACCCTATCTTGGTTGGATCATAGTGACCAGATGTTAGATCAGACAGGTAATATTATTCACAGACTCAAGGAGTTAAACGTACAGGCCGCCAGTTCTACTAATCCTCAATCTGCACTGGATAGTATAAAAACGGAAGTCATGCAATTAAAAGAGCAGTTAATCGATATCGGAAACAGCAAATTGAATGGCAAATATGTCTTCAACGGTCAATCCTATACGCAAAAACCTTACGACTTCGTTAAGGATGCTAATGGTAATTCGATAACGACAGATGTTCTACCTACAGATAATAACAACATTATTTATTCGGTTGGGGAAAGTGTACAAATGGGTATTAACGTTACGGGATCTGCTATTTTTGGCTCAACAGGTGATACATCCGAGGATGATCAATTGTTCTCAACAATCGATCGTTTAACGGAAGCACTTACGAATGGGGACTTCGAAGTAATCGGCGCTCAATTGGACAAGTTCGACAGTCGATTGGAGAAAATCACAACCATTCGAGCTGAACTTGGTGCCAAAACCAACCGGGTAGAACTGATGCAAAGTCGTCTCCAAGACTTAGGTATCAATCTGACAGATCTACAGGCCAAGACGGAAGATGCTGACTATGCAGAATTAATTATGAATTCTTCAATCCAAGAGAATATATATAATGCGACTTTGTCAGCCGGTGCCAAAATCATTACGCCTTCACTTGCCGATTTCTTAAGATAGGAGGTGCATCTTGAGTATACCTCAGATACAAATCCATCAGCAGCCATCTATTTTGAGTATTGTAGCTGAACTAGGAAGCTATTCGATTGAACAGCCGCGTGCGGAACAGACAATCCGTTCCACCCCTGCGCAGCTGAATATTCAAAAGCCTGTTTCGACGCTTGAAGTGAACCAAGAAAGTGCCTGGAATGCTTATAATGGTGGCGCGACACTTGAGATGAATCAGCGGATCTATTCTCAATTGTCATCGATCTTTCTGCAGGGAATCGCTAGACGAATGCAGGAAGGACATCAAATGGCATCCATTCATATTCCGGGAAACACCATTTCCAACATCAAAGGGAAGTCTTGGGATAAGGATGGTTTTGTAGAATTTCGGGGTCCGGCTTCTTTCGATAATGTCGATATTCGCTTTGATCTTCAGAAAGCAGAATATCAATATGTTGAGGGCTCGTTAGAAATAGACGTTCAGGTGAGGCGTCCGGAAGTTGAATATACCCGGGGCAGATTGGACATCGCAGTACAACAATATGCTAAGGTAGAAATTACACCGCCGAGTTTTGAGCAATGGATGGGTTAGGGTTGGAATATATTGAAGCTGTAGAGGTATAATGAATGCCATCTATAGCTTTTTTTATTTAATAAGAGAGTGGGGGATGATGATGGTCGTAGAGACTTCTTCATCGGTTTCAGAAAATTTTTCGGAGAATCTAATTTTTCATTTTACGAAAGGCATTCCGGGATTTGATCAAGTTAAGGATTTTGCATTTATTCCTTTTCCGGAAGGGCCGTTTGCTTATTTACAGTCCATTGAACACAAAGATATATCGTTGGTTATAGCAGATCCGTTTGTATTTTATCCGAATTATCAATTTGAGTTGGCGGATCATATTGTGGAGGAGCTGTCTTTGCAATCTAATCTACTTGTGCGTTGTGTGGTAACGATGAACAAGGATGTTGGGAAGTCGACGTTAAATTTGTTAGCGCCTATCGTACTTAATATAGAAAATCGGTCAGGTAGGCAAGTTATACTTCAGCAATCTCCATATCAAACCCGACATCCGTTATGGAGAGAAGCAGAAGAACAGCCGAGTATGGCTGATAAGGATGGTGAATAGTATGCTAGTCCTGTCCCGAAAGAAAGGCGAATCCATAATCATTCAGGATGAAATTGAAATAACTGTCTTAAGTGTTGAAGGAGATAACATTCGAATTGGAATCAAAGCACCCAAAGATATCGAGATATTCCGCAAGGAAGTGTACCTGGCTATTGAAGAAGCAAATCGCGAATCGGCAGCTCAACAAGTGGATCAGATTGAAGCATTAATGAGACGTTATAGAGAGCCAAAATAATTTTTTTTAAAATTCTATATTTGCTATAAAGTCAGAGTCATATTCGGTCGATATATGTATTAGACGCTAGTTCGGAGGGGCGGCCGACCTTAACGAATCAAGCTAACCACATGGATGTGGACATTTATTAATTTCAAGGAGGAAATTCTAATGATTATCAACCACAATATCGCGGCTTTGAACACGCACCGTCAACTGGGTGCAAACACAGGTGCTTCTTCTAAAAACTTGGAAAAATTGTCTTCCGGTCTTCGTATCAACCGTGCAGGTGATGACGCTGCTGGTCTGGCAATCTCCGAAAAAATGCGTGGTCAAATCCGTGGTTTGGATATGGCTCAAAAGAACGCTCAAGATGGTATCTCCCTGATCCAAACAGCTGAAGGTGCATTGACTGAAACGCACAGCATCCTGCAACGTATGCGTGAATTGTCTGTTCAAGCTTCTTCCGATACTAACGAAGGCGTTGACCGTCAAAAACTTCAATCCGAAGTTGACGAATTGTCTAAAGAAATCAAACGTATTTCTACAGACACTGAGTTCAATAACCAAAAAGTACTGGATGGTTCCTTTGCAGATAAAACTTTCCATATCGGTTCTAACTCTGGCCAAAACATTAAGTTGACTATTAATAACATGAGTAACACAGATCTTGGTGTATCTACAGTTAAAGGTGTTGAAGGAGATCTTACTGCAGTAGGTGCATCAGTTACTAACTATAGCAGTCAAGATCTTTCTATCGCAACTGCTACTGTAGGAACTACAGATGTAGAAAAAACTTCAGTTGCGATCGCGGATGATGGGACGGTTACTATCACACTTGCTCAAAAAGCTGATGGAACAGTCACTGCAACTAAAGACGATGTTGTAGCTGCCCTTAAGAAAGCTTTTGATACAAAAGGTCTTGATGTCGAAGTAAAATCTGATGGCACAAGCGGGGCAGCTGGAGCACTTACTGCTGTGACTGTTGATGCAGTCGATCCAGATGTAATTGATGATACAAAGGGTATTCGTATCTCAACTCAGGCATCTGCTGACAAAGCAATCACAACAATTAACAATGCTTTGAACAAAGTATCCGAAGAGCGTTCCAAATTGGGTGCAAACCAAAACCGTTTGGAGCACACAATCAACAACTTGGGTGCAACTTCCGAGAACTTGACAGCTGCTGAATCCCGTATTCGTGACGTGGATATGGCGAAAGAAATGATGTCGTTCACGAAGAACAACATCCTTACACAAGCTGCTCAAGCGATGTTGGCTCAAGCGAACCAACAACCACAAGGCGTTCTGCAATTGCTTCGTTAAGATTCATTTTAAGTTTTATGAGAGAACTGCTTTGGCCTATGGGCCAGGCAGTTCTTTTTTTATTAAAAGGGTAAAGCCATAGCTCCTACAAACCGATATATATAATATTGAAGTAAACAAGTGGGAGGGCTGAAGAATATGAATCCGGATGTGTCTTTCACAGGTAGTTCTGTGAATCAGAGAAGTAGTTCCACATATACATCGTCTTCATCAAGTAATTCGTCACTCACATCTCAGATAGTTAATCAGCAGCAGATGGACCAACTGGAGAAACAAGGGGGGAAAATCCCCGTAGGAGAAGCACAGTTGATTAAAGCCATTGATCGTGCACTAAAGGCTTTGGAAGGCCCGGAGACAGCCTTTGAAGTTGCAGTACATAAAGAAACGCACTCGATTATGGTTAAGGTACTGAATAAGGAAACTGGTGAAATAATTCGTGAAATTCCACCAGAGAAAACGTTGGATCTGGTAGCTAAGATGATGGAGTTTGCCGGGATTATTATAGATGAAAAAATATAAATCATAGAGGAGAGTTAATATTATGAGAGTTTCTGGATTGACGTCAGGTATGGATACCGACACTCTGGTCAAACAAATGATGACAGCTGCGAGGGCTCCCCTTGATAAGCTGTCACAACAAAAACAGACATTGGAATGGAAACGCGACAGCTATCGTACAATTAACAGTCAATTGGTAGATTTCCGTAACAATAAGTTGAATAAATACCGTATTTCAACCGAAGTGAATGCATACAAATCAGAAGTGACGGGTGATACAGCAGCTGTATCCGTAAAAGCATCCCCAACAGCCAGTCAGGTTCCCATGACTATAACGGTAGGTAGTTTGGCTACCCAGACATCCCTTGAGAGCAGTAAAAAACTAGGTGAAGGAATAACCAAAAATTCTAAGTTAAGCGATCTAGGAGCAGGTGGTACTTTTACACTGAGTGTAAAGAGTTCTACGACTGCTAGCCCTAAAGAAATTACTTTCTCCAACACGGAGTCTATTGATTCTGTGATCAAAAAAATAAATGCAGATACCAATATTAAAGCGACTGCTTCCTTTGATGAAGCCAGTGGGAAAATCACACTTAAATCCAAAGAGTATGGGAATTCTGATTTTTCATTTTCAGGGTCATTAACGGATGCGTTCCAAATGGCTGAGAGCGAACCAAAAGTCGGAAAAAAAGCTGAAGTAACAATTAACGACATACCGATGGAATTGAATTCTAATACGCTGCGAATGAATGGTGTAGACATTACGTTTCTTGCTAAAACAGAGACAGATAAACCGGCGATTGTGAACACCAAAGTTGACTCTTCTAAAATGGTTGAGACGATTAAGTCATTTATTAGTGATTATAACAGCGTATTAAATACTTTAAACTCTAAACTATCCGAAGAGCGCTACAGAGATTTTGCTCCGCTTACTGATGAGCAAAAGAAAGATATGAAAGAAGATGATGTCACTAGGTGGGAAGCAAAGGCAAAGAGTGGTCTGTTAAAAGGGGATGAAATTCTTAATCAAACCGTAACCAACTTAAGGAATTCTGTTGTTTTTGCTAAAAGTACTTCGGGTATAACTTTGAGCTCGATTGGAATCACTACAGGGCAGTGGTTTGAAGGCGGGGCTCTAAGTATCTCAGATGAAGCCAAATTAACCAAGGCCATAGAAGAAAATCCGGATGAGGTAATGGAGTTATTTACCGGATCTGCAGATGGTACTGCTACTAAAGGTCTGTTCAATGAGATGTATGATAAAGTGAATATTACACTAGGACAAATGGCTAGTCGTGCAGGAACTTCGAAGTATTCGACTGATGTCGGTGTATCATTTAATGAAGATAGCAATATGGGCAAAGAATTGAGTGATTTGAAAAGCCGAATGTCTGCTATGACTAAGAAACTTACAGACTTGGAAACTCGCTATTATAGCCAGTTTACAGCTATGGAGCAGGCCATTAACAAAATGAACTCTCAATCGTCAAGTCTGGCTAGTTTTGCAGGTCAATAAGATTAACAGGAGTGAATAGAAATGATATCATCCCCTTATGAAAAGTATAGACAATCCGCTGTACAGACCGCACCTTCTCAACTGTTGATTATGCTCTATGATGGTGCAATTCGTTTTGTAAAAGGTGGGATAGAAGGTATTACTGGACAAGAAGTGCAAAAATCCAATGAATTTTTCAAGAAAGCTCAGGATATTGTAAGTGAGTTGCGAGCCTCTCTGGACTATTCTTATGATGTATCTCATAATTTGTCATCCTTATACGAATATGTGAATTACTTGTTAATTGAAGCTAACATCAAAAAGAATGTTCAACCAGCTGAAGAAGCTTTGGGATACTTAGTGGAATTACGAGAAACATGGTCCCAAGCGGCAAAATTATCTACAGGGAATTCAGACCATGTCACTGGATGAACAAATTGGTGAGTTGGAGTCAATGACTTTAAATGTAGTTAGACAAATTCCTCAGATTTCGTATCAAGAACTTGAGGGATTTGTCGAAGGACGACAGGGACTGGTCGACGGCATAGGAGATTTATTGAATGATAATTCTTTGTCTGATTCTCAGAAGAAACGCATAGACCATATACTGCAATACGATTCATTAATTCTAAATCAAATGTCTCTGCTCAAAAGTGAGTCGGAAGAATGGTTAATGCAAAGGGGTCAGGCTAAGGCTCAACGCCATGCATATGAATTGTCATACACCCCGGATAGTATATTGATGGATCAAAAAAAATAAGTGGGATATTATCAATTACTCCTTAAAACACAAGGACTACCTTAACTTGAGTCTCTAGTTTATTATTAGAGATTATCAAGATTATTAAAGGAGTCCTTTATGTTTTAATGACAATATGTGCTCGCTCAGTGTAAATTCATAATTTAAATTCTAAGCTTCTGCACAAATATTTTGAATTAATCTCAAAAAAAAATTTTTATAAGATGCCACCTTGCCTGATCGCAGCCCCACTATGACTCCCCAGACCACCTTTCGATCCAAATTCCACTACCACTCCATTAACGGCTTGCTAGGATCACCAAAAAACTAACACCCTCTCATTTAATCATAGAACTCCTTAGAACGCCCAGTAGCAATAGTTCGTAATTCAACAATTTTGCACCGTTTTCTTGATCTAAACTTCCAGCGCAACTTCAACATCGATTCCGTAAAGTTTATTCATTTTTTAATTCAATGACGCACCGATCTTGTCTAATAGATTGTTATCAGATAAATCTGTTCATCTTCTTCTGGATAATGAAAGGATAGCGTACGCGAACCGTATTTGTAGATCATGTCATATCCGCCTTCTGCTTCATTTAAATATTCTTTCTGTGGTTTACCTAGCCACAACTTCACCGTTTCGGGATAGAGATTACGTTGCTCTGCGAACAGGTTGAAAACCATGATTCTAGATCTGTTGTCCAGTTCGTGCAGGTAAGAGTCAAAACCGATTGCGTATTGCGAATAAACGTAATATGCTCCCCATTCGCCGTTCTCCTTGAATTTAGCCTTTTTTAATGTATTGAGCATGGACTTGTGGGTCATGGCCAGCTTGATATTGGGCTGATTCGGCAGAATACCTTTTACAGCAGATGTCTTCAGACTTTCGAGATAGGCTCTATCTCCAATTCCTGAGTTAGGCCAGTTTGGCTGATCAACATTAACATATCGGGTGTCACTTAAACGCAACTCTAGTTTGCTAATGTTGAGTTTGAAGGTTTCTATTTCATATTTGAATACAGTGTTATTGTAGAACTTGAACTGCACCCGTGCGTCAGACAACATGCGTATGCCATTCCCTCTACCTGCAGGGTAGAAATCGTCTATTTTTTTGCCTTTGTTATCTACAAATTTCAACGGTTGTAATACACCTGATCGAATAATAAACGGTTTAGCCAAATTAAAGTTGGATGATCCCCACTCCGTGATAAGCAGCATGTCTGGTGTGAGTTTGTCCTTACTCTTAATAGTGTAATGCCATGTTTGGGGTAAGGTAATGGAATGAAGGCCAAGATCCGCCGACTGTACTGTACCGTAGGAGTCTCCTTTTTTCAGTAATGCTGCTCGATAAGTGCCTGTATATGTAGGGTTACCAGGATTGTTGTTAGTCCAAAAGTCTTCCTCTGTTAGGGTGGAGCTTTCTTCATCTTGAGCCAAAATAAAGATCGTATATTGCGTTTGGTAGGCATCACTAAGTGTGAAGGATAACCGACTGATTTCTTTCAATTCCTCTGCAGGTATCCGATTCCCTTGAGCATTTGTTTGCGATGGAGCCAATACCAATATCCCGGAAAAAAAGATAGTTAGTAGAATTATAGCAATCCATTTTTGGTTCCGAAGTGAGTGAATCATTTCTACAATCTCTCCTTGTTAAATGAAATATAATCGTTGCGGTGGATATACTAAATTTTAACATGCCCATCTAACCTTTCACCATTATAATATGTAAACTTTTCTCGTAACGGGTAGCTGAAGAGTCGGGTGATATAGCAATCCTATTTAAGAACCAATCTTATCTTGAAAATAGCCGAAATAAAACTTATCACTAGTTTAATAACCTGATATATTAACAATAACCCATCGTTCAACACAATCTCCAATTAATCTACAAAAAATTCCAAGAAAACATTTACTTTACCAATTGACAATGGATAACTTTGGATGGTATTATCTGAGTTGTGGGCAAGGGTCTTTGACACAACCTCACTTCATTTGATGACGAAGGGAATGTTAGTGCATGCAAGGTAAAGTAAAATGGTTCAACGCAGAAAAAGGTTACGGTTTCATTGAAACTGAAGACGGCGGCGACGTATTCGTACATTTCTCCGCAATTCAATCCGAAGGATTCAAAACTTTGGAAGAAGGTCAATCCGTAGAATTCGACATCGTCGAAGGCGCGCGTGGACCGCAAGCAGCTAACGTAATCAAATTATAATCATCCGGACAATCCGACCTACATATATGGTTAGATGGTTACCAATTGAATTATCGCTAGCATCAGACTCCGGTTTTTCCGGGGTCTTTTTTTGTTTTAATAGATTCGAAATTTGAGAATCAGCCGAACAACATTATTCTCATGAATTTGATAGATTCATGACATAGTTTGTATTCATTTTACATAATAGATTGAAGGAGCTCGGAAACGGTTAATTACATCATCAAGCGCCTAATAAGACCATCCATGTTAATTAACGATTATGCCTCAAAATGGTGAAATATCGCGAAATATGGCGGTAAGCCTATGTTGGCTGATGTGGCTTGAACAGATGTCATTATTCGGTCACCGGGAGTTTTTACATGGCGCTTACATTCGTGTTATAATGAAGTGGCAAAGGAAAAGGAGGAGTGCCCTATGAATTTAAGTATTCGAGGTCAACAAATCGAGGTTACCGATGCTTTGAAGGATTATGTCGACAAAAAGTTGAGTAGACTCGAGAAGTATTTCGATGCACCCCTTAACTCTGACGGTGCTGTTACCCTGAGCACGACGAGAGGCTTGCATACAGTAGAGGTGACCATCCCTTTGAAAGGCATTGTGCTCCGCGCCGAGGATGAGAGCGACGATATGTACGCTTCCATTGACTCCGTGGTGGACAAGCTGGAACGTCAGATCCGTAAACACAAAACGAAAATTAACCGTAAGTTTCGCCAGGAAGGCAGCCTGAAAACGCTCTTCGTCGAAGATCCGACAGGTACAGTGGCTACCGCTGAACTGGATTCGGAAACCGAAGATGATGACTTGGAAGTGGTGCGGACGAAACGGTTTATGTTGAAACCAATGGACGTGGAAGAGGCTATCCTCCAAATGAACATGGTCGGCCACAATTTCTTCGTATTCTCCAACATTGAGAACGAAGAAGTCAGCGTTGTGTACAAACGGAACGATGGTAAATACGGTTTGATTGAACAAGGTTGAACCAATGAATTGAAATGAAAAATGATTCCTTAATGATAACGAATGAAGACAGGGATACTTTCGATTCCTGTATTGGATTAAACTAACAAGAGCCTCCATCCTTTATGGGATGGGGCTCTTTTGTGCGTAGAAGGACTGGAAAAAAGTCGCTGAAGCAAGATTGTGAAACTATTTACCATGTTATTGCGTCTAATAAATAGTAGGAATGAGACCAATCCGTGCAAAGTGAATGATAAATTTTGAATACTCACGGAGAAGTCGTTAAAGATGTATTCTTTTCCTCTATATTGAGATTTTAATCCAAATTTACCACCAAAATTCGTTAACATGCCTTATCTAACCGGAAAATGAAACGATAGAATCAAGGGCTTCCGCTAACGACTATGATTTTTTGCACTTAAACTCCATCGGAGAGGCTTCAGAAGTTCAAAGAAGTGTGCCGTGGCGTGTTGCGGCGACCCTTACAAACTGTTACAATTTATGCAAGAGAATCATTGTCCTGATGAGGAATTGTCAACGAATGATCGTTAATCATAATCAATGACAGGCACAGCACCATGAACATGATTCATAAGGCTCGGTATTCGGCTTATTTCTAATAACCGGATCCGGTTGAATACCGAATCAGCTTCATGAGGAACCTTGGCAAGCCTGGAGTTGATTCAACTTATATTATTATTTCTCATATAATTTGAATTTGATTTTTACACGGATGACGAAGAGGGCAGAAATGACCTGTAGAAGCGAAGCGTTCGCCTTTATCCCCAGATTTCTACCTCTGAGAAGGAGTTAAAGAAATCAGGGGATAACAGCGATCGGAAGGACATTCTGCCAGCTGAGTAATGGAGTGTAACCTTCAGTAAGCTCAAATTATATCGTTTGTCACCCCCGGGCAAGTGGATACATATCCATCCGATGGTGTCGCGCGGCGGCAGCAGGGGGTCTATTCTGTTTTGCACGAAAGGGGTATACCATGCTAGGACTTGTCAAAAAGATCTTCGGCGACATGAACGAACGTGATGTTAAACGTCTGATGAAGACAGTCGATGTGATCAATAAACTGGAACCACAATTTCAGGCTCTGTCTGATGAACAACTGAAATCCAAAACGGAGGAATTCCGTGCCCGCATTGAAAAGGGAGAAACAACAGATGAACTTCTTCCGGAGGCATTTGCAACCGTACGTGAGGCATCTCGCCGTGTACTGGGCAAACGTCACTATGACGTACAGATGCTCGGAGGCATTGCCCTTCATGAAGGCCGGATTTCAGAGATGAAGACGGGTGAAGGTAAGACACTGGTAGGAACACTCCCGGTATACCTGAATGCATTGATGTCCAAAGGTGTACACGTGGTAACGGTCAATGATTATTTGGCTCAACGGGATAGCCAGGAAATGGGACAAATTTATGAATTCATGGGCATGACCGTAGGGGTTAACCTGAGCGGTATGGACCATGCTTTGAAACAACATGCTTATGCATGTGATATTACGTACGGAACGAATAACGAATTTGGCTTTGACTATCTGCGTGACAACATGGTGTTGTACAAAGAGCAGATGGTACAACGTCCATTGTTCTTCTGTATCATTGATGAAGTGGACTCCATTCTGGTCGATGAGGCACGTACACCTCTGATCATTTCCGGACAAGCTCAGAAATCGACAGATCTGTACTATGCAGCTGACCGTTTCGTGAAACGTCTGGTTCCAGAAGAAGACTTTACGGTGGACATCAAGGTGAAATCCGTAGCACTGACTGAAGCTGGTGTGGCGAAAGCTGAGAAAGCATTTGGTATCGAAAACTTGTATGATCATGCCAATGTTACGCTCAACCATCACATCGTACAGGGACTGAAAGCTAACGTAATCATGCGTCGTGACGTCGATTATGTGGTGAGTGATGAAGAAGTACTGATCGTCGATGAGTTCACAGGCCGTCTGATGGCAGGACGTCGTTATAGCGATGGATTGCACCAAGCGATTGAAGCCAAAGAAGGCATTGAAGTACAGAACGAGAGCATGACACTTGCTACGATTACATTCCAGAACTATTTCCGGATGTACCGTAAGCTTGCGGGAATGACGGGTACAGCGAAGACCGAGGAAGAAGAATTCAAAAAAATCTACGGTCTCGAAGTATTGCAAATTCCAACCAACCGTCCAAACAAACGGGATGATATGGCTGATGTGGTGTACAAGAGCATCGATGGCAAGTTCAAAGCGGTTGTGGAAGAAATCGTGGCACGTCACAGCAAGAACCAGCCGGTTCTGGTTGGTACGGTTTCCATTGAAAACTCCGAGCGTATTTCCGATATGCTGAAACGCCGTGGTGTCCGTCACCAGGTATTGAACGCCAAATATCACGCTGAAGAAGCAGAGATCATCACAGGAGCTGGACAAGCGGGTGCAGTAACGATTGCAACCAACATGGCTGGACGGGGTACGGATATTATCCTAGGCGAAGGTGTAGCTGAAGTGGGCGGCCTTCATATCATCGGTACAGAGCGTCACGAATCCCGCCGGATTGATAACCAGCTGCGTGGACGTGCAGGACGTCAGGGTGACCCTGGTTCTACACAGTTCTACCTGTCACTGGGTGATGAGCTGATGAGACGTTTCGGTGCAGACAATGTACTGAACATGATGGAGCGTCTTGGTTTTGAAGAAGATCAACCGATTGAGAGCCGGATGATTACCCGTGCGGTAGAGTCGGCACAAAAACGGGTTGAAGGTAATAACTTTGACGTACGTAAAGTCGTTCTCCAATATGATGATGTTATGAACCAACAACGTGAAATTATATATAAACAGCGCCGCGAGGTGCTTGAGTCCGAGAATATCAAACAGATTGTTATGGATATGATCAAGCCTTCCATTGAACGTATTGTAGAAGCTCATTGCAGTGATGACATTCCGGAAAACTGGGAACTGCAGGAAGTTGCCGACTACATGAACAGCAAATTGCTGGATGAAGGTTCTGTAACGAAAGATGATCTGTGGGGCAAAGAAGCAGAAGAGATTATCGACTACCTGTTTGAGAAAGTTCAGAACAAGTACAATGCACGTGAAGAGCGAATCGGTGAAGAGATGGTTCGTGAGTTCGAGAAAGTGGTTGTGCTTCGCGCAGTAGATAGCAAATGGATGGATCATATTGATGCGATGGATCAATTGCGTCAAGGTATCCACCTTCGTGCCTACGGCGGTACAGATCCACTGCGTGAGTACCAGTTTGAAGGCTTCGAAATGTTCCATCAGATGATCGCTTCGATTCAGGAAGAAGTGGCAACCTATGTGATGAGAGCACAAATCGAGAGCAATCAGGAGCGTCAAGCGGTTGTTGACGAAAGTCAGATCTCGACAAGCGGCGAACCTACAGAGAAACGTCCGGTCAAAGTGTCTGACCAAATCGGACGCAACGATGCTTGTCCATGTGGTAGCGGCAAAAAGTTCAAACACTGCCACGGTCAAGAGTAGTTAAACGACTCTCTTATATTACCCTGTGTATAAGTTGGATCTGAATTTTTTACACCATAACGGAGAGTGCAGAAGCAATCTGAAGAAGCGGAGCGTTCGCCTAAAAGCTTTCTGCAAGAAAGCTGCATCGGAAGCATACGCTATCACCGGATTTTTCCCTTGTGAGAGGGAATCGAGAAAATCTGGGGATAAGAGCGATCGGAAGATGCTACTGCAATTGGAGTGGTAAGGTGTAACGAATGCTGGATCAACTTAAATAGAATGACATGAACGGCTCCTTGCAGCCGGGTATTCCAAATGATCAAGTGAAGGATGCATAACCTGTAATTGGTGCATAGTTATAACTATGTGACCATGATCAAGGAGAGGAGGATTGCCGATATAAAGGTAACCTAGACTCCAAGGTGAAGCATCGGATACTTGATCTGGAGGAATGCCCTGGATGCGGGGAGCTTATCTTAATGAAAAGAGGAATTGCACATGATCGATCCAAGCGTGAAGCAGGACCTGCGTGAAATAGGCAAGAAACTAACAAATCTTAGGGGGTCTCTTTGACTTAGATCTGAAGCAAGAGATGATTGAGAACTTCGAAGTGAAGATGTCCGCCCCTGATTTCTGGGATGATAATGATAAGGCACAATCCTTAATCGCCGAGCTGAACGCGGTGAAGGGATCTGTGGATCAATACACCAAGCTGCAGCAGGATTATGACGATGCGGTCATGATGGCAGAACTGGCTGACGAAGAAGGCGATGATGATCTGGCCGTGGAGATCGGTAACAGCGTGACAGCCATCGTGAGCAAGGTAGAAGAGTTCGAGCTACAACTTCTCCTGAATCAGCCGTATGACAAGATGAATGCCATTCTCGAGCTTCACCCAGGTGCTGGTGGTACCGAGTCACAGGACTGGGGACAGATGCTGATGCGGATGTATACACGCTGGGCCGAGAAACGTGGCTTCAAGGTTGAGGTGCTGGATTATCTGGCAGGAGATGAAGCAGGCATCAAGAGTGTCACGCTATCCATCAAGGGGCACAATGCTTATGGGTATCTGAAAGCCGAGAAGGGTGTCCACCGATTGGTGCGGATCTCACCTTTTGACTCCTCGGGTCGTAGGCATACTTCCTTCGTATCCTGTGATGTGGTGCCTGAGATTGATGACACGATTGAATTGGATATTCGAACAGAAGATCTCAAGATCGATACGTACCGTGCGAGCGGCGCGGGTGGACAGCATATCAATACCACCGACTCAGCTGTACGGATTACTCACCTTCCAACAGGTGTGGTTGTAACGTGTCAGAATGAACGGTCACAGATTAAGAACCGTGAGCGAGCGATGACGATGCTTCGTTCCAAATTGTATGAACGTAAAATTGAAGAACAAAAACAACAGCTGGACGAAATCCGAGGAGAACAGTCGGATATTGCGTGGGGTAGCCAGATTCGGTCCTATGTGTTCCATCCCTATAGTATGGTAAAGGATCACCGTACGAGCGTGGAGACTGGAAACACAGGAGCAGTAATGGATGGCGACCTCGATGGATTCATCGATGGTTATTTGCGCAGCCAGATTAAAGTAGATACCGATTAATCAAAAGTTCCTGTATAGACCCGATACGTGTAGGCGTATGCTGGGTGTATACAGGGGCTTTTTTTTGAGCACATATACAAAAAAGGAGAGCAAGATGACATGCAACAGCAACAACCGTTACACAACAACCGCAAGAAGAGGCTAACCACGCTCATTCCCCTGAACGGCCCATGGAGAAACGTTGTAGATACCGTATCCATTATTTTAGGTTCGTTTTTGATTGCCGTGGCCTTTAATTTATTTTTACTTCCGAACCAGATTGCTTCAGGTGGGGTATCCGGGTTATCGATATTGGGCAAACATTGGCTGGGGCTTGAGCCGGCATACACCCAGTGGGCTATTAATATTCCGCTTCTGATCGCGGGTTTTCTCCTGATTGGCAAGCAGTATGGAATACGTTCTGTACTCGGCAGTATTGTACTGCCACTGTTTGTATACCTCACGAAAGACTGGGCCATTCCAACAACGAATCCGCTACTTGGTTCACTCTATGGAGGAATTGGGGTTGGTCTCGGGATTGGAATCGTATATCGGGGTAGAGGTTCAACAGGGGGCATGAGCATTCTAGCCAGGATCGTACAAAAATATAGCGGACTGAGTTACTCTCTTTGCGTTGTGATGATGGATGCTACGGTCATTATTATGGCTGCCTTTGTATTGTCATTGGAGCAGTCACTCTTTGCTCTGATCGGATTATACGTTACCGGAAAAGTCATAGATGCCGTCGAGATGGGGCTTGGTAACTCGAAGGTAGCTTATATTATTTCCAACCAGACCGAACCGATTACGAAGGTGATTCTGGATGATCTGGATCGCGGACTGACGAAGCTGGAGGCAAAAGGCGGTTACACCGACGATCAGCGTACTGTACTGATGGTGGTTGTCGGACAGAATGAGGTGCCTAGACTGAAAGCTTTGATTCGGTCCGTGGACCCGGGGGCTTTTGTCATTATTAGCAATGCGCATGAAGTACTGGGCGAAGGCTTTAAGCGTGGGGAATTGTAAGGTACAGCGAGTAGGACACTCTAGCAATGAACTTAACATTCACATTCACATGATAAAGGAGAGCGGTGTAGAGGTCATACGTTAACTTATAATAAGAAAGTAAATTTATAATCTAAAAAAGCAGGTACTCCTTCACCAGACATAGCTGGAAAGGAAGCACCTGCTTTTTGTTTTGTCTTTTGGAACGAAAATCACTGTACTACTTACTGTATCTGCTATAACTACTGTATTTACAGAATCGGAGACAGCAGACGAGAAATCGCTTCTTTAAATTTGATCTTCACACTGCGTTTATTGTATTCATCAAGCGTCATCTCACGGGATACAAGAAGATCATGCTCAAAGGTCTGCACAAGAGTAGTCGCAATCGCCTCATCATACATAAATGCATTGACCTCAAAGTTCAATCGGAAGCTGCGGTAATCAATATTAGCGGTTCCCACAGATGCGACCATACTGTCGATAATGAGCGTTTTGGCATGAATAAAGCCGTTATCGTAGATGAACACGGTTGCTCCGACTTTTAACAACTCACCGATATAAGATAGCGTAGCCCAATATACAAAGGCGTGGTCCGGTTTATTTGGAATCATAATTCGAACATCGATTCCTGACAGGCACGCAAGACGAATGGCTTCGAATACACTGGCATCTGGAATAAAATAAGGCGTCTGAATCAGAATGGAATGTTTGGCTCCATTAATCATTTTCAGATAACTGTTCTTGATATGCTCTGTCTCTGCATCCGGTCCGCTGGATACAATCTGCATAGCAGTTGTTCCTGTGCCCTCAATATGAGGGAAATGCGCCGGAACATACGGTGTATCGTGCTGCTTAGACGCTTCATTCCAATCGAGAAGAAAACGGGTCTGAAGAGCATGAACAGCATTACCCTGAATACGCAAATGAGTATCGCGCCAGTAACCGAACTTGGAATTCAAGCCGAGATATTCATCCCCTACATTAAACCCGCCTGTATATCCAAGGTTGCCATCAATGATGACGATTTTACGGTGATTTCGGTAGTTCATACGCAGGTTGATCAGACTGAATTTGGATGGGAAAAAGACCTCAACCAAACCGCCTGCTTCGCGCAATTCTTTGAAAAAGCGTTTGGATACCCGCCGCGATCCCAGCGCGTCATACAGCAGACGAACTTTGACACCTTCGCGCGCTTTACGAATAAGTGCATCCCGGATTCTTTTACCGAGTCGGTCGCCTCTATAAATGTAATATTGCACGTGAACATGATCTTTTGCTGCCTCGATATCATCGAGCAACCGCTGGAATTTGTCTGTTCCGTCGGTAATAATCTCGACCGCGTTGTCTTCGGTCAACAGAGCATCGTTCTGCTTCAGGTTCATATAAATCATGTCCTGACTACTCTCTGTCGCTTGATTACGGAAAGGTGTTCTATTGTCTTGCAGCTGTGCAAGCTGGGCAGCAATACGTTCTTCAAGCCCAAGCTTCTTGCGCTCTTTCCACTGGAAAAGTCGGTAGCGCGTCAGGTTTTGCCCTGTTAATAAGTAGAGTACAAACCCGAACACCGGAATAAAGTTCAAGACGAGCAGCCAAGCCCAGGATGCACTGGCATCCTTTCGTTCGAAGAAAACGACCGCTGCAGCGAAAATAATATTCAGGCCCAGGAGTACAACAAGTAAAATGGATTCGATATGCACTGTAGTCCCCCATGTCTCATAATGACCATCATGAATCCATTCATAAACCCTTCATCGTGTAGATTGATTATGAATTAGACCCTGGTTGTAATGTTTCCTATAATACGTATTTTAGCAGAAGTATACGGGTTCGTCCGCAGATGTTGGAAAGATATGTTCGGAAGCGATGAGAATCCATGTAAAATTGATGATAGAGTGTTGTATTTATATAACTAGAGTCGTATAATAATACACAAATATGCATAGAAGCGACGGAATTGCTGTATGAAAGCTCATTGGGAGCAGGAGAACAGTATAAGTAGCGCATACGACAAGATTGGGGGAGCGAGAGTGAATAACAAATTAAAAGTGGCAATCGTCGGTTCCACCGGCTACGGCGGGGTGGAGCTGATTCGTTTTTTCCAGAACCATCCGCAGGTTGAAATTACTTCGGTAATCTCTTCATCCAGCAGTGGTGAGTCCATCGCAGATGGATTCCCGCATTTGACGGACGTGATTCAGAGGCCACTCGACGGCGTGGACCCGGCTGAGATCGCAAGTCGTGCAGATCTGGTGTTCACAGCAACCCCGTCTGGTGTCAGCGCAAAACTCGTTCCGAGCCTGCTTGAAGCAGGGCTTAAGGTCATTGATCTGTCTGGAGACTTCAGACTCAAGGATGGAACGGTGTATGAAGAGTGGTATAAACATCCGGCACCATCTGCTTCATTGCTGGAACAGGCGGTATACGGCATGGCAGAGGTGTATGGCGACGAAGTGAAGGGTAAGAACTTTATTTCCAACCCAGGCTGTTACCCAACGGCTACGTTACTCGGATTGATTCCAGCTGTTGAGGCAGGTTGGATTGACCCTTCCAGTATCATCATTGATGCCAAATCCGGCGTATCGGGTGCGGGACGGGGAACAGCTCTGGCGTATCATTATGCAGAAATGAATGAGAATTTCAAAGCATATAAACTGAACAAACATCAGCATATTCCTGAAATTGAGCAAGTACTGGGGAATATCACTGGATCTCCTGTCACAGTAACGTTCACAACTCAACTGGTGCCAATGACGCGTGGAATTATGAGTACGATGTATGCCAATCTAACTGGTGAATATAGTGACCGTGAAATCGTTGATCTGTACCGTAAATATTATGAAAATCGTCCGTTCGTGCGTGTGCGTGAGCCGGGGATCTGGCCTTCAACGAAGGAAGTGTACGGATCGAACTATTGTGATATCGGATTTGCAGCTGACCCTCGTACAGGTCGTTTGACGATTATTTCGGTCATCGACAACCTGGTAAAAGGTGCATCCGGGCAAGCCATTCAAAATATGAACCTGATGATGGGATGGGAGGAGAACCTCGGGCTGAACATGACTCCAGTATATCCATAAGGGTTGAATCATTGGGAGAGCGTCTAGACGCAATTCCGATACAATGTGGGGAAAACGGATCAGGCAAAGCAAGCGGACAATCGGCATGCAGCCGAACGCATAACGGGGGATAACATATGGGAACGAATGTGGAGCAAAAGGCTTTTACTATAGTTGAGAACGGAACGATTGTAACCCCGCTCGGGTTCACTGCTGGTGGACTGCACTGCGGATTGAAAAAGACGTCTCGTAACGACATCGGAGCGATCCGCTGTGACGTGCCGGCAACTGCAGCTGCGGTGTATACAACGAACGTATTCCAGGCCGCACCTCTGAAAGTCACACGTGAGAGCTTGAGCAATGGACGCCTTCAGGCAGTCATCGTGAACAGCGGGAATGCCAATGCATGTACTGGACAACAAGGTGAAGAGGATGCCTACGCCATGCGTACGGCGGCCGCACGTGAGTTGGGTGTAGCAGAAGAGGATGTTGCAGTCGCTTCTACAGGTGTCATTGGTGAATTGCTGAAGATGGACGCTGTACACTCGGGGATTAGCGGACTTCCGGCACGTTTGGGCAAGGAAGCAGAAGAAGCGGAGCATTTTTCCCAAGCTATTCTGACAACCGATTTGGTGAAAAAAGAAGCCTGCGTCTCCGTTGAGGTGAACGGCAAAACGATTACGATTGCTGGTGCCGCCAAGGGATCGGGGATGATTCATCCGAATATGGCGACCATGCTGGCCTTTATGACTTCTGATGCGGTCATTAGTGCAGAAGCATTGCAGCGCCTGCTGCGTCAGGCGACCAATCATACATTTAACATGATTACAGTGGATGGAGATACAAGCACGAACGACATGCTTGTAGCCATGTCCAGCGGTCTGGCAGGGAACGAAGAACTGACCGTGGAACATCCGGATTGGGATGCTTTTGCTGCCGGATTCACTTATGTGTGCGAAGTGCTTGCCAAAGCCATTGCGCGCGATGGCGAAGGAGCAACCAAGCTGGTAGAAGTACAGGTAACGGGTGCCGTAAGTGATGAATCCGCGCAAGCTATTGCTAAGACCGTCATTGGGTCCAGCCTGGTGAAATCTGCGATGTTCGGCGCAGATGCTAACTGGGGACGAATTATTGCAGCTGTAGGGCGTGCTGGACAGCCGGTGAACCCGGAGACGGTGGATATCCGTCTGGGAGACATCTCTGTACTTGAGCAATCCCGTCCAGTCGTATTTGACGAAGAAGGGGCACTGGCCTACTTGCAGACCGATACAGTACGGATTGTAGTCGATCTGCACCACGGCGAGGGAACGGCCTTCGCATGGGGCTGTGACCTGACGTATGATTATGTACGAATTAACGCGGCATACCGCACGTAATAAGCAACTATTTATATTTACACGTTAACGGAGAATGCTGCTTTCCTATGAGTAGCTGCTTCGTAAAATATGTTGAAAATGTATAAGGATTGAACTTTATTTGGTAGTTGATAACTGGCGAAGGCAGTGGAGAAGTCGGAATCGATTCTGTAGAAGCGCAGCGTTCGCCTTTGTCTCCGGGTTTTCCCCTCAAAAGAGGGGATTCAAAAAAAACCTGGAGACAACAGCGATCGAAAGAACGATCCGGATTCGGAACGTCAGCCGAAGAATATTGCATCAATGAAGTGTTAATCTCGTTAAAACATTTGAATTGAAAGGAGTGCCCTCATGAATTCAACATTGCAAAATGAGAGTATCGGAACAGAGGCAGGTGCCGAGAAGCAAACGTTTGTAATGAAATGCGGAGGCAGTACGCTGGCGGCGTTGCCTGAATCCTTTTTTGCAGATCTGCGTGACTTGCAGTCCCAGGGAACTCAGCCTGTCATCGTACATGGCGGCGGTCCTGCGATCTCGGATAACTTGGCGAAGCTGGGCATTGAGACCGAGTTTGTGAACGGATTGCGTAAAACAACGGAACCCGTGCTGGACGTCGTGGAGATGGTTCTTGCGGGGAGTATTAACAAACAGATCGTACGTTTAATTCAACGTGTTGGTGGACGTGCGCTGGGGTTGTCGGGTGTGGACGGTGGTTTGATCCAAGCGAAACCGGTTAGCAACCACGCAGAGATCGGTTGGGTAGGTGACGTGACGGGCGTTAACGCGGAGATTATTCAAGGTATTGTAGGAATGGGCTATATGCCAGTTATTGCGCCAGTTGGTGTGGATGCATCCGGGCAGCGCTATAACATCAATGCGGATACAGCCGCAGGAGCGGTAGCTTCCCATCTCGGAGTGAGCCGGATGATCGTAGTGACTGATGTCCCTGGCATTATGAAGAATGTAGGTGGCGAGAAAAAAGTACTGCCATCCGTCTCTGTACAGGAGATCGAGGATATGATCCAAACCGGAGAAATCTATGGCGGCATGATTCCAAAGGTGCGTGCAGCCATCGCTTGTATTCACGGCAAAGTGCGTGAGGTCATCATCGTAGATGGCAGCGAACCACAGATCCTGAGCCGTGTGCTTGGCGGAGAAACGATCGGAACCCGAATTATCCGTATGCAATAATTATTCTCAGTGCGCTAGTGTCTTCATGGTCTTATAGTAAATAAAAAAATATGTGCATCGCTTTTTTATATAAGAAATCTAATATTACACACACAATAACGTAGGGTGCAGAACCAATCTGAAGAATAAAAATGCATAACGTAGAGGACAGAAATAACCTGAAGAAGCGAAGCGTGCGCCTTTATCCCCGGATTTTTCCTTTTAAGGATCAATCAAAAGAATCTGGGGATAACAGCGATCGAAAGGTTGTTCTGTCATCGAAGTGGAGTATGCGTACGTTCAAAAGATGGTCCTGCAATCGGAGTGGTCTAGTGTAAATTATAGCTCTTATATGATTGCCGTTGCACCAACCAATAGGAGTGATAGGTGATGGCAAAAGGCAATGAACAGCCAGGTTCTGGCACAGCAGTAGCGGGCGTAGCAGCGACAGGTGTAGCGGCACAGACGGAAAGTTCCCTTTTCCAAACGTATGCGCGTTATCCAATCAGTTTGGTCAAAGGAAAAGGCAGCTGGCTATGGGATGATCAGGGCAATCGTTATCTTGATTTCATGTGCGGGTTGGCTGTAACGAGTCTGGGCCATGCACCGGAGAAAGTCGGAGCCAAGCTGAAAGCTCAGATTGATGAGCTGTGGCATGTATCCAACCTGTTCCAGATTCCGGGTCAGGAAAAAGCAGCGGCTTTGTTGACTGCAAATACTTGCGCAGACGCTGTATTCTTCTGTAACAGTGGTGCAGAAGCGAATGAAGCGGCAATCAAACTGGCTCGTCGCTATCACCAGAAGGTAAAAGGCACAGGTCGTTACGAAGTCATTACATTTGCCCAATCCTTCCACGGACGGACACTCGCAACCTTGACAGCAACTGGGCAGGATAAGGTGAAAGAAGGATTTTTGCCATTGCCAGCCGGATTCGTAACCGTACCATTGCATGACACAGCGGCTCTCGAAGCGGCAATCGGACCCAATACAGCAGCGATCATGCTGGAGATGGTGCAAGCCGAGGGTGGCGTGCATCCGGTCAAACCTGATTTTGTCCACCACGTTCGCAAACTGTGTGAAGAGCACGGATTGCTGTTGATTGTAGACGAAGTACAGACCGGAATGGGACGTACAGGCAAACTGTTCGCGCATGAGTATTATGGCATTGAGCCGGACATTTTCACGGTAGCCAAAGGTATTGGTAGTGGATTCCCTGTAGGTGCGATGCTAGGTAAAGGTTATCTGAAGGATGCGTTTACTGCAGGCAGTCATGCAACAACATTTGGCGGTACACCGCTTGCCTCCTCCGTTGTCATTGCAACGATTGAAACCATGCTCGAAGACCACCTGCCAGAACGTGCAGCTGAAATGGGCGAATACCTGATGAACTCTCTGCGGGAGCGTTTGGCTGGTAATTCGTTTGTAAAAGAAGTTCGGGGTATGGGGCTGCTTGTTGGAATCGAATGTGCTGAAGCGGTAGGCGACATCGTGCTTGCTGGTCAGAAACGAGGCATTCTCTTTGTTTCCGCAGGACCGAATGTCATTCGTCTGCTTCCAAACTTGTATGTGAGCAAGGAAGAGATAGATCAGGCGGTATCCTTGGTAGCTACGTTGATTGAAGAGCATGTGGCTGCGAAGAACGCTTAATAAGACTTTATACAACCTTTCTGACTCGGGGCCTTCGCGGGCCTCGAAGCGGAACAAAATGATGAATCATGAATCCCTGTAGCCGCGCGGTAAACTAGCGGAAGATGAACGTGAGCAGCCGGATGGCAAGATCTCAACCTTCTATACTCTTCTGCCCATGCGGGTGCAGGGAACCGGAAATAAGGAGGACAACACTAACATGACACAAGCGCAACAGACGGAAAAGGTACAGAAGGTCGATCTTAGAGGCCGTGATTTTATTGAATTTACAGATTATACAGCGGAAGAAATTCGCTATTTGCTGGACCTTGCGATTGAGATTAAAGGCAAACAGAAAAACGGTGTGCCGTATCAGCCACTCCAAGGCAAGACGATCGGACTCATTTTTGAAAAATCATCTACACGTACGCGTGTATCCTTTGAAGTCGGCATGTTCCAACTGGGTGGACACGCGCTCTTCCTGAGCAAAAACGATATCCAACTGGGTCGTGGGGAAACGACACATGATACAGCCAAAGTCCTGTCACGTTACCTGGACGGCATCATGATTCGTACCTTTGGACACCATAATGTGACTGAACTGGCCCAACATGCGGATATTCCAGTTATTAACGGCCTGAGCGATGCAGCACATCCATGCCAAGTACTCGCAGACTTCCAAACTGTATTGGAGCACAAAGGCAAGCTGGAAGGTTTGAAAATGGCATATGTCGGAGACGGCAATAATATGGCTCATTCCCTTATGCTTGGTGCAGCGAAGATGGGTATGCATGTTGCAGTAGCGACTCCGGAAGGCTATGAGCCTGATAGCGCAGTCGTAGAGCAGGCACGCAGCATTGCACAGGAGAGCGGCTCACAGGTGACTGTAACGTACAGTGCACAGGAAGCTGTGAAAGATGCGGATATCGTGTATACGGATGTATGGGCGAGCATGGGTTTTGAAGAAGAACAGAAGATTCGTGAACAAGCATTTGCTGCGTATCAGGTGGATGAGGAACTGATGAAAGGCGCGAAGCCGGATTATATGTTCCTGCATTGCCTGCCAGCTCACCGTGGAGAAGAAGTGAGTGCTGGAGTGATTGACGGTCCAAACTCCCTGATCTTTGATCAGGCGGAGAACCGACTGCATGCGCAGAAAGCATTGATGGCTGCGTTAATGAGTGAATAGATGCTGTTTGCCTGAATGGGTTGATTTTAGGCACAGATTTCGCGATGATAGATTAAGCAACTGAACTTGGGGAGGACCATTGAACATGGCTAAGGAAAAAATTGTACTCGCTTATTCTGGCGGGTTGGACACATCTGTAATTTTGAAATGGTTGAAAGAAACATATGATGCGGAGATTATCGCATTTACGGCGGATATTGGACAAAAGGATGAACTGGACGGCCTTGAGGAGAAAGCTCTCGCTACAGGCGCTTCCAAAGTGTACATTGATGATCTGCGTGACGAGTTCGCCAAAGATTTCATCTATCCAATGTTCCAGGCAGGCGCCCTTTATGAAGGACAATATCTGCTTGGCACAAGTATCGCACGTCCACTGATCGCTAAACGTATGGTCGATATCGCTCGTGCAGAAGGCGCTACAGCGATTGCTCACGGCGCTACGGGTAAAGGGAATGACCAGGTTCGTTTTGAGCTGAACGCAGCTGCGCTGACACCAGATATTGAAGTCATCGCGCCTTGGCGTCTGGAAGAATTCCGCAACCAGTTCCCGGGCCGGGCTGAGATGATCGCTTACGCTGAAAAACACGGCATTCCGGTAACCGCATCGGCGGCTAAACCGTACTCCACAGACCGTAACCTGCTGCATATCAGCTATGAGAGCGGCGTGCTCGAAGATCCTTGGTTCGATCCAAGTGCGGACGAGAACAAAGACATGTTCCTGCTCAGCAGCGCACCTGAAGATGCACCGGATCAAGCGGAATATGTTGAACTTGAATTCGAACAAGGCGACTGTGTTGCACTAAATGGTGAGCGCTTGAGCCCACTGCAAGTAATGGAGCAACTGAATGAGCTGGGTGGCAAACATGGTATCGGCCGTGTGGACATGGTAGAGAACCGCTTCGTCGGCATGAAGAGCCGTGGTGTATACGAGACACCAGGTGGAACGATTCTGTTCACGGCACACCGCAAAATGGAATCCATCACGATGGACCGTGAAGTCATGAACCTGCGTGATAGCCTGATCACACGTTACAGCACACTCGTATACAACGGCTTCTGGTTCGCACCGGAACGTCTGGCGCTGCAAGCCCTGGTGACCGAAAGCCAGAAAAATGTAACAGGTACCGTTCGTGTGAAACTGTATAAAGGCAACATCATCGGCGCAGGTGTGAAAAGCCCTGTCAGCCTGTACAACCCGGACATTGCCACGATGGAAGCTGATCCAACACAAGCATACGATCAAGGGGATGCAACGGGCTTTATCCGCCTGAACGCATTGCGTTTGAAAGTAAATTCCGGTGTGGAACAAAACAAAAACTAATTTCATCATGCATATAAAGCATCACGATAATAACTGACAAGGCGGGCCGTTCTTGCACATCTGGCAGGAGCGGCTTTGTCCATGAGCGAAAGGGGAGTACTCACTGTGAGCAAGCTGTGGGGAGGACGTTTTACCAAACAAACCAATCACCTCGTTGAGGAATATACAGCGTCAATCAACTTTGACAAAGCGTTGGCCGAGGAAGATATTCAAGGAAGTCTGGCTCATGTCACGATGTTGGGCAAATGTGGAATTCTGCCAGCAGAGGATGTAGAGACGATCAAGGAAGGTTTGATCACTGTTCTGCATAAAATCCGTGCAGGCGAAGTGGAATTCTCCGTATCGGATGAAGACATCCACATGAATATTGAGAAAAACCTGATTGAGACTATCGGCCCTGTAGGTGGCAAATTACATACGGGACGCAGCCGGAATGACCAAGTGGCAACGGATATGCACTTGTACTTGCGTGAGCGCGTGGTTGGGTTTGTTGGCATGCTGCATTCGTTGCAGGAAGCACTGATCGGACAAGCCAAAGACAATCTTGATACGATTGTACCGGGGTATACCCATCTTCAACGTGCACAACCAATTCTGTTCGCCCATCACCTGATGGCGTATGTATCGATGTTCCAACGGGATGCAGAGCGTCTTATGGACAGCTACAAACGCATTAACGTGCTGCCACTGGGTGCAGGTGCGCTTGCAGGCACAACGTTCCCGATTGACCGTCATTTTGTGGCGGAACAGTTGGGCTTTGATGGAGTATATGAGAATAGTCTGGACGCAGTAAGCGACCGTGACTTTATCGTGGAGTTCCTGGCAGCCGCTTCACTGATCATGACTCACTTGTCCCGTCTGAGTGAAGAGTTGGTCCTGTGGAGCAGCACGGAGTTTGGTTTTGTTGAACTGGATGATGCATTCTGCACGGGCAGCAGCATTATGCCACAGAAGAAAAATCCAGACGTACCGGAACTCGTTCGTGGTAAAACAGGACGTGTGTACGGCAACCTGATCGGTTTGCTGACAGTACTGAAATCTCTACCGCTCGCTTACAACAAGGACATGCAGGAAGATAAGGAAGGCATGTTTGACACGGTAGCGACGCTGGAAGGCGCACTTCAATTGTTTGCTCCGATGATTGCAACGATGACGGTTAACAAGGGTCGGATGCGTCAAGCGGTCAATCAGGATTTCTCGAACGCTACAGATATTGCGGACTTCCTCGTGGGAGAAGGTTTGCCTTTCCGTCAGGCGCATGAGGTTATCGGGAAAACAGTATTGTATTGTATCCAGAACGGTAAGTATCTGTTGGATCTGACAATCGATGAATTCCGTCAGTTCTCCCCGTTGTTCGATGAGCGTATATACGATGTGCTGCAACCAGAAGCGGTTGTAAATGCTCGTAATGTGTACGGAGGAACGGCTTCGAACCAGGTGGCTGAGGCGATTGGACGGAGTGAAAAGGTGCTTGAAATTACAGAGCAATGGATCACCAATCGGGGTTAATGACGCATTTACTATAATGAAATAAAGATATATAACGAAAAAGCAGGCCGAGAATTTCTTCTCAACGGCCTGCTTTTTTGTGTGTGACAACGATTTAGATATGTTAAATTTCTCGACTACTTACGTTCACGCAAAGGCAACCATTTCAGCACATTCTGAATATTCTCGTCCCAATATCCCCAGTCATGTCCACCGGGTTCTTCCTCGTACGTCAGTTGGAAATCGGTCTGTGCACAAGCTTGACGGAACGCTTGATTCTCGTCATACAGGAAGTCCTCTGTGCCACAGCATTGGTAGAGCAAAGGTTTTGGACCCTGAATTGCTTTGCTTTCTTCGAGCAGATGCAGCAAGTCATTCTCCGAGCCTTTAATCTCTGCTCCGAAAATCCGCTTGAATTCAGCATCACTTAATGCCTTAACAATGCGGTTATCCATATGCGCTACCATGTCGAGTGCTCCGGACAAACTTGCCGCAGCGGCGTATTGCTCCGGTTTGTGAAGTGCCAGCTTGAATGCTCCGTAGCCACCCATGGACAAGCCAGCAACAAAGTTGTCCTCACGTTTGTGTGATAGTGGGAAGAAGGAACGTGCAAGTGCAGGCAGCTCTTCACTGATGAATGTCCAGTAGCGTCCGCCTTCCGCCATATCCGTATAGAAGCTGCGATGCACCTGAGGCATCACAACGGCAATACCAAGGTCCGCAACATATCGTTCGATGGATGTACGGCGCAGCCAGATGGAATCATCATCCGATAGCCCGTGCAGCAGATACAGCGTGGGATGTAACCCCTGGCCGGATACGTTCTCCATGCCAATCTGATTGTGGGTCTGTTGTGGAAGAATAACATGCATACTGGTACTTAGACCAAGTGTGTCAGAGTAAAAGTCACATTTAATAAGTGCCATATATAAGAGAAACCCCTTTCATAAGTCCATTAACGATGCGTTCTGACCCGATTCTATAGGAAGGGATCTGAATCCATAATGGTTCCATAGTGTCTATAATAAACAGGTTATACGCAAAGTCTTTTCATTGCAATAATAAGAAATTCACAACTAGTTATTCATCTTATTTACAACGTAACAATGTTATGTTACACTGTTTTCAACACAAAGGGGGACCATATATGACGGATGATTTGATCTCCAAAAAAGAATTGCTGGACCTGACGGGTATCTCCTACGGCCAGTTGTACCGCTGGAAGCGGAAGAATCTCATTCCGGAGGAATGGTTTATTCGGAAGTCGTCCTATACGGGACAAGAGACTTTTTTTCCAAAACAACAGATTTTACTGCGGATTGACAAGATTCTCAATATGAAAGACGGCTTGTCGCTGGATGAACTGGCAGACGTGTTTTCACCAACTTTGGGTGAAGTGGAAATGTCCGCTCAGGAGCTGTTAGAGCGAAACATTGTTTCGAGCATTTCGCTTGAGCTGTTAAAAGAAGCAGGGCGGGAGCGGCCGCTGTATGCGTTGGAGCAGATCATGATGCTTTATGTACTCGATAAGCTGCTAATGAGCGGAGATATTACCCGCCAGGAGGGTACGCTGCTGATTGATGTCATGTCCGAGCATTATTATCGTTTCACAGGCAAACCAAGCGAACTGGTGCTTATTCGCAAGATGGGTGTCCCTTCATTCTTGCTGGTAACGGCAGGAACAGAGCTTTATTTTGATAATGGTGTGAAAGTCGTTCTCAGGCAGTCGATGGGGACGTTCATGGAAGAGTTAAAACTCAAATTGGGATAAGGAGAGGATCATATATGGAGGAACGTAATTTGCGCAATGATCTGAACGTAGCGGGCATGAGCCAAACGGCAGGCGGGAATTTTCACCGGGTATCTATCGATGGCATGGCTAAAGTAAACGGTAACCTGGACTGTACCTCCCTGAATGTGAATGGAACATTGAAGATGCACGGTGCTTTGAGCTCAGAGAGCGCAACGATCAACGGTATGTGCACGCTGAACGGCCCCTTGATTAGTTCACGTGTTCGTGTGGATGGCTTGACAACCATTAACGGAGACCTCCGAAGCCCTGAGCTCGAAGTCAACGGGAAGTGTACTGTTCGTGGACGGGTTGATGGGGAACGCATTGATATTGGTGGCGTGATCGATATTGAAGGCGACGTACAATGTGAGTCTTTGAACGTACAGGGCAATATTAAAATTAGTGGCTTTCTGAATGCCGGAACGGTAGAGATCAGGCTGCATACATCTTCTTCGGCGAGAGAGATTGGCGGGGAACGCATTGATATTCGGCGTAAGGAACAGACTGGTTTTTGGAAAAGTATTGGCCTGGGCGGTACCCCATCCTTCAAGACATCCTTGATTGAGGGGGATGAAATTGTGCTGGAAGATACCGAGGCTGATATTGTTCGTGGCAGCAAAGTTCATATCGGTCGTGGCTGTAACATCAGGTTGGTCGAATATTCGGGTGAACTAGAGGTTGATCCAGAAGCCAAGGTGGGCAGCAGTCAGCGGATTTAAATTTTAATTTAGGTTTTGACCTGGAGAGAAAGGGATGTGATCGATTTGAATAACCATTTCGCTGGTTCATTAGATAAAAAACATGACATTAGCATCATCGGCGACGGCAGTTCTTCTGGCGGTGTGTACGGCAAGGTCAAGGTAGTGGGAGATTCCTCATTTAACGATGATCTGTTCTGTGATCAATTCAAATGCACCGGCACATCCGTTATATATGGATCTCTTGAATCATCCGATATCAAAATTACGGGAACCCTTACCTTGAAAGAGCGGTCTGCTGTTGGTTCCGATGAGCAGGAAGACAATCATGCTTCTAACCTGTATGCAAAAGCTGAACATATGAAAGTGGTAGGCGAGCTTCATGTATCAGGCGATTGTCAGGTGGAGAATATGAAGTTGAATGGCCGTTTTACGATAACGGGTATGCTCAGTGCCGAAAGTATGACACTTAAAATTATGGGTCCATCCGAGGTCAAGGAAATGGGCGGTTCCATCATTTCAGTGAAGAGTTCACGGGGAAAACTGCTGGAGGGTTTGTTCACTGGTAACAAGTCTATTCTCAAGGCCGATCTGATCGAAGGCGACGAAATCGAACTTGAGAACACGGAGGCCGAGGTTGTACGAGGAGATAAAATTAAAATTGGCCCAGGCTGCCGAATTGGTACGGTGGAATACCGCTCTTCTCTTCAAATTCATCCGCAATCGGAAGTTTTGGTGCAAAGCAATCGGTCCTTGGACTGATTATCCGCCGTAACTTTTCGGATATACTAATTCAGTCATATGAATCGGATGTGAATGGGAGAGATTGAGTAGAATGGCTACACGTAAAAATAATATTGGATTGGTGCTGGCAGGGTTATTGCTAAGCATACTGATGGCTTCGATGGACAATACCATCGTGGCAACAGCGATGGGCGACATTGTCGGGAAGCTGGGTGGGCTCGACAAGTTCGTCTGGGTGACCTCCGCTTACATGGTGGCTGAGATGGCGGGTATGCCAATCTTCGGTAAGTTATCCGACATGTACGGACGGAAGAAGTTTTTTGTTTTTGGAATACTGGTATTTATGCTCGGATCTGCATTATGTGGAACGGCAACATCAATCGTTGAGTTGACGATGTACAGAGCTATTCAGGGTATTGGTGCAGGTGCACTGGTGCCGATTGCCTTTACGATCATGTTTGATGTGGTTGCACCGGAATCACGGGGGAAATTGGGCGGATTGTTCGGAGCCGTGTTTGGTTTATCTAGCGTATTTGGTCCACTGCTGGGTGCTTACATCACGCAGTATGCGACATGGGAATGGGTATTTTATATCAACCTGCCGCTTGGTCTGATCGCGTTTGTGTTTATTGCATTTTTCTACAAAGAATCCCATCAGCATCAATCCCAACAGATTGACTGGCTGGGTGCAATCACACTGATTGGTGCGGTAGTCTGTCTCATCTTCGGGCTTGAACTGGGTGGCAAAACGTATGCCTGGGGCTCGTGGCAGATCCTCGGTTTGTTTGCTGGATTTGTGGTGCTAGCACTGCTCTTCCTGTTTGCAGAAACGAGAGCCAAGGAACCCATCATCTCCTTCGGCATGTTCCGCAACCGGGTGTACTGGTCCAGTAACGTTATTGGCATGTTCAGTGGTGCGGCGTTTATTACTGCATCCGTGTATATTCCAATCTTCATCCAGGGGGTACTCGGTGGCAAAGCGACCAACTCTGGTCTTGTGTTATTGCCTATGATGCTGGGGTCCGTTGTGACGGCTTCCATGGGTGGGGTACTGATGACCAAAATCAAGTATCGCAACATTATGATACCTACGCTGGCGTTGCTGGTGGTTGGTCTTGGATTGCTGACGACGCTGGATGAAACTTCGTCTCTATGGACGATACGTATATTCATGGTGATGATTGGACTCGGTGTCGGGGCATCATTCTCGGTACTCAGCAATGCAGCCATGAACGCGTTTGAACCACAAAGACGCGGAGCAGCAAGCTCCACACTTAACTTCCTGCGTTCACTTGGGATGACGATGGGTATTACGATCTTTGGTATCGTGCAGAGCCAGGTATTTACGCGCAAAATGAATGATGCCCTCGCCGGATCAGCGGCGGAAGCGGGTGGCGCTGGTGCTCCAGCAGGCGGCGTGCCTCAGGGAGTGAATCTTAGCGATCCACATGCGCTTCTGTCGCCAGAGCTGAGAAAGGCAATTCCGCCTCAGGTGCTGGACGCCATTACGCACGCGTTGTCTTCATCTATCGTGCAGCTCTTTGCTTGGGCTGCGATCCCGGCTGCACTCGCGTTGATTGCTGCTTTCTTCATGGGGAATGAGAAGATGGTTATCGGCAAAGAGCAGGGAGAGTACACAGGCGGACATTAATCAGGTTCTAGTCTAATCAAACCTAATTTGTATCTGTAAAATAAACCAAAGACACATCTCTCAAGGGACCCAGAATGGGGAACAGGAGATGTGTCTTTTTCTATTTGTTATTACGTTTGCTGAGCTGAGCCTATCTATGTGTACACATGTGGGAAAAAAATTAAGGCTGCTTCGTGTCACTGATGCCGTCCTCTACAACAGAAGGTTCCTGAGGGTCGGGCAGGTTAATATGGCCGGAAGAACGGGCGATCAGGCGATTCTGGGCTTTGTACGTGTCACGTGTAATGGTTTTGGATTCGACAATCTTGCCATCGACCTTCTTGGTGCGGACCGTCTCCACAATATATCCCGGTTGACCGTTCTGGAGCACCTGTTGGGCACCATCAGGCAGCACATTGCTCGATACATATTTCACGGGAGCACTTAATGTCTCAATTGTACGGGATTCCAGTGCATAACTGACGTTCTCCGGGAAGGTGCCGAAAAATTTGACCGTTAAGCTTCCCCCTTCCACTTTGGCATGAATGAGCAGGGACTTGCCAGTATTGTTTTTGAACCGAAAATTGATGGACCCTGAGGCAAACGTGGCATCCAGCCCCTTCGGCAAATATTTCACGGGCAAGGAGTGGTTGCGGCGTTCTACGATGTCCAGTCCGGTCAACAGGGCTGCATTGTAAACCGTACTCGATACCTGGCAGATACCGCCCCCAATACCGGGGGTCAGCTGTCCATTCACGATAACCGGGGCTTCCCGGAAACCATAGTCTTCCTCGGCCTTCTTAATGACCTTCTCATAATCAAAAGTACCATTTGGCGGCAAAATCATACCGTTAACGGCTTGCGCTGCTGCGCTGACGTTATGTATCCGGCCTGCGCTGCTGTTTCCGAGGCTAGTGGAGAACTGAATGATCTTCCGGTCAATTCCCTCATGGCGCAGTGAGTCGAGAGTCACTTCGGGTTGCAGCGTATACAACGGCAGCTGAATCAACAGCGGGGTGGGCTTCGCATCATGGTCCAGTGGAGCGAAATCCCGGTGCAATTTAGCCTGCATCAGGCTCGCGAGATCATCCCAGGCGATCCGGCGGACGCCTTTTTCCGGGATGTACTGGACCTTGTCACTTGCGGTAATGCGGCGAACGGCGTTCGCTGGTGTACCGAAGGTTTCCTTTTCCCAGGCAGGGGTAAGCTGCTCTCTCAGTGATTTTGAATTATACGTCAGCTTAAGGGGCCAATCCTTGATGAAATGATATCGGGCATAAGCGCGCTCCCACAGATTGCCTTCATCCAGCTGCTGCACAGCTGTCCGGAAGTCGTCAGCACTGTAGCGTGCGCCTGTCTGGGCGGCGGTGAACGTCATTGCTTTTGGTGTAGAACCGTCAACCTCCAAGGTGATCGGCCACGCTTCCATTTGTTTCAATCGTTCATCCAGGGCCGGTAGAACTTCCTTGCGATTCACGCCCTCAACCGACCACTCCGCAACACGTATACCTTCTGGTAAAGAGGGTTGGTTCACGTACATATACAGCAATCCATAGGACGCGGAACCGATTAATAGGATGGAGAACAGTGCAATGACCATCAAATGTATTTTTTTCATATCCGAACGCTCCTTTGTACTTCTGTTGTTCCGCATTTCGTAACACTTTCCATATATATGATCCAATGATGGAAAACTTTCGGGTACTCAATAGGTAACAAATTTGTTACAATAAAATTCATATGAATCCATGCTTCACCATCGAAAAAGGGGTGAAATGGATTTTCCCTGATGAAATTCAGGTCTTTTTAAAGGAAATGCCGGGATTGTGTCGAAATGATAATGGCTAACTATGCAACGGGAAGTGATGATGTGATAGAAATGCAGGACGTGTGGAAGACCTACGCCAATGGTACCCACGCATTACAAGGGGTGTCGGTGAAGATCGACCGCAATGAATTTGTCTATATCGTCGGTCCGTCCGGCGCAGGCAAATCGACATTTATGAAATTAATGTACAGGGAAGAAGTTCCGACCAAAGGACAAATATCCATTAACGGATTTAATATCGGAAAGTTAAAGCCACGCAAAATTCCTTATGTACGCCGGAATATCGGCGTTGTGTTCCAGGATTTCAGGTTGCTGCCACGCATGACGGCATTTGAGAATGTGGCATTTGCCATGGAAGTTATTGAAGCACCGAAGCGTCACATCAAGAAACGAGTGATGGAAGTGCTTGATCTTGTTGGATTGCGCAGCAAGGCGAACCGTGAACCGTCACAGTTGTCGGGTGGGGAACAGCAGCGTATTGCCATCGCACGTGCCATCGTGAACAATCCGTCTGTTATTATTGCGGACGAGCCTACAGGTAACCTTGATCCGGAGACGTCATGGGGCATTATGCAGCTGCTGGATGAGATTAATTTCCGCGGAACTACTATTGTTATGGCGACCCACAACAAGGATATCGTTAATACGATGCGTAAACGGGTTATTGCGATTGAACGGGGACAGATTGTACGGGATCAAATGAGAGGGGAATACGGTTATGAATTTTAGTACTCTCTTGCGCCATTTACGGGAGGGATTCAAAAACGTATTCCGCAACGGCTGGATGTCCGTGGCCTCCATCATGTCCATTATCGTGTCATTGCTCATTCTGGGCGTGTTCATGCTGCTGGTGCTTAATGTGAATTCCATGGCCAACCAGGTGGACAGTCAAGTCGAGATCAGTACGTTTCTTGAGCTGAACGTGGATGAGAACCTGCGTAACACGCTGGAGCAGGAAATCAGTGCGATGCCTGAAGTCAGTGAAATTCGTTTTGTTTCCAAAGAAGAGGGACTCAAGGAGTTCCGTGAACGTCTCGGAGAAAGTGCAGACAATGTGCTGAGCGGTTTCGATGTGGATAACAATCCACTGCCGGAGACCATTGAAGTAGAGGTCATTGAACCGGAGACCGTCACTTTTGTGGCGCAAAAAATCGAAGCATTGAACGATAAACACCCGGAGAAGCCGATCATGAAAGTGAACTACGGCAAGGAAACGGTGGAAGTATTGTTCAAATTTACGAAGCTTGTCCGTAATATCGGATTTATTTTTGTTGGGGGACTGGGGTTAATGTCCATGTTCCTGATCTCGAATACGATTCGCGTAACGATTCTGGCCCGGCGCCGGGAGATCGGTATTATGAAACTGGTTGGTGCAACCAACACGTTCATTCGTTGGCCTTTCTTTGTCGAAGGGGCATTGATTGGATTGATCGGTTCGGCGATTACGGTAGCAGTACTGTTCTTCGGTTACAGCCGCCTGATGGCCACGATTGGTCAGGATGTATTCATGCAGATGCTTAATTTGATTCCACTCGGTGATATTTGGTTGCTGTTTGGAACACTGTTGATCGGACTCGGTGTGCTGGTTGGTATTTTGGGAAGTACATTGTCCATCCGCAAATCTCTTAACGTTTAATCGAAAAAGAATGGCAAAGCAGGTTCACAACTGAACACTGTTTGACGATATGTAGTAAAGACGGAGTCTTTAGTGTAAAGAAAGCAAAGAACATGCTGTTCACCACCTGTGCAGGTTGCTTTCTTGTGAATTCATAGGATGGGGGATCACATTTTGAAAAAAACAGCTTCGCTGCTGGCTCTAACGTTATTGGCCAGTTTGACGCTTCAACCTTCTGACGGATATGCCAAGAGTAGCATTAGCGACATTGATCAGCAGATTCAGCAACTGGAGAACAAAGCGGCTTCGGCCAAAAAGGAGCAGCAAAAGGCTGCCAGCAACAAAAAGGAAGCTCAACATTACAAGAACAAGACCAATGCTTATTTGAAAGTCGTCATGGAGCAGATCAATGTAGTTAGTGATGAGCTGGCAAACGTATCCTTGCAGATTGAAAATACGGAAGAGGATCTCCGGACAACGAAAAAAGATCTGCAGGCCGCAGAAGAACGTATCGTTGCAAGAGAGAAATTACTTGAATCACGTGTACGGCTGATGTATACAGACGGTGCCGTTTCTTATCTTGATGTGTTGTTAACTTCCACAAGCTTCTCTGATTTCCTGACTCGTGCCGATTCACTGAAAACGATTGTGGATCAGGATCAGCACTTGTTGGATGAACACAAAAAGGACAAGCAGCTCGTCGTGGACAAAAAAGCAGAACTGGATGTGCAATATGCAGAAGCCAAGAGTCTGTATGCACAGAAGAAACAGCGCAAGTCCCAATTAAACGAGAAGGAACAAGAGAAGCAAGTGCTTCTCGCTTCCTATGATGCTAAAATTGAAGAGTCGGAAGAGCTGACGCAAGAGCAGGAAGATGTATTGATGCAGATTGCCAGCAAGCGTTCGGCCCTTCTACAAGAGAAAAATAAATTGCGTGAGCAGCAAGCGGCGGCGGCTGCCAAAGCAAAAGCAGCAGCAGCTGCCCGTGCGGCGGCTGCTGCAAAGGCACCGACCAAGGTCAGCTCCAACAGCAGTAGCGCTACTTCATACTCAAGTGGTAACGGCATCTTTGGCATGCCAGTATCAGGTGCGCGTGTATCTTCCGGTTTTGGGCCTCGTATTCACCCGATCACGGGTGAAGTGGGTAAATTGCACGCAGGTGTAGACTTTGCTGTTGCTCAAGGGACGTCCGTTCATGCAGCTTCTGGCGGGATCGTCATCATGGCTGAATGGTATAGCGGATATGGTTACACCGTCATTGTTGACCATGGAGGCGGATTGTGGACGTTATACGGTCATTTACGTGAAGGCGGATTTAAGGTTAGCAAGGGTGACACGGTAAGCCGTGGCGACATTATTGCTGAATCAGGCAATACAGGCAACTCCACTGGACCGCATTTGCATTTTGAAGTACGTGATAATGGAACAGCAGTGAATCCATTTAACTATTTGTAGTTTTTAGCCAACAGTTGGAATGGAACGAACATATTCCGTACAAGCTAGGCATATACTAAGCTGGCATGTTCAGGGAATGATTCACGGAACAATTGAATTTGACACGCTTCAATACTAAAGGCGGTGACAAACGGATGATGAAGAAAAGATCGGCCCTGCTGCTTGTCATTGTAGCCCTTCTCGGAGGCAGCTTGCTTACGCTGGTGCTGATGAGCTCCCCTGGCCTGGCACAGACGACGCCTGGCGAAGGATTACTTGCCAGCGTTACTGGCAGTTCGCAGCAGAAGAACGATTTGAAGAAGATTGAAACCGCGATGGATTTGATCTCAAGCAACTATTATAAAGACGTGGATCGAACCAAACTGATTGATGGTGCGATCAACGGCATGATGGAATCTCTTGGTGATCCGTACTCCAACTATATGGGGCAGGAAACAGCAGCCCAGTTCGAGGAATCGATTGAAGGTTCGTTTACCGGAATCGGCGCTGAGGTATCCTCACAGGATGGAAATGTGGTAGTGGTATCACCGATCAAAGGATCGCCTGCCGAGAAAGCGGGTATTCGCGCGAAAGACATGATCATGTCCGTGAATGGTGAATCCCTTCAAGGTTTGGAACTGAACAAAGCCGTTAACAAAATTAGAGGTCCAAAAGGCAGTGAAGCGAAGGTACAGGTTAAACGTGCTGGATCTTCCGAGCTGATTGAATTTGTCATTGTGCGTGATGACATTGATCTGGAGACGGTGTACGCCCACATGGAGGATAACGGTGTTGGTGTGATTACAATCACCCAATTCTCGCTGAACACAGGAGATCGCTTTAAGGAAGAACTGGCGAAGCTGGAGAAGCAGAACATGAAGGGTTTGATCATTGATGTTCGTAATGACCCGGGTGGTGTTTTGCAGGTCGTTATTGATATTGCAGAGCAATTTGTTCCGAAAGGCAAAGTTATTGTTCAAGTCGAAGACAAGAACGGTAAAAAGGAACAAAGCAAATCGAACGGATCAGGTAAATCGTACCCAATTACGGTATTGATGAACAAAGGAAGCGCGAGTGCGTCGGAAATTTTGGCTGGTGCATTGCAACAGTCGGCAGGCGCAACGCTGGTTGGAGAAAACTCCTTTGGTAAAGGAACCGTACAGACGAGTTATGACAAGCAGATGGGTGATGGCAGCTTGCTGAAAATCACCATCGCGAAATGGCTGACTCCGAACGGAGACTGGATTCATGAAAAAGGAATCAAACCGGATATCGCGGTTAACCAGCCGGATTACTTCTCGGTGGCACCAATCAACAAAGAAAAATTACCTTTGAAATACGACAGCAATAGCACGGATGTGAAAAGTGCGCAGACGATGCTGAGAGGACTTGACTTTAAGCCGGATCGTGTAGATGGATACTATGACCAGAAGACAGAAGAAGCTGTCAAAGCATTCCAGAAACAAAAAGGCATTCAGGCAACTGGCCAGATTGATGAGAAAACCGCGGAATCACTGGAAGCGGCTCTGATTGAACGCATTGCCAATCCTCAATATGATGCACAGCTGAAGCGCGCGATCGAAAATGTCTCAAAGGATATTTCGTCCGCAGTGTCGAAGCCATAAAGAAGGCTGATTTTCAGCCTTCTTTTTTTCTGAACCGGCTGAAGGAAAGGGGTGACCGTCCACAATGGAATGGGCTTGGCCATGGTTGACCACATTAGGAGAAGCATTGTTGCAGTTGTTTATTCAGCCGTTTTATTATATTGCGGTAATCTTGATTGCTCTCGTTTATCATCGTCAACTCTTACAGGAACGTAAATTGTTCCACGTTCGTCTGCAAAGCTCGATCACACAGACCATTCGTGCAGTACTTGGAGGTATTGTAATTGGTGCAATGGTCTCCATCGTGTCGCTGTTTCTTGGGGCACATCTTACACTGAGCAGCCTGATCTGTATATGGGCAGCTACGTTATTCCTGGCATTATTCCGTATCCGATATTTATGTTTTGCTTATGCTGCAGGTTTGCTTGGCGTGTTGCAGTTTGGTTTAAATATGGCTTCGAGCTGGCAGCCGGCAGGATGGATGGGGAGTGTTACTGAAGCATTACGTGCGCTGGATATGCCTGCACTGCTTGTGCTCGCAGCTGTACTACATATCGGTGAGGCACTGATGGTACGCATGCAAGGGGTATCCATGGCATCGCCTTTGCTCTTCGAAGGTAAACGAGGCAAGCTCGTTGGAGGATACCAGTTGCAGCATTTCTGGCCGATTCCGTTACTCATTCTTGTTCCAGTTACGGGCGGGGCCGAATTGCCATGGACTGCTTTGATCAGCGGAGGGAATGGCTACATGCTGGTTGCGCTGCCGATTATGCTCGGATTCGGAGAAGTTACGCAAAGTATGCTGCCCGGGAAAAAAGTCCAGATTTCCGCAAAACGATTGCTGTTATATGGGACAGGGCTACTTGTGCTCAGCCTCCTGGCTGCGTGGTGGTCTCCACTCATGGTTGTCGCAGCATTGGCTGCTTTCATTGGGCATGAGTTCCTGGTGTGGTACAGCGGCTTTGAGGAGCAAAACCGCAGCCCACTGTTTGTACACCCTGAGCACGGCCTGAAGGTGTTGGGTGTCATACCTGAAAGTCCCGCGGAAGAACTGGGAATTGAAGCAGGGGAGACCCTGTACAAGGTGAATGGCGTATTGGTGCATTCGCCTGAGCAATTACATCGCGCATTGCGGATGAATCCGGCATTTTGTAAGCTGGAGGTACGTAATCATCAGGGTGAGAGCAAGTTCATGCAACGGGCGATCTATGAAGGTGAGCATCACCAGCTCGGGGTGCTTATGGCTCCTGACAATCATGAAGCCTGGGCGCTCCGCTTGCGTCCGCTAACTCTGTTTCATATCGTAAGCCTCAAATTGTTCGCACGACGTCGGAAAGATCAGCTTGATGTTGAGGCTCCACTGGCATTGCCACCCGCCCCGGCGGGGGAGCAAAGATCTGTAGAGATGTAATGACGAAAGGGTATTTCCTCCGCCTAATTAGGCGAGGGAAATACCCTTTTTGCTACTTTTTTAACATGAAAATGGCGATCTGAGTCCGGTCGCGCAAACTAAGCTTGCCGAGAATATCCGTAACATAGTTTTTGACTGTGCCCTCACTCAAGAATAGTTTTGCGGCAATTTCTTTATTGGATAACCCTTCCGATATAGCCTCCGCAACAGCTAGTTCCATACGGGTTAATCCGTAAGAGTCAATGGGTTCATGTGTCTGAGGCGCTGCAGCAGGACGAAGTAGACTCGCGAGCTTACGAGCAATATCAGGATGAATCAACATATCCCCGTTATGTACAGTCTTGATGCCCTGAATGATCCGGTCAGGTGGCACATTTTTGAGCAAATAACCGCTGGCCCCGTTTTGTAAAGCCTGAATAATATACTCATCATCGTCAAACGTAGTAAGCATCAGTACACGCACGTCAGGGAAACGTGTTTTAATGATTCGGGTACCTTCAACTCCATCACAATCTGGCATGCGAATATCCATAAGTACAACGTCAGCAATTGTTCCTGACTCCAGCAGTTCCAGAGTTTCCCGGCCGTTTGAAGCTGTGCCTGTAACGGTAATGCCGGGATCGAGTCCGAGAAGGACTTTGAGACTTTCACGGATAAAGGAATCATCATCCGCAAGCATCAGCCGAATGGACTCAGGGTGAACAGAATGGCTCGAGTTATTTAATTCATGCAGGTCAGACATGAGCAAATCACTTCCTTTTTCAGATCAGTTCAGCTTTGTTCGCCATGGGTAGGCGTGTAATCACTGTATAGGGATAGTCCGCCTTGATATCCAGTTTCCCACCAACCAGCTGTGTGCGTAGGCGCATTCCTTCAAGTCCCATGCCGAGTCCTGTAGACTCTGCCTTTACGTCCGGTTTAGCACGAGATCCTTCATGTCTTCTTTTCGTTTGTTCCTTGGTGGAAAGGGTATGGATCCTCCCATCGTTGCTGATGGACATACAGATTTCTCTTTCCCCAAATTCCAGTTCCACAGTAATCGTAGTGGCATTTCCATGTCGGAGTGCATTGGTCACGGCCTCTTTGGCATTTTTGTATAAGACAATCTGCATACTGGGATAAAGTACATGTGAATGCCCACGCACCTCATAACGTGTTTTCACACCCGTTTCCCGGCCAACGTCTTCCAGCAGACGATCTAATGCGTAGGCATCGGATATATAAGAGTCAGGCCGCAACTTGTGAAGCGTGGTCCGCATGTCATCCATACTGGAGGCTAATTGATCCCGAATCTGTCTCACCATTTCCGTGCCCTGTTCAGGATGTATAGGAAGGGTCAGGAGGGCTGCCTCAGACATCATTTTAGTGCGAATCAGGCGATGACCAATATCATCATGAAGCTGTCGGGATATCCGGGTACGCTCCTCAACCTGTGCCGCTCCTTCAAGCTGCTTCGTGAATTGCAGCAATTGTTCGCGTGCCTCCTGAAGCTCGTAATGTTTACTTCGCAGCTCATCATACACCTGTTCAAGCTGCCCACGGCTGCTCGCGCTTCTAGACCCCTGCCAAGAGAGTAGTGCGGTGATGAGCAGGAGCAAGTTACCTGCAACCCGAGCCATTGTCTCTTGAGTGAAGCTAAAAGGAATGGCCGTGTTGGTGTGAAGTGTAAGCCATGCATGAAGCTCCTGTGGTGGGGCGTAATACCAATGTAGCGCAATATTGCTGGCTATAAGCTGAATGGCGAGCATTAACCACCGCTGGGTCCTATCCAGTCTGTACATGTACACATAAAGCGCAGATAAGGAGATGAAAAACATAAATGGGCCATATAGAGCGATCAGCCAGCAGCTTAAGAGGATTTCGGCCACGAGCACCAAACGCTGCATACCTGAACGGGAGAAGTCTTTCCACACCGCGAGTCCTAGCGCAATGATAATATACAGAGTATAGCTATCTTCTTGTTCCAGGGGTAGCACCAGAATGTACAGGACGGCAGGAACTATGAGTAAACCGTATTGCAGCAACCGCATCGGCATATGTCAGAGACATCCTTTATTTTAGAAGTGAAGGTATACCTTCCTGTAATGTATGTCGATTATATCATAGGCAGTTTTCCCAACCGAAGATGACTTAAGTCACCTTTGTTTCATGACCTTTCGTACCTTCGCAGCAGATCACAATTCGTTACAATACAGATATGAAAATCCAGTCGCAGGAAGCTGGACGGAAGAGGAGTGTATAATCTATGGCTATGCTTGAAGTGGATCATGTCGTGAAACGATACGGTAGCAAGCTGTCAGTGGATCATTTAAATCTGAGTGTCGGTAAAGGTGAAATTTTTGGATTGCTTGGACCCAATGGAGCAGGGAAAAGTACCACCATTAGTATGATTGCCGGTCTTTTAAATATGGATCAGGGTGAAATTCGGTTGGATGGCATATCAGTCAAGGAGCGGCCGCTTGAAGTAAAACGCAAAATCGGGCTGGTACCACAGGATCTGGCTCTATACGAAACGATGACCGCTGCGGAGAATGTCACTTTTTTTGCCCGACTATATGGACTCCGTGGAAAAATGCTCAAAGAAAGGGTGCAGGAATCCCTCGAATTTGTAGGTTTGCAGGACAAAGCGAAGGATGCCCCGTCCACTTTCTCTGGCGGTATGAAACGTAGGCTGAACATTGCGTGTGCCATTATGCATCGGCCGGATTTAATCATTATGGATGAACCAACAGTGGGTATCGACCCTCAATCACGGAATCATATTTTGGAGTCGGTCCGTACGCTTAATCAGATGGGATCAACCATCATTTATACAAGTCATTACATGGAGGAAGTTGCTGCAATCAGTCATCGGGTAGCGATTATGGATCAGGGGCATATCATTGCCTGTGGCACCGAAGCAGAGCTGAGAGAACGAGTTGCATCTGAGGAAAAAATAGTTCTCACCACTTTGGGCATTGGTCTCGATGTTGTGGAGGAGTTAAAACTTCACCCCCGTGTGCGGGCGGTAGAAGTATCAGATGATACATTGACCGTTACGCTGCCTTCTGCACAGCAGGATCTACAGGATATGCTCTTCATTTGCAGCAAACATGAAATCTCCATTCAATCGCTCAAGGTCGAAGAGCCTGATCTGGAAACGCTCTTCCTTAATCTGACCGGACGTACGCTTCGGGACTAGGAGGATTCAGATGAACATATGGCATATTTGCATCTTTGAGCTAAGACGGATCCTGAGAATTCGCTCCGTTCTGCTGAATCTGTTTATTCTACCGCTGCTGCTCATCTTTATATTGGGTACTGCACTTTCCAGTACAATGGGTACGGCAAAAGAAGCCATTCCTGACCCAGTGAGAGTAGGTATCATTCACACAGAAGAGAATTCCGGTACGGGATCGATCAGCGAAGCTTTAAATACATTTGTGACATCTCCAGCGGTAGCCGACATGGTGAAGGTACAGAACATGTCTACGGAAAAAGAAGCTATAAGTGCACTGCGACGTGGTGATCTGGATTTTGCCGTAATCGTCCCATCAGATCTGGAGGAGCGGATCATGAAAGGGGAAGAGGCAAGGTTGCAGTGGATACTGGGGAAGGAAGGCACGCTCAATGTTGTAGGTGAGACTTTGTTTACGCGGTTCACGGATGAACTGAACAGACAGGTCGCCGCGGCGAAAGTGTTAGGTCCTGACGCAGTAGCTGCAATGGCTGAGCATTCACAGACGAATAGAACGAGCTCTTCATATATAGCCGTCAGCAGTCCCGGAGAAGTGGGTACCTCTTATAGTGCTTCACAATATTATGCGGCTTCCATGCTCGCCATGTTCATGCTTTACTCGGGTTTGACAACCAGCAACAGCCTGTTTGGTGAAAGGGACAAAAAAACGCTAACTCGCTTACAGGCAGCTCCAATCGGCAATGGGGTCATTTTTGCAGGGAAAATTGCAGGCAACAGCCTGATTGCTTTCTTGCAGGCCATCATCATCGTTCTGGTGACGCATTGGTTATATGGTGTGAACTGGGGCACACATCCCGGGTTGATTGTTCTGATCTGTGTGCTGATTACGCTCGCTTCCATGACTCTTGGCGTGATTATTGCCCTGCTTTTCAAGAATGCCGCATCCGCAAGCGCCGCTCTTCAAGGCATCATTATTGCCATGACGTTTATTAGCGGTGGATTTACACCCATTGCCGTTGGTTTTGTACAGCGAATAAGCGAATTTACGGTGAATCACTGGGCTTTGCAAAGTTTTCTGCGGATGATGCTGAACGCCCCTGTAAGTGAGATTATGTACAGCATCATGATGCTTGGTTCGGTATGTGTGGTAATGGTGGCGGCAGCGGGACTGATCTATAGAAAGGCGGGATATCGCTATGAATAGCCTGAATATTGCCTGGCTGATGATCCGGCGCACGATATTGCGCAAACGTGGTTTCATCACATTCTTTCTTCTTCCTTGCCTTGTCGTCACAGGAACAATTGCGCTGTTTGGGAGCGAGGAGGGAACACGTGCAGTCATTCCTTATGTAAACGAGGATCAGGGTGCAGCAGGCAGATGGATCTTGGATGAGCTTGGCCGCAAAGAGGAATATTTGCTCAAACCCATGAAAACCGTTGGAGAAGTTAATGAAGCCATCGCGCAGCAAAGGGGGAGTTCAGGACTTGTCATCCCGGCGCATTACACGGACAATTTACTGCAAGACAAACAGCCTGAAATCCAGCTGGTAGAACTTCGTGTCAGTGAAAGCTCTTATACGCTTAGAGCTGCTGTTGAAGGTTTGGCGGCGGGATTGAATCAATCTGCTTCGGCAGTATTGGCAGCAACAGATGCGGCATCGGGTGAGACTCCTGATCCAGCTCTGGCCCAAGCAAAATTTAAAGAGCTGTTGATTGAACTTGGTAAACATCAAATTTCGGGTGAAGCAACTGAGCTGAGGATTTATCCAAAACCGGGTTTGAACAACGTAACCGGATTTACAATTATGTTCATGATGGGTCTGCTGACCAGTACAGTTGCTGTTATTATGGAAGACCGCAGGAAGCGGACGATGGCCAGAGTCTACACGGCGCCGGTCCGCGCTTATGAAATTGCACTGGGCAATTTTTTGGGAAGTTTTGCGATCGGTTTGATCCAAATTGTTTTGGTGCTGGTGATTAGCAGATGGGGGCTACATTATGATGCGGGGCTTCCATTTGGCATCCATCTTCTCATTCTGGCCGCATTTATGCTGGTCTCCATGGGGATTGCGAGTACGGTTGCCGGTTTGATTCGTGAATCCAAAAATGCAACTATGCTGAATTCACTGATTATCACACCGACGTGTATGATTGGTGGCTGTTTCTGGCCGCTGTCGATCATGCCGGATTACATGCAAAAACTTGCTAATTTTGTTCCGCAGAAATGGGCGATTCAAGCGGTGGAAACGATCTCTGCTGGTGGTACGTTGTCAGATATTACAATGCCGCTACTGATACTGTTTGGCATGGCAGCTATTTTACTGACGGTGGGTTCTGCGATTCTTCGTCCCAGCCAGCCAGGCGTAGATGCGTAATGTGTTGATCGTTTGTATGATGAAGGTAATCACATCGTGTGCCATTGCTGTACAACGAGGAAAATAAGGATCTGTCGTTTAGCAATAAGAGATAGAAGTATAAACAAAAAAGCACGTTCTGCTGAATCGAATTCAGTAAGAACGTGCTTTTTATAATAGAGCAAGGGTGCTCCATACGAAATGTTGGAAGTTAAGGCTGGAGTTGACGCAAGACGGTGATTTCCACACGTCTATTTTTTTGCCGCCCTGCTGCGGTGGTATTATCCCCAGTTGGGCGCGTATCCGCGTATCCGGCATATTGAAATCCGTCAGGGTCAAGCTTTTCTTTATCGAGAAAAAATCGCAATACAGACAGTGCGCGTTCCCCGGAAAGCTCCCAATTGTCTTTATAGGTTGCGTTCGCTCCGACAGGAACGTTATCCGTATGTCCTTCAATGCTGACCACCGTGCTCAGATCACGGAACAGGCTTGCCAATTTGCTCAGTGTGGGTGCAGCATCACTTTTGAGTGCGGCCTTTCCCTGATCAAATAGGAAGCGGTCACTGAGTGTGATAGAGATGCCTTGCGGCTTGTCTGCAACAAAAATCTGATTTTCCAGTTTATTGTCCTCGATATATTGAGTAATCACATTGAACAGATTTTGCAGCTCCTGCTCCTGTGATCTGAATTGCTCTTCCCGCTCCGTAAGTGGCTGATCTTCATCATCTGGCTTGCCTGTCTCGGAATCTGAAGAGGTTCCTTTGCCTTCTCCGGGATCTTCGCCCTGAATCTGGGAAGGGGGATTTTTGGTAATGGCTTGTCCAGCTGTACCGCCAATGCCTTCACCTTGATCAAGCAGGGAGTTGGATTGGTTGAAAGTATTTTGCAACGATTGAGTAACCACATCGTATTTACCAGAATCCAGGTTGCTCATGGCATACATGATCACAAAAAAGATCAGCAGCAGGGTAATGAGATCGGCATAGGTAATCATCCAGCGATCTCGAGGATCTCCAGGTTCACGTTTTCCGCGCCGTTTACTGCGCCGACTCATCCAATCCCTCCTTCACTACAGGACGTGTAATCTGGCGGTGAGTAAGTGTAAAGGACTCGAGCCGTTTACGCACAAGCTGAGGGTTCTCCCCGTTCTGGATGGATAGTACGCCTTCGAGCAGCATTTCCATCGTTTGAATTTCGTCTGCTCCACGGGATTTAATTTTGGAAGCAATGGGTAAAAAGATAAGATTGGCACTGGCGACACCGTAAAGGGTAGCGGTAAAGGCAACAGCAATTGCTGGTCCGAGTCCGGTAGGATCGGTCAGGCTGCCGAGTACCTGAATAAGTCCCATCACGGTACCAATGATACCCATCGTTGGAGCATAACCGCCTGCTGATTCGAAAATTTTGGCATAACCTTCATATTTTTGTTCGACGGAATCAATCTCCATCTCCATGATCTGGCGAACAACATCCTGATCTGTACCATCGACAACCATTTGAATACCATCTTGTAAAAATGGATGCGGATGATCCATCACTTTTCGTTCCAGTGCAAGCACGCCTGAGCGGCGTGCGATTGAAGACATATCTACAAGTTCTTCAACCCACTGGCTTGAGTCATTGTTGTTACGCCCAAAGGCCATGCGGAGGGCAGCAGGAATCGTACGCAGCCGATGTGCAGGGAAACTGGCAACAACTGCGGCGATTGTTCCACCAAATACAATTAGAGCAGCGGTCTTTTGCATCAGACCGGATAATTGGCCACCTTCCCATAAAAAACCACTAATGACTGCGGCAATCCCGGCAATAATGCCGATAAGTGTCGCAATATCCATAAATTAACCCACTCCTATCTTTAGTTCGCGATTGCATCACTTGCACAGACGAGGTATAATTAAACGGGAACAAATATTCTTATTACTATAAGTTTTCCCATATGTAAATTCGGGGAACTTCGACAATATATAGTGACTATTATTTTAGACGATAGGGTGAGATACGGCAATGAGCGATATTATAATGAGCGACAAAACGTTCGAAATCGAGTCAGAGTTTTCTCCCCAAGGTGATCAGCCTGTAGCCATAGAAGAATTGGTGAAGGGTGTTCAGGAGGGGAAGAGATATCAGACGCTGCTGGGTGCAACCGGTACGGGTAAGACGTTCACCATTGCACAGACGATTGCCAAGCTGCAACGTCCCACACTGATTATTGCCCACAATAAAACGCTGGCAGCACAGCTTGCAAGTGAGTTCAAAGACTTTTTTCCGAATAATATGGTTGAGTATTTTGTCAGTTATTACGATTACTTTCAGCCAGAGGCCTATATTCCTTCCTCGGATACGTATATCGAGAAGGATTCAAGTATCAATGAAGAGATCGATAAGTTGCGCCATGCGGCTACGAGTTCATTATTTGAACGCAGGGATGTCATTATTGTAGCGAGTGTATCCTGTATCTATGGTTTGGGTTCGCCGCATTCGTATTCCAGCATGCTTCTGTCCCTGCGGGTTGGGATGGAGAAACCACGCAATCAGATTTTGTCTCGTCTGGTAGAGATTCAATATCAGCGTAATGACATTAACTTTGTGCGTGGCACGTTCCGCGTTCGCGGTGACGTTATCGAGATTTTCCCTGCATCGAAGGGTGAACACGCGATTCGGGTGGAACTGTTCGGTGATGAGATTGAGAAAATCACGGAGATTGATGTGTTAACTGGAGAACTGGTTGGCGAACGTGAACATATCGCTATTTTCCCGGCATCTCACTTCGTAACCCAAGAAGAGACGATGCGCGTCGCGCTGGTGAACATTGAGCGTGAACTGGAAGAGCGTCTTGAAGTGCTGAGAGAACAGGGGAAATTGCTGGAGGCTCAGCGACTGGAGCAACGTACACGTTACGATATCGAGATGATGAAGGAAGTCGGATTCTGTTCAGGGATTGAGAACTATTCCGGACCATTGACGTTCCGTGAACGTGGCGATACACCCTACACACTGATGGACTATTTCCCGGATGACATGTTGATTGTGGTCGATGAGTCCCACGTGACGCTGCCACAGATCCGTGCAATGTATAACGGTGACCAAGCACGTAAGACGGTATTGGTTGATCATGGCTTCCGTCTGCCATCTGCCTTGGATAACCGTCCGCTCAAATTTGAAGAGTTCGAAGAAAAGATGAATCAGATCATCTATGTATCCGCGACACCAGGTCCTTACGAAATAGAGCATACGGATACGATGGTGCAACAGATCATTCGTCCAACCGGTCTGCTTGATCCAATTATTGAACTGCGTCCAACGAAGGGGCAGATCGATGACCTGATCGGTGAGATTAACGATCGGATTGCGAAAGACGAGCGGGTCCTGATTACAACATTAACAAAGAAGATGTCCGAGGATTTAACAGATTATCTGAAGGAGATCGGAATCAAAGTACGTTATTTGCACTCTGAGATCAAGACGTTGGAGCGTATGGCGATTCTGCGTGATCTCAGGCTGGGTACATTCCATGTGCTGATCGGAATCAATTTGCTCCGGGAAGGTCTCGATCTTCCAGAAGTTTCTCTGGTAGCCATTTTGGATGCCGACAAAGAAGGCTTCCTACGCTCGGAACGCTCACTGATCCAAACGATTGGTCGGGCAGCGCGGAACAGCGAAGGTCGAGTTATTCTGTATGGTGACAAAGTGACGGATTCGATGGATAAGGCGATTAAGGAAACGGAACGCCGTCGTGCAATTCAGATTGAATATAACGAAAAACATGGCATTACACCACAGACGATTCGTAAAAAAGTGCGTGATGTGATTGAAGCAACCAAAGTTGCCGAATCCAAGAAAGACTATCTTACAGGCGCTGCCGAGAAGATGTCGAAGAAGGAACGTCAGTCGCTTATTCAGCGCCTAGAGGCAGAGATGAAAGACGCAGCCAAAAACCTGCAGTTTGAGCGTGCTGCTGAACTTCGCGATGCATTGTTGGAACTGCGCGCAGAATAGCTTATTAAGACAGACAGCATAAGTTTAAGATATAGGCACAGTAATGGATGTGTCGCAGCAAGGATAGATCTGCAACAAGAGAACGGCCGGGTGGCCGTTCTCTTGTTGAGTCAAGAAATCATTGATATCTACCGATAATTTAGACATGTTGAAAACGTAAAATCAGGTCTATACTGATAGAAAAGTTGAAATTGGTTAAAAGGTTTATAGGAAAAGATTTGGAAGTCGTGTCCCCTGGAGCCAAGCCAAAGGCAATGGCGACCTCCGCGAGCGAGGCAAAGCCGTGAGCGTCTGGTGTTTAAGGGGAGCCGAGCCAAAGGCAATGGCGACCTCGCGAGCGAGGCGAAGCCGTGAGCATCCCGGTGTTTAAGGGGAGCCGAGCCAAAGGCAATGGCGACCTTCGCGAGCGAGGCGAAGCTGTGAGCATCCCGGTGTTTAAGGGGAGCCGAGCCAAAGGCAATGGCGACCCTCGCGAGCGAGGCGAAGCCGTGAGCATCCCGGTGTTTAAGGGGAGCCGAGCCAAAGGCAATGGCGACCTTCGCGAGCGAGGCGAAGCCGTGAGCGTCCTCTCGTGGTAGAGCGGCCGTCCAAGAGACCGGCGATCGGCCGGGATCTTGGACGAAGCTGCGGGCACACGACAACCTTCACATAGCAAGACCCGACCATTCACCATTGCACCGCTTGTTTCGGGTGTCCAGAGGGCTGCGCCCTTTGGGGCCCTCCCTTGGAAGGGAGGGTTTGGGAGGGATCGAAAAGCCTTTAAAAAAGGTTGGAATTTCAACATTGAAAGGATGAATACCATTGGCGAGCGAGAACATTGTCATCAAAGGCGCGCGAGCGCATAACCTCAAAAATATTGATATCACCATCCCGCGTGACCGTTTTGTTGTATTGACCGGTCTGAGTGGCTCAGGCAAGTCCTCGCTGGCTTTTGATACGATATATGCCGAAGGACAGCGACGTTACGTTGAATCATTATCGGCTTATGCACGGCAGTTTCTGGGGCAGATGGAGAAACCGGATGTGGATTCCATTGAAGGATTATCTCCGGCTATCTCCATAGATCAGAAAACGACAAGTCGTAACCCGCGTTCTACTGTGGGAACCGTTACGGAAATCTATGACTATCTGCGTCTGTTATTTGCACGTGTGGGACATCCTCATTGTCCGGACCATGGCGTGGAAATTAGCTCCCAGACCGTTGAACAAATGGTTGACCGCATAATGCAATATCCTGAGCGGACAAGGTTGCAGATTCTGGCACCGATTGTCTCGGGACGTAAAGGTGAGCACAAAAGTGTGTTTTCCGATATCTCCAAACAAGGTTTTGTCCGTGTTCGGGTGAACGGGGAATTACGTGATCTGTCCGAAGATATCCAATTGGAGAAGAACAAAAAACATACGATTGAAGTCGTCGTTGACCGGATCGTGATCAAGGAAGATGTGCAATCACGTCTGGCCGATTCTATTGAGACTGCACTTAATCTGTCCGGTGGACAACTGCTGGTAGATATTATGGGTGAGGAAGAACTGCGTTTCAGTTCCAACTTTGCTTGCCCGGTGTGCGGATTCAGTATTGAAGAGCTGGCGCCGCGCATGTTTTCGTTCAACAGCCCATTTGGAGCCTGCCCGGATTGTGATGGATTAGGTGTCAAAATGATTGTAGACCCGGACCTGTTGGTACCGGATCGCAGCAAAACAATTGAAGACGGTGCGTTTGATGCGTGGACAGGTGGCACATCCACCTATTATCCGCAATTCCTCAAATCGGTATGCGAACACTTTAACATTCCGCAAAACGTACCTGTAGAAGATCTGCCTGCTGAACAAATGAACAAGCTGTTGCAGGGTACAGGTACAGAGAAAATCCGTTTCCGGTACGAGAATGATTTTGGACAACGGAAAGAAGCACTGGTTACCTTTGAAGGTATTGTGAATAATCTGGAGCGTCGTTACCGTGAGACGGCATCTGAAGGTATCCGTGAATTCATTGAAGGTTATATGAGTGCCAAGCCTTGTGGAACATGTAAAGGACAGCGACTGAAACGTGAAAGCCTTGCTGTTACGATTAACGATCATAACATGGCTTATGTGACAAGTTTGTCCATTGGCGAAGCTGGCCGTTTCTTCGATTCGCTGCAATTGAGTGAGAAAGAAGAAATGATCTCCAAACTTATTTTAAAAGAAATCAACAGCCGTCTCGGCTTCCTGGTAAACGTAGGACTGGATTACCTGACTCTGAGCCGTGCTGCAGGAACGTTGTCTGGTGGTGAAGCCCAGCGGATCAGACTGGCGACACAGATTGGTTCCAGCCTGATGGGCGTGCTGTATATTTTGGATGAGCCGAGTATTGGCCTGCATCAACGGGATAACGATCGTCTGATCTCAACTCTCGCTCATATGCGGGATATTGGTAACACACTAATCGTGGTTGAACATGATGAAGATACGATGATGGCCGCCGATTATATTATTGATATTGGTCCGGGGGCAGGTATCCACGGTGGTACCATCATGTCGCAGGGTACACCGGAAGAAATCATGAATGACGAGAACTCGTTAACGGGTCAATATCTGAGTGGGCGCAAGTTTATTCCGGTACGTACCGAACGCCGTAGTGTCGGGGACCGCTGGCTGGAAGTGCGTGGAGCGAAGGAAAATAACCTGAAAAACCTGAATGTAAAAATTCCAGTGGGTGTATTCACAGCAGTAACGGGTGTATCCGGCTCGGGTAAATCAACGCTAATTAATGAGATTTTGTACAAAACGCTGGCACGTGACCTGAACCGTGCACGGGTACGTCCTGGTCTGCATAAAGAGATTCGGGGTCTGGAACATATCGATAAAGTCATTGATATTGACCAGTCGCCTATCGGACGGACACCACGCTCCAACCCGGCTACGTATACAGGCGTGTTTGATGATATCCGTGATCTGTTTGCACAAACCAATGAAGCCAAAGTGCGCGGATACAAAAAAGGTCGGTTCAGTTTTAATATTAAAGGTGGACGTTGTGAAGCATGTCGCGGGGACGGTATTATCAAAATCGAGATGCACTTCCTGCCAGATGTCTACGTGCCTTGTGAGGTCTGCAAAGGCAAACGGTACAATCGCGAAACTCTTGAAGTCAAATACAAAAATAGAAATATTGCAGATGTGCTGGAAATGACGGTAGAAGATGCAACGCAGTTCTTCGAGAACATTCCGAAAATTCATCGCAAAATGCAAACCTTGCTCGATGTAGGTCTGGGTTACATTAACTTGGGGCAGCCTGCAACGACCTTGTCCGGTGGTGAAGCACAACGCGTGAAACTTGCTTCCGAGCTGTATCGTCGCAGTACGGGGAAAACCATCTATATTCTGGATGAGCCAACAACCGGTCTTCATGTCGACGATATTGATCGTCTACTGAACGTCCTGCACCGTCTGGTGGATTCCGGTGAATCGGTATTGGTTATCGAGCATAACCTGGATGTTATCAAAACAGCCGATTATATCGTTGATCTGGGCCCAGAAGGTGGAAGTGGTGGCGGGACCATTGTTGCGACAGGTACACCAGAGGATATTATTAAAGTGGAAGCTTCCTATACAGGTAAGTACTTGAAACCGGTTTTGGAGCGGGATACGGAGCGAAGTAAGACGCTACAATTGACGGAGTAAATACTCCAGTATACTGGTTGAATTGAATATCTAACCCTTCTTTTCATGAAGTAGGCGCATCGATGTATGATTCGATGCCCTCTTCTTCCGAGGAGAGGGGTTTTCTGATATTTTGCCGTTGTGCCAATCTTAATATGACATCGGTGAAAGTGTTTACATATGCGGTAGAGCAAGCATTCCAACATTCTACTGCCAAACTGGATTTTTTTCATTTTTCTGGATGATAGGGCTTGCATTACAAGCAGGGTACAGATAACATAGAGGAAGATATTAGGGTATGCGTTTAGCTGTTCAACTATGGTGAGGAGGTCTGTCTATCCATGCTGTTTGCAGAAGCTGCCGCGGCGAGTACTTCAAATTTTAATGCGTTTGATATTTTTGTCATCTTATTTACGATCCTGATTTTCATCGGAGTAGTTCGTCTGATTCGCGCACCGAAGAAGAATTTATTTGCTATCGGATTTGCAGTGGTCAGTCTGCTTGTATTCCTTTTGACGGACTATGCCATGATTACCGGTTGGTTTGGTTCGTAGACAACGCTAACTTATTTAAAACAGCAACTTGAAGAACAGACAAACACTTTCCTGGGAATGAAGGAGGGTGTTTTTTTGTGTTTTGCAGAGTGGTGTGGATAATACGGCTTTCTCTATAGAAATTAGGTCTTAAAGCGATTGTACAGGAATAATTTGTATGTTAAATTTGAGGATACCGGTATTGCAGATAATAGAGAAAGAGATTCAGTCATGGATCATATGGTTTGGTTGCATAACAGAGGATATATAGAGAGGGTTAGGTGAGATAATGAGAGTGTTGGGGAAAAAGGGTGTAGCCATACTGATGGCTGCTGTACTCTCGATCAGTGTTGCAGCAACGGCTGGAGCAGCGGAGTCTTATATGCAAGCCAAAGTGGTAGATGGACAAGTATATGTTAATTCAAAGGATTTAGTCAAAGCGCTCGGAGGAAGTGGGCAATATGACGCCAAATCTGGAACGTTTCAGTATAAGGGCAGTGAAGCAGTCCCGAAAGTAATTGAAAAAGTATCTCCGTCTGTTGTAGGCATCATCGGCAAATCTACTGAATCACAGGATGGCGTCACATCGGACCGCTATAACCTGGCTCATGGCACTGGCGTGATCATCCGCTCTAACGGTTGGATTGTGACGAATGCCCATGTAGTTGATGGATTAATCAATCCCTTGGTTGTGACGACAGATGGCAATACATATAAAATCACCAAAACATACAGTGATCCGTTAAGCGATATCGCTCTAATTAAAATTAATGCCAAATCTCTTAAACCGGCGACCTTCGCCAAAGCTTCACAAACAACCGTTGGAGAAACCGTCATTGCCATCGGCACACCGATTTCCTTCTCTTTGCGTAACTCGGCGACAGTAGGCGTAATCAGTGGGCTTAATCGAGGAGTGGAGGCCACCTATCGGTTGATTCAAACAGATACGGCCATTAACCCGGGCAACAGCGGCGGACCGCTGGTTAACCTCAAAGGTGAAGTTGTCGGTATTAACTCGATGAAATTTTCAGCAGTGGGTATCGAGAGCATGGGATTTTCAATTCCAGTAGATACCGTTCAATATATTATTAATCAGTTCTTTGAATACGGAAAAATCAAGCGTGCAAGCCTTGGACTGCAACTGGAAGAGAGCTGGTCAGCGATTGTGGGCCTGCCTACAGATGATCCTTTGACGATTACGGGTGTGCTGTCAGCTCAAGCGAAGAAAGCCAAAATCAAAGAGGGAGATGTGTTATACAGTGTGGCAGGCAAACGTGTGTCCTCTGTGGTGGATATCAATGAGTTGCTCAAAACGTATGTGCCAGGACAGAAGGTCAAACTGTTAATGCAAACGGACGGAGATATTGTCACTCGAACGGTGGTCCTTGCTGATCGAGCGGATATCCAAGACGATGAAGATGAGCAGTTCCCTGTAGAAGAAGATCAATAAAGCCCGGCGAGCCATCCGGATCCAGAGAGGACGAATGAACGGAATGAAAAAATCATTTATACGTGTGCTGAGCACAGGAATGTTAGCCGGAATGCTGAGCATTGGAGCGGCATTGCCTGCGTGGGCATCCGATCTTATAACAAGTGAGCTGCGGATCACAGCGGGTAGTACGAGCGCCTATATCAACGGCAGCAAGCAGGCAATCGCCAAACCATATAAGTTCAAAGGGGTTACGATGGTTCCTGTCGGTGTATTCAAGAAAGCTTTTGGTAGCGAGATCCGACTGGAGAAGAATGATGTGGTCAAGGTTAAGGAAGGCCCGCATACGGTCACCTTAACCATTGGCAGTTCGATTGCCTGGGTGGATGGAGTCAAAAAAGAGATGGGCGCTGCCCCAAAAATGGTAAATGGCGTGCTCATGGTGCCGCTCCGACCGGTAGCCGCGGGGATTGGCGCTACACTTGCCCCTAGTAGCTCTGGAGAAATGGTCATTCGATTATTGCAAACGGATGAAACGGTGGATGAGGACGAGGGCGGCATTAATCTGGACGAAGGCAAAACGAGAATTGGTAACAGTTATTACGGCTGGTCCATTAATTACCCATCCGACCTCATGATTCTGCAAACGGGTGAGCAGGAGCGCATGATGACATTTGGCGCGGAGGACAGCAGTTATTATCTTGAAGTGTACGTGAGTGACCAGGATGTGAATCTGGATTCGGATGATTTGTTACAGCAGCTTGTTCAGGAAGCGAAAGAGAGCGGAGACACGGTGCTCGATCGGGAATCAATTGACAAAGGGAAAACCCCTTATGCCCGGATTGTGGTTAAAGATGCGGACGGGGTATTGTGGGAAATGCGTCAATATATCCATGATGGTCGCCAATATGACGTATACCTCGCCGACTATGAAGCTCTGAATTACAAGGATCTGGGCAAACGTGCAGCGCTGCTTAATTCATTCCAGCCTACGTATGCACAGTCCGATCGTACAATTAAGGATCTTTCAACCGTGGATGAGGGTATGCGCTCTACCTGGAATGACGATTATGGCATTGAACTGAAGATTCCAGCAGGTTGGTCCATGGACAACACACAGATGATATACGAAGCCAAAGATGGCGCATATCTGCAGCTGCGTGTTACATCTGCACCGAAAGGTGCGACGGTCAAAGAGTGGAGCGGCCAACTGGACAAATGGATGCGTGAGACGTTCACGCCGGAAAGTTATGAACCGATAGGTTCGTATACGATGGATGTATCAGGCGAGACTGCTGAGGTGAATGAGTTCCGTTATAACTTTGGTGATGGATGGCAGACGGAGTTCGATGTTCTTTTGCAAAAAAACGGCTATCGCTATTATGCAGAGTATACGTTCCCTGAGGAGCAGACGAAGGATCGTGAATGGTTTAAGAGCATCATGAAGAGTGTTGAGATTGATTTTGATACCGTATCCGATAATTTCGGACAGCTGGATGAAGACCCGTATTTGACGGATAAAACAAAAGCTGTGACACGAACGTCCAAACGTTATCATTACAGTGTTGATATTCCGCGTTACTGGACGCCGTACAATGATCGATTTGAGTATTCTCCCGTCGTGTATACCTTCACAGGTGGCCAATTCTCCATTGCCGCAAGTGAGGACAAATCCATTGAAATGACCGTCAGCCAACTTAGAGAGGCCTATGCGGAAGCAACCAAAACACGTAAAAACTTCAAGTTGCTTAGCAGTGAGGAGTTGACGTTTGCGGGTGTGCCTGCGTTTTCCTTTATCTATCATGAAGTGGACAATGGTGTGCCGTATACTGGACGTCAGATCGTGTTTGAACAGAATGGAACGACGTATACCATTACGAGCGGGCTGAATGACGCCAACAAGACAGAAGTCCAGGCAGCGGCGCTGGAAAAAGCGGTGAACTCATTTACTTTTATCAAATAATGCGAAATACTGAAATAAAATAGATGTATGTTGCCGGAGGGTCAAGAGACCTTCCGGTTTTTCATGTTGAGATGGAAATGAAAATGATAAACGGTTTTTTCAGGAAAGCGTAGAAGAGTCGTTGCAGAAGTGGTACACTATACTAGTTCAGGAGTTATGACTGCTGTTCTGAAAAATAAGAATGACTGTAGGCTTGGGAATCAGGCAATACAGACATAATGTATAGATATAGCGATACAGTGACAATGAAGGCGTATAGAATCAAGGTACAGGATTTAGCGTACAGGTACAGGGATGAAATCCGGCTATGCCGGTTATGGGGAGGATACACATGAAAACAGCAACAATACGAAGAGAAGACGTTGAGCTTCTGGCACCCGCAGGTGACTGGGACTGTATGCGTTCGGCGGTAGCCAACGGCGCGGATGCGATTTTCTTCGGAGTCGAAAAATTTAATGCACGGGCACGCGCGAACAATTTCCGTATGGACGAGCTGCCGGAGATTATGGCGTTTTTGCACAGTTATGGCGTAAAAGGTTTTTTGACCTTTAATATATTGATTTTTGAAAATGAATTGACGGATGCCAAAGAACTGATTGACGCTTGTGTCGATGCAGGTGTGGATGCCGTAATTGTACAGGATTTGGGTCTGGTCAAAATGATTCGCGAGATTTCGCCGGATTTCCCGATTCACGGTTCAACCCAAATGACGATTACGTCACCGGAAGCGGTGGAGTTTACGAAGCCGTTTGATATGGAACGTGTCGTGCTTGGACGGGAGAACAACCTGAAACAAATTCAGAAAATCGGAGAACAGGCGAAGTTACCGATGGAAGTATTTGTTCACGGTGCATTGTGTGTGTCTTATTCCGGGCAATGTCTGACTTCTGAAATGTGGGGTGGACGCTCCGCCAACCGTGGGGAATGTGCACAGGCTTGTCGTCTGCCGTACGACCTGATGGTGGATGGCGAGCACAAACCGATGGGCGATGTGGCGTATCTGCTGTCTCCGAAGGATCTGGCTGCGATTGACTTGATGCCGGAACTGATCGAAGCGGGCGTAACTTCCTTCAAAATCGAAGGACGTCTCAAAACGCCGGAATACGTGGCCAACGTGGTTAGTAAATACCGCAAAGCAATCGACCGTTACTTTGATGGAGATAATACTCCTCCAAGTAAGGAAGAAGTTCGTGAATTGCAGCAAAGCTTCTCTCGTGGATTCACGCACGGTTTCCTGGACGGAACGAACAATAAACAGCTCGTTGACGGTACGTTCCCGAAAAGCCGTGGTGTCTATCTGGGTCGTGTAGACCAGGTATTGCGTGATGGTGTCGTCCTGAAGCTGGATGCACCAGTGAAACGTGGAGACGGAATCGTATTTGATGCCGGAGATCCAACGAAGAAGGAAGAAGGCGGACGTGTCTACGATGTACGTCGCAAAGGCGTGAAGCTTGAAGGCGAAGCCGAGGAAGGCTGGATCGTGGACGTTGTACCCGGCCGTAGTGACGTGGACCTGCGCCGCGTGAAAGTTGGCGACAAAGTATGGAAAACAAATGATCCGGCGCTGGACAAACGTCTGCGTCAGAGCTTTGAAATCGAGAAGCCTTATCGTATCTTCCCGGTAAACGTAAAAGTTATCGGCAGCCCAGGGCAGCCGCTTAGCACATGGTGGACGGACGTGCAGAAGGGCACCACTGTCCGTGTGAATTCAGAGATGGAACTGGATATTGCCCAGAAGCGTCCAATGACGCACGAACTGCTCGAAGAGCAATTCGGACGTCTGGGCGGCACTGTGTTCCAGCTGGAAGAATTGGACGTCAACCTGCACGGTGACGTCATCATCCCGATGCGCGAGTTGAATAACATTCGCCGTCAGGCGGTGGAACAACTCGCGGGCGAGCGCCCTAAACCGCCCGTTTACGTGAAGCGGGCGGTGGAAGTATACGGCGATGCGGTTAAACCAGCAGCGCCAGTTGCTCGCGGTCATGCGGAGCTGACCGCGCTCTGCCGCAGCCTGCCACAAGTGGAGGCAGCGCTGGAAGCAGGTGTCGGCATGATCTACGCTGACTTCGAGTTTATCAAGCAGTTCCCGGCAGCAGTGGAAGCTGTTCGTGCCGCAGGCCGCAAGATAGCGTTGGCAACACCACGCATTCATATGCCTGGCGAGAACGGGTATCACAACAACATCCTGCGTTTGCAGCCGGATGCTGTGCTTGTACGTAATACGGGTGCATTGTACTTCTACTTGCGCCACCGGATGGAGAACCCGGATGCGAAGCACCCGGAATTGATCGGTGACTTCTCACTGAACATTGCCAATCACAAAGCAGTGGAACTGTTCCTGGAAGCAGGTTGTGACTGGATTACACCTTCTTATGACCTGAACATTCAGCAAATGGTTGATTTGCTGGGACACTCCCGTACAAGTCAGACAGAAGTCGTTATTCATCAGCATCTGCCGATGTTCCATACCGAGCACTGTGTGTACTGTACGTTTATGAGTGAAGGAACGGACTATACGAACTGTGGACGTCCATGTGAAGATCACCGGGCTTCCTTGCAAGACCGGATCGGTATGTCCCACCCGGTACGTGTGGACGAAGGCTGCCGTAATACCGTGTATAATGCAGTGGAACAATCCGGTGCTGAATACCTGACCAACTTCATGGATCTGGGTGTATCCCGTTACCGTGTTGAATTCCTGGAGGAAACTCCAGAGCAGGTGCGCGAGGTTATCGATCTGTACAACCGTGCTCTGCGTGGCGAGATCAGTGGTACACAAGTTTGGAAAACACTGAAAGCAACAAACCAGCTTGGCGTAACGCGTGGTCAACTGGTGAAATAATAGATCGAAACGGAAATAAACAGAACAAGCATGAAGTTGAACTATACTGCAACCCCAATCTCTGCTTTACGGAGCTCTTGGGGTTTTTTCTATAAAATAGACTTGAACTATACCGATACTAAATTCGTATGTGGTATCTTGTTTGTCAGAGTAATATAGGAGGCGAAGAACCGTGGCGCCATTCACGATGATGGATATCAAATTGCTGTGCGGGGTCACGGCATTCAAGCGGGGAGAGGCGTATAACCAATCTGGCAGGGTGACCAACCTGGTCGCCAGTCAGGATGAACGTCATTACGAAGCTGTGGTTCGAGGTACAGAACGATACAAAGTAACGGTTGATCTGGATGATGCAGGTGAGGTTATTGCCGGATGCAGCTGTCCGGGCGATGGGAGATATTATGACTATTGCAAACATGTAGCTGCCGTTTTGTTGGCGATCCATGAATGGGGAGAACAGCGTGACAAGGGCTCTCAAACATCGTCGATGCCGATGTCTAAACCTGATCGTGGCTCTACTTCCAGAGTAGGAACGCTGGTGGAAGAGAATGAGTGGGAGCGTCCAAACTCCATTACACATACCGACTCAGTAATGAATGTGGGATCTCATGCAACTTCATCTGCTCAGGCCTTTGCATCCGAGCCACTGCCTTCCGATTCGAAGCTTGATGACCATTCGGATAGGGATCGTCCGTCTGTACATTTCGCTCAAGCGGGTCGACCAAGCTCGGCCCCTGGATGGGGAAGATCAGCAGATAAACCTTCGTACCGAACAGCAGATCAGATTCTTTCCATGTTTGCCAAAGAACGCAGCCCCTTGCATGCAAATGATCGTAAATACACTGCGACTGTAACCAGGTCTTCATTGCGGGAGGAGCTGCAGCTCCAATTTATATGCAAGCTTGTGCAAGTTCACAAAGGCGGAGCCAAACTCGCGCTTGAACTGAAGGTCGGAAATAAACGCCTGTATGTCGTTCAGAAAGTGAAGCAATTCCTGAACTGCATTGAGAATGGTGAGCCGATGTCGTTTACCAAGCTATTTTTCTATGACCCTTCAATGCATTATTTTAGTCCCCAGGATCAGGCGATCCTGTCTATGCTTATTCGGATGAGGCAGAGTGAGGAAGCTTATCGAGAATCCATCTCCGGTTACTTGGGTGCTTCAGACGGAAGAGATATATTGATTGCTCCTCTGGTCTGGAAGCCTCTTCTGGATTTGCTGCTTCAGGCAGATAGCCGGATGGAGGGAACAGGGTTAGCCAATGGTCCGCTCACTTTGGGTGAGGGGGCACTGCCTTTATTTTACCGTATTGCGCATGGGACTAATGAAGGATATCAGCTGGAGATCTCCGGATTGCGTGAGCTGATTCTTCTTCCAGCCTATGATGCTGCCGTGGTGGAAGGGCAATTGCATATGTTGGAGCCGATGCAAATGCGAAGTCTGGAGGATTTGAGCAGAGCGCTCACTTCTTATGGAATCAAGGAAAGTATCGATATTTCAGCTCAGCAGGTGGATGAATTTGTGCAGCATGTAGTACCGGAATTGCGAACACTTGGACATCTGTCTATCGACTCCCAGGTGAGAGAACGAATCGCAGAGCCGGAGCTTGCGCCAAAGTTGTATATCGATTTCTACCGGGAACGGATTACTGCGCGTCTGGAGTTTGACTATGGTGTAATGGTAATTAATCCGCTGGCCGAATATTTGATCGATGAGGAAGAGAAAAAGGTGATTTTGGTACGTGACCGTCATGCGGAGCGTAACCTGATCGACCGACTAGATCGCTCTTTCCTGGAACGGGATGGCAGTGTATGGGCAAGTGAACGAGAAGATGCGGTATACGATGTGATGTATCATCTGCTGCCGGAGCTTGAGAAGCAGGTAGATATCTATATCCCGAATGCGGTGAAGGCCATGGTGCAATCCTATCCGACACCGCCGAAAGTTCGGGCAGATCTGGGCAAAGGCTTGGATTGGCTGGAGATCTCATTCGAGATGGAAGGTGTAGATGAGCTGGAGCTTCAGGAAATTATGCGCAGCATTGTGGAAAAGAAACCGTATTTCCGCTTGCGCAGCGGTGTGTTTGTCTCTCTCGAAAATGAAGGAGCGGACAGCTTCGCACACATGGCGGACTCGCTTGGACTTGCGTCGGGTGACATCAAGGGCAGTCATATTCGGATGCCAGCAGTTCGGGCGTTACAGCTTCCGGGCCGGGACGAGGTTTCCGGACATGTGAAGTGGGGAGGTTCCCTGAAACGTTTCCTGGATGATCTTCGTGATCCCGAGCGGATGGATTTTGCGCTGCCGGATGCGCTTGCTCCTGTGCTGCGTGATTATCAGGCCAGTGGATATCAGTGGCTGCGTACACTCGCTTTTTACCGATTTGGCGGAATTCTGGCAGATGATATGGGACTTGGAAAAACGCTGCAAAGTATCGCCTATATCGCGGCAGAACTGAAAGAAAAGCCGAAACAGCACAATATCAATCAAGGTGATGCTAGTCACACTGTCGATGAGGGAACTTTCGAGAGTAACATCCCAGATGAAGTACAGGTCGGATTGTTGCACCAACAACCTGCTCATCCTCCAGTACTCGTCGTTGCACCAGCTTCATTAACGTACAACTGGGCGAATGAATTTGCCCGTTTTGCACCGCATTTGCGAGTATTGATTGCAGCGGGTCAAAAAGACGAACGTGCAAGTATGCTCGCAGGTATGGATGACGCAGATGTTATTGTGACTTCCTACCCTCTATTGCGACGTGATCTGGACACATATCTGGGGAGAACGTTTCATACGCTTATTTTGGATGAAGCCCAGGCGATTAAGAATTCTTCTTCCCAGACAGCCCAAGCGGTTAAACAGATTCAGGCTCCACGTCGCTTCGCTCTTACAGGAACACCCGTGGAAAACTCCTTGGATGAGCTGTGGTCGATCTTTGAAGCAGTTTTCCCGGGTTTGTTCCCAAGCTATCGCAGATTCCGGGACCTGCCACCTGAGCGCATTGCCCGGATGGTCCGTCCATTTATTCTCCGCCGTCTGAAGAAAGATGTGCTGGAGGAATTGCCGGATCGTATTGAAACCGTACAGCGCTCCGAGCTGAAGGACGAACAGAAGAAACTGTATGCCGCCTATCTATCCCAGCTTCAGGATGAGACATCCAAGGATATGGAAGAGAACGGTTTTCAGAAGAACCGGATCAAAATACTTGCTGGTATTACACGTCTGCGCCAGTTGTGCTGTCATCCCGCTCTCTTTGTGGAGGGTTATCAAGGGGATTCCGGGAAAATGGAACAGCTGCTGGAGACGGTCCAGGATTGTCTGGCTGCTGGCAAGCGGATTCTCATCTTCTCCCAGTTCGCGAGCATGCTGAATCTGATTCGACAGACGCTCGCTGCACAGGGGAGAGATTTGTTCTACCTGGATGGTCAGACACCTGCACAGAGTCGGGTAGAAATGTGCCGCAGATTCAACGAAGGCGAAGCTGAGCTGTTCCTGATCTCCTTGAAAGCTGGCGGTACCGGATTGAACTTAACGGGTGCAGATACTGTTATTTTATATGATCTTTGGTGGAATCCCGCCGTGGAAGAACAGGCCATCGGACGTGCCCATCGTATGGGGCAGAAACAAGTTGTACAGGTTATCCGCCTCGTTACGGAAGGTACGATTGAGGAGAAGATTCTGGAACTGCAACAGCGCAAAAAAGATTTGATTGCCGAAGTCATTGAACCCGGAGATCGAGGATCAACTACCTTATCCGAGCAGGATATCCGGGAACTGCTGATGGTATAATGAAGTCCAATCACATTGGAGTTTGCCATCATTTAATATATTAAAATATGACTCTAGCAAAAAAAGGAGTGGGGCTCAGCATGCGCATCCGTAAAGCAATTATTCCAGCAGCCGGGCTCGGTACCCGCTTTCTGCCTGCCACGAAGGCGATGCCCAAGGAAATGCTGCCCATCGTCGATAAGCCGACGATTCAGTACATTATTGAAGAAGCAGTGGCTTCAGGCATTGAGGATATCATTATCGTAACAGGTAAAGGTAAACGGGCCATCGAGGATCATTTTGACTATTCATTCGAGCTGGAGCAGAATCTGGCTGGTAAACAGAAGTGGGATCTGCTGAATGAAGTTCGCAAGCCCTCCGAGATGGCAGACATCCATTACATCCGTCAAAAGGAACCAAAGGGTCTTGGACACGCCATCTGGTGTGCCCGCAAGTTTATCGGAAATGAACCATTTGCCGTCCTGCTAGGAGATGACATTGTGGAGTCCGATCAACCCTGTCTTCAGCAAATGATTGAAGTCTATGATGAATTGCAATCCCCGATCGTAGGTGTACAACCTGTTGATTGGAGCGAAGTGTCTCGTTACGGGATTGTGGACGGGGAATTGGTATCTCGAACCGAAGATCGTGTGTACCGTGCGCGTCGTTTGATCGAGAAACCGAAGACGGAAGAATCACCTTCGAATCTGGCTATTATGGGGCGTTATATTCTTACGCCAGATATCTTCGATATCCTTGGTCAGCAGTCTGCTGGCGTGGGTGGAGAAATCCAGTTAACGGATGCCTTGTCCCGTCTGAATGACCAACGACAGATTCTCGCCTATCACTTTGACGGCCTACGTCATGATGTTGGGGAGAAGCTTGGTTTTATTGAAACCACGATTCATTATGCGCTTCAGCGCCCGGATCTTAGGGATGATTTGTTGAAGTATTTGGAGCATATAGTACAGAACAAATAGAGAAATCGCTATGATTAAGCCCAGCCGAAAGTTCAAACACCGGCTGGGTTTTAATTATTTTATGGAACAACGTATTGAAATATCATGATTTAACCAGGCCAATGAACGATCACTTGCCCGATGCTTTACATATACATAGATTAATATGAAGAAATGCTGTTAATAGCAATAACGGAGGGATAACATGAAGGTGATTCCGCTGTTTATGAATGGCGCAGCTATATTGGAACCTAAGGTTTATGGCGATCATCGGGGATATTTCATGGAAAGTTATAATGAGCGTGTTCTGAATGAAAATGGTATACATCATGTATTCGTGCAGGACAATCAATCCCTGTCCGCAGAAGCTGGAGTTCTTCGCGGACTTCATTACCAGCTTCAGCCCAGAGCACAGACCAAGTTGGTCAGAGTTATATCTGGAGCCATTTATGATGTTATTGTAGATATTCGTACCACTTCACCAACCTTCGGACAGTGGAAAAGTGTCATTCTCAGTGAGTATAATCAGCGGCAGTTGCTTGTCCCTCAAGGTTTCGCTCATGGATTCTGTACACTGGTGCCACATACACAGGTGACATACAAGGTGGATGCATACTATTCGCCTGAACATGACCGGGGTATTTTGTGGAACGATCCAGCGCTCGGAATTGATTGGCCTGTGTCGGATCCCATTCTCTCCGAGAAAGACCAGAAGCACCCTTTACTTCAAGGGGCTGAACTGAATTTTGACTAATTAAAACAAGCTTCTCGGATCGTACAGTATCTGGGGGCAGAAGGAGAGAGATAACATGAAACTGCTCGTTACTGGAGGGGCTGGATTTATTGGCAGCAACTTTGTGATGTATATGCTTCGTGAACATCCTGATTATGAAATTGTTAACGTGGATTCCTTAACGTATGCGGGCAACCTTGAGAATTTGCAATCCGTAGAATCGAATTCTCAATATACGTTTATCCGAGCGGATATCACTGACGTTCAGCAGATGGAACAAATCATCTCCCAAGGGATCGATGTAATCGTCAATTTTGCGGCTGAGTCTCATGTGGATCGCAGCATTCTGTCCCCCGATATTTTTGTGCGCACCAATGTACTCGGAACTCAGGTGTTGCTGGATGCCGCGAAGAAATATCAGGTTACCAAATATGTTCAGGTGTCCACGGACGAAGTATATGGCTCACTTGGTCCAACAGGTTTGTTTACAGAAGAGACGCCTCTGATGCCGAACAGTCCTTACTCTGCCAGTAAAGCGGGTGGGGATTTGCTTGTAAGAGCGTATCATGAAACCTTTGGTTTACCTGTAAACATTACACGTTGTTCGAACAATTATGGACCTTTCCAATTCCCAGAGAAGCTTATACCGCTTATTATATCTCGTGCATTAAATGATGAGGCTATTCCTGTCTATGGGGATGGGCTTAATATTCGTGATTGGCTCTATGTAGAAGATCACTGTAGTGCTATCGATCTGGTCATTCATAATGGCAAGATTGGAGAGGTATATAACATCGGAGGAAATAACGAACGTACTAATATATATATTGTTGAAAAGATTCTAGAACAACTAGGCAAACCTGCAAGTTTGATTCAATATGTACAGGATCGATTGGGGCACGACCGTCGTTATGGGATTGACCCGACCAAATTGCATACTGAGCTTGGCTGGAAGCCTGTGCACAATTTTGAGACAGGGATTAAGGAAACCATCCAGTGGTATCTGAACCATCAGGAATGGTGGACACGAATTCAATCAGGTACGTATCAAGATTATGTAAAACTTCAATATGGTGATCGAATGGGTGATCCTACAGAATGAAGTATAGAGTGATGGTTACAGGGGCTGCGGGACAGCTCGGATACGACGTTGTAAAGACATTTCAAGCAGGTGGTCATGATGTCATGGCCTGTGACAGGGATCAATTGGACATTACTGACCAACAGCAATGCAGAGATATCATTATCGCTTTTCAGCCTCACATCATCATTCATTGTGCTGCCTATACAGCCGTTGATAAGGCCGAGTCAGATGAGGATATGGCGTACACAGTCAATGTAACAGGCACTAGAAATATAGCCGTTGCTGCAGAGAAAGTGAAAGCCAAACTGATCTATATTAGTACCGATTACGTATTTGATGGCACCGCAACGAGACCTTATCAGGAATTTGATTTGACGAACCCGCAGACCGTGTATGGCAAGTCAAAGCTTGCCGGAGAGAGATTGGTCGTGAGTCTCTGCACGCGATGGTTTATTATACGAACATCCTGGGTGTTTGGAGTACACGGCAGTAATTTTGTCAAAACCATGTTGGAACTTTTGGAGAAGCGTCCCCGACTGCAGGTGGTTCATGATCAACAAGGGTCGCCCACATATACTGTGGATTTAGCCAGACTCGTGAGTTCCCTTTCATTAACTGAGAAATATGGTATCTACCATGCCTCTAATTCTGGAACATGCACCTGGTATGAATTTGCACAGGCCATTGCAGAAGAAGCAACTAAGCAAATCGGATTCAAACCGAGCGCTGTTCTCGAGCCTTGTACTACCGGGCAATTCCCACGTCCTGCTCCTCGGCCTCAATATTCTGTAATGGATCATCTCGCTATTCGTACAAACGGTCTACCACCCATGAGAGCTTGGCGAGAAGCTTTGATCGCATTTCTGAATGAATTGAGTATACAACAAGCCGAATAGATCGTGCTTCTTATCCATCCGAAATACTGCATCCCTAGATTTAACAGCCGCCTTCGGGCGGCTTTTTGTTTTACACCTCTCCAATCAGGGTAGTTAGCTATCAAAAAGGAAAAACCGCACATGCTTCGTCATATCATGATAATCATACTCTTTTTCTCTTTCCTACCACCCTATTAAGGATGTGAACGCCATATGAAACGAATTGCCGCAGTCATTACACTACTCATCGTAACCGTGGGCACACTCTTTTTTGCCTATGACAGTCAGAGCGAGGAGCAGCACGATGGGTTTACGGCCTATCGACTGATTGCTCATGCAATGGGCAGTATCCGTGAGCAGTCTTACACGAACGCCTATGAGGCGATGATTGCCAATTATGAGAAGGGCACACGTGTGTTTGAGATTGACTTTATGCTGACCTCGGACCGCAAAGCAGTAGCCAGACATGAATGGACCGCTAACATGAGCAAAATGCTGGGACAGGACGAGGAGTTACCCCAGGACAAACAGGCTGGGGCGCTGACACATGATGAATTCATGAATACGCCCATTCTGGGCATGTACCAACCGATGGATGCCGACGGCATTATCGATGTATTGGCCAAGTACCCAGATATGTATATCGTGACCGATACCAAGGAACAGAAGGACGAGGATATTCAGCAGGTGCTAAAATCACTCGTGGACGCAGCCAAGAAACATGACCCTTCAATCCTTAATCGGGTTGTAGTTCAGATCTATAACGAGCCAATGCTCGAAACCGTGAAAGAAATCTACCCGTTTCCTTCTATTATCTATACTCTTTACGCTACGCAGGATACTGAAGCCCAGGTGGTTGATTTTGTAAAAAAGAATGACATCGATGCCGTAACCATGCCGGAATATAAAGTAAACCAGAATTTCGTTGCCAAGCTGAAGCAGGCTGGAGCCGTCACCTACGTGCATACCATTAATGACACTGACCAGGTAGCGAACTATGAGAAATGGGGCGTGTACGGCGTGTATTCGGATGTATTGACCGAGCAGGAACTGGATGAGATGAACGCACGTTTTGCCTGGAAGCCTTGAGTATTAAATGTTGATTCAAAGGATGCAGTGTCCTACTTTAGACTTTAGATCCAACCCTACTCAAGATATTGATGTTCGAACTGGCGCCAGGCGTTGGCTTAAATTCTGTAGCATCACATCCCTACCATCTAAAATTACAGGCTTCTCCTGCAATTCCAGGGAAAAGTCTGTGATTTTTTGTTCCCCTTTTTATACGAACATTGACACTCACTCCCTGCTGACTTAGACTTAGTTTACAAGCTTTTTAGGATGCAGAAGAACCTCTGGAGGAATGTTCGTTGATAGACATGATTAAGCAGTGGAGACATGTATTTAAGCTAGACCCGGACCGGGAAATATCGGATGAAGCACTCGATCTGATCTGCATGTCGGGAACCGATGCCATTATTGTTGGTGGGTCATCGGGAATTACCTATGACAACACGGTGGACCTGATGTCGAGAGTACGTCGCTACGAGCTGCCCTGTGTACTTGAAGTATCCGAGCTGGAGGCAGTTGTGCCCGGTTTTGACGGATATCTGATTCCGATGGTGCTGAATGCAACGGATAGCAAATGGATGATCGGACAGCACCAGCAAGCCATCGAGCGTTACGGTTACTTGATCCCATGGGATCTGCTTATTGTAGAAGGTTATATTGTCCTCAATGCCGACTCCACTGTTGCCCGAATGACGGGAGCGGATACGGAATTAACGACGGATGCTGCGGTTGCTTACGCCCAGGCTGCGGAACGTCTGCTAAACCTGCCTATCGTATATATGGAGTACAGCGGAACGTTTGGAGATATGGAGCTGGTTGGAGAGACACACAGACAACTCACCAAGGCGCATCTTATCTACGGCGGCGGGATTGATAGTCCGGAGAAAGCTGGACAAGCTGCACAGGTAGCAGACACCGTAGTGATTGGCAACATTGTGTACAGTGATTTGAACAAGGCGTTGGAGACGATCCAAGCTGTGAAACAATCCGTTTAATCGGTTGAGTTTACCATTCCCCCAATTTCCCCTCTTGATCTGTTAAAATAGAACTTTGACCTTACTAATTAAAAAGTTATATTAAGCACAATTACGTTTACACAATAACGGAGAGGGCAGAACCAATCTGAAGAAACGAAGTGGTCGTGTTTATCACCGGATTTTCCCTTTGAAGAAGGGGATCAAAAAATCTGGGGATAACAACGATCGGAAGATGGTACTGCCATCGGAGTGACAAGTGTAACCTTCTGATTTTGCTTAACCGATTAACCAACGAAAGGAGCATGCATGCATGCAACCTGTAAATATACATGATGCCGTTGCACGGCTTAACACCCCCCAACGGCAAGCCGTCGAGGCGACGGATGGACCACTATTGATAATGGCCGGAGCGGGCAGTGGTAAAACCCGGGTGCTCACACACCGGATTGCCTATCTTATTGCAACACGAAAAGCACCCCCGTGGGGCATTTTGGCTATTACGTTTACGAACAAAGCAGCACGCGAGATGCAAGACCGGGTCTCCCAACTGGTTGGTGGCTCTCAGGGTCGTGACATCTGGGTATCAACGTTCCACTCCATGTGCGTGCGTATTTTGCGCCGTGACATTGAACGCATTGGATTCACCTCCAATTTCAGCATTTTGGACTCATCTGACCAATTATCTGTCATTCGTAGTTGTATGAAAGACCAGAACATCGACACCAAGAAATTTGAACCAAAAGCTGTTCAATCGATGATGAGCACCGCGAAGAATGAATTGATTAGTCCAGAGCAATATGAGAAGCAGGCTGCTGACTATTTTGAAGGCATTGTGGCGAAGGTATATAAGATGTACCAGAAACGGCTCCGTGCAAACAACTCGCTCGATTTTGACGATCTCATCATGGCGACCATTCAACTTTTCAAAGAGGTACCGGAAGTTCTCGACTTTTACCAAAAGAAATTCCAGTACATTCACGTGGATGAGTACCAGGATACCAACCGTGCGCAGTATATGCTGTGCCGTATGCTCGCTGATAGTCATCACCGCATTTGCGTCGTAGGGGATAGTGACCAATCAATCTATCGCTGGCGTGGAGCGGATATTAGCAACATCCTGAATTTTGAGAAAGACTACCCTGAAGCCAATACGATTTTGCTCGAGCAGAACTATCGTTCCACTTCGAATATCCTGAATGCAGCGAACGAGGTAATCGGTCTGAATACTGGGCGCAAACCGAAGAAACTGTGGACGGACAAAGAGGGTGGCTCCAAGATCAAGGTGTACCGTGCGGATTCCGAACATGATGAGGGGTATTTTGTAACTTCCGAGATTAGTAAAAATGTGAAGAACGGCAAATCCTATCAAAACCATGCTATTTTGTACCGTACCAATGCCCAGTCCCGGGTTATAGAGGAAATTCTGATCAAGTCTGATATTCCATATCAGATCGTTGGCGGCATCAAGTTCTATGATCGTAAAGAGATTAAGGACATTCTGGCGTATCTTCGCCTGCTTTCCAACCCTGATGATGACATCAGCCTTACCCGGATTATTAATGTACCAAAACGTAGCATTGGTGATACAACGGTCGCGAAGCTGGCAGCTGCGGCAGGAGAACGGGGGATTTCAATATACCGTGTGCTTCAGGTCGTGGATGATCTTGGTTTTGCCGGTCGAACGCGGAATGCGCTGGTGGAGTTCTATGACATGATCGCCGCACTCCATCAGATGGTAGAATATCTGTCTGTGACAGAATTGACCGAGAAGATCCTCGAGATGAGCCAGTACCGACTTGAAATGCAAAATGAAAACACACTCGAATCTCGTGCACGGCTCGAGAACATTGATGAGTTCCTGTCCGTTACCATGGAATTTGAGAAAAATAATGAAGACAAAACACTCGTCTCGTTCCTCACCGATCTCGCACTGATTGCGGATATCGACAGCATGAACGATGATGAAGAGGATCAGAGTGACGCAGTTACCCTGATGACGATGCACAGTGCCAAAGGTCTGGAATTCCCTGTTGTCTTTATCGTTGGTATGGAGGAAGGAGTTTTCCCGCACAGCCGGGCCTTTATGGATAACGAGGAGCTGGAGGAAGAACGCAGACTGGCTTATGTGGGCATTACGCGTGCGGAAGAACAACTCTTCCTGTCTTGCGCGCAAATGCGGACCTTGTTTGGACGCACAACGGCGAACCCGCCATCACGCTTCCTGGATGAAATTCCGGATGAGCTAAAAGAAGATACCTCCATCGCTCGTGACCGCTACCGTCGTGGTAGCAGCGCAGGTGGATCATATGGTGGCCGTGGACTTGGTGCCAGTGGAGGGAGTAACTTTGGTGGAGCAAGCAAGTTGTTTGATCGTCAGAGCCAAAGCGGTTCTTCCGCTTCGTCAGTTACTTCCTCACGGGTTACCATGAGTACGTCGTCCAGCACATCCAGCACGGCTGCCCCGTCGTCAGCATCTAAACCGGTCGCTGCCGGAGCTGGTTCTGATGGTTTCAAAGCCGGAGATAAAGTACAACACGGTAAATGGGGAACAGGTACCATTGTTGGGGTGAAAGGCACAGGTAATGACACAGAGCTTCAGATCGCATTCCCTGCCCCGGTTGGCCTAAAACGTCTGCTTGCAGGCTTTGCCCCGATCACCAAAGTGGAATAGATATTCATGAACGAACGTAGAGCTTGCTCTAACGTTCGTTCTACATAGATCCAAATTATAATAACGGAGGGATGGCCCTGTATGGACCCGATGCACCGGATGGAGCAACTCGTTACCGAGCTGAACCAGCATAATTATCAGTACTACACGATGGATCAGCCGCAGATCAGTGATAAGGAGTATGATCTTCTGTACGATGAACTGGTTACGCTGGAACAGGAGAGTGGCATGGTTTTGCCTGATTCTCCGACACAGCGTGTGGGTGGTGAACTGCTCAAAGGTTTTACACCTCATCGCCATTTATCCTCATTGTGGAGCTTGGACAAAGCCCAGAATATAGAGCAGCTGCGAAACTGGAATACTCGTGTGCTCAAGCTGGTCAATGACTTCAACACCAAAAATCCAGACAATCCGTTGCCCGAACCTGGCTATGTGATTGAACTGAAGTTTGACGGTTTGACCCTGAATCTAACGTACACAAACGGTGAGTTGGTTCAAGCCTCTACGCGTGGAAACGGAACCGTAGGCGAGGGCATTTTGGCTCAGGTTAGAACGATTAAGTCGGTTCCCCTCAAAATCCCTTATACAGGCGGCACCATTGAAGTCCAGGGTGAAGGCATCATGAACCTGTCTGTATTGAATCGTTATAATGAAACAGCAGCAGAGCCGCTCAAAAATGCCCGGAATGCCGCAGCAGGAGCACTGCGCAACCTGAATCCGAAGACTACCGCTGAGCGGCGGTTGAACGCCTATTTCTATAATGTAGGTTATTCGGATGATATTCAGTTTGCCAACCATCAGGAGATGATGGATTTTCTCCGTGAGAATCGATTCAAAGTCAATCCATCCATTACATATTTCCATGAGTTTGATGATGTGATGGAGCAATTGGCTGCGATACAAGAAAGTCGTGGTCAACTGGACTACCTGATCGATGGAGCTGTTATCAAAATTACAGACATGCGCACCCGTGAGGCATTGGGTTATACGGATAAATTCCCTCGTTGGGCGGTAGCGTATAAGTTCGAGGCGGAAGAGACCACGACCGTTCTGAACTCTGTTGTCTGGAATGTGGGTCGTACCGGCAAAGTAACTCCACTTGCTCGAGTTGAACCGGTTGAGCTAGCTGGGGTAACGGTACAGAACTGCACGTTGAATAACGTGGGTGACATTGAGCGGAAAAATCTGAAGTTTGCCTTGGGTACACGTGTCTTTATCCGTCGTTCCAATGATGTCATTCCTGAAATTCTGGGCAAAGTGACTGAAGAGAGTGATGGCGAGGAAATTGTGTTCCCTGAGCAATGTCCGGCATGTGGATTTCCGCTGGAACAGCGTGGAGCGCATTTGTTCTGTAACAACAAGCTGGCGTGCAAACCGCAGACGGTAGCCCGGATTTCTCATTTTGCTTCCCGTGATGCAATGGACATCGAGACATTCAGCGAGAAAACGGCGATTCAGCTGTACGATGAATTGAACGTGCGCGAGCCCGCTGACCTGTATACATTGCAATTCGATGATTTGGTGAAGCTGGAGCGGTTTGGTGAAAAGAAAGCGAACAACCTTATTGCTGCCCTGGAGCAGAGTAAGGATCGTGACCTCGCTTCGTTCCTGTATTCACTGGGTATTCCGAATACAGGTAAATCGACCACACGCATGCTGGCTGATCATTACCGCGACCTGCATGCCATTATGAATGCAACGGCAGAGGAACTCGTTGAACTACCTGATGTTGGCGGCATTGTAGCCGAGAGCATTGTGACTTTCTTTGCAGACCCGTTTACACAGGCAGCTATCGAGAAGATGCTGAATTTGGGCGTGAAAGCCCAGGCGCCTGAGGCACCAGCAGCGATTGTGGAAGATTCCTTCTTCAGTGGCAAAACGGTCGTGCTGACAGGAACGCTGCATCAACTCACGCGGGAAGAGGCAACGCAACGACTCGAAGCACTTGGAGCGAAGGTAACGGGCAGTGTCTCCAAAAAGACAGACCTCGTTATTGCCGGAGAGAAGGCAGGTTCTAAACTAACCAAAGCTCATGATCTCGGCATTCCTACTATTGAGGATGAGGACGAACTTGTACGTCTTTTGAATCAAGAGGGATAGAATTTGAATGTGGAGTAGGCTTTGATTAAATCGCAGCTTATCTCGAATAAGTAATAGATAACTTAAAGACCCCTGTACCACGCATAAGTGGAACGGGGGTCTTTGGTTTGCACATTTATTTAAACTAAACTATATCGGCAGTAACTCCAATCAGGAACGCGCCTGAGAAGCACCAGTAAGCCATGCATCCTTGTCGTATCCTCGTTCTTCCCAGTAGCCGATGTGTTCGCTGTCAATCAGTTCAATACGATTCAGCCACTTGACGGACTTATAGGCATACATCTGGGGAATAACCAAGCGTACCGGACCGCCCAGATCTGCTGGAATCGGTTTGCCATCATGCATGACAGCTACCATTATATCCTCCATCTGTGCCTGATCCATCGTTATCGCATCTGTATATACACCGTCTCCTGAGTAGAACTTGACGCTGTGTGCTTCGGGTTTTACTCCGGCTTGGGTCAATAGTTGCTTAAGAGATATGCCTTCCCAGGTGTTCTTATAAACAGACCAGCCTGTTACGCAGTGAAAGTCACTGACCTGAACGGTACGTGCAAGCTTCACAAATTGCTCCCAGTTCCATACCTGTGCGCGTTCAACAAGCCCATCAATCCGGAATGACCAGTTTGCATTGGAAAAGGAAGGTATCGGTGTTACTGTGTATACGCGAAAATGACCCTCGGCCCCGCCTCCGACGGGAGGTGAGGAAGCTGGCAGTGCTTGTGGTAAGGGCACCATGCGATTGGGGTCGTTCTCCAGCATGCTATCAATACTGTTGTCTAGTTTGAGGTTTCGTCCAACCCATGATATAAAAGTAGGCCCCAAAGTCACAGCTAGCCCCACTCCTACAGCAGACCGAATAAATGCCCGCCGTGTATATACGGGTTGAGGTTTCTCTGTTTGATGGAGAGGACTCTCCTTAATGGTACGTATAGATTCGGTAGAAACGACCGCTGCTAGCGTCGTATTTTCATCAGGAGCATCAGTTGAATGCAGGATATTTCTACCCTCTGCTACAACTGTCGTTGCTTTTACTGCACGGCGTGCAGGGTCTTTTAACCATCTCGTTCGCGTGATAGAGTGGTAGATAATATAAGGCAGGCCCACCCAAGTCAGCAAATCATGAACCAGAAGCGCGGCATTCGACCATCTTGGCCCAGCGAGTTTGAACTGCCATAAAACCATACCTGACAACAGCCACCCTACCAGCAGTATAAGCACAACGATTGTATTTGCTCTCTGCCAAGGCCGATTACGAAGTTGTTTCCAGTGCTTTCCGGCCAAAAGTAAGTAATATACCACAGGCGCCAGCATAGCTATCCCGACGACAATATGTAGCCACTTTAACCATACACGTCCGATCCCGAGTAACTCACGCCAGAAACCACCGACCAACATAAGGCCTGATACCGCGAGGATGACAACAATCCAGGCATTCCAGGCATGAATGGAAACGAGCTTTTTACCATAACCCTTTCGAATGTTCTTCAGCCATTGCTTCATATGCGTTCACCCCATATAGGTTATTCATCAGAGCATCTTCGATATAAATGAAGCCGATTGTGATTAGAGAGCGGGTTCTGAATTTAGTATTATTGAGTATTGTGTCAGTGCCTCCTTGTACGGGAGTATCCTATTCATTCCTTATTCTATATTATATATACCTTATTATAGAGCGTTTGGATCACTTGCATCAAAAGTGTAGGGGATGACACTTCTTATATAAAAGTATCCTCCAAATGGTTATCTAATACTATTTGTTTACAAGTAGATGCACCCACCTATTTTAGTAAATAGAATTCATTTATTCAGTATCCCGAAGTATCTGTATGTAAATAGAGTGATCCTGCTGCATTCATATAATCTGTCGATTGATGTAGTTGAGAGTCTCCTTAGTTAGAGGGATTGTGGATTATAAAGTATATATAAAGCTTATTAAAAAGTGCTTGCTAAATAAATTAGATCATGATATATTATTCCTTGTCGCCTCAAACGAATGATTGTCGAAACGCTTTGAACGCTGACGAAAAAAGATAGTTGACAGTTAGTTAGTCAACATGATAAGATAAGATTCCTGTCCGGGTGACAAGCATTAACACAAACGGACAACAAGTTCCTTGAAAACTGAACAAATGGATAGTAACTTTTGATTCATAATGAATCGTCAGTTTCAAAATGAGCTTATCGCTCTTTTCAATACTTTATTGGAGAGTTTGATCCTGGCTCAGGACGAACGCTGGCGGCATGCCTAATACATGCAAGTCGAGCGGACTTGAAGAGAAGC